>VFQU01000036.1_pt1 | contig 229229 bp, 221 predicted proteins | sample 3512311 | NCBI WGS metagenome assembly VFQU01 (sample SAMN10412377, study PRJNA504923) | tailings metagenome | isolation source: Relicate 3 Philex TSF3 active mining site | place: Philippines: Tuba, Benguet | collected 2017-08-29 | reverse complement strand
TCCTGCGCCAGCTGCTCATCGCCCTGGCCATGATCACCATCATGCTGGCCCGACCGCGCGGCCTGTGGCCCAGCCCGGAGCACGGCAAGGCCGCGCCGGTGAAGAGCAACGGAGACGCTGCATGAGCACCATCCTCAAGGTCCAAGGCGTTTCCAAGCGCTTCGGCGGCCTGCAGGCCTTGTCCGAGGTCGGCATCACCATCGAGAAAGGTCAGGTCTACGGCCTGATCGGTCCCAACGGCGCCGGCAAGACGACCTTCTTCAACGTCATCACCGGCCTCTACACGCCGGACGGTGGCAGCTTCGAGCTCGGCGGCCAGCCCTACCGGCCGCAGGCGGTTCATCTGGTCGCCAAGGCCGGCATCGCGCGCACCTTCCAGAACATCCGCCTGTTTCCTGAGATGACGGCGCTGGAGAACGTGATGGTCGGCCGTCATGTGCGCACGCACAGCGGACTCATCGGTGCGGTGTTTCGCACACCGGGTTTCAAGGCCGAGGAGAAGGCGATCGAGGACCGTGCCCGCGAACTGCTCGACTACGTCGGCATCGGCAAGCACGCCGATTTCCGTGCCCGCACCCTGTCCTACGGTGACCAGCGCCGGCTGGAGATCGCCCGCGCGCTGGCCACCGACCCGCACCTGATCGCGCTCGACGAACCGGCCGCCGGCATGAACCAGACCGAGAAGGTCACGCTGCGCGAGCTGATCGACCGCATCCGCCAGGACGGCCGCACCATCTTGTTGATCGAGCACGACGTCAAGCTGGTCATGGGTCTGTGCGACCGCGTCACCGTGCTCGACTACGGCAAGCAGATCGCCGAAGGCACACCGGCCGAGGTGCAGAGGAATGAAAAGGTGATCGAGGCCTACCTCGGCGCCGGACACAAGGCGCATTGACATGGCAGAAGTGCTTCTGGAAGTCTCGGGCCTGAAGGTCGCTTATGGCGGCATCCAGGCCGTCAAGGGCGTCAGTTTCGAGGTTCGCGAGGGCGAACTGGTCAGCCTGATCGGTGCCAACGGCGCCGGCAAGACGACGACGCTGAAGGCCATCACCGGCCTGCAGGCGGTCAAGGACGGCGACATCCGTTTTCTCGGCAAGTCGATCAAGGGCCAGGGCGCCTGGAACCTCGCCAAGCAGGGCCTGGTGATGGTGCCCGAGGGGCGCGGCACCTTCACGCGCATGACCATCACCGAGAACCTGCAGATGGGCGCCTATGTGCGCGACGACGACGACGGCATCGCTGCCGACATGGAGAAGGTGTTCAACACCTTCCCGCGCCTGCGCGAGCGCAAGGACCAGCTCGCCGGCACGATGAGCGGCGGCGAGCAGCAGATGCTGGCCATGGGCCGCGCGCTGATGGCCCGCCCCAAGGTGCTGCTGCTCGACGAGCCGTCGATGGGCCTGTCGCCCATCATGGTCGACAAGATCTTCGAGGTCGTGCACGAGATTCACGGCCAGGGCGTGACCGTGCTGCTGGTTGAGCAGAACGCCAGCCGCGCGCTGGCGCTGGCCAACCGCGGCTATGTGATGGAGTCCGGCGTGGTGACCATGCAGGGGCCTGGCAACGAGCTGCTGGCCGACCCCAAGGTTCGCGCCGCCTACCTCGGCGAGTGAGGCCGCATGTTGCTGCGCAAGACGGCGGCTGGACAGGCTGAGGTGGCGAGCAAGGCCCATGCGCTGCCGCCGCGGGCGCGCAGCCTGCTGATCATGATCGATGGCAGGCGCAGCCTGGACGATCTGCGCGGCATGCTCGGCGCGCAGGTCGATGAGGCCGCGCAACTGCTGCTGCGCGAGGGTCTGGTCGAGGCCTTGCCGACGGAGGCACCCCGCCCGGCGCCGACGGTGCCGGCAGCGGCAGCGCCCGTCGTCGACGTCGCCGGCCGCGCCCGGGAGGCGGCCCGCGCGGTGACCGAGGTGCTCGGGCCGATGGCCGACAACCTGGCGCTGCGCCTGGAACGCTGCAAGACCGAGGCTGAACTGCAGGCCGCGCTGCAGTTTGCCGTGCAGGTGCTCGGCGACGCGGCGCCACGCGCCAAGGCCGAGGCCTTCCGCCAGCGCTTCCTCGGCCCTTGAGCCGCGCGCCGGCCCGGCGCGGATAAGCAGGGCAGTTGCCGGCCTTTTCCGGCTCAAGTTCGCCACCCCCCCCAGAACAATGCGGCTGCGCCCGTCTCTCCATGAGGCGGCGCCGCTCGCATGGCCGACCAAAAAGACGCCCAGGACCACAACCTACCCGCCACACCGCGCAAGATCAAGAAGGCGCGTGAGGAAGGGCAGATGCCGCGCTCGCGGGATCTGCCGCATTTCCTCATCATGGCCGCGCTGACCCTGCTGGCCGCCGGCTTGCTGCCGATGGCGCTGGACAGCTGGCGCGGTGTGCTGCGCGACGGCCTGCGCTTCGACGCCGAACTGCTCGCCCGCCCCGGCGTGATGACGGCGCTGCTCGCCGATCAGGGTCTGCGCTTCGCGCGCACCGTACTGAGCATCGGCGTGGTGCTGATGGCGGCCACGGTGATCGCCAACCTGGCCAGCGGGGGCTGGAATTTCACCTGGAAGGCCTTGGGTCCGAAGTGGAGTCATCTGAACCCGATCAGCGGTTTTGGCCGCATGTTCAGCGGCCAGGGCCTGGGGACGGCCTTGAAGGCGGTGCTGCTCACGCTGGTGCTGGGCGCCGTCGCCACCTGGGTGCTGGTCGACCGGTTCGCGCAATACCTCGGCCTGATGGCGGTGCCGATGGAGGAGGCCCTGGCGCGCGGTGGCCAGTTGCTGCTCGCCGGCCTGGTGGCCCTGCTCATCACGCTGGCGGTGTTCGCGGCCATCGACCTGCCGCTGCAATGGCAGCTCTACCGCCGCAAGCTGCGCATGAGCCGCACCGAGATGAAGCAGGAGCACAAGGAGACCGAAGGCTCGCCCGAGCTCAAGCAGCGCCAGCGTCAGCGCATGCGCGAGATGACGCGCCGCCGCATGATGGCCGCGGTGCCGACCGCCGACCTGGTCGTCATGAACCCGACCCATTACGCGGTCGCCCTGAAATACGACGAGGCGCGGCATGCCGCCCCGGTGGTGGTCGCCAAGGGCGCCGACCTGGTGGCGCTGCGCATCCGCGATCTGGCCAAGGAGAACCAGGTGCCGGTGCTGCAGGCGCCGGCGCTGGCCCGCGCGCTCTACGCCCATGCCAAGCTGGACCGCGAAGTGCCCGCCGCGCTGTTTGCCGCGGTGGCCCAGGTGCTCGCCTATGTGCTGCAGCTCAAGGGCAAGCTGGCCGCCGGCATGAGCGCGCCGCCCGATCCGGCGGTGCCGGTCGGCCTGGACCCGCACGAACAGGGCGCCACGCCGGCCAGCGCTGACGACGAGGTGTTCGCATGAGCGCGCCGGGCCTTTGCCATCGGCCGCAGGCCGATGGCCCTCGGCAGGCACCGGCAGTCCGCAGGGACTGCCGGTGTCCGGCCTCAGTCCAAGCGCGAATCTCGGAGCGCTTCGCGCGGAGGGTAGTCCAATGAGCCCGATGACCCAGCGCCTGCAAGCCGTTCTGGGCCCTTACGCGCCGATGCTGCGCAACGTCGGCGCGCCGATCGCCATCCTGCTCGTGCTGGCGATGATGGTGCTGCCCATCCCGCCCTTCGGCCTGGACCTGCTGTTCACCTTCAACATCGCCATGGCCCTGATGGTGATGATGGTCGCCGCGCAGATGGTGCGGCCGCTGGATTTCGCCGCCTTCCCGACGGTGCTGCTGCTGACCACCTTGCTGCGCCTGTCGTTGAACGTCGCCTCGACCCGCGTCGTGCTGATGGAAGGCCACACCGGCCCCGGCGCGGCCGGCCAGGTCATCGAGAGCTTCGGCCATTTCCTGATCGGCGGCAATTTCGCCGTCGGCCTGATCGTCTTCGCCATCCTGGTGGTGATCAACTTCATCGTCATCACCAAGGGCGCCGAGCGCATCGCCGAGGTCAGCGCCCGCTTCACGCTCGACGCCTTGCCGGGCAAGCAGATGGCGGTCGACGCCGACCTGTCCGCCGGGCTCATCGACGAGAAGGAGGCCAAGCGCCGCCGCGCCGAGCTGGGCGACGAGGCCGACTTCTTCGGCGCCATGGACGGTGCCAGCAAATTCGTGCGTGGCGATGCCATCGCCGGCATCATCATCCTGGTCATCAACATCGTCGGCGGCTTTGCCATCGGCATGGCCCAGCATGGCCTGTCCGCCGGGCAGGCGGCTGACAGCTACATCCTGCTGGCCGTCGGCGACGCGCTGGTCGCGCAAATCCCCGGCCTGTTGATCTCCACCGCGTCGGCGATGGTCATCTCTCGCGTCGGCAAGGACCGCGACGTCGGCTCGATGATCGGCAGCCAGCTGTTCGGCAGCTGGCGCGCCTTGGCGATCAGCGCCGGCATCATCCTGGTGCTCGGCCTCATCCCCGGCATGCCGCACACCGTCTTCCTGATGATGGCTGCCGGCATCGGCTACGTCGCCTGGCTGCTGCGCGAGCGGGAGATGGCGGCCAAGGCCACGCCGGCCGTGGCGCCACCGCCACCGAAGAGCGACGAGGCCAGCTGGGACGATCTGCAGCCGGTCGACACCCTGGGCCTGGAGGTCGGCTACCGGCTGATCACCCTGGTCGACAAGAGCCGCGAGGGCGATCTGCTCAGTCGCGTCAAGGGGGTGCGCAAGAAGTTCGCGCAGGACGTCGGCTTCCTGCCGCCCTCGGTGCACATCCGCGACAACCTCGAACTGCGGCCCAGCCAGTACCGGCTGCTGCTGCGCGGCGCGGTGGTCGGCGAGGCCGAGGCCTATCCCGGCTTGTGGCTGGCCATCAACCCCGGCCACGCCACCCAGCAGCTGCCGGGCACCCGCACCACCGACCCGGCCTTCGGCCTGCCCGCGGTGTGGATCGAGGAAAAGCAGCGCGAAGCCGCGCAAATGGCCGGCTACACCGTGGTTGATTGTTCGACCGTCATTGCCACCCATCTTTCACACTTGATGCAGGTCCATGCCGCCAAGCTGCTGGGCCGGGTGGAGACCCAGCTGCTCGTCGAGCACCTGACCAAGCTGGCTCCCAAGCTGATGGAAGACCTGGTGCCCAAGATGCTCTCGATCGCGACGCTGCAACGTGTGCTGCAAGCCCTGCTGGACGAGGGCGTGCACATCCGCGACATGCGCTCCATCGTCGAATGCCTGGCCGAGCACGCCGGCAGCACCACCGACCCGCAGGAGCTCGCCCGCCGCGTGCGCGTGCAGCTGGCGCCGGCCATCGTGCAGCAGATCTACGGCCCGGTGAAGGAGCTCGACGTGATCGCCCTCGACCCCGAGCTGGAGCGCCTCGTCGTGCAGGCCCTGACCAGCCCCAATGGCAGCGCGCTGGACCCGGGGGTTGCCGACCAGCTGGCGCGCCGCGCCGGCGATGCCAGCGAGCAGCAGGAAAACCGCGGCGTGCCCGCCTGCCTGCTGGTGCCCGACCTGATCCGTGCGCCGTTGGCACGCCTGCTGCGGCGCGCCGCGCCGCGGCTGAAGGTGATCTCGCACTCGGAGATTCCTGAAACCCATTCGATCCGCATCGGTTCCGTCATCGGAGGTGCCGCATGAACATGAAGCGCTTTGCCGCTCCCACCACGCGCGAGGCGATGGCCTTGGTGCGTGCCGCCTTCGGCGACGACGCCGTCGTGCTGTCCACCAAGCCTTGCCCGACCGGCATCGAGGTGCTGGCCATGGCGCCCGAGGGCCTGGCCCAGGTGCAGGCGCAGCAGGCGGCGACGCCTCGCGTCAGCGCCACCAGCACGCCGCGCGACGACGTCAACACCCTGGCGATGAGCACGCTGTCGTTCCAGGACTATGTGCGCGAGCGCATGCTGCGCCGCCGCCAGGCCGAGCTCAAGGGTGAGCCCGATCCGATCGCGACGAGCCAGCCGGCGGCCCTGCCGCGCCAGCCGGCCAGCCCGGCCGAACGGGCGCAGCGCGCCCAGGCGCAGATGCAGGTCCTGGGTGCCAAGCGCGTCGACACCCGCATCGAGCCGACGCTGGCCCCCGAACCGGACGCCGAGCCGGCGTGGAGCGGGCGCGGCCTGAGCGCCACCCGCCAGGCGGCGCAGGCCGCGGTGCAGGCCATGGGCCTGGGGCAGGCGCCGTCCACGCCGGCCGCGACGATCAATCTGCGCAGCCAGGCGCGCGAGCGCGTGCGCCCGGCGCCGGCCGAGGCCCCGCCGGCACTGCGGCGCAACCCGCCGGTGCTGCGCGAGGCCCTGCCCGAGGTGCAGCAGGACTTTGGCGCTGCCGAGAGCCGCGGCGAACGCGAGAGGGCCACCATCAGCGCCGAGCTCAAGGCCATGAAGGGCCTGATCGAGGAGCGCTTCGGCGCGCTGGCCTTCATGGAGAAGCTGCAGCGCCAGCCGGTGCAGGCGCGCCTGGCCCAGCGCCTGCTCGACGTCGGCTTCTCGCCGCTGCTGGCGCGCAAACTGGTGGACGCCTGTCCCAGCGCCTTCGCCGCCGGTGCCGACGAGTTGCAATGGGCGCAGGCGGTGCTGGCGCGCAACCTCCAGGTTGCCGAGCAGCCGCTGGAGAACCGCCAGGGCGTGTTCGCGCTGATCGGCTCGACGGGCGTCGGCAAGACGACCAGCACGGCGAAGATCGCCGCCAGCTTTGCGGCCCGCCACGGTGCCGGTCAGCTGGGCTTGATCACCCTGGACGCCTACCGCCTCGGTGCCCATGAGCAGCTGCGCGCCTACGGTCGCATCCTCGGCGTGCCGGTGCACACCGCGCATGACCGCGCCTCGCTGGAAGACCTGCTCGACCTGCTGGCCAACAAGAAGCTCATCCTCATCGACACCGCCGGCATGGCGCAGCGCGATACGCGCACCGGCGAGCTGCTGGAGATGCTCGGCCATCCGGCGATCCGCAAGCTGCTGGTGCTGAACAGCAGCAGCCAGGGCGAGACCCTGGAGGACGGCATCCAGGCCTGGAAGGCCGCCGCCAGCGAGGGCGTGATCCTGAGCAAGATCGACGAGGCGGTGCGCCTGGCGCCGGCGCTCGACTGCCTGATCCGTCACAAGCTGGTGCTGCAGGGGGTTGCCAACGGCCAGCGCGTGCCCGAGGACTGGCTGCGCCTGTCTGCCGACGCGCTCTTGCAGCACGCCTTCAAGGCGGTCGAGGTGTCGCCGGCCTGGCAGCTCGACGCCGCCGAGCTGCAGCTGCGTTTCGCCGCCGCCTCGCACTGATCCCACGAGGCCGTCGATCGCTATGTTCTCGCGTTCCAACGACCAAGCGGCCGGCCTGCGCGCCCTGTTCGCGCCGCGTCGCGCCCAGCTCGTGCCGCTGGTCGACAACCCGCTGATCGATGGCGGCGAGGCCCTGGTCGACCTGCTGGTCGGCGCCTACCTGGAGCGCGGCCTGCAGGTGCTGGTGGTCGACGCCGGCCTGCGTGCCGGCGCGGCGCCCGAGCTGGCCCAGCTCAACCTGGCGGCCTGCATCGAACCGCTCTCCAACCAGGTCGGCTGGTTGGAGGCGCGCGGCCTGATCGCCCGTCATCTGGATCACCGCGGCAGCGCCGCCGGTCTGGTCGAGCTGCTGCGCGACGCCGCGCCCGAAGCCGAGGTCATCCTGCTGCGCGCGCCCGTGGCCGAGCTGGCGCGGGTGATCACCCCTGATCAGCCATGCCGGCCCATCGTCTGCACCGATCTGCAGCAGCAGAACCTGACCGCCGCCTACGCGGCGATGAAGTGGCTGGCCGAGCGCGCCGGCGTGCGTGTTTTCGGCCTGCTGCTGGCCGGCAACCCGCAACTGGCCCTGAGCCAGCGCATCGCCCGCCAGCTGGGCGACTGCGCCGAGCGCTTCCTGGGCGCGGCGCTGCCCTGCTGGGCGGGGATCGATCCCAACCGCCGCCTCAATCCGGCACTGCGCCGCCTGGCTCGCGACAGCCTGCTGATCGAGGCCGGCGACGGCCCGGCGGACAGTCATGAGGCGCCACGGCCGACGCTGCGCAGCACGCGGCGCCAGCCAGGGAGCGCGCTTGCACGCTAATCTCTGTGCCATGTACACGGCCAAGGGCAAGCTAGACAACTCGGTGCTGCTCAAGCAGCACAGCGCGCTGGTGCGGCGGCTGGCGCATCAGATGATCGCCAAGCTGCCGGCCAATGTGGAGCTCGACGATCTCATCCAGGTCGGCATGATCGGCCTGTCGGACGCGCTCAGCCGCTTCGACGCCGCGCAGGGCGTGCAGTTCGAGACCTTCGCGACGCAGCGCATCCGCGGCGCCATGCTCGACGAGCTGCGCGGCAGCGATTGGCTGTCGCGCGGCACGCGCCGCCAGCAGCGCGAGATCGAGGACGCCGTGCACCGCGTCGAACAACGCCTGGGCCGCGTCGCCAGCGAAAGCGAGGTGGCCAGGGAGATGGGGATCTCGCTGACCGAGTACCAGGACCAGCTGACCAAGGTGCGCGGCACCCAGCTCGTCTACCTGGAGGACCTCGGCCATGGCAGCAGCGAGGAGGGCGGCGACGACTACCTCGACCGCCACCTCGTCGACCAGGCCGACAACCCGGCGCTGCGCCTGCAGGATCAGCGCATGCGCAGCGCGCTGGTCGACGCCATCAAGGCCTTGCCCGAGCGCGAGGCCTATGTGATGAGCATGTACTACGAGCACGACATGAATCTCAAGGAGATCGCCGCCGTGCTCAAGGTGACCGAGAGCCGGGTCTGCCAGCTGCACAGCCAGGCGATCGCGCGGCTGCGCGTCAAGCTCAGGGATCACTGAGCACGGCGCGAGGAAGGTCCTGAGGACCTTCCGACCCCGTGCGAAGGACAGGTGCCGTCTCGTGGGACCTGGCATGAGCACGCCAAGGGAGAGTGCCGAGGACCTTCCGCCCCCGTGGGCAGGACAGTCCCGCGTCTCGCGGGGTCTGGCATGAGCGCGGCCTTGTCCCGCTGACGCGGCGCTTACGCACCATCCCAGGGCAAGCCTGGAGCCATGGCGGCGCTGCGCGGGGTGAACATCGGGTTCACCGGCCCGACCCCGAGGGCCGTGCTCCGGGAGACGAGATGCCCTTGCGTTGGAAGACGCCGCCTTTGCACGCCGGCGGCCCCGCTCAACCCCCTGCCGATCCCGAGTCCACAGCGCCGCTGCAGGCCAGCATTGCGCGCCTGGGTCGCTCCGCCTCGGCGCTCGGCCAGGGCGCCGCCGAGGTGCGCGGCGTGCTCGACGACACCCACAAGGCGGTGCAGGCGCAGCAGCAGGCTCTGCAGCAGCTCAGCCAGGAGCTGGTCGCCGTGCGCCAGGCGCAGCAGCGCATCCAGCAGGGCACGCAGGTCAGCCACGGCGCCGCCGAGCGGGCGGCCGAGGCACTGCAGCAGCTGGCTGCCGAGGTGCAGGGCATTGCCGCCAGCCTCAAGCAGGTCAGCGAGGCGGCGCAGGAAATCACCCAGGTGGCGCTGAACACGCGACTGGTCGCCTTCAACGCCACCGTCGAGGCCAAGCGGGCCGGCGAGGCCGGCCGTGGCTTTGCGGTGGTGGCCGACGCGGTCAAGGACCTGGCCGGCCGCGTCGAGGCGACCAGCAAGCAGATCGTCGGCTCGGTGCAGCAGCTGGACAGCCGCATCGAGAGCCTGCGCACCGAACTGGAGCCGGGTCGCGAGGGCGAGAAGGAGCGCGGCATTCACGCGGCGATGGGCGCCATCCAGGGCGATGTGGCGGCGATCGCCAGCGCCGCCGAGCAGTCGGCCGCGGTGACCCTGAGGCTGGACGAACGGGCCGGCGATCTGCAGGCTCAGCTGCAGGGCACCTTGGGCGGCTTGCAACGCGCGGTCGGTCATGCCGACGGCTTCCTGACGATGAGCGAGGAGCTCATCGAGACGATTGCCGAGACCGGCGTGAGGACCGACGACACGCCCTTTATCGAGGCGGCGCAGGCGGCAGCCGGCGAGATCGCCGGCCTGCTCGAGCAGGCGCTGCGCAGCGGCGACATCGACGCCAGCGCGCTGTTCGACGAGCAGTACCGCCCGCAGCCCGGCACCGACCCGCAGCAGTTCCTGACCGCCTTCAGCAGCCTGGCCGAGCGCCTGTTCAGCCCGGTGCAGGAGCGCCTGCTGGGTCTGTCCGACAAGGTGGTGTTCTGCATCGCCGTCGACCGCAACGGCTACGTGCCCATGCACAACCGCAAGGTCAGTCAGGCGCAGCGCCCCGGCGACCCGCTGTGGAATGCGGCGAACAGCCGCTGGCGGCGCATCTTCAACGACCGCACCGGCCTGGCCAGCGCGCGCAACAGCAAGCCATTCCTGCTGCAGACCTACCGCCGCGACCTCGGCGGCGGGCAGTTCATGGTGCTCAAGGAATGCGCGGCGCCGATTCGCGTGCAGGGGCGGCATTGGGGTGGGCTGCGACTGGCCTACAAGTTCTGAGCCTGGCGCAGCGGCCATGGGCGGGCAACGGGTTGCGCGTTCCCGGGGCCGCTGCTCGCGGGAAACAAGGGAACGGAGCGACACCATGGAGCCGTCGGTTTGAGCGCCGCGCTGATCCCCGCCGATCTGCAAGACTTCTGGGCCATCGCCCAGCGCCATTGCCCCGGCATCGCCGCCGAGCGCTTCTACGAGGCCTGTCGATTCGGCGACAACGAGGCCATGGTCAACGAACTGGCCGATCTGGCGCTCAGCGGGCGCAAGCGCGCGACGGCCAGCTTGCTCTGGGGCTACGAGGCAGCCGGCCGGCGACCGCCTTCGCCCGGCGACCTCAGCGTGCTGGTGCGTTGGGACGGCATGCCCCTGGGTCTGATCGAGACGACGCGGGTCGACTGCCTGCGCTTCGACGAGGTGCCGGCGTCGTTCGCGCAGGCCGAAGGCGAGGGCGATGGCAGCCTGCGCTACTGGCGGCAGGTCCACTGGGACTTCTTCACGCGTGAATGCGCGAGCCTGGGGCGCCAGCCCGAGCCGGGCATGCCTGTGCTCTGCGAGCATTTCGAGCTGCTGTTCGCGCTCGGCTCGGCGTCGCCCTGAAGGAGAGCGCTGCGCAAGCGGCTCCAAGGCAAGGCCGGCCAGGGTGCCGCGCTTCGCGGCGACGCTGGTCAGCCCTGCCTTAGCGCACGCGGTGCGCCGGCAGCCGGATGCGGAACTGGCTGCCCTGACCGGGCTGCGAGCTGATGATCAGCTCGGCGCCATGCCGCTGCAGGATGTGCTTGACGATGGACAGTCCCAGGCCGGTGCCGCCGGTCTCGCGTGATCGGCTGCTGTCGACGCGGTAAAAGCGCTCGGTCAGCCGCGGGATGTGTTCGGCGGCGATGCCCGGGCCGGTGTCCAGCACGGCAAATTCGCCGCGACCGTCGGCCAGTCGCTTCCAGGCGATGTGCACCGTGCCGCCTTCCGGCGTGTAGCGCAGCGCGTTGCTGATCAGATTGCCGAAGGCGGAGATCCACTCCGCCTCTTCGCCGCTGATCTGGGTTGCGCCGTCGAGCCGGTCGATGGACAGCTGGTGGCGACCTTGGTCAGCGGCCTGGGCGTCGGCAAAGCAGCGCTGCAACAGCGCGGCCAGCGGCAGCCAGTCGTCGGCCGGCGGCTTCGGGGCGCCCTCCAAGGTGGCCAGGGTCAGCAGGTCGGTGACCAGCAGCTGCATGCGCTCGGTCTGCTGGCGCATCAGGCGCAGCGAGCGCTGACGCTCGGCCGGCGCCAGCTCCAGGGTCTGCAGGGTTTCCAGGAAGCCGCTGAGCACGGTCAGCGGGCTGCGGATCTCGTGCGAGACGTTGGCGACGAAGTCGCGGCGCATGCGCTCCATGCGCAGGCGCTCGGTGATGTCCTGCAGCACGATCAGGCTGGAGCGACCCGGTGGCCGCTCGTCGCCGAAGCGGCGCAGGGTGACGGCGAGTTGCTGTGCGCCGCCCTGGCCCAGCGTGGCGCTGCCCTGGTCGTGCTGCAGCAGGTCGACGAAGGCCGGATGGCGGACCAGATTGCGCACGTTCTGCTGCAGGTCGCGTTCACGCTCCAGGCCGAGCTGGTCGGCGGCGACCTGGTTCAGCCACTGGATGTGGTCGTCGCCGTCGAGCAGCATCAGGCCGTTCGGGTAGGCCTCCAGCGCCTGCAGCAGCTGTTGCAGGCGCTCGCGCTCGCGCCGCCCCTGCGCCTCGCGCTGGCGCAGCGCCTTCTCGAAGCGGTAGGCCAGTTCGGCCAGCGGCCCGGCGAGCTGGGGGGCGGGTTCGGCGGCGTCGCGCGCCGCCCAGCGCAGCAGGCGCTGCAGGCGCAGGCGTTCGAGCAGCCAGAGGCCGAGCAGCCAGGCCGATGCCGCCAGGCTGAGGGCGAGCCAGAGCGTCATGCCGCCCGCGGTGGCGCCAGGCGGTAGCCGGCGCCGCGCACCGTTTCGATCAGTTCGGCGCAGCCGGCCGGGGCGAGAGCGTCGCGCAGGCGCTTGATGTGCACGTCGACGGTACGCTCCTCGATGAACACATGGTCGCCCCAGACCTTGTCGAGCAGCTGGGCGCGGCTGTGCACGCGCTCCGGGTGGCTCATCAGGTAGCGCAGCAGGCGGAACTCGGTGGGACCGAGCTGCAACTCGGCGCTGCCGCTGAAGACGCGGCGCGCCGCTGGGTCCAGGCGCAGCTCGCCGATCTGCAGCGGTGCCTCCAGGGCCTCGGGAGCGCGGCGGCGCAACAGCGCGCGCACGCGGGCCATCAGCTCGGCCGGGCTGAAGGGCTTGGTCAGGTAGTCGTCGGCGCCGACGTCCAGGCCCTTGATCTTGTCGGCCTCCTGCGCGCGGGCGGTGAGCATGATGACCGGCAGGCTCTTGGTGCGCGGGTCGGCGCGCCAGCGCTGCAGCAGCGCGGTGCCGGGGTCGCCGGGCAGCATCCAGTCGAGCACGACGAGGTCGGGCAGTTGTTCGAGCAAGGCGGCCTGCGCGTCGGGGCCGGAGATGGCGATGCGCGGCAGATGGCCTTCGTGGCGCAAATGAAGCGAGATGAGCTCGGCGATGGCCGGCTCGTCTTCGACGACGAGTACACGTCCCATGGTCTTGTCCAGGTAGAAAAAAGGGCGCCGTGGCGCCCGGGTCTTGACGGCGTCAGCTGACAGCCGACTCCAGGCCCTCGGGCGGCGTGTGCCGCACGTCGGCGCCCTTGACGATGTAGATGACCTGCTCGGCGAGGTTCTTGGCGTGGTCGCCGACGCGCTCCAGCGCCTTGGCGACGAAGACCAGGTCGATCGAGGCGCTGATCGTGCGCGGGTCTTCCATCATGTAGGTGACCAGCTTGCGCATCAGGCCGTCGAACTCGGCGTCGATCTCGTTGTCCTGCTTGATGACCTGCATCGCCAGGCTCACGTCCAGGCGGGCGAAGGCATCGAGTGCGCGGCGCAGCGAGGTCGTCGCCAGCTTGGCTTCGACGGCCAGGCCGGTGGTCGGGAACAGCCGCGTGTGGTTGCCGTTGCCGATCAGGCGATGCGTGGTGCGGGCGATGCGCGCCGCTTCGTCGCCGACGCGCTCGAGGTTGCCGATGGTCTTGGAGACGCCGATCAGCAGCCGCAGGTCGCGGGCGGTCGGCTGACGGCGGGCAATGATGTTGGACAGGTCGCGGTCGATCTCCAGTTCCAGCTGGTTGACGCGTTCCTCGGTCTTCAGCACCTCGCTGGCCTGCGCCTCGCTGTACTGCGCCAGGGCCTCGACGGCGGCGGCAACCTGCTGCTCGACCAGGCCGCCCATCTCGAGCACGCGGGTGGAGATGGAGCTGAGTTCGGCGTCGAACTGGGTGGAGAGGTGTTTGTCGGTCATCTGTATTCCTTTGACTGCCCTGAGTGGTTCATGTCCAGCCTGGCGCCGCGAGACGGCGCCAGTCCTTCGGGCGGGGTCGCCGAGTCCTCAGGACTCGGCTCGCTCCGGCCTCAGCCAAATCGCCCGGTGATGTAGTCCTCGGTCTCTTTGCGCTTGGGCTTCATGAAGATGTCGTTGGTCTCGCCGTACTCCATCAGCTCGCCCAGGTACATGTAGGCGGTGTAGTCGCTGACGCGCGCCGCCTGCTGCATGTTGTGGGTGACGATGAGGATGGTGACCTTGTGCTTGATCTCGCCGATCAGCTCCTCGATCGAGCCAGTGGCGATCGGGTCCAGGGCCGAGGTCGGCTCGTCGAACAGGATGATTTCCGGATCGGTGGCCAGGCCGCGGGCGATGCACAGGCGCTGCTGCTGGCCGCCGGACAGGTTGACCGCCAGCTCGTCCAGGCGGTCCTTGACCTCGTTCCACAAGGCCGCGCCCTTCAGCGCCGCCTCGACCTTGTCCTCCAGCACCGTGCGGTTGCGCTCGCCGCGCACCTTCAGGCCGTAGGCGACGTTCTCGAAGATGCTCTTCGGGAACGGGTTGGGCTTCTGGAACACCATCGAGATGCGCATGCGCACCTCGATCGGGTCGACGTCCTTGTGCAGGATGTCGACGCCGTCGGGCAGCAGGTTGATCGTGCCGTCATAGCGATGACCCGGATACAGGTCGTGCATGCGGTTGAAGCAGCGCAGGAAGGTCGACTTGCCGCAGCCCGAGGGGCCGATCAGCGCGGTGACCTTGTTCTCGTAGACGGGCATGTTGATGCCCTTGAGCGCCTTGAAGTCGCCGTAATAGAAGTCGAGGTTCTTGGCCTCGGCCTTGAGCACGGGCGGGTTGGCGGGCAGGGTGATGGTAGAGGGCATCGTTAGTTCACCACTTGATGTTCTTGCGGAGGCGGTAGCGGAGCCAGATCGCGATGGCGTTCATGCTGAGGGTCATCAGCACCAGCACGAAGGCGGCGGCGGCGGCGTTCTCGTGGAAACGCGGGTCGGGGCGGCTGGTCCAGTTGAAGATCTGGATCGGCATCACCGTGAACGGCGACCACAGCCAGTCGAACAGGCCGGCGGTTTGGCCGGTCTCGATGTTCAGCTGGCCCGGCGCCGGCGGCAGGAAGGCGATGAAGGTCAGCGCGCCGATGGTGATGATGGGTGCCGTTTCACCGATCGCCCGGCTCATGCCGATGATCACGCCGGTCAGGATGCCGGGCATCGCGTACTTGACCAGGTGGTCGTTGACGACCTGCCATTGCGAGGCCCCGCAGGCATAGGCGCCTTCGCGGATGTGCTGGGGGATCGCGCGCAGCGCCTCGCGCGTCGCCGTGATGACGATGGGCAGGATGAGCAGCGCCAGCGTCAGGCCGGCGGTCAGGATCGACTGCCCGAGGCCGAAGGTGTAGACGAACAGGCCCAGGGCCAGCAGGCCGTAGATGATCGACGGCACACCGGCCAGGTTGGTGATGTTGATCTCGATCACCGCGGTCAGCCAGTTCTTGCGTGCGTACTCTTCGAGGTAGATCGCCCCGGCGATGCCGATCGGCACCGCGCAGAAGGCGGTCACCGTCATCACCAGGATGGAACCTACCCAGGAGGACAGGATGCCGGCCTCGGCCGGGCGGCGCGACGGGAAGTTGGTGAAGAACTCCGGCGTCAGGCGCGGGATGCCGGTCACCGCCATGTCGATGAACAGCGCGGCCAGCGTGAAGATGCCGACCGACAGCGACAGCAGGCCCAGGATGGCGACGATGAGATCGAAACGCCGCGCCTTCCTGATGATCGCGCGCAGCTTCAGGGTTTTTTCATTGGCCATGATCAGTACGCCTCGCGGAAGCGCTTGCGCAGGTAGAAGCCTGCGAGGTTGAAGACCAGGGTGAGCAGCATCAGGGTCAGGCCGGCGGCGAAGATGGTCTGGTAGCCGATCGAACCATGGGGCAGATCGCCCAGCGCCACCTGCACGATGAAGCTGGTGATGGTCGAGGCCGACTCCATCGGGTTCAGGGTCAGGTTGGGCTGCATGCCGGCGGCGACGGCCAGGATCATGGTCTCGCCGACGGCGCGGCTGATGCCCAGGATGTAGGCGGCGGCGATGCCCGACAGCGCGGCCGGCACGACCACCTTGACGGCAGTCTGGAAGCGCGTGCTGCCCATCGCGTAGGCGCCCTCGCGCAGGCTCATCGGCACCGCACGCATCGCGTCCTCGGACAGCGAGGCGACGTAGGGAATGATCATCACGCCCATCACCAGGCCGGCCGACAGGATGTTGAAGCCGGGCAGCTCGGGGAAGATCTTCTGCAGCAGCGGCGTGACGACGAGCAGCGCGAAGAAGCCGTAGACGATGGTCGGCACGCCGGACAGCAGTTCCAGCAGCGGCTTGAGGATTTCGCGGGTCCTGTGGCCGGCGAACTCGCTCAGGTAGATGGCGATGATGGTGCCCAGCGGAATGGCCACGCAGAGCGCGACGAAGGAGCTGGAGACCGTGCCGGCGAGCAGCACCATGATGCCGAAGTGGGCGTCGTCGAACAGCGGCGTCCACTGCGTGTCGGTCAGGAAGTCCCAGATCGGCACATGGGCGAAGAAGCTGATCGACTCGCGGATCAGGATGTAGACGATGCCCACGGTGGTGAACACCGACACGCTGGCAGCGGCCAGCAGGATGGCCTCGATGAGGCGCTCGCGGCGTTGGCGGGCGCGCTTGGCGGCGGCGAATTCGGCGAGCCTGGCGTTGGCGGCGCTGCCGGCGGCGGCGCTTTCGGCGGTGGCGATAGCCATGGAGGAGCTTTCGGAAAAGGCAGTCAACGGGGCGACTGTCGGGAGTGGAAACAGGCCCGAAGTCTGTTTGGCTTCGGGCCTGTTGTCACTTTACGGTCATCCGGCCGCAAGCCGGCGGCCGGCGTGGCTTACAGCGCGGCTTCGCGCGACAGCAGCTCGTCGATCGTCAGGCCGACCTCGTTCTTGCCGCCGAACACGGTGCCCTTCTTGCCCTTGGCGATGTGGTCCAGGGCGATGGTGTAGGCCTTGGCGGGCAGCGGCACGTACTTGACTTCCTTGGCGATCTTGGCGGCGTTCTTCATCATGTACTCGACGAACTCCTTGACCTCGGGCTTGGCCATGGACTTGGCGTTCACGTAGATCATGATCGGGCGGCTCAGCGGCTCGTAGGTGCCGGCGAGCACCGTGGCCTCGCTCGGGGCAACCGCCTGGCCCTTGGGGTTGACGATGGGCACCGCCTTCAGCTTGTTGGTGTTCTCGGCGTAGTAGGCGTAGCCGAAGTAGCCGATGGCGTTGATGTCGGAGCTCACGCCCTGCACCAGCACGTTGTCGTCTTCCGAGGCGGTGAAGTCGCCACGGCTGCTCTTGCTCTTGCCGTTGATGGCCTCGGTGAAGTAGTCGAAGGTGCCGCTGTCGGCGCCGGCGCCGAACAGCTTGATCGGCGCGTCGGGGAAGGCCGGATTGACCTGGTTCCAGCGCATGACCTTGCCCTGCGACTCGGGGCCGTAGATGGTCTTCAGCTCGGCCACGGTGAGCTGCTTGATGAAAGAGTTCCTCGGGTTGATCACCACGGTCAGCGCGTCGAAGGCGACCGGCAGCTCGTAGTACTCGATGCCGGCGGCCTTGCAGTCGGCCATTTCCTTGGCCAGGATGGGGCGCGAGGCGTTGGAGATGTCGGTCTCGCCGCGGCAGAACTTCTTGAAGCCGCCGCCGGTGCCGGAGATGCCGACGGTGACCTTGACGGCGCCTCGCTTGGCCTTCTGGAAGTCCTCGGCGACCCCTTCGGTGATCGGGAACACGGTCGACGAGCCGTCGATCTTGACGATCTGGGCCTGGGCACCGAAGGCGGCGGCGCTCAGGGCGAGCAGGGAGGCGGTCTTGGCGAGGAATGCGGTCTTCATGAAAACTCCAGCTTGTGTGGGGAGTGAGGGAACGGGATGGACTCTAGGCAGCGTGCATGACGGCTTTGTGACAGCCGTCATCAAACCAAGCCACTGCCAGACTTGGCAACAGGGATATCGAGATCGAGGCGGTAGCCCAGGCCGCGCAGTGAACGCAGCCGGCCGGCCAGTCCCAGGGGTTGCAGCAGTTGGCGCAGGCGGCGCACCACCTGGTCGACCGAACGGGGCTGCGGCCGGCTGTCCGCCGGCCAGGCCTGCTGGAGCAAGTCGTCGCGGCTCAGCGCCCGACCTTGGTGACGCGCCAGGCAGATCAGCAGGCGGAGCTCGGTGGCAGGCATGGCCTGCTCGCACGGCCCTGCCAGGCCATGGCTGACGCGCACCCGGCCGCGGGTCTCGTCGACCTCCATGGGGCCGAAGCGCAGGGGGCCGCGCCGGGGCTCAGGCAACCAGGGCTGCAGCAGGGCGTCGAGGCTCTCGGCCAGGCCGTCCCAGGCCAGCGTGCGGCTGTTGCTGGCCGGCATCACCGGGCGCAGCAGTTCGGCGGTCTCGGGGGCGGCCAGCAGCAGATCGGGTACCAGGGTGCTCAACCACTGGCGGGCGCGAGCCGGGTCGCTGGTGTGAGCAACCAGGGCACCCTGGGCGCGCAGCCGCTCCAGGGGCTCGGACCAGGCGGGTGCTTCAGGGCAGACGGCCAACAGGGTCAGCGGAACGCGAGGCATGGCGGCAATGCTCGCTGCCAGCGGTGACAGGACGGTGACAGCTCAGCTGGCAACGAGCAGGGGGCGAGCCCCGGCGCTGCTGGGGGTCAGCATCAGCTCACGGTAATGCGCCTCCAGCTCGTTGACGATGCGCGTCCAGGCCAGCTGGCGGGCGGCCTGCAAGGCTTCGCGGCCCATGGCCCGCAGCGCGGCCGGGGCGCGACCGAGGTCGGCGACGGCGCGGCCGAAGGCTTCGCTGTCGCCCAGAGGCGCCAGCGCGCCGGCGGCGCGCAGCTGGGCGCCCTCGCGCAGCAGCTGGGCCGCGGCGGCGTAGTCGAAAGCGACCACCGGCAGGCCGCAGGCCATGGCCTCGGGCACCACATTGCCGAAGGTCTCGGTGAGGCTGGGAAAGACGAACAGATCGCCGCTGGCGTAATGCGTGGCCAGATCGTCGCCAACGCGCTGACCGGCCAGGATGGCGTCAGGGCAGCGCTGCGCCAATTGCCCCCGCAACGGTCCGTCGCCGACCAGCACCAGGCGCGCGCGCGGCTGCAGCTGACGCAGTCGCTGGTAGGCGTCCACGGCCAGGCCGAGGTTTTTTTCCGCGGCCAGGCGACCGACACAGATCAGCACCGGCGTGCTGTCGTCGGCGCCCCACTGCGCGCGCAGTTGGGCGGAGCGGCGCTCGGGCCGGAAGCGCTGGGTGTCGACGCCGCGGGCGACCACGGCCAGGCGCTCGAAGCGCTGCGCCTCCAGGGTCTGCAGCAGATCCGGCGACGGCACCAGGGTGCGCGCGCATTGGTTGTGGAATTTGCGCAGATAGGCGTGGATGGGGTGGCGCAGCCAGCCGACGCCGTAATGCTGGCTGTAGGCGTGGAAATTGGTCCTGAACTCGGAGATCACCGGCAGGCGCAGCTGGCGCGCCGCCTGCAGCGCGCTCCAGCCCAGCGGGCCCTCGGTGGCCAGGTGGACGATGTCCGGGCGCTCGAAGCTCCAGCGCCGCAGCAGTGCGCGCTTGGCCGGCAGGCCCATCTTCAGCTCCGGGTAGCGCGGGATCGGCAGGCCGCGCATCAGCATCTCGGCAAAGCCGCTCTCCACGATGGCGACGTCGTCGCGATGCTGGCGCGGGCGCACCAGCTGCAGTTCGTGGCCGCGGTCGCGCAGGCCCTCGACGACACGGGCGATCGTGCCGGCGACGCCGTTGACCTCGGGCGGGTAGGTCTCGGTGACCACCGCGATGCGCAGCCAGCGGTGCGGCGGGGTCTCGACCTGAATGTCGGCGTCATGAAGAGGGTTCATGAGCCGTCATGCTGGCTGCTGCGTGCAACAGCGATGTGACAGCGGCCGCCATCAAACCGTCATCGCCGCTTCATGCAGCGCAGCCAGCATGAGCCCGTCTGCAACCTCCCCGGAGATCTCGGTGACCGCTTCCTTCATGGACCAGCTGCGCACGCAGCGCTGGGACGACCATCGTTACTACCACCACAGCCGCATCAATCAGAGCCTGCATCTGCTCAGCGCGCTGAGCTTCATCGCCGCCTACGGCCTGCTCTTTGTCGACCCGGCGCTCGCGGCGCTGCTCGCCTGGGGGGTCTCGATGACCTCGCGCCAGGCCGGGCATTTCTTCTTCGAGCCCAAGGGCTATGACCATGTGAACCAGGCGACCCACGAGCACAAGGAAGAGATCAAGGTCGGCTACAACCTGCGCCGCAAGGTCGTGCTGATGGCCGCCTGGGCGGCCATCCCGGTGCTGCTCTGGCTGGAGCCCGCGGTGTTCGGGCTGATCGAGCCGGCGAGCGATCTGCGCGGCTACTGGAACGATGTCGGCCTGGCCTGGCTGGCGCTGGGTGTCACCGGGCTCTTGATGCGCACCCTGCACCTGTTCCATCTGTATGACGTCAGCACCGGCCTGGTGTGGGCGACGAAGATCATCACCGACCCGTTCCACGACGTGCTGCTGTACTGGCGCGCGCCGCTGGCGCTCCTCAAGGGCGAGCTGATTGATCACAACCACGCTCGCCAGGGTCACTGAGGCGATCAGGCCTGGCGCCACGCGCGCCAGGTCTCCATCAGGAGCTGGCGCTTGAGCTGCTTGCTGCTCGGTGCGCCATCCCACCAACCGTCGGCGCGCATCTGCGCACAGGCGGCCAACAAGCGGCGCAGCACCTCGTCCATGTCGGCCTCGCTGACGTCCAGGCTGAAGACGATGCGGCCCGAGCCGACCCAGGACAGCAGCAGGCCCTGCTCGCGCAGATAGAACTGCAGCATCCAGTGGTAGCGGCCTGGGGTCGGGAACGCCAGGGTCCAGATCGACTGCAAGTGGCGCACCTGCACCGGGTGCCCGGCCTGCTGCAATGCCTGGTTGAAGCGCGCCGCGCGCTCATCCCAGCGCTTCGCCTGGCCCTCGTAGATGGCCTGGATCGCCGGGCTTTCCAGCGCCTCCAGAAAAGCCTGCATCGCGCAGATCACCTGGGGGTGGGCGTTGAAGGTGCCGCGGGCAAAGCAGATGTCGGCCGGCTTGTCGTCGCGGAAGCGGCGCATCCAGGCCGACTTGCCGCAGACCACGCCGACCGGCAGGCCGCCGCCCAGGGTCTTGCCATAGGTGACGAGGTCGGCATTGACGCCGAACAACTGCTGCGCGCCGCCGGGCGCGAGGCGGAAGCCGACGAACACCTCGTCGAAGATCAGCGCGATGCCGCGTTCGCTGCAGACCTCGCGCAGCCGGCGCAGCCAGCGCCCATAGGCGTCGAGGTCCACAGGGGCGATCACGCGCGAACCGAGCAGCGCGCTGTCCCCGGGCGCTGGTCGGTTCGGGTGCAGGGCCTGCAGCGGGTTGACGAGCACGCAGGCGATGTCATTGCGGCTGCGCAGCACGCCAAGGCTGCGTTCGTCCATGTCGCGCAGGGTGTAGGTGTGCTCGGCCGGCAGCGGGTTGCCGGGCCCTGGCTGCACCTCGCCCCACCAGCCGTGATACGCGCCGCAGAAGCGCACGATCTTCTTACGGCCACTGTGATAACGGGCCAGGCGCACCGCCTGCATGACCGCCTCGGTGCCCGACATATGAAAGCTGACCTCGTCCTGGCCGCTGAGCCGGGTCAGGCGCTGCGCGACATCGAGCACCGCCGGGTGGTAGCTGCCCAGCACCACGCCCAGGGGCAGCGCACGGCGCGCGCCCTCCGTCATGGTGCGCTGGTAGAAGCCATGGCCGAAGACGTTGACGCCGTAGCTGCCGGTCAGGTCCCAGAAGCGCTGGCCGTCGAGGTCCTGGACCTGATTGCCGTCGGCCTGTTCGAGAAAGGCGCCGACGCCGAACTGCTCGCGCAGGTAGCGGCTGAAGGGGAATGGCACGCGGTAGCGGCCTGTGAACTGCAGATCGCTGACGAGTTGGCGCGCCGCCTGCGTCAGTTCCAGCGTCCGCGGATGCCGGCTCTTGAAGCCGGTGGCCAAGCGTGCCAGCCCGGCTCGGCGGCGCTGTTGCAGCGCCTCGGGCGCGTCATCGGCGCCGAAGAAGCGGCTCTCGTCGAGGTCGTAGCCGGGCAGCCAGCGCGCCAAGCGCAGCGCGATGCGCGAATGACCAGCGAGGCCGGGCTGTTTGGCCAGCGACAGCTGGGCGCGCCGCCAGGCCCGGGGCGCGAGCAGGGCGGCCGCCGCGGCAGCGCTGCCCAGCGCAAGAAGTTCGGTCGTCATCGGGATTTCATGCGCGTGGAACACAAACGAGGGTGTAGCCACCCGTCTTGACACCGTCATGAATCCCCAAGCCCTGCCGCGACCGCGCTGGCGCGACAAGCTCCTGCTCAACGAAGACCTGAATTTCCTGCTCACCAACCGCGTGCCCCGCCGAGGGCTGACCCAGCTGATCGGCTGGTTCTCGAAGATCCGCTCGCCACGGCTGACGCGGATCTCGATCTGGATCTGGCGGCAGTTCACCGAGCTGGATCTGAGCGACGCCAAGCAGCCGCGTTTCGACAGCCTGCACGACTGCTTTGTGCGCGAGCTGAAACCCGGCGCGCGACCGATCGATGCCGACCCCCGGGTCCTGCCCAGCCCTGTCGATTGCATCGTGGGCGCCATGGGCCGCGTCGAGGCCGGCACCGTGCTGCAGGCCAAGGGCATGCCGTACCGGATCGCCGACTTGCTGGGCAGCGAGGCGGACGCGGCGCTGATGGAGGGCGGCAGCTTCATCACGCTGCGCCTGAGCTCGGCGATGTACCACCGCTTCCACGCGCCGCTCGATGCGCATATCGAGCATGTGCGCTACCTCAGCGGCGACACCTGGAACGTCAACCCGATCGCGCTGGCGCGCATCGAGCGACTGTTCTGCCGCAATGAGCGCGCGCCGATACGCCTGCGCCTGCCCGATGGCCGCCCTTTCTTCATCGTGCCGGTGGCCGCCATCCTGGTGGCCAGCATCCGCTTCCATTTCCTCGGCAGCGAGCCCTATCCGCGCCAGCGCGGCGCCACGGAGCTGCCCTGCGATGTCAACGTCCATCGTGGCCAGGAACTCGGCTGGTTCGAGCATGGCTCGACCCTGGTGCTGCTGCTGCCGCCGGGCTTCACGCCCTGCGTGCAGACCGGCCAGCGCTTGGCGATGGGCGAGCGCCTGATGTCACAGGCCTGACTTGAGCCGCGGCGAGCATGGACAGCCATGCGACGCGATGAGCTCCCCCAACTCGCTGCCGGCCTGGCGGCGCCGCTGCCCGATGACGACGACAGTCCGGGCAAGATCCGCATGCGCACCGTGTGGATCTCCGATCTGCACCTGGGCACGCCGGGCTGCCAGGCCAAGGCCTTGCTGCATTTCCTGAAGACCGTGGAGAGCGACACGCTCTATCTGGTCGGCGACATCATCGACGGCTGGCAGCTGCGCCGTTCCTGGTTCTGGCCGCAGGCGCACAACGATGTGGTGCAGAAGCTGCTGCGCAAGGTGCGCAAGGGCACGCGGGTGATCTTTGTTGCCGGCAACCACGACGAGTTCGCGAGGAAGTACCTGGGCCATAGCTTCGGCGGCATCGAGGTCCACGACGAGATCATTCACCAGCTGGCCGATGGCCGTCGGCTCTGGGTCGTACATGGCGACCGCTTCGACGGCGTGATCCAGGTCGCCAAATGGCTGGCCCATCTGGGCGACTGGGCCTATATGCGGGCCCTGGCGCTGAACCATTGGCTGAACTCGGCGCGCGCGCGCATGGGTCTGCCCTACTGGAGCCTGTCGCGCTACCTGAAGCTCAAGGTCAAGCGGGCGCTGGCCTATGTCGACGATTTCGAGCGCGCGGTCGCCCGCGAGGCGAGGGCGCGCGGCCTGGATGGTGTGGTCTGCGGCCATATCCATCACGCCGAGCTGCGCGACATCGACGGCATCCTTTACGCCAATGACGGCGACTGGGTGGAGAGCCTGACCGCACTGGCCGAGCATGCCGACGGCCGCCTGGAGATCCTGGACTGGAGCCAGCGCCGCGAGGGCGCCGCGCTGGCGCTGCCGGCACCGGCGCTGAGTACCTAAAGAAAAACCCGCCGGTCTTGTGAACCGGCGGGTCGTCGGGACGGGGCTGTGTTGGTTCTCAGGCGGGGCTGGGGCTGCCCTCGGCTGGCTGGATGTTCTGCGCCAATGCGCCTTTCGGACCTTCGACCACCTCGAAGCAGACCCGGCTTCCCTGGCGCAGGGTGCGGAAGCCTTCCATCTGGATGGCGCTGAAGTGCGCGAACACATCAGCGCCCCCCGCTTCCGGCTCGATAAAGCCGAAGCCCTTGGCGTCGTTGAACCACTTCACTGTTCCGAACGGCATGGACGTCTCCGCGGGGTGCCAAAAGAAAGCGGCGGATTCTGAAATCCTTGTCAACCAAGCGTCAATCTAGGGCGCGCCCGACTCGGGTCAGCCCTTAAGCCTTGCATTCCCCGGCTCCGCCCGCAGTTGCGCTCCAGGCAGAAAAGCTGCCGCTTTCCTCATGTCCCTGCGCGCATGGCGCTGCCAGGGGCAACCCTAGAATCGACGACATGTTTTTGACGTTCGGCCCCCGCCCCTACCGGCCGCCGCAGGCGGCGACGGGGACTCCCGCGCCCGCGCCGCTGCCCACGCCTGCCGAAGGCGACACCACGGTGGCCGAGCGCCAGGCGCAGAAGGCCGAACCGCCGCGCCTCTACCAAGTACTGATGCTCAACGACGACTTCACCCCGATGGAGTTCGTCGTCATGGTGCTGCAGGAGTATTTCCGTCACGACCTGGACACTGCAACCCTGATCATGCTGAAGATCCACCACGAAGGCCGCGGCGTCTGCGGGGTGTTCAGCAAGGACATCGCGGCGACCAAGGTCGAACTCGTCTCGGCCGCCGCGAAGAGCGCCGGTCACCCGCTTCAATGCATCATGGAGGCAGCATGATTGCCCAGGAACTCGAAGTCAGCCTGCACATGGCGTTTGTCGACGCCAGACAGCAGCGGCATGAATTCATCACCGTCGAGCACCTGTTGATGGCGCTGCTCGACAACCCCTCCGCCTCCGAGGTGCTGCGCGCCTGCGCGGCGACCATCGAGGACCTGCGCAAGAACTTGGCGCAGTTCATCAAGGACAACACACCGACGGTGGGCGGAACCGACGAGGTCGACACCCAGCCGACCCTGGGTTTCCAGCGCGTCATCCAGCGCGCCATCATGCATGTGCAGAGCACCGGCAATGGCAAGAAGGAAGTCACCGGCGCCAATGTGCTGGTGGCGATCTTCGGCGAGAAGGATTCGCACGCCGTCTACTACCTGCACCAGCAGGGCGTGACGCGGCTGGACGTCGTCAACTACATCGCCCACGGCATCCGCAAGAGCGAGCCGCCGGAGGCGCCGAAGAGCGCGGACGGCAAGCCCGAGGGCGAGGGCCAGCAAGGTGGCGGCGCCGGCGGCGAGGAGGGCGAGGGCCAGCCTCAGGGCAAGGCGTCGCCGCTGGAGCAGTACACGCAGAACCTCAACGCCGCGGCCAAGGACGGCAAGATCGACCCGCTGATCGGCCGCGAGCTGGAGGTCGAGCGCGTCATCCAGGTGCTGTGCCGCCGCCGCAAGAACAACCCGCTGCTGGTCGGCGAGGCCGGCGTGGGCAAGACGGCAATCGCCGAGGGTCTGGCCTGGCGCATCACGGAAGGAGCCGTGCCCGAGGTGCTGCTGGAGTCCACGGTGTACGCGCTGGACATGGGCGCCCTGCTGGCCGGTACCAAGTACCGCGGCGATTTCGAGCAGCGCCTGAAGGCGGTGCTCAAGCAGCTCAAGGAGCAGCCGGGCGCCATCCTCTTCATCGACGAGATCCACACCCTGATCGGCGCCGGCGCGGCCAGCGGCGGCACCCTGGACGCCAGCAATCTGCTCAAGCCGGCGCTGTCCAGCGGCCAGCTCAAGTGCATCGGCGCGACCACCTTCACCGAGTACCGCGGCATCTTCGAGAAGGACGCGGCGCTGTCCCGGCGCTTCCAGAAGGTTGACGTCACCGAGCCGACGGTCAACCAGACCATCGAGATCCTCAAGGGCCTGAAGTCCCGCTTCGAGGAGCACCACAGCGTCAAGTACGCGGTCGGCGCGCTCGAAGCGGCGGCCGAGCTGTCCGCCAAGTTCATCAACGACCGCTTCCTGCCCGACAAGGCGATCGACGTGATCGACGAGGCCGGTGCCGCGCAGCGCATCCTGCCGGCCAGCAAGCGCAAGAAGACCATCACCCGCGCCGAGGTCGAGGACATCGTCTCCAAGATCGCGCGCATCCCGCCGGCCTCGGTCAGCAACGACGACCGCGGCAAGCTCAAGACCCTGGACCGCGACCTGAAGAACGTCGTCTTCGGCCAGGACCCGGCGATCGAGGCGCTCGCCGCGGCGATCAAGATGGCCCGCTCCGGCCTCGGCAAGCCCGACAAGCCGATCGGCGCCTTCCTGTTCAGCGGCCCGACCGGCGTCGGCAAGACCGAGGTCGCCAAGCAGCTGGCCTACACCCTGGGCATCGAACTGATCCGCTTCGACATGTCGGAGTACATGGAGCGCCACACGGTCAGCCGGCTGATCGGCGCGCCCCCGGGCTATGTCGGTTTCGACCAGGGCGGCCTGCTCACCGAGGCGATCACCAAGAAGCCGCATGCGGTGCTGCTGCTCGACGAGATCGAGAAGGCGCACCCGGATGTCTTCAACGTGCTGCTGCAGGTCATGGACCACGGCACCCTGACCGACAACAACGGACGCAAGGCCGACTTCCGCAACGTCATCCTGATCATGACGACGAATGCGGGCGCCGAAACCCTGCAGAAGTCGACCATCGGCTTCACCAACGAGCGCCAGGCCGGTGACGAGATGGGCGACATCAAACGCCTGTTCACGCCGGAGTTCCGCAACCGCCTGGACGGCATCATCGGCTTCAAGTCGCTGGACGAGTCCATCATCCTGCGCGTGGTCGACAAGTTCCTGCTGCAGCTCGAGCAGCAGCTGACCGAGAAGAAGGTCGAGGTCTCGTTCAGCGACGCGCTGCGCAAGATGCTCGCCAAGAAGGGCTTCGACCCCCTGATGGGTGCGCGGCCGATGCAGCGCCTGATCCAGGACACCATCCGCCGCGCCCTGGCCGACGAGCTGCTGTTCGGCCGCTTGGTCGATGGCGGCCGCCTGAGCGTGGACATCGACGCCGACGAGAAGCCGGTGCTCGACATCCAGGCGCTGCCGCCCAAGAGCGGTGGCGGCAAGGCGAGCAAGAAGGTCGAGCCCGAGCCAGCGGCCTAAGCGCCGGGTTCCTGCCGGAAAAAACCCGCGAGCTGTGCGAACAGCCGCGGGTCTTCTTTTTTGAGCCGCGCCGGTTGCACGAAGAAGGCCTCGGCCGCCACGGCGAAGAACTCGTCCAGCTGCGCCGTGCCATAGGGGTCGATGCAACTGGGTTCGCGGTGCGCGACGCGGTCGGCAAAGCGGTCCCAGGCCAGCGTCAGCTCCTCGATCCAGCGCTTGCCCTCGGCGGCCGAGGGCAGGGGGGGCAGGCCGTCGGCATCGCCATTGGCCATGTCGATCAGGTGCACGAACTCGTGGATGACGACATTGAAGACCGGCGCGTCATCCGGCTGCAGGGCAGCCGCCTCGACGGCGCTCCAGGCCAGCATCAGCGGACCGCCGTCCATCGCCTCGCCGGCCAGCTCCTCCGTCCATTCGTGGACCAGGCCGCCCTCGTCGCGGTCGCGGCGCGGCGCCTCGACCTCGGCCGGGTGCATGACGATGGTCGTCGTCGCCTGGTACAGACCTAGGCCCAGCTCCAGCACCGGCAGACAGGCCTGGGCGGCCACGGCGACGGCCATCGCGTCGGTGAGCTGCAGGCCGCCGGCCGCGTGGAACTCCTTGTGCGCGAGGAATAGCGAGCTCATCTCGCGCAGGCGCAGGCGGTCGGGCAGGAAGGGGTAGCGGGCCAGCGTCGCCGACCAGAGCGCGTCGGGGATCGCGTGGCGCTCGATCAGCCGGCGCTCGCGCCAGCGCCGCCAGCCGGCGATCAGGCCCACGGCTGCTGGCGCTGCCAGCCGCTGGACGACCAGATCAGTGCGTCGCCGCGCCGCGGCTCGCTCTCGCAATCCCAGTCGGACAGCACCAGGCGCGCGAAGCCGTCACCGAGCTCGAAGCGCCCGGGGCGGTGCGTATGCCCGTGCAGCATCAGCGCACAGCCTGACGCTTGCAGCTGCTCGCGGCAGAGCGCAGCATCCGGGTCGGCGAAGGGCAGGCCCATGGCCTTCTGGGCGCCCTGGCTGCGTTGGCTGGCGTCGCGCATCTGCGCGGCGATCTGCAGGCGCTCGCTCAAGGGCCTGGCCAGAAAGCCCTGCTGCCAGGCCGGCTGCCGCACCTGGGCGCGGAAGGCCTGATAGGCCTTGTCGTCCAGGCATTGCGCGTCGCCATGGGTGAGCAGCAGTGGCTCGCCAAAGGCCTGCAGCACGCAGTGCTCGGCGAGCAGTTGCATGCCGCAGGCTGCCGCCATGGCGGGGCCCAGCAGGAAGTCGCGATTGCCATGCAGGAAGAAGACCGGCCTGGCGAAGCCGCTCATGGCCGTGGCAAAGCGCTGCGCGTAGGGCAGGGCGAGCGCGTCGTCGCCCACCCAGGCCTCGAACAGATCGCCGAGGATGAAGAGCGCGTCGGCATCCAGCTCCAACAGCCAGGCGTCGAAGGCCTGCTGGGTGGACTCGGTGTCCGGCCCCAGGTGCAGGTCGGAGACAAAGGCAAGGCGCCGCCACGCGGGCGGCGCCTCGACCCGCTCAAGCAGGGTCAAACCTCGACGGCCTTCTCGATGACGATGGCCTCCAGCGGCACGTCGTCATGGAAGCCGCTGCGACCGGTGCGCACCTTCTCGATCGCGTCGACGATCTCGGTGCCGGCGACCACCTTGCCGAACACCGCATAGCCCCAGCCCGACGACGACTCGCTCTTGAAGTCCAGGAAGCCGTTGTCTGCGGTGTTGATGAAGAACTGGGCGGTGGCCGAGTGCGGGGCGCTGGTGCGCGCCATGGCGAGGGTGTACTTGTGGTTCTTCAGGCCGTTGTTGGCCTCGTTCTGGATCTCGGCGCCGGTCGGCTTCTGCTTCATGTCGGCCGTCATGCCGCCGCCCTGGATCATGAAGCCCTTGATGACGCGGTGGAACACCGTGCCGTCGTAATGGCCGCGGCGCACGTAGCCGAGGAAGTTCTCGACCGACACCGGGGCCTTGGCAGCGTCCAGCTCGATGCGGATCACACCCTGGTTGGTGTGCAGTTCGACGGTGTTGCTCATTTCTTCGTTCCTTCGACAGTGATCTTGTTGATGATGACCGGAGTGACCGGCACGTTGGCATGCATGCCCTTGGACTCGGTGGGCAAGGCGCGGATCTTGTCGACCACCTCCATGCCCTCGATGACCTCGCCGAACACCGCATAGCCGAAGCCGTCGCGGCTGTTCACGGCGTCGAGGAAATTGTTGTCGACGACGTTGATGAAGAACTGCGAGGTCGCCGAGTTCGGATCGCCGGTGCGCGCCATCGCCAGCGTGCCGCGCAGGTTGGAGCGGCCGTTGTTCGCCTCCAGCGGGATCGGTGGCTTGGTGGCCTTTTGCACCATGTCCTTGGTGAAGCCGCCGCCCTGGATCATGAAGTCGGCGATGACGCGGTGAAAGATCGTGCCGTTGTAATGGCCCGCCTTGGCGTAGGCGATGAAGTTGGCCACCGTCTTGGGCGATTTCTCGGCGTCGAGTTGGGCGCGGATCAGGCCTTGGTTGGTCTCGATGCGCACGACCTGGGCCTGGGCCAGGCTGGTCAGCAGCGCCAAGGCGCCGGCAATCAGAAGCTTGGTGTTCATTCGGGTGTGGTTTGCAGCCAGTCGGTGACGCGGCGCAGCTTCAGGCTGAGCGCCGCACGCGGGGGGGAGATTTGTGCCGCCTTGGCATAGGCGCGCTGCGCCAGGCGCAACAGCACGTCGCCCAGATTCTCCTGGGCCTGCGCGTGCTCGGGTTGCAGCAGCACGGCGCGCTCCAGCGCGGCCTGGGCGGCATCCAAGTCGCCGCGGCCGGCGAGGATGACCGCCAGGTTGTTGTGCGCTTCGGCCAGGTCAGGAAACTCCTCGACCAACTGCCGCAGCAGGCTCTCGGCTCTGGTCAGATCGCCTTGTTCCTGCACCATCCAGGCCAGCGTGAAGCGCCAGCGGGCGACATGGGGCTCGCTGCGCAGCGCCGACTCCAGGATCTCGATCGCCTCGGCACGCCGGCCGGCGAACCAATGCGTCTGAGCAGCGTCCAGCGGCGCGGCGGGAACTTGGCTGCTTGCCGAAATAGGCAACAGAAGGCAGCAGATCAGCAGCAGGATGGCACGCATGGAGGAGGCTGGGGGCAAAGGTCGGCGATCGACCCGCCGGTATACTGATTCGTCATTCTAGGGATGCCCCGAACCTGCGCACGCAGGCCTCGGCGCTACCCTCCGCTGTCGCCGGTGATCGGCCCGATGGGCCGCCCGTGCCCTGTTCCTTCCCCATGTCATGGCTCTGCGCATTCACAACTCGCTGACGCGAGCGCTCGAAGATTTTGTGCCCCTTGAAGACGGACATGTGCGCATGTACGTCTGCGGCATGACGATCTACGACCTCTGCCACATGGGGCATCTGCGCATGATGATGGCCTTCGACGTGGTCTACCGCTGGCTGCGCGCGTCCGGTTACGAGGTCACCTACGCACGCAACATCACCGACATCGACGACAAGATCATCAAGCGCGCGGTCGAGCGCGGCATCACGATCCGCCAGCTGACCGAGGAAATGACGGCGGCCATGCACGAGGACTTCGCGCAGGTCGGCATCACGCCGCCGACCCACGAGCCGCGCGCCACCGCCTACGTGCCGCAGATGCTCTCCCTGATCGAGAAGCTGGAAGCGCGCGGCCTGGCCTATCAGGCAGCCGACGGCGATGTGAATTACGCGGTGCGTGCCTTTCCCGGCTACGGCAAGCTCAGCGGCAAGAGTCTCGATGATCTGCGCGCCGGCGAGCGCATCGCCGTTGACGCGAGCAAGCGCGACCCGCTGGATTTCGTGCTCTGGAAGGCCGCCAAGCCCGAGGAGCCGGCCGACGCGAAGTTCGATGGCGGCCGCTACGGTGAAGGCCGCCCGGGCTGGCATATCGAATGCTCGGCCATGAGCTGCGCCCTGCTCGGCGAGGCCTTCGACATCCATGGCGGCGGCGCCGACCTGCAGTTCCCGCACCACGAGAACGAGATCGCGCAGAGCGAAGGCGCTGGCATGCCCTTCGCGCGCTACTGGCTGCACAACGGTTTCCTGAACGTCGACGGCGAGAAGATGTCCAAGAGCCTGGGCAATTTCTTCACCATCCGCGACGTGCTGAAGAAGTACGACGGCGAGACGCTGCGCTTCTTCATGCTGCGCACGCATTACCGCCGGCCCTTCAATTTCAGCGACGCGCACCTGGATGACGCGAAGACCGCGCTGACCCGGCTCTACACCGCGCTGGACGCGGTGCCGCCGGCTGAGGTGGCCATCGATTGGTCGCAGGGTCCGGCTGCGGCCTTCAAGGCGGCGATGGACGAGGACTTCAACACGCCCCAGGCCCTGGCCGTGCTGTTCGAGCTGGTCACCGAGGTCAACCGCACCAAGTCGACCGAGACGGCGGGATTGCTGAAGGCGCTGGCGGCCACGCTCGGCGTGCTGCAGGGCGAGCCGCTGGCCTATCTGCAGCAGGGCGGTGGCGACGAGACCAGCTGGATCGAAGAGCGCATTGCCGCCCGCGTGGCCGCCAAGGCCGCCAGAGACTTCGCCGGCGCCGACGCGATTCGCGCCGAGCTGGCGGCCAAGGGCATCACGCTGAAAGACGGTGCCGGCGGCACCACCTGGGTCAAAGCCTGATGCCGCCGAAACCTCAGGCCGGCGTCACGCCGGAGGTCACGCCCGCTTTTTGGGACGAGGCTTGCCGCCATTTGAGCCGGCGCGACCGCGTGATGAAGAAGCTGATCCCGCAGTTCGGCGAGGCCCGCCTGTCGAACAAGGGCGACGCGTTCACCACGCTGGCTCGTTCGGTGGTCGGCCAGCAGATCTCGGTGAAGGCGGCGCAATCCGTCTGGGAGCGCTTCGTGGCCTTGGTCGGTGGGCCGTCGCACAAGATGGCGCCCGCCGCGGTGCTGGCGCACGAGGTCGCGGCCTTGCGCGGCGCTGGGCTGTCGGTGCGCAAGGCCGAGTACCTCCGCGATCTGGCCACGCATTTCGAGGCTGGCAAGGTGCATGTGCGCCAGTGGGCGCAAATGGACGACGAAGCCATCATCGAAGAGTTGGTGGCCATTCGTGGCATCGGCCGCTGGACGGCGGAGATGTTCCTGATCTTCCACCTGATGCGCCCGAACGTGCTGCCGCTGGACGACATCGGCTTGCTCAAGGGCATCAGCGTCAACTACTTCAGCGGCGAGCCGGTCAGCCGGGCCGAGGCTCGCGAGGTCGGTGAGGCCTGGGCGCCCTACCGTTCGGTCGCCACCTGGTATCTCTGGCGCAGCCTGGACCCGCTGCCCGTCGATTACTGAAACTAGGACAATGCCCTCATGAGCAAACGCCACTTCCTCGAATTCGAGCAGCCCATCGCCGAGCTCGAGACCAAGATCGAAGAGCTGCGCTACGTGCAGAGCGAGTCGGCGGTCGATATCTCGGAAGAGATCGATCGCCTGTCGAAAAAGAGCCAGCAACTCACCAAGGACATCTACGCCGGTCTGGCGCCCTGGCAGATCTACCAGATCGCCCGCCACCCGCAGCGCCCGCAGACCCTGGACTACGCGCGCGACATCTTCACCGACTTCGTCGAGCTGCATGGCGACCGGCATTTCGCCGACGACCAGGCCATCGTCGGCGGCCTGGCCCGCTTCAACGGCCAAGCTTGCATGATCATCGGCCATCAGCGCGGCGCCGATGCGAAGGAGCGCACCTTGCGCAACTTCGGCATGCCGCGCCCTGAGGGCTATCGCAAGGCGCTGCGCCTGGCCAAGCTGGCCGAGAAGTTCCGCCTGCCGCTGTTCTGCTTCATCGACACCATGGGGGCCTACCCCGGCATCGGGGCCGAGGAGCGCGGCCAGAGCGAGGCCATCGGTCGCAACATCTTCGAATTCGCGCAGCTGGAGACGCCGATCATCGCCACCGTCATCGGCGAAGGCGGCTCGGGCGGCGCGCTGGCCATCGGTGTGGCCGATCAGGTGCTGATGCTGCAGTACGCGGCCTACTCGGTGATCTCGCCGGAGGGCTGTGCCTCCATCCTGTGGAAGAGCGCCGAGCGGGCCAGCGAGGCCGCCGAGGCCCTGGGCATCACCGCCCACCGTCTCAAGGCCCTGGGCCTGATCGACAAGATCGTCAACGAGCCGGTCGGCGGCGCGCATCGCGACGCCAAGGCCATGGCCGCGTCGCTCAAGCGCGCGCTCGGCGAGGCATTGCGCCAGCTGGGCGATCTGCGAAGCAACGAGCTGCTCGCTCGTCGCCTGGAGCGCCTGCAGGCCTATGGGCGCTTCACCGACACCAAGGATCGCTGAGGCGAAGCCCCGCTGCGTTGCCGTCGCGTTCAGCGGCGGCATCGATTCCACCGCGCTGCTGCTGGCCACCGTTCGCCAGGCGGCCGCGTTGCCGCTGCGCGTCGTTGCCCTGCACGTCCATCATGGCCTGCAGCCCGAGGCCGACGCCTGGGTGAGGCAGGCCGAGGCGGTCTGCCGACGGCTTGGCGTCGAGCTTTGCGTGCAGCGCCTGCAAGGACGACCCGCCAAGGGCGACAGCGTCGAAGCCTGGGCGCGTCGCGGTCGCTATGCGGCGCTGGCGGCGCTCGCCAAGGCCGAGGGCGCGTCGCTCATCCTGCTCGCCCAGCACGCCGACGACCAGGCCGAGACCGTGCTGCTGCAGGCGCTGCGCGGTGCCGGGCCGGCCGGTTTGGCCGCCATGCCGGCGCAGTGGCAGGCCCAGGGGCTGCACTGGGCGAGGCCCTGGCTGGCCCGGCGACGCGCCGAACTGGCCGCCTATGTCCGGGCTGCCGGTCTGCCGGTGGTGCAGGACCCGAGCAATGAAGACCCGCGCTACGCGCGCAGCCGTTTGCGCAGCCAGGTGCTGCCGCTGATCGAGCCGGCCTTCCCGCAGGCGGTGACGGCGCTGGGCGAGGTGGCCCGGCACGCGGCGCAGGCCCGTCAGCTGGCCGACGAGGTGGCCGCCGACGACCTGCCGAGCTGCTGCGATGCGCAGGGCCAGTTGCTGCACAAGGCCTGGCTGCAGCTGCCGCCGGCGCGCCGGCGCAACGCCTTGCAGGCCTGGCTGGCGCGACAACTGCCCGAGGGCGTGCCGGTCAGCCTGCTCGATCGCCTCGCGCTGCAGTGGCAGGGCTTGGGCCGTGAATGGCCGGCGCCAGCGGGCCGCCTGCGCTCGGTGCGGGGCCGTCTGCGTTACGAGGCTTCGTCCGCAGCGAAGTAACGCTGTGGCGGGTTTACCCCAGACGGCTCTCTAGAATCGCCGCCTTGCGCCACTTCGCGTGCAGGTAACTCCGTTACATCATGGCCCTTATCGTTCACAAGTACGGCGGCACCTCGATGGGCTCGACCGAGCGCATCCGCAACGTCGCCAAGCGCGTTGCCAAATGGGTGCGCGCCGGACATCAGCTGGTGGTGGTTCCTTCGGCGATGTCGGGCGAGACGAATCGCCTGCTCGGCCTGGCCAAGGAGCTCAGCCCCGAGGTCGTCACGCCCAGCATCCAGCGCGAGCTGGACATGATTGCCGCCACCGGCGAGCAGGTCAGCTCCGGCCTGCTGGCCATCGCGCTGCAGCAGGAGGGCCTGGAAGCGGTCAGCTACAGCGGCTGGCAGGTGCCGATTCGTACCGACTCCAGCTACACCAAGGCGCGCATCCAGAGCATCGACGACGTCCGGGTGCGTGCCGACCTGGCGGCCGGGCGGGTGGTGGTGATCACCGGCTTCCAGGGTGTCGACGAGGAGATGAACATCACGACCCTGGGTCGTGGCGGCTCCGACACCTCGGCGGTCGCCGTGGCGGCGGCGCTGAAGGCCGACGAGTGCCTGATCTACACCGATGTCGACGGCGTCTACACCACCGACCCGCGCATCGTCCCCGAGGCACGCCGCATGGCCACCATCAGCTTCGAGGAGATGCTGGAGATGGCTTCCTTGGGCTCCAAGGTGCTGCAGATCCGCTCGGTGGAGTTCGCCGGCAAGTACCGCGTGCCGCTGCGCGTGCTGTCCAGCTTCACGCCCTGGGACATCGACATCAACGAGGAGGCCAAGTCCGGCACCCTCATCACTTTCGAAGAGGACGCCAACATGGAACAAGCCGTCGTTTCCGGCATTGCCTTCAACCGCGACGAGGCCAAGGTCACCCTGCTGGGCGTGCCCGACAAGCCGGGCATTGCCTTCCAGATCCTCGGTCCGGTGGCCGATGCCAACATCGACATCGACGTCATCATCCAGAACGTCAGCCAGGACGGCAAGACCGACTTCTCGTTCACCGTGCACCGCAACGACTACGCGCGTTGCCTGGAGCTGCTGCAGTCCAGCGTGGGACCGGCGACCGGCGCCGCCCAGGTGCTGGGCGACCCGAAGATCTGCAAGGTCAGCATCGTCGGCATCGGCATGAAGAGCCATGTCGGCGTGGCCGCCAAGATGTTCCGCACCTTGTCCGAAGAGGGCATCAACATCCAGATGATCTCGACCAGCGAGATCAAGACTTCGGTGGTCATCGACGAGAAGTACATGGAGCTCGCGGTGCGTGCGCTGCACCGGGCTTTCGAACTCGACCAAGCCTGAGCGAGTCGCCAAATTTTGTGATTAGAATGCGAGGCTTCGCGCTGGAGTCGTGACCGAGTGGCCGAAGGTGCTCCCCTGCTAAGGGAGTATGTGGGCAAAACCTGCATCGAGAGTTCGAATCTCTCCGACTCCGCCAGATCCGTGAAAGAGCCGCCCCCTGGGGCGGCTCTTTTCTTTTTGCATTGCGCTCCGGGCCGCCCCCGCTGGTTTTCCAGCGGGTCGTTTTTCGGTAGCGCTTACAAAATCGGGCGTGATGAGCGATGACGCATCGGCCCCCCGAACCGAATTGCCGCAGGCACTGGACGGCATCGGCAGCTATGTGTTCATGAAAGACCTGCAGGGGCGCTACACCTACGCCAATGCCAAGGTCTGTGAGCTCTTCGGCCGGCCCCTGGAGCAGGTGCTGGGCCGTGACGACAGCGAGTTCTTCGATCTCGTGCGCAGCCAGGAACTCAAGCGCAACGACCTGGAGGTCATCACGACGGGCATGGGCCTGGAGCGCGAGGAGCGCAACATCCTGCCCAGCGGCGAACTGCGCATCTACTGGACGGCCAAGGTGCCGCTGCGCGATGCCCAGGGCCAGGTGATCGGCGTCTGTGGCATCTCCACCGACATCAGCGAGATGTACCGGCTGCGCGAGGAGTTGCGCGTGCTGGCCGACACCGATGCCTTGACCGGCCTGTCCAACCGCCGCCGCTTTCTCGAGCAGGCCGAGGCGGCGTTCGCGCGGGCCCGCGTCAAGCTGCAGCCGGGATTTGCCTTGCTGCTGATCGACGTCGACCATTTCAAGCGCATCAACGACGGCCATGGTCACCAGGCCGGCGACCGCGTGCTGCGTGCCATCGCCGGCAACCTGAAAGCCACCTTGCGCGACCGCGATCTGCTCGGCCGTCTGGGCGGCGACGAGTTTGCGGTGTTGATGCAGGACTGCAACGTCGACGACGCGCTGCGCATGGCCGGTCGGCTGTGCGCCGGCGTGCGCCGCTTCGGCGACGACCCGCATTGGAATCAGGCGCTCAAGCCCAGCTTGAGCATCGGCGTGGCCGCCTACGAGGCCGACGACGACGATCTGCAGGCGTTGTTGGCCCGCGCCGACCGCGCGCTCTACCGCGTCAAGGCCCATGGCCGCGACGGCGCGGCGGCGAGCCGGCCGCGCGACGAGGCCAGCGCCGCCGACCGCGACAACGTCAGCCGACCCGGCGGTCTCTAGGCCAGCGCCTCGATCGGCTTCGGCGTCAGCGCCAAGCGCAGATGGCCTAGCGCGGCGAGCAGGATGACCGCGAAAAGCAGCAGCGCCGCGGCCGCCATCGGCAGCGCCCACCTTGGTCCGCGCCTGCAGGCCAACGCCGCCCAGCTGGAGCAGGCCTTGCTGAACCTGATCCGCAACGCCGAGATCGCCACGCGTGAGACCGTTGATCCGCGGCTCTGGGTCGAGGCCAAGCTGTCACGCGGCGGCCGCCTGCGCTTGAGCGTGCGCGACAACGGCCCCGGCGTGCCGGCCGGGCTGGAGCAGCAGATCTTCCTGCCCTTCTTCAGCGCCACGGCCGGAGGCAGCGGCATCGGACTGACGCTGACGCGGCAGTTGCTGCATGGCATGGGGGGCGGCTGCGGCATGCGAGGCCGCTGGAGGGCGGGGCGGCGTTTGTGCTGAGCTTTTGAGCCGAACGCGGCGCCCCCGCGCCCTCTCCTGGAGTGAATCCGGCGCTTGGCTCATGTCGGCCCGAGGGCCGAGGTTCTCTTCAACCGTTCAGGACCGTTGGGCCGAAGATTTGGATGCAAGATGACCTCCCGACCGTGACGCAGCCGCCTTGATGAATGCCCCACCAGCGGAAAACCGTACGACGCCGCCCTTCGGGCAACAGCCCGCGAACTCACCACGCCGCCGTTTGCTGCTGGCGCTGGGCGCGCTACCCCTGGGCGCGCCCACCGGGCTGCCGGCTGCCGACGCCACGATCGACGCGGCCCGCCTGCGACCCTGGGCGCCGGAGTTGATCGGCTGGCTGACGCGAGCCGCCGATGAGGGGTTGGACCCGGAGGACTACGCCGCCGATGCCCTGGCCCGGGCCTGGGAGCGGGGGGCGCCGACCGCGGCCCTGGAGTCCTCCTTGCTCGCCGCCTGCCTGCGTTTCCTCGGCGATCTGCGGCGCGGCCGCGTGTTGCCTCGCGAGGTCCATCAGGCCTATAGCGCAGCCGACGGGGCCGGCTTTGATGCGCAGGCCGCGCTGGCGGCGGCGCTGGCACGCGGGCAGCCGTCGCTGGCACTGCAGGCCGCCACGCCCCCGCTGCCGATGTATGCCGCGCTGCGAGACGCCTTGAAGAGCTGCCGGGCCCTGGGCGCGCACCCGGCCTGGCATCAGCCGCTGCCCGCGGCGCCGCCCTTGCGGCGTGACAAGGCGCCGGCGACCGCAGCACCCGCTCCAGCCTGGGCCGGCGCCGGCCTGCTCGCTCAGCGGCTGTCGGCTTGGGGCGATCTGCCGGCGCTAACCGACCCGCTGCCCCAGGCGCTGGACGCAGCGCTGCTCGAAGGTTTGCGCCGCTTCCAGCGCCGCCACGGGCTCAAGGAAGACGCCGTGCTCGGCCGGGCGACGCTGAAGGCGCTGAACGTCAGCCCTGCGCAGCGTGCGCAGCAGATCGTGCTGACGATGGAGCGCCTGCGCTGGACGCCCTTGCTGCGCGGGCCGCGGATGATCGTCGTCAACCTGCCCGAGTTCGTGCTGCGCGCCTACGAGGTGCAGGCCGACGGGCAGGTGCAGGTTCGCGAGCGCATGAAGGTCGTCATCGGTCGGGCGCTGGACACGCGCACGCCGCAGTTCGACGAGCTGATGCGCCTGGTCGAGTTCAGCCCCTTTTGGAACGTGCCGCCCTCCATCGCCCGTGGCGAACTGGTGCCGCGGCTGCGCCGCGACCCCGTCCACTTCGCCCGCGAGGGCTTCGAGTTCGTCGACGGCAGCGGCCAGGTGCTCGCCGAGCTGAGCCCGGAGCGGCTGGACGCGGTGATGGCCGGCCGGCTGCGCATCCGCCAGCGCCCGGGCGAGCGCAATGCGCTGGGCGACGTGAAGTTCGTGTTTCCCAACCGCGAGCACATCTACCTGCACCACACGCCCGCGACCTCGCTGTTCGAGCGCGAACGGCGGGATTTCAGCCACGGCTGCATTCGCGTCGAGCGGCCGGTGGACTTGGCGCGCTTCGTGTTGCAGGACGAGCCGGGTTGGACCGATGAGCGCATCCGCGCCGCGATGAGCGCCGGCAGCAGCAGCACGCAGCGGCTCAGCCGACCGCTGCCGGTGCTGATCACTTACGGCACGGCCTTGGTGCTGGGGAGCCGCCTCCATTTCTTCGACGACATCTACGGTCATGATCGGGACCTGGAAGCCGCGCTGGCGAAGCGGCCTCGCCCACCAGCCCCCGCTGCCCTCATGACCGGACCCGTTTGACAGGAGTCGCCGAGATGCCGCTGCCCCCCGCTCCCACGAACCCGCCCGGCCGGGCATGGTCGCGGCGAAGTCTGCTGGTGGGCAGCTGCCTGCCGCTGCTGGCGCCGACCGCGCGCGCGGCCCTGACGCCGCCCGAGGACGCGCGCGAGATCGCCATGTCGCATCTGCACACCCGCGAGCGCATCGCCACCGTTTACGCGATCGGCACGCGGTTTCTGCCGCAGGCGCTGGGTTCGCTGGACCACTTCCTGCGCGACCACTACAGCGGCGAAGTCGGCCGCATGGACCCGCAGCTTTACGAGCTGCTACAGCGCCTGCGGCGCGAACTGGGAAGCGTCCAGGCCTTCGAGGTGATCTCCGGCTACCGCTCGCCAGCGACCAACCACCAGCTGCGCAGCAGCCGCGGCGGCGGTGTGGCGCGACGCAGCCTGCACATGGAGGGCAGAGCCATCGACGTGCGGCTGCCTGGGGTGCCGCTAGCCGATCTGCGCGACGCCGCGCTGAGCCTCCGGGCCGGCGGCGTCGGCTTCTACGCCGAGCAGAACTTCGTGCACATCGACACCGGACCGGTGCGGCGCTGGTAGCGCGCCAGAGCCCGGTGCTGGCGACTTTCGTCGCCCACCGTTGCCGCGCTTCTAATGTCCGGATGCCCGACCGCCGCACCCTGACACTCGACACCACGCGCCTACAACTGCGACCGCTGCGGCCCGCCGACGCCCCCGCCCTGTTCGCGATCCACGCCGACCCCGAGTTCGCGCGCTTTTGGAGTAGCCCGCCCTGGACGGCGCTCGCGCAGGCCGAGCAGCTGATTGCCCAAGACCAGATCGACCTGGCGACCGGCGAGCACATCCGCCTTGGCATCGTTCGCAAGGAAGACGGCGCGCTGCTGGGCTCTTGCACGCTGTACAAGATCCACGAGAGCAACCGGCGCGCCGAGATCGGCTATGGCCTAGGCCCAGCCTTCTGGGGCGCCGGCTACGCGCAGGAGGCAGTGCGCGCGCTGCTGGATTTCGGCTTTGCCGACGCGGCAGCGGGTGGCCTGGGCCTGCACCGCGTCGAGGCCGATATCGACCCGGAGAACCGGGGCTCGGCCAAGCTGCTGGAGCGCCTGGGCTTCAGCCTCGAGGGCAGGCTGCGCGAGCGCTGGATCGTGGCCGGCGTGATTTCCGACTCGGCCATCTATGGGCTGCTGCAGCGCGACTGGCGCCGGGCCGCGGTCCGCAGCGCGGCGCTGGCCGACTAGAGGCCGGCGCGCAAGTCGCTCACCGGCTTGCATTACGGCGGACCGACCGCATCTGGCATCGCAGACCAAGCCTGTCTTCAAGAGGAGCTGGACCGCAATGCAAATTGTTCGGATCGAAGTGGCCAAGGAATTGCTGGGCGTGGCGCGCCTCGCCCAGCTGCTGGAGGCCGTTGAGCAAAGCGGCGACCTGGATGCCGGGCAGTACCGCGCGCTGGTGCAGCGCCTGCAGCAGGCGCTGCAGGGCGTCGCCGGTCATGCGGGCCTGGGCGCGCTGCTGGATCACTTTCCCGCGGCATCCCAGGTTTACGAGAACCTGCAGTACGAGGCCGCCGGCCTGTGCCGGGCGCCGCTGGACGCCGCCGTGAGCACCGAAACGGCGGCGCGCGAACTGCTCGCTCGGGTGCGCGCCGCCGGCTGACTCAGATCGCCGCGAGGGCCTGCGCGAGGTCGTCGCGCAGGTCGCCGACATCCTCGATGCCGGCGGAGATGCGCACCAGGCCGTCGGTAATCCCTAAGCGCGCACGCGTTGCCGCCGGGATCGAGGCGTGCGTCATCAAGGCGGGCAGCGAGATCAGGCTCTCGACGCCGCCCAGGCTTTCGGCCAGCGTGAACAGCTGGGTGCGTTCGAGGAAGCGGCGGGCGCCGGCCTCGTCGGTGTCCAGCTGGATGCTGATGATGCCGCCGCCGCCGCGGGCCTGGCGCTTCTGCAGCGCGTGCTGCGGGTGCGAGGGCAGGCCGGGGTAATGCACGGTGCGGACCTTGGACTGACCCTGCAGCCATTCGGCGAGTTGCGCCGCGCTTTCGTTGTGGCGCTGCATGCGCAGCGCCAGGGTCTTGAGCCCGCGCAGCGCGAGGAAGCTGTCGAAGGGGCCGGTCACTGCGCCGACGGCGTTCTGCAGGAACAGCAGCTTGTCGCGCAAGGCCGCCTGGCGTGCCTCGCCGGCGACGACGATGACGCCGCTGATGACGTCCGAGTGGCCGTTCAGGTACTTGGTCGCCGAGTGCAGCACGACGTCAAAGCCCAGCTCCAGCGGCCGCTGCGACCAGGGGCTGGAGAAAGTGTTGTCGCAGACCGCCAGGGCCTGCGGGTGGGCGCGGGCGATGGCAGCGACCGCCGCCAGGTCGGTGACCTTGAGCAGCGGGTTGGTCGGCGTCTCGATCCAGATCAGCCGGGTGTCGGGGCGCAGCGCGGCACGCACCTGCTCGGCGTCGCTGGAGTCGACGTAAGTCACCTGCAGATTCGCCGACTCCTTGCGTACGCGCTCGAACAGCCTGTAGCTGCCGCCGTACAGATCGTCGCTGGCGACGATGTGCGAGCCATGCGGCAGGCTGTCGAGCAGGGTGGCCATCGCCGCGAGTCCCGAGCCGAAGGCCAGGCCGAGTTCGCCGCTCTCCAGATTGGCGATCGCCCGCTCATAGGCCTGGCGGGTCGGGTTGTGCGTGCGGCCGTACTCGTAGCCCTGGTGCACCGCCGGCGATTGCTGGCGGTAGGTCGAGGTGGCGTAGATCGGCACCATCACGGCGCCGGTCAGCGGGTCGGCGTGCTGGCCGCCGTGGATGGCGCGGGTGTCGAAGGCGAGGTTCTTGTTGTCGCTCATTTGGCGATTCCCTTGCGGAGATGGTTCAGAAGGTCGAATCGCGTCACTAGACCATAGAAGCGCTCGGCATCGGCGATCACCGCCACATCACCCTGCTTCAGCAGGCCCTGCAGATCGCCCAGCGATGCCTGCGGCGGCAAGGTGCGCACATCCTTGCTCATGGCAGTCTCGACCAGGTCCTTGAACACGCCCTGGTTGGCGGCCAGGCGCGCGAGCAGGTCCGACTCGTCGATCAGGCCGACCAGCTTGCCGGCCACCAGCACCGGCAGCTGCGACACATTGGCCTCGCGCATGCGCGAGAAGGCGGTCGCCAGCGTGTCCTGCGGGCCGGCGAACACCACCGCGCCCTGCTCCGCGGGGCGCGAGATCAGGTCGCGCAGATCGCCAAGCTGGGCGCGCTTGAGCAAGCCCTGGTCGAACATCCAATGGTCGCTATAGACCTTGCTCAGGTAGCGCGTGCCGGTGTCGCACACAAAGGTGACGACGCGCTTCGGCGCCGTCTGCTGCCGGCAGTAGCGCAAGGCCGCGGCGAGCAGGGTGCCGCTGCTGGAGCCGGCCAGGATGCCCTCGGCGCGGAACAGCTGGCGGGCGGTCTCGAAGCTTTCCTCGTCCGTGATGCTGAACGCGTCCTTGACGCCGCTGAGGTCCGCGATCGAAGGCACGAAGTCTTCGCCGATGCCCTCGACCGCCCAGGAGCCGGCCTCGTCGTGGCGGCCGGTCTTGATCAGGTCGCAAAGGATCGAGCCCTTGGGATCGGCCAGCACCATCGCGATGTCGGGGTTGGCGCGGCGGAAGAAGCGCGTCAGCCCGGCCAGGGTGCCGCCGGAGCCGACACCGACGACGACGGCATCGACGCGCTGGCCCATCTGGCCCCAGATCTCCGGACCGGTCGCGGTCTCGTGCGTCAGCGGGTTGTTCGGGTTGTTGAACTGGTCGGCGTACCAGGCGCCGGGGATGTCTTTGACGAGTCGTGCCGCCACATCCTGGTAGTACTCGGGATGGCCCTTGCCGACATCGGAGCGCGTGGTGTGCACCTCGGCGCCCATGGCCTTCAGCTGCACGACCTTCTCGGTGGCCATCTTGTCGGGCACCACCAGCACGATGCGATAGCCCTTGGCGCGGGCGACCAGGGCCAGGCCGATGCCGGTATTGCCGGCGGTGGCCTCGACCACCGTGCCGCCCGGTTTCAGCTGGCCGCTGCGTTCGGCCGCCTCGATCATCGCGAGGCCAATCCGGTCCTTGATCGAGCCGCCCGGATTCTGGTTTTCGAGCTTGAGGAACAGCTCGCAGGGTCCGGTGTCCAGCCGGGTCACCTTCACCAGCGGCGTGTTGCCGATCAGGTCGAGCACGGCCGGGCGGCCTGCAGCAGCAGTAGCGGTCATCTTCAGCTTGTCCTTGTGGGAGCGATGAACACCATGCCGGCGACCGGGTAGGGCGGGGCAGGGTGACGGGGCACCCAGTGTGGCCCGGGTAGGGACCAGCGTCCAAGCCGGAGTTCTGCTGAGCTGTTTCGCTTCGCTACTGTGGCTGGAAACCGCTGGTCTGGATCAGCCTGGCCCAGGCCTGCGCATAGGCGCGCTCGCGCATGGCGAGCTGGGCGCCGCTCATGAAGCCCACGGCCAGGCCCATCGCCGTCAGGCGATCGCGAAGAAGAGGCTGCTGCAGCACCCGCTCCAGCGCCGTCGACCAGGTGGCGAGCAACGCGGGCGGCGTGGCGGCCGGTGCGAACAGGCCGTAGTAGGGGACTTCCTCGAAGCCGCCAAAGCCCAGTTCGGCGAGCGTCGGCACATCGGGCAGCAGGGCCTGCCGCACGCCGCCCATGGTGGCGACGATGCGCACACGCCCGGCGCGGTGGTTCTCGATCAGATCGGGCACCGAGCCGACACCGGCCGCGATCTGCCCGCCCAGCATCTCGATCATCATCGGCGCGCTGCCGCGGTAGGGCAGGGGCACGAGGTCCAGGCCTTGTTTCGCGGCCAGGGCCTTGACGAGGAACTCCGGCACCGAGGCCGGGGCCGGCACACCGATCACGCCCTTGCCCTGGCCGTCCTTTTTTACCCAGGCGAGGTAGTCCGGCAGGGTCTTGGCCGGCGTGCTACTGGCCAGCGCGATCGCGTTGACGAAGCTCGCGAAGCCGGCGACGGGCACGAAGTCCTTGGACGGCTGGTAACCGGGTGCCTTCAGCACCAGCGGCAGGATGCTGATCGTGTGGTCGTGCGACAGGAAGACGGTCGTGCCGTCGGGCTCGGCTGTTTTGAGCGCCTGCGCCGCCAACTGGCCGCCGGCACCGGCCTTGTTGTCGACGATGACGGTGGCGCCCAACTCCGCCTTCAAGGCCTCGGCCAGCAGGCGGGCGATCGCGTCGGTGCCGCCACCGGGCGGGAAGCCGACGAGCAGCTTCAGGGTCTTGCCGGCCCAGGGACCGGGTCGCGCCCCGGCGGCGCCGCCCAGCAGCATCGGAATGGTCAGCAGATGGCGGCGTGTCAGCATGGCGTGGGCCCGGTGGCCGTGGCGGGCCACCAGCGTAAGGGATCAGTCCAGGACTTGCAGCAGCGGCCAGCGTGCGGTCCAGCGCTTCTCAACCAGGCGCTGGCGGAAGCTGGCCAGGCTGGCGCGCGCCGGGTTGTGGCGCAGGCGCAGCTCGAACAGATCGGCCAGTCCCAGCGGCGCGATCAGGTGCAGCTGGCCGTCACCGTCCAGCCAGACGGCGAGCGCGGTCGCGGTTTCCGGCCAGCTGGCCACGCCGTCCTCGAGCGAGCGCAGTGGTGGCGGCGGTCGGCCTTGCTCGTCGCGCAACCAGCGGTGCACGCGCGCCTGGTTGCAGACTTCCCAGGGCAGCTCCGGACAGGACTCGCGCAGCCTTCCATCGATCTGTGCCTCGTCCATCCGACCCTCGTTGTCGAAGTAGACGAAGTCCAAGTCGGCCAGCGGCGTCGCCGGCGCATGGCCGTGCAAATGGTCCCAGACCAGATTGCGCAGTGCGCCGGCGCCGATCGCCCAACTGGGCAGCTCGAGCGCGGCGCCGGCCCGCAGCGCGCGCATCAGCCAGGGCGTCTCGCGCAGCAGCGCCAGCAGGCGCTGCTGCGCAGCGTCCTCAGCGCAGCGCAAGGCCGCGGCGGCGCAGATAGGGTTCGAGCTGCGGCGGCGTGCCGACCATCTTCTCGAACTCGGCCATGATGTCCTTGCTGCCCCCGATCGAGAACACATGGCGACGCAGCGCTTCGCCGGTCTTGCGGCTCAGGCCGCCGTTCTTCTCGATCCACTCGACCGTGGTCGCGTCGAGCAGCTCGCTCCAGAGGTAGCTGTAATAGCCGGCCGAGTAGCCGCCGACCATGTGGCTGAAGTAGGGCGTGCGGTAGCGCGGCGTGACCAATGTGCGATCAGGGCCGAAGCCTTCCTGGTGCAGCACACGGGCCTCGAAGGCCATCACCTGAGCCGGCGGCGGCACATCGGCCGGCTGCAACTGGTGCCAGCGCTGGTCGAGCACCGTGGACGCCAGGTACTCGGTGGTCGCGAAGCCCTGGTTGAAGGTGCGCGCGCCCAGCACCTTGGCCAGCAGGGCCTCGGGCATCGCCTCGCCGGTCTGGTGGTGGCGCGCGTAGTGCTTGAACACCGAGGGCCAGCTCTGCCACATCTCGTTGACCTGGGACGGGTACTCGACGTAGTCGCGCGGCGTGCCGGCCAGGCCCGGGTAGCGGATGTCGGCCAGCATGCTGTGCAGGTTGTGGCCGAACTCGTGGAACAGGGTGTTGGCCTCGTCCCAGGTCAGCAGGGTCGGCTGGCCGGCGGCCGGCTTGGGGATGTTCATGTGGTTGCCGACCACCGGTCGCTCGCCGAACAGCCGGCTCTGGCGCACATAGCCGTTGGCCCAGGCGCCGCCGCGCTTGCTCGGGCGGGCGTAGAGGTCGAGCAGCAGCAGGGCCTGGGTCTTGCCATTCGGCGCGAGGACCTCCCAGACCTGCACGTCCGGGTGGTAGGTGGGCAGGTCGGTGCGGCGCTTGAAGCTGAGACCGAAGAGCTGGGTGGCGGCATGGAAGACGCCGCGCTCCAGCACGTTCTGCAGCTCCAGGTAAGGACGCAGCTGCTCGCCGTCGTAGCCATGCTGGACGGCACGCTGGCGCTCGCTGTAATAGGCCCAGTCCCAGGCCTGCAGGGCGAAGCGCGGCTGGCCGGCGGCATCTTGCTCGCGGTCGGCGAGCTGCTGCAGCAAGGCCTGCTCCTCGCGGGCCTTGGCGACCGCGGCCGGCGCGAGCTGGCGCAGCAGCTGGTTGACCGCCTTGACCTCCTTGGCGGTCTGCACCTCCAGCTCGTAGTCGGCATGGGTCGCGTAGCCGAGCAGGGCGGCGCGCTCGGCGCGCAGGGCGGCGAAGCGGCTGACCAGGGCGGTGGTGTCGTTGGCGTCGCCGGCGCTGCCGCGCGCGATCGAGGCCTTGTGGAGGCGTTCGCGCAAGGGCCGGTGCTGCAGGCGTTCGAGCAGCGGTTGGCCGGTGGTGTTCTGCAGCGCGATCTTGAAGCGGCCATCGGCTGTCCTCAGCGCCTCGATCTCCGCCTCGCCCAGGCCCTTGAGCTCGGCGCGATCGCTGACGAAGACGGCGGCTGCGTTGACGCCGGCCAGCACCTTGCGGCCGAACTCGGCGCCCATCTGCGCCAGCTCGGTGTTGATCGCGCGCAGGCGCTGCTGCTTGTCCGCCGGCAGTTGGGCGCCGGCGCGACGCAGATTGCGGTGCATGCGCTCCAGCAGGCGCTGCTGCTCGGCGTCGAGCTGGGGGCGGGATTGCAGCAGCGCGTCGATGCGGGCGAAGTAGCGCGGGTCGAGCGCGATGCGGTCGCGGTGCGCCGCCATCTCGGGCGCAAAGCGCTGCTGCAGTGCCTGCCGGGCCGGGTTGTTGTCGACCGCGCTCAGGCTACCGAGCAGGGTCTGCGTGCGGCTCAGCAGGCGACCGGCGCGCTCCAGGGCTTCGACCGTGTTGGCAAAGGTCGGCGCTGCCGGGTTGCTCAGGATCGCATCGACCTCGCGCCAGTGCATCGCCATGCCGGCCGTCAGCGCCGGCGCGAAGTCGGCATCCTGGATCTGGTCGAAGGGCGGGTAGCCCAGCGGCAGCCGGGATGGCTGCAGCAGCGGGTTGTCACGGGCGCCGGCGGTCGAGACGAAGCTGGCGGCGAGCAGCAGGGGAAGCAGGAGTTTGCGCATGGGGCGCGATGCTGCCACCGCGCGTCAGCCCCTGACTTCCGTCACTTCCTCATCAACGTGCTCTTGCCAAATAGGGATTCGATCAGATCCAGCGCCACCATCGCGGTGCGGTTCTTCTCGTCCAGCGCCGGGTTCAGCTCCATCAGGTCCAGCGAGGCCATGCGGCCGGTGTCGGCAATCATCTCCATGCACAGGTGCGCCTCGCGGTAGGTCGGACCTCCGGGCACCGTGGTGCCGACGCCGGGGGCCATCACCGGGTCGAGGAAGTCGACGTCGAAGCTGACATGCAGATGGGTGTTCGCGTCCAGTGTGGCCAGCGCCAGCTCCATGGTGTGGCGCATGCCCATCTCGTCGATGTAGCGCATGTCGAAGACCTCGAGGTCCTGCTCGTGCACGAAGGCCTTCTCGCCCTGGTCCACCGAGCGGATGCCGATTTGCCGCACCCACTTCGGGCTGATCGCCGGTTGCGCGGCGCTGAAGCCGCCGATGCCGACCAGCTCCGGCGGTCCGAAGCCGCAGAGCGTCGCCACCGGCATGCCGTGAATGTTGCCGCTGGGCGTGAGTTCCGAGGTGTTGAAGTCGGCATGCGCGTCCAGCCAGAGCACGCGCAGCTTCTTGCCGATCTCGCGGCAATGCCGGGCGACGGCGGAGATCGAGCCGATGCCCAGGCAGTGGTCGCCGCCGAGCAGGATGGGCAGGCGGCCGGTCTTCAGCTCGGCGTACATGGCGTCGTGCACCGCCTGGTTCCAGGCCACCACCTCGGGCAGGTGGCGGTAACCATTGACCGGTGGTTGCCAGGGGTTGGCTGGGCCGCTGAGGTTGCCGCGGTCGATCACGTCGACGCCGCGCGCTTCGAGCGCGGCGGCCAGGCCGGCCACGCGCATGGCCTCGGGGCCCATCGAGGCGCCGCGGGCGCCGGCGCCGATGTCGGTCGGCGCGCCGATCAGGGAAACGGAACGGAGTTGGGTCATGGTTGCACGCTGCAGGCGTTGGTTTTCAGGTCGTACTCGTGTTCGAGGATGGCCCAGGCTTCCTCGGCCGACTCAACGAAGCGGAACAGCTTCTCGTCGCCCGGGCTGATCATGCCGGTGTCGACCAGGTGGTCGAAGTTGATCAGCTTCTCCCAGAAGGCGCGGCCGAACATCAGGATCGGCCGATGCCGGCATTTGCCGGTCTGGATCAGGGTCAGGCTCTCGAACAGCTCATCCAGGGTGCCGTAGCCGCCGGGGAAGCAGACCAGCGCGACGGCACGCATCAGGAAGTGCATCTTGCGCATCGCGAAGTAATGGAAGCGAAAGCACAGTTCCGGCGTGATGTAGGGATTCGGGTGCTGCTCGTGCGGCAGCACGATGTTCAGGCCGATGCTCTTGCCGCCCGCCTCGTAGGCGCCGCGGTTGCCGGCTTCCATGATGCCGGGGCCGCCGCCGGTGACAACGTAGATCGGCGTGCCGCAGCGCTGGGTCTCGCGGGTGACGATCTCGGCCAGACGGCGGGCCTCCTCGTAATAGGCGCTCATCTCGAGCATCGTCTGCGCGCGGCGCTCGGCCACCGCGTCGCCCTGGGCCGCCTCGACCAGCGCACGGGCCTGGGCCGGGTCCGGGATGCGCGCGCTGCCGAAGATCACCAGCGTTGCCTCGACGCCGGCCTCCTGCTGCAGCAGCTCGGGCTTGAGCAGCTCCAGCTGCATGCGCACCGGCCGCAACTCCTCGCGGACCAGGAACTCGTCGTCGGCAAAGGCCAGGCGGTAGCTGGGCGCCTGGGTGACTTCGCTGACCGATGGCGCCGGGCGGCGCAGGTCCTCGAGCGCCGAAGGGAAGTTGCGTACTTTCAGGTCTTTTTGTGGTGACATCGCCGTCTCCTTCGGTGTCATCGATGCATTCTTGCATCACTACCCGTTGTTCACGGGCTTTGCTTTCTTCACTGCAAGTTTTCGCCGCAAACCGGGCAGCCGGGGCGTCGCCCGACCGTCATCAGATCCGACTGCAGGCTGCGGCCGTCCAGCATCCACAGCTGCCGGGCCAGTGGGCTGCCCTGGCCGGCCGGACGGGCGATGTGGCGGATCGCCTCGCCGGCCTGCAGCAGCCCGGCCTGGCCGACCAGGGGCGCGAACACGCCCATCAGCGAGCAGGCGACGTCCTGGACCGGGGCGTCCGGTGGGAACAAGCAGGCGTAGCAGGGGCTGTGCGGGTCGGCCGGGTCAAACAACCCGGCCTGTGCGCTCCAGCCCACCGCCGCCGCCCAGGCCAAGGGCTTGCCGGCGGTCACGCAGGCGGCGTTGACCGCCTGGCGGGTGGCGAAGTTGTCGCTGCAGTCCAGCACCAAATCGGCTTCCTGCACCCAGGCCGGCAGGTTGCCGGCGTCGGCCCGGACCTGAAGCGCATCCACCTTCACCCCAGGATTGAGCTGGCGCATGGCCAGCGCGGCCGAGGCCGCCTTGGGCTGGCCGACGCGGGCATCGCTGTGTGCGATCTGCCGTTGCAGGTTGGTCAGGTCGACGAGGTCGGGGTCGACGACGCGGATGCGGCCGACACCGGCCGCCGCCAGGTAGAGCAGGGCGGGGCTGCCCAAGCCACCGGCACCGACGACCAGCAGGCGGGCGTCAAGCAGGCGTTGCTGGGCGTCGACGTCGAAGCCGTCGAGCAGCAGGTGGCGCGCGTAGCGCTGGAGCTGGGCGTCGTTCAGTTGGAGGGCGCCGCCTCGGCCTTGCGTTCGACGACGGTCTTGCTGGCCACCACCGGCTTGCCCTGCAACTGGTTGAGGGCCTGGCGCAGCGGCCAGTCCTCGGCGGAGCCGAAGTCGGGCAGGGGCTTCAGGCTGTCGCCCTTGGTGCGCAGCTGCTCCTCCAGCTTCTTGCGCTCGGCCTCGCGCGCCTCGCGGGCCTGCACGTCGCCGTCCTCCGCGCCGCTGAGGTGCTTGGCTAGGTCGGCCTCACGCGTGCGCAGGGCGCCGATGATGTTGCCTTCCTCGGTCTCGTCCAGCATCACATCGGGCAGGATGCCCTTGGTCTGGATCGCATGACCCTTGGGCGTGTAGAAGCGCGCCGTGGTCAGCTTGACGGCCGAGTCGGCGCTGAGCTGGCGGATGGTCTGCACCGAGCCCTTGCCGAAGGTCTGGGCGCCCATGATGACGGCGCGGCCATGGTCCTGCAGCGCACCGGCGACGATCTCGCTGGCCGATGCCGAGCCCTCGTTGACGAGCACGATCAACGGCAGCTTCTTCAAGGCCGCCGGCAGCTTGCGCAGCGGGTCACCCTGGCCGCGCCGCACGTAGTGCTCCGGCGTGGCGCGGAAGGTGGCTTGGGCGGCGGCCAGCTGGCCCTTGGTGGAGACGACATCGACGCCGCTCGGCAGGAAGGCCGCCGACACGGCGATCGCGCCCTCGAGCACGCCACCGGGGTCGTTGCGCAGGTCCAGCACCAGGCCCTTGAGGTTGGGCTCCTGCTGGTAGATCTCGGTCAGCTTCCTCGCGAAGTCGTCGACCGTGCGTTCCTGGAATTGAGAGATGCGCAGCCAGGCGTAGCCGGGCTCGACGACCTTGGCGCGCACCGACTGCACCTTGATCTCTTCGCGCACGATGGTCACCGGGAAGCTGCGGTTCTCGCTCTTCCTGAAGATGGTCAGCTGAACCTTGGTGGCCGGCTCGCCGCGCATGCGCTTGACCGCCTGGTCCAGCGTCAGGCCGCGCACCGCGGTGTCGTCGATGCGGGTGATCAGGTCGTTGGTGCGCAGGCCGGCGCGGAAGGCCGGCGAGCCTTCGATCGGCGAGACCACGCGGACCAGGCCGTCCTCCATGCCGATCTCGATGCCGACGCCGACGAAGCGCCCGGCGTTGCTCTCGCGGAACTCGGAGAAGGCCTTCTTGTCCAGGTAGACCGAATGCGGGTCCAGGCCGGCAACCATGCCGCCGATGGCGTCGTTGATGAGCTTCTTGTCGTCGACCGGTTCGACGTACTCCGCCTTCAGCAGGCCGAACACGGCGGCGAGCTGCTGCATTTCCTCCAGCGGCAGCGGCCCCTGCGCGGAACGCGCGTTGGCGCTGAACTGCATGGTGGTGAGCGCGCCGGTCAATGCGCCCAACGTGATCCAACCGGCAACCTTCAGCTTGGCACCCATGATGCCCCCTCGTCAGACACCCCGCTCCCGGGGCTTTGGTCCAGTATAGGCAGGGGATCCAGACCCCTGGCGCCGATCAGGCGCTGTTTGGCGTGGATTCTTCGGCAGTGGCGGGCGCCCTGGCGAAGGTCACCACGTGATCGACCTGGGCGCGGATGCCGATCCATTCGCCGACCTCGTGGTCATGGTGGGAGGGCACGCTGGCGATCAGCGCGGTGCCGTCGGCCAGGCGCAGGTTGTAGAGGAACTCCGCGCCGCGGAACACCTTGCGCTCGATCCTCGCCTGGGTCGGCGCATCGTCGTCATGCACCACGTCGTCGGCGCGCAGCAGCACCTCGAGGCCGTCGGCGGACCCACCGCTGGGGGGGAGCGGGCAGTCGGTGGCGTGTTCCAGAAGGCCCAGTGGCGTGCGCAGGCGGTGACCGTCGATTTGTGCCGGCGCGAACACGCCGTGGCCGATGAAGCTGGCGACGAAGCGCGTCACCGGCCGGTGGTAGACGGTGTAGGCCAGGTCCCATTGCTCCAGGCGGCCGTGGTTCATCACGCCGACCTTGTCGCCGATCGCGAAGGCCTCGGCCTGGTCATGGGTGACGAAAAGGGCGGTGCTGCCCTGCGCCTTCAGGATCGCGCGCAGCTCCTGGCTGAGTTCCTCGCGCAGGTCGACGTCGAGGCTGGAGAAGGGTTCGTCGAGCAGGAGCAGGCGGGGCGCCGGCGCCAGCGCGCGGGCCAGCGCGACGCGCTGCTGCTGGCCGCCGGAGAGCTGGTGCGGCATGCGCCGCGCGGCATGCGCCAGGCCGACCAACTGCAGCATCTGGACGACGCGGTCGTCGCGCTCGGCACGCGCCAAATGACGCAGGCCGAAGCCGATGTTGGCCTGCACATTGAGGTGGGGAAACAGCGCGAAGTCCTGGAACACCATGCCGACGCGGCGCGACTCGGGGGGCAGGTGCAGGCCGGCGTCGCCATCGCTGAGCAAGTCGCCACCGAGCTGGATGCGCCCGCCTTGCGGCCTCTCCAGCCCGGCGATGGCGCGCAGCAGCGAGCTCTTGCCGCAGCCCGACGGGCCGATCAGCACGCCGAGTTCGCCTTCGCGCAGCCCGAGGCTGACATCCCGCACGGCCTGCACCGCGGCGCCACGCTGCGGGTATTGAAGGCTGACTCGCTCAAGCTGCAGAAACATGGCCTCTATGATACGGGCGGGGCGCAAATGCGCCTCGTTCTCATTCAGGTGCTTGGCCGTCGCCGGCCCGCCGCGGCCCTCCCGATGCCCCTTCTGATCCTTGTTCTCGGCCTGCTGCTGGTGCTGCCGGTGCTGACCGTGCTGGCGGCCTGGCTGCTCCTCGACGCCGCGGGTTGGGCGCAGTGGCAGCACCTCGCCGGTACCGTGCTGCCCGGCTATGCGCGCGAGTCCCTGCTGCTCACGCTGGGCGTTGCAACGGGCAGCCTGCTGGTCGGCGGCGGCTGCGCGGCCCTCGTCAGCCTGTTCGAGTTCCGCGGCCGGCGCTGGCTCGACCTGGCGCTGCTGTTGCCCATGGCCATGCCCGCCTATGTGGCCGCCTACGCCTACACCGATTTCCTGCAGTTCTCCGGTCCGCTGCAAACCCAGCTGCGCGCCTGGACCGGTGCGCAGGGCGCGCTCTGGGGCGATGTGCGCAGCCTGCCCGGCGCCATCGCGCTCTTCGTCGTCTGCCTCTACCCCTATGTCTACCTGCTGACGCGCACCGCGCTGGCCGAGCGGGCCGCGCCGTTGATGGATGCGGCGCGCCTGCTCGGTGCGTCGATGACAAGGCGGGTCGTGGGCGTGGCCTTGCCGCTGGCGCGGCCGGCGCTGGCCGCCGGCCTGATGCTGGCGCTGATGGAGACCCTGGCGGATTACGGTGTGGGCAGCTATTTCGGCCTGAACACGCTGACCACCGGCATCTACAAGGCCTGGTTGGTCAACGGCGACCGTTGGGCCGCCGCGCAGCTGGCCTCGGTGCTGCTCGTCGCGGTGATGCTGCTGATGCTGATGGAGCGCCGCGCCCAGGCTCGTTTGCGCTTTGCACCCGGCAAGGGCGGGGGCGCGGCTACCAGTCGCCACCGCTTGCGGGGCATCGCCCAATTGCTTGCTCAACTGGCCTGTCTGCTGCCGCTGCTGCTGGGCTTCGTGATCCCCTTGCTGGTGCTGCTGCGCCTGGTCGTCGACGAGGCGCGCTTTGGCGAGATCGGTCTGCCCTGGGCGCGCTTTGGCCAGTGGTCGGTCGTCAGCCTCGGGCTGGCGGCGGCCGGCGCTGCCTTGACCGTGAGCCTGGCCCTGCTGCTGTCGGCGCTGCGTCGGCTGCACCCGCGCGCCTGGTTGCCGCGCGCCGTTGCCCAGCTGGCCGGCCTGGGTTATGCGGTGCCGGGGGCGGTGATCGCCATCGGCCTGCTGTTGCCACTGGCCTGGCTGCAGCCCTGGCTGCCCGGCCTGGTGCCCTTGATCACCGGCAGCGTGGCGGGCCTGCTCTGGGCCTATGCGGTGCGCTTCTCGGGGGTGGCGCTGCAATCGGTCGAGGCTGGCTATGCGCGCATCGCGCCCAGCCTGGACGAAAGCGCGCAACTCCTCGGCCAGCGCGGACCGGGTCTGTGGTGGCGGGTGCACCGGCCCTTGCTGACCCGCTCGGCGCTGGCCGCGGCGCTGCTGGTCTTCGTCGACATCATGAAGGAGCTGCCCGCCACCCTCGTGCTGCGCCCCTTCGACAGCGACACCCTGGCGGTCGTCGCCTACCAGCTGGCCCGTGACGAGCGGCTGGCCGAAGCGGCACTGCCGGCCATCGCCATCGTGCTGGTCGGCCTGTTGCCGGTCGGCCTGCTGTGGCGGGCGATGAAGCTGCGCTGAGCCCGCAGCCCGGCGATCGCCTATACTCCACTGGTTTGCCGCGCTTGCTCTCTGTCGCGGCGACCGTCGTCCGACCGACCCGCGCCGCTTGCTCCGGTGCCAACGGCCACCGATGCGGCCAACCCAGCCGCCCCGGCCGAATCGCCGTCTGACCTCTTCCAGCGGCGAGCCTTACCGGGCGGACTTTTCTCACGGCGTCCGCCCCCACCCTGACCCCAACCGGTGCGCCAGTTTGGCTGTGCCGGCCAGCGTCATTCCTTTTCTCAAGGCGCCGTGCGCCGGCCCGCGAGGCCAGCACGGCGCGCTATCCGTTACCGATGTCAGAAAAAAGTTTCTCGGTTGGCCGCTACCTCGTGTCGCCGCTGATCCAACTCAATGCAGACGGCGATTTCAGCGCCGGTGTGTCCATTCGCAGCGGCAGCGGCCGTGCCACCCACGACCGCGTGTTCCGTTTCACCCCTTCATTCACCAGCCGCGAGAGCGCGCGCCGTTACGCGGCCCGCGAGGGCGTCAGCTGGATTCGCAACCGCGCCTGAGCGCGCATCCACCAGGAGAATCGATGGCCAAAGAAGAACTGATTGAAATGCGCGGCAAGGTCGAGGAAGTGCTGCCCGACTCGCGCTATCGCGTGCTGCTGGACAACGGCCACGGCGTCGTTGCCTACACCGCGGGCAAGATGAAGAAGCACCGCATCCGCATCCTGGCCGGTGACAACGTGTCGCTGGAGATGTCGCCCTACGACCTGAGCAAGGGCCGCATCACTTTCCGTCACCTGGAAAACGCCCGCAGCGGTCCGGCGCCGCGCCGGCCCTACAGCCGCTGAATTCAGCGGGCGCTTCGGCGCCTGCTATGGTCCCTCCGACAGGAATCGAACCTGTATCTGCCGCTTAGGAGGCGGCCGTTCTATCCATTGAACTACGGAGAGGGCGCAGGGCGAAGGGCGCGCAGTGTAGTCGCGTGTCCCGCCCGCGGAGGATGACCATGAAAACTCCCCCCCTGCTCGCCATCCATGGCGGCGCCGGCACGCTGCGGCGTCGGCAGATGGACGCCGTGCGCGAGGCGCGCTACCGCGAGGCCTTGCAGGCCGTGCTCGCCGGCGCCGGCAACTTGCTGGCACGCGGCGCCCCGGCCCTCGACGTGGTCTGCGAGGCGGTGCGCCTGCTCGAAGAGTGTGAGCTCTTCAATGCCGGCAAGGGCGCCGTCTACACCGCTGCCGGTCGCCATGAGCTCGACGCCAGCGTGATGGACGGCCATGGCTTGCGCGCCGGCGCGGTGGCCGGCTTGAGCCGCACGCGCAACCCGGTGCTGGCCGCGCGGGCCGTGCTGGAGCGTGGCGAACACCTGATGTTCTGCGGCCCCGCCGCCGACGACTACGCCGCCGCGCTCGGCCTGGAGCAGGTCGACAACGGGTGGTTCGGCACGCCCGAGCGGCTCGCCCAACTGCGCGCCGCACAAGCGCTGGGCGCTGCTGCCGTGCTCGATCACGATGGCCAGGACCTGACCGATCGCGGCCGTTTCGGCACCGTCGGTGCCGTCGCCCTGGATGCCGATGGCCACCTGGCCGCGGCCACCTCGACCGGTGGCATGACCAACAAGCGGCCCGGCCGCGTCGGTGACTCGCCGCTGATCGGTGCCGGCTGCTACGCCAATGACGCCAGCGTGGCCGTTTCCTGCACCGGCACCGGCGAGGCCTTCATTCGCTGTCTGGCCGCCTACGAGGTTTCGGCCCTGGTGCAGCACCGTGGTCTGGACCTGCGCAGCGCCGTGCAGACGGTCGTCCATGAGCGCCTGCCCGCCGTGCAGGGCGAGGGTGGGCTGATCGCCGTCTCGTCGCGTGGCGAGTTCTGCCTGCCGTTCAACACCGAGGGCATGTACCGGGGCTGGTGGCGCTTGGACGGCTCACCGCAGGTCGCCATTTACGGCGACGAGTAGATCAATGCCGTCGCAGCCGCCGCAGGCCCAGGGCCACGGCAGCCAGCACCGGCAGCACGGCGATCGCGGTCAGCAGATCGGGGGCCGGCAGCCATGCGCTGGCATTCGGTAGCTTGTGCAGGCCCTTGGCGGCGTAGCCGACCAGGCCCAGCAGGTAGTAGCTGATCGCCACCACCGACAGGCCCTCGACGGTCTGCTGCAGGCGCAGCTGCTGGTGCTGGCGCTCGGCGAGCAGGCGCAGCAGTTCCTGATTGCCCTGTTCGCGCTGCGCCTCGATGCGCACCCGCGCCAGGCTGAGTGCACGACCGATGCGCTCACCGAGTTCGGTGATGCGGCGGTCGGTGCTCTCGCAAAAGGCCATGGCCGGCGCGAAGCGCCGCGACAGAAAGCCGCTCAGGGTCTGCACGCCGGCGATGCGCTGCTCGCGCAGGTCGGCCAAGCGCTGCTGCACGATGGCGTGGTAGGCCCGCGTCGCCGAGAAACGGTAGCGCGTGCGTGCCGCGGCGTGCTCGACCTCGGCGGCCAGGCGGGTCAGCGCGGCGAAGGCCTCGGAGTCATCATGGGCGTCGTCGTTGGCCATCGCGTCCACGATGCCTTGCAGGCGTTGCTCCAGCTCGCCGAGCTGCTGCGCCTCCTGTTGGGCAAGCGGAAAGCCCTGCATGGCCAGCATGCGGTAAGCCTCGATCTCGCACAGGCGCTGCGCCTCGCGAGCCGCCTGGTCGGGCGGCAGGCCGAAATCCAGCACCAGGAAGCGGGTGAAACCGTCGTCTTCCAGTTGCAGCGTGGTGAGCAGCGCCGCGGCGCGGCTGTCGCCGATGAAGGCGCCCATCAGCGGCCGGTGGTCGCCCGCCGAGCCGCTCTGGCTCAGCCGGCTTCGTTCGCGGTTCAGCGCGCCATCGTCGCCGTGGGCGGCCAGCATCAGCACATGGGTGGCCGCCAGCAGGCGGCCGGCGCCATCGGCGCGCAGCGCTTGGCGGAAGGTGGACGGCAACGGCTGCAGTGCGCTGGCAAGCCGGTCGTCGTCGGCCTGGAGCGGACGGTTGACCTGCCAGCTGACGAACTCGCCATGCCGTTCGAACTTCAGCTGCCAGCCAGCAGCCTGCAGCCGCGCATGGCGGGCGCCGTCAGGCGGTGCCGGTACGCCGATCGCCGCGGCCAGCGCGCGCAGCGCGCCATCGGCCACCGCCGGCTCCATGCCCTGCTGGATCCAGTAACTCACCGCACAAGGCGACTGCGCCGGCAGCGCCGGCCTGGCGTGCAGTTCCTCGTGCTGTTCCAGGCCCTCGCGCAGCGGGAAGGTCGGGCGGTCTGACATCACGGATTCCAGGGTGAAGGCCGCCGCATCATCGACGGCTCGTCGTCCGCGGCCCGCGAAGCCCGCCTACGCGGGCTGTCCGCCGAACTGCTCGAAGGCGTCCAGCGCATGCGCCGCGTACATCAGCGCCGGCCCGCCGCCCATGTAGACGCAGACACCGAGCATCTCCTCGAACTCGGCGCGTGTGCAGCCCAGCTTGACCAGGGCCTCGGCATGAAAGCCCAGGCAGGGGTCGCAGCGCGCCGACACCGACAAGGCCATCGCGATGAGCTCCTTGGTCTTCTTGTCCAGCGCGCCCGGCTGTGTTGCCGCCTGAGCCAGGCCGCTGAAGCCGCGCATCAGGGCTGGCGTGTCGCTGCGCAGCTTGGTCAGCGAGGCCGACACCTCGGCAGTGATCTCGGGGTAGGACTTGGCCATGCGTCAGCGGATCTTGCAGGTGTTGATGCCCAGCACCGTGTACAGCGGGCACCAGCCGATCAGGCCGGTGGCCAGCGGCACTACGCCGATATAGGCCCAGGGGCCAAGCTGACCACTGACGGCCAGACCGATCAAGGCCAAGCCGGCGGCGATTCGTACACCGCGATCCACACTGCCTTCATTGCGTTTCATCATCAGACTCCTCAGGGTTGGATGGTGGGGGCGGCCGGCTTGAGCAGACGGCCGTCGGCGTCGATCACCTCGACGTCGACCGGGATGGCGGTGGCGACCGATTGGGTCACCGTGCAATAGGCTTCGAAGCTGCCCAGCACCCGCTCGAGGTGCTGCAACTGCGCGGCGGCCACACCCAGTTGCAGACGAGCGTGAATGCGCTGCACGCGCAGCCTGCCTTCGGCGTTGCGTCCGGTCTGCAGGCTGACCTCGGTGCGCAGCGGTTCGGGGGCTTGCTTGAACTTGCGCAGTGCGAACAACAGCGAGGCGGACAGGCAGTTGCCCACCGAAGCGCCAAGCAGCATCAAGGGGTTGGGGCCGGCGCCACTACCGAGCGGTGCCGGTTCGTCGACATGCAGCGCGGGGCCGACATCGAAGTCGATGTCGAACTGATAGTCCTGGACTTGGGCCAGGCGCACGGTGACGGGGTGATCGCTCATCGCTCGGTCTCTCGCTCCATCAGCAGATAGGTGTTGTAGGCATTGATGCGGTTGGCGACACCGAACAACGGGAGCCCCGCAAAGCGCGACCAGTCGGTCCGCGCATAGGCGTCTTCGAAGGGTTCCAACTCCCGGGCGGCGGCGCCCATGGCGTCACGCAGGAACTGCAGGTAGTCGCGCGTCAGGTGCAGATCGGCCAAAGGCTGCTCGGCCACCGGTCCGTGACCGGGCAACAGGCGCTGCGGCGACCAGGTCAGCAGACCGTCCAGCGCGCGGATCCAGGCCCGGCTGTCGGCCTGACCGACATAGGGGATGCGGGCGCGGAACACCAGGTCACCGGTGAACAGGCTGCCCGAAGCGGGGTGGTAGACGACCAGGTCCTCCGACGTGTGCGCCGGGCCGACATGGCGAATCAGCAGGCGATCGCCACCAAGCCTTAGCTCGGTCTGCTCGTCGTTCAGCCATAGGTCGGCGGCGACCAAGCGGGTCGACTCGTCCACCCAGGGGGCCAACTCCTCGCGGCTGGCCTGCAGGCGCTGAAGGGCCAACTCGGAATTCAGGTAGTCGCGTGCCGCTGGGTGGGCCAGGATACGCGCGCCGATTGCCTCGAAGGCCTGCAAGCCATAGACATGGTCGGCGTGGTAATGAGTGACGATGACGTAGCGGATGGGCAGCGTCGTGACGCGGCGGATCGCCGCGATCAGCTCGTTAGCCAGCGATGGTGCGCCGAGCGCGTCGACGACCACGACCCCGTCCGGCGTGACGACGAAACCGGCGTTGGAGATGAAGTTGCGGTTTGTCGAGGACCCGAGTGCCGACTCGCCCTGCACGAACCAGACCTGGGGAGCGACGGGCACAGCTCGTACCTCGGCCCCGGCACGGGCCGGCAGCAGGGTCCAGGCCAGGGCCGCGACCAGCAGCAACGACTGAGTGGCGGACTGCAGGTGCATGAATGCCATTTGCTATTTGAATCTAGGTATCAGCATACGCTGATATAGCGGCGACTCCAACAACCATCAACGCTGCCGTCGCCATTCAGTCCTGCGCCTTGATGCCCTGTTCGAAATGATGCCGGGCGTGGCGAATGTGAAAAGCATCTATGCGCAGAATGGAAACGATCACCGCTTGGCTCAACAGTCCGATCTTGCTGCTGAACAACTCTCTCCACAGACCCGAGAGTTGCTCTGTGACTCAGGAGACGGCATTTGAGCTCCTGTGAACCGGCAGCGGCTTGATTCAGCGCAAGGGAGGGAGCAGGTCATGACGAACGGCGTCAGCGGACCGGCGGTTGAGGCATGGGAACGTCGCTTTGCCGTTGATGGCTATGTGTTTGGTGACCGACCGAATGCCTGGTTGATGCGACAGGCCAGCCATTGGCAGCCGGGCCAGCGTGCGCTTTGTGTGGCCGATGGGGAAGGGCGCAACGGAGTGGCCTTGGCGGCCTGCGGATTGCAGGTTGACAGCTTTGAGCCGTCGCCCTCGGCGGTGAGCAAGGCGCGGTCGCTGGCGTTGCGGCAAGGGCAGCAACTGCAGGCAATCTGCGCTGGTTGGGAGGACTTCGCTTGGCAGCCGGCCAGCTATGAACTGGTGGTGGGTGTCTTCATCCAGTTCGCACGGCCCGATGAGCGGCAGCGCCTGTTTGCGCGCATGCAGCAAGCCTTGAGACCAGGCGGCAAGCTGCTCCTGCTGGGGTACACGCCCGCGCAGCTGCAGTACCGGACCGGCGGGCCATCCGCACCCGAGCAGCTCTACACCGAAGCATTGCTGCGCCAAGCGTTCCAGGGCTTGCAGGTCATCGTCCTGGAGTGCTTCGAGGAATACCTTGAAGAGGGCAACGGACACCGTGGCCGATCGGCACTGATCGGCCTGGTCGCCCAGGCACCGCCTTGATGCGGTGTGCTGAGGATCAACCGCCCAGCCGCGCGGGGCTGGGACGCAGTCGCTCCTGCGGGGCAATGGTCGGGTCCCCATCCATTTCCATCGCTACCTGGGTGCAGACGGCACGGCAGAGCTGGGCAACGCGCTCGCTTTGCAGGCGGTAGAAGATCTGCGTGCCCTCGCGCCGCTTGCCCAGCACACCAGCGCGGTACAGCGTGGTCAGGTGCTGCGACATATTCGGCTGCGTGGTGTCGATCTGCTCCAGCAGCTCGCTGACATTGCGCTCGCCATGGCAGACGGCGCTGATGATCTTCAGGCGCACCGGCGTGGCCAGGAGCTTGAACAGCTCGGCCGCTGACTCGAACACGGCATCGCTGTCGGAGACGTCACTCATGGAGATGGCGAGAGGAAACTTTGCTACATCCATGGTAATTGATGCAGCGCAGCAGACTCAGCGCGTGAACCGGTAGTGCTCTCGATTCAGTACCGCGGCGACCGCGGTGACTTCCTCGGGAAACAGACCGAGATTGAGCTCGGTATTGCATTGCTCGACCATGCCGCGCAGCAGACCGGCGGTGTTCACCCGGCCCTGAGGTCGGTACACGGCATTGCCGTCATCGCCGAACTTGCGCGCATGGCATTCGGCACAACGATGCTGGGCGATCAGCTGCCGGCCCAGGGCGAGGTCGGCGCCCTGATAGATCGCGGGTTCGCTGGCCGGTGTCTGGGGCGCTTGAGCCGTCTGGGGCGTTTGCGCGAAGGCCGTGGCGGCGGCGCTGAGTATCAGCGACTGCAAGACCGGGAGCAGACGCGGAGCCATCGCCTACTTCGCGCCGCCCAGGATCCAAGTCGCCAGGGCCTTGGCATCGTCGTCGCTCAGATTGGGCTGGGCCGGCATCGGTACAGGCCCCCAGCGTCCGCTGCCGCCTTTCTTGATGCTCGCGGCGAGTTGGGCCGCAGCATCCTTCTGGCCCGCGTACTTCTTGGCGACCTCCTGGTAGGCGGGGCCGAGCACTTTCTTGTCGACCGCATGACAGGCCATGCAGGCGTTCTTCTGGGCCAGCTGCAGATTGGCCTGGGCGGCCGGGGCGAGCAGCATCGCGATGCCGCTGAGCGCGGTGGCGAGGGTCTTGTTCATCGTGGGGGAAGCTGAATTCGTCAATCAGTGAATAAGGATATAGCAGGCATCCGCCTGCGCAAGCGGGTTCACCCTCAGCCGCGCCGGCTGTCCACCGCCCAGCGGGCGAGTTGCAGCAGGTCTTCGGGAAACATCTCGCCGGGCACAACCTGACCGACTTCCCCCTGGGCGCTGATCGGCACCGTGCTCGGGATCACACGGCGCACCGGCAGCGCCTGCCGCCAGGCGGCCTCGTCCAGCGTCACCTCAAAGCGGTAGCCGTGGCGTTCCATGTAGCGGCGCACCACCAGCGGATCGCGGTCCAGCGCCACGCCGAGCACCGCCGGGGCGTCCGGGTTGGCCTGCATCAGCTGGTGCAGATTCGCGTTGTGGCGCTGGCAGAACGGGCAGTGCGTGGCCCAGAACACCACCAGCAGCGGCTTGCCCTGCCAGTCGGCGGCGCTGCGCTGGCTGCCATCAAGCAACTGCGTGCGCGCCGGCCAGCGCATGCCGGCAACGGCCGGCTGGCCGATCAGCAGGGCGGAGCTGGCCAGCAGCCAATGGCGGCGCGAGGTCGGGGTCGGATGCATGCGGGATTTTGCTTAATTTGTATGTACGAATATAGAACCAGAATCGACGGGCGTCCACGGCAACCCCGAGCCGCGCGCTGCAAAGGAGACTTCGCATGAAGACTGGAACCCTCGCCGGCGTGGCCTTGTCGCTGCTGCCACTGCTTGCCGCCGCTCAGCCGACAGATCCGCAGGCCTTGCTGGCGCGCAGCCTGGCCGCCACCTGCGCCAACTGCCATGGCACCAATGGTCATGCCAAGGGCGATATGAAGCCCCTGGCCGGCATGCCGGCCGACAAGCTGCTGGCGATGATTGCCGACTACAAGAACGGCAACCAGCCGGCAACGATCATGCACCAGATCAGCAAGGGCTATACCGATGAGCAGCTGCGCCTGATCGCCAACTACTTCGCCGCGCAAAAGCCGGCGGCGGCCCGTTGAAGGAGATGAGCATGAAACGACTTCTTCCTTCGCGCCGCGGTCTGCTCGCCGGCGCCGCCGCGCTGGGCGGTCTGAGCCTGCTCGGCGGCTGTGCCAGCACAGGACAAGGCGCTTCCATCGGTCGTGTCGTCGTCATCGGTGGCGGCTTTGGTGGCAGCACCGCCGCGCGCTACCTGAGGCTCTGGGGCGGCAATGTCGACGTCACCCTGGTCGACCGCAACCCGCAGTTCATCTCCTGCCCGATCTCCAATCTGGTTGTCGGCGGCTTCAAGCAGATGGCCGACATCACGCGTGGTTACCAGGGTCTGCAGGCGCTGGGGGTGAAGGTCTTGCAAGGCGAGGTCGTGGCGATCGACGGCGCCGGCCGCAAGGTTCGCCTGGCCGATGGTCGCGAGCTCGCCTACGACCGGCTGATCGTCTCGCCGGGCGTCGATTTCATGGCCGAGCAGGTCGGCGGCATGACGGCCGCCTTCGAGCGCGGTGACGCCACGCATGCCTGGAAGGCCGGGCCGCAGACCGTGGCGCTTCGCCAGCAGCTCGAGGCCATGCCCGACGGCGGCGTGTTCGCGATGACGATTCCGAAGGCGCCCTACCGCTGCCCGCCCGGCCCTTACGAGCGGGCCTGCCTGGTGGCGGCCTACCTGAAGCAGCACAAGCCGAAGTCCAAGGTGCTGGTGCTGGACGCGAACCCCGAGATCCAGTCCAAGAAGGCCTTGTTCGAGAAGGCCTTCCAGGGCCATTACGCGGGCATCCTGGAGTACCGGGCGAACGCCGAGCTGCGCGAGGTCGCTGGCAAGACCGCGAAGCTGGAGTTCGAGGACGTGAAGGCCGATGTGCTGAACATCGTGCCGCCGCAGCGCGCCGCCGACATCGCGCAGAAGGCGGGCCTGATCAACATCAACCAGCGCTGGTGCGGCGTGGACTGGCTGAGCATGGAGTCGACGGCGATGCCCGGCGTGCATGTGCTGGGCGACGCGACCTTCCCCGGCCCCGCGATGCCGAAGTCCGGCCACATGGCCAACCAGCACGCCAAGGTCGCCGCCGCCGCGGTGATCCAGTTGCTGAAGGGCGAGGCGGTGAACCCGGCGCCGGTGGTGATGAACACCTGCTACAGCTTCGTCACCGCTAAGGACGTCATCCATGTCGCCTCGGTGCACCAGTACGACGCCAAGGACAAGACCATGAAGACGGTGCCTGGCTCCGGCGGGGTGTCGGCGGCGGCCAACCAGATCGAAGGCCGTTACGCGCTGTCCTGGGCTGAGAACATCTGGAGCGACATGCTGGGCGGCGCCGCCTGAGGGTTAACCGCCTACTTGAGCCCGCTCAGGTAGGCGGCCACCGCCTTGGTCTCCAGCTCGCTGAGCTGGCTGGCGATGCCGTGCATCACCGCGTTGTCATTCGTACGCTCGCGGCGGTTGAACTGCTTGATCTGGTTCTCGGTGTACTGGGCGTGCTGGCCGGCCAGGCGTGGCAGCGTCGCCGTGCCCTGGGCGTCGGGGCCATGGCAGGTCGCGCAGGCGGCGACACCGCTGAACGGGTTGCCCCGCCGGTAGACGAAGCGGCCGACGTCGGCGAGCTCAGGGTCGGCGACCGCATGGGCCTGGGGGGCCTGCTTCTCGAACCAGGCGCCCAGGGCCTGCATGTCGGCGGCGCTCAAGCCCTCGACCATCGGTTGCATGGTGCCGCTCTTGCGCTTGCCGCTTTGGTAGTCGCCGAGCTGGCGCGCCACATAGGCGGCGTTCTGCCCGGCCAGGCGCGGGAAGGCCGGGCTGGAGCTCTCGCCATTCGCGCCATGGCAGATGAAGCAGCGGCCCATGACGATCTCCTCGGCCTTGGCCAGGTCGGCGGCGTGCAAGGGCAGGGCGGCGAGCAGCAGGAGCAGCGCGGGCAGTTTCATGAGCATCAGGCGGTGGTCGGCTGGCCCGGCATGGCCTGGTCGAGTTGCTGGGACGGCTGGTGGTCGAGCAGGCGATCAGTGATGGCGGCGGCGACCCAGATCGCGCACAGCGAGATCCAGGCGGTCAGCGCGAACACCGCCGCGCCCGACAAGCCGGCGCCGACCGCACAGCCGCCGGCCAGCATGCCGCCAAAGCCCATCATCAGCGCGCCGAGCAGGTAGCGGCGCATGCTGGCGCCGCCCTGGAAGCCTTCCAGCTTGAGCTCGCGGAACGCCGCGGCGGCGACGAAGGCGCCAGCGAACACGCCGACGATCAGGCCCATGTCGAAGTTCAGGGGCCGCTGGCTGGCGAACAGCACGCGGCTGAGCAATTCGGCCGAGGGGCCGGTGAAGCTCAGGGCCTGCACCGGGTGCGGGTCAAAGGCGAGCTGGGTGACGCGGTAGGTGAAGGCCCAGGCGCCGGCAATGCACAGACCGACCGCGATCGCCCCCAGCCAGCCCCAGACCGGCACCCGCTGACGCCGCGCCCACCAGATTGCCGCCACCAACCACATCAGGCCAAAGGCCAGCGCCGCACCATGGCCGAGACCGAAGTAGGCAAGCAGATCGCGCGCCGAACCGCCGTCCACGGTCCACCAGCCGGCGATCGTCTCGCGCAGCGGTGCGAGCGCGCCGCCGAGGCTGGCCTGCGCCGCCACCGCAAACACAAGACCCGAGATCACCGAGCGCAGATTGCCCTGGGCGGCCAGGATCAGCAGCCGGCTTGAACAGCCGCGGGCCAGGATCATGCCGCTGCCGAACAGCAGGCCACCGATCAACGCGCCCGACAGGCTGCCGCGGGCCGACAGCTGGCGCGCACTGCCGCTGTCGAACAGGCCGGCGAGCACCAGGGCCTGGGTGGCGACGACCGCCGTGCCGAAGGCGAACAGCCAGACGGTGAGCTTGCCGCCACCGAGCTGGCGCGAGAACTCGATGACCGCCGAGCGCAGGCAAAAGCGGCTGCGCTGCGCGAAGAAGCCGAACAGCGCGCCGAGCAGCAGACCGCCAGCGGCGAGCACCATCGGCTCGCCCCAGCGATCGATCAGCGCCTGCAGCATCGCGAGCCGCTCAGAACTCCAGGTCGGCCTGCACGGCCTGGATGCCGGCCTTGGCGCAGGCGTCGTCGGCGTCGCCGCCGGGGGCGCCGGACACGCCGATCGCACCCAGCACCGCGCCGCCGGCCTCGATCGGCAGGCCGCCGCCGATCGCCATCACGCGCTCGCGCTGGCGGATGCCGCTCATCGCCTGGCCGGCCTGGGTCTCGCGGGCTAGCGTGGTTGTCGGGATGCGGAAGCTGGCCGCGGTCCAGGCCTTGTCGGTCGCCACCTCGGGCGTGTGCGCGCCGGCAAAGCGGTCACGGATCAGCGCCTGCAGCAGGCCGCTGCGATCGACCACCGCCACCGCCACCTGATGGCCCTGGGCACGGCAATGGGCGATCGCGGCCTGCGTCGCCTTCAGCGCGATCTCCGGCGTCATCAGGCGCACGCTGTAGTGCGCCGCGGGCTGGGCCTGCAGGCTTGTGGCGCCGAGCAGGCTGGCAAGAATCAGGGCGTGTTTCATGAGCTGGCCATCCCAGGGTTGCCGTCGACGCCGATCAGGCGCGGGGTGTTGAGCTTTCTCGCCGCGACGCGGCCGCCGGGCTGCGCCTTCAGCCATTGCTCGACATGCTCCCAGACCGGCTTGACGCCGGGCTGACTTCTCGCCTCCTCGGCGACCGGCGCCCAACCGGCGACCTTGTAGCGCTTGTCGGCGGCGATCGGCTTGCCGGCGAGCCGCATGTCGCTGATGCGCTGGCCGGCCTTGGCGTTCGGGGCTATCGCGTACTGCAGGCCGCCGACGCGCACCATGTCGCCGCCCTGCTGGTAATAGGGGTCGGGGTTGAACAGGTTGTCGGCGACGTCCTCGAGCACGGTCTTGATGAACTCCCCCGTCATCTCGGTCAGCGTCGCGTAGGGGTAGGTGATGGCCAGCTGGTCCATCATCAGCTCGCGGGTGATGGCCTCGCCGGGCAGCAGGCTGGTGCCCCAGCGGAAGCCAGGGCTGAAGGCGATCTGGGCCCCTTGCGTGTCCATCAGCGCGTCGCAGACCAGCTGGTCCCAGCTGCCGTTGAAGTTGCCGCGGCGGTAGAGCAGGCCGTCGTTGACGGCGAGCTGCTCGGCGAGCTTGGCCTCGTAGGGCGCACGGATCTTCGTGATCAGCGCCTGCATCTCGGTGTCGGGCTTCAGCATATTGCTGAACACCGGCAGCAGGCGGTAGCGGAAGTCGGCCAGCTTGCCGTCCTTCACCTCGAAGTCCATCACCCCCAGGAACTTGCCGTTGCTGCCGGCGTTCGTCACCAGGGTCGTGCCGCCGGCGTTCTTCACCGGGATCGCCACCGGCACGCCGTCATGGGTGTGACCGCCGAGGATGGCGTCGACGCCGCGAACGCGGCTGGCCATTTTCAGGTCCACGTCCATGCCGTTGTGGCTGAGCACGACGACCAGCTGAGCGCCCTTGGCGCGCGCCTCGTCGACCTGCTTCTGCAGGTTCTCGTCCTGGATGCCGAACTCCCAGTCGGCGACCAGGTAGCGCGGGTTGGCGATCGGCGTGTAGGGGAAGGCCTGGCCGATGATCGCCACCGGCACGCCGTTGATCTCGCGGATCACGTACGGCTTGAACACCGGGTCGCCGAAGTCGGCGGTCTTCACGTTCTGGGCGACGAAGTCGACCTTGCCGGCGAAGTCCTTGTCGATGATCTCCTTGACCCGCTCCATGCCATAGGTGAACTCCCAGTGGCCGGTCATCACGTCGACGCCGAGCAGCTTGCAGGCGTCGACCATGTCCTGCGCGTTGGTCCACAGGCTGGTGGCGCTGCCTTGCCAGGTGTCGCCGCCGTCGAGCAGCAGGCTGCCCGGGCGGCTGGCCTTCAGGCGCTTGACCAGGGTGCTGAGGTGGGCGAAGCCGCCGACCTTGCCGTAGCGGCGCGACGCCTTCTCGAAGTCCAGGTAGCTGAACGCGTGAGCCAGCGAGCTGCCGGGGCGCAGGCCGAGCTTCTTCAGCAGCTGCTCGCCGACCAGATGCGGCAGTTGGCCCTGCATGCCGGCCACGCCGAGGTTGACACTGGGCTCGCGGAAGCGGATCGGCAGCAGCTGCGCATGGCAGTCGGTCATGTGCAGCAGCGACACATTGCCGAAGCGTGGCAGCTCGTACAGCGCGGCCTCGGCGGCTGCGGCATCGGCCTCGGCCCAGGGGGCCAGCGCCATGCCGGCGGCACCGGCGGCGCCCAGCACCTGGAGAAACTCGCGCTTGGACAGATTCATGGTTCAGCAATCACGAATGTTTAACCGGAGAGAAAGGCCCGCCAGAACGTTCGCTCGGCGGGCCTTGGGCGCTATTGGTTGACCGGCGACTTCGGGTCGAGCAGCAGCGCCATCACATGCTTGATCTGCTGCTCGTCGAGCAGCTTGGCGTGGCCGAAGCGCGGCATGTTCGAGCAGGCCGCATAGGCCTTGCTATTCCACAGCTTGCCCCAGGTGTACTCGAGCATGGGCTTGGCCGCCGGGTCGTCGGGATTGCTGACGCCGCGCAGCTTGCCGTAGTTCCACAGGCTGGGGCCGATGGTGCCGAAGGAGATTTCCTTCTTGTCGATCTGGTGGCAGTTGTAGCAATTGCCGCCGTTGCCGCTCGGCGCGGTGCTGGCGTCGGTCCAGGTCATGCCGCGGCCGTTCTGGGCGATCTTCTCGCCTTCCTTAAAGTCGCCAAGGTAGCGGCCGTCGCTCGGCGGCTTGATCGTCGCCATGGCCTGTTGCTCGACCTGTTTGGCCACCGCGTCGCTGGGCGGCTTGTCGCTGGAGCAGGCCGACTGGCCGAGGTCCTGGTCCAGGCGGTCGACCTTGGCGATGCCCTGGTCGCGGAACGAGGCCTTGATCATCGCCAACGCCTGGGCGTCAAGCTCGGCGGGCGAGGGCAGGGTGGCGCAGGCGGCCAGCAGCAGGCTGGCCGCGAGGCCTGCGCCGACGATCTTCGTGATTCGCTTCATGTCGGCGTCTCCTTCAGCGCTTGATGCTGGGCGCGATCGACTGCGCGCCCTTGGCATTGATGCCCATGTAGCTGGCCAGGGCGATGGTCACCTCGGACGCATAGCCCGGGTAGGGGAAGCGCTGCTGGCGGTAGCAGTCGTTGAGCCGGCGCTGCATGCCCCAGAGCTCGCCGCTGCTGACGCGGTAGGCCGGCCAGGCGGCGAAACCCACGCCGTCGCCAGGGTTCTTCGTCAGGTCCGGCAGGTCCTGCAGGCGGATGCGCTTGCCGGCCTCGCCATGGCAGGAGGCGCAGGAGAAATCATGCGTGCCGCCGCGGAAGAAGAAGGCGCGCTTGCCGAGTTCGTACATGCGCTTCTCTTCCGGATGCGCGGTCGGCAGATTCATCTTCAGGCCACGCGATTCGGCCGAGATCCAGGCCACCAGGGCCTCCATATTGGCCTGCTCGCCGCGGCCGAAGCGCTCGGCGGCGATCGCCTTGGTGTCCAGGCCCTGCAGGCGCTCCATGCAGCTGAGCAGCCGTGACTCCAGGTCCTGCACCTTGGCGGTGTCGGCGAACCAGCGCGGCAGCTCGACAAACGCACCCTTGACCACGCCCGGGCCCTTGCCCAGATCGCATTGCTCCAGCGACGCGTTCTTCGGGCCGCGCTTGCGCTTCCACAGGTCCTCGCCCTTGGCCTCGAACAGCTCGGCCGGGTTGCCGTCTTCGAGCATCTTGCGGTACTCGGCAATGCCGTCGGCGGCCGATTTGGCAGGTGGCGTCTGCGCGGTCACGACGCTGGCGGCGAGTGCTGCCAGTCCTGCGCCTAGCAATGCCACGAGGGGCTTGAGCTGCATGGGTGTCTCCGGGGTGGTGGCAATGGCCGGCCTCTGGCGGGCCGGCTCGGGGCGAGCTCAGTCTCTCAGGAGACGGTCGCTTCGTCGGTGCGGGTCTCGCCCTTGTTGTCTTTCCAGGTCACGGCGATCTTGTCGCCCGCCTTGCCGCCCTTGACGACGAACTGCAGGAAGGGGTTCTTCGAGACCGAGGGGCCCCATTCGGCGCGCATCACCGGCTTGCCGTTGTGCGTGGCGCTGACATCCTGGATGAACCAGGCGGGGATCGTCTTGCCGGCCGCGTCCTTGCGCTGGCCGGTTTCCATTTCGTGGCTCATCAGCACGCGGACGGTGATCTTGTCGCCAGCGGCTTGGGCGCGGATGCGCATCGGGTCTGCCATGTCGTTCTCCTAAATTAACCGCCGCAGCCACCCAGGGTGACCTTGATTTCCTTCTGCGCATACAGCACGCGGCCGTCGGCCATCAGCGCCACCGCCAGCACGTTCGACGACTGGCCCATCTTCACGCGGGTGTTGAAGCTGGCGTCGACGGCGTCGCTGACGTCGAAGACGGCGGCCAGGGTGCTGGGGTTCTTCTCGACCAGCACCGCCATGCGCTTGACGCCGGCAAGATTGGTCGACACGCCGACCGGCACCACGGCGCCGTTCTCGGCGATATCGGGGCCGGTGATCGTCACCTCGCCGCTCTCGGTCGGCGCGCCGCCGCCCAGGGCCTTGATGGCGTCGGCGACGCTGCGCGCCTCAAAAGCGCTCTGCGTCCAGGCCAGCGCTGCCTGCGGCAGCAGACCGGCTCCGGCCAGCAGGGCGGCCACCTTGGCCGAGCTGGCCAGCATGTCGCGTCGGGTCTTCATTCGGGTCTCCTTGGTTCAGCCCATACTAATCAACGGATGCATGCCCGGGCTATGCGGGCATCACCCGATCACGTCAGCGCCTGGCGCCGCTGGCAATCCACTTGGCGATCTCGGTCGCATCCGCATCCGGCAGCGACTGCGGCGGCATCGGGATCGCGCCCCAGACGCCCTGGCCACCGACCTTGATCTTCTGTTTCAGGTAGGTCTCCAGGTCGGCGCGGCCGGCATGCTTCTTGGCAATCGCCTGGAAGCCGGGACCGACGATGGCCTTGTCCACGCCATGGCAGGCGCTGCAGCTGTGCTTGTTGAGCAGCGCGGTGACCGGGTTGGCGGTCGCGGCTTTGGCTGCCGGCGCTGGGGATGCTGCGGTGGCGGCAGGCGATGCGCTGAGGGGCGCTGTCGGCGCAGCTCGCGTGGTGTCGGCGCCGCGCTGCGCGCCGACGCCGCGGTTCTGCTCGGCCAGATTGCCGTGCGCGTTGCGGGCGTGCTCGGGCAGGTAGCTGGCCACCTGCGGCGCGGTCGCGCAATCCTTCATGCAGGCCGTGGCCCGCACATCGGGACGGCCGCCATTGCCCATGCTCTTGCCGGGCCACAGACCATGGTCCGTGCTCTTGCCGTTGCGGTTGGGCAGCAGGGCCTGCACCTCGGCGATGTTGCGATCGCTGAGCACATAGTTCTCGGGCAGCACGCCGCCCAGGTGCAGCAGGTAGGCGGTGACGCCGTAGACCTCCTCGGTGCTCAGGGACTTGGGCTGCGTCCAGGGCATGGCGCGGTTGATGTAGTCCCAGAGCGTCGACACCGTCGACAGCTTCATCATCGTGGTGCGGCCCGGAAAGCTGGCATCGGTGAGCCGGGCGACGCGCCCCGTCTTGATGTCCTCGGCCGTGGTGCCGCCGACCAGGGGCGAGAACACCTCGTTGCTCTCGCCAAAGATGCCGTGGCAGGAGGCGCATTTGCCCTCCCAGACCTCCATGCCCTTGCCGACCGAACCGGCGCCCGGGGGCAGGCCCTTGAAGTCCGGGCGCACATCGATGTCCCAGGCCTTGATTTCCTTCTCGGTGGCGGGCCGGCCGATGTTCGGGTGGCCCTGCGCCAGCGCGCTGCCGACCATCAAGACCAGGGCCGCAGCGAGCAGCGGGCGCTTAGGCGAGCTGGACATTCTTCACCTCACCGCTTTCCTGCACCAACCAGGTCTGGATGGCGTTGTTGTGATAGATCGAGCGCGTGCCGCGCACCGCGCGCAACTGGCGGTAGCTGGGCTGCACATAGCCGGTCTCGTCGATCGCGCGGCTCTGGATCAGCGCCGGCTTGCCGTCCCAGACCCAGTCCAGGTTGAAGCGGGTCAGGCATTTGCTCAGCACCGGGGTTTCCAGGCGCGCGCTGCGCCAGTTGCGCCCGCCGTCGACCGAGACATCGACCCGCTTGATCTTGCCGCGTCCGCTCCAGGCCAGGCCGGTGATGTTGTAGAAGCCTTTGTCGAGCAGCACCTGGCCGCCCGAGGGCGTGGTCACCACGGACTTGCACTCCTGGGTGCTGGTGTACTGGCGGTGCAGGCCGTTCGGCATCAGGTCGACGTAGTGCAGCTCCTCGTCCTTGGCGCCATAGGGCTTGTCGCCGACTTCGATGCGGCGCAGGTACTTGACCCAGCTGACGCCCTGCACGCCGGGCACCACCAGGCGCAGCGGGTAGCCGTTCTCCGGGCGCAGCATCTCGCCGTTCTGGCCGTAGGCGACGATGACCTCGCCGGATTCGATGAGTTCCATCGGCACCGTGCGCGTCATGCTGGAGCCGTCGGCCCCTTCGCCCAGCACATAGCGGCCGCGGCGGTAGTCGACGCCGGCCATGTCGAGCAGGATCTTCAGCGGCACGCCGGTGAACTCGCTGCAACTGATCATGCCGTGCGTGTACTGGCAGGTCGGCACCGCGACATTGCCCCATTCCATGCCGGTGTTGGCGCCGCACTCGATGAAATGGAAGCGGCTGACCGCGGGCAGGCGCATCAGCTCGTCCATCGTGAACACCATCGGCTTCTTGACGATCTTCTCGTCGGAGCCGTTGATCATCAAGCGGTGCTTGGACGGGTCGATGTCCCACCAGCCCTGGTGGTGACGCTCGAAATGCAGGCCGGACGGCGTGACGATGCCGAACAGCGACTGCAGCGGCGCAAACGACACCGAGGCCTGGGTGGTCTGTGTCAGGCCCGGACTGGGCCGGCGTTGCACATTGCCTTCGTACTTCGAGGGCTTGCCATAGCCATCAGTGACCACGGCTTGGCCAAGGCCTTTGCTGTGCTCGGGCAGCTCAAGGATATTCGGGTCGCCGCCCTCGGCCGCCACCGGATTCGCGCTGGCCAAAGCCACCGGCGCCGCCACCGCGGCCGCCGCCCCCGCAAAGGCCTTGCGAATGAAGTCTCGCCGACCGTCCTTGGCTTCGGCGAACACCTGCCGGACGCCGTCGGCATCGATGAAGTTCTCTGGCGCCTTGATCAGGCGGCCATGGGGCGTGTGGTCCAAAGCATCTCCTCGGCCTCGGCATGAGGCTCAGGCATTGCAGCTTATTGCATATGCGCAAGCGCAAATATAAGGCTATGCTTCTTTCTTGAACTCGGTGTAATCCAGGGTTGTCAGTGGCTGCGCTTGGGTGAGTCAGGGCAGCCTGAAGCCGGCAACTGCCTGGACCAACTGCGTGGCCTGGTCACGAAGGCTGGCCGCTGCCGCCGCACTTTGCTCGACGAGAGCCGCGTTCTGCTGCGTGGCCTGGTCCATCTGGCCGAGCGACTCGCCGACCTGGGCCACGCCCTGGCTTTGCTCGGCGCTGGCGACGCTGATCTCGCCGACGATGCCGCTGACGCGCTCGATTGCCGCGACCACCTCGCCCATGGTGCTGCCGGCGCGGTCGACGAGTTGAGTGCCTTGCTCGACATGCTCGACGCTGGCACTGATCAGGCTCTTGATCTCCCGAGCGGCCTCTGCGCTGCGCTGCGCCAGCATGCGCACCTCGCTGGCCACCACGGCGAAACCTCGACCGGCCTCGCCGGCGCGCGCTGCCTCGACCGCGGCGTTCAGCGCCAGGATGTTGGTCTGGAAGGCGATGCCGTCGATGGTGCCGATGATGTCGGCGATGCGCCGCGAACTGTCGTGAATGCCGCGCATGGTCTGCACGACCTCGCCGACGACCTGGCCGCCACGGCCTGCCACCTCGGAGGCGCCTTGCGCCAACTGGTTGGCCTGGGCCGCGTTGTCGGCGTTCTGGCGCACGGTCTGGCTCAGTTCGTCGGTGGTGCTGGCCGTCTGCTGCAGATTGCTGGCAGTCTGCTCGGTGCGGCTGGACAGGTCCATGTTGCCGTCGGCCACCTCGCTGGCCGCCACCTGCACGCCGTCGGCAGCTTGGCGTACATCGCGAATCAAGCTCAGCAGGCGCGCGCACATGTGTTGCATTTGGCCGAGCAGGTGGCCGATCTCGTCGTGCCCGTCGGGCTGGATGTCCAGACGAAGATCACCGTCGGCGATGGCCGTGGCCAGTTCGTCGGCCTTGGCAAAGCCAGCCCGGATGCGGGCCAGCAGGCTGAGAAACATCCAGGTCGCTGGCACGCCGACAAGCACGGCCAAGGCGACGAAGGCCATCAGGATGTTGCGACTCAGGGCTTGCGCCTTGGCAGCCGCCTCGCGTGCTTGTTGCTCTTCGTGGCTGCGCAGCGCGTCCAGGGCGTCGACCAGTCCTTGGCCATCGCGCCGTCCAGCAGCCAGAAAGGCCGCCATCGTCGGGGGCGAAAAGTCACCGGCACGCACAGCGGCGACGGTTGCGTCCACGCTGCTCATCCAGGCCTTGCGCATGGCGTCAGCCTGTTCGACCAGTCGCGCCGACTCGCTGCCGCGCTGCACCGCGCTGACGATCTTTGGCCACAGCTCGTTATTGGCCGATCGGCGCTTGGCAAAGTTGTCGAGGTGCATCTCGAGCGGATGCCCGTGGATGCTGAGCAGTGGGTTGTCGGGGGCGTGCTGAAACATCAGCAATACCTCCAGGCGGTTCGCCTGCTGAGTCTTGATCAGCTCGTTGACATGGTTCACGGTGACCATGCGGACTTCCGCAACCTCACGAAGGTCGCGGGAGTTGCTGAACAGGCCCCACACTGCCACGACCGCCATGGTCAGGAAGGCGGTCCAGAACAGTGCCATGACAGCGAGAAAGCGCTGAGAGATTCGCAGGTGGTTGAGCATCGGGGGCGTTGTTTTTGATAAGGGCCGGGGAGTTCTGGGGGGCGATCGGCGCGCCGCCACGAGGGAAAACATCGGCTGGAACTGAGTGCCTGATCGGCGGTGACTAGGAGATGCGGGCTCGTCGACTTCCGCTGACCGCGATGCGCCACGTCAACGTAGTCATTTATGCTCGAATTGTTGATGTGCAAATATGCAGAAGTAATGATTTAAATCATGGTCTTCGATCTCTCTGGGCGCCGGCGTGCGCTTCTGTTCATGAGTACCTTCAGCCTGTTCGCCTCTGAATATGGCCGGGCCGATCCGGGTCAGCGGGACCCGCTGTCGGTCTCCCTGGACGCCGCCCGCGATGCCCTCGAACGGGGTGAAGCCTTGCTGATTGATATCCGCGAGCCCGACGAGCACGCCCGCGGCGTGGCGGCGGGCGCGCGCCTGCTGCCGATGTCGCAGCTGCGCCAGCGGCTCGCCGAGATCCCGGTTGACGCGAGCCGGCCGGTGCTGCTGATTTGCAATACGCAGAACCGCTCGGCGACCACGCTGCGCGCGCTGCGCCCGCATGGCTATGCCCATGTCCGCTTCGTCAACGGCGGCATGGCGGAATGGGTGAGGCGCGGCTGGCCGGTGGTGGCGCCGCCGCGCGGAACGGCACTATCGCGCTGATTCGCGAGCACCGAGGGCGGCCATGTGCTCGCCAAGGCTGGCAGTCGACAACTCGCCGATGCGATGCGCGACGAGGCGGCCGTCGGCGTCGAAGAACAAGGTGGTGGGCAGCGCCGTGCTGTAGGCGGCGCCGGCCGCGCCCTTGCGGTCGAGCAGGACGTTCTGCAGGCTCAGTCCGCTGCCCCGCAGATAGGCCTGGACGGTTTCGGCGCGTTCGCCCTGATTCAGGAAGACGAAGTTCACGCCGGGGTGGCGCTGCTGTGCCTGGGCCAGCACCGGCATCTCGCGGCGGCAGGGCGGGCACCAGGTGGCCCAGAGGTTGACGACGGTAGGCCGGCCGGCGAAGTCCTGCAGCGAGCGGCTTGCGCCGTCCAGGGTTTGCAACTCGATGGCGGGCAGCCGCGGCGCTTCGTCGGGCAGCACGCGCAGCAGCACGCTGCCGACGATCCAAAGGCTGCTGGCGGCACCGACGGCCCAGAGCAGTGGCCGACGCAGCAGCGGCTGGCGACGCAGCAGCACCAGCGTGTAGATCCAGGCGGCGACGATGCCGGCCTGGGCGTTCCAGCCGCCATCGCGCAGGTCAAGCAAGGACCAGGGTTCGCTCAGGTAGGCGTCGCGATAGGGCCAGACAAAGCCCAGTCTTGCGGCCAGCAGGGTGACGAGTAGCAACTGGTTCAGCGGCCGGGCGATCAGCGTTGCGGCATCAGCGCGGCGCGCCGCCCAACTGCCCAGCAGCAAGCCGAGCCACAAGGCGCCCAAGGCCAGCAGCAGCGGGGCCGGCAGCACCAGCGGGCCGATCACCAGGGTGGGCGTCACCGGATGTTCTTCTCAGCGCCGGCGCAGCGCGTCGCGCGCCTCGTGGCGGCGCGCCACGGTGCCGCAGACGAAGTCGCAGAGCTGGTAAATCGAGTCGTCCGCAATCCGGTAATAGACGCTGGTGCCACGGCTGTCTCGCTCCACCAGGCCGCGCTGCTGCAGCAGGCTCATGTGGCGCGACACGTTGGCGGCGGTCATCTGCGCGCCTTGCGCCAGTTCGCCGACCTTGAGCTCGCCGCTACGCAACAGATTGAGCAGGCGCAGCCGGGTGGGCTCGGCCAGGGCCTGGAAGAACTGCGCGACCTCGTCGAGCGCCGGGTCGGGCAACTCGTGCATCGGCAGCTTGGAGGAGGCGGTTGTCGTCATGGCCAGGATTCTCCTGTAACTTGCGTAATTGCGTGAACACGTAAATAATAGATCAACGAATTAAGGAGGCCAAGATGAAGCACCTGTTCCGCCTTCCCGTCGCGCTGACGGCGGCGCTGTCCTTGCTGTGGCTGAACAGCTTGGCGACCCCGGTGCAGGCGGGCGGCGCCGGCTCGGCGGCGCTGTCCTGGGAGGCGCTGATCGAGGCCGAGCGCCAGGCCCAGCTCTCGGTGCCGGTGCAGGGCGCGGTGGTCGAGCTGCTGGTGCGGGCCGGCGACCGTGTGCGCAGCGGCCAGCTGCTGCTGCGTGTCGACGCCCGGGCGGCGCAGCAGGGCGCGCTGGCGGCGCAGGCCCAGGCCGACGCCGCCCGCGCCCAACTTGAGCTCGCGCGCCGCGACCTGGAGCGCCAGCGTCAGCTGCGCCGCGAGAACTTCATCAGCGCCGCCGCGCTGGACCAGGCCGAGGCGCAGTTCCAGGCCGTCGAAGCGCAGGTGCGTGCCCAGTTGGCCCAGGCCGGCGCCGCACAGACGCAGGCCGGCTGGTACCTGCTGCGCGCGCCCTTCGACGGCGCGGTCGCTCAGGTGGCGGTAGCGCTGGGCGATCTGGCCCAACCGGGGCGCCCGCTGGTTCAACTCGTCGACCCGCGCCGGCTGCGCGCCACGGCCAGCCTGCCGCTGGCCGCCGCCGAGCAGTTGCTGCGTGAGCCCGCCGGCGTGCGCTTGCAGGTGGCCGGCCAGGCGCCGGTTCCGGTGCAGCGCCTGACCCGGCTGCCGTTGGCGGATGCGCGCTCCAACACCGTCGAGCTGCGCGCCGAGCTGGCCGCGGATACCGCGCTGCTGCCGGGGCAGTTCGCACGCCTGCTGGCGCCCGGCGCCGTGTTGACTCAGGGCATCACCGTGCCATCCACGGCCCTGCTGCGCCGCGGGGAGCTGGACGCCGTCTATGTGCAAGGTCAGGGTGGCAAGCCGCTGCTCCGCCAGGTGCGCCTGGGCGCGGTGCGCGGCGATCAGGTCGAGGTGCTCGCCGGCTTGCGGGCCGGCGAGAAGGTGCTGCCCGACGCGCGCAAGGTGGCGCTGTGAGCAGCGTCGCCCGCATGGGGATCTCGGGTCGCATCGCCGCGGCCTTTCAGTCGGCCCAGCTGACTCCGCTGCTGGCCCTGCTGGCCTTGCTGCTGGGCCTGTTAGCCGTGCTGGTCACGCCGCGCGAGGAGGAGCCGCAGATTGACGTGACCATGGCCCAGGTCGTGGTCGGCTACCCGGGAGCGACGGTCGCCGATGTCGAGCAGCGCGTCGCCATTCCGGTCGAGCGCTGGCTGCAGGGCATGGCCGGCGTCGAGCATGTGATGGCGGTCAGCCGCCCGGGCATGGCCCTGGTCACCGTGCAGTTCCAGGTCGGCGTGCCGCGCAGCGAGGCCCTGGTGCGCTTGCACGACACGGTGATCACCCACGCCGCCGAGTTGCCGCCGGGGGCCAGCGCGCCGCTGGTACAGCCGCGCGGCATCGACGATGTACCCATCGTTGCCTTCACGCTGTTCAGCCGCGATGGCGCGGTGGGTCCCAGCGACCTGGAGCGCGTGGCCCGCGGTCTGGAGGCCGAGCTGCAGCGCGTGCACGGCGTGCGCAGTGTGCAGCTGATCGGCGCACCGGGCCGCGCGGTCACGGTAGAGCTGGATCCGGGGCGGCTGGCCGCGGCGGGCGTCGATGTGCTGTCGCTGCGCCAGGCCCTGCTTGGTGCGCATGCGGCCGCGCCGCTCGGCGACCAGGTCAGCGGCAACCGCGCGCTGGCGCTGCAGGCCGATGCCTTCCTGGGCTCGGTGGACGAGGTCGGGGCCCTGGTCGTCGCGGTGCGCGACGGCAAGCCGCTGCGCCTGGCCGAGCTGGCCACGGTTCGCGACGGCCCGCCGGCGCCGACGCGCAGCCTCTGGCATGTGGAGCGCGGTGGTGCCAGCCACCCGGCGCTGACCCTGGCGGTCACTAAGAAGCCCGGCGAGAACGCGATCGACGTCGCCAACGCCTTGACCGCGCGCATGGACGCGCTGCGCAACACCCTGCTGCCGGATGCGATGCAGGTCGAGCTGACGCGCAACTACGGCCAGACCGCCGACGACAAGGCCAAGGCCCTGATCACCAAGCTGCTGTTCGCCACCGCCTCGGTGGTAGCGCTGGTCTTCGTCGCCTTGGGGCGTCGCGAGGCGGCGATCGTCGGTGCGGCGGTCATCCTGACCCTGATGGTCACGCTGTTCGCGTCCTGGGCCTGGGGCTTCACGCTGAACCGCGTCTCGCTGTTCGCGCTGATCTTCTCGATCGGCATCCTGGTCGACGACGCCATCGTGGTGGTCGAGAACATCCACCGCCATCAGCAGCTGCACCCGGGAAAGAGCCTGCGCGAGCTGATCCCCGGCGCCGTCGACGAGGTTGGCGGCCCGACCATCCTGGCCACCTTCACCGTCATTGCGGCCTTGTTGCCGATGGCCTTCGTCAGCGGCCTGATGGGGCCCTACATGGCGCCGATCCCGATCAACGCCAGCCTCGGCATGCTGCTATCGCTGGTCATCGCCTTCGTCGTCACACCCTGGCTGGCCCGTGTCGGCATGAAGTCGCTGCCGATCGATGAGGCCCAGGACTCGGAGGCGCTGCATGGCTTGGCCAAGCGAATTGCGCCGACGGTTGAGCGCGTGTTCGCGCCTCTGCTGCACGAGCGTCGCGGCCGGCTGGCTCGGCGTTGGCTGGGGGCCGGTGTGGCGGCGCTGATTGCCTTGTCGATCGCGTTGCCAGCGGTCGGCCTGGTGGTGCTGAAGATGCTGCCCTTCGACAACAAGTCCGAGCTGCAGGTGGTGGTCGACATGCCGGTCGGCACGCCGCTGGAGGCGACGACTGCGGTGCTCGGTGAACTTGCGGCGCAGCTGGCCGGCGAGCCGGAAGTGCTGCATGTGCAGGCGTATGCCGGCGAGGCGTCGCCGATCAACTTCAACGGTCTGGTGCGCCAGTACGCGCTGCGCACCGAGCCGCACCAAGGTGACCTGCAGGTCAATCTGGTCGCCAAGGGCGATCGGCATGACAAGAGCCACGCTATTGCCACCCGCTGGCGGCCGTTGCTGCAGACCATAGGCAAGCGCCATGGCGCCAACGTCAAGGTGGTCGAGGTGCCCCCCGGTCCGCCGGTGCTTGCGCCGCTGGTGGCTGAGGTTTACGGGCCGGATGCCGAGGGCCGTCGCGAGCTGGCGATGCAGCTGCGCGGGATTCTGGCGGCGCATGAGGGGGTCGTCGATGTCGACGACAGCGGCATTGCCGACGCCCCGCGCAAACTGCTGCAAGTGGATCGCGCGAAGGCTTCGCAACTCGGCGTCGATGTGCCGTCCATCGTGGCCACGCTGCGCGCCGCTCAGGCCGGCGACGACCTGCTTACGCTGATGGACGGCCGCAGCACGCAGGCTGTGCCTCTGCGACTGCAGCTATCGGTGGCCGGGCAGGCGGAGCTGTCCAGCCTGACGCAGCTTCGGGTGCGCAGCCAGGCCGGCGCGCTGGTGCCGCTGGGCGAACTGCTCCAGGTAGTGGACAGCCGGCGCGAGCAGCCGCGTTACCGAAAGGACGGTCTGGGCGTGCACTTCGTGGTTGCCGATGTCGCTGGCCGCATCGACAGCCCGCTTTACGGCCTGTTTGCGGTGCGAAGCAAGCTGACCGCGCTGAAGGCACCCGATGGCGGGGCAGTCGCCGAGTACTTCATCCAACAGCCGGCCGATCCCTATCGGGGTTACGCGATCAAATGGGACGGCGAGTGGCAGATCACCTACGAGACCTTTCGCGACATGGGTCTGGCCTACGCGGTCGGTCTGTTGCTGATCTACCTGCTGGTCGTCGCGCAGTTCAGCTCCTACCTCACGCCCTTGATCATCATGGCGCCGATTCCGCTGACGGTGATCGGCGTCATGCCCGGCCATGCCCTGCTCGGTGCGCAGTTCACCGCCACCAGCATGATCGGCATGATTGCGCTGGCCGGCATCATCGTGCGCAACTCCATCCTGCTGGTCGACTTCATCAACTTGCAGTTGCGTGACGGCATCGCCTTCGAGACGGCCATCGTGCGCTCGGTGATCACCCGCGCCCAGCCCATCCTGCTGACTGGCGTGGCCGCCATGATGGGCGCGCTCTTCATCCTTGACGACCCGATCTTCAACGGGCTGGCGATCTCGCTGATTTTCGGTATTGCCGTGAGCACCTTGCTGACTCTTGTCGTCATCCCGGTGTTGTACTTTTTGGCGTACCGCCAGCGACTTTCCCGGCTGCGCCAGACGAGGTGAGGGCTTCGCGCCGCCCCGAGCCAAGCCGAGCCGAGCTCCAGAGCTGGGCGGCAGCGGGACTGATTGGCTTTTGGCGTTGACATCCGTCGTTGCATCGCGGGACGGAAAGAAAAATGGGCTAGCGGCTTTCGCTGCTAACCCATTGATTCTTTTGGTGCCGGCAAGAGGAGTCGAACCCCCGACCTTCGCATTACGAATGCGCTGCTCTACCAACTGAGCTATGCCGGCTGACCGAAGCCTATGACTGTAGCACGAGCTGCAGCACCATGATTCCGGCGTGAGCGAAGCGTCCAACTCCATCGGCTCGGACGCCTGGGTCCATCAGGGCGGACCAAGTCTGCAGGAGTGCAGTCTATGCGGTAAATGATAAAAATGACGCGCCACATGTGGGATTGACGTCGCAACGCTCCGCCATGCGGTTGGATATCGTTAGAAATACGGTATAAGCTGTAATTGTGATGAAAATGAGTTGTCGCTTCCGACAGGCATCCAGGATGCCGTTGGGCAGCGTGACTTTTATTGCGGGTTTGCGGCATGGCTAGCGCTTCGCTGTTGCTTGCCCTGGGCAAATCCGCATTCGCCGCCTGACGCTGCGGCAGACGATGGCGGGCAGTGGCATCCGGCGACGGCGCGTGGACTGGACGCTTCAACTGATAACGGGACTGAATTCATGCACCGATGGATCGCTTTGCTGATCGGGCTCATCACAGCCCTTTGCGTCTCGCCTGCGACCCAGGCTCAGGCTTGCGACGTTTGCGGGCGCTCGATCAGTTCGCTGGAGCAACCGATCTCTTTGGCTGGCACTTGGTTGTTCACCCGTGAAGACAGCCCGGCCAATGCCCTACCGGCGACTTCGACCGCCGATTGGAAGCGGGTGAAGGCTCCGGGTCCTTGGAAGAAGGTCTACAACGACGGCAAGATCTTCGAGATTGGCTGGTACCGCGGCGAGTTCGAATTTGCCCCCGAGCTGGTCGGGAAAGAGGTCGTGCTGCTGGTCAACACCTACATGGCGCGCATGGAGGTCTTCGTCAACGGCCAGCGTGTCTACCAGCGTCCTGAGCACAGCAGCGTCGAGCGCTACTACTCGATCCAGGCGGCACCGGTGCGTTTCGTCGTGCCCGATCGCAAGGTCACGCTGGCCATGCGCGTCAACACGCCGCTGATGACGGGCGTCTATCAGCTGCCGTTCGAACTGCGGCAGTTTGGCGACCATGACGCGTCGCTGGTCGGCTGGGCGGTCTGGGGTGGCGAGTTGCGCGTGACCATCGGTTGGGTGGCGCTGTTCTTCGCCTTGTTCTTCGCCCTCGTCTATGTGAAGACGCGCTATGCCTACTACCTGGCGGCCTCCGGGGCCACCTTGTTCGCGTTTCAGTTCCTGATCACCCCGGCCGACTACCTGGTGGCGCTGTTCCCGGTCAACCAGCTGCTCTACCTGCACTACCTGGGCCTCTACGCGGCCTTCTTCTTCTACGTCTTCGCGCAGTTCTTCTACAAGTTCACGCCTCGCCTGAACTGGGTGCTCGGCACGGTGATGCTGCTGCTCGCGGTGGGCGTGGCCAGCACCGCGCTGCATGGCAATTTGCGCGTCTTCCATGGCTTGCGCTCGGTGATGTTCCCCTTGCTGGCGGTGCTGTCGGTCAGTGGTGCCTATTTCTGCCTGCGAGGTGCGCTGAACAACCAGCCCGGCGCCGCGATGATGATGGCTGGCATGGCGATCTTCTCGGCCGCCGGCGTCAACGACATGCTGCTGGGCCTGGGGTTGATCAGCTCGGTCAGCACGATCGCCAGCGGGCTGTCGCTGTGTCTGATGGCCATGCTCTACGTGGCCATCAACTCCTTCGCCGACACCTTCGTCGAGAACAAGCGTTTGGTCGGCAGCCTGCGCGACATCAACGAGAACCTGGAGAACCTGGTCGCCGAGCGCACCCGGGCCCTGCGCGAGAAGACCAATGACATCCAGGCCATGCTGCAGAACATGCCGCAGGGCGTGGCCACGGTGACCGCAGACGGTCGCGTGCATCCCGAGTACTCGGCCTATCTGGAGACCATTTACGAGACCCGCGATGTCGCCGGTCGCGAGGTGATGAACTTCCTGTTCGGCCGCGCCAAGCTGGGGGCCGATGCGCGCGACCAGGTCGCGGTGGCGATCGCCTCGACCCTGGGCGAGGACCGTATGAATTACGACTTCAACTCGCATCTGCTGGTGCCCGAGGTCGAGATCGAGACCGCCAGCGGGATCAGCAAATTCCTCGAGCTGAGCTGGTCGCCGATCTGTGCCGACGACGACACGGTCGAGAAGCTGATGGTCTGCGTGCGCGACGTCACCGAACTCAAGCGCCTGGCCGCCGAGTCGGCCGGTCAGAAGCGCGAGCTGGAGCTGATCGGCGAGATCCTGGCGGTGAGCCAGGAGAAGTTCCAGTCCTTCATCGAGTCGGCGCATGGCTTCCTGGTCGAGAACCGCCAGGTCATCGAGGCGCAGACCGGTCGCAGCCTGGAGGCGGTCAACCTGCTGTTCCGCAATATGCACACCATCAAGGGCAATGCGCGCACCTACGGGCTGCTGCACCTGACCAATGTCGTGCACGAGGCCGAGCAGGCCTATGACCTGCTACGCAAGGACGAGCAGGCGAGCTGGGACGCGCCGGCCCTGCTCGCCCAGCTCGACGCCGTGGAGTCCATGGTCGACGAGTACGCGAAGATCAACGATCACACCCTGGGCCGCAAGGGGCCGGGCCGCCGCGGTTCGGTGGAGAAGTTCCTGATGGTCGACCGCGCCCAGCTGGCGGCCAGCCTGCAGCAACTGCAGCAGGTCGACGCCAACAGCCTGGACTCGCTGCGTGCCGCGGTGAAGGACGCCGAGCGCACGCTGCGCCTGGTTGGCACCGAGTCGTTCCAGGAGGCGCTCAGCGGCCTGGTCGAGGGCCTGCCCAGCCTGGCCCGCGAGCTCGGCAAGGAGGTGCCGCGCTTTGTCATCGACGACGGCGGCCTGCGCCTGAAGTCGCAGCTCAGCGCGTTGCTGCGCAATCTGTTCTCGCACCTGCTGCGCAACGCGCTTGACCATGGCCTGGAGACCGCCGCCGAGCGCCAGGCGGTCGGCAAGCCGATCGAGGGCCTGATCGAGTTGCGCGCCGCCCTGGATGCCCAGCAACTGCAGCTGCGTCTGCGCGATGACGGCCGAGGGCTGGCGCTGCAGCGGATCCGCCAGCGCGCCCTGGAGCGCGGTCTGATCGCCGCCGAAGCGCGGCTCAGCGATGCCGAGGCGGCGGAGCTGATCTTTGAGCCGGGCTTCTCGACCGCCGAGCAGGTCACCGAGGTCTCGGGCCGCGGCGTTGGCATGGACGCGGTGCGCGATTTCCTGCGCCGCGAGGGTGGCAGCATCGCCGTGCGCCTGGACGGCGGCGCCGAGGGCGACGCCTTCCGCCATGCCGAACTGGTGATTCAATTGCCGGCTGCGGCCGCCGTCTCGGCCTGAGGACAGATGCGATGGGGATGATCTTGTTGGCCGGCCTGATCGGCCTGGCGATCGGTGCCGCTGCGATGGCCTGGTGGAAGCGCAACCAGCTGCCGCCGCCGGCCAGCATGGAAGGCCATGATTCGACGGCTGCGCGCTGGCAGGACGAGAGTGCCGGCCTGCGCGAGCAACTGGCCGAGGTGCAGGCCCAGCTCAGCGAGGCGCAGCGCGAGCTGTCGCGCCAGCTGCAGGAGGCACAGCGCGCCGCCGACGAACAGCTCGGCGGCCTGCGCCAGACCCAGCAGCAGGTGCGCAGCGAGGCGCAGTCCAGCTGCAAGGCGCTGTCCGAGCAGATCGCTCATCTGATGGCCGTGGTGCGCACCTTCGAGCGCTGGGATGCGGACATGCACCACCTGCTGTCGCACAACCGCGAGATGCACGGGCGCAGCGAGGAGTTCGCGCGCATCGTCGAGCAGGTGGTCATCGTCGCGCTGAACGCCGGCATCGAGGCGGCGCGGGCCGGCGAGCATGGCCGCGGCTTCGCCGTCGTCGCCAACGAGATCCGCGTGCTGGCGGCGCGCGCCGAGAAGCTCTCCAAGGAGTACCGCGCCAATCTCTACAAGAACGACATGATCACCACCTCGACCTTCCAGGACATGCAGGCCGGCGGCAAGATGATCACCAGCGCGGTCACCGGGCTGGAGGTGCTGAACAACCGCACGCGCAACGCCGTGGAAGGGCTGGGCGCATGAAGCCGGTCGCGCCCTCTGCCAAGGGCAAGGCGGCGGCGCCGGCCGTGGCCTTGAGCGAGCGCGCCAAGAGCAGCCTCGACGGCCTGCTGCGCCAGGCCTGGGCCTCGGCGATGCGCGCCGACGGCGACAGCGTGCAGGCCGAGGTGGTGGCCAGCCTGCCGGCCAAGATGAAGGAGAAGCACGCCGTTGTGCTGACCATCACCAGCTATGCGGCGCGCATCGTGGTGGCGATGTACTTCAAGTTCGACGAGGCGACGCGCGCGCATTTCGAGCGCCTGAACCGCGCCGAGGCCGGCAGCTTCGACGAGCAGCGCCTGATCGATGCGCTGAACGAGTGCGGCAATATCTGCGCCGGCGCGCTGAACCGCTCGCTGGGCGAGGTGTTCCCGCACATCGGCATGTCGACGCCGAACCTGCTGTCGCGCGAGGCGATGGCCTATGTGGAGGCCCTGGGGCCCTGCCACAGCCGGCACTTCGAACTGAAGGGCCTGGACCAGCCGTATTTCGCCAGCCTGTTCGTGCGCAGCTACGCGCCGCTGGACTTCCACATCGAGCTGCCCAGCGAGGACGAGGCCGCCGCCGACACCGGCGAGCTGGAGATGTTCTGAAAGGAGCGCCCTTATGCAGCAGGCCGCCGCACAGCTGAAGGTCAAGGTGCTGGTGCTGGAGGGCGACCCCGCCCATGCGGAGGCGCTGCGCGCCTTCTGCGACGCGCACCACCTGGTCGCCGTCACCGTGCAACCGGACAACCTGGTGCAGGTGCTCCAGTCCAGCATCGATCTCGGCGCGCTGTTCCTCGCCGAGGATTTCCACAGCCATGGCCATACCGGCCTGGCCCTGGCCCAGGTGCTGCACCGCATCCGCCCCGAGCTGCCGATCCTGCTGCGCCGCGTTCCCGGCGGTCCCGAGCTCAGTGCCGCCGAACTGCGCGTGCTGCGCCATCACTACCTGGCCGGCGAGATGGAGGGCCTGGCCCAGGCGGTGCGCGACTCGCTGTTCTCGCTGATCTACCCCGAGCCCCTGGTGCGCGGCATCGCCGAGCTAACGCGCGACGCATTGCATGGCCAGTTCCGCGGCATCAGCCTGAGCACCGAGGCGCCCTTCATCGTGCGCGACCGGCTGATCTTCGGCGAGGTCTATTCGCTGATCCCGCTGGAGTCCAGCTGGTGCCGCGGCTACATGATGCTGCAGATCGAGGAGGCCGGGCTGCGTCGGCTGCAAGCGCTTCAGCTGGGCCAGGTTGAGGCCGAGCAGCGCGACTCGATCCGCGCCATCAACAACGTCTTTGCCGAGACGACGAATCTGATCTGGGGCGCGTTCAAGAACCGCTTCATCGCCTATGACGAGACGGCGCTGGCGAAATTCACGCAAGTGCCGATCGTGATCAACCACCCGCAGCGCTACATCTCCTTCGGCAGCGAAGATCCGCAGCTCTGCTTCCGCTACCACCTGTTCGACAACACGCTGGAGCAGGGCGACCCGATCCAGTTGCACCAGCGTTTCGTCTTCAACCTGAATTGGTCGCCCGAGCTGTTCCAGGAGAACCAGGCCAGTGTCGAGTCCCTGGTCGAGTCGGGCGAGCTCGAGCTGTTCTGAACCCCAACAAAGAAGGAAACCCCGTCATGGCCAAAGTTCTTGTCGTTGATGACTCCAGCACTGTGCGCGACGAGGTCGCCGGCTTCCTGAAGAAGGCCGGGCTGGACGTGGCCACCGCGGTCGATGGCCGCGACGGCCTGGCCAAGCTGAAGATGGATCCGGGCATCAAGCTGGTCGTCTCCGACGTCAACATGCCGAACATGGACGGGCTGACGATGTGCGAGAAGATCCGCGGCGAACTCGGCAACAAGACGGTCAACATCGTCATGCTGACCACCGAGAACAACCCGAACATGAAGGAGCGCGGCAAGGCCGCCGGCGTGAAGGGCTGGATCGTCAAGCCCTTCAAGGGCGATGCGGTGATCGCCACCTTCAAAAAGCTGTGTGAATAAAAGCGAAAGGGCTCCCTAAGGAGCCCTTCGTTCATTCGGCCTCGAGGTGATAGCGCGTCACGCGCTCCACTTCATTCTTGGAGCCGAGCACCACGGCCACGCGCTCGTGCAGCTTGGTCGGCACGATGTCCAGGATGCGCTGCTTGCCGTTGGTCGCCATGCCGCCGGCCTGCTCGACCAGGAAACCCATCGGGTTGGCCTCGTACATCAGGCGCAGCTTGCCCGCCTTGTTCGGCTCGCGGGCGTCCCAGGGGTACATGAAGATGCCGCCGCGGGTCAGGATGCGGTGCACATCGGCGACCATCGAGGCCACCCAGCGCATGTTGAAGTCCTTCTCGCGCGGACCTGTGCTGCCGGCCAGGCATTCGTCGATGTAGCGCGTCACCGGTGGCGCCCAGTGCCGCATGTTCGACATATTGATCGCGAACTCCTTGGTGTCCGCGGGGATCTTGACGTCATCCTCGGTCAGCACCCAGGAACCCATCTCGCGGTCCAAGGTAAACATTGCGACGCCGTCGCCCAGGGTCAGCACCAGGGTCACCTGGGGCCCATAGATGCAGTAGCCGGCGGCGGCCTGCTGCTTGCCCGGCTGCAGGAAGTCCTCCTCGCTGATGCCGCGCTGGTTATTGACCTTGCGCAGCACCGAGAAGATGGTGCCGATCGACACGTTGACGTCGATGTTCGAGCTGCCGTCCAGCGGATCGAAGAGCAGTAGGTACTCGCCCTGGGGGAAGCGATTGGGCACGACGTGGATCGAGTCCATCTCCTCGGAGGCCATGGCCGCCAGATGACCGCCCCACTCATTGGCCTCGATCAGCACCTCGTTGGCGATGATGTCCAGCTTCTTCTGCACCTCGCCCTGCACGTTCTCGGAATCGGCGGTGCCCAGCACATCGCCGAGCGCACCCTTGTTGACCGAGATCGCGATGCGCTTGCAGGCCCGCGCCACCACCTCGATCAGCAGGCGCAGCTGGGGCGGGATATGGCCATGGGCGCGCTGCTGTTCGACCAGGTACTGGGTCAGGCTGACGCGGCGGCTCATGCTTGCACCGCCTTCTGGACGATTTCGCGGACATCGTTGCTCAACGAGCTGCGCTCGGCCAGGCGCTTGAGCGCCTCCTGCGCCGCGCCGCGGAACGGCTCGGCAAGCTGCGCCCAGCGGTCCATCGCGCGCGCCAGGCGGGCGGCCAGCTGCGGGTTGATCGCGTCGACCGCGGCGACCTGCTCGGCCCAGAGCACATAGCCGCCGGCGTCAGCGCGGTGGAAGGCGCCCGGGTTGAACAGGAAGAGCTGGCCCAGCAGGCTGCGCGCGCGGTTCGGGTTCTTCAGCGTGAAGGCCGGGTGCTGCAGCAGCTTCTTCACGCGCTCGAAGACCTTGCCGCCGCGCTCCGGCGCACGGGCCTGCAGCATGAACCATTTGTCGATGACCAGGGCGTCGCCGGCGAACAGCGCATAGAAATGCGCCAGCGCGGGCTCGGCGAGCTGCGCGTCGGCATTGACCAGGGCCGCCAGCGCGCCGAAGCGCTCGGTCATGTTGGAGGCCGACTTCACCTGCTGGTAGGCCTTGCCCGGCCAGACCGGCTCGCCCTTGGCCGTGGCGTCACGCACCAGCATGGCCAGGGCCAGATTGGCCAGCGCGCGCTTGCCGGCGTCCAGCGCATTGGCGCGGTAGCCGCCGCTGACCTGGTGGGCCTCGTAAGCCCATTCCCAGTCGGCGCGCAACTCGGCAGCGAGTTGGTTCCAGGCCGACTCGACGGCGGCATGGATGGCCTGCGGGTCGACCGTCTCCAGCTGCTCGGCGATGTAGGCGGCCTCGGGCAGGCTGAGCGCCTGGGCCTTGAAGGCAGCGTCCAGCTGCGGGTCGCGCAGCACGGCGCGCATCGCCTCGACAAAGGCATGGTCCAGCTGCAGCGAGCCGCCGTGTTTGGCCGCCCGCAGCAAGCGCTTCAGCGCCAGGCGCTGGCTGGCCTCCCAGCGGTTGAAGGCGTCACTGTCGTGGCGCAGCAGGGTCAAGAGCTGGGGGTCGGCCAGGCCGTCGTCGAGCAGCACCGGCGCCGAGAAGCCGCGCAGCAGCGAAGGCACGGGCTCGACCAGCACGTTGTGGAAGACGAAGGTCTGCGAGGCCTGCTCGAGCAGCAGCACGGTTTCGGTACCGCGGGTGGCCAGGTCGCCGTCCAGTTGCAGCGGCAGCTGCTGGCCTTCGGCACCGACCAGCCCCATGCGCACCGGGATCAGCTGCGGTTCGGCGCCCTTGGCGTTGCGCTGGCTCAGGCGCAGCGTGTAGGTATGGGCGGTGGCGTCGTAATCGCCCTGGGCCGAAAGCTGGGGCGTGCCCGGCTGGCTGTACCAGCGCTTGAAGGTTTCCAGGCGGCCGTCGAGCAGCGAGCCGGGATTCGCGTCGGCCATCGCCTGTGCGAAGTCGTCGCAGGTCACCGCCTGGCCGTCATGGCGCTCGAAGTAAAGCTTCATGCCCTTTGCGAAGCCGTCGCGGCCGAGCAGGGTCTGGTACAGACCGACGACCTCGGCACCCTTTTCGTAGACGGTGGCGGTGTAGAAGTTGTTGATCTCGGTGTAGCTGTCCGGGCGCACCGAATGCGCCATGGTGCCGGCGTCCTCGGGGAACTGAACGGCGCGCAGCGCGCGCACCTGCTGGATGCGCTGCACGGCGCGGGCCGACGCGCTGCCGGCCATGTCCATGCTGAACTCGCGGTCACGATGGACGGTCAGGCCTTCCTTCAGCGACAGCTGGAACCAGTCGCGGCAGGTGACGCGGTTGCCGGTCCAGTTGTGGAAGTACTCGTGGGCGACGATGGACTCGATGCGCTGGAAGTCGGCGTCGGTGGCGGTGGCCGGCGAGCAGAGCAGGGCGCTGGTGTTGAAGATGTTGAGCCCTTTGTTCTCCATCGCGCCCATGTTGAAGTCGGACACGCCGACGACCATGAAGCGCTCCAGGTCCAGCGGCAGACCGAAGCGCGCCTCGTCCCAGATGATGGAGGCGACCAGCGAGTTCATCGCGTGCTCGGTCTTCTCCAGGTCGCCGCGGCGCACCCAGACCTGCAGCAGATGCTCCTTGCCGGCGCGCGTGGTGATGCGCTGCTCGCGCGCCACCAGGTCGGCGGCGACGACGGCGAACAGATAGCTGGGCTTGGGGAAGGGGTCGTGCCACTTCGCGTAATGGCGGCCGTTGTCGAGTTCACCCTGCTCGACCAGGTTGCCGTTGGAGAGCAGCACCGGGTACTTCTTCGCGTCGGCACGCAGCAGCACCGTGTAGACCGCCATCACATCGGGGCGGTCGAGGAAATAGGTGATGCGGCGGAAGCCCTCGGCCTCGCACTGCGTGAAGAAGCCGCCGCCGGAGGTGTAGAGGCCGGACAGCGCGCTGTTCTTCTCGGGCGCGCAGCTGTTGCGGATGACCAGCTCGAAGTCGCGATCCGGCGCCTCGATGATCAGCTCGTCGCCCTCCTGGCGGAACGAGACCGACTCGCCGTCAATCTGCACGCGCAGCAGCTGCAGCTCCTCGCCCTTGAGCACCAGCGGGCCGAAGGCCTGCGCAGGGTTGCGCTTGACGGCCATCTTGCTGGTGACCAGGGTCTTGGCGGGGTCGAGATCGAACGTCAGCTCCACCGAGGCGATCCAGAACGTCGGCGCCTGGTAGTCGAAGCGGCTGATGGCGGTGGCTTGGCCTTCACGCATGGGGTGGGTCCTTGGGGAATGGGGGAACGCCCGGTGACCTTCAGATCAGCCGGGCGCTGGGATCAGATGCCTTGCTTCAGGCTCTCGGTGATGAAGGCGTCGAGATCGCCGTCCAGCACCTTCTGCGTGTTGGAGATCTCGACATTGGTGCGCAGGTCCTTGATGCGGCTCTGGTCCAGCACATAGGAGCGGATCTGGTGGCCCCAGCCGACATCGGTCTTGCTGTCCTCCAGCTTCTGCTGCTCGGCCATGCGCTTCTTCATCTCGTGGTCGTAGAGCCGCGAACGCAGGCGCCGCCAGGCGACGTCGCGATTGCTGTGCTGGCTGCGGCTGTCCTGGCATTGCACGACGATGCCGGTCGGGATGTGGGTCAGGCGCACCGCCGAGTCGGTCTTGTTGATGTGCTGGCCGCCGGCGCCGCTGGCGCGGTAGGTGTCGGTGCGCACATCGGCCGGGTTGATGTCGATCTCGATCGAGTCGTCGATCTCCGGGTAGACGAAGAGCGAGGCGAAGCTGGTGTGGCGGCCGCCGCTGCTGTCGAACGGCGACTTGCGCACCAGACGGTGGACGCCACTTTCCGTGCGCAGCAGGCCGAAGGCGTACTCGCCCTCGACCTTGATGGTCGCGCTCTTGATGCCGGCCACGTCGCCCGGTGTCTCGTCCTCCAGCGTCGCCTTGAAGCCCTTGCGCTCGCAGTACTTCAGGTACTGGCGCAGCAGCATGCCGGCCCAGTCATTGGCCTCGGTGCCGCCGGCGCCGGCCTGGATGTCGATGAAGCAATTGCTCGGGTCGGCCGGGTTGTTGAACATGCGGCGGAACTCGAGCTCCTCGACCGTCGCCGTCAGCTTCGCCGTCTCGGCCTCCAGGGTCTCGATGGAGCCGTAGTCGTCCTCGGCCTTGGCCATCTCGAACAGCTCGCCGTTGTCGGCCAGCTGCGCCTCGAGATGGTCGATGGTCTCGACGACGCGGTCCAACTCGCGCTTTTCCTTGCCCAGCTCCTGGGCGCGCTTGGGTTCGTTCCAGACCGCAGGGTTCTCGAGGGCGGCGTTGACCTCGTTCAGGCGGTGCGCTTTGCGGTCGTAGTCAAAGATACCCCCGAAGCGCGACGGTGCGCGCACGGAGGTCTTCGATCAGCGTGCCCAGGGCATTGATGCGTTCGGCGTCCATGGTCTCTTCTTGGCTGCAATGCCGCCCTGAAAGCCTCCAGCGGGGGAGGGGTGGCGGCAAAGGCTCGCATTGTCTCACGGGGGGGTCTGGGGAGAACCCGCAAGGGTTGGCCCGGTCGCCCTGGGTTTGCGAGAGCAGGGCTTACACCGAGGTGTCAGCTTGCGTCAGAAATCAGTAAGCGCTGCGGGCGCAGCATGCGGCACCGTCACTCCCGCGACCTTTCATGCTGCTTGCCGTGACCTCGATCAAGCTGATCGCCGAGATCGCCCTGCTGGCCCTGCTGGGCCGTTGGGTGCTCGGCCTGTTGGCCGGTGCCAAGCGCGACAGCAACCCCTTCTACCAACTGCTGTCGGTGATCACTTCGCCGGTCGAGAAACTGACGCGCGCCCTCAGTCCGCGTCTGGTGCTGGACCGCCATATCCCGCTGGCGGCCGGCCTGCTGATGCTGTCGTTGTGGCTGCTGGCCACGCTGTTCAAGATCGGCATCTGTGCCGAGATCGGTGTCGAACAATGCCGTTGAAGCTCAGCCATTGGAAGACCTGGTTGCTGCTGGCCCTGGGCCGCGAGGCGGCGGCGCTGCAGGAGTTCGAGCGCCTGCTCGCCTTGCAGCCGGCGGACGCCCACGCCTTGGCCAGCCGCGCCCATCTGCTGGCCAAGGGCGGCCGTTTCGACGAGGCGCTGCCGGATCTGCTCCGGCTTTGCGCGCTGCAGCCCGGCCATGCCGCCCACTGGTTCAACCACGGTTTTGTGCTCGACCGACTGGGCCGGGCGGCCGAGGCGGCCGAGGCCTTTGCGCGCGCCACCGAGCTCGACCCCAAGGCCGACCGCGCCTGGTACGGCCTGGGGCTTTGCCTGCTCGGCCTGGGCCGCGTCGACGAAGCGATCGCCGCCTTCAAGCGCAACACCGAGTTGCAGCCGATGAGCCCCTATGGCTGGACGCAGCTGGCGCGCGCCCATGTGCGCGCCGAGCAGCCCCAGCAGGCGCTCAAGGTGGTCGAGCACCTGAGCGGCTTCGAACCGAATGTGGCCAAGGCCCTGGCCAAGGAACTCGCGTTGGAGAGTCGGGCCTGACCGGGCCCGGATGTTGACCACCCGGCGCCAGCAGCGCCATACCACCGTAGGAGACGACCCATCATGCAGTTGACGGAGCGACACCGGCACTATTGGCAGAAGAACCTGCGCTTGACCGCGGTTCTGCTGGCGATCTGGTTCCTGGTGACTTTCGGCGTCGGCTTTTTTGCCCGCGACCTGAACTTCACCTTTTTCGGTTGGCCATTCAGCTTCTGGGTTGGCGCCCAGGGTGCGCTGGTGGTCTATGTGTTGATCATCTGGTATTACGCCCGTGCCATGGCCAAGTTGGACCAGGAACACGGCGTTGCCGAGGAGGAGTGAGATGGCCGGCTTTTCGCCTTCCGCCACTGGCGGATCCAGCAAAGCGGCCAATGCCGCTTTCAAGAAGCAACTGAACAAGGTCTACGGTTGGTACACCGGTGGCTTCGTCATCTTCGTCATCGTGCTCGCCATTGCCGAGCAGATGGGCCTGTCCCGCGAGGGCATCGGCCTGACCTTCCTGGCCGCCACCGTGCTGCTCTACGCCGGCATCGGCTTCATGAGCCGCACCTCTGACGCCAGCGAGTACTACGTGGCCGGCCGTCGCGTGCCGGCCATCTACAACGGCATGGCCACCGGCGCCGACTGGATGTCGGCCGCCAGCTTCATCGGCATGGCCGGTACGCTCTACCTGACCGGCTACTCGGGCCTGGCCTTCATCATGGGCTGGACCGGCGGCTACTGCCTGGTGGCGCTGTTCCTCGCGCCCTACCTGCGCAAATTCGGCCAGTTCACCATTCCCGACTTCCTCGGTGCGCGCTACGAAGGCAATCTGCCGCGCACCCTCGGGGTGCTGGCCGCCATCCTCTGCTCCTTCACCTATGTGGTGGCGCAGATCCTCGGCGTCGGCGTGATCACCGCGCGACTCACCGGCCTGGAGTTCCAGGTCGGCGTCTTCGTCGGTCTGGCCGGCATCCTGGTCTGCTCCTTCCTGGGCGGCATGCGCGCCGTGACCTGGACCCAGGTCGCGCAGTACATCATCCTGATCATTGCCTACATGATCCCGGTGGTCTGGCTGTCGGTGAAGCAGACCAACGTGCCGGTGCCGCAGGCCGTCTACGGCTACCAGCTGCAGAAGGTCACCGAGGCCGAGCAACGCATCAAGGCCGATCCCAAGGAGCAGGAGGTCATCGACATCTTCAAGGCGCGTGCCGCCGGCTTCGACGAGAAGCTCAAGGACGTGCCGGCCGCGCTGGCCGCCGACCGCGCCGCGGCCGAGGCCAAGGTGGCCGAGCTGCGCGCCGCCAACGCCACGGTGACCGAGCTGCAGGCGGCCGAGAAGGCTTTGGCCGCCCTGCCGAAGGACGAAGAAGCCGCCAAGGCCGCCTGGACCGCCGCGAAGAAGGCCAACGAGGATCGCGCCAAGCCGCTGGCCGGCATGCCGGCCCATGCGCAGGTGTTTGCCGGCGACCCCAAGGGCGACGCCAAGGCCCAGGAGACCTTCGACACCAGCCGTCGCAACTTCCTCGCCCTGGTCTTCTGCCTGATGGTCGGTACCGCCGCGCTGCCGCACATCCTGATGCGCTACTACACCACCCCCTCGGTGAAGGAGGCGCGCGAGTCGGTGTTCTGGAGCCTGTTCTTCATCTTCCTGCTGTACTTCACCGCGCCCGCCCTGGCGGTGCTGGTCAAGTTCGAGGTCTTCAACAACCTCGTGGGCACGCCGTTCGACCAGTTGCCGGCCTGGATCGCCTCCTGGTCGAAGATCGACGCGGCGCTGCTCAGCGTGGCCGACATCAACGGCGACGGCATCTTCCAGCTCGGCGAAATGAAGATCGGTGGCGACATCATCGTGCTGGCCACGCCGGAAATCGGTGGCCTGCCCTATGTGGTGTCGGGCATGGTCGCCGCCGGTGGCTTGGCCGCCGCGCTGTCGACCGCCGACGGCCTGCTGCTGACCATCGCCAACGCGCTGTCGCACGACGTCTACTACAAGATGATCGACCCGAACGCCTCGACCGCCCGTCGCGTCACCATCAGCAAGATCCTGCTGCTGGTCGTCGCCATCGCCGCGGCCTCGGTGGCGGCGCAGAAACCGGCGGACATCCTGTTCCTGGTTTCGGCGGCCTTCTCGTTCGCGGCAGCGGCCTTCTTCCCGGCCCTGGTGCTGGGGGTGTTCTGGAAGCGTGCCAACAAATGGGGTGCCAGCGCCGGCATCGCCGCCGGCCTGGCCTTGACCTTCTACTACATGGTCACCACCCAGCCCTGGCTGCGCGGCGTGTTCGGCGTCACCGACCCGATCGTGCTGTGGTGGGGCATCCAGCCGATCAGCGCCGGTCTGTTCGGCGTGCCGGTGGGCTTTGCGACCATCATCATCGTCAGCCTGCTGACCCCGCCGCCGAAGAAGGAGACGCAGGAGCTGGTCGAGCATGTCCGCTACCCCGACCTGAACCTGGGCAAGGCTTGATCCTCGCCAAAGCTTGAAGCCCAACGGCCCCGCATGATGCGGGGCCGTTTTTCTTGGCACGCCCATGCAAGACCAACCCGCCCCCCACCTGCTGGCCCAGCAGTTGCAGCAGTGGCGATCGCACCCGCCCTTCGATGCGATGGCCGAGGCCGCGCTCAGCCGCCTGGTGCTGGCCGCCGAGCAGCTCTATTTCGCACCCGGCGAGGTCTTGCAGTCGCCGGCCGACGGCCCCGCCGAGCGCCTCTACGTGGTGAAGAGCGGCCTGGTCGCCGCCCGCCATGGCCTGGCCGATCTCGACCCTTCGGGTCTGGGCTGGCAGTACGAGGCCGGCGACTGCTTCCCGATGGCGGCGCTGATGAACCAGCGCGCCGTCACCGCCACCTATGCCGCGGAAACCGATGTCTTCGTCTGGGCGCTGCCGGCCGCCGTGGTGCGCGACGTCGCGCGCGAGAGCCCGCCGCTGGCGGCGCATCTCAGCGAGCGCGTGCTGCAGCTGCTGGCGCTCGCCGGCCGCGAGCAGGCGCGCCATGCGGCGCAGGCCGCGCTGGCCCAGCAGTCGATGGAGAAGCCGCTGGCCGAGCTGATGCGCCGCCAGCCGCTGGCCGTCAGCCCCGACACGCCGCTGGAGCTGGCGCTGCGCGCGATGGCGCAGCGCCGGGTCGGCTCCTGCCTGGTCGTCGACCGCGAACAGCGGCCGCTGGGCATCCTCACCCGCGACGACGTGCTCGACCGCATCACCCTGCCGCAACGGCCGTTGCACACGCCGATCGAGGCGGTGATGTCGACGCCGCTGCGTTGCCTGCAGGCCGCCGACAGCGCGCAGGACGCTGCCCTCCTGATGAGCCGGCACGCGCTGCGCCATGTGCCGGTGCTGGAGGCCGGGCGCGTCGTCGGCATCGTTTCCGAGCGCGATCTGTTCGCGCTGTCGCGCCTGTCGGTGCAGCGCGTCAGCTCCGAACTGCGTGCCGCGGCCGGCGTGGACGCGGTGCTCGAACAGGCGCCGCGCATTCGCGAGCTGGCCCGTCTGCTCGCCGGCCAGGGCGTCGGCGCGCGCACGCTGACGCGGCTGATCGCCCAGCTCAACGACCTGCTGACCGAGCGCCTGGTCGAGTTGCACGCCGCCGCGCTGGGCCTGGACCTGGCGCGCGCCGCCTGGCTGGCCTTCGGCAGCGAGGGCCGCGGCGAGCAGACCATCGCCACCGATCAGGACAACGGCATCGTCTTCGAGGGCCCCCCCAGCGACCGACCGCGCTGGCTGGCGCTGGGCGCCGCCGTGTGCGCCGATCTCGACCGCGCCGGCTTCCCGCTGTGCAAGGGCGGCGTCATGGCCAGCAACCCCGACTGCTGCCGCAGCCGCGAGGAGTGGGTCGAGGCCTTCCGCAGCTGGCTGGGCCAGGGAACGCCCGAGGACCTGTTGCGCGTGGCGATCTTCTTCGACGCCCGGCCGGTGGCCGGCGCGCTGGCCCTGGCCGAACCGCTGCGCCAGCTGGCGCGCGGCCCGGCGACGCCGCGCTTCCTGCACCTGCTGGCCGACAGCGCGCTGAAGTGGCGCGTGCCGCTGTCCTGGCGCGGCGCGCTCGACCCCGAGGAGCGCGAGGGTCAGCCGGGGCTGGACCTCAAGCTCAACGGCACGGCGCTGTTCGTCGACTGCGCACGCCTGCTCGCGCTGGCCCAGGGGATCGACGAGGTCGGCACGCGCGAGCGCCTGATCGCTGCCGGCCAGGCGCTCGGCGTGCCCGCCGCCGAGCGCGACGGCTGGGCCTCGGCCTTCGAGTTCCTGCAGGGCCTGCGCCTGCGCCAGCAACTCGACGCCGACGCGCTGGGGGGCAACTGGTGCCCGCTGGAGGCGCTCAACGACCTGGACCGCCGCACCCTGCGCGTCGCCTTGCGCGTGGCCCAGCGCCTGCAGCAGCGCGTGCGCCTCGATCACCTGCGAAGCCCATGAGCTGGCTCGCCGACCGCCTGAACGACTGGCAGCAGTCACGCGCCGCGCAGCGCCACGCCGAGACCGCCAAGCGCTGGGTGCTGATCGACACCGAGACCAGCGGCCTGGACCTGGCAAGCGACCGCCTGATCGCGCTGGCCGGGGTCGGCATCGCCTTGGACGGCGGCCGTCCGCGCCTCAGTCTGGCCGACAGCTTCGAGCTGGTGCTCGACTGTCCGCCGGATCTGCAGCTCGACGAGGTGGCGCGGCGCAACATCCTGCTGCACGGTGTGGGCCGCGGCGAGCAACACCGCGGTCTGCCGCTGGACGAGGGCCTGCGCCGGCTGATCGCCTGGGTCGACGGCGCACCCTGCCTGGCCTTTCACGCGGCCTTCGACGCCAGCATGCTGGAGCGCGCCTGCCGCGAATCGCTGGGCCGCGGCTGGTCGCTGCCCTGGCTGGACCTGGCCGTGATCGCCCGTTCGCTCTACCCGGAACTGCCGCATCGCACGCTCGACGACTGGCTGGCGCATTTCGGTCTGGCGGCTGCGCAGCGACACCGTGCCAGCAGTGACGCCTGGGTCAGCGCCGAGTTGCTGCAGCTGCTCTGGCCGCGCTGGATGGCCGGTGCCAACGGCCGCAGTCCCTGGGTCCAGGCCCAGCTCTGGCTGGAGGCCAGGCGCTGGGCAGGCTGAGGCGAGGCGACAACGGATCCGGCCCCATCAGGGGTTGCCCCGGCGAGGGACTGTCTAGACTCCGCCTCGCCATCAAGGAGGATCCATGCGCCGCAACGAACCGGTCACGCAACAGGAGTTTCCGTTTCCCGAGGGCGCCAGCCTGGTCTCGGTGACCGACGCCAAGGGGCGCATCACCTATTGCAACCCTTCCTTCATCGCCGTCAGCGGCTTTTCCAGCGCCGAGTTGCTGGGCCAGCCTCACAACATCGTGCGCCACCCCGACATGCCGGAGGAGGCGTTCCGCGACATGTGGGCGACGATCCAGAACGGCTACCCTTGGACCGGTCTGGTGAAGAACCGGCGCAAGAACGGCGACCACTACTGGGTGCGCGCCAACGCCACGCCGATGCGCGACGGCGATCGCATCACCGGCTTTCTGTCGGTGCGCACGCGGCCCGAGCGCAGCGAGGTGCAGGCGGCCGAGGCGCTTTACGCCCGGCTCAACGAGGAGGCGCGCAGCGGCCGGCGCACGCTGGCCTTGCGGGGCGGTCACGCCGTCCGCCTGGGCCTGGCTGGCCGGCTGGCCGAATGGCTGCACCCCGATCCGCGCACCGTGCTGGCCGCCCTGATGGCCTTGCTGGGCGGTGCGCTGCTGTTGTCGGCCCATTTCCTTGGTGCCTTCTCGATCTGGAGCCTGCTGCTGCTGGCCCTGCTGGTGGCGGCGGCGGTGATGCAGATGGAACGCAGCGTCTACGCCCCGCTGAAGCAAGCGCTGCGCGGTGCCAACGGCCTGGCCGCCTGCGACCTGTCGCAGACCCTGGACGAGGGGCGCAGCGGCATCCTCGGCCATGTGCAGAACGCCCTGCGGCAGATGGGCGTGAACCTGCGCGTGGTGGTCGGTGACACCCGGGGCGGGCTGGAGCGCGTCACGCACACCTTTCACGAGATCGCCGCCGGCAACCAGGACCTGTCGGCACGCACCGAGTCCCAGGCCAGCAGCCTGGAGCAGACGGCGGCGTCGATGGAGCAGATCCAGGCCACGGTCAAGCGCACCGCCGACATCGCCGTCGATGGCGCCAAGCTCGCCGAGCAGACCGCCGGCATCGCCGAGCGCAGCCAGTCCGCCGTCAATGCGGTGGCCGACACCGTCGAGCAGATCTCGCACTCGTCCAAGCAGATCGCCGACATCATCCAGGTCGTCGAGGGCGTGGCCTTCCAGACCAACATCCTGGCGCTCAATGCCGCCGTGGAGGCGGCGCGCGCCGGCGAGGCCGGGCGCGGCTTTGCCGTGGTGGCCGCCGAGGTGCGGGCGCTGGCCCAGCGCACCACCGGCGCGGCGCGCGAGATCCGGCAGCTGATCACCGCCTCCAACGAGCAGGTGGCCAGCGGCGGTGCGCGCGCCGCCGAGGCCCGCGAGCGCATGCAGGAGGCGGTCGAGGCGGTGCACCGGGTCAGCGAGGCGCTGTCGGCGATCCGCACCGCGGCCATCGAGCAGCAGGCCGGCGTCGTGCAGGTCAACGACGCCGTCACCCACCTGGACGGCCTGACCCAGCAGAACGCCGCCATGGTCGAGCAGATCGCCGCGTCGACCAGCTCGCTGGAGCAGGAGGTCGAGGCGGTCAACCAGTCGATGCGCATGTTCCGCCTTCAGCGCGGTGACCGCACCGTAGCCGATGCCGACGCAGTGGCTTTGCGCCGGGCCGCACAATGACGCCATGTTCACCTTGTTGCTGTTCGCCGCCGGTCTGGCGGCCCTCATCGCTGGCGCCGAGTTGCTCGTGCGCGGCGCCTCCAAGCTGGCGCTGTCCTTTGGCATCTCGCCGCTCGTCGTCGGCCTGACCATCGTCGCCTTCGGCACCAGCGCCCCGGAGATGGCGGTGTCGGTCGGTGCCGTGCTCGACGGCCGCACCGACCTGGCGGTCGGCAATGTCGTCGGCAGCAACATCTTCAACGTGCTCTTCATCCTCGGCGTGAGCGCGCTCATCGTGCCGCTGGCGGTGCACGTGCAGCTGATCCGCCAGGAGTTGCCGATCATGATCGGCGCCGCCCTGTTGGTGGCGCTGATGGGCCTGGACGGCCGCATCAGCGGTCTGGAGTCGGGGGTGTTGCTGGCCCTGCTCATCGTCTACACGGTCTTCCTCATCGTGCAGTCGCGCCGTGAGGGTGCCGACGCCGAAGCCGACGACTACGAGCGCGAGCTGCAGCCGGCGGCGGCCGGCGCCTGGGACAGCCATTGGGCGGTGCAGCTGCTGCTCATCGCCGCCGGTCTGGCCGCCCTGGTGCTGGGCGCCGACTGGCTGGTGACCGCCGCGGTGACGGTGGCCAAGCAGCTGGGCATCAGCGACGTGGTGATCGGCCTGACCATCGTCGCCGCCGGCACCTCGCTGCCCGAGGTGGCGGCGTCGATTGCCGCGGCGATCAAGGGCGAGCGCGACATCGCCGTCGGCAATGTCGTCGGCAGCAATGTCTTCAACCTGCTCGGCTGTATCGGCCTGGCCGGCGTGGCCGCCGGCGGCGTCGGCAGCGGGCTGGAGCTGCCGCCGGCGCTCTTGCGCTTCGACCTCTGGGTGATGGTGGCGGTGATGTTCGCCTGCCTGCCGATCTTCATGAGCGGGCGCGAGATCGCCCGCTGGGAGGGCGGGCTGTTCGTCGGCTACTACATCGCCTACGTCGCCTACCTGATCCTGCAGGCCCAGCAGCACGCGCTGCTGGCCAGCTACTCCGCCGTCATGCTGAGCTTCGTGCTGCCGCTGACCCTGGTCACCCTGGTGGTGGTGATGATCAGGCCAGGAAAGCCTCAATGAGGGCGGCCAGCCGTTCCGGCTGGTCGTGGTGCAGCATGTGGCCGCAGTCCATCAGCCGCTCGTGGCGCAGCTGCGGCACGACGGCCAGGCGCTGCAGCAGCTCGGCGCGCGGGTAGCGCTCGCCCCAGTAGGCGGCCAGGCTGTCGTCCTCGCCCTCGACGAAGAGCACCGGCGCCGCGATGCGCTGCCAGCAGGCGAGGGCCTCGGCCTTGCGGTAGAGCACCGCGTGGCTGCGCTTGTGCACCGGGTCGGCGCGCAGCTGCCAGCGGCCATCCGGCTGTTCTGCGCCCCAGTGCCCGGCCAACCAGTCGGCCTTGTCGGCGCTCAGCCGGCGGTTGTTCTTGCGCAGCCGGGCGGCCACCGCGTCGCGGCTGGCGTAATCGGCCAGCCGGGCCGGTTCGCGCAGCTCGTCCAGCCAGCGTGCCAGGCGCTCGGGTGAGGCCGAGGGCGGGTTGTCCGGCATGCCGAAGCCTTCCAGGTTGACCAGGCGTCGCACCCGCTGCGGGCGCACGCCGGCGAACAGCATGGCGATGTTGCCGCCCATGCTGTGGGCGACGAGATCGACGGGCTCGTCGGGGCTGACTTGATCGAGCCAGGCCTGCAGATCGCCCAGGTAGTCGGCGAACCAGTAGGCGTCGTGGCCGCCGGGCTGGCTGTGGCCGAAGCCGCGCCAGTCGATGGCCAAGACCGGCGCGTCGCTGCTGAAGGCGTCGACCAGGAACTGGAAGGAGGCGGCGAGGTCCATCCAGCCGTGCAGCAGCACGCGCAGCGGCAGGCGGTCGTCGCCGTCCCAATGCAGGGCATGGGCGCGCAGGCCGCGCAGGATCTCAAAGCGCGAGGTCGGCAGGCGGCGGGCTGGGTAACTCATGGGGGTCGTTGGTGGCGGCGCGCGCCGGGCTGAAGGCGACTGCAGTCGCTGACCTTGCCCGGGAGCTGGCGCCAGCGTTCGTCAGACGGGTCGACGCTTTGCATCATCGACGGTCGGATCAGCGTGCACTCGCCGTTCGGACCGCGAATCATTCTGCCGCCTTGGACATCGTTGATGACCTCGATCTCGCCGGCCCCCATGGCCGCCGCCAGCTGCTGATCCAAGCTGCTGCGGGGGCTGTTGGCGCGCGGATCGGCGCGAATCTGGTCCGCCAGGCTGGGGGCGGTCGGCGTGGCCACGCGGGCCGGCAGGCGCAGGTCCAGCGGCGCCGGCGCCGAGGCCGGCGCTGCGGCCGTGGTCGGCGCAGGGCTGACGGGCGGCGCCACGTCGTCGGCGGCGCGGGGCAGCGCCGGCAGGGTGATGGCCTTGGGCGATGCGATCGCGCGCGGCGGCGCTGCCGTCGTCGCGGGCGGCGACGGAGCCCGCGCCGGCTGGCTGACGGGTGGCAGAGCAATCAGGCGCAGCACGTTGCGGCTGGCGTCGCGAGCCGGTTGCTGCGCCGTCGGGCGCAGCAGCAGCAGGGCGGCGCCCCCGTGCAGCAGCAGCACGGCGGCCAGCGCCGCACTGCGTGCCCGGCGTCGGGAGGGGAAGAAGGCTGGGTTCAAGCGGCGCGCATGCTACGGGCATTGACAATGCGCGCCATGTCCAAGAAGCCACCCCATGTGAGTGCCACGCCGGCCACCGCCTGGCTGGACGCCCACGCGATCGCCTACACCGAGCATGTCTACGACTATGTCGAGCATGGCGGCACGGCCGAATCGAGCAAGCAGCTCGGCCTGCCTGAGCACGCGGTCGTCAAGACCCTGGTGATGCAGGACGAGAAGGCCGATCCCCTCGTCGTGCTGATGCATGGCGACCGTCAGGTTTCGCTGAAGGAGCTGGCGCGGCAAATCCCCTGCAAGAAGGTCGAGCCCTGCAAGCCGGAGGTCGCCCAGCGCCATTCCGGCTATCAGGTCGGCGGCACCTCGCCCTTCGGCTTGCGCAAGGCCATGCCCATCTATGTGCAGCAGTCGGTGCTGCAGCTCGAGCGCATCTGCATCAACGGCGGCCGCCGCGGTTTCCTCGTCGGCATCGTGCCGCATGTTCTCGTTGACCCTCTCGGTGCGCGTCCCGTCGACTGCGCCATCGCCCCATGAGCCTGAACCTGATCCTCGCCGTCGCCGCCGCCTACCTGATCGGCTCGCTGTCATTCGCCGTCATCACCAGCAAGCTGATGGGCCTGGCCGATCCGCGCTCCTATGGCAGCGGCAATCCCGGCGCGACCAATGTGCTGAGGAGCGGCAACAAGGCCGCGGCCCTGCTGACCCTGGTGTTCGACGCGCTCAAGGGCTATGGGCCGGTGCTGGCCGTCTACCTGTGGGGGGCGCCGCTCGGCCTCGGTGTCGAGGCCGCGGTCCTCGTCGGCCTGGCCGCCTTCGTCGGCCATCTGTGGCCGATCTTCTTCAAGTTCCAGGGCGGCAAGGGCGTGGCCACGGCAGCCGGTGTGGTCTTCGGCCTCAACCCGCTGCTCGGCGTGGCGGTGCTGGCCAGCTTCGCGCTGATCGTCGCCTTCAGCCGCTATGTGTCGCTGGCCTCGATGGTTGCCGCGGTGTTCGCTGCTTTCTATCAGGCGCTGATCTGGGGCCTGGGCCCCGTCGTCTGGGGTCTTGCGGCGATGGCCGCGCTGCTGGTCTGGCGCCACCAGGCCAATATTGAACGCCTGCTGGCAGGCACCGAAAGCAAACTAGGAGCAAAGAAGAATGGCTGAGATCACCCGCCTGGGCATGGCCAAGCGCTACAGCGAGGCCGCCATCCACAACGGTGTCGTCTACATCGCCGGCCAGGTGCCGGAGACGACGCTGGACCAGGGCATCGAGGCGCAGACCGCCGAGGTGCTGACGATGATCGACTGCGTGCTGGCCGACGCCGGCTCCGACAAATCCCGTCTGCTGCGCGTGCAGATCTTCCTGGCTGACCTGGCCGACTTCGACGGCATGAACAAGGTCTGGGACGCCTGGGTGGTGCCGGGCGCCGCACCGCCGCGTGCCACCGTCGAGGCCCGGCTTGCCAAGCCGGCCTATCGCGTCGAGATCGTCGTCACCGCCGCGCAGGCGTGAGCATCAAGCGCAGCGAGCTGCTGGTCTTGCTCGTCGTCATGGTGGTGGCGATGAGCGCCGGCCAATGGCTGCGCGGCAGCCGGCCGGCCGGCAGCGACGAGCAGGGCGCCGCCTTGCGCGCCGCCGTGCAGCCGGGCGAGTTGCAGATGATCAGCTCGACGACCTGTGCCTACTGCACCAAGGCCAGGCTCTGGCTGACCGAGCAGCAGGTGCCCTTCGACGAATGCTTCGTCGAGACCAACAGTGCCTGCCGGCAGCGCTGGGTGTCCGTCGGCGCGCAGGCCACGCCGACCTTCGTCGTCGGCCGCAGCGCGGTGCTGGGCCTGGACGTGCCGCGGCTGATCGAGTTAGCCCAGGCCCAGTAAGCCCAGCTCGCCGCGACCGGCGCGCACCAGCACGGCGTCGCCGCCGGTGAGGTCGACGACGGTGGTCGGTTCGCGCGGGCAGGCGCCGGCGCAGACCACGGCCTGCAGCTCATGCTCGAAGCGCTCGCGGATCTCCTCGGCGTCGTTGAGCGGCTCGCTCTCGCCCGGCGGGATCAGCGTGGTCGCCAGCAGGGGCTGGCCGAACTCGGCGAGCAGCGCCTGCGTGACCCGGGAGTCGGGCACACGCAGGCCGATGGTGCGCCGGCTCGGGTGTGACAGGCGCCGCGGCACTTCCTTGGTGGCCGGCAGGATGAAGGTGTAGGCACCCGGCGTGCAGCTCTTCAGCAGCCGGTACTGGCGGTTGTCGACCATCGCGTACTGGGCCAGCTCGGAGAGGTCCTTGCACAGCAGGGTCAGGTGGTGCTTGTCGTCGACGCCGCGCACGCGGCGCAGTTTCTCGGCCGCCGCCTTGTCGTCCAGGTGGCAGACCAGGGCATAACTGCTGTCGGTGGGGATGGCGGCGATGCCGCCCTGGTGCAGGATCTGCCCGGCCTGCTTGAGCAGCCGGGTCTGCGGGTTGTCGGGGTGGACTTCGAAGAACTGCGCCATGACCTCATTCTGCGGCGCCCCGCTGCGGCTAGGCTGGGCGCACCCCCGAATCGAGGAGCTGCGATGCGCCTGCTGCCCCTGCTGCTTTCCCTGTCGCCGCTGGCCGCCCAGGCCGATCCCGAACGCTGGCGCGCCGAGGTGCGCGCCGCCGAGTGCGCGTTCGCTCAATCGATGGCCGATCGCGACTTCGAGGCCTTTGCCCGCCACCTGCACGAGGACGCGATGTTCTTCGCCCCCGGCTTGCGCCAGGGCAAGGCCGCCGTGTTGGACGGCTGGAAGCCGTTCTTCGCGGCCAAGCAGGCGCCGTTCTCCTGGGCGCCCGACCGCGTCGAGGTGCTGCGCGACGGCAGCCTGGCGTATTCCACCGGCCTGGTGCGCGACCCGCAGGGCCGCGCGACCAGCCGCTTCACCTCGGTCTGGCAGCAGGTCGAACCGGGCCGCTGGCGGGTCATCATCGACAACGGCGTGCCGCTGTCCGCGGCCGAGCGCGACAACGCCGCCCAGCCCGACCTCAAGCCCTGCTGATCACCGGTCGCTGAGCCTGGGCTCGGCGACCGTCGATCTGCCCACCCGTGGAAATCTCGGGCGGGTTGGCCCCGAGAGGGAAAGTCCTGCCTGGGAAAGTCCGGCGTGGTGGGTTCACAAAGCATCACCAATCGTGTGGATGCCATTCCTAAGATTCATGGCTTAGCCGGTGTCGCGGGTCACCCCTGCGGCTGCCGGCAACGGGGAGACGCGCCCCGCCAGCAGTCAGGAAAGACGGCCAGGTAGACGTAGTGGATGGCCGCCCGCGTCAGGGTCTGTCGGGATCCCGGCAGGCCGTCCACCGCAGGGCTGCCCACCGGCAGCCTTTCATTCAAAGGAACTACCGAATGTCTTTCACCAAGAAGACCCCGAGCCGGGTCTTGATGTCACTTTTGATTGCCGCCGGCTATGCCGGGGCTGCCCAGGCGGGCGTTCCCGCCGGCGACGATGCGATGGCCGTGCGCGCCGGTCAGACCGATCGCCTGATCATCAAGTACCGCGACGACGCCAAGCGCCCCGGCCGTGCGATCGAGCGCCTGGAGCTGGACGGCACGCCCGGCGCCAGCCGAGCCGCTGCCATCGTCGCCCGCGCCGGACTGGCGATGAGCCACCGCCGCGGCACCGGCCTGGGTTCCGACGTCATGCAGCTCAACCGCAGCGTCAAGCTCGAAGAGTTGCAGGCCATCGCCCAGCAGCTGATGGCCGAGGACCCGGACATCGAATACGCCGAGCCCGACCGCCTGATGTTCCCGCTGCTCACGCCCAACGACACCCACTACAGCAAGCTCTGGGGCTTGCAGGGCGGCGCCGGTGGCATCCGCGCCAACACCGCCTGGGACACCACCAATGGCGCCGGCGTCGTCGTCGCCGTGCTGGACACCGGCATCCGCCCGCATGCCGACCTGGTCGCCAATCTGGTCAGCGGCTACGACATGATTGCCGACACCTTCACCGCCAATGACGGCAATGGCCGCGACAGCGACGCCGCCGACCCGGGCGACTGGAACACCGCCGGCCAATGCGGCAGCGGCAGCCGCGCGTCGAACAGCAGCTGGCACGGCACCCACGTGGCCGGCACCGTGGCCGCGGTGGGCAACAACGGCAGCGGCGTGATCGGCGTCGCCTACGGCGCCAAGGTGCAGTCGGTGCGCGTGCTGGGCCGCTGCGGCGGCTACACCTCGGACATCGCCGACGGCATGATCTGGGCCGCCGGCGGCACGGTGTCCGGCCTGCCGGCCAACCCCAACCCGGCCAAGGTGCTCAACCTGTCCTTGGGCGGCAGCGGCAGCTGCGACAGCACCAGCCAGGCAGCGATCAACAGCGCCCGTTCGCGTGGCGCCACCGTGGTGGTGGCCGCCGGCAACAGCAATGTCAACGTCAGCAACGCCAGCCCGGCCAACTGCTCGGGGGTGATCGCCGTGGCCGCCGTCGGTCCGACCGGCGGCAAGGCGCCTTACTCGAACTACGGCACCCTGGTCGACGTCGCCGCACCCGGTGGCGACACCAGCAGCAGCAGCGCCAACGGCATCTACTCGACGCTGAACAGCGGCACCCAGGGGCCGAGCAGCGACAGCCTGGCCTATTACCAAGGCACCTCGATGGCTGCGCCGCATGTGGCCGGCGTCGCCGCGCTGCTGTACGCGGTCAAGCCGGCGGCCACGCCGGACCAGATCGAGTCGGCGATCAAGACCAGTGCGCGCGCCTTCCCGGCGACCTGCAGCGGTTGCGGCACCGGCATTGTTGACGCGCCGGCGGCCATTGCCGCCATCAATGGTGGCGGTGGCGGTGGTGGTGGCACGACGGTCGCCGAGACGGAGTCGAACAACACCACCGGTACGGCTGACCTGGTGAGCAGCCCGGCAACTGTCACCGGCGCGCTGAGCACGACCAGCGACACCGACTACTTCCGTGTCAACCTGCCGGCCGGCCGCACGCTGACGGCGACGCTGAACGGTGGCAGCAAGGACTACGACCTGTACATCTACAACGCCTCGGGCACGCAGATCGCCTCGTCGACCCAGGGCGCCGGTCAGATCGACACGGCGAGCACGACGAACACCGGCACGACGACGCAGACGCGTTACGTGCGGGTGCGCTACTACAGCGGCGGCACGGGGAGCTACACCCTGGGTCTGAGCTGGTAAGTCGCTGGACGCAAGCAAAAGCCCCGCCAATTGGCGGGGCTTTTTGTTGGTGATCGGGGCGTTCAGCCGCGGCGGCGACGCGCCCAGCTGCCCACGGCGAGCAGACCCAGGCCCATCAGCGCGTAGGTGCTGGGCTCCGGTACCGGCGCGCCATAGATGGTGAACGGGGCCTCGGCGCCGAGACCGCTGGCGGCGTCTGCCCAGAGCGCGAACGGGCCATTGGTCAGCGACTGGTGCAGATTGCCCACTGCGCTGTCGGCCGTCAGCGGTTGCCAGGGGCCCGAGAACAGGCTGTCGCCCGTCAGGCTCCAACGCAGCCAGTAGCTGCCGGCCGCCAGGTTGAAGTCGGGAATGTCGACATCGATCTTGAAGATCGGTCGCGCCGTGCTCCCCAAGGTCGTCGGGGTCACGCGGTAGCCCATCAGGCCGCCGTCGGTCGCCGCCGTGGTTCCCGATGCGAGCACCGTACCGCCGTTGACGTCGCCGGAGACGATGCTCCAGCTGGCGCTGCTGAAGGTGAAGGCGGTGGCATTGGTCTGGTAGGCGTAGAAGGACAGGCTTTGCACATTCCAGCCGGCACCGGTGACCATGAAGTCGTCGGCCACCGCATTGCCGGCCGACACCTGCACGCCCAGGCCCAGGGTCGTGTTCGGCGGGGTTTGCAGGATCGACAGGCCGCTGCCGTCGACCACCGGGCCGTTGTTGTAAAGCGCAACGGCCTGTGCAGCGCTGGCCAGTGCCGTGAGACTGAGGACCAACAAGACTTTCATGCGAGCTCCTGTCTTCGTTCGGAATGACGGTTGGCGGTCAGCGCCCGAAGCGGACGCCGTGTTGTCCTGGGCCTGTTGAACCCTGGTGCCAGCATGGTCATCGCGAAGCCGCTATCGCGCCCGCGAGAAAACCCGAGAAGCAGGCGCTGGCCCCCAAACTTGATGTACGGGTTGACCCTGGGTGCGTCGGCCTTGCCGCTGGCGCGCCGGCCCCGCCCCTGCAGGGCCGCGGGCCGGCAAGCCGCCTAAACTGCGCGCCCTCGTCCCACGCCACGCCATGTCCGGTCTGCGCCCCGATTCCCCCCATCCCACTGCGCTGACCTTGCACGAAACCAGCCAGCGCCTGGAGATCCAGTTCAGCGACGGCGCGCATTTCCTGCTGTCCGCCGAGCTGCTGCGCGTGCACAGCCCGTCGGCCGAGGTCAAGGGCCATGGCCCGGGCCAGGAGGTGCTGCAGGTCGGCAAGCGCGGCGTGCGCATCACGGCGCTGGAGCCGGTCGGCCATTACGCGCTGCGACCGCGCTTCAGCGACGGCCACGAGAGCGGCATCTACAGCTGGGACTACCTCTACCAGCTCGGCCGCGACGAGGCGCGCTTGTGGGCCGACTACGAAGACAAGCTGGCCGCGGCCGGCGCCAGCAGGGATCCAGCATGAGCAGCACCCATTTCGGTTTCCAACAGGTCGACGAAAGCCAGAAGGCCAAGTTGGTCAAAGGCGTGTTCGACGGCGTGGCGAAGAACTACGACCTGATGAACGACCTGATGTCCGGCGGCCTGCACCGGCTGTGGAAGGCCTACACGGTGCAGGTGGCCAATCTGCGCGGCGGCGAGCGGGTGCTGGACATCGCCGCCGGCACCGGCGATCTGACGCGGGCCTTCGCCAAGAAGGTCGGTCCGCGCGGCCTGGTGCTGCACACCGACATCAACGAGGCCATGCTGCGCGAGGGCCGCAACCGCCTGCTCGACGACGGCCTGCTGACGCCCAGCCTGCTCACCGATGCCGAGGCGCTGCCCTTCGCCGACCGCAGCTTCGACCTCGTCAGCGTCGCCTTCGGCCTGCGCAACATGACGCACAAGGACAAGGCCCTGGCCGAGATGCGCCGTGTGCTGAAGGACGGCGGCCGGCTGCTGGTGCTGGAGTTCAGCCAGGTCGTCGAACCGCTGCGCAAGCCCTACGACTGGTACAGCTTCAACATCCTGCCCAAGCTCGGCCAACTCGTCGCCGGCGACGCGGACAGCTACCGCTACCTGGCCGAGAGCATCCGCATGCACCCCGACGCGGCGACGCTCAAGCAGATGATGAAGGACGTCGGCTTCGGCCATGTCGACGTGCACCGCCTGACCGGCGGCGTCGTCGCGCTGCACGTCGGGATTCGCTGCTGAATCAGACAGGGGAGGGCGGCCGCAGCGCGCGGCAGGCATGATGTGCCGGCCTTGTTCAACCCGAAGGGTTCAGCGTCATGCCGACCTGGCAGATCCACGAGCGGGAGATCGGCGGCGAATTGCCGCGCCTTCGCATCGCCATGGGCGAGGGCTGGCAGCTCGACGCCTTTGGCGCGGAGTTCATCGACCGCTGGGTGCTGGCCTGGCAGACCGCCGAGCCCTGGGGATGGACCGATCTCGTGCGCCGGCTGCGCCGGCTTTGGCCGGTTCACCCGCAGGCTGAGCTCAAGGGCTACGGCGCGCTGCGAGGCGATGTCCCCGAACCCGGGCTTTGGGAGCGCGCAGAACCGCTCAGCGCCGACGCACTGCTGCTGATGGCCCATCGTTACCAGGTGCTGTCGCTGGAAGGGCTGACGCCTGGCCTTGAACTGGAGTTGATTCCCGAGCAGCCGCCGCCAACGCGCCAGGCGGCGGGGCACTTTCGGTTGACCGCCAGCGGCCGCGCCTTGACGTTGATCGGGGTCCAGGACTGGCTGCGTGCCACGCTCTGGCCCATGGGCGGAGCGCCGAACGAGGGGGAGACCGAACAACTGCTATGGCGCCTGCTGGGCCTGGACCTCGGTCCGGGTGCACAGGCCCCCGTGCTGCTGGAGCACTGACGATGACGCTGCGACTGCGCGGTGGCGTGTTTCGCCTCATCGCCGACCCCGATGAGCTGCCGCCGCCGGGCGCTCTGGGCGGTCGGGTCGGCATGAGCGCCTGGCTGCGCCTGGATTGCGTCAACCACTCGCGCGCGCCCTTGCTGGTTGTTGGCACCGGCCTGGCCAGCGAGGACGTCGGCATTGCCCAAGCGCAGCTCGGCAGCGGCAATCTACCGAGCTTGTTGATCCCCGAGCGCCACTTCTTCTCGACCCACGAGCGGCACGATGTCTGCCCCTGGACCGCGCAGGGGCCGGGGCGCTGCGAGCTGGCGCTGAACCTCGAAGTGGGCGCTCCGATCGGTATTCGCGACATCGGTCAGGTGCGCGTCAACGTCAAGGTCCGCTGAGCGCCGGCGATGGAGTTGCTGCTGTCCCCCTGGTTGTGGCTGAGTCTGGGCGTCAAGCTGTTGTTCGCGCTGTCGCCGGCGCTGGTGCGTCGCGAGGAAATCAATCTGGACGGTCGCCAGTTCCAGGAGGCACGGGACATGGCGGCGTTGTCGGCCGCCCGCGGCATCCTGGCCACGCTGCCGCCGGTGCTGCTGTTTGCGCTGCTGGAACAAAGTCGTCTGCTGTGCGCGCAGCGGGTCGATGCGCTGCCCACCCTGCTGCTGTTCGCCGTCGCCATGCTGCTCGCCTCGCTGGCCCGTCATCTGCCACAGGGCCTGCTGCGCCTGCTGCCCTTGCGCCTGGTGCTGGTTGCCGTCGCCTTGCTCACCGAGGCGCTCGCCATGGCCTTTGGCCTAAAGTCGGCTGCCCAATGGCTTTGCGGACTTGCCCCTGGCTGACGCAAGGGCTAACCCTCCCCTGGTCCTGGGGGAGCTGTCGAATTCCCGTCATGGGCGCTGGCTATACTTTTTTTGAACGGTCGCCGGGCCTTGCCGCCCGGCTTTTTTTCGTGTCCTTGCGGGCACCATTCCGAGCTCCCCGACCATGAAGCACACCCTGACGCGCCTGGCCTTGGCGATCGCAACGGCCTCCCTGCTGGCAGCCTGCGGCGGTGACAAAGGCGACAAGGCCACGCAGACCGCGGCCAAGGTCAACAAGGAAGAGATCACCGTCCACCAGATCAATTTCGTGCTGCAGCGCCAGCAAGGGCTCAAGCCCGAGCAGGCCGAGGCGGCCGGCAAGCAGGTGCTGGAGCGCCTGATCGATCAGGAACTCGCCGTGCAGCAGGCCGAGGAGGCCAAGCTGGACCGCGATCCGCGCGTCGTCCAGCAGGTTGAGGCCGCCAAGCGCGAGATCCTCGCCCGCGCCTACGCCGAGAAGATCGGCGAGACCGCCGCCAAGCCCACGCCCGAGGAGATCGGCAAGTACTACAGCGACAACCCGGCGTTGTTCGCCGAGCGCCGCATCTACAGCCTGCAGGAGCTGACCATCGAGGCCAAGCCCGAGCAGCTTGACGAACTGCGCGGCCGCCTGCAGGCCGCCAAGAACATGGCCGAGTTCGTCGAGTACCTGCGCGCCAACGACTTCAAGTTCGCCGGCAACCAGGCGGTGCGCGCCGCCGAGCAACTGCCGCTGGCCGCGCTGGGCACCCTGGCGAAGCTGCAGGACAACCAGAGCCTGGTGACGCGCACGCCGAACGGCATGCAGGTGCTGCTGCTCGTTGGTTCGCGCAGCCAGCCGGTCGAGCTGGAGCGCGCCAAGCCGTCCATCGAGGCCTTCCTGACCAACCAGCGCAAGAACGAGCTGCTCACCAAGCACATGAAGGAGCTGCGCGAGAAGGCCAAGATCGAATACCTGGGCAAGTTCGCCGAAGGCGCGGGCGCTGCGGCCGCCGCCGCCAGCGGCCCGGCCGCCGCCGACGCCGCCAGCCCGGCCGCCAGCGGTCTGGACGCCGACGCCATCAACAAGGGCCTGGGGATCAAGTGATGAAGCAGTTGTTGAGTGGCCTGATGCTGTTCGCCGCCCTGTTCGGGCTGGCGCAGGCGCAAGGCGTGGCCGAGTACCAGCTCGGCGCCGGCGACGTGGTGCGCGTCGCCGTCTACCAGAACCCCGACCTGGCGCAGGAGACCCGTGTCAACGAGGCCGGCGAGCTGAACTTCCCGCTGATCGGCACCGTCAAGGTCGGTGGCCTCAGCGTCACCGCCGCCGAGCGGGCGATCGCCGACGGCCTGAAGAACGGCAACTTTGTCAAGAATCCGCAGGTCACGATGATCGTGCTGCAGGTGCGTGCCCATCTGGCCAGCGTGCTCGGCCAGGTCGGCCGCCCGGGCCGCTACCCGCTGGAAACGCCCGGCATGCGCCTGACCGACCTGCTGGCCATGGCCGGCGGCGCGACCGGCGCAGCCAGCGACTTCGTCGTCGTCACCGGCACGCGCGACGGCAAGCCGTTCCGCACCGAGATCGAGCTGCCCCAACTGTTCGCCGAAGCGCAGCGCGCCCAGGACATCGAGATCAAGAACGGCGACGTGATCTGGGTCGACCGCGTGCGCCAGCTCTATGTCTATGGCGAGGTGCAGCGCCCCGGCCCGATGCGCCTGGAGCGCGGCATGACGCTGATGCAGGCCCTGGCCACCGCCGGTGGCACCAACCAGCGCGGCACCGAGAAGGGCATCCGCGTGCATCGCAAGGACGAGACCGGCAAGGTGCAGGTGCTGACCCCGGCCATGGATGCGGCGCTGCAGGACGGCGATGTCGTCTTTGTGCGTGAGAGCCTGTTCTAAGAGATCGCCGTCATGAATTTCGCGCAAGTCTTCGCCATCCTGCGTGCGCGCTGGTTGGCCTCCGCCCTGGTCCTCGCGGCCATCGTGCTGACCACCCTGGTGGTCAGCCTGGCCCTGCCCAAGAGCTACACCGCGGCGGCGACCATCGTCGTCGACATGAAGCATGACCCGGTCACTGCCCTGCTGACCCCGGGCGCCGGCACGCCGCAATACCTGGCCACGCAGATCGACGTGATCCGCTCCGAGCGCGTCGCCCAGCGCGTCGTGCGCCTGCTCAAGCTGGCCGAGAACTCGCAGGCACGTTCGCAGTGGCTGGCCGAGACCGGCGGCCGCGGCAGCATCGAGCAATGGTTCGGCCAGGCCTTCGCGCAAAACATGGAAGTACTGCCTTCGCGCGATTCCAATGTCATCACCGTCACCTACCGCCATGGCGATCCGCAGTTCGCCGCTGCGCTGGCCAATGCGTTTGTGCAGGCCTATCTGGAGGTGGCGCTGGAGCTTCGCGTCGAGCCGGCCAAGCAGTACAGCAGCTTCTTCGAGCAGCGCGCCAAGGAATTGCGCGCCAACCTGGAGGCCGCACAGTCCAAGCTCAGCGCCTTCCAGAAGGAGAAGGGCATCATCGCCACCGACGAGCGCCTCGACGTCGAGAACGCCCGCCTCAACGAGCTGTCCAGCCAGCTGGTCGCGTTGCAGACGGCCAGTGCCGACTCCACCAGCCGCCAGGCCCAGGCGGCCGGCGGCGCCGCCGACCGCATGCAGGAAGTGCTGGCCAATTCGGTGGTCGCCGGCCTGAAGTCCGACATCGCCCGCACCGAGGTGCAGATCCAGCAGCTCAGCCAGCGCCTTGGCGACAAGCACCCGCAAGTCATCGAGATGCGCGCCAGCCTCAACGAGCTGCGCGCCCGTTATGAGGCCGAGGTGCGCCGCGTCGGCTCCAGCGTCGGCGTGACCAACACCATCAACCGCCAGCGCGAGGCCCAGGTGCGCGGCGAGCTGGAGGCTCAGCGCGTCAAGGTGCTGAAGATGAAGGAAGTGCGCGACGAAGGCTATGTGCTGATCCGCGACGTCGAGAACGCCATGCGCGCCTATGACGGCGTGCTGCTGCGATTGAACCAGACCAGCCTCGAGAGCCAGGCCACGCAGAGCAATCTGGCCGTGCTGACGCCGGCGGTGCCGCCGCTGGAGCACAGCTCGCCGCGCGTGCTGCTCAACATGCTGCTGGCCATCTTCGTCGGCCTGCTGGCCTCGCTGGCGACCGCGCTGGGCCTGGAGATGTTCGACCGCCGCGTGCGCTCGGGTGAGGACCTCAGCCTGGCCACCGGCCTGCCCCTGCTGGCCACGCTGGCGGCCGCTGAAACCCGGCCTGGCTGGCTGGCGCGCCGCAAGTCGGCGCGTGCCGCCACCGCCACCGCTTGAAGGCCGACGCCGTGAACGCCCCCATGACCGCTACCGCTCCCGCCGCCGACCGCAGCATCGGTGAACTGATCCGCGACGCCCGCAACCTCAGCCCCGACGAGGTCGAGCGCGTGCTCGACCACCAGCGCAAGCACAACGTGCGCTTCGGCGAGGCGGCCATTGCGCTCGGCCTGGTCAGCCAGGACGATGTGCTGGCTGCGCTGGCCAAGCAGTTCCAGTACCCGGTGGCCGACGCCGAGCGCCGCCAGAGCAGCCCCGAGCTGGTGGTGCTCAACCAGCCGCATTCGGCGCGCGCCGAGACCTTGCGCGCGCTGCGCACCCAGGTCGCCTCGCGCCTGTTCGCCAACGCCACCGCACCACACCGCGTGCTGGCCGTGGTCAGCCCGGCGCAGGGCGATGGCAAGAGCTACCTGACCGCCAACCTGGCGGTGGCATTGGCCCAGCTCGGCGGTCGCACGCTGCTCGTTGACGCCGACCTGCGCCAGCCGCGGCAGCACAAGGTGTTTGGCCTGGCCGAAAGCGGCAGCGGCCTTTCGACCCTGCTGTCGGGGCGCAGCGAGGGCCACAGCCTGACGCCGATCGACGGCGTGCCGGGCCTCTACCTGATGCCGGCCGGCCCGATCCCGCCCAACCCCGTCGAGTTGCTCGAACGCGCCGCCTTCGGCCATGTGCTGGGCGAACTGGCCAAGCAATTCGACCAGGTCCTGATCGACACGCCGGCCGCCGACAGCGGTGCCGACGCCCAGGTCATCGCCGCCCGTGCCGGTGCTGCACTGATGCTGACCCGTCAGCACCACACGCCCTTGGCCGGCACCCAGCAACTCGCCGCCCAGCTCGGCGAACTGGGCGTCAGGTTGATCGGCAACGTGCTCAACGCCTACTGAGGCGACGCTCCCAGGGGATGACGATGCTTGCTCAGCGCCTGGCCCGCCACTGGCCCGCCGGCTGGGATCCGCTGGTTGCCGCCGTGTTGCTGGTGGCATTCGCGATCCTTTATGTGCCCAGTTACTGGACGCTGTCGCAGACCGTCTGGCCGACCGACGAGCAAGGCCATGGGCCGATCATCCTGCTCGTGGCCGTCTGGCTGATGTGGCGCAAGCAGGAGGCCTTGACGGCGCTGCGTGATGAGCCGGTCAAGGGCCTGGCGCTGTTGACCATCGGCTGCGCGCTGCTGCTCTACGCCTTTGGCCGTGCGCAGGCCATCCTGCTGTTCGAGGTCGGCTCCAAGATTCCCTTTCTGATCGGTCTGCTGCTGCTCTTCAAGGGCTGGGCGGCCTTGCGCCTGCTCTGGTTTCCGCTGTTCTTCCTGCTCTTCATGATCCCGCTGCCCGAGGCCCTGGTCTCGGCGGTCACCGGGCCGCTGAAGTCGGCGGTGTCGGCGGTCGCCGCCGGCCTGCTCTACGAGCTCGGCTACCCGGTCGGGCGCTCGGGCGTCATGCTCACCGTCGGTCAGTACCAGCTGCTGGTGGCCGATGCCTGCGCCGGCCTGAACTCCATGTTCACGCTGGAAGCGCTGGGCATGCTGTACATGAATCTGATGAACTACAAGTCGGTGGCCCGCAACGTCACGCTGGCCATCCTGCTGATCCCGATCTCCTTCGCGGCCAACATCATCCGCGTGATGATCCTGGTCCTCGTCACCTACCACTTCGGCGACGAGGCGGGCCAGGGCTTCGTGCACGGCTTCGCCGGCATGGTGCTGTTCATGGTCGCGCTGACCCTGATGCTCATCGTCGACAAGCCGCTGGGCTGGCTGATGGAACGTCAACCCAGGGGGAGTGCCGCATGAACCCGCAACGTCGTCGCGCGCTGGGCGTGCTGGCCGCTGCCGGGGGTGCCGCAGCGGCCGCCTGGGCCTGGACGCCGCGCCGCTACCTGGCCGACCAGACCCAGCCGATCCAGCTGGAGGACGAGCTGCCGCGCCGCTTCGGCGACTGGATGATCGACGAGAACCTGCCCGTGGTGCTGCCGGCGCCCGATCTGCAGGCGGTGCTCAACAAGATCTACAACCAGGTGCTGGCGCGCACCTACATCAACAGCCGGCGTGAACGCATCATGCTGTCGATCGCCTATGGCGGCGACCAGAGCGACGGCACGCGCGCCCACCGCCCCGAGGTCTGCTACCCGGCGCAGGGCTTTCAGATCCTGCGCAACCGCAAGTCCGAGGTGCAGATCAACGAGCAGCAGGTGCTGCCGGTGCGCCAGCTGGTCGCCAAGCTGGGTGCGCGGGTCGAGCCGATCAGCTACTGGATGATGGTCGGCGAAAAGGTCGCCCTCAGCGGACCCGAGCAAAAACTGGGTCAACTGGCCTATGGCGTCCGCGGTCTGATCGCCGACGGTCTGTTGATGCGCGTCTCCAGCATCGGCAGCGACGAGGCTGCTGCCGCCGAGCTGCACGCGCGCTTCGTGCGCGATCTGCACCAGGCCATGCCGCCGGCGCTGCGTCCGCGCTACTTCGGCCACGGCGGCGAGGCGTCCCGATGACGCTGCAGCCGGCCGCCGCGCTGCGCGCCGGTTGGCAGTTCGCGCTGCAGCCGGGGCGCTGGTTGCCGTCCTTGCTGCTCACGGTGCTGATCGGTGCCGCCTCGGTGCTGGCCGGCATGATGATTGCCGTCGGCAACGTGATGGCCGCCGCCCTGCTAAGCGGCGCGCTGCTCGGCATCGTCGGCCTGCTGCTGCCGCTGCGCTGGCTGCTCGCCGGCATGGTGCTGCTGGTCTTCGTCATCGTCGGCCAGATGATTTACTTCGCCGGCTTCGGCCGCGCCTTCTGGTTCCCCTACCTGCTCAGCCTGTTGCTCTACCTGCGCCTGCTCGGCCTGCAGTTGCAGCGGCGGGTCGGCTCGCCGCCCAGCGGCCAGCCGGTCAGCGCCGTGTCGTTCTGGCTGGGGCTGTTCCTGGCTTGCGCGGTGGTCGCCTCGCTGACGCACGCGATCCCGCCGCTGCAGTGGTTCGTCACCGGCAAGGAGTATTTCCTGCTCTGGGCCGTCACCCTCTGTCTGGTGGCGCGTGTCGTCGAGCCCGGCTGGGTACCGGCGCTGACGCGCTGGCTGCCGGCCTTTCTGCTGCTGCAGGTGCCGGTGGTGCTTTACCAGCGCTTCGTCGTCGCGCCCAGTCGCAGCGGCGCCTCGGTCTTCGATGCCGTCGTCGGCCTGTTCGGCGGCGATCCCGAGGGCGGCGGTGCCAGCGGTGCGATGGCCTTGTTCTCGATGTTCGTCATCGCGTTGGCCATCGAGGGCCGGCGTGCCGGCCACTACACGGCAGCGCGGGCCTGGCTGCTGATTGCGCTGGCCGCGATGCCGGTGGTGTTCGGCGAGGTCAAGGTGGTCGGTCTGCTGCTGCCGTTGCTGCTGCTCATCCTCAACGGCCGCCGCCTGATGCGCTACCCCTTGCGTTCGGTGATGGGCGTGCTCTCCGGCATCTTCGCCATCGTCGCCCTGGCCTGGCTCTACCAGACTCAGTTCAGCTACACCACCTCGCAGCGCGAGCGCACCCTGACCGAGTACGTCGAGAAGATCGTCGAGCGCCAGATGGGCGGACCGCTGGTCAGCGTGCATGGCGAGATGGGGCGCATCCCGGCCATCACCTACTGGTGGGACCGCCAGGGCTCGGAACTCGGTCCCGAGGCCTGGATCGGCCAGGGTGTCGGCGCCACGCGGGTCGGCAGCCTGGTGCTGGGCGACGCCGTGCGCGAGCACCGGCTGCGCCTGGGCCGCAGCACCCTGGCCGTGCTGCTCTGGGAGGTCGGCCTGATCGGCACGCTGGCCGCGGTGATGCTGCTGAGCAGCAGCGGCCTGCTGGCCTGGCGCCTGGCCAAGCGGCCGGCCTTCGCCTCGCAGGCCTGGTTCCTGCGCGCCACCGCGGTGCTGATGGCGCTCATCCTGGTCACCTTCCCCTACAACACCGACTTCATCGAGACGACGCCGATCAAGTTGTTGGTCGCCTTGCTGATCGGCTACCTGCTGGCGCTGCGGCGCAGCGACCCGGCGCGCGCATGACGGCCCCGCTGCCGCAGGGCGGCGGCTCGCTGTCCATCGTCATCAAGGCGCGCAACGAGGCGGCCAAGATCGCCGCCGCGCTGCGCTCGGCACAGGCGGCGGCGCGGCGACTCGCGCCCATGCCGGTGGAGATCGTGCTGGCCGATTCCTGCTCCGACGACGCCACGCTGGCCGTCGCCGCCGACTTCCCGGTGCGCATCGTGCAGTTCCTGGATGAAGCCGAGATCGGCTGCGGCGCCGGCGTCGAGCTCGGCTACCAGGCGTCGCGCGGCGACTTCGTCTACCTGATGGACGGCGACATGGAGCTGGACCCGGACTTTCTGCCCGCCGCGCTGGCCGTGCTGCAGGCCGACCCGGGCTTGGCCGGCGTCGGCGGCCGTGTGGTCGACACCGCGGTGCGCAACGCCTTCGACCGCATCCGCGTCAACAACCGCGCCGTCACCCAGGCCGGCGTTGCGCCCTGGTTGGGCGGCGGGGGCCTGTTCCGCCGCGCCGCCATCGAGCAGGCCGGTGGCTATGCCGGCCACCCCGATCTGCTCGCCTACGAGGAGGCCGAACTGGGCATGCGCCTGCGCGCCGCCGGTTGGCGCTTGCAGCGCCTGGACCGCGTGGCCGTGCGCCACGACGGCCATGCGGTCGGCGGCATCGAACTGCTGCGCCGTCATTGGCGATCGGGCCGCGCCATGGCCGCCGGCGTGCTGCTGCGCTCGGCCTGGCGCAAGCCCTGGTGGCGCGACGCGCTGCACCCCAGCCGCCATGCGCTGCTCGTGCTCGCCTGGTGGCTGCTGGCTGCCCTGCTGCTGGTCGGCTGGCCGGCGTTGCTGCCGGCCTGGGCCGCCGCCTCGCTGGCCGCCGTGGCCTTGCATGCGCTGCGCAAGCGCGACGCGCGCCACGCGCTGTTCTCGGTGCTGAGCTGGCATGTGCAGCTGGCGGCGCTGCTGGCCAGCCTGGCGCGGCCCTTGGGCCGGGTGCCGCGGCCGATCCGCCACCGCGTCTGCCAGTCGGGGGACTGGCTGTCTTGAGCGACCAGCCGCGCTATTACAGCGGCGCGCGAGCGCGGCGCAGCCTCGGCCATTTCCTGGCCGGCAAGGGCATGTCGGCGCTGCTCGGCCTGGGCCTGCTCGTGCTCATGGCGCGCCAGCTCGAGGTCGAGGTCTACGGCCGCTACATCGCGCTGCTGTCGATGCTGGAGATCGCCTACCTGGTCAGCGGCCTGGGCCTGTCGACCTTGGCGCAGCGCTACCTGCCCGAGTGGCGCGAGAAGGCGCCGGCCGCCCAGTTGCGTGGCTTTCTGCTGTCGCTGCTGGCGCGCCGTGCGCTTCAATCGGGCGCCGTGGCCTTGCTTGCCTTGCTCGCCTTGCCGCCGCTGGCCGGCTTGCTCGGCCTCGCGTTGCCGGCTGGCGCCTTGGGCTGGTATGCCGGCTGGCTGCTGCTGGGCATGCTGACCCGGCAGTTCGACGAAGTCTTTCCCGCCCTCCTGCTGCAGGGCGTGACCCAGGGCATGCAGATCGTCGCCAGCGCGATCAAGCTCGCCGTGCTGCTGCTATGGCCCTGGAGCGGCTCGGCCGCCGACCTGGTCACGCTGCTGCGGCTGGAATGCGGCGTCGCTCTGCTGCTCATCGCCATCGCCGCGGCCATGCTGCTGCGCCACCTGCGACTGCACCCGGGGCAGTTGGATCGCCCGCCTCACCACAACCCGGCGTTGCGCGGCGTGGTCTGGCGGCTCTATGGCGCGCAGGTGCTGGGGCAGTTGTGGAGCGGGCATGCCGCCAAGCTGGCGGTGACGCGCGTGGCCGGCTTGACGCAGACCGCCACCCTGGGTTTTGCCATGGCCCTGGTCGACATGCTGCGCAATTACTCGCCGGCCTACATGCTGGCGCACTGGGTGCGGCCCCTGATGGTCTCGCAATGGCTGGCCACGCGCGAGGTCAAGCCGGTGGCGACCATGGCCAGCGCGGTGCTCAAGGCCTCCTGGGCTTGCCTGCTGCCGCTGCTGCCGCTGGCCTGGGTGCTGGGCGAGCCGCTGCTGCGCCTGCTCAGCGCCGGCCGCTATGGCGACGGCGCGGCGCCGCTGCTGGCGATGCTGGCCTTGCTGGCGCTGGCGCAATGCGCGCACCTGCTGATCGGCATGCTCAGCGCGACACTGGAGCGCACCGCGATGAACCTCTGGGCGACCCTGCTCGGTGCGCTGTCGCTGCCCCTGGGCCTGCTGCTGCTGCCCAGCATGGGTGCCGCCGGCATGGTGCTGGCGCTGGTGGGCGGCGAGTTGCTCTGGTGCGGCCTGGTGCTGGCCGAGCTGCGCCGCCACGCCCCCGGACTGTCTCTGCATGGCGGCGGCCTGCTGCGTCTCGCCGGCGCCGCACTGCTCGCCATGCTGTTGTGGGCGCTGGGCCGACACGCCGCCGGGCTGCCGCCGGCCTTGGCCGCCGACGCCGGGGCGCTGGCCCAGCTGGGTGCTGCCGCGGCATGGCTGCTGCTCTATGGCCTGGCGTTGCTGCTGCTGCGCCCCTGGCGCAGCGAAGAGGTGCAACTGGCCCGCCGTGCGCTGCCGGCGCGCTGGCGTGGGCGAGGAGAAGCTGGATGAATTGGCGCAGCACATTGCGCAGTTGGGTCTGGCGCCTGCTTGGCGCCGAGGGGGGCGAGCGTTTGCGCGGCCACTGGCGCGCCTGGCGCGCGCGGCTGCGCAGCCGCCGCGCCTATGCCTACGACCGCCGCCTTTACCTGCGAGGCAGCGGCCTGCTCGGCCTGCAGGCCTTGGAGGCGCGCAAGGCGCATCTGCTGAAGACCTACCACCGCATCGAGAAAGGCCTGGCACTGCCGCAGCCGCGCCCCGGTTTTGGCGCCGATGCGCTGGCCACCTTGCGCGACGACGTGGCCGCCTACCGCAGCGCCGCCGGTCTGCCGACCGGCCGCAGCGACTGGGTGCTGGACGCCGCGCTGGACAGCGTGGCCGCCTACCTGGACTTCCACCGCGTGGGCAGCGGTTGGCGCGCGGTCGACGGCGTCGACCTGGATGCCTTGCAGGCCTGGTTGCAGGCGCAGCGCGCCGGCCTGGCACCCGTTGGCCCGCAGGCGGCGCCGCCCGGCGAGCGCAGCGGCGGCGGCCTGCTGCAGCTCGGCCGTGAGGAGCTGCTGCGGGCCCATATGGCCGGTTACGCGGAGATGGCCCGCGCGCGGCACAGCGTGCGCCAATTCGCGGCCACGCCCATTCCCGAGGGCGCCATCGAGCGCGCCGTGGCCACCGCGCGCTACGCGCCTTCGGTGTGCAACCGCGGTGCCGGCCAGGTGCTGTGGGTGCGCAACGCCGAGCGCCGCCGCGCGCTGCTGGCGCTGCAGAACGGCAATCGCGGCTTCGGCGACACGGCGCCGGCCCTGCTCGTCATCAGCTGCCGCGCCGACGCCTTCCACACCGTCGGCGAGCGCTACCAGGGCTGGATCGACGGCGGGCTGTTCGCGATGAGCCTGATTCATGCGCTGCAGGCCGAAGGCCTGGGCAGTTGCTGCCTGAACTGGAGCGTGGAGCCCGAGCTGGACGCCGAACTGAAGCGCCGCGCCGGCCTGCCGGCCGACGACTTCGTCATCATGCTGCTGGCCGTCGGCCCGCTGCCCGAAACCCTGAGCGTGGCGCGCAGCACCCGCCGCCCGCTGAACGAGGTGCTACGCACCCTCGACTGACGCCATGAAGATCTACCTGACCGGACAGAACAATTTCGGCAACCGCGGTTGCGAGGCCTTGGTGCGCAGCACCATCGCCGTACTGCGCCGCCGCTGGCCCGACGCGACATTTCTCGTGCCCTCGCTGGACATCGAGCGCGACAGCCGGCAATGGCCGGATGCCGCCGCGCATGGCGTCGAATGGGTGAAGGCGCCGAGCATCGGCCGCCGCTTCATCCATTGGAACCGCGTGGTCTCACGACTGCCGGCCCTGGCCGCGCTGCCTTGGCCTGGCTTGGCGGCTGACGATCCCCTTCGCCAACAGCTGGCGAGTTGCGACCTGCTGCTGTCGATCGGCGGTGACAACTACGCGCTGGACTACGGACTGGCTTCCTTGGCTTTCTTTGTCGCCGTGGCGGAGGCCGCCATGCAGGCCGGCAAGCCGGCGGTGTTGTGGGGCGCTTCGGTTGGTCCGTTCAGCCGCCTGCCCGCCGTCGAGAAGAAGATGGTCAAGCACCTGGGGCGCTTGCAGGCGGTGACCGTCCGTGAATCGCATTCGCTGAACTATCTCCGCGGACTGGGGCTGAATGCGAATCTGCATGCCGTCGTCGACAGCGCCTTCGTGCTCGACAAGGAGGCCGTTGCCGACCTGCCCTGGCCGCAAGCCGGGGCTGACGGTGTGCTCGGTCTGAACCTCAGCCCCTTGGTCGACAAGGTGCGCCAGCAGGCAGGCGCGGCAAGGCCGCTGGCCGATGAAGCCATCGACTTCCTGCGCCGCGTGCTGGCCGAGACCGACATGGGTGTGCTGCTGGTGCCCCATGTGGCGCCGTTGGACGGCAGCGAACGCAACAACGATGAACGCTACATGGCGGCCCTGTTGGAGCGCCTGGGCGATAGCGGCGGCCGTGTCGTCATGCTGCCCGGTGGCCTGAACGCCATCCAGCTGAAGGGCGCGATCTCGCGCTGCCAGGCTTTCATCGGCGCGCGTACCCATGCCACCATTGCCGCCATGTCGACCGCGGTGCCGACGGTGTCGATTGCCTACAGCGTGAAAGCACTGGGCATCAACCGCGACTTGTTCGGTGATGAGCGCTATGTGCTCGATACCAGGACCTTGGATGCCGCAGCGCTTTGGTCCGCGCTTCAAGGTCTTCGCGCTGACCGCAGTGCGATTGACCAGCTCTACGCCGAGCAGTTGCCAGAGTGGCGGGAGCGTGCGTCTTCGGGTCTGTTGGCGCTTGAACGAAGCGGTGTTTAGTTGTTCCGACTGCTCGGTGCCTTCAATGAATCGCGGTAAGTCTGTGTACATGTTTGCCACCGATCCTTCGGGGCAGGGGGGCATTGCATCGGTTGTCGCTGTTTATCAGGCGAGCGCTTTGGGGAGCAGGGTTCCGGTCAAGTACATCTCCACGCACGCGCAGACGGCGGCCTCCCGAAGGCTGTACCTCTTTCTTCGTGCCCTGATGATCTTGCTGGCCGGTCTGCTCGCGAAGCGGGTCAGTCTGGTGCATGTGCACAGCGCTTCCCGTGTGAGTTTCTGGCGCAAGTCAGCCTTGCTTGCCTTGGCCAGGGCATTCGGCGTCCCGACCATCTTTCATTTGCATGGCGCGGAGTTTCGCCAGTTTGCCGAGGCCGAGGCCTCTGCGCTTGGACAGCGCTGGATCCGCAGGACCTTGGAGGCGAGCAGCCGAGTTCTTGTGTTGACGGAAAGCTGGAAGAGTTGGGTTGCTGGGTTTGCGCCCAAGGCTGAGGTGACGGTGCTTGCAAATCCGGTCCTGCGCCCTGAGCCAGACGGTCCTCCACAGCAACCGGGGCGAGTTCTGTTCCTTGGTGGCGCGGAAGTTCGCAAGGGCGGTCTTGAGCTGATCGATGCGTTGGCGATCGTCAAGCGCACACACCCTGGGTTCTATCTCGCTTGGGGTGGAGGTGGCGATCTATCAGAGATCAAGCGCCGCGCGCTTGGGCATGGATTGGAAGAGCAGATCGAGTACCTTGGGTGGGTGCGCGGTACGGAGAAGTGGAGGCAGTTGTGCATGGCCGATGTCTTCGTGTTGCCCTCCCACGACGAAGGCCTGCCAATGGCCTTGCTCGAAGCAATGGCCCACGGCAAGCCGCTCATCGCGACAGCGGTGGGTGGCATCCCAGATGCCATCGTTGACGATGAGCACGGGCTGCTCATACCTGCGCGCAATGCCGAGGCACTTGCGAATGCCTTGAGTCGCTATCTTGGCGATTCGAATCTGAGAAGCCGTCATGGCGCTGCGGCACAACAGCGGGCGGCCGATCGGTATTTGGCGGAGGCCGTGCTTGATGCATTGCTTGGCGTGTACAGGGGGCTCGGCGTCATGCCTTCGTATCGATCGCTTGCCCAAGGTCCCGATGAGCGCGGTGTCGAACAAGGTCCCAAGGGCAGCTAGCTAAGACGAGGTGCCTGGAACGATGGACTTTCGATATCAATTGGTTGACTGGGTCAGGGGTACACAGAGCCTGCGCTTGCTGCGTGAATTGCGGGCTTTGCAGTACGAAAGCCCCGAGGCGCTCGAAAGGCGCAACGAGGCCAAGCTGCAGGACTACCTGACGGCACTGCGTGCAGCAGTGCCCCGGTATGCCTCCGTGAAGTCGCTCAACGAACTGCCGGTGATCGACAAGCGCTTCATCAATGCGCATCGCGGCGAGTTGATGAACTCGAATCATGTTGGGCGCCTGATCCGCAAGAAGACAGGAGGTTCGACGGGTGAGCCCTTGGTCTATTTCACAGGCCCTGAGTCGCAGTCCTATCTGTGGGCTGGGTTGTTCCTGGCCTGGGAGGCTGCGGGCTACCGACTTGGAGACAAAGTGGCGTTTCTGGCGGGCTCCTCTTTGTTCGGGAGCGGCTACAAGCAGCGCATCTATTACAAGCTGCTCAATGTGAGCCTGTTTTCGGCCTTCGACATGACCGAGCAGAGACTGGAGAGTTATGGCGCCGAGTTGTCGAGTGGCGGCCATCGACTGCTATACGGCTATGCGTCCGCCGTGCATCGCCTGGCGCAGTACCTTCTTGCTTCGGGGCGCCAACGGTTAACTCAGTTGAAGGCAGTCGTATGCACGGCAGAAATGCTGACACCGCAGATGCGTGCAGACATCGAGATGGCGTTTGGCGTGCCTTGCTTCAACCAGTATGGGTGTAACGACGCGGGTGTGTCTGCGTTTGAATGCGAGCGTAGAGAGGGCTTCCATCTCATCTCGACGCGATGCCATGCCGAGGTGCTTGACGATGGCCGTCTCATAGCCACCGACCTAACGAACCGCGCCATGTTCATGCCGAGGTATGACACCGGTGACCGCATTCAACTGTCAGATCGGCGCTGTTCCTGCGGTCGTGGCTTTCCGTTGATTGCAGAGGTCCTTGGGCGATCCAACGATTTGGTTACAGATCCATCCGGGACCTCGGTGCACTCGGAGTTCTTCACCCACCTGTTGCGCGAAGATCAGCGGGTCGAGTCGTTCCAAGTGCTTTTTGACGACAGCGATCTGCGAATCAATCTGCACAGCAAGCTGCCAACTGAGCAGCAGGCGGCGCTGGCGATCCACTATCGCGACCTCGTCTGCCAGCGACTCTCATTCCCACGCGTCGAGGTGGTGTTCAACGAGCCCTTCGAACTGCTCCCCAACGCAAAGCACCGCTTTGTCATGCGGCGCCCCGACACATCCTCATGACTTCCAAAGACCAGAGACAGCGTGTGGGCGAGGCAGCTCCTACATCCATGCACCCAATGCCCACGCAGACAAGCCGCCCCCGGATCGAACTCATGCGTTGTCTCATCGACAACCTGACGATGGAGGAGACCCTTGGCGTTGTCGAGGAATTCATCCGCAGCGGGCGACCGCATCAGCACGTGGTCGTGAACGTCGACAAGGTCGTCAAGGCTCAAGACGATGAAGCGCTGCGAAGCATCATCAACAACTGCGCACTGATCAACGCCGACGGCATGCCCTTGGTCTGGGCCTCACGCTGGTTGGGAATGCCTCTCAAGGAGCGTGTTGCCGGCGTTGACCTCTTTGAGGCGCTCATGAAGCGTTCCGCTGTTTCTGGTTGGCGCGTCTACCTCTTGGGCGCACGAAAGGACGTGGTCGATGGCGTCAAGGCGCTCTACGAACTGAAGTACCCAGGTCTGACCATCGCTGGCGCTCGGGATGGGTATTGGACAAAGGATGAAGAGGAAGGCGTTGTTCAGGACATCGCGGCGGCGCGTCCCGATATCCTCTTCGTTGCCATCAGCTCACCCAAGAAGGAGCAGTTCTTGGGCAAGTACCAAGCGCAGATGAAGGTTCCATTCGCCATGGGCGTGGGCGGGACATTCGACGTGGCCGTCGGTAAGGTGAAGCGAGCGCCCCTCTGGATGCAGAGGAGCGGCCTCGAATGGTTTTACCGCTTCCTCCAGGAGCCTCGCCGCATGTTCCGCCGCTACTTCATCGACGACATGGCGTTCATCGGTTTGCTTTGGCAGGAGTGGCGACGGAAGCGCCGCTGATTCAGTTCAAGGCGGCGAATCGCTTGTCGAACTGGGCGACGGCCTTGCCATCGACATTGACGCTGAACGACGTTCCAGATTGCGTCACTTGAACAGTCGCGTTGCGGCAGCTTTCTCGAAGCACGGTCAGATGCGCAAACTCGGTACTGCGGACAAGCGAAGTGAACCGAGCGTGTGATTGGGCAGGCTGGATGACTTCAGGATTGACGCCCCAGTTCATGTTCTGACTGACGCTGGTGGCCGGGCCATGCCGATCAAGGCAGACCGAAGCATTGCCGTTCTGTGCCTTTACGGTACTCGCGTTGACCACAAAAGCATTGGGGGAGTGAAAGTTGAGCTCCCATTGCCTGGCGGTGCTGCTACTCGCCCAGTCGTAGATCAAGGTGACACCACTGGCCTTGTCGACGGCGATGCTTCTGACTGCGGAGTTCAGCTGTGGGATCCAGAGAAAGCGCGCCGTGTCGAGTGCTCGGTAGGCAAGGCTTGCGTCACCGGTGACCAGCGTCCGATTGCCGACGGATTGAGCCCGGATCAGTTCCCCGGCGGTGTCCATGCTGTGAATCGGGTCACCGGGTGCATTGCCAATGCTTGCGAGATTCTCGCTCTGCCCAAAGCCGCCATCGAAGGTCAAGGCGTTCTTGTAGCGGGTTGCTCGAATGTGGCGATGGTGAGGGCTGTTGTAGTACGGCGTGTAGCCGGAGTTCACCAGCAAAGGCTTACCCTGTGAAACGTAGACCAGCGAGTTCTGGTCTGCGTGAGAGTGGTTGTAGGCGCCAAAACGACTCGACCTGAAGAAAACCGAAGTTCGATCGCTGCGTCCGATGCTCATGTGAATGGCGGCCAGTCCAACGTCAGAGGAGAACCAATCGTCGGTCTTTGGTGCGACTGGGGCAGGGAGCGGTGAGCTGTCGACGCCGAGCAGCAGAACTTGCCAAATGCTGGCGGCGCCAGGGGCGGTGATGTTGGTGCGTCTTGCTTGCCAGTACCACTGGTCGGCCGCTTGGCGAGTCAGCTGAGCATGCAGTCTGAAAGTCGATCCGCTGTAATGCTCGTACAACTTTTGGTTTTCCGACTCGTCGCCGAAGGCATTAGGTTGCTGCCAGTCGGGGGCTGTGAACGCAATGAGTTGCTCGCCCATTCGCGCGAGAGGTGAAAGCGCGTAGAGGTTGACACCGGAGACAACCCGGACTGCAGCAGCGAAAGGGACAGCGGTGTTGAAGTTGTACCAAGCGTAGGCAATGCTATTGCCGAAGCTGCCGTCTTCACCCCAAACGCTGAGGTTGTAGACAGCCAGGTCCCAGTGTCGAGAAAGCAAGTTCGTTGCTTCGGGAAAACTGCCAACGCCGCTCGCGAGCATCAAGGCCTGAGTGATGTAGCGAAGGTTGGTCAGACCGAGAGAGTCATAGGGCTCTCGGTCAAGCAGCGATAGCGCTGCTGCGCCTTGCATCACGCGCTCTCGGATCACGCCCCCCAGTAGGTTGCGCTCCGCTGGACTTAGCCCTGTCCAAAGCAGGTCAAGGCCTTGTGCCAGTGCAAGATAGATCTCGCGGTTGGCTTGGGCTGCGGTGCGTTCGCTTGTGAGGCCATTAGGTGACCAGGTAGCAAGCGAGAGGAGGCGGCTCTTGCCGTGCTCAATCAAGCCAGCACTTCCGTCCAACAGGCCGACCAGTAGAACGTTCTCGATATAGCTTCGCTCGTTGCGGGCAATCTGAACCAGATCCCGCGTCGCTTGCACCTGTTGGAGGTTCGCTGTACCAGTTGCAGCGCCAGCAACATCAGGGCTTGGCGGAATGGGTAGAGAAGTCACCCTGCTTGCACGCGACCTCAGTAATGCCAGAACTGGTTGGTTTTCGCTTTGGGCCGCTGCGCTGCGCAGCTTCGTCAATGAACTGCCCTGCGCCAACATGCGAGGGCGCTCCCTTGCTGCGACCAATGCAGCGAACCTGTTGCCGTCGGGCAGTTCCGAGGCGTCGCCGGTCTCAGAGCTACTTCGGGCCAATGCGCGTGAAGTTTGAGCTATTTCAAAGCGACGCCACTGACTGCTAACGAGGACGCCGTTGGTGTTCGTGTAGCTAACAGCCCATTCGTAGTTGCCGGCTGCTAGCTGCTGGCTCAGACGCAGACGAGGTTCCTGCAAAGTGCCCAGACTAACGACCGTCGAGCCGCCAGCGTTTCTCAGGGTGAAGCTGTACGGGCTCCCTTGCAGTCTGTTACGTGCGTCGCCCCAAACGAAAAGCGGTGTAGTCCGCTTCACACTGCAGTCGTCGGGTTCAATGCGACGCTGATGCCCAGGCATGCGAGAAAGCCAGTCCCCTGGCAATGCTGCACAGCTTGATGCTCCCGCAGCCGGTGGCTCCATCTGTATGGTGTCCGCCTCACTGCGTTGCATCTGTGGCTGCTGGCACGCTGATAGCGCAAGGGCTGCCACCAGCAGAACTGGGGCACGATGTGCATATCGAAGTGCGGGCATATGAATGCTCCATTGGCAGCAAGCGTCTGCCATTCTTGACCAGCACTCCCGTTACCCCGATCCCAATGTTTGAAACGTGGTGACGGAATGCGCAAGCATGGACTGTGACGCGACTGTCATCGAAGCGTAGGACACTGCGCGCCGTCACCGTTTCGCCATGCGCGCTCCATGAAAGTCACCACCATCGGCACCGGCTATGTGGGCCTGGTCACCGGCGCCTGTCTCGCGGAGATGGGCAACCATGTCGTCGGGCTGGATGTCGACGCGCGCAAGATCGAGGTGCTCAACAGCGGGGGGCTGCCCATCCACGAGCCGGGCCTGCTGGAGCTGGTGCAGCGCAACCGCGCCGCCGGCCGCCTGCAGTTCACCACCGATGTCGACGCCGCGGTGGCCCATGGCACCTTGCTCTTCATCGGCGTGGGCACGCCGCCGGGCGAGGACGGCTCGGCCGACCTGCAGTACGTGCTGGCGGCGGCGCGCGCCATCGGCCAGCGCATGAGCGACTACAAGGTCATCGTCGACAAGAGCACGGTGCCGGTGGGTACGGCGGACCAGGTGCGCGCGGCGGTGGCCGAGGAGCTGGCGCGGCGCGGCGTTGACGTGCCGTTCGCGGTGGTCTCCAACCCCGAGTTCCTCAAGGAGGGCGCGGCGGTCGACGACTTCATGCGGCCCGACCGCATCATCGTCGGCACCGACGACGAGCAGGCCCTGCTGCTGCTGCGTGCGCTCTACGCGCCCTTCAATCGCACGCACGACCGCCTGATGGCGATGGACCTGCGCTCGGCCGAGTTCACCAAGTACGCGGCCAATGCCATGCTGGCCACGCGCATCAGCTTCATGAACGAGCTCGCCCGGCTGGCCGAGCGCCTGGGCGCCGACATCGAGCAGGTGCGCCGCGGCATTGGCGCCGACCCGCGCATCGGCTACCACTTCCTCTACCCGGGGGTGGGCTATGGCGGTTCCTGCTTCCCCAAGGACGTCAAGGCTCTTGTGCGCACCGCCCGCGACGCCGGCCTGGAGCTGCAGCTGCTGCAGGCCGTCGAGGCGGTCAACGAGAAGCAGAAGCATTGGCTGGTGGACAAGGTCTGCGCGCGCTTGGGGCAGGACCTCGCCGGCCGCCATTTCGCGCTCTGGGGCCTGGCCTTCAAGCCGAACACCGACGACATGCGCGAGGCGCCCAGCCTGGTCATCGTCGACGAGCTGCTGCGCCGCGGCGCGACGGTCTGCGCCCACGACCCGGTGGCCATGCCCGAGGCGCGCCGCCTGCTCGGCGAGCGGATTGCCTATGCCGACACGCCGGAAGGCGCGCTGGCAGGCGCCGACGCGCTGCTCGTGGTCACCGAATGGAAGGCCTTTCGCTCGCCCGACTTCGACGCCATCAAGGCGGCGCTCAAGCAGCCGCTGGTGTTCGACGGGCGCAATCTCTACGAGCCGGCGCTGATGCGCCAGCTCGGGTTGGAGCACCACGGGATCGGGCGGGGCGGGGTTTGATCAAGCGCCCAGCAGTTCGATGCCCGCCAGGCGAGCGGCGCGGCGATCTAGGCTGAGCAGGGGCGTCGCGCCCTGCTCGATGGCCATGGCGCTATGCAGGCAGTCGGCGGAGTCAGCGCCCGGATGCTTCCGGAACAGCCACAGCGCACGGGCGACGGCGTGGGAGTCCCGCCAACTCAATGTTGCGGTGTCGAGCAGCTGGTCGAAGGCGGCGCCGATCGCATCGGCCGCGAAGCCGTAGCGCGAGCGCGGCACCCACTCGGTTTCCAGCAGCACGGTGCCGCTGACCCAAAGTGCTTCGCCGTTGGCCATGGCGGCCACGAATCGCCTGGCGATGCGTGCGCACCGCGCGGCGTCGTTCTGCGTCAGCCAGCGCACCAGGATGTTGGTGCCCAGCGCGGCCATGCCGGCAGCCGGCGTGGTCCTCAGCGCTGCGACAGCTTCGCCGCCAGGATGTCGACGATGCGCTCGGCCGCCCTGCCGTCCCAGAGCTGGGGGCGGCGGCCGGCCTTGCCCTGGCCTTGGATGACCTGCTGGCAGGCCTGGAAGACGAGCTCGGGATCGGTGCCGGCGAGGATGTTCGTGCCCTCGTCGACGGTGATCGGCCGTTCGGTGTTGTCGCGCATGGTCACGCAGGGCACGCCCAGCGCGGTGGTCTCTTCCTGCAGGCCGCCGCTGTCGCTGAGCACCAGGGTGGCGTCCTTCCACAGGTGGAGGAAGGCCATGTAGGGCAGGGGGCCGAGCAGGGTGACGTTGGCGCCGAGCTCGATGCCGGCGGCCTCCAGGTTCTTGCGCGTGCGCGGGTGCACCGGGAAGACGACGGGCAGTTGCTCGGCGACGCGGCGCACCACGCCGGCGACGCGCTGCAGGTTCGCCTCGCCGTCGACATTGCTCGGGCGGTGCAGGGTGACGACGGCGTAGCGGCCGCCGCTCGCCGTCAGGCGCTGCTTGATGGCGTCGGTCTCCAGGCCGCTGGTGTCGCTGCTGCTGAGCTTGTCAGCCTGGAACAGCACGTTGTCGACCATCACGTGGCCGACGTCGAACAGCGCCTCGGCCGGCTTGCCCTCGCGCTGCAGATGCGCCAGGCCCGAGGGCTCGGTGACGAAGAACCAGTCGGTGATGGCGTCGGTGACCAGGCGGTTGATCTCCTCGGGCATCGCCATGTCCCCACTCCGAAGTCCTGCTTCGACGTGGGCGACGGGCACGCCGGCCTTCTTGGCGACGATGGAGCAGGCCAGCGTCGAATTGACGTCGCCGACGACCAGGCAGCAGGCCGGCTTGTTGCTGGCCAGCAGCTGCTCGTAGGCGAGCATGATCTTGCCGGTCTGCTCGGCATGGCTGCCGCCACCGCAGCCCAGGCGCACGTCGGGCTGCGGGATGCCGAGCTCCTCGAAGAAGACCTCGTTCATGTCGCGGTCGAAATGCTGGCCGGTGTGCACGATCTGGAAGGCCAGCCGGCCGTCCGCCTGCAGCGCGCGCACCAGCGGCGCGATCTTCATGAAGTTGGGCCGGGCGCCGGCAACGAGGTGGATCAGGGGCTTGGTCATGGGCGCGCATTGTCCCGAGAAAAATCCGCCGACCGCCCCTCAAGCTGGGGTGGCGCCTGCCCGGCCTGGCGAAGCGCGCGGCGACAATGCGCGCCTCGTTCCCGGAGCCCTCCCATGAAAGTTCTCGTCACCGGCGCCGCCGGCTTCATCGGCATGCATGTCAGCCAGATCCTGCTGGCCCGCGGCGATGAGGTGCTGGGCCTGGACAACCTGAACGATTACTACGACCCGACGCTGAAGGAGGCGCGGCTGGCGCGCCTGCAGGGCAGGGCGGGCTTCCGCTTCGTGAAGATGAGCGTCGAGGACCGCGACGGCATGGCGGCGCTGTTCGCCGCCGAGAAGTTCGATCGCGTCGTCCACCTGGCCGCTCAGGCCGGTGTGCGCTACAGCCTGCAGAACCCGCATGCCTACATCGATGCCAATGTGCAGGGCTTCATGAACGTGCTGGAGGGCTGCCGCCACCACGCCGTGCAGCACCTGGTCTACGCCAGCAGCTCCTCGGTTTACGGCGGCAACACCCTGATGCCCTTCAGCGAGCACCACAGCGTCGACCACCCGGTCAGCCTGTACGCGGCGACCAAGAAGGCCAACGAGCTGATGGCGCATACCTACAGCCATCTCTACCGCCTGCCGACCACGGGGCTGCGCTTCTTCACCGTCTACGGCCCCTGGGGCCGGCCGGACATGGCGCTGTTCCTGTTCACCAAGGCCATCCTCGACGGCAAGCCCATCGACGTCTTCAACCACGGCCAGATGGTGCGCGACTTCACCTACGTGGACGACATCGCCGAGGGGGTGGTGCGTGTGCTCGACCGGCCGGCGGAAAGCGACCCGGCCTACGACCCGCTGCAGGCCGACCCGGCGCGCAGCAACGCGCCCTACCGGGTGTTCAACATCGGCAACCACGACCCGGTGACCTTGATGCAGTTCATCGAGGCCATCGAGGACGCGGTCGGCGTGAAGGCCGAGAAGAACTTCCTGCCGCTGCAGGCCGGCGACGTGCCGGCCACGCATGCCGACGTCAGCGAGCTGCAGGCCTGGACCGGCTTCAAGCCGGCCATGCCGGTGCCCGAGGGCATCCGCCGCTTCGTGGCCTGGTACCGGGACTACTTCAAGGTTTGAGGATCAGACGGAATAGAAGTCCTTGAGCTTGTTCAGGCGCAGCTGAGTGGGAATGTGCGCCACGGCTTGGATCCGGTCCAGAAGTGTTCGGTCGTCAATAACGGTTAACGGGTCCAGCGAAACGCTGTTCAGTGGTGCTTCACCGAACGCAAAGGGCGCTCCCTGCGTGTCGTCCTGGTCGCCATTCGTCTCCTCGGCGAGCCCCTCGTCCATGTCGAACTGAAGGCGGAAGCCGTCATCATCGCCGTTGCTGAAGCCCAGGAGCTCTGCGGAGCTGCCGTTCAAGTCAGCCATCTCCCTGAACAGTAGGTCGCGGCTAGCAGCCAAGCTGACGCTGTCCGGTACCACCAAAGCCTTAGGTCGACCGCCCACGTCCAGCACCTCCCGTCGCTCCGGCGTCGTCAGCACGTGCATCAGCCTCTCATCACCGTAGACCGCTTGACCGCCGAGGACGATCAAGCTGATGTTGCGCTCATTGGCTTGGATCAACCCGAGATAGGGGTCTGAGTGGCGGCGCTCCACCGCCAGACAGTCGGCCAGTTTGTTGGGAACCAATTGCCCAAGTTGCTTGTTCCATTGACAGACTGTCGCTGCGTCACAGGTCACGGCTTGAACGAGCCGCTCGGGACCCAAGCGATCTGCGACTGGGCGGTGTTGATCGCAAAGCCAGGCCACCTTCAGCTCGAGCAGCAGATTTCGACTGCCGCTTGGCGTCCAGTCGCAGGCCAAGGCAAATGGTTTTCTCAACTGAGCCATGTCCAAGGTTTGACCGTAAAGCAGCAAGTTGGACAGTGGTGACCAGACGACTCGGCACCCAGCCAAATCCAGTCTTTGGTGGTCCTCGGGGGACAAGCCCAGGCAATGAATGCAAACCAGATTGCTGCGAAGCAGCCTCTCGTCCTGAACCCATCTCGCCTGCTGTTTGGCCGGCTTGCTCACCCCCTCTGCCAAGTGGAAGAACATCGGCCGACCTTGTGCCAACTTGTCTAGAAATCCGGGCAAGTCTTCGTCCCTCAAGTCTTGGACTCGCGTGTGAATGCTGACCAGAGCGTCCGGCATGCCAAGCTCAAGATTCCTCGTCAGCCCGTGGTAATCACTGCGCTTGCTGCTGATCCCTTGAAGGCTTGTCGCGCCTCCTAGTAAGGCCTTGACTTCGACGTAGCGGGCGACCGCTCGGTGGACCTTGGCGGGTTTCGCTGCCAGTAGCTTGCTGGGTTCACGGACCTCGCGGCGATAGCCCCTGCTAGCTCGCCATTGCTCGCGACCTTCGAACTTCCTGCTCGGCAGCCATAGGGGAAAGACGTTGTAGGGCGGGTGATTGTGCAAATCGAGCAAGCCAGGGAACAGATCGTGGGCCGACAAGTCGATCCGGGCTGCATTCCCATAGCCGGACGGACCGGGATCGCCCTTGGCCCGCCAGGCCTCGATTCGCTCACCTTCGATGAACAAGCGGCCATCGTCGACAACCCGACCGTCCATCAGTACCAAGCGCGCTTGAAGAACGAGCCTGTCCATGTTTCACCAATCGATCGAGGACAAGGATTCGCCATTGAGCAAATCGTTCGCCTCAGTGAATGGATTGGGGTGCTGGCGGAACTCAGGCGTGACAGGGTGAGGACGCTCAACCATCAGTACTCTCGCGGGCGACAAGTTTGCGCGCGCGACCGCATTTCTTGCCACCTTGCCCCATGCCATGATGAGTAGCTTCTTTGGCGATGGGCGAGCCGTCAGCTTTTGTAGCAGGCGGATGATGAACGGCTGCCACAGCGAGATGTGCATGGGCTGGATCAGGGGGCGGATCGGCGGGCTATGCCATTTGTCGAAACGCGACAGCGTCATGCCCACGTTCAGGCTCAGTACACCCTCTCCATGCCAACGCGCAAACAACGCAGCCGGACTGCCACCCAAAGTCGGATCCGCGCGCATTGCAGCCAGGAGGGCGGTCTTTCCCTTCGGCAGAGTTGCTGCTGGCTGCCGATGGCTGGCTACAAACCGCAGTACAGGCAGGAGGCTGTTTGGCGTTGTGTCATCCCATGCGACCAAATCACCGGGCTCAAAGGCTCGTCCTGTGCACATTGAGAACTCGGGGTAGGGGTCTTGTCCGAGCAGCACCGCCCTCACGGCAGACGAAGCGAGTCCGTCGAAGGCGCGTAGCACATGACTGTCACGTGGTGCGGCTGGATCTTGGTGACCTTTACGCAGAGGGCGCAAACGATCCCGGAGTGCGGGATCCAGTCGGGCATCGGGTTGAATTGCCGCCCAGTTCAGATCAACCGATCCAAGAAACGTTTGCCATTGCTGCGGTAGGTCACTCTCCCAGTTACTCAGATGGCTCTTTAGCGCGTCATGTAGAAGCTGGCTCATTGCTGGACCGCCGTCAGGCCGGCACAAAACTGCCAGCTGGTGTTGTCGCTGACGGTCAGGCCTTCTGCCGCTACCTGGTGCACGGGTTTTGCGACTTGCCAGCTTTGGACCTTGGCGTCTGGCCAGGCTTGAAGCAAGGGATCTGTAATGGACTGCTTTGTCAGGTCGCGGGCGCTCGCCAGCCACAAAACACCGAATCCGCGCATGCACCACGCTACCGCTTCGCCGCTCACCTCAGCGCTGACAGCTAGCAGGTCTGCGCTTTTCATGCGAACCGGTGCGCCGATCAGCAGCACCGAAAGCTGGGCATCTGCGTCCGCAAAATGGGGGCCATCCTGCTTCGGAGGTCGACGGCATGGCCCTGTCCCCGCTTCGGGTTCGACCCACTCCGATTTCGATTGACGCACGCCGGCGGTGAAGTTGAATATTTCCCGGTGCGATTTCCCGTACTTCCGACCGTGGTCGTCGTCCTTGTGCTTGGCGTACTCCTCTCGGCTGCGGTACGCCAACAAGGCGATCTCGTCCGGCCAAGCGATGGTTTCAGCGTCATCGGTGTCGCTGAAGATCGTGGGCAGGTAGCTGAGCAGCCCGAAGCGACTCATGACCTGCCAAGTCGCCGGAAGGAAGTGGTTGCCAAGGCGATCCAGGAAGGCCTGCCAGTCGGATGGCGCGCCGCCGGAGTCAGACTTTCGCCAACCCAGCCAAGCGCGAAGTTCGTAGTGCTCGCTCATTCGATGAACTCCTTGGGGATGGGTTGAAGCTCAGTGTGCATGTCGAGGAACCAGCGGATGACTCGCCGAACCCGAGCCGGCATACGTCGATCTAACAGGCGCACGATCCATATCTGTTGCGTGGCCGGAAGTTGTGCTTTCCCAGGGGCTCCGCCCAGTGCTTGCAACCGACCTTTCGCCATGGCCTCGGCAACAACGTGGCGGGGCAACACGGCATGGCCCAGCCCGCCTTCGACCATCGCCAGGACTCCGCGCAGATCGTTGAAATGACCGGTGATGCGCAGCGACACGGCGCCGATCGGATCGCTCTCACCGAACTGCGCATGGATCCAACGGTTCAGACAGACCAACATGCCTGGGTAGTGAATCAACGGCATGGCGAGCAAATCGTCCAGGCTGCTCGGCATGCGGGCTGACGGTCCTTTCCCCGCTCCCACCAGTACATAGTCCTCGCAGCAGAACGGATAGGCTCGGATGGCAGCGGCATCTGTGGGCTGGTTCATGAATCCGAAGTCGACGGTGCCGGCCAAAACGTCTGCGAGCACTTGGTCGGCCGGCTTGAGTTCGATGGAAAGCACCAGGTCCGGATAGGCAAGTCGCTGCTCCAGCAGCCAGCCGAAGTGAGGGGCGTGGATACAGCTCTCTGGCATGGCGTAGCTAACCTGGCCGCGCATCGACTCGAATTCCTCGTTGAGCGTCTCGAGGAAGCGGCTCGTGTGATCCATGTAGGCCTGCGCATGGCTGGCCAGCATCTGCCCAGCGATGGTCGTCACCACACGACCTCCGGAGCGCACGAACAACTGGGTGTTGAGGCGGTCCTCAAGCTTTGCGATCTGCTGACTCACCGCACCTTGGGTCAATGACGCATCGACCGCAGCGGCCGAAAAACTGCCGGTGCGAACGACCGCCAGGAAAGCTCGGAAAAGCCGCGGATCAAGGCGCTCAAAGTCGCTGGCGCTCCATCGCATGATGGCTCCTAAGCTTGAGGTCGGTACAGGCGAAAGTGCTTGAAAGAAACCTGATTGGGCGGCGCTTCCGGCGTGCTGCCATCTCCCCGATCAAGCTTGCGCCAATGCTTGGCCACCAAACGCAGATGCACCGGACCGTCGAGAAAATCAACCTCAAGGTCTTTTCCGTCCCGTGTGCGCAGGTCAATCCAGGGTTCGGTTTCGAGATGCCGGCCCCGGGCGAGCCAGTGATGCCCATTGCGGCGTTCCAGCCAAAGCCAGCCATGCACCCTGTCGACGTAACCGTTTCGCTTGGTGTTCTGGCCGTAAACATTGGCAGGATCGTCGCCGACCCCCCGGTTCCAGCTGTGCCGCCAGCCATCGTCCTCATCAAACTCGCAGCTGACGAAAGGCGGTGTCCCGTGAACGTTGAAGACAGCTGATCCTTCGCTCGTGTGCTCAGGCTTGAGAACGGTGTTGACAGGCACCGGGCCTTTGATGGCGGCCAACTCCAAGGTGCTGCCAGGCTGAGGGTTGCTGACGCTGAACGCCACCTCAGCGGCGAAATCGTTGTCGACGGGCTTAACCGTGACTAACCCGCCTGACGCATATCGCCCACCGCGTTCCATCGAGATCAGAAGGCCGTCGCCAAGACTGACACGCAGCTTTCTGCTGGGTTCCAGCAAGCCGCCAACCCAATGTGGGCCCGGCTCCGGTCCGGCAAAACTATCCTCCCACACCAGCTTCCAGACACTCATTGAGTCCTCCCTGGACACCGAGTGAAATTGGATGCGAGCTGTCCGCGCTAATGCGGTCGATTAACAGCTATCGCTTGTCGCAGTTGTCTCGCGCCTTCAAAGTGTGCATCAGTCGTCCAGCGGATGTCTTCACCAGTGGGCTGGGGTTAATCCGGTGGAATGCGCGGCTACATCGATCTACCAGCGAGACAAAACGGAATGGAGGATGAGCATGTTGACTGAACCCGTAGTCGCATCGCCAGAGAGCGTCGGGACCTCAGCTTGGGGGGGCGCTGAACGCCGGCGAGACGCCGGTCTGGCCGCATTGAAAGCAGGCTTCGAGGCGCTTGGCGTGCCGGTCGCTGTGTTCGACTCGAGAGGCCGGTTGCGCCATGCCAACGCCGGCGCGCGGCAGCGATTGCAGCGAAGCGGTGGTTGGCAATGGCTGAACGGTCAGCGCTTGGATCGCGTGTGCCGAGATGGGCGACGGCTGATGCTGGAGTTACAGGATGGCGAGATGGTGGCTTTGCAGCCTCTTGACACGCAGGAAGAAACCTTGGCTGCAGCGGTCTTCAGCCTACCTGCGCTGGCAGAAGGGATTGGACTGCAGCTCTACGCCTCGCACTGTGGCCTGACGGGCGCCGAATGTCGGGTATTGGCCTTGCTGAGTGAAGGTTGGCACGCGACTGAAATCGCGCAGCGGCTGGGAGTGGCGAACAGTACGGTGTTGTCGCACGTGAGTGCCATCCGCGCAAAGACTGCATGCCGCAGCGTTCGGCAGTTGCTCCATCGGTTGGCAGCATTGCCGCCTCTGGCCTGCCGCCAACTAGAAAACTGCAGCTGACCGTCGGTGACCTTGAGCGGTCCAGGCGGTTGATGGGGCTGTCAGCTCTATTGCAAGCTGCGGCGGAACACCGCGTCGACGTCGATGCGGGCCAGGCCGCGGTTCAGGCGCTCCAGCCAGTGCTGGCCGTCGGCGTTGCGCTGCAGGTAGACGTGCAGCGACTTTTCCTCCAGCAGCTGCGCGTTGTCGAACTGCAGCAGCGCGGCCTGGCCGGCCAGCGGACCGCCCGGCGCGAGCAGGGCATGGAAGACCGCTTCGTCGATGACGGCGAGCGCGATCCGGCCGGCCGCCAGCTTGCGCAGATTGACCTCGTCGCTGGTGGCCGGGTCGGTGCGCAGCCGGCCGTCGCGCATGCGGCGGTCGAAATCCTCGGTGTTGACGAAGCCGCGCACGACGCCGATCGGCATCCCCGCCAGGTCATCCAGCGAGTGCCAGGTCGGGCGCTCGCCACGGCGGTGCGCAAAGCCGACCCGGCTGGCGCCGATGCGCTCGGAGCGCAGGCTCTGCAGGTCGCGCTCGGCGCTGCGGTAGGCCGGGAAATAGCCGTGCAAGGGGCCGCCCGGGCCGCCGTCGGCCAGCGCCCTGGCCCAGGGCATGAAGCTCAGCTGCAGCTCGGCGTCGACGCCGAGCAGGGCGGCACGCAGCACCGCGCTGCTCGCTCCTTGTGCCGGCAGCGCGCTGCCGGTGTAGGGCGGCCAGTCCAGGGTGGCCAGGTGCAGGCGGTTCGGCCGCGGGGACCGGGTGGTCTCCGCCAGCGACGGCGCGGCGACGGCGGCCAAGGCGCTGAGCACAAGGCGGCGCGATGGGCAGGAAGACGGCTGCATGGCCGCAGTGTGGCATTGCCCGCGCGACCCCGACGCGACGGCGGGCAGCGGCCGAACGGGCTTCAGCGCAGCGCTGCCAGGCCGGGTGCCTGGGCGTCCTTGACGGCCAACTGCGGCGGCTGGCCGAGATCGGGCCAGGCGATGGCCAGCTCGGGGTCGTCCCAGCGCAGCGTGCCCTCGGCCTGCGGCGCGTAGTAGTCGGTGGTCTTGTAGACGAAGTCGGCGCTGTCGCTGAGCACCAGGAAGCCGTGGGCAAAGCCGGGCGGGATCCAGAGCTGGCGGTGGTTGTCGCTGCTCAGCTCGAAGCCGACCCAGCGCCCGAAGCCGGCGCTGCCCGGGCGGATGTCGACGGCGACGTCGAACACCGCGCCGCTGATGCAGCGCACCAGCTTGCCCTGGGCATGCGGGGCGCGCTGGAAATGCAGACCGCGCAGCACGCCCTTGCCGGAGCGGCTGTGGTTGTCCTGCACGAAATGCACCGCCGCGCCCACCGCGTCGTTGAAGCGCGCCTCGTTCCAGCTCTCCAGGAAGAAGCCGCGGGCGTCGCCGTGGACCTTGGGCTCCAGCAGCAGCACGCCGTCGAGCTCGGTGCGCTTGACGATCACTTCAGCAGCCTCTGCAGGTATTGGCCGTACTGGGTCTTGGCCAGCGGCGCGGCCAGCTTGAGCAATTGCTCGGCGTCTATCCAGCCCTTGGCGTAGGCAATCTCCTCGGGGCAGGCGACCTTCAGCCCCTGGCGCTTTTCCAGCGTGGCGATGAACTGACCGGCCTCCAGCAGGCTGTCGTGCGTGCCGGTGTCCAGCCAGGCATAGCCACGGCCCATGATGGAGACGCTCAGCTGGCCCATCGCCAGGTAGCGGGCGTTGAGGTCGGTGATCTCCAGTTCACCGCGCGCGCTGGGCTTGAGGTCGGCGGCCAGGTCGCCAACCTGCTCGTCGTAGAAGTAGAGGCCGGTGACCGCGTAATTGCTCTTGGGCTGACGGGGCTTTTCCTCGATCGACACGGCCTGCTGGCTGTCGTCGAACTCGACCACGCCATAGCGCTCGGGGTCGGTGACGTGGTAGGCGAACACCGATGCGCCGTGGCGGCGCGCATCGGCCTCGGTCAGCAGCACCGGCAGGTCATGGCCGTAGAAGATGTTGTCGCCCAGCACCAGGCTGGCGGGCGCGCCGGCCAGGAAGTCCCGGCCGATCAGGAAGGCCTGGGCCAGGCCGTCGGGGCTGGGTTGCACCGCGTAGCTCAGATCCATTCCCCAGGCCGACCCATCGCCCAGCAGTTGCTGGAAGCGCGGCGTGTCCTGCGGCGTGCTGATGATCAGCAGCTCGCGGATGCCGGCCAGCATCAAGGTGCTGAGCGGGTAATAGACCATGGGCTTGTCGTAGACCGGCAGCAGCTGCTTGCTGACCGCCAGGGTGGCCGGGTGCAGCCGGGTGCCGGAGCCGCCGGCCAGGATGATGCCCTTGCGTTGCTTCATGCGATCTCCTGCAGCATGCGTTGCACGCCCAGCTGCCAGGGCGGCAGCGCGAGGCCGAAGGTGGTTTCAAGGCGCCGGCAATCCAGGCGCGAGTTCAGCGGACGCCGTGCCGGCGTCGGGTAATCGCGCGTCGGAATGCCGACGACCTCGCGCACCCTCAGCGACCGCCCCAGCCCGCGGGCGGTGTCGATGACGAAGCGCGCGTAGTCGGCCCAGCTGGTCGCGCCGGCGGCGCAGAGGTGGAAGGTCCCACCGTGACCGGCCAGCAGCGGCTTGATCAGCTGCGCGCTGACGTCGGCGATCAACTCCGCGCCGGTGGGGGCGCCCAGCTGGTCGTCGACCACCTGGAGCTGTTCGCGCGCTTCGCCCAGGCGCAGCATGGTCTTGGCGAAGTTGTTGCCGCGCGCCGCGTAGACCCAGCTGGTGCGCAGCACGAGGTGGGGCGTGCCCGAGCGTCGGATCGCCTCCTCGCCGGCCAGCTTGCTGCGGCCGTAGACCGACAGCGGTCCGGTCGCGGCGTCTTCGTCGCGCGCACGGTCGCCGCTGCCGTCGAACACGTAATCGCTGCTGTAGTGAACGAGGGGAATGCCGAGCCCTGCCAGCGCCTCGGGGGCCTCGGCATTGACGCGCATGGCCAGCTCAGGCTCGCTCTCCGCCATGTCGACCGCGGTGTAGGCGGCGGCGTTCACGATGACGGTCGGCGCCAGCGCGCGGACCCGGGCGGCCAGCTCCTCGGGCTGCGCCAGATCGCCCTGTCGACGGTCCCAGGCGATCAGCTCGCCCAGCGGCGCCAAGGACCGTTGCAGCTCCCAGCCGACCTGGCCATGGGCGCCAAGCAGGAGGAGCTTCATGCGTATTGCGTCGCGACCCAGTCGCGGTAGGCGCCGGACTGCACGCGCTGCACCCAGTCCTGATGGTCCAGGTACCAGGTCACGGTCTTGCGGATGCCGGTCTCGAAGGTCTCGGCCGGCTTCCAGCCCAGCTCGCGCTCCAGCTTGCGCGCGTCGATCGCGTAGCGGCGGTCGTGGCCGGGTCTGTCCTTCACATGGGTGATCAGGCGCTTGTACGAGCCCTCGGGGCTGGGGCGCAGTTCGTCGAGCAGCTCGCAGATCGTGTGCACGATGCTCAGGTTGGTCTTCTCGTTCCAGCCACCGACGTTGTAGGTCTCGCCCAGCCGGCCGGCCTCCAGCACGCGGCGGATCGCGCTGCAATGGTCTTTCACGTAGAGCCAGTCGCGCACCTGCTGGCCGTCGCCGTAAATGGGCAGCGGCTTGCCGGCCAGCGCGTTGACGATGACCAGCGGGATCAGCTTCTCGGGGAAGTGGTAGGGCCCGTAGTTGTTGCTGCAGTTGGTGGTCAGCACCGGCAGCCCATAGGTGTGGTGCCAGGCGCGCACCAGGTGGTCGGACGCGGCTTTGCTGGCGCTGTAGGGGCTGTTGGGCTCGAAGGGGTGGGTCTCGGTGAAGGCCGGCGCATCCGGTGCCAGCGAGCCATAGACCTCGTCGGTGCTGACGTGCAGGAAGCGAAACGCCGTCTTGTCGGCCAGCGCGGCCCAGTGGGCGCGCGCCGCTTCGAGCAGCGTGAAGGTGCCCTCGACATTGGTCTTGATGAAGGCGCCGGGGCCGTGGATCGAGCGATCGACATGGCTCTCGGCCGCGAAGTGCACGATGGCCCGCGGGCGGTGTTCCTGAAGCAGACGGTCGACAAGGGCGCGGTCGCCGATGTCGCCATGCACGAAGACATGGCGGGCGTCACCGTCCAGGCTGACCAGGTTCTCGCGGTTGCCCGCGTAGGTCAGGGCGTCCAGGTTGACGACGGGCTCGGCGCTCTGCGCCAGCCAGTCCAGCACGAAATTGCTGCCGATGAAGCCGGCGCCGCCGGTGACAAGAAGGGTCATGAACCGCAGTATGGCGGTCAGGACCTTCCGTAGGTATCGGAAAAGCGGACGATGTCGTCCTCTCCAAGATAGCTACCGCTCTGCACCTCGATGATCTCCAGCGGCAGCTTGCCGGGGTTGGCGAGCCGGTGCACGGCGCCCAGCGGGATGTAGGTGCTCTGGTTCTCGCTCAGCAGCAGGGTCTTGTCGCCCACCGTGACCTCGGCGGTGCCACTGACGACGATCCAGTGCTCGGCCCGGTGATGGTGCATCTGCAGGCTCAGGGAGGCGCCCGGCTTGACCTGGATGCGCTTGACCTGGAAGCGGTCGCCATGGTCGATGCCGTCGTACCAACCCCAGGGGCGGTGCACCTTGCGGTGCAGCTTGGGTTCGTCGCGGCCCTGACGCTGCAACTCGGCAACGATGTGCTTGACGTCCTGGCTGCGCTCGCGGTCGATGACCAGCACGGCGTCCGGCGTCTCGACGACGATCACATTGCTCACGCCGACCGCCGCGACCAGCCGGCTGCTCGCTTGCACCAGGGTGTTGCGACAGTCCTGCAGCAGCACGTCACCGCGTGCGACATTGCCGGCCGGGTCCTGCGGGCCGACCTGCCAGACCGCTTCCCAGGCGCCGAGGTCGTTCCAGCCGGCGGCCAGGCGCAGGCAGCGCAGACCGAAGCGGGAGCCCGGGCAGCGCTCCATCACCGCGTAGTCGATGGACTCGGCGGGCACGGCGGCGAACAAGACCTTGTCGGGGCGAACGAAGGCGGCGTCGACGCTCCGCGCGGCGAAGGCCGCCTCGGTGGCGGCCAGGATGTCGGGGCGGAAGGCGCCAAGCGCCGCCAGCCAGCGGTTGGCACGCAGCACGAACATGCCGCCGTTCCAGGCGTAACCGCCCTCGCTGAGGTAGCGCTCGGCGGTGGCCAGGTCGGGTTTCTCGACAAAGGCCTGCACGACCCCGTCGGCGCTGGCACGGATGTAGCCATAGCCGGTCTCGGGGCGGTCAGGCTGGATGCCCAGGATGACGATGTCGCCGCCCTCGGCCAGGGCGACCGCGTCGCGCAGCGCGGCGACGAAGCTCGCCTCGTCGGCCACCGTCTGGTCGGCCGGCGTGACCACCAGCACCGGGTCGCTGCCGTCCAGCGTGGCCTGCAACGCCGCCAGCGTCAGCGCCGGCGCGGTGTTGCGGCCCGTGGGCTCCAGCAGCACGGCGGCCGGCTGCTGGCCGAGCTCGCGCAGCTGGTCCAGCACCATGAAGCGGTGCTCCTCGTTGCCGACCACCAGCGGCGCGGCGTTGCCGAGCTGGCCCAGCCTTGTCGCCGCCTGCTGGAACAGGCTCTGGTTGCCGGCCAGCACGAGGAATTGCTTGGGGTAGCCGGCGCGCGACAGCGGCCACAGCCGCGTGCCGCTGCCACCGGCCATGATCACGGGTTGGATGGACGTCGTCATGGCGCGAATCCCTGCGGGTTCTGTTGTTGCCAGCGCCAGGAGTCGGCGCACATGCGGGCGAGGTCGTGGCGGGCGCGCCAGCCCAGCAGCGCCGCTGCGGCCGACGGGTCGGCGTAGCAGGCGGCGACGTCGCCGGGGCGTCGCGCGACGATCTCATAGGGGATCTCGCGGCCGCTGGCCTCGGCGTAGGCGCGCACCAGCTCCAGCACGCTGTAGCCGCGGCCGGTGCCCAGGTTGACGGTGAAGCTGCCGGGTTCGGCGAGCAGGCGGCGCAGCGCCGCGACATGGCCCTCGGCCAGGTCGACGACATGGATGTAGTCGCGCACGCCGGTGCCGTCCGGGGTGTCGTAGTCGTTGCCGAAGACTTGCAGGCGTTCGCGCCGGCCGACGGCGACCTGGGCCACATAGGGCATCAGGTTGTTGGGCACGCCGCGCGGGTCCTCGCCGATGCGGCCGCTGGCGTGCGCGCCGACCGGGTTGAAGTAGCGCAGGCAGGCCGTCTGCCAGCCGGCATCGGCCTGACCGAGGTCGCGCAGGATCTGCTCGCCGATCAGCTTGGTCGCGCCGTAGGGATTGGTACTCGAGGTCGGCGAGTCCTCGCGGATCGGCAGCGTCTCGGGCGCGCCGTAGACGGTGGCGCTGGAGCTGAAGACGATGCGCGAACAGCCGGCGGCGCGCATCGCCTCGCAGGTGCTGATCAGGCCGAGCAGGTTGTTGCGGTAATAGGCCAGCGGCTGCTGGGTGCTCTCGCCGACCGCCTTGTAGGCGGCGAAGTGCACCACGGCGTCGACCGGTTCGCGCTGCAGCAGCGCGCTCAGGGCGGCGCTGTCGCAGACATCCAGTTGCGCGAACCGCGGCGCCTCGCCGAGCAGCTCGGCCAGGCGATCGAGCACGCGGGGCGAGCTGTTGGCGAAGTTGTCGACGCCCAGCACGGCAAAGCCGGCCTCGCGCAGCGCGATCCAGGTGTGCGAGGCGATGTAGCCGGCGGCGCCGGTCAGAAGAATGCGTTTCATCCGCCGATCTGGTACTGAACCGAGCAGCCGACGCTGCTCGCCGTGTAGGGGAGGGAGAAGCCGGCCGCACCCCGGCGGCGATCCGTCGCCCATTGGCAGCCCAGCTGGCCGCGCTGGTCGAAGGCCCAGCTGACGCCGACGCTGGCGGTGCGCGTGCGGTCGGTGCCGCCGCGCGTCAGGTTGCCGAAGCTGCTGCTCAGCTCGCGGCGCAGCTCGCTGGCCGAGACGTTGACGCTGAGCTTGCTGCTGATCGCGTAGGCGGCCTGCCACTGCAGGCTGTCGTAGACGCGGCTGTCCAGGCTGCTGATGGAGCCGAACAGACCGAGGTCGATGTCGCGGCTGTCGTCGCCCTGTTCGCGGCGCAGCGTGGTCAGCATCTGCAGGCGCGAGCCGGGCTGCCATTGCCAGCTCAGGCGGCCGCTACCGCCTTGGTAGTCGCGGGCGTTGGCGCCGGTGTGATCGCTCTTGCCGTAGTTCAAGCGCACGGCCAGCACATGGCGGGCGGCAAGCTGCCAGTCGACGCTGGTCTCGATCTCGTTGCGCGTGAAGCGGTCGGCCTCGTAGCTGCCGTCGGGCCGCTTGCGAAAGCGCGGGTAGTCGCCTTCGGCGCTGCGCAGACCGATGCGAGCCCACAAGGACGCGTCGGGCTGCCAGCGCAGGCCGGCTTGTGCGCTGTTCTGCGTGTAGTTGTAGGGCTCGTAGAGCGAGATGCTGAAGTCGCGCTTGACGGCGGTCAGCGCCGCGTCCACCGACCACTGGCCGCGCAGCCCGTAGCGCAGCGCGGCGCGCAGCTGGCGGTTGTTCTCGATGTTCTTGTCCTGGGTGATCGGCGCATTGCCCGGGTTGAAGGGGGCGAGATTGCGCTGCGCGTTGGCGGACAGGCTGCCGCTGAGCTGGCTGCCCAGCACCCAGTCCAGACCGGCGCCGCCGGCATAGCCGACATAGCCGAGATCGGGGTTGCGGCGGTAGTCGTTCTGGCTGACGCGGGCGTCGGCGCGCAGACGCTGGCGGCCCAGGCGCAGCTGGCTGCCGGCCAGCAGGGTGGCGGTGCGCAACTGATCGTCGTTGGCGGCGGCCGCATTGCTGGTGCGGTAGAGGTTCTTCAGCTGGGTCAGGCCCAGCGAGGCACCCAGGTGCCAGCTGTCGCCTTCCGGCTGTGCCTGCGCGCTGGCGGCAATGGCCAGCAGCAGGCCGGCGGTCAGGGGTCGCATGAGCTTGGGCATCAGTAGGCGTTGCGGTCAAAGAGCACCAGGCGCACGGTGCGCACGATGATCTGGAGGTCCAGCGCCAGCGACCAGTTGCGCAGGTATTCCAGATCGTATTCGACGCGTTGGCGCATCTTCTCGACGGTCCGGGTCTCGCCGCGCAGGCCGTTGACCTGGGCCCAGCCGGTGATGCCCGGCTTGACCTTGTGGCGCACCATGTAGGCCTTGATGAGCTGGCGGTATTCCTCGTTGTGCGCGACCGCATGCGGGCGCGGCCCGACGATGCTCATGCGGCCTTGCAGCACGTTCACGAATTGCGGCAACTCGTCCAGCGAGGTGCGGCGGATGAAGGCGCCGAAGGGCGTGATTCGCGGGTCGTCCTTGGTCGCCTGCTTGACGACGGCGCCGTTGTCCATCACGCGCATCGAGCGGAACTTGTAGACCTCGATCTCTTCCCCGTCCAGGCCGTTGCGGCGCTGCTTGAAGATCACCGGGCCGGGCGAGCTGAGCTTGACGCCGATGGCGATGGCGAGCAGCAGCGGCGCGATGAGCAGCAGGATGAGCGTCGACAGCACGATGTCCGACAGGCGCTTGACCAGCGCATTCGTGCCGGTGAACGGCGTCTCGCAGATGCCGACCACGGGCACGCCGTTGAGGTCCTGCAGCCGTCCCTGGATGATGCTGATGCCGAACACATCGGGCACGAAGTAGAGCGAGGCCGTGGTGCCCTGCAGCTGCTCCAGCAGCTTCTGGATGCGCGGCTGCGAGCCCAGCGGCAGCGTGATGTAGACCTCGCGCACGCCCAGGCGATCGATCTCGCGCGATAGATCGGCCAGCGGGCCGAGCACGCGGCCGACCGTGCCGGGCGCCAGCCGGCTGGCGTCGCGGTCGTCGAAGAACCCAAGCAGCTCACGGCCGGCGAGGTTGTCCTCGGCCAGCGCACGCGCCACCTTGGCGCCCAGCTCGCCGGCGCCGACGATCAGCGCCGGGCGGCGGTAGGCCGGTTGCGCGGCCTTCCAGCGCAACACCAAGCGGCCAACGACGATGCCGCCGATCTGCGCCAGGGGCGTGAGCAGAGCCCAGGCCAGCAAGGTCTCGTTCTCGAAGTACTTCAGGCTGTTCGTCGCGTAGCCGAAGGCGGCCAGGATGGCCAGCAGGGTCAGCCAGGCGCCGAGCACGTCGAGCACCGCACTGACCGGGTGCATGAGGAAGCGGTCGCGGCCCGGAAAGGTGAGCGCGAAGACCAGCAGGCACAGGATATAGGTCGAGCGCAGCACCGGCTCGTCCAGCCAGGCCATCACCCCCAGCAGCACGGCCACGATCAGGCCGGGCTCCAGGAAGGCGGCGATCAGCGACTGAACCGACTGCGGGGCGCTGTAGAAAGTGCGCTTGTAGCTACGTTCCTCGAACATCGTGGGGCTGCGGCGCAGTCACCCGAAGCTGCGCGGTACGGAATAGCCGCCCGAGAGGCGGCGCGAAGGCGGCGATTGTGGGGCAAGCCCTGTGACGATCCGCCCAGGCCGCCTCCCGTGACCGTGGGGGGCCTTCCTAGAATGCGGGCATGCCCGAATTGCCCCTGTCCATCGCCACCGGCCTGCAAGAACGCCTGGTCCTGCTGCTCAACCACCTGCTGGGCGGCGAACCGCAGGCGCTGGAGCGGCTGCGTCCGCTCGCCGGCCGACGCCTGCGCATCGAGCTGCAGGGCCAGCCTGCCTGGGCGCCGCAGCTGCCGCCGCTGGCGCTGCACATCACGCCGGCCGGTTTGTTCGAACTGGCGGAGGCGGGCGAGTCGGCGCAGTTGCAGATCACCATCGACGGCAGCAACCCGCTGGACAAGGCGATGGGCTTGCTCAAGGGCGAGCGCCGCGGCGTCGCCGTCAGCGGCGAGGTGGAGATGGCGGCGGCGGTGAACTGGTTGTTCGAGAACCTGCGCTGGGATCTCGGTGACGAGCTCGGTCGCCTCGTCGGTGCGGCGCCCGCGCATGCGCTGGAGCAGGCGGCGCGCGGTCTGCGCGAGCAGCTCGCGACCCTGGTCCGGCGTCGCTGATGCGCCCGCGCAACCTGCTGCGCGCGCTGGTCATCGCCTGGACCTTCGCGCGCTACGGGCTGGACGACCTCGCGCTGTCCGGCTTCGAGCAACACCGCCAGGCACGCTGGTTGCGCCGGCTGATCGGCCTGGGCCGCAGCTGGAGCGCACCGCGTGGCGAGCGCCTGCGCCTGGCGCTCGAGCACCTGGGGCCGATCTTCGTCAAGTTCGGTCAGGTGCTGTCGACGCGCCGCGACCTGGTGCCGCCCGACATCGCCGACGAGCTGGCCAAGCTGCAGGACCGCGTGCCGCCGTTTCCGGCCGCCGAGAGCCGGCAGCTCGTCGAGCAGGCCTTCGGCCAGCCCATCGAGGCGGTGTTCGCGCAGTTCGACGCCGAGCCGGTCGCCTCGGCCTCGATCGCCCAGGTGCATTTCGCCACCTTGCACGATGGCCGCCAGGTCGCCGTCAAGGTGCTGCGCCCGGGCATGCTGGCCGTCATCGACGACGACCTGGCGCTGCTGCGCTGGCTGGCCGGCTGGATCGAGCGGGTCAGCGCCGACGGCCGCCGCCTGAAGCCCCGCGAGGTGGTGGCCGAGTTCGACATGTATTTGCATGACGAGCTCGACCTGGTGCGCGAGGCCGCCAATGCCGCGCAGCTGCGTCGCAACATGGACGGCCTGAACCTGGTGCTGGTGCCGGAGATGCACTGGGAGCTGTGCAGGCCGCAGGTCATCGTCATGGAGCGCATGCACGGCACGCCGGTCAGCCAGCTCGACAAGCTGCGCGAGGCCGGCGTCGACATCAAGAAGCTGGCCCGTGACGGCGTGACGATCTTCTTCACGCAGGTGTTCCGCGACGGTTTCTTCCATGCCGACATGCACCCGGGCAACATCCTCGTCAGCCTGGATCCGGCGACCTTCCAGCGCTACATCGCGCTGGACTTCGGCATCATCGGCACGCTGAACGAGGTCGACAAGGACTATCTGGCGCAGAACTTCATCGCCTTCTTCCGCCGCGACTACAAGCGCGTCGCCGAGCTGCACCTGGAGTCCGGCTGGGTGCCGCGCGAGACCCGGGTCGAGGCGCTGGAGGGCGCGATCCGCGCCGTCTGCGAGCCGCATTTCGACCGCCCGCTGAAGGACATCTCGCTGGGCCAGGTCCTGATGCGCCTGTTCCAGACCAGCCGCCGCTTCAATGTCGAGATCCAGCCCCAGCTGGTGCTGCTGCAAAAAACCCTGCTGAACATCGAGGGCCTGGGTCGCCAGCTCGACCCCGAGCTGGACTTGTGGAGCACCGCCAAGCCCTTCCTGGAGCGCTGGATGGACGAGCAGGTCGGCGGCCGCGCCTTCCTGAAGTCGCTGCGCAAGGAGGCGCCGCGCTTCGCGCCCATGCTGCCCGAGCTGCCGCGATTGCTGCACGACGCGCTGCGCAACCAGGCCGAGCAGCGCCAGGGCGACCCGGCGCTGCGCGCGCTGGTCGAGGAATTGCGGCGCAGCAACCGCCTGCTCGGCGGCCTGCTCTGGGCCGTGCTCGGTTTCGCCGGCGGCGCCTTGAGCGTCGCGCTGTGGCTGCGCTGGTGAGCGGCGCCGTGGCGTTGCCGTCACGCCGGCAAGCCCTGCCTTGACCTTGGCGCGCGCTTGCGTTTCACTGACCGCATGCCGTCGTCTCGCCCTGCGCCGCCCCGGTTCACCCCGCGCCGCCGTCTGCTGCTTGGCGGTCTGGCGCTGAGCCCCTGGGCGACGGCGCAGTCGCCGGAGCCGGTGCGCATCGCCGTCGACTCGCTGAATCCGCCTTTCATGTTCGAGGACGCCCGCGGCAAGCCGCGGGGCGTCTACCCGGTGCTGCTCGAAGCCATCTTCCAGCAACTGGGCCAGCCTCTCGAGCTGCTGCCACTGCCCTGGGTGCGGGCGCTGGGCGGTCTGGAGCGGGCCGAGCATGGCGTCGGAGGCCTGTACGCGAACGCCGAGCGGCTGGCGAAGTACGACTATGGAAAACCCTTGATGGTCGAGACGGTGCGCCTTTATGTGCGGCGCGGCGGCCTGCGCCAGTACGGCGGCCTTCAAGACCTGAAGGGCTTGCGCGTCGGGGTGTTGCGCGGCTGGAGCTATGGCGACGAGTTCGATGAGGCGCGTCGCAGCGGCCTGTTCCACGTCGAGGTGGTGAGCACCGACAAGCAGAATTTCGGCAAGCTGGAACGCGACTTTCTCGACGCCGTGCTGGCTGTCGAACAGACCGGCGACGCTGTCATGGCGCAGGGCGAGTTCCCCTCGGTGCGAATGGTCGTCAACCCGGTCACCGAGAACCCGGCCTACCTCGCCTTTCACAAGTCGGCGCGCCAACAGGCGCTGCTGGCACGCGTCGACGCGGTCGTGGCCAAGCTGAGGGTCAGCGGCGAGCACGCCAAGCTGGTCAGCCGCGGGCTGCGCGATTCGGCCGACTGAGGCTAAGCGGGCAAACGGCCGATTCGGCAGATCACTCCAGCCGCCGCGTCGAGCGAGCAGCGCGCCGCCATTACACTCGCGCGCTTTGCCTGACCCTGCCGGGAGTGCGTCTGTGCTGATCTCCTTCGTCGCCGTTTACATGCTGATCACCATCGGCATCGGCCTGCTGGCCGCACGCCGGGTGCACAACAGCAAGGACTACCTGGTTGCCGGCCGCAGTCTGCCGCTGTACATGAACGTGGCGACGGTGTTCGCCACCTGGTTCGGGGCCGAGACCGTGTTGGCGGTCAGCGCCACCTTCGCGATGGACGGCCTGTCGGGCATTCCCGGCGACCCCTTCGGCGCCACCGCGGCGCTGATGCTGGCGGCGCTGATGTTCGCCCGCCTGTTCTACCGGCTGAACCTGCTGACCATCGGCGACTTCTACAAGAAGCGCTACGGCCGCGGCGTCGAGGTGCTGACCAGCCTGGCCATCGCGCTGTCCTACCTGGGCTGGTCGTCGGCACAGATGACGGCGCTGGGTCTGATCATCCAGCTGCTCAGCGGCGGGGCGCTGCAACTCAATCAGGCCATCATGATCGGCGCCGCGGTGGTGCTGATTTACACCATCTTCGGCGGCATGTGGTCGGTGGCCTTCACCGACCTGTTCCAGACCGTCATCATCATCGTCGGTCTGTCGCTGGTCGCCGGCCTGGTGGTCGAGATGGTCGGCGGCTTCGAGGTGGTCTGGACCCATGCCGCCAGCTCGGGCAAGCTGAACCTGATACCGCCCGAGGCCGACGGGGCGGCGCTGTTCGCGCTGCTCGCCGGTTTCCTCACCGTGGCCTTCGGTTCGGTGCCGCAGCAGGACGTGTTCCAGCGCATGACCAGTGCCAAGGACGAGAACACCGCGGTGCGCGGCACGGTGATCGGCGCCTCGGCCTACTTCGTGTTCGCCTTCGTGCCCATCTTCATCGCCTATGCCGCGCTGGTCATGGACCCCGGCCTGTCGGCCTTGTTCGGCGACGAGGACGGCCGGGTGGTGCAGCGCATCCTGCCGGATCTGGTGCTGTCCAAGATGCCGGTGTGGGCGCAGGTGATGTTCTTCGGTGCCCTGCTGTCGGCCATCCTGTCGACCGCCGCCGGCACCCTGCTGGCGCCGACCGCGACCTTCACCGAGAACGTCATCAAGCCCTTCGCCACCAAGCTCAACGACAAGCAGTTCCTGCTCATGCTGCGGATCGTGCTGATCACCTTCACGCTGGGCGTGCTGCTGTTCGCGCTGAACTCGCGCTCCACCATGTACGAGATGGTGCAGAACGCCTACAAGGTCACCCTGGTTGGCGCCTTCGTGCCGCTGATTGCCGGGGCTTACTGGAAGCGCGCCAACACCCAGGGCGCCTTCGCCTCCATCGTGCTCGGCCTGAGCGCCTGGATCATGGCCGAGTTCACCGCTGCCGACGCCCTCGTGCCGCCGCAGCTGATCGGCTTTGCGTTCTCGGTGTTCGGCATGCTGGTCGGCACGCTGGCACCGACGCTGATCAAGCCGCAGGGCCAGTCGATCGCCGCCGCCATCGCGGCCGAGCAGTCGTCCGCCAAGCATTGATCCGAGAAGGAGTTCGTTGATGCCCATCTATGCCTACCGCTGTGATGCCTGCGGCCACGCCAAGGACGTGCTGCAGAAGCTCTCCGACGCCCCGCTGACCGATTGCCCGGCCTGCGGCGCGCCGGCCTTCCACAAGCAGCTGACCGCCGCCGGCTTCCAGCTCAAGGGCTCGGGCTGGTACGCCACCGATTTCAAGGGCGGTGGCGCAGCCGCTGCCGCCGCACCTGCCGCGGCGGCCGAAGGCGCTGCCGCCGCAGCGGCCTCGGCACCCGCCGCGGCCGGCTGCGGCACGGCCTGCAGCGGCTCCGGCTGCCACTGAGTCGTACATGGCCCTGCTCCGCAAGTACCTGATCGCCGGCCTGCTGGTCTGGCTGCCGCTGGCGATCACCGTCTGGGTACTGCTGTGGGTGCTGGGCCTGCTCGACGGCATCTTTGCCGCGCTGACCGGCGCGGCCGCCAACGTGCTGCCGCTGGCCGCCGGCGACGCGCTGCGCCAGCTGGGCGCGGTGCCCGGCATCGGCGTGCTGGTGCTGGCCCTGCTGCTGATCGGCACCGGGGTGTTCGCCGCCAACATCGTTGGCCAGTGGTGGCTGCGCCAATGGGACCGCCTGCTGCACCAGGTGCCCATCTTCAAGAGCATCTACAGCTCGGTGAAGCAGGTCAGCGACACCCTGTTCTCCAGCAAGGGCAACGCGTTCCGCGAGGCGGTGCTGGTCGAGTACCCGCGGCCGGGCGCCTGGACCATCGCCTTCGTCACCGGCACGCCGGCGGCCGAGATCGCGCCGCTGCTGGGCCATCCGCCGGGCAGCCAGGAGCATGTGTCGATCTACGTGCCGACCACGCCCAACCCGACCTCGGGCTTCTTCCTGATGGTGCCGCGCGCTCAATTAAGACCGCTGGCGATGAGCGTCGACTCGGCGCTCAAGCACATCATCTCGATGGGGGTGGTGGCGCCCAACGTGGCGCTGCCCGACCCACCCAATCCGCTCGGCTGAGCCCGCCGGCGTCGGGCTCAGCCAGCGCTTGATGCACATCGCCATCCCCCTTTACGAAAATGATCGCCGGGCCCCCAGCCCGGCCCTGGAGTTAGCAATGCGAACGAGTTACTGCGGCGATGTCAGCGAGGCCCTGCTGGGCCAGGAAGTCACCTTGATGGGTTGGGCGCACCGCCGCCGCGACCATGGTGGCGTGATCTTCATCGACCTGCGCGACCGCCAAGGCCTGGTGCAGATCGTCTGCGACCCCGACCGCGCCGAGATGTTCAAGACCGCCGAGGGCGTGCGCGGCGAGTTTTGCCTGCAGGTCAAGGGCCTGGTGCGCGCCCGCCCGGCGGGCACCGAGAACGCCGGCCTGACCAGCGGCAAGATCGAGGTGCTCTGCCATGAGCTGATCGTGCTCAACCCCTCGGTGACGCCGCCCTTCCAGCTCGACGACGACAACCTCAGCGAGACCACGCGCCTGACGCACCGCGTGCTCGACCTGCGCCGCCCGGCGATGCAGAAGAACCTGATGCTGCGCTACCGCGTCGCCATGCTGGTGCGCAACTACCTGGACCAGCACGGCTTCATCGACGTCGAGACGCCGATGCTGACAAAGAGCACGCCGGAAGGCGCGCGCGACTACCTGGTGCCCAGCCGCGTGCACGACGGCATGTTCTTCGCGCTGCCGCAGTCGCCCCAGCTGTTCAAGCAGCTGTTGATGGTGGCCGGCTTCGACCGCTACTACCAGATCACCAAGTGCTTCCGCGACGAGGACCTGCGCGCCGACCGTCAGCCCGAGTTCACGCAGATCGACATCGAGACCAGCTTCCTCGGCGAGGAGGAGATCCGCTCGATGTTCGAGGGCATGATCCGCCACGTGTTCCGCGAGGCCATGGGCGTGGAGCTGGGCGACTACCCGGTGATGAAGTACGCGGAGGCCATGCACCGCTTCGGCTCCGACAAGCCGGACCTGCGCGTCAAGCTCGAGTTCACCGAGCTGACCGACGTCATGGGCGACGTCGACTTCAAGGTCTTCAGCGGCCCGGCGACGACGCCGGGCGGTCGCGTGGTCGCCTTGCGCGTGCCGGGCGGCGCCGAGATGAGCCGTGGCGAGATCGACGCCTACACCGAGTTCGTGAAGATCTACGGTGCCAAGGGCCTGGCCTGGATCAAGGTCAACGAGGTCGCCAAGTTCCGTGACGGCCTGCAGAGCCCGATCGTGAAGAACATCCACGACGCGGCGCTGACCGAGATCCTCAAGCGCTCGAACGCCCAGGACGGCGACATCCTGTTCTTCGGCGCCGACAAGGCCAAGGTCGTCAACGACGCCATCGGCGCGCTGCGCCTGAAGGTCGGTCATTCCGAGTTCGCCAAGAAGCAGGGCCTGTTCGAGGACCGCTGGGCGCCGCTTTGGGTGGTCGACTTCCCGATGTTCGAGCACGACGACGAGGCGAACCGCTGGAACGCGGTGCACCACCCGTTCACCGCGCCCAAGGACGGTCACGAGGACCTGATGACGACCAGCCCCGGCGATTGCATCGCCAAGGCCTACGACATGGTGCTCAACGGCTGGGAGCTGGGCGGCGGTTCGGTGCGCATCCACCGCGCCGATGTGCAGGCCAAGGTCTTCGCCGCGCTCAACATCAGCGAGGAGGACCAGCGCATCAAGTTCGGCTTCCTGCTCGACGCGCTGCAGTACGGCGCGCCGCCGCACGGCGGTCTGGCCTTCGGCCTGGACCGCCTGGTCACGCTGATGACCAAGGCCGAGTCGATCCGCGACGTGATCGCCTTCCCGAAGACGCAGCGCGCGCAATGCCTGCTGACCGGCGCGCCCAGCCTGGTCGACGAGAAGCAGTTGCGCGAGCTGCACATCCGCCTGCGCAATCCGGCGGCCGCCGCTTGATCGCCGTTTCCGCGCGCAACACCAGGGCAGCTTCGGCTGCCCTTTTTCTTGGCCTGTATCCAAACGTAGCGGGAGTGCGAGCATGAGGATGACGGTGGCGTTGATGGGGCTGGCGCTGCTCGCCGGCTGCGGCAAGCAGGACACCCTGCTGGGGCAGGGTGGCTCGGTGGTGACGGGGTCGGCCGGACCGGCGGGCGCGGCCAACGCCGCCAAGCAACTGGTCAAGTGCGACGCCCCGGTGGCGACGCTGGCCCTGGTCGAGAACCCGCGTGGCTATGTGATGAGCGGCGCCAACGGCCTGCCGACCACGCCCTTGCCCCTGGTGCGACTGCTGGCCCAGCAGAGCGGCTGCTTCCGCGTCGTCGACCGCAACCTGGGGCTGCGCCAGACCATTCAGGAGCAGGAGCTGAAAGAGGCCGGCATCCTCAGGAGGGAAGGCAGCACGGTGCACAAGGGCAGGGGCTACGAGGCGCAGTACGCGCTGACGCCGTCGCTGACCTTCAGCCAGATGGACGCCGGCCGCGAGGTCGGCGGGCTGATCGCGCAGATCCCGGTGCTCAAGCACTTTGTCGGCGCCGCCGAGCAGGTCAAGCTCAAGGAGGCGCAGGTCGCGCTGATGCTGGTCGACACCGAGACCACCGAGCAGGTTGCCGCGGCCACCGGCTCGGTGCGTGTCACCGATCTGGGCATTGGCGGCATGGTGCTGGGCCCGCTCGGCGGCGCCGCCGGCGCCGGCTGGAGCAACAGCGCCGAGGGCAAGGTGATTGCCGCCGCCTTCCTCGACGCGCACAACCAGCTGGTCACCCAGGTGCGCCAGCTGCAGGCCAAGGATTTGCCGGCGCCGGTGGCGACCCGATCCGGCGGCTGATACTGCGGCCATGAGCCGCCCGTCGTTCAAGATCCCGCAGTCGGTCCTCGTCGTCATCCACAGCGCGCAGCTCGAGGTGCTGCTGCTCGAACGCGCCGACTCGCCCGGCTACTGGCAGTCGGTCACCGGCAGCAAGGACAGCGAGGACGAGGACTGGGCGGCCACCGCCCGGCGCGAGGTCTTCGAGGAGACCGGCCTGGTCGACGGCGAGCTGCAGGACTGGGGCCTGCAGAACGTCTACGAGATCTACCCGCGCTGGCGGCATCGCTATGCCCAGGGCGTCACGCACAACACCGAGCGGGTGTTCGGCTGGTGCCTGCCGGCGCCGCAGCCGGTGCGCCTGGCGCCGCGCGAGCACCTGCAGGCGCGCTGGCTGCCCTGGCGCGAAGCGGCCGACGCCTGCTTCTCGCCGTCCAACGCCGAGGCCATCTTGCAGCTGCCGCTGCGCTACCCGGCCGCCGGGGCGCTGGCCGGCCGGGTGCGCTTGGGCTGATGGCGGGCTGGCGCCAGTCCCGTCGCGCCCGGCTGGGCCTGGCCGTCGCCGTGGCCCTGCTGGGCATGCTGGTCTCGCTGTCGGCCGGGCTGTGGATCTCCCGCCAGGCGCAGCAGCGCCTGGACACCGAGTTCCAGCAACTCAGCGAGCGCCTGCGCGTGCAGATGCAGGCGCGCCTGAGCCAGCCGGTCTACCTGATGGGCGGCGCGCGCGGCACGCTGGCGGTCAACGGCGAGCTCAGCCGCTCGGACCTGCGGGCCTATATCGAGTCGCGCGACCTGCGCCAGGCCTTTCCCGGCGTGCAGGGCATTGCCATCGCGCGCAGGGTCGAGCGCCAGCACTTGGACGAGTTCATCGCCACCGAACGCGCCGACGGCGCGCCGGACTTCAGCATCCGCACGATAGAGGCCAGCGGCGCGACCGATCCCGGCGTGCGCTATGTGTTCACCCAGATCGAACCCGAGCGCGACAACCCCGGCGTGCGCGGACTCGATGCCGGCAGCGAGGCGTCGCGCCGCGCGGCTTTCGAGCGTGCGCTGAGCAGCGGCGAGCCCAGCATGTCGGCGCCCGTGCGCCTGGTCCAGGACGCCCGCCAGCGGCCGGCGGTGCTCCTGGTGTTGCCGGCGTTTCGCGTCGGCGCCGAGGTCGCCACGCCGCAGCAGCGCCAGGATGGCCTGTGGGGCTTCTTCGTCGCCTCGGTGGTGCTGGAGGAGCTGCTCAAGGATTTCGAGCTGCAGCTCACCGGACAGGTCGAGCTGCAACTGCGCGACACCCAGGCCGGCGACGCCGCGCTGCTCTACCGCAGCGCCGCGCCGGCGCAGCTGGGGCGCAGCCAGCGCCTCGTCGAGTTCGAGCAGTTCGGCCGGCCCCTGCAGCTCAGCCTGCGGGCGGGCGCCGCCTTCGAGGCCCAGTTCGCGCAATGGCCGGCCGGCCTGGTGGCCGGCGCCGGCAGCCTGCTTGCCTACCTGGCCGCCGCGCTGCTGTTCCAGGCCACGCGCGCCCGCGAGGCGGCCGAGCAACGCGCCCGCGAGCTGACCACCGACCTGACGCGCATGGCCCTGGTCGCGCAGCGCACCACCGACGCCGTGGCGCTGTGCGACGCGGCGCGGCAGATCCTCTGGGTCAACGAGGCCTTCGAGCGCAGTGCCGGGCAATCCCTGGCCGAGTTGCAGGGCCTGCGCCCGGCGGCCTTGTTCGATCTCCACCGCAACCCGGTCGCGCTGCGCGAGCGGCTGCTCGGCGCCCTGGAGGCCGGTCAGCCCTTCCATGGCGAGCTGGAGCTGCAGCGGCGCCAGGGCGATGCCTTCTGGGCCGAGCTGCAGGCGCAGCCGCTGTTCGACGACGCCGGTCGCCTCGACGGCTATCTCTTCGTGCACCGCGACATCAGCGAGCGCAAGGCCGCCGAGCTGGCGCTGCAGGCCGAGCGGCAGCGCCTGGCCAATGTCGTCGACGGCACCGGCCTGGGCACCTGGGAGTGGCAGATCCCCAGCGGCCAGGTCAGTGTCAACGCGCGCTGGGCGGAGATGCTCGGCTACCGGCTCGCCGACTGGCAGATCGTCGGCGAGCCGACCGGGCGCATCGGACTGGAGCGCTTCAACGAGCTGCTCCACCCCGAGGACCTGCCGGCCGTCTACCAGGCCATCGACCGCCATCTGCGTGACGGCCAGCCCTACGAGGTCGAGATGCGCATGCGCCACCAGGGCGGTGGCTGGCGCTGGGTGCTGGCGCGCGGCAAGCTGCTCACTCGTGCGCCCGACGGCAGCCCGGAGGCGATGTTCGGCACCCATCTCGACGTCAGCGAGCGCAAGGCCACCGAGCAGCAGCTGGCGGCCAGCCGCGAGCTGCTCGACCGCACCGGCCGCATCGCCGGCATCGGCGGCTTCGTCTACGACTTCGACAGCCGCCAGCTGCACTGGACCGACGAGACCGCGGTGCTGCACGACCTGCCGGCCGGCCACCAGCCGTCTGCGCCTGAGGCCATGCAGTTCTACGACGAGGCCACCCGGCATCTGCTGCGCCAGCACTTCGTGCGCCTGCGCGAGCTCGGTGGCCAGCTCGACCTGGAGCTGCCGCTGCGCACCGCCCAGGGCCGGGACACCTGGATCCGCATGGTCGCCGAGGCCGAGCGCGCGGGCGGCCGCAGCACGCGGCTGATCGGCGCGATCCAGGACATCAGCAGCCGCCGCGAGGCCGAGCAGCTGGTGCGGCGCAGCGCTGAGCTGCTGCGCGGTGCGGTCGACGCGTTGGGCCTGCCCTTCGCGCTCTACGACCCCGAGGACAGGCTGGTGCATGTCAACCAGCCGTTCCGCGACGCCTACCCGGGCCTGGAGCCCTTGATCCAGCTCGGCACGCCTTACGAGGCGCTGGTGCGCGGCCTGCTCGACCAGAAGAACCTGCTGCCCGAGGGCGTGGACCGCGAGGCCTGGCTGGCCGAGGTGGTCGCGCGGCGCCGCCGCGGGCCGGTCGACGAGCTGGCCAATTACGCCGACGGCCGGGTGATGCGCCTGATCGACCGCTGCCTGCCCGACGGCCATGTGGTGAGCTTCCGCATCGAGCTCACCGAGCTGGTGCGCGCCAAGCAGCAGGCCGAGGAGGCGGCGCTGGCCAAGGGCCAGTTCCTCGCCAACATGAGCCACGAGATCCGCACGCCGCTCAACGCCGTGCTGGGCATGATGGCCTTGCTGGCGCGCACCCGCCTGGACACCCGCCAGGCCGACTACCTGGCCAAGGCCGAGGGCGCGGCGCGGGCCTTGCTGACCATCCTCAACGACACGCTGGATTTCTCGAAGATCGAGGCCGGCAAGATGGAGATCGACCCGCAGCCCTTCCAGTTGGATCAACTCTTGCGCGACCTGGCGGTGATCCTCGCGCCGGCGGTCAAGGACAAGCCGGTCGAACTGTTGTTCGACGTCGCGCCCGAGCTGCCGCGCGCGCTGGTCGGCGACGCGATGCGCTTGCAGCAGGTGCTGGTCAACCTGGGCGGCAATGCGCTGAAGTTCACCGAGCGCGGCGAGGTGGCGGTGCGCATCCGCCTGCTCGCCGAGGAGCCCGAAACGGGCGGTCGCGTGCGCCTGCAGTTCGAGGTCAGCGACACCGGCATCGGCATCTCGCCCGAGCAGCAGCAGCGCCTGTTCAGCGGCTTCACGCAGGCCGAGGCCGGCATCACCCGGCGCTACGGCGGCACCGGCCTCGGACTGGTCATCAGCCAGCGCCTGGTCACGCTGATGGGCGGCCAGTTGCAGCTGGAGAGCCAGGCCGGCGAGGGCAGCCGCTTTCGCTTCGCGCTCTGGCTGCCCAAGGTCGCAGGCGGCGAGGAGCCGGCGCCGGCGCCGCCGGCGCCATCGCTGCATGTGCTGATCGTCGACGACCACCCGGCGACGCTCGCCGTGCTCGCCCGCCAGGCCGAGAGCCTGGGCTGGCAGGTCAGCACCGCGGCCAGTGGCGAGGCCGGTCTGCAGGTGGTCGTTGAGGCCGAGCAGCGCGGCGAGCCGGTCGAGGCGGTGCTGCTCGACTACCGCATGCCGGGCATCGACGGCTTCGAGACCGCGCGCCGGCTGCGCGAGACGGTCAGCGGACGGCGCATGCCGCTCCTGGTGATGATCACCGCCCATGGCCGCGAACTGCTCGCCGAGCATGCCGAGCAGGCGGCCTTGCTCGACGGCTTCCTGGTCAAGCCGATCACGCCGTCGATGCTGCTCGACGCCCTGGCCGCCGCCCAGCACCGCGAGCCGCTGGCACCGACGCCACCGAGCCAGCGCCTGCTCGGCCTGCGCCTGCTGCTGGTCGAGGACAACGCCATCAACCAGCAGGTCGCCAGCGAGCTGCTCAGCGCCGAGGGCGCCGCGGTGACCATCGCCGCCAACGGCCTGCTGGCGGTCCAGCGGCTGCGCGAGCAGCCCGAGGACTTCGATGCCGTGCTGATGGACATGCAGATGCCGGAGATGGACGGACTGAGCGCCACCCGCGTGGTGCGCCAGGAGCTCGGCCTGCGCGCACTGCCCATCGTCGCGATGACGGCCAATGCCTCGGCCGCCGACCGCCAGGCCTGCCTGCAGGCCGGCATGAACGACCATGTCGGCAAGCCCTTCGACCTGCAGCAGCTGATCGAGGTGCTGCTCGGCCAGCTGGGGCGGCGCGATCGCGCCGCCGCCGCACCGGTGGCGCTGGCCATGCCGGCCGACTGTTCCGAGGCGCTGCGCGCCGCCGCGCAGGCCGCCGGCGTCGGCCTGGGCGCGGCGTTGGCCCGCATGGGCGGCCTGCGCGACGTCTACCGGCGCATGCTGGAGGCTTTCGTCGCCGACCTGCAGCCGCAGTGGCAGGCCTTGCAGGGCATGGAGCCGGCCGGCGATCGTGCGCGCCGGCTGCACACGCTGAAGGGCGTGGCCGCGACCCTGGGCGTTGATGGGCTGGCCCGCGAGCTGCTGGCCGCCGAGCGCCATGAGCTGGCGCCCGAGCGGCTGGTCGACGCGCTGCAGGCGGCGCGGCCCCTGCTCGGCCGTCTGCTGGCCGTGCTGCAGGCCGAGGCGCCGCCACCGCCGCCACCGCCGAGCAGCCAGGCCCTGGGCCCGGCGCTGCGGCAGCTGGCCACGCAACTGGCCACGCATGACGCGGCGGCGCTCGATGCCCTGCCCGGGCTGCGGCCACTGCTCGACGAGGAGCGCTTCGCGGCGCTCAGCCAGGCCGTCGAATCCTTCGACTTTGCCGCCGCCGCGGCGCTGCTGCGCGACTGGGAAGCCCACTGATGAGCGCCGAGCCCAGGCCCCGCGTGCTGGTCGTCGACGACCAGCCGATCAACATCCAGGCGATCTACCGCTGCCTGTCCGCCGACGCCCAGGTCTTCATGGCGACCAGCGGCGCACAGGCGTTGCAGGTGGCGGCGCTGCAGCGGCCCGAGCTGGTGCTGCTCGACATCGAACTGGGCGATCTGCATGGCTTCGAGGTCTGCGCGCGGCTGCTCGCCGACCAGCCCGATCTGGCGGTGGTCTTCGTCAGTGCGCATGACGACGAGGCCACGGTCAACGCCGGCCTGCAGGCCGGCGGTCTGGACTTCTACGCCAAGCCGGTGCAGCCGGCCCTGCTGCGGGCCCGCGTGCAGAACCAGTTGCGCCTGCGCCGCCAAGCGCTGCGCCTGCAGGCGCTGCTGCAGCTCGACGGCCTGACCGGCCTGCTGGATCGAGCGGGCTTTGCGCAGCGCCTGGCCATCGAAGAGCGCCTGGCCGCGCGCAGCGGTCGGCCGCTGGCCGTGTTGCGGCTGGCGCTGCAGACCCCAGCGACGCCGGCGCAGGACCAGGCCGCCACCGACGCGCGATGGCGGGCGCTGGCGCAGCGCCTGCGCGACGGCCTGCTGCGCCCCGCCGACCTGGCCGCGCGCTGGGACGGCGACGGCTTTGCCTGCCTGCTGCCGGAGACCGACGCCGCCGGCGCCAGGACCGTCGGCTTGCGCCTGCAGGCCGGCTGCGCCGACCTGGTGATCGGGCTGCGCATCGGCGGTGGCGCCAGCCTGGCGGCGGCCGAAACGGCGCTGGCCACCGCGCTGGACGGCCAACTGATCTGGGAGTCAGCATGAGTCTGCTGCAAGCCTCGAAGCGGCTGCGTGTCGCCACCTACAACATCCACAAGGGCGTGCGCGGCAGCGGGCCGGCCAAGCGCCTGGAGATCCATGCCTTGCAAAGCGGCGTGCGTGAACTGGGCGCCGACCTCGTCTGCCTGCAGGAGGTGCGCGCGCATCACATCGGCGACGAGCGGCGCTTCCGCCAGCATTGGCCCAACCGCCCGCAGGCCGAGTTCCTGGCCCCCGAGGGCTACCAGGTGGCCTACCGCAGCAATGCCTACACCCGGGGTGGCGAGCATGGCAATGCGCTGCTGTCGCGCTTTCCGGTGCTGGACATCGCCCACCGCGACGTCTCCGACCACCGGCTGGAGCAGCGCGGCCTGCTGCATGTGCAGGTCGACTGGCAGGGCAGCCCCCTGCATGTGCTGGTGATGCACCTGGGCCTGTTCCATGGCAGCCGCGTGCGCCAGGTGCAGGCCCTGGGCCGTTACCTGGCCGAGCAGGTGCCGGGCGACGCCCGCCTGCTGGTGGCCGGCGACTTCAACGACTGGCGCGAGCAGCTGGACCCGGCGCTGCAGCGCCTGGATCTGCAGCGTGCCGGGCCGCGCGCGCGCACCTTCCCGGCGCGCGCGCCGCTGTTCGCGCTGGACCGCGTCTACCTGCGCGGCCTGCAGGCCACCGCGGTCGAGGTGCCGCGCGGCAACCCCTGGGCGCGCATGAGCGACCACCTGCCCCTGCTCGTCGAGCTGGAGGCCAGCGGGTGATCTTCGGACTCACGCCGCTGCAGGGCGGTCATCGCCTGCAGCTGCTGCGCGGTGGCGAGCAGCTGTTCCCGGCCATGCTGGCGGCCATCCACGCCGCCGAGCACGAGATCTGGCTGGCCAGCTACATCGTGCACACCGATGCGGCCAGCCTGCGCCTGCGCGACGCGCTGGCGCGCGCCAGCCGCCGCGGCGTGCGCGTGCGCCTGGTCGTCGACGGCTTCGGCTGCCGCCACGCCTTGCCCTGGTGGCGCGACGGACTGGCCGGCAGCGGCGTGGCCATGGCGGTGTTCCGCCCGCTGGAGCGCTGGTGGCATTGGCTGCAGCCCGGTCAGCTGCGCCGCCTGCACCAGAAGCTCTGCGTGGTCGACGGCCGCTGCGCCTTCGTCGGCGGCATCAACCTCATCGACGATCGCATCGACATCCGGCACGGCCCATTGCCCCAGCCCCGGCTGGACTTCGCGGTGCGGCTCGAAGGCCCGGTAGTGGCGCAGATCGAGCAGCAGCTGCGCCGCTTCTGGGCGCGCAGCTGGCTGGGCCGCGATTTCGGCGACGAGTTGCGCGGCCTGCTCGCCACCCCCGAACCGCTGCGCCGCACCGGACGCTGGCTGCGCGGCCTGCTGCAGCGGGGCCGCAGCCTGCTGGCCCGAGCTCGGGAACAGCGTCAGCAACGCCGGCTGGCCGAGGCGCAGGCCAATCCGGTGCGCCTGGCCTATGTGCAGCGCGACAACCTGCGTCACCGCCATGCGATCGAGCGCGAGTACCTGCAGGCGCTGCGCGGCGCGCAGCAGCAATTCGACCTGATCTGCCCCTACTTCTACCCCAGCGCCCGTTTGCTGCGCGCGCTCTTGCAGGCGGCGCGGCGCGGCGTGCGAGTGAGGCTGCTGCTGCAGGGGCAGTTCGACTACCGGCTCGCGGAGATGGCGGCGCGCGCGCTGTATGCGGAGTTGCTGGCGCGTGGCGTGCGCGTGTTCGAGTACCGCGCCGCCTTTCTGCACGCCAAGGTGGCCGTGGCCGACGGGGTCTGGGCGACGGTGGGCTCCAGCAATCTGGATCCGACCTCGCTGCTCTTGAACCTGGAGGCCAATGTGGTCGTGCAGGACGCAGCGTTCGCCGCGGCGCTGCAGGCCGAGTTCGAGAGCGCACTGCAAGGCGCCGAGGAGATCCACGCCAGCGCGCCGCTGCCCGGATGGCGAGGCTGGCGGGGCTGGCTCAGGCGGGTGGCGGTGGCCTGGTTGGCGCAGGTCTATCTGCGCGCGGCCGGGGGTGGGGAGCCGTACTGAGTTTGCTGGCGCGCTTCATGCCCTAGGGCATAGACGGGATGGCGACACGGCGTCGGGGCGCGATGATTCGTCACCCCCCCCTGCAGATCAACCTGACACCTGTCCTGAGGAGAGCCCATGTACTTCGGTTCCAAGAGTGCCCAGACGCCAAGCGAAAGCAGCCAGCAATCGACCTCGAATACCGATATCAACGGCGCTCATGTCGGTGGACAACTCAATGCGCTGGACGCCACCACGCAGTACAAGGTGATCCACAAATGGCGCAAGGTCGGCAGTGTGGCGCAGCGCGGCATGCCGCACCACAGCCAGGTCTTCGTGACGACCATGACCGATGTCGAGATCCTCAACTTCGGTCTGTTCGCCAACAGCAGCGGCAAGGTGATCTTCGACACCGACACCGACGATCCCGTCAACAATCCCTACCACGAGAGCAGCAGCTACCGGCCCAATCCGGTCGTCGCCACCGGCGCGGCGATCGAACAGGCCTATATCCAGGTGCGCCGCCAGTGCGGGCCCGACTACAAGCTGCTGCACAACAACTGTCAGAAATTCGCCCGCCTGTTGATGACGGCGCTGGGCGCCAGCCACCACCGCGAGCTGTTCCACCCCTGAGCGAGGGGATCAGCGAAGTCGCTCGACGCGTACGCCCCAGGCCGGCAGCAGCCAGCCCTGGTCAGGCCGCGGCGCCGCCCAGAGCAGTTCGCCCGGCGCGTCGATGCTCAGGGCCTGGTCGCTGTAGTTCAGCCAGACGCGCAGCGCTTCGCCGCCATGCCGGCGTACGAAGCTCAGCAGCGGCCCGTCGACCTGCACCGCTTCGTAGCTGCCCTGGCTGAGTGCCGGGTGGGCGCGGCGCAGCTGGATCAGCTGGCGGTAGTGGTGGAACAGCGAGTTCGGGTCGGCGCGCTGCGCGGTGGCGTTGTGCGTCGCGCGGTTGGGGCTCAAGGGGCGGTAGGGCTTGCTGCTGGTGCTGAAGCCGCCTTGCTCGGTCCAGCTCATCGGCCCGCGGATCGGTCCGTCGCCCGGCAACTCCAGCAGACCGGCCTGGCCGATCTCCTCGCCGTAATAGACGAAGGGAATGCCGGGCTGCAGCAGGTAGCTGGCCGCCGCGAGCTTGTACTTGGCCTCAATGCCCTGGACCTGATCCCAGATGCGATGGCCGGCAAAGATGTCGTGGTTGGCCAGCATGGTGGACATGCTGTGCGGGCGCGCTTTGAAGAAGTCGGCAATGCGCTGGACGGCGTCGGGCTTGTCGCCCCTCAACGCATCCATGATCGCCCGCTCCAGGCCGAAGGCGAAGGCCGAGCCGCAGACCTCGGGGCGGCTGTAGTCGGCCGGCTGGGCGGTGGCCTCGCAGACCGCAAAGCGATGCGGGTAGGACTGGATCAGATCGACGAATTGCTTGGTCAGGCGCCGGCTCTCCGGCTGGTCGTTCCAGTCCTTGGCATCGGTCTCGACCAGATGCGGCACCGCGTCGAGGCGGAAGCCGTCCAGGCCGCGGTTCAGCCAGAAGCGCAGATTGTCTTCGTGCCAGCGCACCACGGCCGGGTTCTTCAGATTGAAGTCCGGCATGTGCGGGCCGAAGGTGCCGAAGTAGAACTCGCGGCTGCCGGCGGGTGCGAGCGGCATGTCCTTGACCTCGCCGGTCCAGGTCCAGGGCTGCTGCCCGGTCCAGTACCAGGGGTATTTGCCCCAGATGTCCCAGGCCTTGTCGGGCGCCTGCTCGCTCCACACGAACCAGTCGCGGTAGCGGTTCTTCGGGCTGCTCTTGGCCTGCAGAAAGGCCGGGTGCGCCCAGCTGCTGTGGTTGACGACGTAATCGATGATCACGCCGATGCCGCGCGCATGGGCCTGCTTGAGCAGCTCGTCAAAGTCGGCCATCGAGCCGTAGTCGCGTTCGATGGCGCGGAAGTCGGTCGTCGCGTAGCCATGGTCGCGATCCTGGCTGGCGGTCACCGGCATCAGCCAGATCCCCGTCACGCCGAGCTCCTTCAGGTGGTCCAGGCGCTGGATCAGGCCGCGCAGATCGCCGACGCCGTCGCCATCGCTGTCCTGGTAGGCGCGCACGAAGATTTCCATGAAGGGCCCGCGCCACCAGTCGGGCGCCAGGCCCTTGTTGGCCTTCGGCTTCGCGGCCACCGCGCCGAGGTCGCGGGGTTGCGGCGGCGGGGCGGCGTTCGCCAGTAACGACGCGGCGAGTAGCAGTGCAGGGGCGAGGCAGCGTTTCATGGTCAGGGCAGCTTGAAGACGTGGGTGGATTGCGCCGGCAGGTCCAGTAGCAGCCGGCCCTGGGCGTCGGTGGCGATGGCCGCCGTGCCGTCGCCGAGGCGGCGTTGCAGCGTGGCGTTGGCCGGCAGGCCGCTGAGGCTGGCGCCGGCCAGCGGGCTGCGCCCGACATGGACGACCACGAGCAGGCGCTCGGCGCCGAGTTCGCGGCGCCAGCTCAGCACATGGCCGCTGGCGTTGCTCGCCACCGTGCTGCCGCGGGCGAGAGCCGGCTCGGCGTTGCGCAGCGCCAGCAGGGCCTTGTAGTGGTTCAGCAGCGAGCCGGGATCGGCCGCTTGCGCGGCGACGTTGTGCGTGGCGGCGTTGGCGGCCAAGGCGCGGTAGGGCGCGCGGGTCGAGAAGCCGGCGTGCAGCGGGTCGGCCGTCCAGCTCATCGGGCTGCGCAGGCGCGGGTCGCCGCTCAGGCCGGCGCCGCCGGCCATGCCGACCTCCTCGCCGTAGTAGATGAAGGGCGTGCCCTCGCGCAGCAGGCTGAGCGAGGCGGCGAGCTTCAGGCTGGCGAGCTCGCCGCCCAGCTGGTTGAAGGGGCGCTGGCCGGCGAACTCGTCGTGGTTGGAGAGAAAGGGGCTGAGGCTGGGGGCGGGCGCGCTGGCGGCCAGCTGCGCCAGCGCCGTGCCACTGCCAGCGGCGGCGGCGATCAGCAGGTTCTGCGTGCCGAAGGCGAAGGCGCGACCGCAGGCGCTGGCGGCGCTGCCGACGGCCGACGGCGCCTCGCAGATCAGGAAGCGGCGCTGGTAGGCGTCCAGTTCCTCGGCGACGGTGCGCAGATAGCTCCAGTTCTCCGCCTGGTTCTCCCAGGCGGCGGCGCCGTTCTCGAACAGCATGCCGACGGCGTCCAGCCGGAAGCCGGCGACGCCGCGGTTCAGCCAGAAGCGCAGGTTGTGGCGATGGAAGTCGACGACCGCCGGCTCGCGCAGATTCCAGTCCGGCATCTGCTCCCAGAACGGTGCGTAATAGGCGCCGCTGGCGGCTGCCCGCCAGGGGTTGCCGCCGAACACGGACCAGCCGGTCGGCACGCTGGCCTGCCAGACGTACCAGGAGCGGAAGCTGTTCGTGGTGTCCGCCCGTGAGGCCTGGAACAGCGGGTGCTGGGCGGCGCTGTGGTTGATCACGTAGTCGAGTACCACGCCGATGCCGCGGGCCTGGGCCTGGCGCAGCAGCTCGTCGAAGTCGGCCAGCGTGCCGTAGGCCGGCTCGATCTCGCGGTAGTTGCTGACCGCATAGCCGTGGTCGCCGTCCTGGCTGCGCTGGATGGGCAGCAGCCAGAGGCCTTTGACGCCCAGATCGCGCAGATAGTCCAGGCGCTGCGTCAGGCCGCGCAGATCGCCGATGCCGTCGCCGTCGCTGTCCTGGTAGGAACGAACGAAGATCTGCATGAAGGCGCCGCTGCGCCAGTCGTCGGCGAGCGGGTTGCCGGGGTCGGCGCGGGCGACGGCGCTCAGGTCGACGCCGGGCGGGGTCGGCGTGGGGGCGGGTGCCGGCGGCGGCGGGCTGGGAGCGGGAGGGGGTGGCGGCGCGCTGCTGCTGCCACCGCCACCGCCGCAGGCGAGCAGGCTGCCGAGCAGCAGCAGTCCCAGGCCATGCCGGATCAGTTGTTGGAAAACTACCTTCATGGGTTCAGTATCGGTTCGGGCGTTTCGCTTGTCTGCCCCTGGGTAAGCCGGGATTTCCCGGGTTCTTGCTTCGGGCATCATGTAGTTTTGTTTCATTGGAGGTCGCATGGGTCACGGAACAATGGGGTGGGGCCTCGCCCTGGGCTTGGGACTGGGCAGCGCCATCGCCCAGGCCGCCGGTCCGCTTGACGCCTGCGACGAGAGGCTCAGCCCGCATGCGCAGCTGCTCGGGCCTGCTGCGACGGCCCTGCCGGCCCAAGGTATCTGGCTGGACGCCGAGCGCCTGCTCTGGCCGGCCCAGCCCGTCGATGGCCGCTACCGGCTGGCTCATGCCCAGGCCGGCGGTCTGCGCGCCGAGCCCGGCCAGCCGCTGGCTGGTGCCGAGCGCCTGATCGCGCTGCAGCCGGCGGCCCCGCTGTCGAGCGCCGCCGCGGCGCGCTGGAAGCATGTGGCGGGCGGGGCCTTGCTGACCCCGGCCAGCCCCTTGACGCGGGACGAGCAGATCGCGTTGCAGCGCGGCGAGTTGCTGCTCGTGCGCGTCGACGCCGACGATCGCGTGCTCGCCGCCACCCGGCTGCAGTCGCCGGGCTCGCTGGACGCCTTGTTCGCCTCGGCCGCGCTGCCGCTGGACTTCACGCCCGACGCGCGCCGCGGCAGCGGACGGCTATGGGCGCCGACGGCGCGGCGCGTCGAGGTCTGCCTGTACCCCAGCGCCACGGCGGCGCCCTCGGCGCGCATCGCGGCTGAGTTCGACGCCGCCAGCGGCAGCTGGACCTGGCAACAAGCCGCCGACCTGCGCGGCCAGCTCTACACCTACCTGGTCGAGGTCTGGGTGCCAGGCGCCGGCTGGGTGCGCCAGCGTGTCGCCGACCCCTATGCCGTCAGCCTGAACGCGAACTCGAAGCGCAGCGCCTTGCTCGACCTCGATGACGCCGCGCTCAAGCCCGCCGGCTGGGACGCGCACCGCGGCCCCCAGCCCCAGCTGCGCCTGCAGGACCTGGTGATCTACGAGCTGCATGTGCGCGACTTCTCGCTGATCGACCGCACGGTGCGCCCGGCCTGGCGTGGGAAGTACCTGGGCTTCACCGAGAAGCACAGTGCCGGCATGAAGCATCTGCGCGCACTGGCCCGGGCCGGGGTCACCGACCTGCATCTGCTGCCGGTCTTCGACCTGGCCACGGTGCCCGAGCAGAACTGCGCCCAACCGCAAGTCCCCAAGGCGGCGCCCGACAGCGAGGCCCAGCAGGCGGCGGTGATGGCGGTGGCCGGCCAGGACTGCTTCAACTGGGGCTATGACCCGCTGCAGTTCAACGCGCCCGAGGGCAGCTTCGCGACCGACGCGCAGGACCCGGCCGTCCGTGTTCGCGAGTTCCGCCAGATGGTCATGGCCCTGCACCAGGTCGGGCTGCGCGTCGGCATGGACATGGTCTACAACCACACGAGCGCCTCGGGCCAGCACGCCAACTCGGTGCTCGACCGCGTCGTGCCCGGCTACTACCAGCGCCTGAGCGCCGACGGCGTGGTCGAGCGCAGCACCTGCTGCGACAACACCGCCACCGAGCACGCGATGATGGGCAAGCTGATGCGCGATTCGGTCGCGCTATGGACGAAGGCCTACAAGCTGGACTCCTACCGCTTCGACCTGATGGGTCACCAGCCGCGCAGCGAGATGCTGGCCATGAAGGCCGAGCTGCAGCGCGAACATGGCCGCGAGATCCATTTCATCGGCGAGGGCTGGAACTTCGGCGAGGTCGCCAATGGCGCGCGCTTCGTGCAGGCCAGCCAGCTCAGCCTGGCCGGCGATGGCATCGGCACCTTCAGCGATCGCGCCCGCGACGCGCTGCGCGGCGGCAGCTTCGGCTCGGCGGCCGAGCTGATGCAAAGCCGCGGCTGGACTAACGGTCTGCTGGAGGGCGATGACCGCGCCGCCCAGCTGCGCGCCGCCGACATCATTCGCCTGGGACTCGCCGGCAATCTGCGCGACTACCGCTTCCGGGCGGCCGACGGCAAGGAAAGGCGTGGCGCCGAGATCGACTACGGCGGCCAGCCGGCCGGCTACGCCGCCCAGCCTGGCGAGGCCGTGGCCTATGTGGAGAACCACGACAACCACACCTTGTTCGACGCCAACATCCTGAAGCTGCCGGCCAGGGCGACGGCGCTCGAGCGCCTGCAGGCGCAGACCGTGGCCAGCGCCGCCGTGCTGTTCAGCCAGGGCGTCGCCTACATCCATGCCGGCCAGGAGATCCTGCGCAGCAAGAGCCTGGACCGCAACAGCTATGACAGCGGCGACTGGTTCAACCGCTACGACCCCAGCCTGCAGGACAACGGCTTTGCCGCCGGTCTGCCGCCGGCGACCGACAACGGCAAGGACTGGGACACGCTCAAGCCGCTGCTGCGCCTGGCCCATGCCAAGCCCAGCCCGGCGCAGATCGCCCAAGCGCGCACCGCGTTCCTGGACCTGCTGGCGATTCGCGGCGGTTCGGGCCTGTTTCGCCTCGCAGATGCTGCCGAGGTGCAGCGGCGCCTGCGCTTTCACAACACCGGCCCGGACCAGGACCCGGCGCTGATCGTCGCCGAGTTGGACGCCAGCGGGCTGCCCGGCGAGCGCAGCCTGTTGCTGGTGCTCAACGGCGCCGCCAGCAACAAGCAGATGCAACTGCCAGGGCTGGCAGGCCAACGCTGGCGCCTGCACCCGCAGCTGGCTCGGCCCGGGGCCGGGGATCCGCGCCTGCGCCGCGAGGCCAGCCTGCAAGCCGGCCTGTTGCGGGTGCCGGCGCGCAGCGCGGCTGTCTTCCAGCACTGAAGCGGCTTTCGTCCTAAGCTCGGCGCCAGCCCCCTGACGGGGCGCTGGAGACGACCATGGGACACCGATTGCTGCGTTCTGGCTGGGCGGCCCTGCTGGCCCTGCTGCTGAGCGCTTGCGCCAGCGTGCCACCGCCCCCGGCGGTCGAGGCCTTGCTGGACGGCGCGCGCTTTGCGCCGCGTCCCGTTCCCGACGCCAAAGCCTTGTTCGCGATCAGCGAGCCCATGCACGCCTTCATCCACCGCGAGCTGCGGCCGGCGGTGCGGCAGCTCGGGCCGCAGCGCGGGCTCTACCGCGCGCTGTCGGAGGGCGGCTACCTGCGCATCGACTACGACGCCAGCCTGACCCGCAACGCCGCGCAGACCTTCGAGGCGAGGGCGGGCAACTGCATGTCCCTGGTGCTGATGACGGCGTCGCTGGCGCGCGAGCTCGGACTGCGTGTGAACTACCAGCTGGTCGAGGTGCCGGAGATCTGGACGCTGAGCGAACGCTTCATGATGCTCAACGGCCATGTCAATCTCTCGCTGGGCGAGGCGCCGCGCAGCCTGGGCTTCCCGGAGATGGGGCGCTACACCATCGATTTCCAGCCGGTTGATGACATGCGCATCCGCCGAGTGCGGCCGCTGGGCGAGGAAACCCTGGTGGCGATGTTCTTCAACAACCGCGCGGTGGAGTTGATGGAGCAGGGCGAGCTGGACGACGCCTTCGCCCATCTGCGCGCAGCCTTGCGCAGCGATCCGTCTCACTGGAACAGCCTGAACACCCTGGGCGTGCTGTTCCGCCGGGCCGGCGACCCGCGGCGTGCGGAAGCCGCCCTGAAGCTGCTGCTGCAGCTGGAGCCCGACAACCGCCACGCGGCCTCCAACTTGGCCGGCCTGTGGCGCGAGCTGGGCAGGGTGGACGAGGCGCTGGCGCTGGAGCGCAATCTGCCGCCGTCGCCGTTTGTCGACTATGTCCGTGGGCTGGAGTTGGTGGCGGCCCGTGATTGGTCAGCCGCCTTGCGGGCCTTCCAGCGCCAGCTTCGGCGCTCGCCCGACTTTCACGGCCTGCATTTCCAGCTGGCCCGGGTGCACCTGGAGCTGGGCGATGTGCGCGAGGCCAGGCGCCATCTCGAACAGGCCGAGCAGCAGGCGCCGACCGGCTCGCTGCGTGTGCGCTACCAGGCCAAGGTTCAGGCGCTGCGCCGTGCCGGCTAGGGCCTTTTCACACTAATGGAAGCCAGCGCGTTGCCATCCAGAAACGGCCCCAACGAGGCGCGAAGTGAAGCTGGTGCTCTGCGCACCAGCGAGCTTCGCAACGACGTGGGGGCCGTTTTCTGGTGGCAACCCGAAGGGAACGTGCCTGGCAGGCCGCCATGCGGCGTTGCTCCTCCTAGCGGGCGCGAGCCCGCGTCGTCGTCGCGCCTTGCCTGGTGGCCTGCCAGGCACGTTCGCGCGGCTTCGCTTAGTGTGAACAGGCCCTAGCATGGCGACTCCACGATTCGGGAGATGCGTATGCGCTTGACCTGCCTGAGCCTGTTGTTGGGTGCCATGCTGACGGCGCAGGCCGCCGATGTGGAGTTGCTGCTGCTGGACCGCGACGGCAAGCCGCTGGGCGATGCGGTGCTGGTGCTCGAGAGCAGCGTGCCCGGCCCGCGGCCAACGCCGCCGGCGACGCTGGTGATCGCCCAGGAGAAGATGAAGTTCATGCCAGCGGTTGCTGTCGCTCACCTGTCGACCACGGTGCGCTTCACGAATCTGGATCACTGGGATCACCATGTGCGCGGCGGCGCCGCCGGACCCGGCGGCATCTACCTGGACAGCAGCCAGGGCTATGCATTCCGGCTCGCGGCGCGCGAACGCAACAAGCCGCCGGCCAGCTTCGAGCAGCGCTACGCGCAGACCGGGCCGCAGATGCTGGGCTGTCATCTGCATGGCTCGATGCGCGGTTTCCTCTATGTGACCGACTCGCCCTGGGCCGCCGTCAGCGACGAGCAGGGCCGCGTCAAGCTCAGCGGAGTGCCGGCCGGCGGTGCGCGCCTGCGCATCTGGCATGCCGACGCCCTGGTCGAGACGCCGCTGCAGAACCTGCAGATCGCCGAGGGCATGGCGGCGCAGCGCATCAGTACGCCCATCGTGCCGCGCAAGCCGCGCCGAGCGCCGGCCGAAGAGCTGAAGATGCCGGGTTACTGACCGATGCGGTCGAGCAGAAGGCGTTCCATGAGCGCCTTCTGCACGCCTTGCCGCGCGAGACGCGGCAAGGCCCTCGCTCAGTGCATCCAGTTTTGGCTTCGCCCAAGCCGGTTGCGGCCGCTGCGCGGCCTGGTCCGCGTCGGCTAGGCGCCGATGCGTCCCATCAGAAGCCACTCCATGAGTGCCTTCTGCACATGCATCCGGTTTTCAGCCTCGTCCCAGACGACCGACTGCGGGCCGTCGATGACGTCGGCGTCGACTTCTTCGCCGCGGTGCGCCGGCAGGCAGTGCATGAACAAGGCCTCGGGCTTGGCCACCGCCATCATCTCGGCGCTCACCCGCCATTTCGCGAACGCGGCGCGCCGCGCCTCGTTCTCGGCTTCGTAGCCCATGCTGGTCCAGACGTCGGTGGTGACCAGATCGGCGCCGCGGCAGGCCTCCAGCGGGTCGTCGAAGACCTTGTAGCTGCCGGCGGAGACGCCGGCGACCTCGTTGTTCACGCCATAGCCGCTGGGCGTGCTGATGTGCACCGTGAAGCCGAGCAGTTCGGCCGCCTGCAGCCAGGTGTTGGCCATGTTGTTGCCGTCGCCGACCCAGGCAACCACACGCCCCTTGAGCGCTGCGGTGTCCACCGTGTCGTGGCGGTCCATGGCCCGCGCCTCCAGCCAGGTGAACAGATCGGCCATGATCTGGCAGGGGTGAAACTCGTTGGTCAGCCCATTGATCACCGGCACCCGCGAATGCGCGGCGAAGCGCTCGATCTTGGCCTGCTCGAAGGTGCGGATCATCACCAGATCGGTCATGCGGCTGATCACCCGCGCACTGTCCTCGATCGGCTCGGCGCGGCCGAGCTGGCTGTCGCCGGTGGTCAGGTGGACCACCGAGCCGCCCATCTGGTACATGCCGGCCTCGAAGCTCACCCGCGTGCGCGTGCTCGCCTTCTCGAAGATCAGGGCCAGCGTGCGGTCGGCCAGCGGCTGGTAGCGCTCGTAGTTCTTGAAGCGGCGCTTGATGATCGCCGTGCGCTGGAACAGATAGCCGTAGTCGTCGGCCGACAGGTCCTTGAACTGCAGGTAATGGCGCAGCGGCGTCCTCATGCCTTGGCCTCGGCCAGGAAGTTCTTGATCAGCGGCAGCAGGCGGGCGGCGATCTCGTCGATCTCGGCTTCGCTGACGATCAGCGGCGGCAGCAGGCGCACCACCTTGTCGGCGGTCACGCTGATCAGCAGCTTGGCGTCCAGCGCGCGCTGCAGCAGACTGCCTGCGGGGCGATCGAGCTCGATGCCGATCATCAGGCCCTGGCCGCGGATGTCGACCACACCGGCCTGACCCGCCAGGCCTTCGCGAAGCAGCCCCATCAGGCGCTCACCCATCGCGCCGGCATGGGCAACCAGGCCCTCGGCCTCCATGATCGCCAAAGTCTCGACCCCGGCGCGCATCGCCAGCGGGTTGCCGCCGAAGGTGGTGCCGTGGTTGCCGGCCGTCAGCACGCCGGCGGCCTTGGGGCCGCAGACGATGGCGCCGATCGGCACGCCCGAGCCCAGTCCCTTGGCCAGCGGCATCACGTCAGGCTGGATGCCTGCCCATTGGTGCGCAAACCACTTGCCGGTACGGCCGATGCCGCATTGCACCTCGTCCAGCATCAGCAGCAGCCGGCGTTCGTCGGCGACGCGGCACAGGCCCTTCAGGAACTCGACGCGCGCCGGGTTGATGCCGCCCTCGCCTTGGATGGTCTCCAGGAAGATCGCGCTGACCTGGGGGTTCTCGTTGAGCAGGCGCTCGACCGCGGCGATGTCGTTCAGCGGCGCGCGCACGAAGCCGGGTACCAAGGGCGCAAAGCCGGCCTGGATCTTCGGGTTGGCGGTCGCGCTCAGCGTGGCCAGCGAGCGGCCGTGGAACGCGCCCTCGAAGACCAGGGTCTGCGGGTTGTCGAAGCCAAGCAGGTCGTGGCCGTACTTGCGGGCGATTTTCAGCGCGCCCTCGTTGGCCTCCAGCCCGGAATTGCAGAAGAACACGTTCTGCAAGCCCGACAGTTCGATCAACTTGGCGGCCAGCTGTTCCTGCAGCGGGATCTGGTAGTAATTGCTGGTGTGGATCAGCTTGCCGACCTGGTCCTGCAGCGCCGCGGTGAAGCGGGGGTGGGCATGACCCAGGGTGTTCACCGCGATGCCGGCCAGGGCGTCCAGGTACTCGGTGCCGGCGTCGTCCCAGACCCGGCAACCCCGGCCGTGCGATAGCGCCACGGGCAATCGCCCATAGGTCGGCATCACATGGGGCATGGGGGCGGTGGTCATGGGTGCTCCTTCCGAGCAGTAGTTGCGGGGGGCGCCGATTATGGGTGTTGCACTGCAACAGTCGGCCCAGGTGCTGTCGGGCCAGGCGGCACAATCGCGGGCTCGCGCAGCCCAGCGGCTGCTGCACACCCTCCATGACCGGCAAGCCCCGCGAGCTCTTCATCCAAGGCATCACCGCCGACGGCCGTCCGTTCCGCCCCAGCGACTGGGCGGAGCGACTGGCCGGCGTGATGGCCTGTTTCCGTCCGCCGGGCAGCAAGACCCGGCCCGGCGGCCATCTCAGCTACAGCCCCTATTGCGTACCCCGCGTCATCAACGGCGTGAAGTGCGTGATCGTCAACGAGGCCATCCAAGAGGTTGAGCCCAAGGCTTGGGAGTTCGTGCTGAATTTTGCGCGCGACAACGGGTTGCAGGTCGTCGACGCCTGCCTGCTGCCCGAGGATCGCGACGGTCCTTGAAGAAAGCCAGCATGTCCGATGCCGATGCCGTCAGCACGCTGCCGCTGGACCTGCGGGCGCCTGCCGCGCCGGCGAACTGGTTGCTGCTCGGGCCGCTGGCTCGCGAGTGCGCGTTCTGGGACGGTGCGTCGGCGCAGTTGGTCGAGCACTTGCGCGCCGTGCAGCCCCAGGCGCGGCTGTTCGAGCTCGATCTGCCGGGGACCGGCAGTCATTGGCGTGAATCCAGCGCCAGCCACATCGCCTTGCTGCTCGAGCAGTTGCGCGACCGCGTTCGGCAGTCTGGCCTGGTGGCGCCCTTTGGCCTGATCGCCAGTTCCTGGGCGGGCTGCCTGGCCACCGAGTGGGCGCGGCGCTACCCAAGCGAGGTCGGCGCGCTGGTGCTGATCAGCCCGGCGATGCGCCCCTTCACCCGGGTGCTGCGTTCGGTGCGTCCCTCGCTGTGGTCGACCGCGCTGGCTTTGCTGCTCGGACGCCGTTCACCGCTGGACCGCGATCAGCGCCTGTGGCGCAGCCACACCCAGTTGCGCCAACCATCGGCGGCGCTGCTGCAGCAATGGCGCGAACTGCGCCGGCTGCACCCGACGCGGGCGCGCACCGGGCTGGCCCAGGTCATGGCGGTCTGGCGCTACCAGAGCAGTCGCCGACGCCCGCATGCCCAGGTGCTGTTGCTGGCCGGCAAGGGCGATGCCTGGATGGATTGGCGGGTGTCCGCCGCCATCAGCCGGGCTTGGGGCGCTGCGCTGCGCTTGCATCCGGAGGCCGGGCACGATCTGCTGCTCGACGACCCGCAATGGGTGGCGCGCTCGCTGGCCGAGTGGCTGCTGCCGGTCGGTTCCGGCAGCCTCAACTCCCGGCTCTGAGCCGCAGCTTGCGGCTTGCCACGGCAGTGGCCAAGCAAAAAAGCCCGCTGGCGTGCCAGCGGGCTTTCCTGCTTTCTTCTTTGCACCCGGTATCAGGTGCTGGGGCTGCGCTTACTGCGCAGCAACGCCCAGCGCCTTGATCTTGGCCGACAGGCGGCTCTTGTGGCGCGCGGCCTTGTTCTTGTGGAAGATGCCCTTGTCGGCGATCGAGTCGATCACCTTCTGGGCGAGCGTGAACAGCTCGGCTGCCTTGGGCTTGTCGCCGGCAACGACGGCCTTCTGCACGTTCTTGATGACGGTGCGGAAGTGCGAGCGCAGCGAGGTGTTCTCGGCGTTGCGCTTGACGTCCTGGCGGGCGCGCTTGCGACCCGAGGCCAGGCGGACGGTCTTCTTCTTGGCTTTGGACGAGGTGGCCATAGTGCTTAATGGGTTGGGTGCAAAGCCGGCGAGTATAGCAGGATGGTCCGTAATAACCAGGGGTGGCTTGCGGCGGCGTTGATAATCAACGGTCAGGACCTACGACAACAACAATGAATCTGCTCCGCGCCGCCGGCACCGTCTCCTTGCTCACGCTGCTGTCGCGCATCACCGGCCTGCTGCGTGAACAGATGGTCGCGGTGCTGTTTGGCGCCACCGCGATGACCGACGCCTTCATGGTGGCGTTCCGCATTCCCAACATGCTGCGCCGGCTGTTCGCCGAGGGCGCGTTCTCGCAGGCCTTCGTGCCGGCGCTCGCCGCCGAGCGCGCGGCGCGGGGCGACGCGGCGACGAAGACCCTCATCGACGCCACCGCCACCGTGCTGGCCTGGGCCTTGTTGGCCGTCTCGCTGCTGGGCGTGCTGGCTGCCCCCCTGCTGGTGCTGGCAATGGGCGGCGGGCTGCAGGGCGACGCCCGCGAGGCCGCGGTGCTGATGACGCGTTGGATGTTTCCCTACATCGGCTTCATGTCCCTGGTGGCGCTGTCGGCCGGCATCCTCAACACCTGGAAGCGCTTTGCCGTGCCGGCGGTGACGCCGGTATTGCTCAACGTCGCGGTGATCGCCGCCGGTCTGCTGCTCTCCGGTCCGCTGGCGCGCGCCGGCTGGCCGCCGATTTTCTCGATGGCCTTGGGGGTGATGGCCGGCGGGCTGCTGCAACTGGGCCTGCAGATCCCGGCGCTGGGCCGGCTGGGCCTGCTGCCGCGTATCGCCCTGCGGCCGGCCGGCATTCGCCAGGCCTGGGCGCACAGCGGGGTGCGTCGCATCCTGGGCAACATGGCGCCTGCGCTGCTCGGCGTCGGTGTGGCGCAGCTGTCCTTGTTGATCAACACGCAGATCGCCAGCCATATCGCACCGGGCGCGGTGACCTGGGTGTCGCTGGCCGACCGGCTGATGGAGTTCCCCACCGCGCTGGCCGGTGTGGCGCTGGGCGTGGTGCTGACGCCGCTGCTGGCGGCGGCCAAGGCCAGCGATGCCGGCCAGGGCGCCGAGTTCAGCGGCCTGCTCGATTGGGGGCTGCGCCTGGTGCTGCTGCTGGCACTGCCCTGTGCCGTGGCCTTGCTGGTGTTTGCCGAGCCCTTGACCGCGGTGCTGTTCCATTACGGCCGCTTCGGCGCCGTTGACGTGGCGCAGACGGCGAGCGCGGTTCAGGGCTATGGGCTGGGCCTGGTCGGCATCGTCGCCATCAAGGTGCTGGCGCCCGGCTTTTTCGCGCGGCAGGACATGCGCACGCCGGTCCGCATCGCCATCGTCGTGCTGATTTGCACGCAGCTGCTCAATGTCGTGCTGGTGCCCTGGCTCGGCGCGGCGGGACTGGCCACCTCGATCGGCCTGGGCGCGTTGATCAACGCCGGCTGGCTTTACGTCGGCCTGCGCCGCTGTGGCGCCTACCGCCCGGCGCCGGGCTGGTTGGCTTTCGTCGCCAAGCTGCTGCTGGCCGCCGCGTTGATGGGCGGACTGCTGTGGCTGGCGACGACGCAACTGGACTGGCTGGCGATCGACAAGCTGATGCGCGCTGCCCTGATGGCCGCGGTGATTGCCGCAGCCGGCCTGAGCTACCTGGGGCTGCTGGTGCTGCTGCGCGTGGACCTGCGGCAGCTGCGCCGCCGGGCGGCCTGAGCCGCGCTTCCTAGAATTCGCCGCCTCATGCCCTTCTTCGCCACCCTGACCCCCGCCCAAAAACGCCTGCTCGGCTGGAGCGGCCTGTTGCTGGCCGGCCTGCTGCTGCTCTGGCTGCTGGCGCCGGTGCTGTCGCCCTTCGTGGCGGCAGCGGTGCTCGCCTATGTGCTGGCGCCGGCCGTGGAGCGCCTGGCCAAGCGCATGCCGCGCGTGCTGGCCGTGCTCTTGGTCGAGGCCCTGGCCGGCTTGGTGCTGCTGTCCTTGCTGCTGCTGGTGATACCCATCATCACCAAGGAGCTGCCGCTGCTGCGCGAGCAGATTCCGGTGCTGGCGGCCAAGGTCAACACCGCCCTGGGGCCCTGGTTGGCCAAGCTGGGTCTGCCGGTGTCGCTGGATGTGGCGGCGATCAAGGCTTTCGTGATCGAGAACTTTGGCGACCAGGCGGGCAGCTGGGCGGCAACCCTGCTGGGCTCGCTGCGCATCGGCGGCTCGCTGCTGCTGGCGCTGGTGGGCAATCTGGTGCTGATCCCGGTCGTGCTCTTCTACCTCCTGCTCGACTGGCCGAACCTGCTGCAGCGGCTCTGGGCCCTGGTGCCGCCGCGGGCTCGCGAAGCCACCGGCGGTTTTCTGGCCGAGTGCGACGAATTGCTCGGCCACTACCTGCGCGGTCAGCTGCTGCTGATGGGCGTGCTGGCCGTCTACTACACGGTTTGCCTGGCCATCGCCGGTTTTGATCTGGCGCTGCCGCTGGGCGTGTTCACCGGGGTCGCCGTCTTCATCCCTTACGTCGGCTTCGGGCTCGGTCTGGTGCTGACCTTGCTGGCGGGCATCCTGGAGTTCGCCTCCTGGTACCCGGTGCTGGTCGTGGCCATCGTGTTCGGCGCCGGTCAGTTGCTGGAGAGCTTCGTGCTCACGCCCCGCTTGGTCGGCGAGCGCATTGGCCTGTCGCCGCTGATGGTCATTTTTGCGCTGCTCGCCTTCGGCCATCTGCTCGGCTTCATCGGCATCCTGGTGGCGCTGCCGCTGTCGGCCCTGGCCCTGGTGGCGTTGCGCCGGGCCCAGGATGGCTATCTGCGCAGCGCGCTGTATCGATGACGGCGCAACTCACGCTGGATCTCGGGCCGGAGCCGGATCACCGCTTCGAGCGCTTCGTGCCCGGCGCCAATGCCGGCCTGCTTGCCCATCTGCAGGCGCTGCAGCCCGGGGACGCGCCGACCCTGGTCTGGGGGCCGTCGGGCAGTGGCAAGACGCATTTGCTGCACGCGCTGGCGCAGGCTTGGACGGTTGCCGGCGCCGTGGTCATTGCCTTTGACGCCTCGACCCGCCCGCCCTGGACCGTGCCGCCGTCGGCCCGACTGATGCTGATCGACGAGGCCGAGCGGCTCGACCCCGACCAGCAGCAGGCCGCCTTTGCCGCCTTCATCGAGGCGGTGGGGCAGGGCGCCGCGGTGGTGGCCGCCAGCCGCGTGCCGGCGGTCGATATGCCGCTGCGCGACGACCTGCGCACCCGCCTGGCCTGGGGGCCCAGCTTCGCGCTGCAGGCCCTGCAGGAGGCCGAGCTGCGCCAGCTGCTGCGCCAGGAAGGCCTGCGCCGCGGTCTGCAGTTGCCCGAGGAATTGCTCGACTACCTGCTGTTGCGCTTTGCCCGCGACTCCGCCTTCCTGGTGCCGCTGCTGGCCCGCCTGGACGATTACGCGATGCGCACCAAGCGCGCGCCCACGGTGCCCTTGCTGCGCCAGATGCTGAATGAAGACACGGAATCTCACGCTGTTTGACCTCGACGGCACCCTGCTGCCGATCGACTCCGACCACAGCTTCGGCCAGTTCCTGGTCGAGCAGGGCTGGGTCGACGGCGCGGTCTGGGGCGCCCGCAACGACCAGTTCTATGCCGATTACCTGGCCGGCCAGCTGGACCAGGAGGCGTATGTCGAGTTCGCCACCTCGGGCTGGCGGCACCGCGGCCGCGAGGCGGCCGAGGCGATGCGCGCGCGCTACATGGCCGAGCGCCTGCGCCCGTCCATCCTTCCGCAGGCGCTGGAACTGGTGCGCCGCCACCAGGCCGCCGGCGACCTGGTGGCGATGGTCACCGCGACGAACCGCTTCGTCACCGAGCCGATCGCCGAGGCCTTCGGCATCGCCACCCTGATCGCCGTCGAGCTGCATCGCGACGGCGAGGGCTGGTACAGCGGCGCGATCGCGGGTACACCCTCGTTCCGCGAGGGCAAGATTGTTCGCGTCGAGCAATGGCTGTCGTCGCTGGGCCTGCACCGCGACGATTTCGCGCAGAGCTTCTGCTACTCCGACTCCCCCAACGACCTGCCCCTGCTCGAATGGGTCAGCCATCCGGTGGCCACCAACCCGAGCGCGCAGCTCGCCACGATCGCCGCCCAGCGCGGTTGGCCGATCCTCAGGCTCTTCGAAGAATGATCAAGAAACTCATCAACAAGCTGTTCAAGCCCAAGGCCGGCGTCAAGCCGGCGACGGTGCTCGGCACCCGCGTCGAGGTCCCCGTCGCCGAGCATGGCATCGACCCCAAGCTGCTCGACGAGCGCGCGATCCGCGTCGTCGAGACCCTGCAGCAGGCGGGCTACGAGGCCTATGTGGTCGGCGGCGCGGTGCGCGATCTGCTGCTCGGCCGTCGGCCCAAGGACTTCGATGTGGCGACCAACGCGACGCCGGAGCAGGTCAAGTCCCTGTTCCGCCGCGCCTTCATCATCGGCAGGCGCTTCCGCATCGTTCATGTGGTCTTCGGCCGCGGCCGCGACCATGAGGTCGTCGAGGTCTCGACCTTCCGCGCCTTGCTCGTCGAGGGCGACGCCGACCGCGTCAGCGGCAACGAGAAGAGCAGCAAGGCCGAGCTGGCCGGCAAGAGTCATGTGGTCGACGCCAGCGGCCGCGTGCTGCGCGACAACGTCTGGGGCCCGCAGGTCGAGGATGCGGCGCGCCGCGATTTCACGATCAACGCGATGTATTACGACCCGGCGCGCGAGCTGCTGGTCGATTACCACGGCGGCCTGGCCGATCTGCGCGCCAAGCTGCTGCGCATGATCGGCGACCCCGAGACCCGCTACCGCGAGGACCCGGTGCGCATCCTGCGCGCGGTGCGCTTCGCCGCCAAGCTGGGCTTTTCGATCGAGCCGGCCAGCAAGGCGCCTTTGCTGGCCTGTGCCAAGCAGATCGCCGAGGTGCCGATCAGCCGCACCTTCGACGAGATGGTCAAGCTGCTGCAGACCGGCCATGGTCTGGCCAGCCTGGAACAGCTGAAGATCCAGGGCCTGGGCCGCGGCCTATTCCCGGTGCTCGACGCCGTGCTGCAGCCCGACGGCAGCCTGCCCGCCGGCTGGCATGGCGAGCTGATCCGCCAGGCCCTGAACGACACCGACACCCGCGTCGCCGAGGGCCGCTCGGTCAGCCCGAGCTTCCTGCTCGCCTGCCTGCTCTGGGGCGAGGTGAAGTCGCGCTGGGCGGCGATCCGCGCCGCCGGCGAGCCCACGGTGCCGGCGCTGCAGCAGGCCATCGACCAGGTGTTCGACGCGCGCATCGGCGACATCTCCGGCCGCGGCAAGCTGGCCGCCGACATGCGCGAGATCTGGCTGATGCAGCCGCGCTTCGAGCGCCGGGTGGGTTCTGGCCCCTTCAGCCTGGTCGAGCAGCCGCGCTACCGCGCCGGCTTCGACTTCCTGCGCCTGCGCGCCGACAGTGGCGATGCCGATCCGACCTTGGCCGACTGGTGGGAGGACTTCGCGCTGGGCAGCGACGACGACCGCCGCGCCTTGATCGACGAGGTGAAGAGCACCGAGCGCCGGCAGCCGCGTGCCGACACCGGCGCTGCCGGTGAGGGGGCGTCGGCGGACGGCCCGGGCGATGCGCCGGCCAAGAAGCGCCGCCGCCGCCGCCGTCCGGCCAAGAAGGGCGACGCCGCGGCGCCCACCGAGTGATCGCCATGAGCGCGCCGGGCCGCTCCCAAGCGCGAATCCCGAAGCGCATGGCGCCGAGGGTTGCCCGGTGAGCCTGGCCTACATCGGCCTGGGCGCCAACCTGGGTGAGCCCGTGGCCGCCCTGCGTGCCGCCGCCCGCAGCATCGCTGCGCTGCCGGCCTGCCGCCTGGTGGCGGCGTCCCGCCTCTACCGCAGCGCACCGGTGGATTCGAGCGGCCCCGACTACTGGAACGCCGTGCTCATGGTGGACACCCGGCTGAGCGCCCAGGCGCTGCTGGGCGAAATGCAGGCCATCGAGCGCCAGCATGGCCGCGAGCGACCCTATCGCAACGCACCGCGAACGCTGGATCTGGACCTGCTGGCGCATGGCGAACTGCAACTCAGCGAGGCGGCGCTGACGCTGCCCCATCCGCGCCTGCAGGAGCGGGCCTTCGTGCTGCTGCCGCTGCTGGAGCTGACCGACAGGCTCCCTGGCCTGGGGCCGCTGGCCGTCTACCTGGACCGGGTGGCCGGGCAGCGCTGCGAGCCCAGTCGCGAGTCCTTACTGGCCTAGGGTGATCTCGAAGTAGCGCTGGGCGCTGAAGGCGATCGAGGCCATCAGTGCGGTGCTGCCGACCAGCAGGCTGGCCACGGTGGCCAGCACCGGCGCCCAGCGCGTCGGCGGTGCCGGCTGTGCGGGGTTGTGGCGGCTGTTCCAGCGCTCGTCGGGCGTCAGGCCGATGTGGATGGCATTGACGCAGCCGATCACGACCATCAGGCCGAGCAGGGGGAGTGCCCAGGTCAGTTGCGGCGAGTCGATGTTCTCGATGCTGCGCAGTGCCGTCAGCGCCAGCAGCGTGGGCAGCGGGTGCGCCCAGGCCCAGGCGTCTTTCAGGCCGTAAAGGTAGAAGCGGTGCAAGCCCAGGCTGCCCAGCAGCAGGGCCAGCCAGGCGGCGATGCCTTTGGATCTCATGCTGCCGGTGCTCCGCTTCCCAGGCCCAACTCGCGCTGCATGAAGACCACGTCCAGCCAGCGCTCGAACTTCCAGCCGGCGGCCTGCATCACGCCCATGTCGCGAAAGCCCAGGCGGCGGTGCACGCCGATCGAGCCCAGGTTGGCGCTGTCGCCGATCACCGCCACCATCTGCCTAGCGCCGGCGGCCTCGCAGCGGGCGATCAGCTCGGCCAGCAGCAGGCTGCCGACGCCGGCGCCTTGCGCCTCGGGCGCCAGGTAGATCGAATCCTCGACGCAAAAGCGGTAGGCCATGCGCGGGCGGAAGTAATTGGCGTAGGCGTAGCCGAGCAACTCGCCGTCGCGCTCGGCGACCAGCCAGGGCAAGTCGCGACCGAGCACCTCGGCACGGCGACGACCCATTTCGGCCTCGTCGGGCGGGTCCAGTTCAAAGGTGCCGGTGCCATGAAGCACGGCGTGGCGGTAAATGGCGGTGAGCGCCGGCAGGTCGGCCTCAAGGCTGTTGCGCAGGATCAGGGGCATGGGATCGTGCGGCCGATCACGCTTGGCGTGACGACCGAACTGTCTATAATCGTGGGCTTTGCGGCGCTGGCCCTACCAGGGATGGCGGGGCGTATCTACAACGCCGCTAGGCGCCAGCATATCCGGCTGGCAGTTTTTCAGCTTTCGTGCTCCCGACGTGTCCAGGGTCGCAGCGAACGCCTCCATTGCTATTTCGAAGGAATCAAGATGGTCGTGATCCGACTCGCCCGCGGTGGCTCCAAGAAGCGCCCGTTCTACAACATCGTCGTCGCCCCCAAGCAGGAGCGCCGTGACGGCCGCTTCATCGAGCGCGTTGGCTTCTACAACCCGGTTGCCTCGGGCAACGCCGAGAGCCTGCGCGTCGCGCTGGACCGCGTCAGCTACTGGACCGGTGTCGGCGCCCAGCTGAGCCCGGTCGTCAGCCGTCTGGTCGACCAGGCCAAGAAGGCCGTGCCGGCTGCTGCCGCTGCCTAAATGAAGAGCACCGCGATGCCGGCCGACGCGGTTGCCGTCGGTCGTGTCGCGGGAGCCTTCGGTGTGAAAGGCTGGATCAAGGTCCAGCCTTTTTCTTTGGACGCTTCCGCACTGATCGCCAGCGATTGCTGGTGGACGAGCAGCGAGACACCGCGCGCCCAACCGTTGCCCGCCCAGCTCAAGGTGCTGGCCTTGCGCGAGCAGGGCGATTTCCTTGTCGCGCAGGTCGAAGGCGTTGACGAGCGCAATGGCGCCGAGGGCCTGCGTGGCGCCGTCTTGCATGTGCCGCGCTCCAGCTTCCCGAAGACCTCGGACGGCGAGTACTACTGGATCGACCTCATCGGACTGGATGTGGTGAACCGACAGGGCGTCTTGCTGGGCAAGGTCATCCACCTGATCGACACCGGGCCGCATTGCGTGCTGCGCATCGCGCCAACCGGCATTGAGAAGCCGAGCTTGGCGCAGGAGTTGTTGATCCCCTTCGTCAGCCAGTACGGCTGCGAGGTCGATCTGGCGGCGCGTCGCATCAGCGTCGATTGGGATACGGGCTGGAAGGACGGCGAGTGAGGTTCGACCTCCTCACCTTGTTTCCTGAATTGATCGCGCCCCACCTGGAGCACGGCATCACGCGCCGTGCCTTCGCGACGGGGCAGGTCGCGGTGCATTGCTGGAACCCGCGCGATTTCGCCGAAGACAACTACCGCCGGGTCGATGACCGGCCTTTCGGTGGCGGCCCCGGCATGGTGATGCTGGTCGAACCCCTGCAGCGCGCGCTGGCGGCGGCGCAGGCCGCTCGCGGCGAGCCGGCGACGGTGATCCATTTCAGTCCGGCCGGCGAGCCCCTGAGCCAGCGCCTGGTGGCCGAACTGGCCGCGGGTCCCGGCGCCGTGCTGGTTTGCGGTCGCTACGAGGGCATCGATCAGCGCTTCATCGAGCGCCATGTCGATCGGGAGATCAGCCTTGGCGACTTCGTGCTCTCCGGTGGGGAGTTGCCGGCCCTGGCCCTGATCGACGCGGTGACGCGACTGCAGCCCGGTGTGCTCGGCGATGCCGCCTCCCACGAGCAGGACAGCTTTTCCGCCGGTCTGCTCGATTGCCCCCATTACAGCCGTCCCGAGCGCCTGGGGGCTACGCCCCAAGACGAGGTGCCGGCGGTGCTGCTCAGCGGCCATCACGCCAACATTGCACGCTGGCGCCGCGAACAGTCGTTGCGCCTGACTGCGGCGCGCCGTCCCGAACTCATCGAGGCGGCCCGGCGTGATGGACGCCTCAGCCGCGCCGACGAAGCCTTCCTGGCCTCGCTTTGAGGCACCTGCGGGTTTAGCCTATACTCGCGGGCTTTGCGATCCTCTGCCGGGTCATCAAAATTCCGAACCCTCGGACGCCGGCAAGATCAACGGAGTAAGCATGGACCTGATCCAGACCCTCGAACAAGAGGAAATCGCCCGCCTGAACAAGACCATCCCGGCCTTCGCCCCTGGCGACACCGTGATTGTCAGCGTCAACGTCGTCGAAGGCACGCGCAAGCGCGTGCAGGCCTACGAAGGCGTGGTCATCGCCAAGCGCAACCGCGGGCTGAACAGCAGCTTCATCGTGCGCAAGATCAGCAGCGGCGAAGGCGTGGAGCGTACGTTCCAGCTCTACAGCCCGCTGATCGCCAGCATCGAAGTCAAGCGCCGTGGCGATGTCCGTCGCGCCAAGCTGTACTACCTGCGCCAGCGCTCGGGCAAGAGCGCGCGCATCAAGGAAAAGCTGGCCTGATCGCCTGCACCTTGTCGTGCCGCAGTCAAAGCCGCCACGCGAAAGCCTGGCGGCTTTGTCGTTCTGGGCGCCCACCGTCGGCTTGGGCGGCCTTGGTCTTCTCGCCTCGATACTGCGCCGTGTGATGACAGGCGTGCGACCGATCTTCGATCCCCAGGCGGTGCCGGTCAGCGCTGTCGACAAGCAATTGCCGGCCCTGCCTGCCGAATGGCTCACCGCCGCCGCGCTGCGCGAGCATTTCGCCACCCAGCAGCTCGTCGCCCCGGAGCGACCCGGCGACGGCGGGCTGTTGTTCCCCGGCCGCCAGCCGCGCGCCGCTGCCGTGCTGGTGCCCCTGGTGCAGCGCGACGCCGGCCTGCAGGTGTTGCTGACGCGGCGCACCGAGCAACTGCGCGACCACGCCGGACAGATCGCCTTTCCCGGCGGCGCGGTCGATGAAGACGACCGCGATGCCTGGGCGGCGGCGTGTCGTGAGGCCTGGGAGGAGATCGGCCTGGCCGCCGACGCCATCGAACCGATCGGTCAACTGCCCCGCTACTGCACGGTGACCGCGTACGAGGTCACGCCCTGCGTGGCCCTGGTCCGTCCGGGGTTCGCGCTGCGGCTGCAGGCCGACGAGGTGGCCGAGGCCTTCGAGGTTCCCTTGGCCTATCTGATGAACCCGGCGCACCACCGCCGACACCGGCTGACGCTGCCGGGCCTGGATCGCGAATTCCTGTCCATGCCTTGGCGCGACTACTTCATCTGGGGCGCGACGGCAGCGATGCTGCGCAACCTCTACCACCAGCTGGGCCAGGGGCGCAGCCTATGATTTCGGCATGAGCTTTTTTGCGGTGCTGCTCGCGCTGATCTGCGAGCAATTGAAGCCCTTGCCGCATGGCAATGCGGTGCATGGTGCGGTGGCCGCATGGGCGCAGTGGTGCGGCCGGCATTTCGATGCCGGCAAACCCGTGCACGCGCGCGTCGTCTGGGCTGTCACCGTGCTGCTGCCCTCGCTGGCGGTGCTGCTGATCGACTGGGGCCTGCGCCAGCATTCGCTGCTCCTGGCCCTGGCCTTCGATGTCGCCATCCTCTACCTGACCCTGGGCTTTCGTCAGTTCAGCCATTACTTCACCGACATCCGCACGGCGCTGGAGGAAGGCAAGGAGGACGAGGCTCGTCGGCTGCTCGCGCAGTGGCAGCACCTCGACGCCTCGGAGCTGCCGCGCACCGAGTTGCTGCGCCATGTCATCGAGCACTCGTTGCTCGCGGCTCACCGCCATGTGTTCGGGGTCTTCTTCTGGTACGTGCTGGTGGCCAGCCTCGGTGGCGGCCCTGCCGGTGCGGTGCTGTTCCGGCTCGCCGAGTTCGCCAGCCGTTACTGGGCGTTCCGAAACCGTGCCCTGGACGCCCCAACGCACGAGGCGCTGCGCGAACTGTCACGCCGCGCCTACGCGTTGATGGACCATATCCCCAGTCGCCTGACCGCCACCGGTTTTGCCATCGTCGGCAACTTCGAGGAGGCGGTGAACGGCTGGCGCCGCGATGCCTCGCTATGGCTGCATGAGAACGAAGGCGTCATCCTGGCCGCTGCTGCGGGTGCGATCGGTGTGCAGCTCGGCGGCGCTGCCGCTCCGGGTGTGACGCCGGATCGCAGCAAGGGATTGAGCAGCGGCAGCGCGCCCGATGCGAACGCAGCGGCCGGCTCGACGCCTGGCGATCCGCCGGTGCTTGCGCACCTTCAGGCCATCGTGCGCCTGGTCTGGCGTTCGGTCGTGTTGTGGATGCTGTTGCTGGCCCTGCTCAAGCTCGCGAATCTGATTGGCTGAGGCCGGACCGAGCAGGGTCCTGAGGACCCTGCGACGCCGGCCGAAGGACAGCGGCCGTCTCGCGGCCGCTGGCTGGCAGGCGAGGGCAGGCAAAGGAAAGCGACCGTCCAGGCTGGCAGGCGAGAGCAGGCAAAGGAAAGCGACCGCCTAGGCTGGCAGACGAGAGCAGGCAAAGGAAAGCGACCGTCTAGGCTGGCCGTCAAGGCGAACCCCCCTGGCTCGCAAGCTCAGTCAATTTGTCGACGATGGCCAAAAAAAAGCTGCCGGGCTCACCCGGCAGCCTCTCATTCAAAGCCTCGAAGCCTCAGGCCTTCTTGCGGCGGCTCAGGCCCAGACCGAGCAGGGCCAGGCCGGCCAGACCCAGGGCGCCAGGCTCGGAGACCTGACCACCAACCAGGCCGGTGCCAGTGATGTTGTCGATCCACAGATCGGAAGGCAGGGCCATATCGAGGGCGTCGACGATGCCGAAGTAGAAGGTGTAGTTGCCTGCCTCGGCGATGGTCACCGTGACATCGGCCCAGCCGTTGACGGTGGTGCCGCCATCAGGCCCGACGGTGGCGAGGCTGGCGAACTTGAAGACCGATGCCGGGTCGCCGTTCTTGCGCACTCCGTAGAAGGCCCAATCGTCATAGGGCACGTAATCCTGCTCGACGAAGTTCCAGCGGAAGGTGAAGCTGTCGCCGGCGTTGGCGGCGGTCGTCTGCCAGATCAGCGAGCCTTGGGTGGCGTCGATGCCGCCGTTGGAGGCTTCCAGCACCGCTTCGGTGACACCCATCTGGCTGGCCAGCGTTGCTGCCGACACGCCATTGGAGCGCAGGACCGCGGCGGTGTTGCCGGCAAACGGCGCCACCGAGCCGGCGCCGCCGTAGGACTGACCGGCCGAGGCGCTGACGGCGCCAAGGGTGGACCAGCCGTTCAGGCCGCCATCCTCAAAACTGCCATTGATGATCGCCGCGTTGGCGCTGCCGACAGCAGCGAGGGCAAGGGCGAGAACCGTCGAGACTTTCTTCATGTTCGCTTTCAAGGAGGAGAAAAAAATTGAATGCCTTCCCCGTAAAGCAAACTACATGCCGGGCCTCTCATCGCCTCGCGCATCCCTTGTGTTTCAATTGTTTGGGATTGACTTCAGCGCTTTCGGCGGGCGTCTGCGCAGCTTGTTGGCCCATCAATGTCAAGAACTTCGACATTGGCGCCGCGAGAACCCGAGCTGGGCAACCAGGCTCCTTGGTGCATCGTCGAGCGAGGACGGTGGCTCGGAGTCGCCGCCCCGATGGGCAATGCGGCCTGGCTGCCGGCCGGCCTGCACGGCATCCGCTGCGGGAGCTTCAGCAGTGCAGGCAGCCAGCGGACTACTTGAGGATGGTCTGCTCCATGAATTTCACCAGCGCCCAGTTCATGTAGTCGCTGTTCTCCTTGCGCGCAAAGCCATGGCCCTCGTTGTCGGCACGCAAATACCAGACCGGCGTGCCGATCTCGCGCACCTTGGCGACGATCTGCTCGGCCTCGGTGTAGGGCACGCGCGGGTCGTTCTTGCCCTGGATCACGAACAGCGGCTTCTTGATCTTGCTCGCATTGGTCAGCGGCGAGATGCGGTCGAGGAACTCGCGCATCGCCGGGTCGCGTTCGTCACCGTACTCGACGCGGCGCAGATCGCGGCGGTAGCTCTCGGTGTTGTTCAGGAAGGTCACGAAGTGCGAGATGCCGACGATGTCGATCGCGCCGGCGATGCGATCGCTGTAATGCGTGGCCACGGCCAGGCTCATGTAGCCGCCGTAGCTGCCGCCGGCCACGATCACCCGATCGGCATCCAGGTCCGGCTGGGTCTTGATCCAGTCGAGCAGGGCGCCGATGTCCTTCACCGAGTCTTCGCGCTTGTAGCCGTTGTCCATCGCCAGGAAGGTCTTGCCGAATCCGCTGGAGCCGCGCACATTGGGCTGGATCAGCGTGATGCCGAGCTCCTGGATGTAGTACTGCCAGCGGCTCAGGAAGCCCACGGTGGCCTGCGCCTCGGGGCCGCCATGGATGCTGATCAGCACCGGCCTCTTGCCCTTGAAGCTGGCCGGCGGGCGGTTGATCAGCCCGCTGATGGGCACGCCGTCAAAGCTCTTCCAGCGAATGATCTCGGTGTCGCTGAAGGCCTTGGTATCGATGCCGGCCGGCACCGCCGCCTGCGTCCATTGCGTGCTGACGCCCTTGGCGTCGAGCACGTGGATCTGGCTCGGGCCCTTGGGGCTGCTCACCGAATAAGCCATCAGCGGCAGCTTGGGGTGGAAACTGGTCGTGCCGGCCGAACCCGCGGCCAGGCCCTTGGGCGCCGGGATCTCCTTCCAGGTCTGGGTGTCGACGAAGCGGATCTCGTCGCGGCCGTCGACATTGGCCTGCAGCACCAGGGTCTTGCTGTCGGCACTCATCGAGCCGCCGCTGATGTCCCAGGGGATGTGGGCGGTGATGCGCTTGAGTTCCTGGCTCTTCAGGTCCATCAGCGCCAGCTCGCGGAACTCGCCGAAGCGATCGGTGGCGACCAGCATGGCCTGGCCATCGCGGGTGAAGCTGCCGAAGTAGACTGCCTTGGGCTCTTGGCTGCCCGGCTTGGGCAGCAGCTGCACCGGCTTGCCGGCCGTCTCGCCGTCCAGCTCCATCATCCACAGCTGCGACTCGTTGGCGCTGATGTAGCGGGTCAGCGCCATGCGGCGGCCGTCCTCGCTGATCGAGCCGCCGAACCAACCGCCGCCCTCCAGCTCGACGATCTTGCGGCGCTCGGCAAGCGGGTCCTTGGCCTCCGGGTTCACCGCCCAGAAGCTGGTCATGATCTTCGCGCGCGTGCCCTCCTTAGCGGTACGGTCGATCGGCACCGAGGTGTAGACGATCTCGCCCTGCGGCTTGCGCCAGCCGCTCATCGCGTTGCGCTCGTCGCTGTGGGTGATCTGCACGGGCGTGCCGCCCTCCAGGCCGACACGGAAGATCTGCGTCACCTCGTTGCCACCGCTGGCGCGGCTGAAGACGATGTAGCGACCCTGCTTGGGCTCGTAGCTGCCGGCGCCTGCCGGCTCGGGGCCGACGGTGACCGGCTTGAGCGTGCCCATCGCCGCATCCAGGCGGAACAGCTGGGCCGTGCTGGCGCCGGCCTCGCGGTGACCGACCAGCATCTCGGCCTGGGTCGGGTGCCAGTCGGAGAAGCCATGGCCGCGGAACTCGGTGTAGGCCGCCATGCGCTCGGCCAGGCTTTTCGGGATCGGCGGGATGTTCTGGATGAACAGCGCCGGCGGCGGCGTCATCACATCGAGCGCCGGCTGGGCCTTCAGCGCCGGCAGGGCGGCGAACAGCGACAGGGCGAGGGCTTGTTGCGCGAAGGCGCGGCGGGAGCTCTGCTTCATGGGCGTGGCCAGAAAGGAAAAACGCGCATTCTGTTCAGCCCACCGACCCCTGTCGAAAGTCGCCTAGAAAGGGCAGGGGGAGTTCAGGGTAAGTCCTGGGAACTGCAGCTCGGTGGCGTGCAGCATCAGGCGCGCAGCCGGGCGCTCGGGGTCGTAGAGCGCGTCGCCGACGATGGGATGACCGATCGCCAGGCAGTGCACGCGCAGCTGGTGGGCACGTCCCGTCAGCGGTTCGAGCAACAAGCGGCTGCGGCCGTCCTTTGAGACCAGGCGGCGCCAGCGCGTCAGGCTGGGCCGACCCCGCTCGCGGTCGACCTGCTGGCGCGGCCGGTTCGGCCAGTCGGCGGCCAAGGGCAGGTCGATCTCGCCCTCGGCCTCCAGCAACTCGCCCCAGACTTCGGCGATATAGCGCTTGCCGACCTGGCGCTGCTCGAAGAGCCGGCTCAGCTCGCGCTGCACCGTGCTGCTGCGCGCAAACAGCAGCAGGCCCGAGGTCGCCTGGTCCAGGCGGTGCACCACCAGCGCCTCGGGGAACTGCGCGCGAACCCGGGCCCAGGCGCAGTCCTGCTTGTCCTCGCCGCGACCCGGCACCGAGAGCAGGCCGGCAGGCTTGTCGATGGCGATCAGCCCGTCGTCGGTGTAGACGATCAAAACGCGTCGACCCAGCCCGATTGCAGGGCCGATTGCGGGTTCGATCCCGCCGCCTGCACCTGCGCCAACGCGCTGGCCGTGTCCAGGCCCAGGGCCTTCAGCAGGCAGGCGGCGACGGTGCCGGTGCGGCCAATGCCCCAGGCGCAATGCAGCAGCATCGACTCGCCATTGCGCAGGCGCTCAGCCAACGTGCGGACCCGGTGCTGGAACAGCTCGGCGTCGTCGCCGACGCCGAAATCGGCCATTGCCAGCATCTCGATCGCGCAGGGCAGGCGGTCCTGCTCGATGGCCAGCAGGTACTCGGGGCTGCGCGCGGCGATCTCGGCCAGCGGCGTCAGGCAGACGATCCGGGTCAGCGCGGCGGCGGCGGCCAGGGACTCGAACTTGTCCCACGACTCGGCTCGCGCCGGCATGCCATGCAACCACAGGCGGCCGGGGACCGTGGCAGGGAGCGACAGCTGGCGAAAACTCATGCCGGTATTGTCGGCAAACGCCGCTTCGGCGCCTGCGCCAGCAGGTGAGCGCGGAACGCCCGTGCCAGCGGGCTCAGCGACTTGCCGCGCAGGTGCACCAGATGCCATTGCGAGGCGAGCGGGAAGCCGTCGACGTCGAGCAAGCCCAGGCCCTGCTGCGCCGGCTGGCTGGCCAGCGCATGGGCGGACAGTACGGCCAGGCCCAGGCCGCCGGCGACCGCCTCGCGGATCGCCTCGTTGCTGCCCAGCTCCAGGCGCAGCCGCGGCCGGAAGCGCTGCGCGCGGAACGCCGCATCGACGCTCATCCGCGTGCCCGAGCCCGGCTCGCGCAGGATGAAGGGCTCGTCGCGCAGGACCGCCAGCGGCAGGCGGCCCGAGCCCAGCAGCGCGTGGCCGCGCGGCGCCACCAGGCAGAGCGGGTTGGGCATCAGCACGGTGTCCTCCAGCGCCAGGTCGCCGGGCGGCTGCGACATCACATACAGGTCGTCGCGGTTGTCGCGCAGCCGCGCCAGCACGCCGTCGCGATTCAGCACCTCCAGCGAGATGTCGATCTGCGGGTGCAGCCGGCAGAAGCTGCCCAGCCAGCGCGGCATGAAGTACTTGGCGGTGCTGACCACGGCGACGCGCAAGCGGCCACGCGTCAGGCCATGCCAGGCCGCCAGCTGCTGCTCGAAGCCGTCCCACTCGGCGACCATGGCCCGCGCGGTGCGCGCCAGTGCCTCGCCGGCCTCGGTGAGCACGACGCGCCGGCCGACCAGCTCGTGCAGGGGCATGCCGATGGTCTGTGCAATCTCGCGCAGCTGCGTCGACGCCGTCGGCTGGCTGACATGCAGGGCGCGAGCCGCACCGCTGACGCTGCCGGTCTCGGCCAGGGCGAGCACCAGGCGGAGCTGGCGAAAACTCAAATGCATCGGCTTTTCCCAATACAACAGCAGGCAAGTATCGATTTTTCATCGGATCGACGTTTGCCTAGCATGCCGACCCCATGCAGAACCTGCTTGATCCGGCGATTCTTTTCTTCCTGCTCGGCCTGCTGGCCGGCCTGCTCCGCTCCAACCTGGAGGTACCGGCGCCGATTGCGAAGTTTCTTTCGCTCTACCTGCTGATGGCCCTGGGCTTGAAGGGCGGTTTCGCGCTGGCCGAGACCGGCTTTCATCTGGACATGCTGAAGGCCCTGGGCGCGGCGCTGCTGCTCGCCGCGGTCGTGCCCTTGATCGGCTATGCCTTGCTGCGCCGGGCGGTGAGCGGCTTCGATGCGGCGGCGATCGCCGCCGCCTATGGCTCGGTCAGCGCGGTCACCTTCGTCACCGCGCTGCAGGCGCTCGAGGGCCAGGGCCTGCCCGCCTCCGGCCACATGGTGGTGGCGATGGTGCTGATGGAGTCGCCGGCGGTGATCATGGCGGTGCTGCTGGCGCACCGGCTGCGCCGTGGCGGGGGCGCGCCGGCCAGTTCGCTCACCCATGTGCTGCGCGAAGCCTTCACCGACGGCTCCCTGGTTTTGCTGCTCGGCGCGATGGCCGTCGGTCTGCTCAGCGGTGAATCGGGCAAGGCCATGATGCAGCCCTTCAGCGGCGATCTGTTCAAGGGCATGCTGGCCTTCTTCCTGCTCGACATGGGTCTGCTGGTGGCCCGGCATTTCGGCGCCGCGCGGCGCAGCTCGCCGCTGCTCGTTGCCTACGCGCTGGGCGCGCCGCTGCTGCACGCGGCGCTCGCCCTGGGCCTGGCCTGGCTGCTCGGACTGGGCGTCGCCGACGCCGCGGTGCTGATGGTGCTGGCCGCCAGCGCCAGCTACATCGTCGTGCCGGCGGCGCTGCGCAACGCGGTGCCCGAGGCCAACCCGGCGCTGTACTTCGGCCTGGCCTTGGGGCTGACCTTCCCGCTCAACCTGGTCATCGGCATTCCGCTCTACAGCTGGGCGGCGCAGCGCCTGCTCTGATGCTCCAATGCGGGGTGTGCAAGAAGCTCCCCAAGATCACCCTTCCGTGGCCCGCGTCGCCAGCGCCCTGCGCGCTGCCGGGCAGTTGCAGCCGCCGCGATGGCTGAGCGACAGCGCGCACACCGCGCAGCAGGCCGCCGACTCCCTGGGCGTGCCTCTCGGTGCGATCGCCAAATCGATCGTGTTTGCGGTGCCGGCGGGCGCGCTGCTGTGCATCACCGCCGGCGACCGCCGGGTCGATGTCGCGCGCTTGCCGGTCGAACTGGGGCTGGCAGGCCGTGCCGACGCGGCCCTGGTGCGGCGCCACACCGGCTTCGCGATCGGTGGCGTCGCACCGCTGGGCTTCGCGCCGGCGGCCGGTAGCGCGCCGCCCATGGTGCTGATCGACCCCAGCCTGTGGCGTTTCGCCGAGGTCTGGGCGGCCGCCGGCCACCCGCGCGCGGTGTTTCCTGCCGCCCCCGACGATTTGCGGCGCCTTGCCGGCGCGACCCGCCATGACTTCACCGCCGCCGACTGAGAAGCCGGTCGCCTCGCCCTGCGTCAACGTTTGCCGGATGGAGGGCGAGCTCTGCCGCGGCTGCGCACGCACGCTGGACGAGATTGCCCGCTGGTCGAGCGCCTGCGAGGCCGAGCGCCGCCAGATCCTGGCCCGCCTGCCCGCGCGGCGACAGGCGCGGGGCTGGGGGGCGCTGCGATGAAACGCATCCGCTTCTACTTCGATCCGATCTCACCGTTTGCCGCCCTGGCCTTCTGGCGCCTGCCCGAGCTGCTGGCCGGTCGCAGCCATGTGGTCGACTACGTTCCCATGCTGTTTGCCGCGGCGCTCAAGGCGCACCAGAGCAAGGGGCCGGCCGAGATCGCCCCCAAGCGCGCCTGGACCTACCGCCATGTCGACTGGCTGGCGCAGCAGCAAGGTAGGGCGTTGCAGATGCCGGCCAGTCACCCCTTCAACCCCTTGCCGCTGCTGCGACTGGCCTGGGCCTGCGCGCGGCCGGGTAGCACGCCGTCGCGCTGGGTGGTCGAGCAGGTCTTTGCCCATGTCTGGCAATCCGACGGTGCCGAGGCCGGCGACCCGCGGCGCCTGGCGGCGCTGGCCGATCGCCTGGCGCCCCAGCGGCACCGGGACGACGAGGCGGCCAAGCTGGCCTTGCGCGAGGCGACCGACGCGGCGCTGGCCGACGGGGTCTTTGGCGTCCCCAGCTTCGAATTCGAAGGTCGACTCTTCTGGGGTCAGGACGCGCTGCCCATGCTGCTGGCTGCCGTCGACGGCGACCCTTGGTTCGCCAGCGGGGCCTGGGAACGGGCCGCCGCGCTTCCGGTTGGCGTGACACGAGCTTGAGCAAAGCGCAACACCCTGACGCACTCGATTACCCGACTTCCGTGTGATTTACCCTCCAATTGGGGAGGGTTAGCACGGGGCGCCTGCCTGACCCTGGTCACAATGCGCGCCTCACGAGAACAAAGGCCTGCAGCTGACCGGCCTCGGGAGTCTGGATGAAGAAGTTGGAAAGCATGCAAGCGGCCGAGCCGGCCTTCGATCGGCTGGCGTCGTTGCGACGGGAGCGGGAGTCGCGGCGGCGTCGCGCGCGTCTGCTCTCGGGCTTGCTGCTGGCCCTGGGGCTTGGTTTCGTGGCGCAGGGTTTCGTGCGCGATCACCAGGCGCCCAGTCTGCGCGAGTCCAAGCACAGGAGCCACCCGCCGGCCAACGAACCGCGCACCGCGGACAACCGGCCCACGCAGCCTCAGGTGGTCGCCCACCCGGTCAAGCTGCGTTGATCGGCTCGACGGTCACCGCCACCTGCGGGGGGGCCTGGCCGCCGCCCCGGATCACGCCGCGCAGCGGGGCCACGTCCGCATAGTCGCGGCCCCAGGCCAGCAGCACATGCTGCTGGCCCACCAGCATCGCGTTGGTCGGGTCCATCCCCAGCCAGCCCTGCGACGGGCACCAGATCTCCGCCCAGGCATGGCTGGCATCGGCGCCGATCAGCCGCGCCTGCCCCGCTGGCGCCTGGGTCAGCAGATAGCCGCTGACATAGCGCGCCGACAGCCCGATGGCCCGGCAGGCGGCGATGAAAACCTGGGCGAAGTCCTGGCAAACGCCGCGACGCAGGCGCAGGGCCTCGGCGGCCCTGGTGCCGACGTCGGTGGCCAGCGGGCGGTAATCAAAGTCGCTGTGGATCTGCGTCATCAGTCGCCACGCGCCTTGCAGCAAGGGTAAACCCGGTTGGAAGGCCAGGCGCGCATAGGCGGCGAGCTGAGCGTCCGGGCAGGCATAGGGCGAGGCGAGGCTGAACTCCACCGCGTCCAAGGGCGCCGGCCTGTTGGCAGGCGCGTGGTAGCGCAAGCGCTCGGCAACGTCCTCCCAGGCGGGCGATGCCGCCAGCTCGACCGGCCCGGCGTAGCGGTCAACGACAAAGCGCGCGCTGACGCTGAGCTGCTGGTGGACCCGAGAATGGCTGAACAGCAGGCGCAGATTGCCAAAGGCATCGCGGCTGGCATGACGGGCGACTTCCCAGCTCGCCGCCGCCCAGCCGTCGGGCAAGGGGTCGATGTCCAGCCGCCAGCTCAGCACACGCTGCTGGGCACTGTCGCGCGGCAGCAGGTAGGCCAGATGGTGAGCCTGCTCGACCGGCCGGTCGTGCTGGTACACGGTGTCGTGGCTGACCTGCAGCCGAAGGGCGGGGCCTACGCGCATCCCGGCCTCATTTCCAGATGCGCCGCTCTGCCGCGCTGACATGGGCAAAGAAGCGTTGGTCGATGGCGCTGGCCAGTTGCAGGACTTGGGCGTTGCAGGTCTGCAGCAAGTCGCGCAGCGCCCCCTCGCCCAGCAAGCCGGCCAGCTGCCAGCGGGCGGGTGCCGGCAGGCTGGCTTGCATGGCGTGGGCCCAGGTCGGGTCGTGAGCAGCCAGCTTCAGCAGACGCTCGCGCAGCGTGCCGGCCACCCAGGCCAGCGAACGCGGGTTGTTTTCGTCCATCACCAACAGTTGCAGCAGCGCCGCGCGTTCCCGCCGGCCGGGAAATTGCGCGCGGTAGGTGATGCTGGAGTCGAACAACGCGAGCAGCAAGGCAAAGCCGTCCTCGTCCTGGGTCAGGCCGACCTCATCGCCCTGCAGCAAGACGTCGGCGAGGAAATGCAGGCGCTCGATCTGCCGCCCGATGCTGAGCAGGCGCCAGCCATCGTCGCGCGTCATGCGGTCGAGCTGACCGCCGGTCAGCGCCGCGAGCTCCTGGTCGGTGGCCGCCAGCGCGGGCTGCAGCTCGGGCTCGGCGTCGCGCAGCGCCGCACGCAGGCGCTCGGCAAAGCTGTCGCCCAGGCCTTGCAGCAGTTGCCAAAGCGCCGGTGACAGGCGATCGCGCAGGGTTTCGGCGCAGCGTGCCAGTTGGGCGAGGTTGAAGGCCACGCTGTGGCTGGAGCGCGCGTCGCCCAGGGCCGCGAGCAAATGCTGCTGAAAGCGCTGGGGCTGCTGCAACGCCTCGGGCGCTTCCAGCTTGACCAGGCCGTGGCGACGGGCCAAGGTGTCGATGACATCCAGGCTGGCCGGGCTGCGGTCGTCGCCGCGCGCACTGGCGGCCAGCTCGGTCAGGGCCAGCCGGGTCAGGCGCAGCGAGTTCTCGGCACGCTCGGTGTAGCGGCCCAGCCAGAACAGGTTCTCGGCCGCGCGGCTGCTGATGATGCGCTGCGCGCCGGCCAGCTCCTCCGGACGCAGCGGCGGTGGCAGCAAGCTGGTCGGGTCGACCGCCTGCGCGCTTTCCGCCAGCACCCAGGTGTCGCAGCTCGCGCAGCCGGCCTGCATGGTGAGCAGCGCGTCGGCGCCGCCGCCGCGCTGTTGCGCAACCCGGGTCAGGCCGCCGGGCAGCACCGTCCAGCCCCCCGCGCTGCCGCTGCCATGGGCCAGGGCGAAGACGCGCAGCACGGCGCTGCGCGGCTCCAGCCGACCGTCGCGCCAGACCGGCTGCTGGCTGGGGCGCACCCGCTCCTTCAGCGTGTGCGCCGCCGGGTCGACGTCGATGCGCGCCGCCAGCTGCATCAGCGCGGCCTCGTCGAGCTCGTCGGCACGGAAGGGCGCGAAGCCGCGCGTCGTCTCGCTGCTCGGGAAGGTGGGCACGACGACCGCCTCGGCCAGCCGCTCGCGCCGCTTGGCCCAGGCGCTGGGCTCGCCGCACCACCAGCTGCTGCTGGCCGGCAGCAACAGGGGCTCGCCAAGCAAGGCCTCGGCCACACCGGGCCAGAAGGCCGCCAGACCTGGCGACTCCAGCCAGCCGGCGCCCGGCACATTGGCCATCAGCAGCTGACCGGCGCGCAGCGCCTGCAGCAGGCCGGGCACACCCAGCCGCGAGTCGGCGCGCAGCTCCAGGGGGTCGAGGTACTCGTCGTCGACGCGGCGCAGCAGTCCGTGGATGCGCTCCAGGCCCTGCAGGGTCTTCAGGTAGAGGCGGTTGTCGCGCACCAGCAGGTCAGCGCCTTCGACCAGGCTCAGTCCCAGGTAGCGGGCCAGAAAGGCCTGTTCGAAATAGGTTTCGTTGCGCGGACCCGGGCTGAGCAGGGCCAGGCGCGGCGATTCGCCGGGGGCACAGCAGACCTGGGCCTGGGCCAGCAGCCCCTGCAAGAGCAGGCGGAACGCGCCGCCCAGGCGTTGCACCGCCAGATGGCGAAATGCCTCGGGGAACTGCTCGGCGACCAGCAGGCGGTTCTGCAGCAGATAGCCCAGGCCCGAGGGCGCCTGGCTGCGTTGGTCGACCAGCCACCAGTGACCGTCGGGAGCCCGCGCCAGGTCGAAGGCCAGGATGTGCAGCCGCCGGCCCCCGAGGACCGGAGAGCCGCGCAGCGAGCGCAGGTACTGCGGGTGGGCCAGCACCAGCGAGGGCGGCAGCAGGCCCTCGCGCAGCAGCTGGCCGCCGTCCGCTGCGTAGACATCGGCCAGCACCGCGTCGAGCAGGCGGGCGCGCTGTTGCACGCCGGCCTCGATGCGCCGCCACTCGTCGGTGTCGACGAGCAGCGGCAACAGCTCCAGCGGCCAGACCTGGGTCGAGCTGCCGCCTTCGTCGGCATAGACGTTGTAGCTGGCGCCGTCCTCGCGCACGCGGCGGGCCAGTCGCGCGGCGCGTGCCGGCAGCGCGGCAAAGCCGGCCGCACCGCCGGCCGCCCAGAAGCGCCGCCAAAGTGGCGACAGGCCCTCCGGCGCTGTGCCGCCGCGCAACTCGTTCCAATGGCCGTCGGTGGCCGCCAGCGCCGCGGCCTCGGCCAGCGCGGCGGCGTCGTCGGCCTGCTCGGGGAGCAGCGCGGTTTGCGCGGGCATCAGCCGGCGATGAAGTCGCGCAGCACGGCTTCGGTGCGCGCGGGGTCGTCGCGCCAGGGACCATGGCCGACGCCCGGGAAGCGCTCGAAGCGCAGCCAGGACGACGGCAGCGCAGCGGCGATCTCTTCGGCGTCCTCGATCGGCGTCACCGGGTCCTGTTCGCCGGCCATCAGCAGCACCGGGCATTGCACGCCGGCCAGCCCGCCGCGCAGGTCCATGCCCTGCTGCTCGCCACCGGCCGAGGCGAACAGGATCTCCGGCCGAAAGACCATCCGGCCCTTGGCCTGGCCGTCCTGCGGCGTGGTGTTGTACAGCGGTCGGCAATGGCGCTCGTAGTCGGCCCAGGTGTCGGCCGTGGGTGACGTCCAGAAGGCCTCGGCAGCGGCGGCGGCAGGCGGCCCGCCCAGGCGGCCGAACCAGGCGACTTTGCGCGCCAGGCCGTAGTGGTGCGAGGTGCTGGACAGCACCACCTTGGCGGGGTGCTGCGGGTGGCGCGCCAGGTAGCGCTGGGCGACGAAGCCGCCGAAGCTCTGGCCCAGCACGATGGGCTTGACGATGCCCAGTCGCTCGCAGAGCAGCACGACATCGTCGGCAAAGCGGTCGAGCAGCCATTCCGCGGCGGGTCGTTCGTCGGAGCGGCCATGGCCGCGCTGGTCGTAGTAGACGATCTGCGCGATGTCGGCCAGGCGGCCGAAGAAGGGCTTGAAGCCGGTGTGATCGAAGCCAGGCCCGCCATGGATGAGGAGCAGCGTCGGCTTGGCGCGCAGGCGAGGGCCGTCGGCCACATGGCCGACTCCCTCGATGTCGACGAACAGACGGACCCCGGGCTCGATCTCGATGTGCATGATGGTTCAGGTGAACGGCTCACGACGCCAGTGTGCGCCAGGCGTCACGGCGGCAGCGGCATGCCGTCAGAACAAGGGTTTCTTCATGAGGCGTTGATGCTGCTCGTTGACCAGCATCAGCGCCGCCGAGGCGAACAGCTTGTGGTACTCGGCGACCATCTCGCCCTGCTGGATCACCGGGTCGCTGGCGACATGCTGCTTGGCGGTTTCGATGTCGGCGACCGCCAGCACGAAGATGCCGCGACGGCCCTCGGCGCCGTCCAGCGGCCCCGCGAGGGCCAGCAGGCCGGCGTCGGCCAGGCGTTTCATGTTGGCGAAATGACCGCGGAACATGGCATCGCGCTGCTCGCCCTTGGGCACCGGCGTGCCGCTGGACTTGAGGATGACCAGCACATAGCTGCGCATGCCGTTCTCGTTGGCACCGGTGCGCTGGGCGAGCGCCTCGTCGTAGCTGGGCGCTGGGGTCTGCGCGCCGGCGAGCAGCGGCAGGCAGAGCAGCAGGGTGGGCAGCAGTCGTGGCATGGCAGGGATCCTCCGGTCGGCCAGCATAGGGCTGGCGCGGGTCAGCCGCGCCGCAGGTCCAGCGTGAACGGGAACTCCAGGCTGGGCGTCGCCTCGCCGACCACGATCCGGCCCGGGCTGTGCCCCATCGGTTCGAAGCGAGCCAGGCGCCGGCTTTCGGCCTCGTAGGCGTTGACAGGGAATGACTGGTGGTTGCGCCCGCCGGGGTGGGCGACGTGGTAGCGACAGCCGATCAGGCTGCGCTGGTTCCAGCGGTCGACCAGGTCCACGGTGAGCGGCGCATGCGCCTTGATGGTCGGGTGCAGGGCCGAAGGCGGTGCCCAGGCCTTGTAGCGCACGCCGGCAACGAACTCGCCGACACGGCCGGTGGGCTGCAGGGCAAGGGGCAGACCGTTGACGGTGATCGCATGGCGCGATTCGACCAGGCCCGTGGCCTTGACCTGCAGGCGCTCCAGCGACGAGTCGACATAGCGCACCGTGCCGCCGGCCATGCCCTCCTCGCCCATCACCTGCCAGGGCTCCAGGGCCTGGTGCAGCTCGATGTGCACGCCGCCGCTGCTCAGCTCGCCGATCTTCGGGAAGCGGAACGCCTGCTGGGCGGCGAACCAGGCGGTGTCGAACGCGAAGCCGGCCTCGTCGAGGTCGGCCAGCACGTCCGCCAGGTCCTCCATGATGAAGTGGGGCAGCATCCAGCGGTCGTGCAGCGCGCTGCCCCAGCGCACCAGCTTGGCCCGGTAGGGCTGCTCCCAGAAGCGCGCGACCAGGGCGCGGATCAGCAACTGCTGGACCAGCGACATGCGCGCATGCGGCGGCATCTCGAAGCCGCGCAGTTCCAAGAGGCCGAGGCGGCCGGTGGAGGAGGCCGGGTCGTAGAGCTTGTCGATGCAGAACTCGGCCCGGTGCGTGTTGCCGGTGACGTCGACCAGCACGTTGCGCAGGCAGCGATCGACCCGCCACGGGGGGATCTCGCCGGTCTGCTTCCTGATCTCCTGCAGGGCGATCTCCAGCTCGCGCAGCTGGTCGTTGCGCGCCTCGTCGACGCGCGGCGCCTGGCTGGTCGGGCCGATGAACAGGCCGCTGAACAGGTAGCTGAGCGACGGGTGGTTGTGCCAGTAGCTGAGCAGGGAGGCGAGCAGCTCGGGCCGGCGCAGGAAGGGCGAGTCGGTCGGCGTGGCCGCGCCGAGCACGATGTGGTTGCCGCCGCCGGTGCCGGTGTGGCGGCCGTCGAGCATGAACTTCTCCGGCGACAGCCGGGTGCGGCGCGCCGCCTCGTACAGGAACTCGGTGTGCTGGACGAGTTCCCGCCAGTTCTGCGCCGGGTGGATGTTGACCTCGAGCACGCCGGGGTCGGGGGTCAGCTGCAGCAGCCTCAGGCGCGGGTCGCGCGGCGGCGGGTAGCCCTCGATCACCACCGGCATCTTCAGCTGGGCGCAGCAGGCCTCGACGGCGGCGAGCAGCTCCAGGTAAGCCTCCAGGCTTTGCAGCGGCGGCATGAAGACGTAGAGCAGTCGGCCTGCCTGCCCGGTCCGGCCGGCCAGGTCGGCGGCAGCCGGGCCGCTGCCCAGGCGCGGGTCGCGGGCTTCGACGCAGAGTGCGGTGCGGATCACCCAGTGCGCGCTCTCCTGGCGGTCCGGTCGGCGCTCGGCGGCCGGGTCGGTGTCGACCTCCGCCGCCGGTTGCGCGCGCAGCAGCGTCGCCGGCAGCGCGGCGCGCGGCGCGAACGGGTCCGGCGCGATCGCATAGGGGTAGTCGCCCTTGGCCACCCAGGGCAGCGAGTCCAGCGGCAGGCGGTAGCCCATGGCCGAGTCGCCGGGGTGCAGGTACATGCGCTCGTCGCGGAAGAACCAGGGGCCGGTGCGCCAGCCGCTGTCGTCGTCCTGGCGGCCGAGCGGCAGCGCGTAGCCGACCACCTGGCCCAGGCCCTGCTCGAAGACACGGCGCAGGCGGGCGCGTTCGAGCTCATCGTCGAGCTTCGCGTCCAACGGGTCGACATTGCTCGGCAGCCGGCGCTCGCGCCACAGGTGGTACCAGACGTCCTCGTAGCCGGGCTGGATGTAGTTGGCGCTCAGGCCCAGCTGGCGGCACAGCGTGGCGACGAAGCGGCGGGCGTCCTCGTGCGTCGCGTTCAGGCTCTCGCGTTCGTCGGCCAGCCAGCGCGGGTTCTGCCAGCAGGGCTGGCCGTCGGTTCGCCAGTAGCAGGACAGTGCCCAGCGCGGCAGTTGCTCGCCCGGGTACCACTTGCCCTGGCCATGGTGCAGAAAGCCGCCCTGGCCGTACTCGTCGCGCAGGCGCTGCAGCAAGGCCTGCGCGAAGACCCGCTTGGTCGGGCCCAGGGCCTCGGTGTTCCATTGCGGCGCGTCGCGGTCGCCGACGGCGACGAAGGTCGGCTCGCCGCCCATGGTCAGGCGCACGTCGCCGGCCGCGAGACGGGCGTCGACCCTCTCGCCGAGCGCCAGGATGGCGGCCCATTGCGCGTCGCTGTAGGGCCGGGTCACGCGCGGCGATTCCCAGATCCGCGTGACCGCCATCTCGTGACCGAACACGACCTCGGCCTGGTCGACGGCGCCGCTGATCGGCGCCGCGCTGGAGGGCTGCGGCGTGCAGGCCAGCGGGATGTGGCCCTCGCCGGCGAGCAGGCCCGAGGTCGGGTCCAGGCCGATCCAGCCGGCGCCCGGCAGGTAGACCTCGCACCAGGCGTGCAGATCGGTGAAGTCGACCTCGGTGCCGCTGGGGCCGTCGATCGCCTTCTCGTCCGGCGTCAGCTGGATCAGGTAGCCGGAGACGAAGCGCGCCGCCAGACCGAGCTGGCGCAGGATCTGCACCAGCAGCCAGCCGGAGTCACGGCAGGAGCCCGATGCCTTGGCCAGGGTCTGCTCGGGCGTCTGCACGCCGGGCTCCAGGCGGATCAGGTAGCGGATGTCGCGTTGCAGGCGCTGGTTCAAACCGACCAGGAAATCGACCGTCGCGCTCGGCTCGGACCGATCGATCTCCGACAGGTACTGGGCGAGCAGCGGTGTCGGCGGGTCGCAGGCCAGGTAGGGCGCCAGCTCGGCCCGCTGGGCTTCCTCGTAGCGGAACGGTAACTGCTCGGCGTGCGGCTCCAGGAAGAAGTCGAAGGGGTTGTAGACCGCCATCTCGGCGACCAGGTCCACGGTCACCGTGAACTCGCGCGTCTTCTCCGGGACCACCAGTCGCGCCAGGTAGTTGGCGAACGGGTCCTGCTGCCAGTTGATGAAGTGCTGTGCCGGCTCGATCCTCAGGCTGTAGCTGAGGATCTTGGTGCGGCAATGCGGGGCCGGGCGCAGGCGCACCACCTGCGGACCGAGGGCGACCAGGCGGTCGTAGCGGTAGCGGGTGACATGCTTCAGTGCGACATGGATGCTCATCGGAGGTATTCGTTCGAGATGTCGACGCCCAGGTCGTTGACGCGGCTGAGGAATGACTTCAGGTAGACGTGCAGGCCGGTGGCCATTACCTCGTCGATCGAGCCGAACTGCAGCTCGGCCTGCAGCTTGCCGGCGTGGCGCAGGGTCTCGCCGCGGCGGCCGCCGCTGACCTTGGTCAGGTTGCTGACCACGCGGGTCATGCTGTAGGCCAGCGAGCGTGGCATGCCGGGGTGCAGGATCAGGAGCTCGGCGACCTTCTCCGGCTGGATCACATTGCTGTAGACCTTGCGGTAGACCTCGAAGGCGGAGACCGACAGCAGCACCGCGCTCCAGTGGTAGTAGTCGTCGACCGCGTCGCCGCCGGCCTCGCGCGGTGCGTGGTACTTGACGTCAAGCAGGCGGGCGGTGTTGTCGGCCCGCTCCAGGAAACCGCCGACGCGCAGGAACTGCAGGGCCTCGTCCTGCAGCATGGTGCCGACGGTCACGCCGCCCAGCAGATGGGAGCGGAACTTCACCCACTCGAAGAGCTGGGCCGGGTCGCGCTCGTGCAGCTTGTCCTTGAGCAGGCGGCGGAACTCCAGCCAGGTCTGGTTCGTCGTCTCCCAGACCTCGGTGGTCAGCGTGCCGCGCACCGCGCGGGCGTTCTCGCGCATCGCGCGCAGGCAGTTGACGATGGAGCTCGGGTTGCCCTCGTCGGCGACCATGAACTCGGTCACCTTGGCCGGCTCGACCTCGCCGTAGCGGTCCCGGTAGGCCTCGCTGAGCTCGGAGATCGAGAGCAGGCTGGCCCAGCCCTGGGCGGCGTCGCCGGCCGACTGCGGCAGCAGCGAGGTCTGGTAGTTGACGTCGAGCATGCGGGCGGTGTTCTCTGCGCGCTCCATGTAGCGCGACAACCAGAACAGCGAATCAGCGGTGCGTGACAGCATCGTTCAGTCCTCCAGCACCCAGGTGTCTTTGGTACCGCCGCCCTGGCTGCTGTTGACGACCAGCGAGCCCTCCTTCAGCGCCACTCGCGTCAGGCCGCCGGGCACCATGCGCACCGTCTTGCCCGAGAGCACGAAGGGTCGCAGATCGATATGACGCGGCGCGATGCCCCTCTCCACAAAGGTCGGGCAGGTCGACAGCGACAGCGTCGGCTGGGCGATGTAATTGCTCGGGTTGGCGATCAGCTGGGCGCGAAACGCCTCCACCTCGGCCTTGCTCGCCGCCGGCCCGACCAGCATGCCGTAGCCGCCGGCGCCATGGACCTCCTTGACGACCAGCTCCGGCAGGTGGGCCAGCACGTAGGCCAGGTCGTCGGCGACCCGGCACTGCCAGGTCGGCACGTTGTGCAGGATGGGCTTCTCGCCGAGGTAGAACTCGACCATCTTGGGCACATAGGGGTAGATGGACTTGTCGTCGGCAATGCCGGTACCGATGGCATTGCAGAGCGTCACCTTGCCGGCCTTGTAGCTGTCCAGCAGGCCGCGGCAGCCGAGCGTGGAGTCGGCGCGGAAGGCGGCCGGGTCGAGGAAGTCGTCGTCGATGCGCCGGTAGATCACGTCGACCCGCTTGGGGCCGTGGGTGGTGCGCATGTACACATAGCCGTTGTCGACGAACAGGTCCTGGCCCTCGACCAGCTCGACGCCCATCTGCTGCGCGAGGAAGGCGTGCTCGAAGTAGGCGGAGTTGTACATGCCGGGCGTCATCACCACCACGGTCGGCTCGGCGTTGCCGCCGGGGGCGACCGAGCGCAGGGTGTCGAGCAGCAGATCGGGGTAGTGCGCGACCGGGGCGATGCGCGACTTGGCGAACAGCTCGGGGAACAGGCGCATCATCATCTTGCGGTTCTCCAGCATGTAGCTGACGCCGCTGGGCACGCGCAGGTTGTCCTCCAGCACATAGGTGGCGCCGCTGCCGTCGGGCTGTGCGGCGCGCACCAGATCGACGCCGGCGATATGGCTGTAGATGCCGCCGGGCGGGTCGACGCCGACCATCTCCGGCCGGTACTGCGCGTTGCCGAGGATCTGCTCGGCCGGCACGATGCCGGCCTTCAGGATGTGCTGCTCGTGATAGACGTCGTGGATGAAGCGGTTCAGCGCCGTCACGCGCTGGGCCAGGCCCTTCTCCAACTCGCTCCACTCGCCGGCGGGGATCACGCGCGGGATCAGGTCGAAGGGGATCAGTCGCTCGGTGCCCTCGCCGTCGTCCTTGTCGCCATAGACGGCGAAGGTGATGCCGACGCGGCGGAAGATCAGCTCCGCCTGCTCGCGGCGCTCGCGCATCAGCTGCAGCGGCTGGGCGTCCAGCCAGCTCGCGTAGGGGCCGTAGTGGGGGCGTGGACTGCCCGCGGCAGCCAGCATCTCGTCGAAGCGGGGAATCGTCGTCATAAGGCCTCCGATCCCCATAAGAGCAACTCCCGGGCCTGCACCCACTCGGGACTTTCCAGGGGCTGTGCACCGGGGTGAGGCGCCGCCGTCCATCGTGGACACTGGCCGCCCCATTGCTGTGCACGAGCCCCATGTCCCGCAAGCCTTTCGACGTCGACGCCCTTTGGTCCCTGGCCCGCATCGGCGCCCCCAGCCTGAGCCCGGATGGCTCGCAGGCGGTGGCCGCCGTGACCCGCTACGAGATGGAGGCCAACCTGGGGCGCAGCAGCCTCTGGCTGTTCTCCACCCTGGGCGGCGAGCCGCGCCGCCTGACCGAGGCCGGCGACAAGGACAGCGCGCCGAGTTGGAGCCCGGACGGCGACTGGATCGCCTTCACCGCCAAGCGGGAACAAGGCGGCATCAAGGACGAGGAGCCCCAGCTCTACCTGATCGCCCCCGATGGCGGCGAGGCCCGGCGCCTTGGACAGGTAGCCACCGGCGTCGACGCGTTCCGCTGGGCACCCGACGGCAAGAGCATCGTCTTCATCTCCTGGGTCTGGCCCGAGCTGAAGGGCATGGACGCCCAGGCCAAGGCCTTGAAGGAGTTCAAGGCGCGCAAGGAGAGCGCTTACGTGACCGAGGAGGCGCTCTACCGGCACTGGGACCACCACATCCCGATGGGCAGGCAGCCGCAGCTGCATCGCATCGACCTGAAGACCGGCAAGGTCGTCAACCTGATGCAGGGCAGCGGCATTTCGCTGGACTGGCGCGAGCCGGGCCTGAATAGCTTCGCGATCTCGCCTGACGCTCGTCGCATCGCCTTCACCTTCGACCCGGCGACCGAGAAGCGGCCCGACAACGGCTTTGCGCTGGCCGAGCTGGAGATCAAGACCGGTGCGATCCGCGTGCTGCTGCAGGACAAGGACTGGAGCTTCGACGCGCCGGCCTACAGCCGCGGCGGCCAGCACCTGGCCTTCATTGCCGCCGAGCAGGGCCGTCGGCACACCGCGCCGGCCCAGCTCGCGGTGCTGGACACCCAGGGCCAATGGGCGGTGATGAGCGCCGACTGGGATCGCGAGGTGGAGGCACCGCTGCAATGGCGGGACGACGACCTGGGCCTGCGCTTCGGTGCCGAGGACCGCGGCCGTCGCCATCTGTGGGAGTTCGACCTGCAAAGCCGCGCCGAGCCGGCCCTGTTGTTCGAGGGCGGTCATCTCGCCGCCTTCGACGCCAAGGCCGGCGCCATCGTCGTGCTGCACGATTCGGTGCAGTTCCCGCCCTGCCTGTCGGTGCTGACCACCGACGCCCCGCGGCGCATCGAGGCGATCAATGACGAGCTGCTTGCCCGCCAGGCCTTCGGCGCGCACGAGGAGGTCTGGGTCGATGGCGCCGAAGGCGACCCCGTGCAGATGTGGCTGGTCTACCCGCCGGACTTCGATCGCAAGAAGAAGTGGCCGGCGATGCAGGTCATCCACGGCGGTCCGCACACCGCGTTCGGCGACAGCTGGCACTGGCGCTGGAACCACCAGGTCTTCGCCAACCAGGGGCATGTCATTGCCTGCGTGAACTACCACGGCAGCTCCAGCTTCGGCTTCGCGTTCAAGGACAGCATCACGCAGCGCTGGGGACAGCTGGAGTTGCAGGATGTCGAGGCCGGCACCGATTGGCTGCTGCGCCAGCGCTGGGTCGACCGCAAGCGCCTCACCGCCACCGGCGGCAGCTACGGCGGCTACATGGTGGCCTGGATGAATGGCCATCTGGCGCCCGGCCGCTACCAGGCCTACGTCTGCCATGCCGGCTGCTACGACTGGCAGGCGATGTTCGCCACCGACGGCTACACCTGGTTCCCGAAGGAGCTCGGCGCCGCCTACTGGGACGACCCGGCCAAGGTCGCTGCGCAGTCACCGCACGCGTTCGCGCAGCACATGCAAACGCCCACCTTGGTGATTCACGGCCAGCTCGACTACCGCGTGCCCGACGCCCAGGGCCTGGCCTACTACAACACGCTCAAGCACCGCGGCGTGCCGGCCAAGCTGCTCTGGTTCCCGGACGAGAACCACTGGATCCTCAAGCCGCGCAACAGCAAGCTCTGGTACGCCGAATTCTTCGACTGGGTCGCCCGCTACACCTCCGGGGCTCAGCGCGGCAGGTAAAGCCGGTCGGCATAGGTCGCCAGCCACTGCGGGCGAAAGGCGACGAAGACCGCCGTCAGCATGCCGGTGATGAAGGCCTCGCCCCAGGCGCTGAGCCAGCGGCCGAGCAGCAGCTCGCCGGCCCGCAGGCCCTGGTCCACCGCCGGCTGGCTGATCAGCGCCAGCGCCCCGCTGAGGCTGAGCGCCAGCAGCGTGACGCCGAAGCCGCGGGCCAGGATGTAGACCATCAGGTGCGCCGGCAGCCAGCGGTGCACGGCGGCACCGCCGGCCAGCGCCAGGCTTGCCGGCAGCAGGCCCAGCCAGACCGCGCGCTGCAGCGCGTCGGCCATCGTCAGATCGCCGAGCCAGGCGTTGGCCAGCGCCACCGCCGGCAGGGCGAGCACGGTCAGCGGCCAGCCGGCCATCAGCAACAGCAGGCAGACGCCGGACATTGGTTGCAGCAAGGAGACGGCGCTGAGCCGGTCGGCACTCCACAGCAGCGGCAGCACGCCGGCCCAGAGCAGCCAGGGCCATGGCGGCGACGCCTGGCTGCGCCAGGGGCGCAGCGACAAGGCCACGATGACGGCGGCAGCGAACACGGCCAGGTTGAGGCTCAGCATCCGGCCATTCTCAAGCTCGGCAGCCGCAAGCCTCGCTGCGCTGGGCTTGCCTGCGGGCAGGCCTTGGCGGCCGGTCGGCTTGGGTGTTTCTACCGCCCTGCAAACTGGGGGGCGGGGTGTTGTGAGTCCGTCAACAGGCATGGGAGCATGGCATCGGCAGAGCCATTGCTGCCGCAACCCCTTTCCTGGAGCTGCTTCATGCCTGATTCCTTGTTCGGTGATCTGACGGCCCGCAAGCTGGGACCGGTGCTTGCCGCGATGACCGCGGTGGCGGGCCTGCTGGCTGCCGCTCCTGCGCAAGCCGTGGTGGTTTACAGCGGTGCCGTCAACATCGCCATTCCCGACAACATCGACGGTCTGTACTTCAACGTGGTGACCGGTGCGAGCGGCACTGACGGCTTGTCCGTGTCGGGATGGGACATCAATCCCTACTCGGCAGTCGCCGGCAACTTCAACCTCTGGGGGCCGACGACCCAGACTTGGTACAACGACCTGGGCTCTTACGTGGTGGGCGCCGGCACCATGATTGACGGCAGCGCCCTCTACAGCCGTCCCGGTGGCGGCACCAACGTCGGTCTGCAGGTGAGCTTGAACGCGCCGAATCTGTTCGGCTTCAAGTTCACCAACGAGTCGCTGGGCGTCACCAACTACGGTTGGGTCGAGATCACCTTCGGCGCCAGCGCCGGTGAGCGGGCGATCACCGGCTATGCCTACGAGACCAGCGGCGGCGGCATCATGGCCGGCGTGGTGCCTGAGCCGGGCACGGTGGCCTTGATGCTCGCCGGTCTGGCGGGTGTCGGTGCGGTGGCCCGTCGCCGCCAGCGCCAGGACGCCTGAGCCCTCGGCCGCTCGAAGCAAGACCTGAACGGCTCGCCGTTCAGGCCTTTTTCGTGGCCAAGGCGTCGCGCAGCGGCGCCAGCAGCTCGCCCATGCGGGCGGCCGGCGTCGATGCCTCGCGCATCGGTTGGCGCACCTGCAGCGCGCTGGGCGTGCGGATCGCGCGCTTGGCGCCTTGGAACGCCAGGCAGGCGGCCTCGAAGGGCAGGCCGCAGAAGTCCAGCAGCGCGCGGATCTGCGCCTCGGGCTCGGCGACCAGGGCCTCGTAATGCTGGACGCGGATCCGTGCCGGGTCGCGGGCCGCCCAGCGCTCGCCCTCGCTGACGCAGGCCCGGGCATAGCCGGCCAGGCTGTCGATCTCATAGCTGTAGCCGCAGCGACCCGGGCCGAACAGCTGCTTGTAGCAGGACCAGCAGGTCTCCAGCAGATCGCGCCGGCAATCGATCACCCGGGCCTGCGGCAGCATCGCGCGGATCGCCGCCAGGTAGAGCCAGTTGTCCGGCATCTTGTCGGTGAAGCGCGGCTTGGCCAGGCGCCAGCGCGCGCTCAGGCGCAGATAGTCCTGGCCCAGCCGCGTCCAGTCGGCCGCACTGGCCTGCGCGACCCAGCTCGGGTAGGGTCGGCCGCGGCGCCGTGACTCGGCCTCGATGACCTGGGCCAGGTAGGGCAGCTCGCTGGCGCCCTCGACCTCGGAATGCGCGGCCAGCACCTGCTCGGTCAGCGTACTGCCGGAGCGCGGCAGGCCGACCACGAAGATCACCTCGCCGCCCTGCGGATCGGCCTGGGCACAGCCGCCGGCCTCGAAGACATCGCGCAGGCCGGTCTGCAGGCGCGCGAAGCCGGCCGTGTCCCAGACCGTACCGGCCGCACGCACACCGGCATTCGCGCGTTCAATGGCCTGCAACGCGTCGGCGCTACGGCCGGCGTCCTCCAAGGCCTTGCCCAGCGCGAAGTCGAGCAGATAGCGGTCGACCGTCCCGCCGTCGCGACGGGCGGCGGCCCGCTCCAGCTGCGCCAGCTCGGCGGCGTCCAGCCTCTGGGTCTTCAGATCGGTCAGCGCGAACCAGGCGCGCGCCGGCTCGCGGCCGGCGGCGATCAGCCGGCGGCAGTCGGCCGCGGCCGCCTCGCCCTGGCCCAGCGCCTTGCGACAGCGCGCGCGTTGCAGCAGCCCGGCGGGCGACAGCGGCTCGAGCGCCAGCAGCGCGTCGGCGGCCTGCAGCGCCTCTTCATAGAAGCCCAGCTGATCGCATTCGATGCTGAGCTGGAACCAGTCGGCGGCGCTGCGCGCGCAGCCGGCGGCACGCTGCAGGCTGGCGCGGGCGGCGGCGCTGTCGCCGCCCTGGTCCTGGGCCTTGGCCAGCAGACCGTGCAGGCGCAGATCGCCGGGGCGCTGGCCCGCCGCGGCCGCCAACTGCAGGGCGGCGGCCTGCCATTCCTGGGCTTCGAGCAGGCGCAGGCCCTGCCAGAGCTGCACCTCCGGGTGATCGGGCGCCTCGCGCGCCGTCTGCAGCAGCCATTGATAGGCCAGCATCTTGTCGCCGGCGGCATGCAGGCGCATCAGCTGCTTCATCTGATCGGCCTGCGCCGGCGTCAGGCCGCGCAGGCGCTCGCGCAGTTCGGCGGCCTGGGCGGCCGGCAGGGGTGGCATGGGCATGCTGGCATTGTGCTGGCCCTGTGCCAGCGCTCAGGCCGCTGAAGGTGATCGACGAAACGACTGACGGCCCCGGGCTGCAGATCGCGCGCATCGCCTGGGATCGGAAACGCGGTGGCGGTCGCATGGCTTCTGTGACAGGCTTCGCGTGCCGCCGCTGATCCTGATGCGGCGCTCGGTGGCGAGGCACGAGATTCACGCGATCAGGGGTAGCGACGGCGCAGCCATGGAACGACTTGGTCGAGAGCTCAAGAGCTTGACTCGATGGACATCCAGGCGCCGGCCCGGCTTGGTGATCGCGGCTTTGGTCGGGACGGCCGCACTTCTCGCTGCGCCTGTCTCCTACTGGCTCCACCAGCAGGAGCAGATGGATCAAGGCGTTCGCCGGCTGCTGGACGATCATGCTGGCTCGTTGGTCCAGTACACCAACGAGCGGCTGCTGGCTTTTGAGTCCTTGGCCCGTGGCGTGCGCGGCTTTGTCGAAGGCTCGGATGAGATCAACGCGCGCGAGTTCCAGGCCTATGTGGCGTCGGTCCAGCTCGACAAGACGGCGCCGGGCTTGCTCGGTCTCGGCTTCGTCTCCCGCGTCGAGGCGGGCCAGCGGGCCGCGCTTGTCGAGCGCGCCGGGGCCCAGCATGGGCAACCCTATGTGCTGCATCCACCGGGCGAGCGAACGGTCTACGCGCCGATCACCTACTTCGAGCCCCTGAGCGACCGCAATCGCGGTGCGCTCGGTTTCGACTTGCTCACCAATCCGCAGGCGCAGCTGGCGTTGCAGGCAGCGCTGGGTACCGAGGAGCTGGTGCTCAGCGAGCGCATCCGTCTGGTCCAGGATGGCCCTCCGACCACCGCGGCACCGATGGCCTATGTGATCTACCTGTCGGCCTTTCGACCGGGGAGTCGACGTGCTCAGCAGCCAGCGTCCGTTCAAGGACTGATCGGTTGGGTCAGCGCGCCGTTCCGGCTCAGGGATGTGGTGGCAGCGGGCGCGGCCCGCCTGCCCAGCGGGTTGACGATCAGCCTTTCCGAGGAGCAGTCCAGCGATGGCAGGGTGGAGGCCGTCGCGGTGACCGATGGCGGCGTGCGGCTGCTCGATACCCCTTCCCAGGGCGCATCGGCCTTTGCCGCGAAGCAGCGGATCGAGTTCGGTGGCCAGCGGTGGACGATTCTGGTCACGCCAGATGCGGGTTTTCTCGCCAGCCATCGCGAGCGCGCTCACGATCTGGTGGCCATCGTCGGCGCCTTGCTCTGCCTCACCGTCGCCCTCATCGTGTGGTTGCTGTCGACATCGCGGCAGCGGGCCATGGCGCTAGCCGAGCGGATGACGGCACAGCTGCGTGCGGTTTCCGTGGAGATGGCCGGGACCCTCAATGCGTTGCCGGACCGCCTGATCGAATTGAAGGAGGACGGCACTTGCCTGTCGTTCCGATTCAACGCCAAGCAGGGGGCTGCGCTGGCCGGTGCCCTGCTCGTCGGCAAGCGGCCCCACGAAGTCCTGCCAGCACCGGCGGCCGATGGCATCCTGGCGGCGATTCGAGAAGCCAAGGAGGCCGGCCTGTCGCAGGGTCGGGTGGTCTCCATTCCGGGTCGCTTCACGCCGCGCTGGTTCGAGCTCTCGGTGGCCAGAACCGATGCCGAGGATGAGGCCTCGCATCGCTACATCCTGATCGCGCGTGACATCAGCGATCGAGTTCAGGCTTCGCAGGTCCTGGAAGCCAGTCAGAAGGTGCTGGCCGAGGCGCAGCGCGTTGCTGCCGTGGGTCACTTCTGGGTGGACACGCCGTCCCAGCGGTGGATCGGCGCCTCGAGTGCCTGCGATCTCTGGGGCCTGCCGAGCGAGGGGGCGATGCCGCTGGCCGAGCTGGCGGCCATGGTCGACGAGCGACAGCGGGATGCCTTCATGGCCTTTTGCCTGAGGGGCTCGGCCCGGGAGCATGCGGACCTCGAGTTCAGGATCTGCCGCGCTGACAGCAGGGAGTCGCGCTGGTTGGTCGTTCGCAAGCGCGCTGACGTGAGCGTGCCCGGCAATGCCAACGAGGGCGGCAGCGAGGCGCTCGATTTCTTCATCGTTCAAGACATCACCGAGCGCCGCAACGCCGACGCACAGCTGCGCCTGCTTGGCAAGGCGATCGCCAGCCTGCATGACATCGTGATCATCACGGAAGCAGAACCGATCACCGATCCGGGGCCGCGCATCGTGTTCGTCAACCAAGCCTTCGAACGCATCATGGGTTATGCCCGCGACGAGGTGATCGGGCGCTCGCCGCGGATCCTGCAGGGGCCCGGCACCGATCGGCAGGAGTGCGATCGCATCCGTCGTGCGCTGGAACGCTGGCAGCCCGTGCGTGCCACCTTGCTGAACTACACGAAGAGCGGTGAGGAGGTATGGATCGAGCTGGATATCCAGCCGATCGCCGATGAGAAGGGCTGGTTCACGCACTGGGTTTCCGTCGAGCGCGACATCACGCAACGCAAAGCGATCGAGGCTCAGGTTCATCAGCTGGCCTACTTCGATGTGCTGACGGGGCTACCGAACCGCGTGCACTTCCTGGCGTTTGCCAAGACCGCCTACCAGCTGACCCAGGACCGGCGAACGCTTGGCGCCACGCTGCTCATCGATCTGGACAACTTCAAGGTCGTCAACGACACCTGGGGCCATCGCAGTGGCGACGAGCTGCTGAAGTCGGTGGCTGCACGCTTGCGCGCCGTTGTGCCCGACGGCGGGGAGGTGGCGCGCCTTGGCGGCGACGAGTTCATCGTCATCATCGGCGATCTGGGTGATCAGCTGGAGGCCGCCCAGAGCCGGGTCAGAAGCTTGTGCGATACCTTGCTGGCCGCGCTGGCCAGTCCGGTGGACATCGAGGGCAGGGCGCATGTGTGCACCGCCAGCATCGGCATCGCGATGTTCGGTGAATCGATCGCGCCGGTCGACGACCTGCTGCGCCGCGCCGACTCGGCGATGTACGCGGCCAAGGCGGCGGGTCGCAACGCTTATCACTTCTTCGATGAGCAGCTGCAGCAGGAGCTGGAGCTGAAGGCCAATTTCGAGGCCGATCTGCGTCTGGCCCTGGACCGCGATCAGCTGCATCTGGTCTACCAACCCAAGGTTGACCGGCAGGGACGGGTGGTCAGCGTTGAGGCGCTCTGCCGCTGGCGCCATCCTGAGCGGGGCAACGTGCCGCCGTCCCTGTTCATCCCAATGGCCGAGAGCTGCGGCCTGATCTACCGAATGGGCATGTGGATACTCCGTCGCGCGCTGGAGGATTTGCAGGCCTGGAGTCAGCAGCCCGTCACCCGCGACCTTGCCTTGGCGGTCAATGTGAGCGCCCGCCAGTTCCACCACCCAGGCTTTGTCGAGGAGGCCATGGCGGTGATCAACGAGGCGGCCGTCCAGCCGGGGCAACTGACCCTGGAACTGACGGAAAGCGTGGTGGCCGAGGATGTGGCGAGCATCGTGCAAACCATGGCGCTGTTGCGGCAGCGTGGGGTTCGTTTCTCGCTGGACGATTTCGGTACCGGCTACTCGTCGCTGAGCTATCTGCGCCAACTGCCGCTCAACGAGGTCAAGATCGACCGCAGCTTTGTCATCAACGTGGCCGAGAGTCCCGCCGATGAGTCGGTGGTGCAAACCGTGGTGGCGCTGGCCAGCAGCCTCGGGTTTTCGGTGGTCGCTGAAGGCGTGGAGACGGTCGACCAGCACCGCGTGCTGTTGGCCAGCGGCTGCGACTTGTTCCAGGGCTATCTCTTCTTCAAGCCCATGTCGGCGGTGCAACTTGCCGCGGCGATGGCGAACTTGCCTGTTGGGCAATGAGGGCTGCCGACTCTGAGCGCCCAAGGAAAAGGCCGGGCAGTGCCCGGCCTCGTCGCGAGATCGCGGTGAGTCAATGCCCGCTGGCGCCGGCCGCACCCAGGCCGGTCTCCGAGCGCACCTGTTGTGCGGCGAACGCGTCGCGCTCCTGGGCCGCCTGCTGGCTGCGGTCAAAGAGGGACACCAGCCAGATCGTCAGGAAGGCCGCCGTCATCGAGAACAGCGCCGGCGAGGTGTAGGGGAACCAGGCCGAGCCCTTGGCATAGCCCAGCGTGGCCTCCCAGACCGAGGGGCTGACGATGGTCAAGGCCACCGAGCTGATCAGGCCGACGAAGCCGCCGACCACCGCACCGCGCGTCGTGCAGTCCTTCCACAGCACCGACATGAAGAGCACCGGGAAGTTCGCGCTGGCAGCGATCGCGAAGGCCAGCGAGACCATGAAGGCGATGTTCTGCTTCTCGAAGGCGATGCCCAGCACGACGGCGATCAGGCCCAGGGCCAGGGTGGTGATGCGCGAGACCTGCAGCTCCTTCTTGGTGTCGGCCTTGCCCTTCTTGAACACGGTGGCGTAGAGGTCGTGGCTGACCGCCGAGGCGCCGCTCAGCGTCAGGCCGGCGACCACGGCGAGGATGGTCGCGAAGGCCACCGCCGAGATGAAGCCGTAGAAGACATTGCCGCCCACGGTCTTGGCGACCAGCACCGCCGCCATGTTGGCCGTGCCCGCGCCGCCCTTGATGACGCCGCCGGCGGCCATCTCGGGGTTGGTCAGCACCAGGGTGATGGCGCCGAAGCCGATGATGAAGATCAGGATGTAGAAGTAGCCGATCCAGGTGGTCGCCCAAAGCACCGACTTGCGCGCTTCCTTCGCGTCGGGCACGGTGAAGAACCTCATCAGGATATGAGGGAGTCCGGCCGTGCCGAACATCAGCGCCATGCCGAAGCTGATCGCCGAGATCGGGTCCTTGATGAAGCCGCCCGGGCCCATGATGGACAGGCCGGTGGCGGCCGCTTCCTCCGGCGTCTTGCCGGCGGCCACGGCGATCTCGGTCTTCACCGTCACCGCCTTGGCGAACAGGGTCTCGAAGCTGAAGCCGTACTGCGCCATCACCATCACCGCCATGAAGCTGACGCCGGACAGCAGCAGCACCGCCTTGATGATCTGCACCCAGGTGGTGGCCGTCATGCCGCCGAACAGCACATAGACCATCATCAGCGCGCCGACCAGCACCACCGCGACCCAGTACTCCAGGCCGAACAGCAGCTTGATCAAGGCGCCGGCGCCGACCATCTGCGCGATCAGGTAGAAGGCCACGACGACCAGCGTGCCGCTGGCCGCAAACGCGCGGATCGGCGTCTGCTTGAAGCGGTAGCCGGCGACGTCGGCGAAGGTGAACTTGCCGAGATTCCTCAGGCGCTCGGCCATCAGGAAGGTGATCACCGGCCAGCCGACGAGGAAGCCGATCGAGTAGATCAGGCCGTCAAAGCCCGAGGCCATGACCGCGGCGGAGATGCCCAGGAACGACGCGGCGCTCATGTAGTCGCCGGCGATCGCCAGGCCGTTCTGGAAGCCGGTGATGCCGCCGCCCGCCGTGTAGAAGTCAGCCGCCGAGCGGGTGCGCGACGCCGCCCATTTGGTGATCCACAGGGTGCCCAGCACAAAGAGGCCGAACATCGAGATCGCCGTCCAGTTGGTCGCCTGCTTGGCGGTCGGGCCGAGGTCGCCGCCGGCGGCCCAGGCCGAGCCGCCGACCAGCAGGCCGGCGAGCAGGGTGAGGAAGACCTTGTTCATTTCGCCGTCTCCTTCAGCAGCTCGCGGGTCAGCTGGTCGAACTCGCTGTTCGCCCGGCGAACATAGACCGCGGTGACGATGACGGTGAAGATGATCACGCCCATGCCGATGGGCACGCCCAGCGAGGTCACGCCGGTGCCCAGGGGCTGGGCGAGGAATGGCTTGTCGAAGGCGATCAGTGCGATGAAGCCGTAGTAGACGGCGAGCATGGCGACGGTCAGGGTCAGGCCCAGCAGATTGCGCTTGCGGCGCAACTCCAGGTACTTGGGGTGGCGCTGGATGCGCGCGACGACGGGGTCATGCATGAAAGGCTCCTGGACGGGGTGCTGCGATGGCGTCCATGCTCGGCCGACGCGCTGACCATGGACTTACGCTGGCGGCCAGCGCCCATCAGGAATGTCCGGGGGTGTCTTGCAAGCCTGGTGCAAGCCGGCGCTGTCATCACGCGCAGGCTCGCGCGCCGTCCACAAAGAACAAGGCCCCCGGATGGGGGCCTCGTCGGATGCGCATGGGCTCAATGCTTGCCGCCCGCCGGCGGCTGAAGCAGCCGGTCGGTGTAGGCGATCGCCATCGAGCTGAGCAGGAAGACGACGTGGATCAGGGTCTGCCAAAGCAGCACCTTCTCGTCGTAGTTGGCGGCGTTGATGAAGGTCTTCAGCAAATGGATGCTGGAAATGCCGATGATCGCCGTGGCCAGCTTGACCTTGAGCACCGAGGCGTTGACATGGCTGAGCCATTCGGGCTGGTCCGGGTGGCCGTTCAGGTTGAGCCGGGACACAAAGGTCTCGTAACCGCCGACGATGACCATGATGAGCAGATTGCTGATCATCACCACGTCGATCAGCGCCAGCACGACCAGCATGATGATGGTCTCGTTGAGCCCGGTGATGGCGACATCGCTCTTGTAGCCGATGCTGGTCACCAGCTTGGTCAATGCGTCCTGGTTGCCGAAGGCGGCCTCGATCAGGTGGACCAATTCGACCCAGAAGTGGAAGACGTAGACCGCTTGGGCGAGGATCAGACCCAGGTAGAGCGGCAGTTGCAGCCAGCGGCTGGCGAAGATCAGATTGGGCAGGGTGGGGCGCATGGTGAGGGGGCTGAAGCGGCCGCGGATTCTAGGCAGACCTCCGTGTCAACCCTAGGTTGCCGGGGCGTGCAGGGTCAGGTCGGAGTCAGCGACGATGCGCACCATGGCGTGCAGTCCATCACGCCTACCCTGCCCAGTATCCGGAGACCTTCGATGAGCCATCTCTACCCGCCTGCCGCCACCGCCCGTATCCAGGGCATGGATGCCTATCACGCGCTGTGCAAGGAAGCCGAGACCGATTACGCCGGCTACTGGGCGCGCCTGGCCCGCGAGTTCCTGAGCTGGAAGCAGCCGTTCACGAAGAGCCTGAACGACAGCCAGGCGCCCTTCTTCAAGTGGTTCGAGGACGGCAAGCTCAATGTCTCCTACAACTGCCTGGACCGCCATGTCGAGGCCGGCAAGGGCGATCGCACCGCCATCATCTTCGAGACCGACGGCGGCGAGTCGCGCCGGGTCTCCTACGCCGAGTTGCTGGCTACCACCTGCCGCATCGCCAATGTGCTGAAGGCCAAGGGCGTGAAGAAGGGCGACCGCGTCGTCATCTACATGCCGATGTCGGTCGAGGGCGTGGCGGCCATGCAGGCCTGCGCGCGCATCGGCGCCACGCACTCGGTGGTCTTCGGCGGCTTCTCGGCGCAGAGCTTGCGCGACCGCATCAACGATGCCGGCGCCGTGGCCCTGATCACCGCCGACGAGCAGCAGCGCGGCGGCAAGGCCCTGCCGCTGAAGGCCATCGTCGACGAGGCCCTGGCCGACAACGCCTGCCCGACGCTGAAGGACGTCATCGTCTACCGCCGTACCGGTGGCAACGTCGGCTGGGTGGCCGGTCGCGACCAGTGGCTGCACGAGCTGACCGAGGGCGTGGCGTCGACCTGCGAGCCCGAGTGGGTGGAGGCCGAGCATCCGCTGTTCCTGCTCTACACCAGCGGCTCGACCGGCAAGCCCAAGGGCGTGCAGCATTCCAGCGGTGGCTACCTGCTGCACGCGGCGCTGACCACCAGCTGGACCTTCGACCTGCAGGACAGCGACATCTTCTGGTGCACCGCCGACATCGGCTGGGTCACCGGCCACAGCTACATCGCCTATGGCCCGCTGGCGCTGGGCGGCACCCAGGTGGTGTTCGAGGGCGTGCCGACCTTCCCCGACGCGTCGCGCTTCTGGCAGATGATCGCCAAGCACCAGGTGACGATCTTCTACACGGCGCCAACCGCCATCCGCTCGCTGATCAAGGCGGCCGAGACCAACGACGCGGTCCACCCCAAGCACCACGACCTGTCCAGCCTGCGCCTCTTGGGCAGCGTCGGCGAGCCGATCAACCCGGCCGCCTGGGAGTGGTACCACAAGAACGTCGGCGGCGGCCGCTGTCCCATCGTCGACACCTTCTGGCAGACCGAGACCGGCGGCCACATGATCACCCCGCTGCCGGGCGTGACGCCGATGCTGCCGGGCTCCTGCACCCTGCCGTTCCCTGGCATCCAGGCGGCCATCGTCGACGAGATGGGCAATGACGTGCCCAACGGCAGCGGCGGCATCCTGGTCGTCAAGAAGCCCTGGCCGAGCATGATCCGCACCATCTGGGGCGACCCCGAGCGCTTCAAGAAGAGCTACTACCCCGAGGAGCTCAAGGGCTATTACCTGGCCGGCGACGGCGCGATCCGCGACAAGGACACCGGCTATTTCACGATCACCGGCCGCATCGACGATGTGCTCAATGTCAGCGGTCACCGCATGGGCACGATGGAGATCGAATCGGCCCTGGTCGCGCACACCGATCTGGTCGCCGAGGCGGCGGTGGTCGGCCGTCCGGACGATGTAACCGGCGAGGCGATCTGCGCCTTCGTGGTGCTCAAGCGCAGCCGGCCGACCGGCGACGAGGCCAAGGCGATCGCCAAGGAGTTGCGCGACTGGGTGGCCAAGGAGATCGGCCCGATCGCCAAGCCCAAGGAGATCCGCTTCGGCGACAACCTGCCCAAGACGCGCAGCGGCAAGATCATGCGCCGCCTGCTGCGTTCGCTGGCCAAGGGTGAGGCAGTGACCCAGGACACGAGTACCTTGGAGAACCCGGCGATCCTGGATCAGTTGGCGCAAGCCAATTGATCCAGGGGCGGGCGCAAGCCCGGCGCCGCGCAGCGGCGTTCGCCGGTGGACGGCGCAGCCGGCACCCCGCCATCCTCGATCAGTTGGCGCAAGCCACGATCCAGGCCGGGCGCCAGCCCGGCGCCGCGCAGCGGCGTTCGCCGGCGCGGCCTCCCGTCGGGTCAGCTTGATCGCCCTATCAAATCTGACAGTGGTGCGCCGCCTGCCGCCTGCCTAGCATGTCCACCATGTCTGGCAACAAAGGTGGCGCATGAGCTTTGTCTCCCATTGGATGGTGGCGATCAGCGCCGTGGCGCTGACCGCGCAGGCTGAACCGTCATCGCCCGAAGCGCCCCAGGCGCTCGACCGGGTTGAGGTGGTCACGCAGCGCAGCACGGTCATGCCCTATTCCCGCTGGGTCAGTGCGGTGCAGCCGGTGCACCGGATCAGCGGCGGTCAGCTGCGCCAGGGCGTGCGCCTGTTCAGTCGCGACAAGAGCCGGGCCCTGCGCGTCAGCGTCGACGACGATGCACACAGCCAGGCCATCTCCCCCTTGCTGGGCGAGCTCTACGTGGTGCCGCATGACCTGCCGATGGAAGGCGCACAGGCCGAACTCAGCGTCAACCGCAGCGATGGCAGTTGGGGGGTCGGCAACTTTGCGCTCGTCCCGCAACTCGGCCCGCAGCCGCCCGACGTCGCGGCGGTCCGCCAGGTGCTGGGCGGCTACCGAGCGGTCTACCGCGAGCGCTTTCCGTTGAGCTGGCGTCTGCTGTCGCGGTCCGAGGCGAGTCTCGATGTCTGCCTGCCCCAAGCCGGCGGCGTGCTGCGGGTCGTCGCGACCGATGGGCGCGCCTTGATCGAGCTGCCGATGATGCGCACGCCCCAGGAACACGCGCAGACCACCGGCCTGAGCCTGCATTGCGCGAGCCTGAAGCCCGAAGTCGGCTGGGACGGACAGGCGCGGTTGGAGTATCCCGACCAGGCGGTCGTGCTGCTGGGTTTCCGCCTGCTCTGAGGGTAGGCCCGCAACGGGCTCGTGCTGGCGGCCGAGATACTGGCGGCCCCCAGGAACCGCCGGTCTGGCACGACCGGCACTGCGAGTCCATGAAAAGCTGGCAAGGCGCGCAATTGCGCGTGGTCTGCGCCGCAGGATCGTCAACCGAGGCCTTTGAATCGGTCGCCATCGAGGCCCGAGGCCTGGGCTTTCCCTATTGCTCCTTCGGCATGAAGGGGCCGGTGCCGCTGGCGGCGCCGCGAGCGGTTTGGTGCAGCACCTACCCGGCTGATTGGCAGCGGCTGTACGAAGAGCGTGGCTATATGCGCGTTGATCCGACCGTGCGCCATGCCTTGGTGTCCGACGAGCCGCTCTGCTGGCCCGGCGACGTCTACGCCGAGGCGCCGGCTTTCTTCGATGAGGCGGCGCGGCATGGGCTTCGCTACGGCGTGGCCGTTCCCTACCGCGACGCCCGGGGCATGGTCAGCCTGCTCAGCCTGGTGCGCAGCGACGCGGCCATTGCGGCCGATGAGCTGGCGGCCAAACGGGAACGCCTGCACTGGCTGGCCGTGCTCTGCCACGAGGGCATGCTGAGGGCCTGGGGCGAGTTGCTGCGCGACGACAGCGGCGTGCAGCTGACGGCGCGCGAGCTCGATGTCCTGCGCTGGACCTGTGAAGGCAAGACGGCATCGGAGATGGCGCAGATCCTGCAGATCGCCGAGCCGACGGTGAACTTTCACGTGCGCAACGCCAGTGCCAAGCTGGGCACCAGCAATCGCACGGCGGCGGCGGTGCGCGCCGCCTTGCTCGGCTTGCTGTGGTGAGGGGCGACCGAGGCAGCTCGGCCGCCGCCCCATGCTTCACTTCGTCGCCAGGACCCAGGCGGCGAGCTTCTTGGCTTCGTCGGGCGTGACCTGGGGGTTGGCCGGCATCGGCACGGCGCCCCAGACGCCTTGGCTGCCCTTGATGATCTTCTCGGCGAGCTTGTCGGCCGCCTGCTTGTCGGCCTTGTACTTGGCCGCCACTTCCTTGTAGGAGGGGCCCAGCACCTTCTTGTCGACCGCATGGCAGGCCATGCAGTTCTTCTTTTGGGCCAGGGCCATGTCGGCGCGCGCCAGCGGGCTGTAAACGGTGGCCACAGCGGCCAGCAGCGAAACCAGCATCAGCTTCATGAAGGAAACCTTTCTCTCCGGGGGTTGAAATTCGGCTCGATTGTGCCGAGGCGGGCGAATAAAGTCCTGCAGTCGGACAAGGAGTGCAAATGGGCTTTCTGCTGTTGGCCGTGCTGTTCTTGGCGCTCAAGGCGCTGGATGTCGGCTTTGTCGCCAACCTGAGCTGGTGGTGGGTCTGTCTACCCTTGGCGGCGGCGGCTGTCTGGTGGCAGCTGGCCGACAGCTTCGGCTACACGCAGAAGAAAGCCATGCAGCGCATGGACGAGCGCAAGGAGCAGCGGCGCCAGCGCCAGCTCGAAGCCCTGGGTCGGGGCGGCGAGCGGCGCAAGCGCTGAGCGCTGCTCAGCGGTTCTCGAACTTGTCGAGCACCGCGCCGCTGCTGGCGCTGCTCGCGTTCATGGCGAACTTGGCCAGCACGCCGCGGGTGTAGCGCGGCGCCGGCCGCACCCAGGCGGCCTTGCGCCGCGCCAGCTCCTCGTCGGAGACATGCAGCTGCAGCAGCAGCTGGTGGGCATCGATGGTGATCGAGTCGCCCTCCTGCACCAGCGCGATGGTGCCGCCCTCGTAGGCCTCGGGCGCCACATGGCCGACGACCATGCCCCAGGTGCCGCCGCTGAAGCGCCCGTCGGTGATCAGGCCGACCGACTCGCCCAGGCCCTGGCCGATCAGCGCGCCGGTCGGTGCGAGCATCTCCGGCATGCCCGGGCCGCCCTTGGGGCCGAGGTAGCGCAGCACCATCACGTCACCGGCGTTGATCTGCTTGGCCATGATGGCGGCCAGCGCCGACTGCTCGTCGTCGAACACGCGGGCCGGGCCGGTGATCACCGGGTTCTTCAGCCCGGTGATCTTGGCCACACAGCCCTCGGGCGACAGATTGCCGCGCAGGATGGCCAGATGACCCTCGGCGTACATCGGGTTGCCGATGTCGCGGATCACTTCCTGGTCGGCGCGCAGCTCGGGCACCTCGGCGAGGTTCTCGGCCACGGTCTTGCCGGTGATGGTGATGCAGTCGCCATGCAGCAGGCCGGCCTTCAGCAGCACCTTCATCACGGCCGGTATGCCGCCGGCCTGGTGCAGGTCGACCGCCAGGAAGCGGCCGCTGGGCTTGAGGTCGCAGAGCACCGGGATCTTCTTGCGCATGCGCTCGAAGTCGTCGATGGTCCAGTCCACCCCGGCCGCATGGGCGATGGCCAGGAAATGCAGCACCGCATTGGTCGAGCCGCCGGTGGCCATGATGACCGCCACCGCGTTCTCGATCGCCTTCTTGGTGACGATGTCGCGCGGCTTCAGGTCGGCCTTGACCGCCTCGACCAGCACCGCCGCCGCCTTCTTGGTGTGTTCGACGACCTCGTCCTCGACGTTGGACATCGACGAGGAATAGGGCAGGCTCATGCCCAGGGCTTCGAAGGCCGAGCTCATGGTGTTGGCGGTGTACATGCCGCCGCAGGAGCCGCTGCCCGGGATCGCGCGTTTCTCGATCTGGCAGAAGTCTTCCTCGCTCATCGTGCCGGCGGTGAACTGGCCGACCGCCTCGAAGACCGAGACGATGTTCAGGTCCTGGCCCTTGTAGCGCCCCGGCTTGATGGTGCCGCCGTAGATATAGATCCCCGGCACGTTGGCGCGCAGCATGCCCATCATGCCGCCCGGCATGTTCTTGTCGCAGCCGCCGATGACCATCACGCCGTCCAGCCACTGGCCGCCGACGCAGGTCTCCACGCAGTCAGCGATGACCTCGCGGGAGACCAGCGAGTACTTCATGCCTTCGGTGCCCATGGCCATGCCGTCGCTGATCGTCGGCGTGCCGAACAGCTGGGCGTTGGCGCCGGCCGCCTTCAGGCCGATGACCGCCGCGTCGGCCAGCTTCTGCAGGCCGGAGTTGCAGGGCGTGATCGTCGAGTGGCCGTTGGCCACGCCGATCATCGGCTTGCCGAAGTCGCTCTCCTGGTAGCCCATGCCGTAGTACATGGAGCGGTTGGGCGCGCGGGCCACGCCCTCGGTGATGTTCTTGCTGCGGCGGTTGTAGCTCATGGGTCGGGGCAGGGAAGGGGGGAATGGCGGGCAGTATCGGCAGCGCAATCCATTCGATCAAGCTAGGTGGAAGCGCATAATCAATTCCATGCTGGAATCTATCGATCCGCAAGCGGCGCGCGTCTTCCTGGCCTTGGCCGAGGAGTTGCATTTCGGTCGCGCCGCCGATCGTCTGGGGCTGCGCCAGCCCCAGGTCAGCAAGCTGCTGCGCGCGCTGGAGGCCCGAGTGGGCGCGCCATTGCTGCTGCGCTCAAGCCGCCGCGTGCAGCTCAGTCCGGCCGGCCAGGCGTTGCGCGAGCCGCTGCGCGACTGGCTGGCCCAGGGTGCGGCGCTGCTGCCGCTGGCCCGTGCCGCGGCGCGCGGCCAGCAGGGCCGGCTGCGCCTGGCCTTTGTGTCGCCGGCCGGCTTTGGCGAGCTGCCGCGCTGGCTGCGCGCGCTGCGCGACGCCGAGCCCGGCATCGAGCTGCTGCTGCGCGAGGCCACGCTGGACCTGCAGCTGGATGGGCTGGCGCGTGGCGAGCTCGATGCCGGCCTGGTGCTGCACCCGGTCGGCGCCCCGCGCCTGCCGCAGGCGCTGCGCGCGCTCGGTCGCGAGCCCTTCTGCCTGGCGCTGTCGGCCGCGCAGGCGGCGCGCCTGGGCGAGCGGCCCAGCTTGGCGGCTCTGCTGGCCGAGCCGCTGGTGATGTTCCCGCGCGCGATCGCGCCCGCCTTGCACGACGCCGTGCTGGCCTTCTACCGAACGCACGGCGTGGACCCGCAGCCGCGCCAGCGCGCGGTGCAGATGGCCACCCTGATCCACCTGGTCTCGGCCGACTTCGGCCTGGCCTGGGTGCCGGCCTCCATGCAGGCCTTGCAGCGTGCCCAGGTGGTGTACCGGCCGGCGCCGCGCGGCGCACCGCAGTGCGAGACCTGGCTGCTCGCCGCCGAACCGCGGCCGCCGGTGGTCGATGCCTTGCTGCGCCACCTGCGCTGAGCCCAGCTGAGAAGATAGGGGTCAACGTCGGCCCCTTGGCGGCGTTGCGTCCTGACTCCTGACTCCTGGCCATGCCTCTGCCCATGTTGCGCTCGATCTGCCTTGCCCTCCCGCTGCTGCTCCTGCCCCTGGCCCAGGCCGCCGTGCTCAAGGACGAAGCGCTGCAGCGCCTGCTCGACCAGGGCCGCATCGAGGAGCTGGAGCGTGAGGCCCAGGCCCGCGGCGGTGACGATGGTCAGGCCGCCCAGGTGCTGGTGATGCTGCGCGGCAGCGGCCCGCTGGTCGAGGCGGTGCGCGCCGCCGAGGCCTGCGTCGCCCAGCATCCGCAATCGGCCGCCTGCCATTACGCGCTGGGCAGCGCGCTGGGCGTGGACGCCCAGCAAGGCGGCATGCTGCGCGGCCTGCGCCTGGTCGGTCGCATCCGCGACGCCTTTGCCAAGGCCCTGGAGCTGGATTCGGCGATGTTCGAGGCCCGCTCCAGCCTGCAGCTGCTCTACCTGGTGGTACCCGGCGTGGCCGGTGGCAGCGTCGACAAGGCGCGGCAGCTGGAACAGCAGGTGCGCGAGACCCAGCCCGAGGTGGCCAAGCTGCTGCGCGCCCGCCTGGCGGCGCAGGACAAGCGCTGGGCGGATGCCGAGCGCGAGCTGGCCGCCATCCAGCTGGGGCGTCAGCCCAGCTTCCACAACGAGGTCGTCAACGCCTGGGCCGGCCTGGCCCGGCAGTGGAACAAGAGCGATCAGCACGCCAAGTCGCGCGCCCGCTTCGAGCAGCTGATGCAGCAGCTGCCCGAGCTGGCGTCGCCGGTCTACCAGTTGGCCCGCACCCTGGCCGACGAGGGCCGGCAGACGGAGGCGATCCGCCTTTACGAAAGGGCCCGCGGCCTGATCGGCGGAGCGGTGCTGCCGATCGATCACCGGCTCGGCGTGGCCTGGATGGACCTCGGCGACAAGGACAAGGCGCGCCAGCATCTGCAGCGCTTCTTGCAGGACCGCCGCGCCAACCCCGGCAATGTCGACGATGCCAAGCGTCGCTTGAAGGAGCTCGCCTGACTACACTGCGCGCCCTTCCTGAGTTGAGCGCGCGATGTGGGTTCATGACCTGAAGCCGGTGGCCCTGCAACTGGGGCCTGTCAGCATCCACTGGTACGGCCTGATGTACCTGGTCGCCTTCGGCCTGTTCCTCTGGCTGATGCGGCGGCAGATCGCCAAGCCCTGGCATGCGGCGCAGGGTTGGACCGCCAAGGACGTCGACGACCTGCTGTTCTTCGGCGTGCTCGGCGTGATCATCGGCGGCCGGCTCGGCCAGGTGATCTTCTATGAGCCGCTGCGCTACCTGGCCAATCCGCTGGAGATCGTCATGATCTGGAAGGGCGGCATGTCGTTCCACGGCGGGCTGCTTGGCGTGATCGCCGCGCTGGCCTGGTTCGCGCGCTCGCGCGGCCGCAGCTTCTGGGACGTCACCGACATCGTCGCCCCCTGCGTGCCCACCGGCCTGGCCGCCGGCCGCGTCGGCAATTTCATCAACGGCGAGCTGTGGGGCCGCGTGGCCTCGCCCGAGCTGCCCTGGGCAATGGCGTTCCCGGCCTCCGGAGACCTGCTGCCACGCCATCCGTCGCAGCTCTACCAGGCCGCCGCCGAGGGCCTGCTGCTGTTCGCGCTGCTCTGGTGGTTCGCCGCCAAGCCGCGTCAGCGCGGCGCGATCAGCGGCCTGTTCCTGATCGGCTATGGCGGGCTGCGCTTCGTGATGGAGTTCTTCCGCGAGCCGGATCACTTCGACTTCGGCCTGAAAGCCCTGCCGCTCAGCCAGGGCCAGACCCTGTGCGCGGCGATGATCCTGGCTGGCCTCGCCATCCTGGCCTGGAGCCGCAGGAAAGCCGCATGAGACAGATCTTCTTCGACACCGAAACCACCGGCCTGGACCCGGACAAGGGCGACCGCATCGTCGAGATCGGCTGCGTGGAGATGGACGGCCGCCAGCTCACCGGCCGGCATCTGCACCTCTACCTGAACCCCGAGCGCGACATGCCCGAGGAGGCGTTCAAGATCCACGGCCTGTCGTCCGCCTTCCTGGCCGACAAGCCGGTCTTTGCTGCCGTCGTCGACGAGTTCCTCGCCTTCATAGCCGGCGCGCAGCTGGTCATCCACAACGCCGCCTTCGACGTCGGCTTTGTCAACGCCGAGCTGCGCCGCCTGCAGCGTCCGCCGCTGGCCGACACCGTGGCCAGCGTGCTCGACACCTGGCAACTGGCCAAGGAGCTGTTCCCGGGCAAGGCGAACTCGCTGGACGCGCTGTGCCGGCGCCTGGAGGTCGACAACAGCGGCCGCACCTTCCACGGCGCCTTGCTCGACGCCGAGCTGCTCGCCGAGGTCTACATCCGCCTGACCCGCGGCCAGCACAGCCTGCTGGGCGAGGAGAGCAGCGAAGCGAGCAGCGCGGCGACCGAAGAGTTGGGCGATTTCGACTTCGCCGCCTTGCGCCTGCCCGTGTTGCTCGCCAGCGAGGAAGAGCGCGCCGCCCACGAGCGTTTGCTGGTCGGATTGGACAAGGAGGCCGGTGGTCAGAGCCTGTGGCGCAAGGCCCTAGCGCCAGCCGTGGCATAATCTGCGGCTTTCCCGGAAACACCCAGGTGTGGCCCGGGCGGTTAGCTCAGCGGTAGAGCACTGCCTTCACACGGCAGGGGTCACAGGTTCGAACCCTGTACCGCCCACCAAGATTTGCCTTTGAAATCAAGGTCTTACGGCGTCTAAAGTCTTGCGGGGAAGGCGAAGTGGGCCAAAAGTGGGCCAAAACGGGTTCCGACACCCACCAAAATCGGGCGGTTAGCTCAGGGGTAGAGCACTACCTTCACACGGTAGGGGTCGCAGGTTCGAAACCTGCACCGCCCACCAAACACCCAGCACAGACCCGGCCTCGCGCCGGGTTTGTTGCTTCTGGCCTACGGGGTCATGCCTGAACGCTGCTCCCCGGGCGGTGATCCATGCCGGTAGCTGCCGACCTTGGTGTTTGATTGCCCGTCACCGGGCGATTTTTTCTGCGCGTGGGGGACCGTGCGGTCTAGGGACTCGCTGATCAAGTCCCCGCAAACGGCATGAGCGCTGCGGGCTCTAGATGTG
>VFQU01000035.1_pt1 | contig 229326 bp, 205 predicted proteins | sample 3512311 | NCBI WGS metagenome assembly VFQU01 (sample SAMN10412377, study PRJNA504923) | tailings metagenome | isolation source: Relicate 3 Philex TSF3 active mining site | place: Philippines: Tuba, Benguet | collected 2017-08-29 | reverse complement strand
CGTCGCAGATCAGCGCGATGTGCTGGATGCCCTCGCCGTTGAAGGCGCGCAGGAACTCCTCGATCTGGCCCTTGCCGCCCTCGCCTTCCTCGTTGAGCGGGATGCGGATCTTGCCGTCGGGCGCGGTCAAAGCCTTGGAGGTCAGGCCGGTGTATTCGCCCTTGATGTCGAAGAAGCGGATCTCGCGGAAGTTGAAGAGCGTCTCGTAGTAGTCCGCCCAGTACTTCATGCGGCCGGTGTAGACGTTGTGGGTGAGGTGATCGATGGTGTGGAAGCCCGCGCCCTCGGGGCGGCGCTCGACGCCGGGGAGGTATTCGAAGTCGATGTCGTAGATGGTGAGGCCGCCCGCCTTCTCGGCGCCCTCGTAGCGGTCGACGAGATAGAGAATCGCCCCGCCGATGCCGCGGATCGCGGGGATGCGCAGCTCCATGACGCCGGTCTGGACGGCGACCGGCTCGGCCCCGCGCGAGATGAGGTGGTCATAGGCCTTGGCGGCGTCGCGCACGCGGAAGGCCATCCCGCAGGCCGAGGGGCCATGCTCGCGGGCGAAGTACCAGGCGGCCGAGCGCGGCTCGTAATTGGCGATGAGGTTGATGCCGCCCTGGCGCCACAGGTGCACGTCCTTGGAGCGGTGCTGCGCGACGCGGGTGAAGCCCATCGCCTCGAACACGGGTTCCAGCACGCCCTTCTCCGGCGCGCAGAACTCGACGAATTCGAAGCCGTCGAGACCGGCGGGGTTGTCGAAAAGGTCCTTGGACTGGACGTTCATCGGGCACGCTCCTCATCGACTAAGATAGTTTCAATTGAAACCATCTACCCCAAGGACCCGAGTCGCGCAAGGCTCGCGGCGGGCGCGCGCCATGACTTGCGGTGATGGGCGCTTCGCGGCAGTCTCGCCTTCCGCAAGGAGAGAGGCGCATGATTACCACGAAGGGCATCAACCACGTCGCGCTGGTATGCCGCGACATGGCGGAGACGACGCGGTTCTACACCGAGGTGCTGGGAATGCCGCTGTTCAAGACGGTTCAGTTGCCCGACGGCGGGCAGCACTTCTTCTTCGATTGCGGCGGGGGCAATGCGGTCGCCTTCTTCTGGTGGAAGGACGCGCCCGCCGCGGCGCCGGGGGTGGCCTCGGTGAGGAAGTTCCCCTTCGACGCGAAGACGGCGGTCGGCTCGATGAACCACCTCGCCTTCCACATGGAGGAGGCCGAGCTGGAGGCGGCGCTGGAGCGCCTCGCGGCGGCGGGGGTGGAGCACACCCACATAGTGTTCAACCACGACGACAGCCCCTCGGGCTATGCGCGCGAGATGCACGAAGGCGTGTTCGTGCGCTCGGTCTATTTCACCGACCCCAACGGCATCCTGCTGGAATTCGCGGCGACCACCCGGGACTTCGGCCCGGAGGACGTCCGGCATGAACCGGCGACGATGGCGGAGGACGCCTGATGCCGCGCCTGCGCGAGGTGCCGCTCGCCGAGGCCGACGCGAAGGTCGCGCGGCCGCTCTATGCGCAGCTGTTCGGCGAGCGCGATCCGGTCGCCGAGCCGGGCACCGCGACGGGCACACCCGGCGACTGGTGGACGGTCTTCGCCAATTCGCCCGACACCCTGCGCCACGCCGCGCAGGGCTTCGCCTATTACCGCTCGCCGGAGCGGAAGCTCGACCCGGTGCTGCGCGAGCTGGGGCAGACCTGGGCGGGCTGGGCGACCGGCTCGCAGTTCGTCTTCTCGCAGCACTGCAAGAGCTTGCGGGGGCTGGGGGTGAGCGAGACGAAAATCGCGGCTCTGCCGGTGTGGCAGACTTCCGAGGTGTTCGACGCGCGGGAGCGCCTCGTCCTCGCCTACGCAGACCGGCTGGTGTGCCACGCCGGACGCGTGCCGGATGCCCTTTTCGCCGAGGTGAAGGCGGCCTTCAGCGACGAGGAAATCCTCGAGCTCACCTACATCACCTGCCTCTACCAGATGCACGCGGTGATGAGCCGGGCGCTGAGGACCGAGTTCGACGACCGCGACGAGTCCGTAGTCGAGGTGCCGGCGCCCGAGGGCTTCGATGCGCTGGACTTTCTGGGTGGAGAGAGGCGCTAGGAAACTCCGTTCGCCCTGAGCCTGTCGGAAGCGAAGCTGAACTGCAGGTTCAACGGCTGTTCTTCCTTCAAGAGCGAGGCTCGAAAGAAAGGACGGTGCTTCGACAAGCTCAGCACGAACGGAGGTTGTCTAGATGACCTTGCCCACCGTCCGCCCGCGCTCGTCCTGCGTCAGGGCGAGGCGCGCACCGAAAGGCTCGCCGCTCTCGAAGGCCTGGGCGGTGGCGGGGTCCGCAAGACCGGCATTGCCCACCACCCGCTCGCCCGCATCGCTCCTGCCGATAAAGATGGCCTCGGCGCCCTTGGGGCCGCGGTTGATGGTGTAGGTCTCGACGACCGCGCTCTCCACCGGGCCCTTCGCCACCGGCACTGTGTCGGACGCCTTGGGGAGCACGGCGAAGCGGTCGCCCTCGCTCCAGTCCGCGGGTGTCGTCGAGTAGATCCCGGTCGCGTACTTGCTCATCCACCCGCCGTTGGCACCCACCAGCGCGAAGCTCCCGCGGTCGGCGCGCACCCGCTGCACCGCCTCGGCGATGGCGTGGGCGGAGTAGTTGTTCCCCGCGCCCCCGAAGAAGGGCAGGCCCCCGGTCAGCGTCAGACCGCGCGGGTCGTCGACCGCAAGGCCGAAGTGGTCGCACTGGTTGAACACGGGAATCGCGAAGCACGAGTAGAAGTCGAGGTAGCGCATGTCGCCCATGCCCTTCCCCGCCCGCGCCAGCGCCGCCTCGACGCTGGCGAGCGAGGCGGGGTTGCCGGCGAGGTCGGGGCGCTGGATGAGCTTCAGCTCGGTCGCGGCGGTGACGGCGTGGATGTGCACCCACCGCTCCTCCGGCACCCCGAGTTCGCGCGCGAGGCCCGCCGAAGCGACGATCACCGCCGCCGCCTGGTTCACCTGGTCGCGCGCGACCGTCATGCGCGGATAGGGCTCGGCGACGATGCGGTTGCGGTCGGTGACGGTCGCCAGCTCCTCCGCCGTGCGTTCCACCGGAGCCGCCGAATGCGGGTTCGCCGCCGCAACGCGCGTGAAGGGCGCGAAGAGCCGGCCGATCTCCAGCCGATACTCATCCAGCCCCAGCCCCAGCTGGTGCCGCCGCGCGTTCTCGGCGAGGGCATAGAGCGGGATCGCCCCGGAGGCGCCGTGCGCGAACAGCGCAGGCTCCATCAGCTCCTCGACGCCGAAACCCTGGTCCTCGAAGTCGCCGCCGATCTCTTCCGACCAGTCGGGCTTCTCGCCCTTCGCGGTGAGCGCCAGCACCGTCGAGATCGCCTCGGAGCCGACGATCACCGCGCAGCGGCTCTCCCCGGCGGCGATGGCCGAGGCGAACTCGCCCACCAGCTGCTGGTTGGTCTGCCCGCCGGTGGTGGTGAGGATCGCGCGCGCCGGGTTCGCCCCGACCCGCTTCGCCAGCGCGCGGGGCACGTTGTCGGGCGCGCCGAAGGGCGGCTCGCGCCCCGGGCGGCTCATCTCGAAGGCGCGGATCGCGGCGAGGGTGTCGATGGCCCCCGCCACGTCACCCTTCGCCCCGCTGTCGGCAATCGCCGCCGCCAGCGCCCGGCCGCCGAGGTCCATGTAGGAGAGCGCGGCATAGCCCGGCTCCCCCACCCGCTCCGAATACTGCCCGACCCCGATGACGACGGGCGCGTTGTCGGGAACGACAGCGTCAGTCGACAAAGCCGTCCACCCGCTCGACGATGATCGCCGGGGCCATGCCCCCCGCGGCGCACATCGTCACGAGGCCGTAGCGGCCGCCGCGGCGCTCCAGCTCGTCGACGATGGTGCCGATCAGGATCGAGCCGGTCGCGCCGATCGGGTGGCCCAATGCGATAGACCCGCCGTTGACATTGACCTTGTCCCAGTCGAGCTCGAGGTCGCGCACGAACTTGGCGGCGACGACCGCGAAGGCCTCGTTGATCTCGTAGAGGTCGATGTCGTCCTTGGAGAGGCCTGCCTTCGCCAGCACCTTCTTCGCGGCCGGGACGGGGGCGTTGAGCATCAGAGTCGGATCATCGCCCATGTTGGCGGTGGCGACGATGCGGGCGCGGGGCTTCAGCCCGTGCTTCTCGGCATAGGCCTTGCTCGTGATGAGCACCGCCGCGGCACCATCCACGACCCCGCTGGAATTGCCCGCGTGGTGGAAGTGCCTGATCTCGAGGTCGGGATACTTCTGGTTGACCAGCTTGCGGAAGGTCGTGCCCTGCTCGTCGAGCGGCATGTCGGCGATCTTGGGGAAGGCGGGTTCGAGCTTCGCAAGGTCCTCGCGGGTGGTCTGGGGGCGCGGATATTCCTCGCGGTCGAGGATCACGCTGCCGTCGTCCGCCACCACCGGCACCACCGACCTGGCGAAGCGCCCTTCGGAAATCGCCTCGGCGGCGCGCTGCTGCGAGCGGTAGCCGACCTCGTCCAGCTCCTCGCGGGTGAAGCCCTCGAGCGAGGCGATGGCGTCGCCGCAGATGCCCTGGTGCGACTGCGGGTGGACCTTCTGGAGCCGCTCGTTGTAGCTGCCCATCATCGGCGGCTTGATCCCCGCGCGCATCTTCTCCTGGCTCATCGCGGCGGTGAGGCTCATCATCTCGGTGCCTCCCGCGACGACGCAGTCCTCCATCCCGCTCATCACCTGCGCGGCGGCGAGCGCGACGCTGGTGATCCCGCCGCCGCAGAAGCGGTCGAGCGTGGTGCCCGAGGAGGTGATGTCGTAGCCCGCGTCCAATGCGGCCATGCGGCCCATGTCGCCCGCCTGCATCCCGTCCTGCGTGGACACCGACCAGATCACGTCGTCGACCGTGCTGGTGTCGAGCTTGTTGCGCTCGGCGATCGCCTTGAGCACGGTCGCGGCGAGGTGCTGCGGGTGGCACGCGGCGAGCGCGCCCTTGCCCTGCTTGCCGATCCCGCGCGGGGTGCGAACGGCGTCGATGATATAGGCTTCGGCCATGGCGTGATCCTCTCTGCTTCTAGCGAAAATGCGGTTGACGCGTCCGTAAACCGGCTGCACCACTCGCACAAGAATTGCGTTTCGAAACGCAATGGCAATTTCGATAGGAGAGAGACCCGTGAGCGAGACCGCCGCCCCCGAAGTGCTGACCGAAGTCGAGGACGGCGTCCTCATCGTCACCATCAACCGCCCCGAGGCGAAGAACGCCATGACCAAGGCAGCGGCCGAGGGGATCGCGGCGGCGATGGACCGGCTCGATGCCGAGGATGACCTCCGGGTCGGCATCCTCACCGGCGCGGGCGGCACCTTCTGCTCGGGGATGGACCTCAAGGGCTTCTTGCGCGGCGAGTCGCCCAGCGTCGAGGGCCGCGGCTTCGGCGGCGTGGTGCAGGCGCCCCCGCAGAAGCCGCTGATCGCGGCCGTGGAGGGCTATGCGCTGGCCGGCGGCCTCGAGCTGATGATCGCCTGCGATCTCGTGGTGGCCAACAGCGGCGCGAAGTTCGGCATCCCCGAAGTAAAGCGCGGCCTTGTCGCCGCCGCCGGGGGCGTGATGATGCTCCCCGACCAGATCCCCGAGCGGATCGCGATGGAACTGGCGCTCACCGGCGACTTCATCGACGCGCAGCGCGCCTACCAGCTCGGCCTTATCAACGAGGTGACCGATGGCAGCGCGCTCGACGCGGCCAAGGCGCTCGCGGCGCGGATCGCGGCGAACGGGCCTCTGGCGGTCAAGGTGTCGAAGCAGGTGATGAAGGAATCGCGCGGCTGGGCGATGGAGGAGCGCTATGCCAAGCAGGGCGCGCTGATCGGCCCGGTCTTCGTCAGCCACGACGCGCGCGAGGGTGCGGCGGCCTTCGCCGAGAAACGCAAGCCGAACTGGACGGGCAAGTAGGGGCGCCGCGGGCGGGGCGGCCGCGGGCTGAGGGGCCCCAGGCCGCGCCAGACCCGCCCCTGACCCGCTCCAGGCCCCGCCCAGACCCCGGTTAGACCCCCTCCAGACCCCTTTCGACCCGCCCCGCGCCGGTGTTTCACGTGAAACATTGCCGCCCCCCGGCGGGTCCGCCGAACACGAGGAGAGAGAGAAATGCCTGTCATCGACGTGCCCCAGCCCGCCTTCATGGAGGACGAGGAGATCGCCATCTTCGCCGACGCGGTCGGCAAGTTCTACCAGCAGCACGCCCCCCTGAAGCGCGTCGAGAAGTGGCGCGAGGACGGCATGGTCGAGCGCGACTTCTGGCGCGAGGCGGGGGCGGCGGGCCTGCTCGGCGTCTCGGTGCCGACCGAATACGGCGGCCACGGCGGGGACTTCCGGCACGACATGGTGGTGATCGACCAGCAGGCGAAACACGGGGTGGAGGGCTTCGGCGCCTCGCTCCACAACACCATCATCCTGCCCTATCTCGTGCGCCATGGCACTGAGGAGCAAAAGAAAAAATACCTGCCCCGGCTCGTCACCGGCGACCTCGTCAGCGCCATCGCGATGAGCGAGCCCGATGCGGGGAGCGACCTGCAATCGATCAAGACCACGGCGCTGAAGGACGGGAACGGTTACAGGCTGAATGGCTCCAAGACCTGGATCTCGAACGGGCAGCTCGCCGATTTCATCATCGTCGTCGCCAAGACCGACCCGAACGAGGGCGCCAAGGGCATCTCGCTGCTGCTGCTCGAGACCGAGGGCGCGGAAGGCTTCGCGCGCGGCAAGAAGCTCGACAAGATCGGGCTCGACGCGCAGGACACCTCGGAGCTGTTCTTCGACAACGTCTTCATTCCGGCCGACAATCTCCTCGGCGGGATCGAGGGGCGCGGCTTCTACCAGCTGATGGGCGAACTGCCGCAGGAGCGCCTGGTGATCGCCATGAACGCCATCACCGGGATCGAGAAGGCGCTCGACGTGACGGTCGAATACGTCAAGAATCGCAAGGCGTTCGGCAAGACGATCTGGGATTTCCAGAACACCCAGTTCACCCTCGCCGACCTCAAGGCCCGCGGCACCGCGGCGCGGGTCTTCGTCAACGACTGCATCGCCAAGCTGCTCGAGGGCAAGCTCGACGTGGCGACCGCGAGCATGGCGAAATACTGGGTGACCGAGCTCCAGTCGGAGGTGGTCGACAAGTGCCTGCAGTTCCACGGCGGCGCGGGCTACATCAACGACTACGCCATCGCCCGCATGTACCGCGACACCCGCATCGCGCGGATCTACGGCGGCTCGAACGAGATCATGAAGATGCTGATCGCGAGGAGCATGTAAGCGGTCGCTGGCGCGGCCGAACTGGCGGGAGGCGTCAACGCAAAAAAGGGGCGGCTCGATTTATTGAGCCGCCCCCCTTTCATTGGCCGCTAGGCTTTGGCTCAGAACTTCGCGCGCAGCGTCACGCCATACTGGCGCGGCGGCAGGGTGAAGGCCGAACGCGAGTTGGCCGCGCCCGAGCCGCGCAGCGTGGTGTTGAAGGTCACCCCGCGCACTACCTCGTTGGTCAGGTTGTTGACCCAGCCCTCGATCGCGTAGCGGCCGTCGGCGAAGCGCAGGCCGGTGCGCATGTTGACGAAGGCCTTGCCGTCCTGGACGTCGGCGATGATCAGCGGCTGCGCGGCGGCGGCGGCCCGCACCTGCTCCTGCGTCGGCACGGTGCCCGCCGGGAAGGTCGGCGGCACGATCGCCTGAGTCGACGTGCGCTGGTCGCCCTCGACACGGACCTGCCCGGTGATGAAGAACTCCACCGAGTCGCTGATCGGCTTCTCCCACATCGCCCCGGCCAGCGCGATCACCCGCGGCGCGTTGGTGAGATCGTAGCCGCACAGCGAGACGACCTGCGGGGAGGTCTGGTTGCCGGCGCAGTCGTCGGGATAGCTCGCCTCGAGGAAGGTCGCGGCAAGATTGAAGGTCAGCTCGTCGTTGGGGCGGATCAGGCTTTCGATTTCCACGCCCCGGCTGATCGCCCGCGGCACGTTGAAGGTGGCGAAGGCCGTGCCGGTGAACTCGAGCACCTGGAAGTTGGTGAACTTCTCGTAGAAGGCTGCCACGTTCAGGGTGAGCGCACCGTCGGGGGTGCGCCCCTTTACCCCGACCTCCCAGGCATCGACCTCTTCCGACAGGAAGCTCGGATCGGCGCCATTCACCGCGGCGGTGGTGTCGAGGTTGATCCCGCCCGCCTTGTAGCCGTGGGTGAAGCTCGCATAGGAGTTCACGAACGGGCTGATCTCATAGCCGAGCTTGATGGTGTAGATCAGCTCCTCGTCCTCGAAGGTGGACTGGAAGGTGCGCGGCAGGAGAGCCCTGAAGATCGGGTTTGCCCCCCTCGCCTGCGGCAGATCGGCCGGGGCAGCGAAGCCGAAGCAGCCGAGCTGGACGAAGGCCGGCTGCAGCGCTGGCGGAACGATGTTGCCTTGGACAGCGCCCACGATGGCCGGACAGATCTGGTTGTTGACCGCCGTCTGGGTGAAGCTGCCCGACTTGTCTTCCCACGAATAGCGCGCGCCCAGCGTCAGTTCGAGCCCGTCGGTGATCTCGAAGGAGTTGTGCGTGAAGATCGCGTAGCTCTTGGCGTCCTGCTGGAAGCGGTTGGTGTTGGTGCTGCCCGCCGGATCGCGCCCGGTGAACAGCGTCAGCGGGTTGGGCCCGAGCGCACCGCCCGTCGCCGGGAACAGCAGCGCGCCGACGTTCTCGCCATAGTCCTGCCCGAGCGCGAAGGCGACCGACTGGTCGATCCGCTCGTCGGAATAGAAGCCGCCGATCATGTAGTTGAGCCGGCCGCCCAGCGCCTCGCCCTGGAGCCGCAGTTCCGCGGTCCAGTTGTCGATCTCGAGGTTAAGCGCATCGACGTTGAAGATGTCGAGACCGGTGAAGTCGGAATCGTAACGCTCGAAGCTCTTGTACTTGCGATAGGAGCCGATGAAGATGAGGTCCGCGCTCTCGCCGATCGGAAACTCGAGTTCGCCGGTCACGCCGTAATTGTCGATATCCGCCTCGGGCACGAAGTTCGCCGAGACGACGCGGTTGTCCATCGCCCGTTCGAAGCCGGCCTGGTCGCGCGGCCCGGTGCTGACGAAGGGCTGGCCGTTGCCGCCCCGCGCGCCGAGACCGACCGCGGCATAGGCGCCGGCGGTGACCAGCGGCGTCTGGTAGAGCTCGATCGCGCCGCAGCAGCTCGACTGGCTCTTCGAATAGTCGGCGATGATGCGGCCGCGCAGCCCGCTCTCGGTGTCCCAGCCGACCTGGCCGCGCACCAGCCACTGGTCGACGGTGTTGGTCTCGCCGATCTTGGCCCCGGTCCGGTCGACCACGTCGAGGAAGCCGTCACGCTCGCGCCAGGCGCCGGTGAAGCGCACCGCGAGGGTGTCCTGCACGACGGGCAGGTTGATGGCGCCCTGCAGGCTCTTCTCGTCGAAGTTGCCGTATTCGGCGTTCACGAAGCCGCCGAAGGAGGTCACGTCGGGCCGCGCATTGGTGATGTTGAGCGCGCCGGCCGAGGTGTTGCGGCCGAACAGCGTCCCCTGCGGGCCGCGCAGCACCTCGACGCGCTCGACGTCGACGAACTCGCTCAGGGCCACGCCCGGGCGGGCCTGGTAGGCGCCGTCGATGAAGATGCCGACCGCGCTTTCGAAGCCGATGTTGTTCGAGGTCGTGCCGACGCCGCGCACGCGCAGCACCACCGAGCCCGAGGCAAGCTGCGCCTGCGAGCTGGTGAAGGAGGGCGCGAGCGCCGCGACCTGTTGGATGTTGACGACGCGCTGCGCCTCGAGCTGCTGCGGCGAGATCGCCGTAACCGCGAGCGGAATGTCCTGCACGTCCTGCGCGCGGCGGGTGGCGGTCACGATGATGACGTTGTCGTCCCGTGTCGAGCGAGCCTCGGGCTCCTCGTCCTGGGCAAAGGCAGGGGTGGTCAGTGCGCTGCAGGCCAGCAGGCCGCAGGCATAGGTCGCGAACTTGCGCATAGGGTTCCCTCTCTCCACACACCAGCCGGTCTGGAGCCGGCTTGGCTTGGGAGCGGAACGTATCAGCGTGGTGCGCGCTGCCAAGAGTCGCCACAAACTTATGGGCGACAGTAGCAAAAATGCCACATAGGTTGAGACAAAGCATCATGCGGTCGCAGCGCTGACACGTCCCGCAACATTATTGCTCCCGAAGGTGCAGAGGTCAGAAGCCGTAGCGTAAACCTGCCCAGAAGGTCCGCGGCACGCCCAGATCGATCGATCCGCCCTGGTTGCGGGTGACGATCGTCTCGTCGGTGAGGTTTTCGGCCCGCAGCACCAGCGAGAGCCCCAGACCCAGCGGCGCGGCGAGAAAAGCGTCGAGCGTGGTGGCCGGCGCGAGTCGGTCGGTTTCGCGGTCATCCTCGAATTGCGCGGAGACGTGGCGCAGCGTGCCGGCCACCCGCCAGCCCGCGGCGGGGGCCCAATCGAGCGTCACGCTCGAGGCGAAGCGCGGGGTCTGCGCCGGGCGATTGCCGTCGAGGTCGCGCGACGGCCCCTCGCCGCGCACCGCGGCATCGGTCCAGGCGAGACTGCCCTCGAGACTGACCGCGCCGAAGCGGGCGGCGACGCTGGCCTCGATACCCCTCGCCTCGATGGCGGGCAGGTTGGCGCGGCGGCGCAGGTTGGGGCCGACGGTGACGTTGGCAATCGCGTTCTCGACCTCGTTGTCGAAGGCGGTGACGGCGATCACCACCTCGTTCACCGACTGCCAGTCGAAGCCGATCTCGAAGCCCTTGAGCCGCTCGTTGAGGAGGTTCGCGTTGGCCTCGGTGGTCACGGGGAAGACCACGAAGGGACGGTAGAGTTCGTTGAGGGTCGGCAGGCGCAGCCCCGTGTAGGCGGCCGCGCGCAGATCGAGCCGGCGCGTGGCGTAGAACAGTGCGCCCGCGCGCCAGCTCAGCGTCCAGTCGTCGCGGTCGGGGGCGATGATCGTGCTGACCGGCATGCCGTTCGCGTTCACCGCGCGGTAGAAGCCGCCGGTGATGCTGGTGCGATCCGCGCGCAGGCCCCCGTTGATGGTGAGCGGGCCGATCTGCCAGTCGTCCTCGATGAAGAGCCCGACATTGTCGGTCGCCCCGCCGGCGCGCCGCCGCTCGGTGATCGCGCCGGAGACGGCGTTGAGCGCCTCCTCCTGGAGCTCGCCCTCGGCCCGCCGCCAGTCCGCGCCGATGCGGATGTCGTGCCCTTCGAGGATCGGCGGCCGCAGCTCGAACTTGCCGCCCATCCCGGTCGAGGGCGTGCGCCGCTGGTCGAGCGTGGGGGTGAAGCGGGTCGTGGAGATCACGACGTTGCCGAAGTCGCGCGCCTGCACATAGGCGAGCGCGTCGAACTGCCACGCGCCGCGCCCGACGAAGCGGATCGAGGCCTCCTGCCCCTCGCTGAAGGAATCCGCGCCCTCGAAGCGAAGCGTGCGGTCGTCGCGGAAGGCGGCGACGCGCGCCTGCACCTCGACAGTCTCGGTGAGCGGAGCGACGGCGCGCAGAGCCGCGTTCCAGCTGTCGAAGCCGGCGCGCGCGGTGGCCGGGACGCGCTGGTCCTCGGGCGTGGTGAAGAAGCCCTGGCCCCGGTCCCAGCGCCCGCTCGCCACGGCAAAGCCGCGCCCGAGCCGCTGCGTGAGCACGCCCGACGCCTCGGTCTCGCCGCGGTCGTTGACCGCCGCGCTGCCGAGGAACCCCCGCGTGGCGGCCGGTTCGGCGCTTTCCAGCTCGATCGTCCCTGCCAGCGCGCCCGCGCCGAACGGCCCCGATCCGCCCCCGCGCGTCACCCGGATCGTCCCCAGCGTCTCGGGCGCGATCGCCGACAGCGGGATGTAACCGAAGAAGGGGTCGGCAAGCGGCACCCCGTCGAGCAGCACCAGCGCGCGGCTCGTGGCGTTGCCACCCAGCGCGCGCAGCGTCACCCCCTGCGCGCTGGGATTGGAGGAGCGGCTGTCGGAGCGGCGGAACTGCTGGAAGCCCGCGACATTCCTCAGCACGTCCTCGATCCGGCCCGAGGCGCTGCTGACGATCACGTCGCGATCGAGTGTGGTGGTGGCGTAGATCCCGGTCGAGAGCGCCGGATCGAGCCCGCGCCCGGTGACGACGATCTCGCCGCGGCGGCTATCGGCTACCGCCTCCTCGTCCGCTGCCTCCTCCTCCTGCGCGGCGAGCGGCGCGGCGAGCGGCAGGAGCAGGGCACAGGCGAGCAGGCGGGCACGGAGGGTCATGGCCGCAGGCTTAAAGCCGGTCCGGCGGGGTGTCACCCCAAACTCAGTTGCACTTTAGGATGAGACTGGCTTTTGCCCGAGGGGTGTGGTTACATCGCGCCAACAAGGGAGAGAGAGGCCCGACATGCTCGCAACACCGCCAGACTTCGACGTGCTCATCGTCGGCGCCGGGATTTCCGGCATCGGCATGGCCGCGCACATGGAGATGAAGGCCCCCGGCCACAGCTACGCCATCGTCGAGCGACGCGACAACCTCGGCGGCACCTGGGACCTGTTCCGCTACCCCGGCATCCGCTCGGACAGCGACATGCACACGCTGGGCTTCGACTTCGAGCCATGGCGGCACGAGAAGTCGATCGCCGATGCGCCCGCGATTCTCGAATACCTCGACCGCATCGTCGACGAGCGCGGCATCCGCCAGCACATCCGTTTCGGCCACAAGGTGATCAGCGCCGACTTCCGTCACGACGAGGCGAAGTGGCATGTCGAGATCGAGACAGCCGACGGCAGCCGCACCCGGATGACGGCCAACTTCCTCTATCTCGGCGCAGGCTACTACGACTACGACGAGGCCTATGATCCCGGCTTCGACTTCGGCGAGTTCGAGGGGCAGGTGATCCACCCGCAGTTCTGGCCGGAGGATCTCGACTACGCCGGCAAGAACGTGGTGGTGATCGGCTCGGGCGCGACGGCGGTGACCATCGTGCCGGCGATGGCCGAGACGGCGGCGCACGTCACCATGCTCCAGCGCACGCCGACCTGGATGTTCACCCGCCCGGCGAAGGACGCCCTCGCCAACTTCATGCGCGCCATCCTGCCCGAGAAGCTCGCCTACCGGATCACCCGGTTCAAGAACATCAAGATGCAGGACTTCAGCTTCAAGATGGCGCGCGACAAGCCGCAGAAGGTGAAGGACGCGCTCTACAAGAAGATCGAGAAGGCGCTGGGCAAGGATTACGACAAGGCGACCTTCACCCCGCCCTACAACCCTTGGGAGCAACGCCTGTGCCTCGTACCCGACGAGGACCTGTTCCGGGCGATGAAGGCAGGAAAGGCCGCGGTCGTCACCGGGCACATCGCGAAGTTCGAGAAGGGCGCCGTGCGGCTGACCGACGGGCAGTTCCTCCCCGCCGACATCGTCGTGACCGCGACCGGGCTCAAGCTCGCGGTCGCGGGCAAGATCGCGGTCAGCGTCGAGGGCGAGCCGGTGAAGTTCAACGAGCGGTTCTACTACAAGGGCTGCATGTTCTCGAACCTGCCCAACCTCGCGGTGGTGTTCGGATACTTGAACGCGAGCTGGACGCTGCGCGCGGACATCAACTCGGACTACGTGTGCCGCGTGATCGGGCACATGCGCGCGACCGGCACCGCGATCGCCACCCCGGTGCTCACCCCCGAGGAGGAGGCGCGGATCGTCGAGGACGACGTGTTCGACTTCTCCTCCGGCTACATCCAGCGCGGCAAGCACATCATGCCGCGCAACTCGGTCGCCTATCCGTGGCGGCTGAACCAGGAATATGTCGTTGATCGCAAGCGCCTGAAGGAGGACCCGCTGACCGACGGCATCCTCACCTTCACCAGGCCGGGTGCCAATGCGCGGGGGGCCGACGAGCAGCTCGAGGCGGCGGAATAGGCGCCCGTCTCGTCATTGCGAGCCGCAGGCGAAGCAATCCAGGGCGCGGCATCGCAGATGGCGGAGCATGGCGCGATGGATTGCTTCGTCGCCTGCGGCTCCTCGCAATGACGAAAGGCTTCCGGTTCGGACGGCCTTCCCCTAACCTCGCCCCCATGACCTCTCCCGACAAGATCTGGACCGCCGGGCTCATCGTCATCGGCGATGAAATCCTCTCCGGCCGCACCCAGGACAAGAACATCGCCCAGGTCGCATCCTGGCTGCAGGTGCAGGGCATCCGCCTAGGGGAAGTACGGGTGGTGCCCGATATTGAGGCACGCATCGTCGCTGCGGTGAACGCGCTGCGCGCCGAGCATGACTATATTTTCACCACCGGCGGGATCGGGCCCACGCATGACGACATCACGGTGGACGCGGTGGCCGCGGCGCTCGGCGTGCCGGTCGTCATCCACCCCGAGGCGCGGGCCATGCTGGAGCGCTACTACGCGACCAGGGGCGGTCTCAACGAGGGGCGCCTCAGGATGGCGCGCGTGCCCGAGGGGGCCGAGCTCATCCCTAACCGCATGTCGGGCGCGCCGGGCATCCGCGTCGGCAACCTCTTCCTGATGGCGGGCGTGCCGCACATCACGGCCGGAATGCTCGACGCGCTCACCGGCACGCTCGAGGGCGGCGCGCCGCTGCTCTCGGAGACGCTCGGCTGCTGGGTCGCCGAAAGCGAGGTCGCGACGCTGCTCCGCGAAGTCGAGGCCGCGCACGAAACCTGCCAGATCGGCTCCTATCCCTTCTTCCGCGAAGGCCGGGTGGGCGCCAACTTCGTGATCCGCTCGGTGAGCGCCGAGGACCTCGCGCGCTGCTCCGCCGCGCTGGCCGAGGGGCTCGCGGCGCAGGGCCTCGCCGTCACCCGCGGCGGGATCTGAACGCGCGACGCGCAGGTGACACCATCACCTCCCCTTAACCCTTCCGAATTAATGTCTTCGGGCATGACCCGCGTGTTCATCACGATCGATACCGAGTATTCCTCCGGGCTCTACACGGGTCCGGGGCCGGAGGATCGCGCGGAGAACTTCGCCCGCTCGATCGCCTGCATCACGCCCGAGGGGCCAACTGGAGTGACCCATAAGCTCGAGCTGCTCGCCGAGCACCGCCAGAAGGCGGTGTTTTTCGTCGATCCGATGCCTGCACTGGTGTGGGGCGTGGCGGCGATCGAGGACGTCGTCGGCCCGATCGTCGAGGCCGGACAGGACGTGCAGCTCCATTGCCACACCGAATGGCTCGCCCATGCAGGCGCCGCCAATCCGCTCCCCTCCAAGGCGACCGGCCGGAACATGGCCGAATTCCCCTTCGAGGAACAGTGCGCGATCCTCGACTATGCGCGCAGCACGCTGATGGCGGCGGGCGCGCCGCAGCCGATCGCCTTTCGGGCGGGCAACTACGGCGCCAACGACGACACGCTGCGCGCACTCGCGGCGGTCGGCATCGCCTATGATTCGAGCCACTGCCCCGCGCTGGTCGGCAGCGGGGCGAGCCGCATCGGCCTGGGACCGGAGGACAGCGAGCCCGTCGGCCACATGGGCGTCATCGAGGTGCCGGTCGGCGCGATCGGCACGATCGGCGGGGGCCTGCGCCACGCCCAGCTCACCGCGCTCACCCTCAGCGAGCTGCTCTGCGCGATCCGCCACGCGCGTGACGGCGGGCGCGACAGCTTCACGCTGGTCAGCCACTCCTTCGAGCTCATCAACCGGCGCCGCCAGTCGGTGAACCACATCGTGCGCCGCCGCTTCGCCGGCCTGGTCCGCGCGCTGGCGTCGATGCGCGGCGTCGCGACCGGGACCTATGCCGAGTGCCCCCCGGCCCTGCGCCTCACCGGCGGCGCCCACCAGCCGCTCCCGGCGAGCCCGATGCGGACCGGGCGGCGGCTCGCCGAGCAGCTGGTCTCCAACGCGCTCTACGGGGCGCTCTAGGCCGAGCGGTGAGCGCGATCGACTTCACGCTCGGCGCGCGCCGCCTGGCGAGCGTGCCGCGGCGCCTGTCCACCTGGGGCTTCAGTCTCGAGGACGTGCTGGCGGGCGCCCTGCCTGACGCGCCGCCGCCGGGCCGCGACGGGGTGCGGGTGCTCTCCGCTCCCACTGCACGGCTGGCCGAGGTCGCCGCGCGCTACCCCGGCTTCCTCGCGGGCGGGCGGCAGGACTACCGGCGCCACTACATCGACATGACCGGCAGCTTCGCCGACTACCTCGCGCGCTTCTCGGGCAAGACCCGCGCGACGCTGCGGCGCAAGGCGAAGAAGCTCGCTGAGGAGGCGCGGGGCGGTGCCTGCCGCGTCACCGAGCATCGCGCGCCCGCCGAACTCGAGGCCTTCCTTGCCGCCGCCCTGCCCTTGTCGGCGCGCACCTACCAGGCGCGCCTGCTCGGGGCGGGGCTGCCGGAGGACGATGCCGCGCGCCGCGAGATGCTGGAGGCGGCGGAGGCCGACCGGATGCGCGCCTTCCTGCTTCACGCCGGCGACACGCCCATTGCCTACCTCGCGCTGACGGTGACGGGCGCGACGCTCGTCTATGCGCATCTCGGCCACGATCCCGACTGGGCGCGGCTGTCGCCCGGCACGGTGCTGCAGATGGAGGCGCTGGAACGGCTCTTCGCAGAGGGACGCTACCGCCGCTTCGACTTCACCGAGGGCGAGGGCGCGCACAAGGCGATGTTCGGCACCCACAGCGCCGAATGTTCCAGCCTCGTGCTGCTGGAGCCGACGCTCGCCAACCGCACCCTGCTGGGCGCTCGCGATGCCTTCGATGCGGGGGTGGCGCAGGCGCGGGCGCTGGCGGAGCGCTCAGGGGCGCTCGGCCGGGTCCGTGCCTTGCTGCGTTCCTGACCGGGTGGCGGCGAGGCGGCGGTTCGCCTCCTGCTGCCGCGAGCGTTCGACCAGCGGCGCGCGCACCGAGGGCGCGCCGCTCAGCGAGCCGTAGCGCAGCGCGAGATAGAGCCACAGGAACAGCAGCACGCCGAGCAGCGTGCCTGCCGCCATGCCGAGGCGCAGATCGAAGCTGAGCATCAGGCCTTCGACCGCCAGCGCCACCCCGACCACGAGCCACTTGGGGTCGAGCCAGGATCCGTCGTCGAATATCCGAGCCACCGTGTCCTTGTCCTTTGCGACCGTCTGCCGCGACCGCCGATGGGCCGCGCGCCTGACATCCGGAAACTTGGCTAATCCGGGCGCAATTACAAGGGGGTGAATAACCTAGATCAGCTCCCTTCGCGGGCGCGCTCCTCGCGCTGGCGATGCGTGGCCCTTTCGGCCTTGCGAAGGTTCGCGCGGCTGGCGTTGCGCTGGTAGAGCCAGCTCGCCAGCATCACGATGAACAGCACCCCGGCACCTATCGAGGGGGCGAGAAAGGACTGGGTGAGGAAGGTTCCGGCGAGGGTCGCGCCGATGATGAGGATGATGGCGGCTTTCAACATGGTAGGCTCCTTGAAGGGCCTACCGCCGGGCGGGTCGCCAGGGTCCGCCGCCGCGAAAGGCCGGTCGCGCGCCTGCCGCGCCCCGACGCAAAAGGGGCCGGAAGCGCGGCTTCCGACCCCTTGATGCTGTCAGCGGCTGTGCCGAAGCGGCTTAGGCGCCCTCGACCTCGGAAAGGTCGACCTTGAGGCCCGGGCCCATCGACGAGGTCAGCGAAACCTTGCGGACGTACTTGCCCTTGGCACCGCTCGGCTTCGAGCGCACCACCGCCTCGGTCAGCGCCTTGAAGTTCGCCTTCAGCGCGTCGTCCGAAAAGCTGAGCTTGCCGATGCCGGAGTGGATGATGCCCTGCTTCTCGACGCGGAACTCGACCTGGCCGGCCTTGGCGTCCTTGACCGCCTGGGCGACGTTCGGGGTGACGGTGCCGAGCTTGGGGTTCGGCATCAGGCCCTTGGGGCCGAGCACCTTGCCGAGGCGGCCGACCACGCCCATCATGTCGGGCGAGGCGATCACGCGGTCATAGTCGAGGTTGCCGGCCATCATGTCTTCCATGAGGTCTTCCGCGCCGACCTTGTCCGCACCGGCGGCGAGCGCCTTCTCGGCATTGTCGCCGCGCGCGAACACGGCGACCTTCACGTCCTTGCCGGTGCCCGAGGGCAGCGAGACCATGCCGCGGACCATCTGGTCGGCGTGGCGCGGGTCGACGCCGAGGTTCATCGCGACTTCGACGGTCTCGTCGAACTTGCTCTTGAACTGGCGCAGCGTCGCGAGGGCTTCCTCGAAGCCATAGAGCTTCTCGCGGTCGAGAGCGGAGAGGGCCTTCGCCTTCTTGGTGATCTTCGCCATGTCCTTAGCCCTCCACCACTTGCAGGCCCATCGAGCGGGCCGAACCGGCGATGATCTTCATCGCCTGCTCCACGTCGTTCGCGTTCAGGTCCGACATCTTCGCCTCGGCGATTTCGCGGATCTGCGACTCCTTGATGGTCCCGGCCGAGACCTTGCCCGGCTCCTTCGAGCCCGACTTGAGGTTGGCGGCCTTCTTGATGAAGTAGGTCGCCGGCGCGGTCTTGGTGACGAAGGTGAAGGAACGGTCGCCGTAGACGGTGATGACCGTCGGGATCGGCATGCCCTTTTCCATCTCCTGCGTGGCGGCGTTGAACGCCTTGCAGAATTCCATGATGTTCACGCCGCGCTGACCCAGCGCCGGGCCGATCGGCGGCGAGGGGGTGGCAGAGCCCGCGGGCACCTGCAGCTTGATATAGCCTTCGATTTTCTTGGCCATGAGGCCTCACTCCTGTCGCACTGTTGCCGCATCCGACCCGCCCGCCTGGGGCGTGTCGAAGGGGGCTCATGTTAAGCGGTCGAACGCCCCGGCTTGTGCATCGCCGTAAGCTCCCGCGCGGAATCGCCCGGAGGTGCCCCGGAGCGAAGGCGCGCCCTCTATGCGACGCGGGGGCGAAAGGCAAGAGCTTCGCGTAGGCCGGGAATTAACCGCTGCGGCGTAATCGTCCGCTCGATGCCCGATCCTCACCTCATCCTGCCGGCCGACTGGCCCACCTCGCTAGGCTTCCTGATCGCCGCCGCGATCGTCGTGCTGCTCCAGGCCATCCCCTACACCGGCATCTTCCTGATGTTCGTGGGCGCGATGTTCTGGTCGATCCTGCTCGTCAACGCCGCGATGATCGGGATCGCATGGGAGGTGTGGGACGGGCAGGTGGCGCCCGGCTGGCTGGTCCTGCCGGGGCTCTATTTCGGCACCTATTACGCCTTTTTCGTCTGGAGCCGCGTGGCAGCCCTCAGGATCGCCCGCGCGTTCGCCGCCTTCAACGCGGGCAAGGCCATGCGCCACGATCCCGAGCATCGCGATCCGGTGTTCGTCAGGGGCAAGGGCAACATGCATATCCAGCCCTACTCGCTGCTCCCGCTCTATGCGCTCGGGCGGGTCTTCGAGAAAGGGCGGGTGCATTTCATCGGCACGAGCGAGGCCTGCGAGCGAGCAGCGGGCGCCGAGGCCCGCGCCAGCGATGTCCGTTACGAGGGGAGCTACCCGATCCGCGGCCCGGACCTGATCAGCGCGCCGGGCGAGCCGGACAAGCCGGTCCTGCGCATCGACAGCGAATCCACGGCCGAGCGGCTGCATGGGGTGCGCTTGCAGGTGACGCAGTACAGCCTGACGGACGAGGCCACCGGCGAGACGCGGGCGCTGCGGCTTGCCCACATCGCCTTTCCCGCGGTCTTCCCGATGCCGATCGTCGGCTTCGCTCTCAACAGCGGTGCGCCCAAGTGGCAGGGCTTTGCCGGCTTCGCGCGGTCCAAGTCGCGGCCGCTCGCCTGTCTGGGACAAGGCGAGCACGCCCTGCCCCCGCGCGATTTCCTCGCCCGGGCGATGATGCTGACACCCTCGACCGACATGGCATCGCGCGCGGTCGGCGAAGAGGCCGTCGCCGCGATCATCGATGCTGCGGACCTGATGCTCACGCGGAAGGATCTCACGATCCTCGAGGAAATGCTGGCCGACCCGCTGCGGCGTAAGAAGGGCGAGTGGCTGCGGCACCTCAAGGCACGCCCGGCGGTGGTAGGCCCCTACGCGAGCCGCATCTTCGCCGCACTGGCCCTGCTGAAGGGCAGCAACGGTGGGACAAGTCAGATCAGGGAGGAACTCTGGGGCCTGGCGGCGGTGCTGCCCGATGCAGACCTTGCCCTGCACTGGCCAACGGTGCTCGAATGGCTCGATCCGGCAGGTGCAGGTTCGTCGCGGCTCGGGGCGACGGCCATGTACCGGCGGCTCGACGCCGCCGATCCCAGGGAGCGCGAGATCCTCCTGCACCAGCTCGAGAGCACGTCGAGTCTCGACACCTCGCTGCTGGAGAGCTTCTGCCGGATGGGCAGCGCGGCTCCGGAAGAGGTCAAGGAGCGGCTGCTCGCCATCTGGAATGCCCGCAAGCCCGATCCCAATCGGGGCAACGGCGAACGCAATGGCACCGACGCGGTGCTCTACTTCACACTGGCACGGCTCGGGCTCAAGGAGCGGGTCGGGAAGGTCGTGCAGCGCCAGCACGGAACCACCTTCGCCGGCATCTGGCGGGAGGTCGACGCCGACACCCACCCGGAGCTGTGCGGAGCATCGACCAACGACCTCACGAACCGTCTTCGCGAACGCTGAACCGCGGTCGCCCTGCGGAAGGGTAAGCTATCCTTGGCAATCAGGCGCTAGGGCAGGACCATGATCCAGTCTGCCGATCTCGAAGCCTGGCATCCGCTCCGCCGCGCCGCCGGCCATCTCGGCTTTCGCGACTATCTGCGCGAGGTCGCGGTGCTCGTCGCGGAGGCGCGGGCCTGGGCGGCGCAACTCGACGAGGAGGGGCGCGACCTGGTGCGCAACCCCGCGATCCACGCCGACCTGCTCGCCGCGCTCCCGCCCCCGCCGTTCTGGATGCAGCGCATCGCCCGGCAGCGCCCGCCCAGGTGCTTCGCCAACGGGGCGGTGTTCTTCGACTGGCCGTTCTCGTGGCTGACCGACTCGTATTACCTCAGGTTCCGGCTCGCCGGGCAGGAGGATGTCGACCGCTGGGAGGGGCTCCTTGCCCGGTGGCTCGCGCTCAGCCCGGTGCACGACTGGATCGCGCCCGAGGACCCGGCGGCGGAGCACTACCCCGCCGTCCTCGCCGATGCCCCGGCGCTCACCGGGAGCGCGCCGAGCGCCCGGTGGCGCAAATGGGCGCGCGGTGTCGAGCCCTCGCCCGCGTTGCTCGCGCAGATCACCGCCTGGGTGGAGGCGCTCGGCCGGCACGCCGACATCGCGCCGGTCCGCACCTTCTGGCCGCAGCTCGCGAGCTACTTCGTCCTGCTCGTCGAATACGAGACGACCCTCAGGAAACCCGCGGAGGGCATCTCGGCCGCCCAGCGGGCGCTCATTGCAGAGGCCGCCCCGAACGACCCCTGGGCGGCCAGCCGTCCGGATCCCCCTTTCCCGCCCGCGCCGCCGGAGCCCGACACGCCGCTCGGCGCGCGGGTGCTGCGCCAGTTCGCCTATTTTGCCAGGCTCCCGTGGGTGGAGCCCGACGGCAGCGTGAGGACGGGCCGCTTCCCGAGCGATCCGCGCCTGCTGTCGCCCGAGAACGAGGCGCGCGCCGCCGCGCTGGTGTGGCTGCTGCGCGAGGCCTTCCCGGAGGCGGTCGCCCGCCCGCTGCTGCGCCGCATCGCCGAGGACCTGTCGCTGCGGCTCCACAGCTTCGCCGGAGTGCGCGAGCGCTCGTTCCGCGCGGCGCGCGCGGCCGTGGCGGCGCTGCACGAGCTGGGAGCGAGCGAGGACCTCGCGGCGCTCGCGGCGATGGTCGAAGGACCGAAGCTCAGGAAGGCCTGCGCCCCCGCGCAGCCGTAGTGCGCGGAGGGCCCCGCCCTACTTGACGAGTTCGACTTCCTCGAAGCCGAGTTCCACCGGGGTGGCGCGGCCGAAGATCGACACGCTGACCTTGACGCGCTGCTTGTCGAAATCGAGCTCTTCCACGATCCCGTTGAAGCTCGCGAAGGGCCCGGCGTTGACCTTGACCGAATCGCCGATCTCGTAATCGACGCTGATGTCGCGCTTGGGGGTCGCCTGGGCCTCGGCGACGCCGCCGAAATAGCGCGCCGCCTCGCGCTCGGAGATCGGCTGCGGCTTGTTGCCCGAGCCGAGGAAGCCGGTCACCTTGGGGGTGTTCTTGACGAGGTGGTAGATGTCGTCGGTCATGTTCAGCTTGGCGAGCACGTAGCCGGGCATGAACTTGCGCTCGACCTGCACCTTCTTGCCGCGCTTCACCTCGGTGACGGTCTCGGTCGGGACCTGCACTTCCTCGACGCCCTCGCTGAGGCCCAGGCGTTCCGCCTCGGCGATGATCGCGTCGCGCACCTTGTTCTCGAAACCGGAGTAAGCGTGGATGATGTACCAGCGGGCCATGGCAAGTCCTTGGGAATGGGTCTGACGGGCAGAGGGAAGGCGAAGGGCCGGGGGCCTTACTGCAGCAGGCCGATCAGCGCGTTGACGACCGCGCCGAACAGGCTGTCCACGCCGAGGAAGAAGAGCGACAGGATCAGCATGAAGATGAACACGAAGATCGCCGTGCGCACCGTGTCCTCGCGGGTCGGCCAGACGATCTTGGTCGTCTCGGTGCGCACCTGGTTCACGAACTCGCCGGGCGAGGTCTTGCGCTTCTTCTCGTCTGCCCCGTCCTTGGGGGCGATCATCTTGTCAGCCATGCGGCTTCCCGTTCCTTCGCGTGGTGCCTTCGCGTCTCGTCCGGCCAGCTTTCAGGTAGGGCTCCGCGCCGCCCGGGACAAGGTCGCCGGAGGGGCTGGAGGATCTGCCGATGTCGGAAGAGACGCGAGAGCCCTTACGCGGGTGAGCGCGCGAATGCAAGATCGCTCGCGGCGCAGTGGCCGCGCGGCGGCTCAGCGCAGGCCGAGGAGGCGGGCGAGGACGCCGGGCTCGTCCTGCATCGGCCGCAGGGGACCGTGGATCACCGCGAGCCGCGCCGGATCGCGCGTCGGGCGCGGGCTGACCCAGTGGTCGGTACGCGAGGAACGGAAGGTGTAGGCACTCATCCTGTGTCTCCTGTGGGTGTAGCGGACTTCGGTTCGTCGACAGGAATACACGCTTCGGCTTACGGCGAGATGAACGGCCGCGTCCGCGAAGCATCAGGGATGATGGCAGAGGCTTGGGCAGGTCCGGTGGGGTGCTCCCCTCGGGATGCACGCCGTCACGGCAGGCTGGCGAAGGCCTGCGCCACCCACTTCTGCACCAGCCTGATCGCGGGCAAGCCCCTCAGGTCGCGATGGACGATCAGCCACGGCTGACGGCTGGGCAGGACCGAGGGCGGCGGCAGCTCGATCAATCCACCCTCCCGCAGGGCGAAGGGCACCGGCAGGAGCGCGATCCCCGCGCCCGCCAGCGCCGCGGCCAGGAGCCCCCGCGTACTGCCGGTGCGCATGGCCACGGCCTCGGACAGTCCGTGCTGCGCGACCCAGCCGAGCTCGGGCAGACGGCCGTAGCTGTCGTCGTAGATCAGCAGCCGCTCGGTCCGCAGGTCGAGCGCCGCGGGATGGCGGCCGGCAAGGTAGCCCGCCGAGACGAACAGGCCGAGCCGGATGTCGGCAAGCCTGCGCGCATAAAGGCTTGCGCCCTCGGGCCGCACCATGCGGATCGCCAGATCGGCGCCGCGCCCCGCGAGGCTCACGACGTCGGCCTGCGACTGGAGATGGACGGGAAAATCCGCGCCCATCGCCCACAACCGGTCGAGCGCCGGGGCGAGGACGTCGGAAATCACGAACTCGGTGGCGGAAATGCGGACCGGGACGCGCCTGGTTCCGGCCCTCAGGCTTTCCGCCACCCGCTCCACCCGGCGCATCTGCTCGGCGACCGGCGAAGCGGCCTCGGCGATGGCAGCGCCGGCGGCGGTCAGCCGCACGCCGTCCGTGCGCCGGTCGACCAGTGGCAACCCGAGCGCGGCCTCGAGCGCCTCGATTCGCCGCGACACGGTGGAAACCGCCACCCCGCGTGCCTTCGCCGCAGCGCTGAGCGTGCCCGCGTCACGTGTTGCGATCAGGTCCGCGAGGTTCGCGGGATCGAGATTCATGCGCCCGCCGCCCTTAGCACTTATGCAAGTTTGATTTGCGGTATCGCAAGATGCGAGGCGTCTGGCAATTGCCTAGCCTCTGCCCGCAACAAGGCAGGAGGTGCGCGTGGCGACAAGGGTGGAGCCGTTCAGGGCGATCCGGACGACAGGGTTCTGGCTGGCAGGAGCCATCGCGGCCTTGCAGGGTGTCAACGCGGTGCGCACCGCGCGCGATCCGGAGAGCTTCGCGAGCTACATGGGGCTGCCCGTCGACCAGCCGGGCGCGCTCGAATGGGTCCAGGTCTACGGGCTGCGGGCGGCGTTCATCGCGGTGCTGATGGCGGTGCTGCTGGCCCGCAGCGACTTCGCCGCGCTGCGCTGGATGGCGCTGGTTGCGCTGCTCATGCCGCTCGGAGATGCGTGGCTGGCGGCGAGCGCGGGCGCGGGCGCCCCGATCATCGGGCGGCACGTGGCGATCGCCGGGTTCCTGCTGGTGACCGCCGTCTTCCTCGGCCGCGCCGCGCGGGCGCAGGAGGCGCAGCCGTGACGGACCTTCTCACCCGTATTGGCGCAAGGCTCGACACCCGCGGCGGCGCCGCGAAGATGAAGCGGTTCCGCAAGGGCTGGCCCGCCACGGCGACGCCGCAGGTCAGGTTCTACCGCACCGCCAAGGTGCAATACCGCTATCTCGAGGCAGGCAGCGGGCGCACCATCGTCTTCACCTGCGATCCGCCGATGACGATCGAGGTCTACGCGCCGCTCGTCTCCGCCTTCGCCCGGCACTTCCGCGTCATCGTGGTCGAACTGCCGGCAATGGGCTTCTCGGCCACCACCGCCGACTTCGGCTTCGGCTTTGCCGAGACCAACGACGATCTTGCCGCCTTCCTGCGCGCGGTCGCGGGCGAGGGCAGCATCTTTGCCTTCTCCTGCGCCGCCAGCCTCGCCGCGCTCGACATCGCGGGCCGGATGCCCACGCTCGCTTCGCACCTCGCGCTGATCCAGGCGGGCGGGACCGAGGCCTTCGCCATCTGGAAGGCGGGGCGCGACTCCAAGGGCATCCTGGGAAGGCCGATCCTCGGCCAGCTCGCGATGGCACGGATGGCGCCCCGGCGCATGCCCCAATGGTATGGCCTGTCGGTCGGGCGCAAGGAGCAGGTCGCGCATTTCTGCACCTGCGCCGAACATGCCTTCGCCCAGGGCGCGATGTGGTCGCTGGCGAGCGCCTACCAGATCTACATGAACCGGCGCGAGGAGCTGCCTCCACCGCCGCAGCCGATCCTGTCGATCTGGGGCGCAGCCGACGGTTCCCATCCCCCGGGGAACGCGCATTCACTCGCCCGGCTCTACGAAGGCGTGCGCACGGTGACCTTCGACGACCTCGGCCACACACCCGAACTCGAGGCGCCCGATCGGGTCCTGGCGGCGATGCTCGACTTTCTCGGGGAAGGGTGACGGCGCGGAGCGGGACCGGGCCGCCGTGGCAGGGGTGACAGGATTCGAACCCGTGGCCCTCGGTTTTGGAGACCGATGCTCTACCAGCTGAGCTACACCCCTGCAGCGCCGGAGCGGCGGCCTTTACCGAAGGTGCCCGCGATAGGCAATCCACTTTACCGCGCCGCCCGGCCACCTGTAATACAACGTCCAGCCATGCACGCGCCCGCCCGTCCCCCGATCCCGGTCGAAACCCTGCTGCTCGCCTATCGCAGCGGGATTTTCCCGATGGCCGACCGGCGCGACGATCCGGAGGTGTTCTGGGTCGAGCCGCGGGAGCGGGCGATCATCCCGCTCGAGGGGCTGCACCTGTCGAAGTCGCTGAAGAAGGTGATCCGCGCCGACCGCTTCACGGTGACGGTCAACCGCGCCTTCGAGCAGGTGATCCGCGCATGCGCCGAGCCGCGCCCCGACCACCCCGAGACCTGGATTTCCGAGCGCATCGTGCAGAGCTATCTCGGCCTGCACCGCGCCGGGCACGCCCATTCGGTCGAGTGCTGGCAGAAGGGGCCGCAGGGCTGGCCGGAGCTGGTCGGCGGGCTCTACGGCGTCAGCTTCGACCGGGTGTTCTGCGGCGAGAGCATGTTCAGCCGGGTGCCCGACGCCAGCAAGGTCGCGCTCGCCTGGCTGGTGGCGCTGATGCGGCATGCGGGGATGGCGCTGCTCGACTGCCAGTTCATGACCGAGCACCTGCGCTCGATGGGCGCGGCCGAGCTGTCGCAGGCGAACTATCGCCGGCTGGTCGAGCGCGCGCAGGGCCGGCCCGCCATGAGCCTCGGCATGGCGTGGCGCCACTTCCGGGGCGAGACCGACGGGGCTTATGCGGCGGGTGCGGCCGGGGCGACGGGCGGCGGCGCGGGTGCGGGCGAAGGCGCGGCGGTCGGCGCGGGCGAGGGGCTGGACGCGGGCCTTGCGGGGCCCTCCGACCTCGGTGTGGCAGGGCCCTCCTCGCCAGGGAAGCGCATCGTGCAGTCCTTGACCCAGACATCGTAGATCGGGTGCTCGACGACGTTGAGGCTCGGGCTCTCGACGAACATCCATCCCGAGAACACCCGGCGGTGCTGCGCCTGCGCGCGCTCGCGGATGTCGACCTGGACGAAGGCGCCGGTCTGCTGCGGCATCTCCCAGGGGGCGCTGCGCTCGCAGGCGGACACGCGCACGATCACGGGGCCGATCTCGCGCGCCTCGCCGGGCTTAAGGCTGATCTCCTCGGAGACGTTGTTGCGCTTGTTGAGGAGGCCGATCACCGCGACCCGCTCGTTCATCGGGGTCGCGCCGTAATCATTGGCGGGCGCGTCAGGGCCGGCCGCCGCGGTGCTGCCCGGGGCGGGCGTCGCCGTGTCGAGGTCGACCCTGACCGTCTCGGGCTCGGCGGGCGCGAGGAAGTCGCAGCCGGCCAGCAGCAGGGCGCCGGCCAGCGGCAGGGCAAGGCGGAGCGCCGACACCCGCGCGCCTCAGCTGTCCGCGCCGCCGGGGGTCCAGGCCTCGTAGTCGCCGACGGCGCGGGCGCGCTGCCCGCCCCGCTCGAGCGCGCCCTGCGGGCGATAGGCGGCCGCCGTGCCGGTGGCATTGGGGGTGTAGTCGACCTCCCATATCTTCGGCGGCGGCAGGTGGCTCTCGGGCACGTCGTCATAGGTGCCGTGGAGCCATCCGTGCCATTCGGAGGGCACGCGGCTCGCATCGTTGGCGCCGGCATAGATCACCCAGCGCTTCTCGCGGCTGGTGTAGGAGCCGTCGCGCCGGCCGGTGTCCTTGGCGGCGGCGCGGTAGTACTTGTTGCCCGCGGCATCGGTGCCGACATGCTCGCCCTTGACGCGGCTGGCCCACAGGTGCGTGCCGATGGTGGCGCCGTCCCACCAGGTGAAGATCTTTGCGAGGATTCCCATGCGGCGGCGCCTAGCCGAAATGACGGGGAGCGCCAATCCCTGTTTGCGTCCTCGCCTCCGCGAGGACGTCCCTCGGTGCGTTTCCGTCGCTGCGCGCCGGAGCACCTGCGGGTCGGCCGCGTGGCCTCGCGGTCGCTGCGCGACCGATCCTTGCTCTATGTGCAGGTTTGGCGTTGAAACGGCCCGCCAACGGACGGGCCGCGAGCGCAAGGCGCGAGCCGCAGGCGATCAGGTCCGCAGGACCTGAAACTCGCCGAGGACGTCCTCGCGGAGGCGAGGACGCAAACTAGAACTTCACCCTGTCCCCCGGCACGATCCCGAGCGCTGCCGCGCGGCCCGCGCGCAGTTCCAGCACCGCGCTCGCCAGCCCGCTCGAGCGCACCGAATCGAGCGAATAGGGCACGGTGTTCGCCGCGATGTTGGTGATCCGCCCGTCCGGCCCGATGAAGATGATGTCGAGCGAGAGCGGCGTGTTCTTCATCCAGAAGCTGCGCGGCTCGGGCGCGGCCGAGGGGAAGATCATCCCCTCGAAGTCGCCGAGCTCGGTGCGGAACATCAGGCCGCGGGACTGCGCCTCGGGGGTGTCGGCGAGCTCGACCCGGAAGGGCAGCTTCCGGTCCCCGCGCTCGACCACGAGGTCGATCACCCGGAGGCCCGAGACCGGGTGCCGCGCCGCCTGCGCCGCCTGCGCCGCCGCCGGGGCGGGGGTCTGGGCGGTTGCCGTCGCCCCTTCGCCCGGCGAGCAGGCCACGAGGCCGAGCGTCAGCCCCGCAAACGCCAGCATGTGCCTCACCATTGCTCGTCCATCCCTTCCGCGTCGGCCGCCTCGCCGACCCATTCCTCGACATCCGCGATGCTGGCTGCACCGAGGATGAAGCTTGCGTGCTCGTACTGGTGGCCTGCGCGCAGCATTGCTGCAACGGCTTTTTCGCGGGCCTTGCGCCGGGCCAGCGGATCGCCCTCTTCCGAGGGTGCCCCGAACGGGCCGAGCCGCCGCTTCCTCGCCATCAGCGCCGCCGCGCGGCGGCTGGCCGCCTCGCCGGGAGCGTGGGCCTGCCGCAGTCCCTCGGCAACGCCCGCGTGGCGCAGCGTTTCCTCCACCCGCCGCGCGCCATAGCCCCGCTCGCCGAGATCGCGCGCGCGCATCCGGGCATAGGCGTCGTCGTCGACATAGCCCAATTCCACCAGCCGGGCGACGAGCGCGGGAAGGTCGGGCGCGATCACCCGTCCGTCGGCGTCCTCGGCCAGCCCCCGCTCCCTGATCTTGCGCGCGAGATAGGCCTCAAGCCGGGCGCCGGTCGAGGCGAAACGGGCGGCGTAGTGGAGCGCAAGGTCGCGCAGATTCGCCTCGGTCAGCGGCGGCTTCACGCGCGGCGCACCCCGGCGCCGACCGCCGCGATCCTCCCCGGAATCACGACCGGGCGATGACGAATTCGCTTTACCTGAAACCATTTCGCCTTATTCGTGCCACTTTCCTTATCAAATGCGAAACAATGGACGCTGCCGGACCATGCCCGGCGGCACGGGGTTATGCCAGAGCGCGCACGCAACCGCACCGCGAAACGCGCCGCAACTGACGGGTATCGCACGACAACATGACTGACGCCGCTTCGACGCCGACGCCGAACGACTGCGACCTGCCACGGATTCGCGCCCAGTTCGCGACCTTCAACGAAGCGATCGACTATGCCGCGCGAAGCTTGAAGGGGCTCAACTTCCACGACATGCGCGGCGAGCTGGCGCGGGTCTACCCCTATGCCGAAATGCGCGAGGATGCGCTGGTGATGGCCCGGCGGCTGGTCGCGGCGGGCATCGGCAAGGAGGACCGGGTGGCGCTGATCGCCGAGACCGGGCCCGATTTCGCCGCGCTGTTCTGCGCCTGTGTCTATGCAGGGGCCTGGCCGGTGCCGCTGCCGCTACCGACCACCTTCGGCGGCAAGGACAACTATATCGACCAGCTGGCCGTGCAGCTGATGAGCTCGGACCCCAAGATCCTCCTCTACCCCGGCGAGATCGCCGAGATGGCCTCCGCCGCCGCCGCGCGGCAGGGCTGCGCCGCGGAAAGCTGGCAGGACTTCGGCACCTGCGATGCGCCCGACTGCACCCTTCCCGAGGCGAGCCCGGACGACATCTGCTACCTCCAATATTCCTCCGGCTCGACCCGCTTCCCGACCGGGGTCGCCGTCACCCACCGCGCGCTGCTGCACAACCTCTACGGCCATGCGACCACCATGAACCTCGGCACCAACGACCGCTGCGTCAGCTGGCTGCCGTGGTATCACGACATGGGCCTCGTCGGCTGCCTGCTCTCGCTGATCGCCAACCAGGTTTCGGGCGACTACCTCAAGCCCGACGCCTTCGCACGGCGGCCGCTGGCGTGGCTCGACATGATCACCCGCAACCCGGGCAACACGCTCTCCTACTCGCCGACCTTCGGCTACGACATCTGCGCGCGGCGCATCTCGAGCCAGAGCCACGTCGCCGAGCGCTTCGACCTGTCGCGCTGGCGCATCGCGGGCAACGGCGCGGACATGATCCGCCCAGACGTGATGCAGAACTTCGTCAACGCCTTTGCCCCCGCGGGCTTCAGGGCCTCGTCCTTCACCCCCTCCTATGGCCTCGCCGAGGCGGTGCTGGCGGTGACGGTGATGCCGCCGGGCGAGGGTATCCGGGTGGAACTGGTCGAGGAGGAGCGCCTTTCGGGTGCGCCGCGCGACCTCTCGCGCCCGGCCCGCTACCGCGCGATCGTCAATTGCGGCAAGCCGCTCCCCGACATGGAGGTCGAGATCCGCGGGGAAGACGGCAGCGGGCGGGGCGACCACCAGATCGGCAAGGTTTGGTGCCGCGGCCCCAGCGTGATGCACTCCTATTTCCGCAACGAGGAGGCCACGAACGACTGCCTCGCTCCCGACGCGGAGGGCAATGTCTGGCTCGACACCGGCGACATGGGCTACACCGCGAACGGATATCTGTTCATCGTCGGCCGGGCGAAGGACATGATCATCATCAACGGCAAGAACCACTGGCCGCAGGACATCGAGTGGGCGGTGGAGCAGCTCCCCGGCTTCAACCACGGCGACATCGCCGCCTTCGCGATCGAGATGGAGAACGGCGAGGAGGCCCCCGCGGTGCTCGTCCACTGCAAGGTCTCCGACCCCGAGGAGCGGGTGCGCCTGCGCGACCAGATCGCCGACAAGGTGCGCTCGGTCACCGGCATGAGCTGCATCGTCGAGCTCGTCCCCCCGCGCACCCTGCCGCGCACCTCCTCGGGCAAGCTCAGCCGCGCCAAGGCCAAAAAGCTCTACCTCGCCGGCGAGATCGTCCCGATCAGCCTCGCGGCCTGAGGCCCGCCCCGCCTGCCGCCCGGCTCCAGGGCGAGCGGGCTTGCAGCCGCGTCGATGCGGGCCGAATCGCGGCGCGCCTCCAGCAGCGGCGGTCCTAAAGGGTTAGCTGACGCCTGACTGTTCCCGAACGGCCGAGCCGGGCGGAGCGTCGCACGGCGCGGGGTCGCCGCGATGGGCCTGTGCGCCATGGGAAACACCCGCACCCGCGGGAAGCCGCGGCGCTGGTGACCTTCGAGACGCCCGACGGGACGCCGGTGAAGCTCGCCGACGGGATGGTGCGCAACCTTGCCACGGGGGAGACAAGCGGGGTCTTCACCAACTCGGCCGGGCGCGCGGTGCTCTCGAAGCTCGCCGCGGGGCGATACCGCGTCGAGCTCGCCGGCGGGGATCTGGTGTATGACTTCACGGTCGAGGAGACCGCGCCCGCGATCATCAGGCTGGGGACGCAGAGGATGGAGGTGGCACAATGAGGACGGCGCGGATCGCTTCGCTCGCCAGGGCCGCGCTGGCGGCGCTGCTGGGACTGGGCCTCGCGGGGGAGGCCGCGGCGCTGGCGCAGGGCAACGCCTGCCCGGGCGGCTACCGCGTCGCCGGGCGCCAGTCGAGCGGGCAGAGCTACGATCCCAACCAGGCCAACCGCACCGTGCTCCAGATCACGCTCGAGGCCGCGGGCGGCCCGATCCCGAACGGATGCACCAGCGCGCCCGTCACCATCACGCCGCAATCGGGCGCGGCCTTCGTCTTTACCAACGGCAGCGATCAGCTGGGCTTCGTGCAGCTCAATTCGCAGCTCGTCTCGCAGGCCAACGTCACGCGCTTCGAGCTGAGCGGCAATGCCCGCGGCCGGCTGGTGCGGGGCGAGGCGGTGACGATCGACCTGTTCGAAATCAGCGCCGGCCAGTTCCCCGCCGCGGGCGAGTATCGCGGCACGGTGCTGGTGCAGGTCGACGACGCGCTCCCCCAGGCCGTGCTCTTCACCATTGCGGTGCGCCCGGCGATCCGCTTCCTCGCCGAACAGGGCGCGATCAGCCGCGACCTCAGCTTCGGCGAGGTGAGCGCGGGCTCCGTCATCCGCACCGCGGTCTTCTACTAGAGCAATGCGGCGGCCAACATCACCATCCAGTCGCAGAACCGCGGGCGGCTGGTGCACACGGAGCAGGGCGCGCTGCGGTCCATTCCCTACCGGCTGACCTATGACGGGGTGGCGGTGAACCTGTCGGGCGCGGCGCAGATCAACCGACCTTTTCGCGGCCTCCAGGCGCTGCGCGACGAGATGGTGCTGGAGGTCGCGCCCGGCTCCGACCGCTTCGCGGGGGATTACCGCGACGTGCTGACGCTGCTCTACACCGCCTATTAACCCGGATGCAGCGTCACCGAGAGGCGCCCGGGGGCGACGGGGGCGGTCAGCTCGATCATCGTCAGGGCGTAGCCCGGCCGCGCGCTGGTGATGGTGACCGCGCCGCCGCTGATCGCGACCTCCCCCGCCGAACTGCGGGCCGCGCGCAAGGCCGCCTGCCTCGCGCCGTCGTGCAGCACCAGCCGGTAGCGCTCGGCGTTGCAGGTCGTGGCGACGGCGAGGCCGGCGGGCTCGTCGGGGGAAGTCTGCACCTCGAGGATCGCGCACATCACAGGCACGCTCGCCTCCAGCCGCCACTGCGCCCCGGTGCCCGCGAGCGCGGCCGAGGTGAGGCCGCCCGCCAGCGCGATCAGGCCGAGGGGCCTGATGGCGGGGCTCGGCGCTGAACGGTGCGGACGCGGCATCGCTCGGTCTCCATAAGCAGGGGCGGGGCCCGCCCTCGCGCAGCGCCGTTCGGGCCCGCCCCTGCGCAAGGCAGAACGGCGCGGGCGCGGCCGCCTTAAGCCTTCGTGCCGGGCGCCGACACTAGTCCTCCGCCGCCCAGCCGGCCCGCAGCGGCGACCCGGCGGTGCGGGTCTCGACCGCCACGCCGCCCTCGCGCAGCACCTCGGCCGCGGCCTCGGTTTCGGCGGCCGGGCCGGTCAGCACCACGCCGCGCCCGAGCCGCTGTGCCGCCCAGCCGGTGAGCGCGAGCGCCGCGCGGCCCGCCTCGCTCGGCGCGCCGTCGCTGAAGGTAATCGCCTGGGAAAGCGGCCCCGGCGGCGGGATCACCTCGACGCGCCATTCCGGCTCGCCCGCGGCGATCCGCGCCTCGAGCGCGCGGTAGGTCGCAAGGCTCGCGCCCTCGAGCGGCCGTGCGCGCACCAGTGCCCGGCGGCGGCGCGGATCGACCAGCACCTCGCCCGTCGACACGCCTGCGGCCAGCGCCATCCGCCCCGCCAGCGCCTCGATCCGCGCCGTCGCCTCGCGCTCCTCGCGGGTGCGCGCCGAGGCGAGCTGCGCGCGCTCGGCCGCCGCCTCGTTGGTGCCGACCTCGTATTGCACGAGATCGAGGGCGATCGGCTCGGCGAGGCGTTCGGCGAGCTTCTGCTCGATCGCGCCCTCGATCCCGGGGCGAAGCTCCGGGGTGAACACCACCGCGTGCACCTCCACCGGGGCGGCGCCGAAGTCGATCTCGAAGATCTCGAGCTGCGAGCGCGCGTCGAACTGCTCGCGGATCTCGGCGCGCACGATGCGCTGGGCGTTGGCCTCCCACGCGATCCGGTTGAGCGAGAAGCCGAGCGGCACCGCGAGCCCGATGAACACCGTGAGCAGCGCGATGTTCTGGAACATGGTGTTGCGCGCACTCAAGGCGTTGTCGAAGCCGTAAAGCTTGGCCATGCCGAAGGCGGTGAGCGCGATGGTGATGAGGTTGGTGACGAACAGCAGCAGCGCCCCCGAGAAGACCGTCCAGTTCCAGGTCGCCACCCCGAAGCCGACCACTGCCAGCGGCGGCATCAGCGCGGTGGCGATGGCGACCCCGACGATCGCCCCCTCGCGCCCGCGGATCATCGCGTAGGAGCCCGCCAGCCCCGAGAACAGCGCCACGAAGAGGTCGAAGAGGTTGGGCCGGGTGCGCGCGGCGATCTCGGGCGTGACGGTCTGGATTGGCGAGACGAAGACGAGGCAGGCGCACAGCAGCACCGCCAGCCCGCCCCCCACCGCGAGGGTGCGCAGCGAGCGCCTCATCCATTCCGGATCGCCGATCGCCAGCGCGAAGCCGAGCCCCATGATCGGGCCCATCAGCGGCGAGAGCAGCATGGCCCCGATCACCACTGCCGGCGAGGACAGCAGCAGGCCGAGGATCGCGATGCCGCCGCTCATCGCGGTCATGAACAGGTAGTGCTCGGACAGGCGGCCCTCCTCGCGGCGGCGGGCGATCACCTCGGCCTGGTCGACCCCGCCGATCACGTGGACCCGCCACCAGGCGCGCAGCTGGACGAAGGCGCCTTGCGGGGTGACGGGCTGCGCGGGGGCGCCCTGGGGTCCGGCCATGTCGTTCATTCGGAGTCCTTCGGCTGTCGGATGATCGCAAGTCGCGGGGATAGCCGCCAAGTCCCGCCATGCCAAACCCGCCCGCATGGCGGTGGACGCCGGGACCCGATCCGGCCTACCATGCGCGCACGCGCTTGAAAGGCGTGTCTTAGATCACTAATACAGCGGTAGGGCCGCCCGCGCGCCGGCCACAGGGAGCACGAGACGAGGCATGAGCACCGAGACGCAGACCATCACCGCGACCGACTTCACCCTCACGCCGCCCGATCCGGTGCCGCAGGTCGCGCCCGAGAAGGCCGCCGGGCTCGTGCCGGTCACCTCGGAGCAGAAGTCGAAGCTCGACACCAAGGTCGACGCCTTCGTCGACGAGCTGGTTGCGGTCGATGCCAACTCGCCCCAGTTCGGCGAGAAGGTCGACCAGATCACCCGCATGGGCCAGGAGCAGATCCGCGCCGCCGCCGCCATGTCGAACCGCTTCCTCGACCGCCCGGTGCGGGCGATGGATGCCGACGGCTCCGTGGGCAAGGATCTCGCCGAACTGCGCCGCACCGTCGAGGACCTCGATCCGGGCCGCAAGGGCAAGCTCGCCGGGCCGCGCAAGATCCTCGGCTTCATTCCCTTCGGCAACAAGCTCAAGAACTACTTCGACAGCTACACCTCCGCGCAAGGGCACATCGCGGCGATCCTCCAGCGGCTGGAAAGCGGCAAGAAGGAGCTGCACCTCGACAATGCTGCCATCGACACCGAGCGCCAGAAGCTGTGGGCGGCGATGGGTGAGCTGGAGCAGATGATCCACATCGCCAAGACACTGGACGCGCGGCTCGAGGCGAAGGCGCTGGAGCTCGACTCCTCCGATCCCGCCAAGGCCAAGGCGCTGCGCGAATCCGCGCTGTTCTACGTCCGCCAGCGCACGCAGGACCTGCTGACCCAGATGGCGGTGAGCGTGCAGGGCTACCTCGCCTTGGATCTCGTCAAGAAGAACAACGTGGAACTGGTGAAGGGCGTCGACCGCGCCAGCACCACCACCGTGGGAGCGCTGCGCACCGCCGTCACCGTGGCGCAGGCGATGACCAACCAGCGCCTCGTGCTCGGCCAGATCACGGCGCTCAACAAGACCACCAGCGACATCATCGATTCGACCAGCACGCTGCTGCGCGAGCAGACCGCGCAGATCCACGAGCAGGCCGCCTCCAGCACGATCCCGCTCGAGACCCTCCAGCGCGCCTTCCAGAACATCTACGACACGATGGACGAGGTCGACAATTTCAAGGTCCGCGCGCTCGATTCGATGAAGCAGACGGTCAACACCCTCAGCGCCGAGGTCGAGCGCTCCAAGGGCTACATCGCCCGCGCCGAGGGCCAGGCGCAGGCGCAAGCCAAGGTCGCCTCGCAGGCGCCCTCGCTGCTGGCGCTGGATAGCTGATGCCCGACACCACCCCCGACAGCGACCGCATCCTGCGCGAGGCGAAGCGCAGCCTCGTCACCCAGCGCGAGGGCGGCACCCACCGCCCCGCGCCGCGCGGCAGCATCGGCAGAGGTTCGGCCGAACTGAAGCTCAAGAGCCTGCTGAAGCGCGTACGCAACATCGCGCTTGCGGTGGTCGCGATCTGGATCGGGGCGGGGATCATCAGCGCGGTGGTCGGCCCGCTCCTGTTCTGGGGCTTCATGGCGACGCTGCTCGCCACCGTGGTGGCGGTCGGCGTGCTCGGCTTCTACCCCAAGGTGAAGGTGCCGAAGCGCGCGGAACTCAATCAGGGCAACCCGCAGCAGATGGTCGCGCGCACCGAGCTCTGGCTCGAGGCGCAGCGCCCCGCCCTGCCCCCGCCCGCACAGGCGATCGTCGACCGGCTCGGGGTGCAGCTCGATGCGCTCGGGCTGCAATTGCAGGGGCTCGACGGCGCGCATCCGGCGTTGGGCGAGGTGCGCGAGCTGGTGGGCGAATACATCCCCGAGACGATCGACAATTACCGCAAGATCCCCGCGCACCTGCGCGGCGAGGAACATGCCGGCAAGACCGCCGACGCGCGGCTAACCGAGAGCCTTGAGAAACTCTCGGGCGAGGTCGAGCGCGTGACGCGGCGGCTCGCCGAGGGCGCGCTCGACGATCTCGCGATCAAGAGCCGCTATCTCGAATACCGCTATGGCGGCGCGGCGGCGCTGGAGGACGCGGGCATGCCCGACACCGGCGTGCCGCTCCCCGACTTCTCGGCGATCCCCACCAAGCAGGAGCGCTGAGCGATGCGCGTGACCCTCCCCCACAACCTCGGCAAGGACGAGGTGCGCCGCCGGATGCACAAGCACGCTGACGAGATCGGCGGCTTCTTCCCCGCCGGGCTCGCCAAGGTGACGACCGGCTGGCCGAGCGAGGACCGCATGAGCATCACCGCCGAGGTGATGGGCCAGAGCATCCCCGGCGAGGTGCTGGTGCGCGAGACCGAGGTCGAGATCGCGATGGACCTGCCGCTGCTGCTCTCGGTGATGAAGGGTCCCTTGGAGGCGGCGGTGAAGAAGGAAGCCGGGCGCCTCCTCGCACCCTAGGCGCGGGCCACCATATCCGGCTTGGACCTATCTGCAAAATGCTTTAGGTTTGGCGTCGTGTCTTATGATATAGACGCGAGACGTGCCTAGTTTGCCTTACACCCGGGATTGTGAGGCGGATCGGCCACAAAGCCGATTCGGCAGGAAGGACGGGTCATATGGCACCGGTCACTCAGACGGCGGGGGCGAAGGACACGCTGCGCGCGCATCTGCGCGCCGCGACCATGACCGCGCACGATCTGCTCGACCATGCGATGCAGGAGGCGAGCGGCTGGCAGACCCGTACCGACTACGCGCGCTTCCTTTCGCTCCAGCACGCCGCCCGCGCACCGCTCGAGGCGTGGCTGGCGGACAACGCGCCCGAGGGGCTCGATCCGCCGGTGCAGACCCCGCTGCTTGCCCGCGACCTGGCGGCGCTCGGGGCGGGTTTGCCCCCGCCCAGCCCCCCCTTCGACCCCCTCCAGACCCCCGCCAGCCCCGCGTCTGCGGGCGTGTTTCACGTGAAACATTGGCCGCTGGGAGCGGCGTGGGTGCTGGCCGGCTCGGCGCTCGGCAACAAGGCGATCGCCCGCCAGGTGGCGCGGATCGGCGGCGGCACCTGGCCGGTCGCCTTCCTCGAGGACGGGGCGATGATGGCCTTCTGGCAGGATCTGCGAAGCCGCATCGAGCGCCCCGCCCAGCCCGCCGAGGCCGAGGGCGCGACGCGCGCCGCGGAGGCGGTCTTCGCCCACTTCCTCTCCGTCGCCGAGGAGGCACACATCCCTGAATACGTTGATGAAAGTCTGCGCGCATGAACCTCCACCAGCGCAGCGACACGCTCACCGAATGCGACCGCGAGGCGATCCACCACATCGCCGCGATCCAGGGCTTCGGCGGGCTGCTGGCGGTGGATGCCGAGGGCCGGGTGGCTCATGCCTCGGCCAATTGCCCCGCCCTCCTCGGCCTGGCCGAGCTGCCCGCGCCGGGCACCCCGCTCGCCGAGATCATCGCCCCCGCCGCGCGCGACGTCCTCGACAAGGCCCATGCCGGGCTCGTCGGCACAGACCCGGTGCAGCGCCGCTTCGGCGTTGATCTGACAGGGAAATCCGGCCTCTTCGACTGCGCGATCCACACGGCTTGCGACCTCACGGTCATCGAGTTCGAGCCCCACGCGGCGGGCGTCTTCGCCGAGCACGTGGGCCTTATCGTCCCCGTCATCGCCCAGCTCGAGGCGGCGGCCAGCGTGCCGGCCCTATGCGACACCGCCGCCCGGCTGGTGCGCGAGATGACCGGCTACGACCGGGTGATGATCTACCGCTTCCACCCCGACGAGAGCGGCGAGGTGATCGCAGAGGACCGCGACGAGGATCTCGAGCCTTTCAAGGGGCTGAGATACCCCGCCGCCGACATCCCGCAGCAGGCGCGCGAGCTGTTCCGCCGCAATCGCTTCCGCGTCATCGCCGACATGCAGGCCGAGGCCGTGCCGATCGTTCCCGCGCTCGGGCCGGAGGACACGCCGCTCGACCTGTCGATGTCGATGCTGCGCACCCATTCGCAGATGCACCTCGCCTACATGCGCAACATGGGGGTGGGCGCCAGCCTCGCCATCGCGATCGTGCGGCACGACCGGCTGTGGGGCATGATCTCGTGCCACAACCGCACGCCGCGCCTCCCACCCTATTCGCTGCGCACCGTGGCGGAGCTCCTCAGCCAGACCTTCTCGCTGATGCTCGACCGCATTCTCGTGGGCGAGGCCGAGGCCCTGCGCGAACGCGCGCGGCAGCTCAACGACCGCCTGCTGCTCCGGCTCGCGGGCGGCGTGAGCCTCGCCGCCAGCCTGCCCCTGATCGAGGAGCTGCTCACCGGCACGATCGCGCATGACGGCATGTCGATCTTTGCCGAGGGCGAATATCGCGCCAGCGGCGAGGCGCCCGACGAGGACGAGTTCCGCGCCATCGCCCCGCTGCTCGCCAGCACGCTGGGGGGCGCGACCCATGCCAGCACGCGCCTTGCCGACCAGATCCCCGAGGCCGGCGCCTTTGCCCACAAGGCGGCCGGCGCGCTGGTCCTGCCGCTGTCGCGCGGCACGCGGGATTCGCTGGTGCTGTGGCGCCGCCCGCTCGACCGGGTGGTGACCTGGGCGGGCGATCCGGTCAAGGCCACCGCCGCCCCCGGCGAGCTGCTCCAGCCGCGCGCGAGCTTTGCTGCCTGGCAGGAGACGGTGCGCGGCCATACCGCCGAGTGGAGCCCCGACGAGTGCGAGATCGCCGCGCGCCTGCGCCGCACGCTCATCGAGGTGATCCTGCGCATGAGCGAGGACCTCACCCGCGAGCGCGCCCGCGCCGCCGAGCAGCAGGACCTCCTCATCGCCGAACTCAACCACCGGGTGCGCAACATCCTCGGCCTGATCCGCGCGCTGGTGGCGCAGTCGCAGGCCGAGGCGCTCTCGGTGTCCGGCTTCGCGACGATGATCGGCGGCCGGATCGCGGCGCTGGCCGCGGCGCAGGACAACATCACCGAGAAGAACTGGGGCCCGGCGAGCCTCGCGCGGCTGATCGAGGGCGAACTCGCCCCCTATGCCGCCGGTGAGCGGACCCGCTTCCGGCTGACCGGCGAGGACGTGCTCGTCACCCCCGAGGCCTACACCATCCTCGCGCTGGTGGTGCACGAGCTCGCGACCAATTCCGCCAAGTATGGCGCCCTCTCGGCGCGCGCGGGCGCGGTCGAGGTGAGCCTCGCGCGGACCGCCTTCGGCGATCTCGCGATCGGCTGGCGCGAGGCGGGCGGGCCGCCGGTCACCGCGCCGACTCGCCACGGCTTCGGCTCGACGATCATCACCCGCTCGATCCCCCATGACCTCAAGGGCGAGGCCGACGTGCGCTACAAGCTGGGGGGGCTGGAGGCCGATTTCCTCATCCCGGCGCGCCACCTCGCCGCCCTGGAGCCGGGCGCCCGGCCGCTGGCCGCGCGGACCTCCGAGCCCGCACCCGCGACCGCGACCGCCCCCGCGCCGCCGCCCACCGATCAGCCGCGCCGCGTGCTGGTGGTCGAGGACAGCATCATCATCGCCCTCGACACCGAGGAGAACCTGCGGCGCCTCGGCGTGGCCGAGGTGCGGATCGAGAGCTCGGTCGCCGAGGCGCTGGCCGCCATCGCCGAGCAGCGACCCGACTTCGCCATCATCGACTTCAACCTCGGCGGCGAGAGCTCGGAGCCGATCGCCGAAGCGCTGCGGGAGGCGGGCATCCGCTTCGTGCTGGCGACGGGCTATGCCGAAGGGGCGGCCGGCTTCGAGCGGCTCGGCGCGAAGGCGGTGCTGCGCAAGCCCTACGGGATGACCGAGATCGAGCGGCTGCTGGTCAGGGCCTGAGGCCGCCGACGGAGCCTTCCAGCGCGCCGGAGGCCGAAAAAGGGCTGTTGCTGCGATAGATTCGCAATAATTTCTGCAAGAATTTCAAGGGACAGAGGAGTCAATTTGCCCCGCGCGGATGAACTTAATCAACTTGCGCCGCGCGTCAACAAGGTCACGCCCGCGCCGCTGAAGTCGAGGCTGTCGAGCCCCCGCGCGACCAGGCACTCGCCCGCCGCGGCCCGCGCCGAACCGTCCTTCGCCGCCACCTCGCCCGCAAGCGGCAGGACGAGCAGCGCGCCCTCGTAGGCCGCGCATGTCGCGGCGTCGGGGGCGCCCTCGATCCGGTCGAGGCGGAAGTGCGGGCCGTCCACCAGCACCGGCCCCGCGGCGACCGACCGGCGGTGCTCCGCCGGATAGGGCGCGCCCGAGGCGACCGCGAGGGCGCGCTCGAGGTGCAGCTCGCGCGGGCGGCCATAGTCGTAAAGGCGGAAGGTCGTGTCGCTGGTCTGCTGCACCTCGACCAGCGCGAGCCCCGGGCCGATGGCGTGGACCGTGCCGGCGGGGAGGTAGAAGAAGTCGCCGGGGCGCGCCGGGTGCCAGGTGAGCAGGCGCTCGATCGTGCCGTCCTTCGCGGCGGCCTCCATCTCCTGCGCGCTCACCTCGCGCTCGAAACCTATCGCGAGCCGCGCGTCGTCCTCGGCGTCGAGCACGAGCCAGCACTCCTCCTTGCCCGCCTCGCCGGAAAGCGCGGTCGCGTCGGAGGGATGGACCTGCACCGAAAGCTTCTCGGAGGTGAAGAGATACTTGACCAGCACCTGCGGCACCTCGGCCGGGGGCTCGAACCAGATCTCCCCGATCCGCACGCCCAGGGGCGCGGCGAAGGGAGGCGGGAGCGTGTCGCGGCCCCAGACCTTGTCGACCATCCGCGTCGGCAGGCGGCGAGCGCTCACTGGTTCGCCGCCCCGGGCAGCTTGCCGACCGCCTGCGCGCCCTCGCGGGTGGTGACCAGCACCTCCCCGCCCGAGACGATGATGCACAGGTCCTCGACGCCCACCGCGGAGATGCGCGGCCCGTCGGTGATGGCGAGGACGCCGCGCGCCTGCGCGAGATCGACCGCGCCGCGCGTCACGTTGCCCGCCTCGTCCGCCTCGCCCGTCAGCGCATCGGCGAGCGCGGCCCAGTTGCCGATGTCGGACCAGCCCATCTCGGCCGGCACCATCGCCGCGCGAGCGGTGTTCTCCATGACCGCGAAGTCGATGGACTCGCCGGCGATCGCCGCGAAGGGCGCGGGCGCCGGGTGGAAGCGCGCGCCCTCGCTGCGCCCGCCTGCGACCGCCTCGCCGACGAGGCGCGCCATGTCAGGGCGATGGGCGGCGAGCTCGGCGAGCAGGTGTCCGGCGCGGAAGGCGAAGATCCCGCCGTTCCAGCTGTATTCCCCGCTGGCGAGATAGCCTTGCGCCGTGGCGAGGTCGGGCTTCTCGACGAAGCGGCGGATCGCAAAGCCGCCCGGCAGCGGCTCGCCCTGGTGGAGATAGCCGTAGCCGGTCTCGGGCCGGTCGGCGGCGATGCCGAACGAGACGAGATGGTCCTCGCGCGCCAGCGCCGCGGCGGCGAAGGCGGCCTCGCGGAAGGCGGCGGCATCGGCGATGTGGTGGTCGCTCGGGCAGACCAGCATCACCGCGTCCGCCGGGAGCAACGCGGCGGCGAGCGCGATGGCGGGAGCGGTGTTCTTGGCAGTAGGCTCGATCACCAGCCGCGCGTCGGACGCGGGCCCGAGCTGGGCGGCGATGAGATCGGCATGGGCCGCGCCCGCGACCACCATCGGGGGCGCGAAGCGCGTGTCCCCGGCGACGCGGCGCACCGCCTGCTCGAACAAGGTCTCCTCGCTGACAAGCGGGAGGAAGGGCTTGGGCCGCGCCTTGCGGCTCATCGGCCACAGGCGCGTGCCGCTGCCGCCGCACAGGATAACCGGATGAATTGTCGTCACGCTGCCTGATCCGCTGCCCTCATCGGCGCGCTATATCAGGGGAAGTTGACGAAGCCAGACGAATGTATGCGCCCGGGCGTGGCGGTGGAGCGAGTCGGCGCGGTTCAGAACCACTGCTGGCGCCAGTAGAAGGGGGCGGCGACGGGGTTGCCGCTCGCGTCCATGGCGGGGCGGAAGCCGAGCCGGTCCTCCACCAGCCGGCAGGTGATCCGGTCAGCCTCGGGATCGGGGCTGGCGCGGAAGACCGAGCAGTCCCGCGCCCGCCCATCTGTGCCGACGGTCACGCGCACGATCACCTCGGTGCCGCGCCGCGCCGCGCGGCCCTCGGGCGGCACGGGGAAGTCGCGGGCATTGTCGATGCGGCCCGAGATGTGGACGGGCCGGGTGACCGCCACCCCGCCGCGCCCACTCCCCGCATTGCCGCTCCCGGTGCCCGTGCCGGTGCCGGCCGCCCCGGTGCCCTCGCCCGCCGCCGCCGCGCCCGAGCGGCTCGCCTCGCCGGTCGAGGCGGCGCGCGGCAGGGGCGGGTCCTGCCGGACGCGCACCCTCGGCGGCTCGGCGGTGACCGGCCGCGCCACCGCCTCGCGCCCCGGCGCCCCTTGCGCGCCTTCATCCGGTTCGGAGCGATTCTCCGGCGGCGGCGGGGGTGGCGGGGCCGGGGGCGGCGGCTCGAGGGTAAAGGCCGAGAACACCTGCGCCTCGACCGAGGCGGTCATCTCGGGCGCCAGCGCGCGCGCGAGGCCGTAGAGCACCGCGACATGCAGCACCGCGAGCCCCGCGATAAGCGGCCAGCGCAGCCGCCGCGGCCGCGCAGTGAAGGTTGCCTCGCCTGTCATCGCTGCCCGATCGCCTGTCCCTTAGCTCCGTTCCGGATGCGGTTGTGCCCGCAAGCCGGGCCCGCCGACACTATCATAGGCGCAGGCATCGGCGATGGAGCGCAGCGATCGAGCGCGCACTGACTGACGAACGGCACGGCGGGCATGATCTGCCGGAGGTCGAACAGGATGACGTCCGTCCGGGCGGCGCTTCCGATCGCCCGGTTCTCGACCACGGCGAACCGCCCGCGGAGCAGGCCGCGCCCGGCGCACCCGGGCGCGCTCCGGGCCGGCCTGCCGCCCGGCCGCGACGCGGGTTGACGCGGCGCCTGCTGCACCGCGGGCTGCGCCTTGGCGGCATCGCCGCGCGACCGGCCGATCGCAGGAGCCTCGTCGCCGCGATGCTCGGCGGCGGCCTCTACCTTGCGCTCGCCTGCCTCACCCTCCTGCCCGGACTGGGCGACGGCGCGCCGGTGAGCGCGATCTGGATCGCCAACGCAGCCGCGGTCGCCATTCTGCTGCGGGCCGAGCTGCGCAGCGAGGTGCCCTTCCTCCTCGCCTGCTTCGCCGCCAGCCTCCTCGCCAACGCGGTCGGGCAGCTGCCCGACGTCACCGCCGTGATCTTCTCCATCGCCCATCTTGCGGAGATCATCCTCGTGCTGGCGCTCACCCGCTTGGGCGGACGCGCGCAGCCCGACATGAGCCGCCTGTCCGACCTTGCCCGCTTCGTCTGGGCCGGGGCCCTCGTCGCGCCGCTCGCCTCGGCGCTCGTCGCGGTGCCGATGATGGGCGGGAGTTTTGCCGAGTGGCGGGCGGGCGGCCTCGCGTGGTTCCTTACCGACAGCATGGCGATGGTGCTGATCGTCCCGCCGGTCCTGCTGCTGGTCGATCGGCTGCGCGGCCGTCTGCCCCCCGCGCCCGCGCGGCCGCTGGAAAGCGCCGTGCTGCTCGGCGGCGGGATGGTGAGCGCCTTCCTGGTGTTCAACCAGACCCACTACCCGCTGATGTTCCTGATCCAGCCGATCACCCTGCTCCACGCCTTCCGGCTCGGCAGCCTCGGGAGCGCACTGAACGTGGTCGGCGTGGCGGTGGTCGCTGCGGCCACGACCTTCGCCGGCGAGGGGCCGATCGCCGCCGCGAGTGGCACGAGCATCGCCCAGATGCACCTCCTCCAGGGCTTCGTCGCGGCCAATTTCCTCACCGGGCTGCCGGTCGCGGCGATCCTCGCCGGGCGCGACCGGATGGTGGCGCGGCTGGAGGAGGGCAAGCGCCAGGTCGATCTGCTCGCCGACAACATCACCGATGCGATCCTGCGCTTCGGGCTGGACGGCGTGTGCACCTATGCCTCGCCCTCGGTCGCCGAGGTCATGGGGGTGCCGCCCTCGACCTATCTCGGCCGCCACATCTCCGCCCGCCTGCATCCCGACGCGCACGACCGCGCGATGGCGGCGCTCCGCCGGCTGCTCGACGAAACCAGCGAGCGCGAGCGGGTCACCTATCGCCGCATGGCCGATGCACCGGACGGCTCGCCGGTCTTCCTCGAGGCGGACTGCGCGCTGGTCCGCGACCCCGCAACGGGCGTGCCCGAGGCGGTGGTGATCGCCGCGCGCGACGTGACCGAGCGGGTCGAGCTCGAACTCCTCCTCACCCGCGCCCGCCGCCATGCCGAGAACGCGGCGCTCGCCAAGTCCGAATTCCTCGCCAACATGAGCCACGAGATCCGCACGCCGATGAACGGGGTGCTGGGGTTCGCCGAGCTGATGCTCCAGGGCGAGCTCGCCGAGGACCAGCGCCACTTCGCCGAGCTGATCGTCCAGTCGGGCCGGTCGATGATGATGCTGCTCAACGACGTGCTCGACCTCAGCAAGATCGAGAGCGGGCAGTTCGCGATCGACCGCGCGCCGGTCGATCTCCACGCGAGCATCGCCGAATGCGCGGCGCTCCACCGCCCGGCCGCGGCGCGCAAGGGGCTGACCCTCGAGACCGTGTGGGACGCCGAGACGGACAGGCCCGGCGCGCCCTGGGTGCTGACCGACGGGCTGCGGCTGCGGCAGATCCTGCTCAACCTCATCGGCAATGCGGTGAAGTTCACCGAGGCCGGGCACATCCGGGTGAGCTGCGAGGTCACCCGTCACGAGGTGCGGGTGACAGTCGCCGACAGCGGGATCGGGATCAGCCCGCTCCAGCTCGAGACGATCTTCCAGCCCTTCACCCAGGGCGAGGCGAACACCGCACGGCGCTTCGGCGGCACGGGCCTGGGGCTGTCGATCAGCCGCCAGCTTGCCGCGCTGCTCGGCGGGCGGATCGAGGTCGCAAGCACCCCGGGGGAAGGCTCGCGCTTCACGCTGGTGCTGCCCGCGACCCTCGCCCCGCCCGATGCCGGGGACCCGCCGCTTCCGATCGAGCCGGGTGCCGACGATCCGGCGCCGGCCGCCGCGCTCGCGCCCTCGCGCATCCTGCTCGTCGAGGATCACGACATCAACCGCCTGCTGGTGCGCGAGATGCTCGAGCGCTGCGGGCAGGAGGTCGAAGTCGCGCATGACGGTAACGAGGGGATCGCGATGGTCATCAACGCGATGATGCGCGCCCGGCCCTACGACCTCGTGCTGATGGACGTGCAGATGCCCGAGTGCGACGGACTCGTCGCGACCCGCGCGATCCGCGCCGAGGGGATCGGTCCGGGGCTGCTGCCGGTGATCGCGCTCACCGCAAACGCCTATCCCGAGGATGTGACCGCGGCCCGCGCAGCGGGGATGCAGGGCCACCTCGCTAAGCCCGTGGTCTTCGCGCAGCTCGCCCGCGCGCTACAGCGCTGGCTGCCGACTCGCATCGTCGAGGACGGTCCGAGCGGCGTGCCCCTGTCCGATCCCTTCGTCACGCCAAGCGGCCGCGCGGCCGCGCTGGCGAGCTCGCCGCGTCTCGCCGCACGCTGGCAGGAGCGGCGGCGCCAGGCGCTAGCGGCGGTGGAGGCAGGGCTGGCGGATGGAACGCTCGCCGCGGCAGAAGGCGGTGAGGAAGGGGCGGCGGGCGCACTGGCGGCTCCTGCACAAGCTGGCGGGGACGGCGGCGATGTTCGGTGAGCCCGCACTGGGCGCCGCCGCCGCCGCGCTCGAGCGCGCGCTGGTCACCCGCGAGGACACTGGCACCCGCACCGCGCTCGCCAGGCGCCTGCTCGCCGAGGCGCAAGGCACGGCCCCGCCCGAACCGCAGGGCTGAGGCGGGCGCGCCGCCCTCGCTGTTCCGCTCAAGCGCCCCGGGCGAGCCAAGCCGCCCCCCAGATAGCAGAAGGGCGGCCCGTTGCCGGACCGCCCTTCGTTGCTTTCGATCATCCGACAGGTCAGAAGAGCACGCGCACCCCGAAGCGCACGCCCCACAGCGAGCCGTTGATCTGCGTCTGCTCGACCGGAGCGACGAAGCGGTTCGCGTTCGCACCCGTGGTGACGCGGTTCTCGTAAAGGTACTGCACGCAGGGCTGGTTGAGCTGCGCGGCCGTGGCGACGCTCCCCGCGTTGCCCGCAGTGGTCAGGCAGCGGACGTTCACCACCGGCGCGGTGTAGGGGAAACCGACCTGACGGATCGTGCCCCAGTCCTTGTCGATGAAGTTGAGGACGTTCTCCATTTCCGCCGACAGCTCCATCTTGCCGCCGAGCGGCAGCGGAACCTGCTGGCGCACCGCAAGATCGAGCTTGTGCACCCACGGGGTGCGCGCGATGTTCTTCGGCGCGATCTGGCCCTGATAGTCGCGCAGTTCCGAGTTCAGGATGAACTGCTGGAAGCCCGTGAAATCGAAGGTCGGCGAATAGAGCACGCGCGGATCGGCGGTCTGGCTGCTGACGTTCGGCACGTAAAGCAGACCGCGTTCGTTGCGACCGGTGACGCCCAGCACGCCCGAGCGCTGGTTGTTCTGCTGCGCGAACTGGTCGGCGAAGGTGTAGCTGTAGCGCTGCCCCGACCGCACGTTGTAGAAGAACTCGATGCGGGTGTTGTTGTCCCCGAACAGTTCAGCGTCCAGACCCGCATTGAGGCGGAACTGGTGGTCACGCTGATAGTTCGAGATGCCCAGCCCCGCGAGGTTCGCGTCGATCCCCACCGCGGTGTTGGTGTAGTTCGAGAACGCCACCGACGAGGTGCCCGGGTTCTGGTCCTGCACGTCCTGGAAGGTGTAGGAGCCGTTCAGGAAGAGGCCCGAGTCCCACCGCTTGTCGAACCGGCCGACGATGTTCCAGCTGTCGCCAAAGCTGGTGTTGGTCAGCAGGACATCGGTGTTGAGCCCGGTCTGGCCCTGGAGGATGTTGTAGCGCTGGCGCCCGTCGGGAAGGGTGCCGTTCGGCACCGAGCGCAGGTCGGTCCACTCGAGGGCATTGTTGACCTTCGAGTAGATGACGTCCGCGCCAAACCGCCAGCCGTCGCCCAGGAAGCCGAGGTTGGCTTCGTAGTCGACCGAACCCGAGAAGCGCCACTGGGACGGCGGCTTGAAGTTCGGATCGAGAGCGTTGGTGGTCGCCGCGGCGGCACCGCCGGCGCTGCGGATCGCATCGATCAGCGCCTGCGGAATCCCGGTCCCGCCCGAGACGTTGTTCAGGGTCGCCTGACCCAGCGCGTTCTGTTGCGCCGGGGTCAGGCCCTGGATGCCCGTGACGGTGAAGGTGTCGGGATTGCCCAGCACGCGGTTCACCTGGACGCTGCCAAGCAGCGGACCGGGGTTAGAGTAACTATTCGAGATCCACACCAGCGGGTTGCCGCCGCCGAACAGGCCGGCCGAACCGCGGACCTGCAGGCGGTCCGTGGGCTGCCAGTTCACCGCGAAGCGCGGCTGCAGAAGGTCCCGGCCGTTGAGGGTCGAGAGGTTGGTGAAGCCGTAGCGGTTCAGGAAGTTCTCGTTGAAGAACGGACGATCCGGGGTGTCGAACAGGTCGTAGCGCACGCCCGCGACGATCGTCAGCGTGTCGGTCACGTCGATCTCGTCCATCAGGCCGAACGTCCAGGTGTTGTTCTGGAAGTTGGCCGCGACGGTCTCGATGTCCCCGCGCAGCGGCGTGGCGAAGTTCACGAAGTTCGCGCGGCGAGCCTGCAGGTCCTCGATGCTGTCGAAGCGCCACTCGCCCGAGACGCGCTGGGCGAAGAGGTTGCGCACGTCCTGACGGCGACGCTCGGCGATCAGCTTGAAGGTGTGGTTGCCGGCATTAAGGGTCGCCGCGAACTCGATTGCGAGCGACTGGCTGTCGAGCTCGTTGGCCTGACGCGAGAAGTCGGGGCCGAAGCGCAGGCGACGGATCTGGTTCGGACAGCCGAGGGTGCCAGCCGTGGTTTCGCGAAGGCAGACGTTGAACTCGCCGAAGTCGCGGTTGCCGCCGATCGGAACCTGCAGACGAACATAGTCCGCATAGGAGACGCGGAGCATGGTCGAGAAGTTGTCGGACCACTGGTTGTTCGACTGGATGATGCCGAAGTGGTTCTCGGCGCCCTGCGTGTAGTTGTTCGACAGCAGGTTGTAGGTGGGGTTGTTGGCGACGATCTGGCCCGTGCCGGTCTGGCCGGCGAGCAGCGAGCTTTCGTTCCAGATGTAGGTTGCGGTCACGCGGTGACCGTCGGCGACGTTCCAGTCGAGCTTGGTGACGAGCTTGTCGTCCTTCTCGAGGATGTCGTTGGCGACGCCGAGCGTGTCGAAGTTGTAGGTGCCGCGCGCGATGTCGCCGATGCGCTGGATCTGCGCGTCGGTGATGTTGAGCTGCGAGGGATCGACATCGGCCGGGACGGTGTCGCGGGTGCGCTCATAGGTGACTGCGAAGAACAGCTTGTCCCTGATGATCGGTCCGGTGACCTGCGCGGTGTAGATCTGCGATTCGAAGCTGCCGACGCGGGTCAGGTTGCGCGCGCGGTTGCCGCGCAGATTGTCGTCCTGATAGTAGGCGCCGCCGAGGAAGGTGAAGCGGTTGCCGCCCGACTTGAGCTGGGCGTTGATCGCACCGCCCTGGAAGAAGCCCTGCTGGATGTCGACCGGGGCGACCTCGACCGAGAACTCGCCGATTGCGTCAAGCGGCACGGGGCCGCGCGCCGAGACGAGGCCGCCGGATTCGAGGCCGAAGGGATCGCCGAAGGCCACACCGTCGACCGTGAAGCGGTTGAAGCGGTTGTTCTGGCCGGCGATGCTGATCGCATTGTTGTTGGTGGCGTCGAGGGTCACCAGCGGATCGCGGGCGGCGAGGTTGCGGATGTCGCGGTTGATGTTCGCGATGCCGGCGATGTCGCGGGCCGTCAGCACGGTGGCGGCGCCGGTCGCGAGGGTGATCGCCGAGCGCTGGCGGGTGCCGCTCACGATGATGGTCTGGCCCTCTTCGGCCAGAGCGACGCTGATGCGCTGCGCCTGACCTGCGGTGAGGAAGCCGATCTCCTGGGTCGCCGCTTCATAGCCCGGCGCACTCACCTCGACGTTGAACGGGCCGCCGAGACGCAGGCCGGCCGCGTTGAAGCCGCCCGTGGAATCGGTGGTCTGCGACGAGGTGGTGCCCGACGGCACGTGGGTGACCACGACGGTCGCGCCGGCGATCGGGTTGCCGTCCTGGTCCGTCACGGTGCCGCGGACCGAGGAGGTGGTTTCCTGCGCGTGGACAGGCGTTGCGATCGTGGTCGTGGCGGCGAGGCTGACGACACTCGCGGCAAGGAGATACTTAAGCTTCATGGACGAAGGCCCCTGGTGACGATGGAGAGGTGGTGATAAATTCGTGGCGCGGCCTGCCCTAGGCCGGAACGCTTGCGGCAAAGCGACTGTTCTGTGACAGTTTGATGAAACCCCGCTCGCGCGACAACCGAATCCTCGGCGCCATCCCCGGACATGGCGGCCAATCCGCCCGGATTCCGGACCTTTTCAGAGAAGGTGTTGCACCGCAGCAACGGCTGCGAAGTTTCTGATGGCCGGCGTGCGGGCGCCGGGCTCAGGCCAGATTGATCTCGCGCAGGCGCTGCATGAGGTAATCATGCGCCGTGATCGGCGGCAGGGGGGGATTCGCGGCGTCCGCATCAATGCATTCGGGCAGCGGCTCGATCAGGAAATCGGGCCGGAAATGCAGGAAGAAGGGCATCGAGAACCGGCCGCGCCGCGCCGCCTCGCCGCGCGGATTGACGACCCGGTGCGTGGTCGAGCACAGCTTGCCGTTGGTCTGGCGCTGGAGCATGTCGCCGACGTTGATGACCAGCGCCCCCGGCGGCACCTCCACGGCGTGCCACTCGCCCTGCCGGGTGAGCAGTTCGAGCCCGGCCTCCTCTGCCCCGAGCAGCAGGGTGATGGTGTTGATGTCCTCGTGCCCCGCAGCGCGGATCGCCCCCTCGGGCGCGCCTTCGCCGAGCGGCGGGTAGTGGAGCAGGCGCATCACGGAGTTGCCGTCCTCGATGCTCGCGGCGAAGAAATCGCGCGGGCGGCCGAGGTGGAGCGCAATCGCCTCGAGCACGCGGGCGCCCGTCGTCTCGAAGGCGGCGAACAGCGCGCTCATCGTCTCGCGGAAACCCTCGACCTCGGAAGGCCAGACGTTGGGAGCCATGAACTCGCTGAGCGGGTGGCCTTCGGGCAGCGAGCGGCCGACGTGCCAGAACTCCTTGAGATCGAAGACCTCGGCGTCCTTGGCCTTCTCGGTGCCGAAGGGCGTGTAGCCGCGCGCGCCGCCGCCGCCGGGGATCTGGTAGGCGCGCTTGGCCGCGTCGGGCAGCGCGAAGAAGGCCTTGGAGGCGGCCTCGGCCCGGTCGATGAGGTCCTGCGGGATGCCGTGGTCGCGCACCACCGCGAAGCCGTATTCGCCGAAGCTGCGGCCGAGCTCATCGGCGATGGTGTCGAGCGGCTGGGCGAGCGAGACGGATGCGATGTCGATCATGCGCGCGCCCTTACACCCGGCCGCGCGCGCCTGCCAAGGGGGACTTCGGCAGGCCGATCTACAGCGGCAGGAACAGGCTGGCGAGCGCCGCGCTCATCAGGTTGGCGAGGCTCCCGGCGGCGAGTGCCTTCAGCCCGAGCTTGGCGATCACCGGGCGCTGGTTCGGCGCAAGGCCGCCGGTCACCGCCATCTGGATCGCGATCGAGGAGAAGTTGGCGAAGCCGCACAGCGCGAAGGTGATGATCGCGCGGCTGCGCTCGGTCAGCTCGCCACCCTGCATCTGGCCGAGGTCGATGAAGGCGACGAATTCGTTGAGCACGATCTTGGTGCCGAACAGCCCGCCCGCGATCTGCGCCTGGTTCCAGTCGGAGATGCCGATCAGGAACATGACCGGCGCGAAGAGGTAGCCGAGCAGCTTCTGGAAGCTGAGCGTCTCGAGCCATGCGGCAAAGGCCGGATCGAAGGGTGAGCCCGCGCGCTCGGCCAGCCCGACAAGGCCCCCGCCGATCCCGGCGAGCATCCCGTTGGCGAGCGCGACCAGCGCGACAAACACCATCACCATCGCGCCCACTGCCACCGCGAGCTTGACCCCGGTCTGGGTGCCCTGCGCGGCGGCCTCGATGATGTTGGCGGGGCGCTGGCCTTCCTCGAAGGTCTCGGCCGCGCTCACCTCGTCGGCCTTGGCGCCGCCCTCGAGGATCGAGGCCGGGCCGACCGCGCTGATCCGCGCCTGGGGCAGTTCGACCTCCTGGCCGTTCTCGTCGTACATGACCACGCGGGTCGCCTCGGCGACGGTGTTGGGCCGCCCGCGCGCCCGGGCGACCGCGGCGGCGGCGACCGAGCCTTCGTAGCCGATCGCCCGGGGCGGCTCGTCGGGCATCATGATCTTGGCCATGAGGATGCCGCCGGGTGCCGACATGAAGGCCGCCGCCAACAGGAAGGGCACCGCCTCCTCGCCGATGAAGCTCGCATAGGCTGCGAGGATCGTCCCCGCGACGCCCGCCATCCCGACGCTCATCAGCGTGAACAGGCCCGAGGGGCTCAAAGCCGCGAGATAGGGCCGCACCACCAGCGGGCTTTCCGACTGGCCGACGAAGATGTTGGCCGCCGCTCCGAGCGCCTCGACCTGGCTCACCCCGGTGATCCAGCCGATCGCCCCGCCCACCCAGCGCACCAGCCGCTGCATGATGCCGAGGTGATAGAGGATCGAGACGATCGCGGCGAAGAACACGATCACCGGCAGCGCGGCGATGACGAAGGTGTTGGCGAAGGGGTTTGTGTCCATCGGCCCGAACACCGACTGGATGCCGACCTTGGAGAAATCGAGGAGTGCGATGACGCCCGCGGACAGGCCGCCGATCACCGCGACGCCCGCATCGGTGCGCAACACGGCCAACGCGGTCACCGCCTGGAGCGCGAAGGCCGCGCCGACCACCCGCAGGTTGATCCGCCGCCGGGCCGAGGACAGGCCGACGGCGATCGCGAGAATGGTGGCCACCCCTGCGAGGCTCAGCAGGATGGACGTGAGACTTGCGTTCACGGCAGCTTGTGTCCCTCGAAGGCTTGAAGTGACCCGATCCCAGCACGCACGGCACCCTGCCGCGCGCACGGCACGCTCGGGCGTGGCAGGTTGCGCGCGGGCTTGCAAGACGCTTGCGACGGCATGCCCCCACAAAAGCGCGCGCGCGGCGCCCGGTGGAAGCCCTTGCGGGCGGCGCTTTCCTTTTGCCCGCGCGCTGGCTAGCACCGGCGCGATGGACCAGACCCCGCCGCAGGCCGCGCTCGCCGCGCCCCCGCCCACCGCCGCACCGCCCGCCAACATGCCGCTCGGCCTGTTCGTCTTCACCCTCCTCTATGGCGGGATGACGGTGCTCGCCGGGGTGCTCGCCTTCAAGCAGGTGCAGCTCTGGCCGACCGATCTTGCGGTGGAGAGCGGGATCTTCGCCTTCCTGCTGCTGGTGGTGATCTCAAGCACCCTGTCGCAGCTCTACGGGCGTCGCTTCGCCCAGCGCATCGTGTGGTGGGGCTTCCTGCCGCTGCTCATCTCCTCGCTGCTGATGCAGCTCGTCCTCGGCCTGCCCGCCTCGACCGAGATGGTGGCCGGTCGCGCCGGCGATCTTGCCGCCTTCGAGCGGGTGCATTCGACCGTGTGGCGCGTCTGGGCCGCGGGTCCGGCGGCCTATATCACCTCGCTGCTCCTTAACATCTGGATCTTCGACCGGCTGAAGGGCGAGGGCGGGGAGACGACCATCGGCCTGATGGTGCGCGGCGCGATTGCCTCGGCGCTCAGCCAGGCGGTCGATTCGGTGATCTTCATCACCCTCGCCTTCTACGGGCTGTTCCCGATCATGAACCTGCTGATCGGCCAGGTGATCGCCAAGGTGGTGCTGAGCCTCGTGCTGGTGCCCTTCCTCATCACCTTCGGGGTGCGCGCGGCGCGCTGGCTCGACGCGCGCAAGGCGGCCTGAGCCGCGCCTCCCGGCGTTCCCGCCACGCCCCGGCGCTAGCCCGGGATCAATTCCTCGCAGGAGCGCCTTGGTGCCGGGCGAGGAGACACGCAACATGCTCAAACCGATCCTGATGGGCGTCGTCGCCGGGCAGCGCGCCATGACCCCGCTGGCGGCGGTCGCCGTGGCCGCGGCGCGCGGCGAGCTTCCCCGCGACAATGGCGCGCCGCGCTGGCTCGGCCACCCCGCGGTCGCGGCGGGCGCGCTGGCGCTGGCGGCGGCCGAGATGGCGGGCGACAAGCTGACATCCGCGCCCGACCGGATCGTGCCCGCGGGCCTTGCCGCGCGGCTCGTCACCGCGGCGATCGCCGGCGCGGCCCTCGCGCCGAAACGCCAGTGCTTGAGCGCCGCGGCGGCGGCATCGCTCGCGGCGCTCGGCGCCTCCTACATCGGCTGGCGCGCGCGCATCGCGACGATGGAGCGACATGGGCGGGTGAAGACCGGCGCGGCGGAAGACGCCGCGGTGCTCGGCGCCGCGGCCGCAGTGGTGCGGATGTGACGCAAGCCCGAGCGGCGTTGCTATAATGCGGAGCCCAGCGCTCAGGCAGCGCGGAGCCTAGCGCTCAAGCAGCGAAGTGGTAGCGCGCAAACGCGCGCTCAAGCAGCAAAGCGGTAGCGCGAGAAAGAATGGTGAGCCCGACAGGATTCGAACCTGTGACCCGCTGATTAAAAGTCAGCTGCTCTACCTACTGAGCTACGGGCCCACGCATGTCCCGCGATGGCGGGCGGCGGGGGTCACCTAGGCAGGGGGCGCGGGCGGGTCAAGCGGGCATGGGCCTGGGCGAGGGTCAGACCCTGCGGTCCGGCGCGCCAGCCGGGCGCAATGGCCGCGGCCGGCGCGAGCACGAAGCGGCGCTGCGCGAAGGCTGGGTGGGGGATCGCGAGGCCCGGCGAGCGCCAGCGCCCGCCGCTCCACAGCACGATGTCGCCGTCGAGCACCCGGTCGCCCCAGCGCTGTCCGCGGCGGCGGCCGAACTCGCGCTCCATGCGCTTCAAGGCCGCGAGCAGCGCCGTCGGGGCAAGCGCGCTCTCCAGCACCACGGCGGCGTTGGCGAAGCGGCGGCGGGCGGCGCCCATCGGCGCGCTGGCGATCACCGGCGAGCGGGCGGTGACCGTGCCGAGCGCGGCGAGCTCCTCCATCGCCGCGCGCAGCACGCCCTCGGGCGCGCCGTGGAGGCGGTGGCGGCGGTTGCTGCCCAGCGCGATCAGGTAGGTGCTGCTCAAGCCGCCCCCGGCCCGCCCGGCCTAGATGTCCTCGGCGATCCGCCCGTAGAGCTGCGGGCGGCGGTCGCGGAAGAAGCCCATGCCGGCCCGGTGCCGCGCGGCTCGGGCGAGATCGAGCCGCGCGGTCAGCACGCCGCTCTCCTCGCGGCCGAACTCGGCGAGGAAGTCGCCCCACTCGTCGGAGATGAAGGAGTGGCCGTAGAAGTTCTGGGCGCCCTCGCACGGCCCCTCGGAGCCGATGCGGTTGGATGCGATCACCGGCATGCAGTTCGACACCGCATGGCCGAGCATCGCCCGGCGCCACATCCGGCTCGTGTCGAGGTCGGCGTCGTAGGGCTCGGAGCCGATCGCGGTGGGATAGAGCAGCAGTTCCGCGCCCATCAGCGCCATGACGCGCGCGGCCTCGGGATACCACTGGTCCCAGCAGATGCCGACGCCGATCGTGGCCTTCGCCCCGTCCTCGCCGGGGACCTCCCAGACCTTGAACCCGTCGTTCCCGGGGCGGAAGTAGTACTTCTCCTCGTAGCCCGGCCCGTCGGGGATGTGGCTCTTGCGATAGGTGCCCATGATTGCCCCGTCGGGGCCGATCATCGCCAGGGTGTTGTAGTAGTGGTGGCCGTCGCGCTCGAAGAAGCTCGTCGGAATCGTCACCTTCAGCTTCGCCGCCAGCTCGCGCATGGCGATGACGCTCGGGTGCTCGGCCACCGGGCGCGCGAGCGCGAAGAGCGCCTCGTCCTCCTCGCGGCAGAAATAGGGTCCGCTGAAGAGTTCGGGCGGCAGGATCAGCTGCGCGCCCTTCGCCGCAGCCTGCTCCACGAGCGCGGCGACGGCGGCGATGTTCTCGGCCTCGTCGGCGGAACCGAGGGCGAGCTGGAGGGCGGCGACGGTGATGGCGGTCATGCGGGGGCGCTTACTTGGGGCGGAGCGCGAAGTCCACTTGCACGCTCACCGTGCTGGTCGTCTGGCCCGGCTGGATGACCGGCCCGGCGTCGGCCTGCTCCATCACCGGGCGGGCCGCGACCGCGACCGGCGGGGGCACTGCGCCGGGGAGGTAGCGGTTGCCCTGCGCCCCGCCACCGTCGCGGATGGTGAGTACGCGGGCGATCTCCATGCCCGCCGCCCCGGCATAGGCCTCCGCGCGCTTCCTCGCATTGGCATAGGCGGCGGCATAGGCGGCGTTGGCGGCGGCCTCGGGGTCGGCCATGCGCAGGTCGGGGCCGCCCATGACGTTCGCCCCCGCGCCCGTGGCGGCGGCGACGGCGGCGTCGGCGCGGGCGACCTCGCGCACCGTCACCGCGACGACGTTGCTCGCCTGGTACTGGCCCCGGCGCGGCCCCCAGTCGAGGCGCTGGATGTTCATCGCGCGGGTCTGGATGTCGGCCTCGGGCACGCCCGCCGCCCGGAGCGCAGCGAGGAGCCGGCCGATGCTCTCGCGGTTGGCGGCGCTCGCCGCCTCGCCGGTGGCGCCGAAGCTCTCGACGCCGACCTGGAAGACGGCCTGGTCGGGCCGCGCCTCGGCCTCGCCTGTGGCGCTCACGGAGAGGAGCGTCTCCTCACGCGCCACCCCGCGCGGGTCGAGCTCGCGGTCGGAACAGGCGGCGAGGAGCGCCGCGGGGAGGAGGAGGAAGGCGGCGGGGGGCAGTCGGGTCATTGGGGCCTCACGTGTGGCAAGGCCCCGAGACAAGCGCCCCGCGCGCTGAATCGCCGCTTAACTCACTGCGCCTTGCGGAACAGCAGCGTCATGCGGTCGCTTTCGCCGAGGTCCTTCAGCTCCTCGCGCTTGGTGGCGAGCGTCGGGGGCATTTCCCACACGCCCTCGGCATGGTCGGCGGTGTCGCGCGGGTTGGCGTTGATCTCGCTGTCGGCGACGAGCTCGAAGCCATTAATCCGCATGAAGTCGATCACGTCCTGTTGCCTGAGGTAGCCCTTGGTGCCGTTGGCATAGGACCACGGCGCGTCTGCCTTGGCGCGGTGCTGTTCGATGCCGATCATCCCGTCATCCTTGAGCAGCTCGCGCATGGCCCGGATCTCGGTGTCGGCGATCCCTGCGCGGGTGATGCCGTGCATCGCGCGCATCACCAGGATGCGGTCGAAGGTGCCCTTGTGGCCCTCGAGGTTGTCGAGCGTGATCCCGCTGAAACGGTCCGCCGGAAGGCCGGTGTAGCCCGCCACCTCGGCGCCGAAGCCCGCCGCCTGGTCGCGGATGCGCTGCTGACGCGCGGCGTCGGGCGTGGCGGTGAGCGGGTTCGCATAGAGGCCGACGAGCTGGCCCTGCCCGCCGAGGTAATGTCCCAGCAGGCGCGAATACCACCCGCCGCCCGGCGAATATTCGCCGACCTTCATGTCGGGCGCGACCTCGAAGAAGGCGAGCGTCTCGGCCGGGTGGCGGTGCGCGTCGCGGGCGCGGTCCTCGGCACGGGTCGGGTGCCCGATCGCCCCGGCGAGCGCGTCCGCGTGCCGCGTCAGGAAGGGCGCGTCGGCGGGGGGCGCGGTGCCGTCGGCGAGCGCCGGGGCGGCGAGGGCGAGGCCGCTGGCGGCGGCGAGGGCGAAGATCAGCTTGGTCATGTCTCTTGTCTCTCCCGGGACCTTGAAGGAACCTGTGGCAGCTGCTTGTAGCAATCCGCGGCTGCTGGCCTATCTCTGGCACAAAGCAACGGAGAATTCGATGAGCAACATGGACACGGCGATCATTGCAGGCGGGTGCTTCTGGTGCACCGAGGCGGTGTTCCGCGACGTAGTGGGCGTGGAGGGCGTCGAGAGCGGCTATATCGGCGGCACCAAGGCGAACCCGACCTACAAGGAGGTGTGCACCGGCACCACGGGCCATGCCGAGGGCATCCGCGTGACCTTCGATCCTGCTGTGATCTCGCTCGCCGAGATCTACGACGTGTTCCTGGGGACGCACGATCCGACGCAGCTCAATCGCCAGGGCAACGACATCGGCACGCAGTATCGCAGCGCGATCTTCCCCCTGTCGGACGAACAGGGCGCCGAGGCCGAGGCCGCGATCGCCCGCTGGAACGCGGAGAACGGCAAGGAGGCCGTCACCACCATCGAGGGCCTGTCCGAAGGGCGGCAGACGGCGGAGTGGTATCCGGCCGAGGACTACCACCAGGAATACTGGGACGGCGAGGGCCAGCGAAACCCCTATTGCCTCGCGGTGATTCCGCCCAAGCTGATGAAATTGAGGAAGAGCTTTCAGAAATACGTCAAGTAGCACGGGCGCAGCGCCATCCCGGCCCGCCACCGGGCGGGCCGCGAGCGCACGCGCGCGAGCCGCAGGCGATCAGGCCCGCAGGGCCTGAGATTCGCCGAGGACGTGCCCGCGGAGGCGGGCACGCAAACAAGAAAGCTGGGTCCCGGGTTGAGCCCGGGACGGGGCGGATCGATCAACGATACCTCCCGGCGGTGATGAACATGCCGAAGGCCTCGCACCAGATCACCACCGTGTCGTATCTCCCGATGTCGACGCCGGCGGGCACCTCGGTGATGAAGCCGTCGAAGGTCTTGATCGAACCCAGTTGCACCGATTGCGCCTTGATCGCCTCGAACCCCGCCTTGTCCTCGACATAGCTGGGGGCAAGATAGATCCTGTAGTCCGGCCCCGGAGCGAGCGTGCCTTGGTGGACGATCTTGTCCGGCGCGACGCTGACCGTGCCCTCGCCCCAGTGGAGGGCGTCGCTGCCGGGCAGGTCCTTGCGGAAGGTCGTGGTGTAGGTGGCCGATTGCGCCGCCTCGGCCAACACCGCGGCATCGGGCCCGCGCTCGGCGACGAGGATGGGCAGGAAATAGACGCCGAGGCCGAAGCCGATGGCGAGGGCGACGAAATGGGTGGTCGCCAGCAGCAGGATCTTCTTCATGGGGAGGATCTTTCACGATCGGTGTCGGGCGCCTTTCGTCGAAATGGCATGGCTCGTTACAGGCTCTCGCCAACTTCCCCGCCCCGGGCCTGACCCGGGGCCCCGCTGCCTTCCTGGCGGCACGAAGAAAGCGGGGGCCCCGGAAGTCCGGGGCGGGGGATCACGGCTTGATCCAACGTCCCACGAAAAACCCGTCGAGCCCGCCCTGCTCCGCCAGCATGCCCGGGTGGGTGCGCAGCCAGCCCTCGCGTGTCGGGGCGAGGCCCGAGGGGAGTTCCTCGGCCATGATGGGCGCGGGCGCGAAGCCGAGTTCGGCGTCGATCCACGCGCCCTGCTGCTCGCCCTCCTCGGCCTCCAGCGAGCACACCGCATAGACGAGCGTGCCCCCCGGGTTCAGCCACTCGGCCGCCCGCGCGACCAGCGCCCTTTGCAACTCCGTCATTTCCGCGAGGTGCCCCTTGCCGATACGGTGCAGCACGTCGGGGTGGCGGCGGCAGGTGCCGGTCGCGGTGCAGGGCGCGTCGATGAGGATCGCGTCGAAGCGGTGCTTGGGCTCCCAGGTCAGCGCATCGGCGCGCACGGGGGAGGCGGCGAGGCCGGTGCGCTTCAGGTTGACCTTGAGGAGGTCGAGCCGCCGCTTGGAAAGGTCGAGCGCGGTCACCTTCCAACCGTTCGCGGCAAGCTGCATGGTCTTGCCGCCCGGCGCGGCGCAAAGGTCGAGCACCGAGCGGCCCTCCCCCGCCCCGAGCAGCCGGGCGGGAAGCGAGGCGGCGAGGTCCTGCACCCACCAGGCGCCCTCCCTGTAATCGGGCAGGCTCTCGACCGTGCTCCCGCGCGGCAGGCGGATGTGGCCGGGGGCGAGGCTCACCCCGCCCATCCGCACCGCGCGGGCCTGCGTCTCGGCCGGGTCGCGCAAGGTGAGGTCGAGCTCGGGCGGGAAGGCGAGGCCGCGCGCGATGGCGACCGCCTGTTCGGCGCCCCAGCGCTCGGCGACGCGCTCGGGCAGGGTGGGCACCTCGGGCAGCGCCGCGCCCTGCTTGACCAGCGCCGAGAACACCCCGTGGGCGAGCCGCCGCGGCCCTCCGGCGAGCAATGGCAGCCCGGTCGCGATCACCGCGTGCGGGGGCGTGTCGAGCCGGAGCGCCTGGGCGAGCATCAGCCGCAGCACGGACCGCGCCTTCGCATCCTCGGGCAGGCGCTGCTTCGTGGCACTGTCGATCAGCGCGTCGAGGTCGGGGAGCCAGCGCAGCGTCTCCCCCGAGATGGCGCGGGCGAGCGCGCGGTCGGGGGCCTTGCGGATCTCGGCGAGGGCGGGCCCCTCGGCCTGCTCCAGCGTCTCGCCCCGGCGCAGCACGGCGTCGAGCAGGCGGAGCGCGGCGCGGCGCACGGGAAGACCGGGGGTGGCGGGCATGGAGCGGCCCCTAACCCGGCTTGAAACAAAGCGCCAGCACACGCATTTGGACAGGCATGACGAAAGAGAAGTGCGACGCCGCCAAGGCCTTCAGGAAGCCCGCCCACTGGACGAACGATCCGGTGCCCGAGCCCGCACCGAGCAATCCGCTGAAGAACGAGCCGAAGCCCCTCTCCCCCACCCGCTACGGCGACTGGGAGAAGGACGGCATCGCCTGGGACTTCTGATCCAGGTCGGCCTCGCGCAGGGTTCGCGCGGCGCTCGCGCGGCGTCAGACCCCCTCCAGAGCCTTTTAGACCCCTCCCAGACCCGCTCCAGACCCCGGCCAGGACGATGTTTCACGTGAAACATCGCACCCCGGCGGTCAGAGCGGCGTGAAGGTCACCTTGAGCCCGTCCTTGGGCTGGGGGATCGGCCAGTCCTGCCAGGCCGGCGCATAGCCCGGCGCCGCCTCGATTCGGTAGCGCTGGAGGAGCTGGGCCATGAGGATCTTGACCTGCATGTAGGCGAAGTGGAGCCCCAGGCACATGTGCGCGCCCCCGCCGAAGGGCACCCACGCGTACTTGTGCCGCGCCTTCACCTTGTCGGGCGTGAAGCGCATCGGATCGAAGGCATGGTGGTTTTCCCAATATTCCTCAGAGTGATGCGTCCAGTGGATGTTGATCCCCACCATCGCGCCCGCCGGAATGCGGTAGCCGCCATACTCGAATTCGCGCAGCGCCCGGCGCGGCATCGAGGGCACCGGGGGGATCATCCTGAGCGATTCCTTGAAGGCCATCTCGGTGAGGTCGAGCTTCGCCAGATCGTCGTAGTCGAGCGGGCGCGGGTTGCCCTCGCCATCCGGGCCGCCGGTTACCGCGAACACCTCCTCGCGCAATTTCTCCTGCCATTCCGGGTTGATAGCGAGGTGGTAGACGAGCGAGGTCGCAGAGGAGGTGATGGTGTCGTGCGCCGCCATCATCAGAAAGTTCATGTGATCGACCACCTCGTCGACCGGGAGTAGGGAACCGTCCTCGCGGGTCGCGGTGGCGAACTGGCTGAACATGTCCTGCCCGCCCCCTTCCGCGCGGCGGCGGAGGGTCTCGCGGGTAAAGTAATCAACGAGATAGGTGCGCCCGTCGACACCCTTCTTCATCTTGGTGAAGGGCAGCGGCCGGCGCACCGGCGCGACCGAGGCCTGCACCATGTCGACGAAGGCCGCGTTGATCCGGTCCGCCTCGGGACCCCAGGGCAGGCCGATGAAGCTGTCGGCGGCGAGATCGAGGGTCAACTTCTTGATCGCGGGGTAGAATTCCTTCGGCCCCGCCCAGCCGGCAACCTCGCGGGCAATGCCGCGATTGAGCGCGCCCGAGTAGTGCCGCATCGGCTCGGGCTTGAAAGCGATCGAGAGCGCGCGGCGGTCGATGCGGTGATGCTCGAAATCGAGCAGCATCAGGCCCCGCGGGAAGAGCTGGTCGAGCACCGGGCCCCAGCCCTGCTCGGAGGAGAATAACTTGTCCTTGTTAAACAAAAGCAGCTCGTTCGCCTCCGCGCCGATCAGCGCGACCTGCCAGCCGCCGAAGGCGCGATTCTTGTAGACCTTGCCGTAGGTCGCAATCATCCGCGCCGCGAAGGCGTGGGGATCGGCGAGCATGGTGAAGGTGTTGCCGACCAGCGGCCAGCCGCCCTCGCCCGGGATATGCGCAAGGTCCGCCTCGGTCAGGCGCCGCTCGCTCCAGTGGCGGGGCGTGTCGGCAGGGGTGGTGTCGATGGGGCGCGGGGCTTCGGCAAGGGTGGCCATGGGGGTCGATGCTCCGGTACGGGTTCGGATTCGCAACTGACTCTTATGTAAATATCCGCCGCCGTCAAACCCATCCGGCAAGTTCGCGGCGCAGCATGGCCTCGATCATGGCAAGGCCGTCGTCCGAGGTGTTGAGGCACGCCAGCACCGCGTAGTCCTCGCCGCCCGCCTCGAGGAACTCGTCGCGACCCTCGAGCGCCAGCTCCTCCAGCGTCTCGACGCAGTCCGCCGCAAAGCCGGGGGCGGCGACCACCAGCCGCTTCGTCCCTTTGCCCCCTTCCGCGATCAGCGTCGCGTCGGTCGAGGGCTCAAGCCAGGCGGCAGGACCGAAGCGCGACTGAAAGGTGGTCTCAAAGCGCACTCCTGCGAACTCCGGCCGCTCCGTCAGCATCTCGCGCAGCAGGCGCGCGGTCTTCATGCAGTGGCAGTAGTAGGGATCGCCCTTCTCAAGCGTCTGCTGCGGCATACCGTGGAAACTCAGCAGCATGACCTCGGGGGTGAAGGCCAGCGCGCGCACCTGCCGGGTAAGATCCTCGGCGAGCGCACCGAGGTAGTTCGGATCGTCGTGATAGGGCGGCACGAAGCGCAAGGTCGGCTGCCAGCGCATCGCGCCGAGAACGCGGGCCACCTCGTCGAACACGGTCGCGGTCGTCGCGGCGCAGTATTGCGGGTACATCGGCGCCACCAGGATGCGGTCGCAGCCCTCGGCCATCAATGCGGTCAGCCGGCTCTCGATCGAGGGGTTGCCGTAGCGCATCGCGTGGTCGACCAGCACGTGCTCGCCGAAGCGGCCCGCCATGGCTTCGGCCTGACGGGCGGTGATGTCGGCGAGCGGGGAGCCGCGCTCGGTCCAGATCTTGGTGTAGGCCCTGGAGCTTTTCTGCGGCCGGGTGTTGAGGATGATCCCGCGCAGGATGAGCTGCCAGACGATCGGCGGGATCTCGACCACGCGCGTGTCGGAGAGGAACTGCTTGAGGTAGCGCTTCACCGATTGCGGATCGGGCCCGTCGGGGGTGCCGAGGTTGATCAGCAGAACGCCGATGCGGCCGCTCTTGGCCGGAGGATGGTCGCCCGGAAGGCGCTGGGTCTGCCAGGTCATAGCCCGCCCAACGCGCAGGTCGCGCTTCGTATCCGAGCGGCGGCAAGGCCCCGCGCACAGTGTGGCCAAAATGTCGGGATCATATGCCGTCCGAAAGTAGAGGCAGGCGGCGCAGGCGCAAGCCCGTCGCCGAATAGAGGGCGTTGGCGATGGCGGGCGGCGCGACCACGGCGCCGAGTTCCCCCGGATCGGCGGGCGGGCCTTCGCTGGCGAGGAACTCGATTCGCATCTCGGGGCAGTCGGAGAGCCGCGGCAGGCCCAGCGCGGAATCGTCCGCCTGTTCCGGCAGGCCGCCGCGCAATCTCACTGCGTTGCCGAGCGCGATGCCGATGCCGAACACGAGCCCGCCCTCGACCTGCTGGCGGGCGATGTCGTGGTTGATGATCCGGCCGATGTCGACCGCGGCCGAAAGGCGCACGACGCGCACCCCACCCTCGCCCTGGCGGGCGGTGGCGACGCAGGCGATGCGGGCCGCCCCCGGCCCCTCGCCGATCCGCGCGCAGGCGAGGCCCTGCCCGCTCTGGTCCCGGCCGCCGTCCCACTCCGCGAGCTGCGCGGCCCGCTGAAGGCACGCGGCGAGCCGCACGTCGCTGCCGAGCATCGACATGCGCAGCGACAGGGGCTCGCGGTTCGACCTGGCGGCGATCTCGTCGATGAAGCTCTCAATCGCGAAGATGGTGGGCCCGTGTGCATTGCCGCGCACCCTTCCGACGGGAAGGCCGATCGCGGCGGGGATGTGCTCGACCATCAGCGCGGGCAGCTGGTATGGCGGCACCGCGCCCTCGCAGGCGAGCGGATCGGGCCGGCCCGAGGTGTCGCGCATGGCGGCCATCGGCGTCAGGTTGCCGAAGAGGCGCTTGCCGAACTCGCGCGCGCCGGAGGGCGTGGCGATACGGATGCGCATCGCCTCGATCGCCCCACCGTCGCGGTCGGCGCTCCCCTGGGTGATCTGCGCGCCAAGCAGCATCCAGTAGGGCGCACGCGGACGGCCACGGATCAGCGCGTCGCGGCGCGGCCAGGTGAGCTGCACCGGGCGGCCCAGTTTGCGGGCGATCAGCGCGATCTCGATGGCATGATCGTGCTCGAGCCGCGCGTCGAAGCTGCCGCCTGCCGGGCTCGGGTAGAGCGCGACATTCTCCGGCGACAGACCGATCGCCCGCGCGGCAGCGATGCGCGCCTGCTCGGGCGCCTGGGTCGCGATCCACAGGTCGAGCCGCCCGTTCTCGAAACGCGCGGTGGCGGTGGCGCTCTCGACCGGCGCGGCATAGGCCGCCTCGACCTCGTAGCGCCGCCCGATATCCACGCGCTGCAGAGCCGCGCCCCCGGAGCCGGTCTCGGCGATGACGTGCGCCTCCCCCCCTTTCAGCAGGGTGTCGAGCCGCGCGGCGACGTCGGCACTGTTGACAGGCGCGGCAGTCCTGAAGCGCGGCTTCATGGCGGCGAGCGCAGTCTCGGCGCTCCACCAGGTGTCTGCCGCAACCGCAAGCCAGCGCTTGCTTTCGACGATGCCGGCGAGCCCGCGGATCCCCGCAGCTGCATCGACGTCGAAGCCGGCAAGGTGGGAGTCGCTCTCCGGCCCGTGGCGGATCGAGGCGAAGACCATGCCCGGCAGGCGCACGTCGCCGGCGAAGCGATAGGAGCCGTCGACCTTGGAAGGCAGGTCGATGCGCGGAAAGGCAGGCGCGCCGTCGACATCGGCGGGGAGCGGCTGCTCGCGCGGGGGTTCGGGGCGCAGCGGCGGCGGATCGGGCGGCGTGCGCTCGGCCGCGCCCTCGGCAAGTTCTCCGAAGGTCGCGCGCTGATCGTTGTGGGTGACAAAGCCGCTCTCGACGAGACACTCCTCCCAGCCCACCCCCCAGCGCGCGGCCGCCTCCTGTGCGAGCATCGCCCGCGCCCCGGCAGCGGCCTCGCGGCAAGGCGTCTCGTAGGCCACGAGCGAGGTTCCCTCGGCGGTGGCGTTGAAGCGGCGGCTCTGCGCAAAGCGCCGCGCGATGAGGTCGTCGGAGGAGTCCGAGATGTCGGCAAAGCTCGCGTCCCACAGCGGCATCCACTTCCGGGCCAGCGGAATGTTGGCATAGGCGCCCGAGACCGGCGCCGGCTCGACCGCCACCTGCCGCCAATCCGCGCCGAGCTCAGTGGCGACGATCTGTGGCAGCAGCGTGGTGATCCCCTGCCCCATCTCGAGTTGCGGGACGGCGACGGTCACCACCCCGTCGGTGGCGATCTTGAGCCAGGCGCCGAAGACCTGCTCCCCGGTTGCGGCGACCAGCGGCGAGCGATAGCTGCGCGGCATCAGCCACCAGGCGACCACCAGGCCGCCGCCCGCCGCCGCACCGGCCAGCAGTCCGCGCCGGGTGACCTGCATCGCCTTAGAGCTTCCCCGTGTCGAGCCAGCGGGCGAGCTTCTCGGCGATGGTCCGGAAGGGCGCAGCCTCCTCGCCTTCGCCCGCCGCCGGGGGCTCGCCGCGGTCGCCGGCAATGCGGGTCGCGAGGGTCAGCGGCACGCGGCCGAGGAAGGGAATCTCGAGCGCGGCGGCGAACTTCTCGACGCCGCCCGAGCCGAAGGGATCGCTGATGTGGCCGCATTCGGGGCAGCAATAGCCCGCCATGTTCTCGACGAGGCCGATGATCGGCACCTCACCCTGCTCGAAGAGCTGCCCGGCACGCGCGGCGTCGATCAGCGCAAGGTCTTGTGGGGTGGAGACCAGCACCGCCCCGTCGGGCTTGTGGGCCGAGAGCATCGAGAGCTGCACGTCGCCCGTGCCCGGCGGCAGGTCGACCAGCAGGAGGTCGGTCTCGCCCCAGTCGGCGTCGATCAGCTGCGACAGGGCTTTGCCGGTCATCGGCCCGCGCCAGGCGAGCGCCTTGCCGGGCCCGACGATGTGACCCATCGAGAGCACCTTGACCCCGTGGGGGCTGTCGATCGCGACCAGCTTGTCGCCCCCGGGCGTGGCGGCGGGCTTGATGCCTTCGGTTTTCAGCAGCTTGGGCTGCGAGGGGCCGTAGATGTCACCGTCGATCACCCCGACCCGGCGCCCCATCCTCGCGAGCGCGACCGCAAGGTTGGTGGTCAGCGTCGACTTGCCCACCCCGCCCTTGCCGGAGCCCACCGCGATCAGCCGCCGCCGGCGTCGCTCACCGGTGAGCGCGATGCGCACCTCGTCGATGCTCGGAAGCGGCGTGAGCGCGGCCGTGATCGCAGCCTCCAGCTCGGCACGCCCCTGGTCCGGCAGGTCGCCCGCCTCGGCCACGATCACCGCGCGCGTACCCACGATGCGGGCGGAGCGCAGGCGGTGGTTGATTTCGGGCGGCAGCGCGGCACGGATCGACGCCTCTTCGGCATCCGGATTGCGCGGCGGTTCGGGCGGGTTGCTCATTTCGGCACGCCTCTAACACCAAAATCACGTAGCGAACCCCTGTTTTTCGTGGGCTCGCGTGCCTATAAACCCCTTATGCAGAGATTGGACGGCTGGAGAGAACGGCTTGGCGCGGGCCTCAGAGGCCTTGCCATGGCTGGCGAGAACAACCCCTGGGGCGGTGGCAGCGGCGACGAGCCGGGTGGCAACGAGCCGTCCAGCGAAGGCGGCGGCGGTCCGCGCAACCCGTGGCTGCCCGGCGGCGGGGAGCCGGGCAAGCGGCGCTCGGCCAGCATCGAGGACATCTTCAAGAACCGCGGCCCCGAAGGTCCGCGCCGCTCCGGCGGCGGCGGGCCCGGCGGCCCGACCCTGCGCCTGCCCGAGCGTCCCGGCGGGAAGAGCTGGCTGCCCGTGATCCTCGGCGGTGCCGCGCTGATCTGGGTCGGCGTCACCAGCATCCACTTCGTCCAGCCGGGCGAGCAGGCGGTGGTGACGTGGTTCGGCGGCAAGTATTCGCACGAGCTCAACCCCGGCACCAACTTTACCGCGCCCTGGCCCATGCACATGGTCGAGAAGGAGAACGTGACCCAGGTCCGGCTCGAAGAGGTGCCCGGCACCAGGGCCGAAAAGCTGATCCTCACCGGCGACCAAAACCTCGTCGATCTCAGCTACCTGATCCGCTGGAACATCTCCGACCTCAAGCTTTTCAAGTACCAGCTTAACGATCCGCGCAACGCGCTGCTCGAGATCGGCGAGTCCGCGATGCGCGCCGCCGTGGCGCGCCAGCAGCTCGACAGCGTCTTCACCGGCGCCGGGCGGGCAGAGATCGAACAGGACGTGCGCGAGGCGATGCAGGCGCGGCTCGATGCCTACCGCTCGGGCATATCGGTGCAGGGTATCGAGATCAACAAGGTCGACCCACCCGGACGGGTGGAGGAGGCCTTCAAGGACGTGTCCTCCGCCCAGCAGGACGCCGACGCCGCGATCAACCGGTCGCGCGCGGTGGCCCAGCAGGTCCTTGCCAGGGCGCAGGGTGATGCGCGCGAGTTCAACGACATCTACGCCGAATACCGCCTCGCCCCTGAGGTGACGCGCCGGCGCCTTTATTACGAGACTATGGAGCAGATCCTGTCCAAGACCGACAAGACCATCGTCGAATCCGGCAATGTGACGCCCTACCTGCCGCTTCCCGAACTCCGGCGCCGCGCCCAGGCGGCCCCGCAGCGGCAGGGGGAGTGAGGCCATGAACCGCGTGCTACAGAACTACAAGGCGCTCGCCATCGCCGGCATCGTGCTGCTGGTGGCGCTGCTCTCAAGCGTGGTGATCGTGCCCGAGACCCATCAGGGCGTCGTGGTCGCCGCGGGTAAGCCCGTGCGCGTCTTCAACCAGTTCCGCCCTGACGTGCCCTACGGTCAGACCGGTGCGGGACTCCAGCTGCGCATCCCCTTCTACGAGCAGGTGCGGATGATCGACCGCCGCGTGCTCGACATTGACATGGAGCGCACCCAGGTGCTCTCCAACGATCAGCAGCGTCTCCAGGTCGACGCCTACGCGCGCTACCGCATCATCGATCCCGTGCGGCTGGTCGAACGCGCCGGGACCGAAAGCCAGTTCGAGGCGCAGCTCCTGCCGATCCTGACCTCGGTTCTGCGCCAGGAGCTCGGCCGGCGGCCGTTCCTCGCTCTGATCAACGCCGAGCGCGGGACGGCGATGGAAAACATCACCCGGGCGCTCGACCAGCAGGCGCGCAACTACGGTGCGCAGGTGCTCGACGTGCGGATCAAGGCGGCCGACCTTCCGGAAGGCCGCCCGCTCGACGCCGCCTTCACCCGCATGGAAACCGATCGTCAGGAAGAGGCCGCCCGGATCCGCGCCGCCGGCCAGCGCGATGCGCAGATCATCCAGGCCGAGGCCTCCGCCGAAGCCGCGCGCATCTACGCCGAAGCCTATGGCAAGGACCCGGCCTTCTACGACTTCTACCGCGCGATGCAGAGCTATCGTCAGACCTTCCTCGCGGGCGAGGGTCAGAGCAGCATGGTGCTGTCGGACGACAGTGAGTACTTCCGCCAGTTCAAGGGCAGCCGCTGAGCATTCGATCAACCGCCGACTGGCGGCGCCCGGGACCTTGCGCGTTCAATCAGCGTTCAGCCGTTAGAAGGGCAATTGGGACGCGGCGACCGGCACACGCGGACGCCCGCCCGGATATCGAGGAACGTCGCGGCAGCCCCGCGCATTTCCGCATAGCAGGATAAGGACAACGAGGACGTGAAGAACGTGCGCTACGTATACGGACTGTCGAGCGCGCTGCTGGTGGGCGGCGCTGCCATCTCGCTGATAACCGGCTCGCCCCTGGGCGCGCAGGTGGCGCAGAACGATGATACGGTGATGAACCGTGTCGTGCCCGTCGAGGGCGCGCCGGCGACCTTCGCCGACCTTACCGCGCAGCTCCAGCCGGCGGTGGTCAACATCGCCACCCGCCAGCGCATCGAGGTGCAGAACAACCCCTTTGCTGGCACGCCCTTCGCCGAGCTGTTTAACAACCGCCGGGGGGGCCAGGGCGGAGGGCAGCCGCAGACCCGCGAGGCGCAGTCGCTGGGCTCGGGCTTCATCATCTCGGCCGACGGCGTCATCGTCACCAACAATCACGTCATCAACCCGCCCGACACCCGCGCGCGGCTCGAAGCGATCACTGTCACGCTAGCTGACGGGACCGAATTCGAAGCCGACGTGGTTGGCGCCGATGCGGCGTCGGACCTTGCGGTGCTGAAGATCCGCGGCAACCGGACCTTCCCCTTCGTGAAGTTCGGGGATTCGGCCGCGGCACGGGTCGGCGACTGGGTGGTGGCGATCGGCAATCCCTTCGGGCTCGGCGGCACCGTCACGGCCGGGATCATCTCGGCCGTGTATCGCAACACCGGTCAGGGCGGCGCCTATGACCGCTACCTGCAGACCGATGCGAGCATCAACCGCGGCAACTCCGGCGGCCCGCTGTTCGACATGCGCGGCAACGTCATCGGCATCAACAACGCGATTTTCTCGCCCTCGGGCGGGAGCGTCGGCATTGGCTTCGCCATCCCGGCCGAGATCGCCGCGCCCATCGTCGAGCAGCTGCGCGCGGGCCGCGAGATCCAGCGCGGCTATCTCGGCGTGCGGCTCCAGCCGGTCGACGAGGACCTGGCAGCCTCGCTCGGCCTGCCGAGGCGCCGCGGGGAACTTGTGCAGACGGTCGAGGACACCAGCCCGGCGGGCCGTGCCGGCCTGCGCGCGGGCGACATCCTGACCAAGGTCAACGGTCAGGACGTGACCGTCGAGCAGAACGTGTCGTTCCTCGTCGCCAACCTCCAGCCCGGCACCACCATCCCGGTCGAGGTCCTGCGCGACGGCAGGCGGGTGAATATCAACGTGACGCTCGGCCGGCGTCCGAGCGATCAGGAACTCCAGGCACAGGCCCAGACCTTCGACCCTGAAGCCGAAGAGCCGATGGCGCCGGGCACCTCGGACCAGACAATCGAGCAGCGGCTCGGAATGCAGGTCATGCCGATGACCCCCGCCATCGCCCGTTCGCTCGGCGTCCCCGCCGACACGCAGGGCGTGGTGATCGCTGCGGTGGACCCGAATGCGGATGCCGCGCGCAAGGGCCTGCGCCGCGGGGACATCATCCTGTCGGCCAACTATCAGCCGACCCCGACGGTCGAGGCCCTGCTCGCACAGGTCAACGCCGCGGTCGGCGAGAGGCGCGAGGCGATCCTGCTGCGGGTCCAGCGCCGCACGACCCCGGCGGCCTTCGTGGCGGTCCGCCTGCGCTGACGACGCGCCGCATTGCGCCAACAAAAAAGGGCGCCGGGAGCGATCCCGGCGCCCTTTTCTCAGCTCCGACGACGGGCTTCCCTCCCGGCTGTCACTTGGATAGCATCACGGCGCTCCGACCGTTGCGATCCGTGACGGCCGCGGGCGTCGAAGATGGGGGGAATACATGATGAAGCTTGGGATGAAGGCCGCCGTCGCCGCGGCGGCGATGTGCATGGCAGCGAGCGCCGCGGCGCAGCAGGTCGGGGACTGGGTGCTCTCGCCCTGGCGCGGCAGCAGGGTTCTCTACCCCGGCGTGATCGAGTCGCGCAGCGGCACGACGGTCACGGTCCGTTCCGACGACGGTTCGGTCGAGAGCCGGGAGGCCAGCACCGTCCGCTTCTTCGACTGGGAGGCGGGCAGCCGCATCGCCTGCATGTGGAGCGACGGCAGGTACTACAACGCGGTGATCATGTGGCTCGGCGAGGACGGCTACACAATGGAGATCCGCTACGATCAGGACGGTTCAACCGAGAGGACCAACACCGGCAAGTGCCGGACGCGCTGACGCAGCGTGCTGGCTAGTTCTCCGGGAGCTTGAAGGTCGGCGCCGGCTGCGGCGGCGGCCGGCGCGGCTCGCGCGGCGGACGCTGATTCTGCGGCAGCGCACCCCCGGTCGCTTCCTCCAGGAAGTCCAGAGTGGCGGCAGGCGGTGGGTTCGGCCCGCGCTCGCCGTCCGGTCCCAGCGGGCTCGGCGAGGGATCGCGCCGTCCGGGCTGCACCATGTTGCCCTGCTCGTCGATGTAGTAATAGTCCTCGGGCTCGCCGAACAACGCCTCCTCGTCAGGCTCGAGCTGCCATTCGGGCAGTTGCAGCTTGACGTCGAACTCCTCGACGGGGCGATCCTTCACGGCATAGCGCATATAGGCAGCAAAGGCCTGCGCCGGCGCCCGCCCGCCCTGGAGACCGGGGACGGGCTTGGCATCGTCGCGGCCCATCCACACGCCGGTCGTCACCCCGCTCGAGAAGCCGATGAACCAGCCGTCCTTGTTGGAGGAGGTTGTGCCGGTCTTGCCCGCGACGGGCCGCCCGATATCCGCGGCGCGGCCCGTGCCGGTCTGCACCGCGGCCTGGAGGAGATCGGTGATCCCGGCGACGACATGGTCGGGGATGGCGGGCGCCTGACGCTTCGGCTCGCGGGTGTAGAGCACCTCGCCGCTCGCGCTCGTCACCTTAACGACTCCATAGGGCTCGACCGGCACGCCCTTGGCCGCCACGCCGGCGAAGGCCTGGGTCATCTCGATCACCCGCATCTCGGAAGAGCCGAGCACCATCGAAGGGGTGGTGGAGATCTTCGAGTTCACGCCGAAGCGCCGCGCCATCGAGGCGACCGTGCCGAAGCCGACTTCGTTGCCGAGCTGCGCGGCGACCGTGTTGATCGAATAGGCGAAGGCGGTGCGCAGGTCGGTTTCGCCTACGTTGCGCCCGGTGGAGTTGCGCGGGGTCCAGCCATCGATCGTGACCGGGGTGTCGACCACCCGGTCGTCGGGCGTGTAGCCCGCGGTCTCGAGCGCAGCAAGATAGACGAACAGCTTCCACGCCGACCCCGGCTGCCGCATCGCCGCGGTCGCGCGATTGTAGTTGCTTGCGACGTAGTCCGTGCCGCCGACCATGGCGAGGATCGCCCCATCGCGGTCGAGGCTCACTAGCGCGCCCTGAGCGCCCTTGGGGGTGTTCGCCTCGATTGCGGCGGTCGCGGCGCGCTGCATCCCGATATCGAGCGTGGTCCACACCTCGATCGGCTCGAAGGTCTCGGGCAGGATGATGTCGAGCTGCGGCAGCACCCAGTCGGTAAAGTAGCGCACCGAGTTCTGCCCGGCCTGCTCCTTGAGCTGGACCGCGCTGACATCGACGCTCGCCTGGTCAGCGGTGATGTAGCCCTGCTCGCGCATCAACGAGAGCACCACCTTGGCGCGGTCGACCGCAGCCTGCACGTCGGCCGTAGGCGAATACTGGCTCGGCGCCTTCACCAGCCCCGCGATGATCGCCGCCTCGCCGACGGTAAGCTCGGTGCCCGGGTGGCTGAAGAACTTGCGGCTCGCAGAATCGATGCCGTAGGCACCGCCGCCGAAATAGACCTTGTTGAGGTAAAGCTCTAGGATCTGCTCCTTGGAGAACTTCCACTCAAGCGCCATCGCCAGCACCGCCTCGCGCGCCTTGCGGTCGAGCGAACGGTTGTTGTTGAGGAACAGGTTGCGGGCGAGCTGCTGGGTGATGGTCGAGGTGCCCCCGAGCCGCGCGCGCGATCCCGTGATGCCCTCGACCATCGCGCCCGTCAGTCGAACGGGATCGACCCCGAAGTGCGAATGGAAGCGCTTGTCCTCCACCGCGACCATGGCGTTGGTCATGTTGCGAGGGATGTCCTGATAGTCGATCCACTCGCCGAAACTCGGGCCGATCTCGACCAGCTCGCGCCCGTCGCGCGAGCGGATGAGGATCGTCTGCCCCGGCTGCGTGGCCTGGAGCGTCGCGTAGTCGGGGAGCGAGGACGCCGCGAAGGCGACCGCGAAGCCGAGGAACACGAGCGCGATGGCCAGCAGCCCGGCACCCCACACGAAGAGGCGTTTCAGCCAGACACCCCAGCGCGATCCGCGCGGCGCACCGCCCGGCCCGCCCGCAGTGGCGGCGTTCGACCGTTCCGTCGCCGCGCGGCGCCTGCCGCGCGCGCCCTTGTTCTGCAACTGCTCACCTCGTCTCGACATGGCCTGTGCCCGGTTGATGCGGCCCTGTATCGGGGGCGCGACGCGGCCCTGTGCATAGGCAAGTTGTAACCGGGGGTGAACCCGCGCTCACGCGGCTCTCCCCCGGCATGGCGCGGCCCGGCGGCTCAACCCTCGGCAGGGGTGAAGATCAGCGCCGCGGAGTTGATGCAATAGCGCAAGCCCCCCTGCTCGGGCGGACCGTCGGGGAAGACATGGCCGAGATGGCTGCCGCACTTGCCGCAGCGCACCTCGGTGCGGATCATGCCGTAGGACATGTCGCGATGCTCCTCGATCACCTCATCGTCGGCGGGACGGGTGAAGGCGGGCCAGCCGCAGCCCGAGTTGTACTTGGCGGTCGAGTAGAACAGCGGGGTCCCGCAGGCGGCGCAGTGATATTCACCCTCGTCGTAGAACTTGTCGTATTCACCGGTGAAGGCGCGCTCGGTGCCGGCCTCGCGCAGGATGTGGTACTGCATCGGGGTGAGCCGCTCGCGCCATTCGGCCTCGGTCAGGCTGCGGGGGTCCGGATTGTCCATGCGTGATCCTCTCTGCTCGGCGCAATATCGGCGCGGCAGGCGCAATTCGCAAGCGGCCGACCCGGCGTTACCCGTCGAGCAGCGCGTAATGCGGCGGCGGCTTGATGACGTCCATGCGCTCGGTCAGCAGCGGGCGGAAGCTCGGGCGGCTCTTGAACACCGCATACCAGCCGCGCGACTGTTCGTGCCCTGCCCAGTCGATCCCGCCGAGATAGTCCGCGACCGAGATCTGCGCCGCGGCGGCGAGATCGGCGAGGCTCATGGTCGATCCCGCCACCCAGGGGCGGTTGTCGATCAGCCAGTCGAGATAGTCGAGATGCCCGTGCGCCATCTTCATCGCATTCCTCAGCGCGCCGCTGTCGGGCGGCTGGCGCAGGATGCGCTTCTTCATCCGTTCGGACAGCAGCGGCGCGGTGACATCGGCGTAGAAGTTCTCGTCGAACAGCGCGACCAGCCGGCGGATCTCGGCGCGCTGGGTGGCGGTGCCGTTGATCATCGGGTTACGATCGACCGTCTCCTCGAAATATTCCGCGATGGCGCGGCTGTCGGGGATGGTGATGTTCTTCTCGGGCTGGACGACCACCGGGGTGCGCCCGGCGGGATTGAGATTGAAGAACATGTCGGACGCCGCCCACGGGTCCTCGCGGGCGAGATCGAAGGGGATGTTCTTCTCGCTCATCAGAAGCCGGATCTTGCGGCTGAAGGGGCACAGCGGGAACTGGTAGAGGAGCCACATGATGGCCCTCCCCATGCCTCATGTGACGCGGCGAATCCAGCGCGCGGGGGCCGGGGCGAAGGATTATCCAGCGATCAAAGACCGGCGGCGGATTTCATCATCTGGCAGGCGGGCATCATCGCGGCGAGGCGCTCCGTCCCTTCCGGGCTTTCGTACACCGCGACCTCGCGGGAGGCGAGGTCGACCACCCCTTCGCGCGACAGCCCGGCATCGTCCATCAGCTTGGCCATGACCCGCACGAAGAACTCGCGCCCGCCGCCCGCCTCGGCATCCGGATAGGCGCTCCCCCGCCTGTCGCCCGTCTTCTGCCAACGGCTGACCGTGGCGAAGGCGATCGCGCAGCGCGTGGCCGCGGCCTGCTCGATGGGCAGCTGTTCGATGTTGAGCGTGGCCGAGGAGGCGGGCGGATCGGCCGGCGTCGGGGCGGGAGCATCCTGGAGCGCGAGCGCGCTAAGAGCGAGAGCAGGGGCTAGGAAGGGCGTGAGCATGGCCCTCCCTATGCCCGAGCACATGAACCTGCGGCTACCGCAAAAGCGCATTGCCGTGCGGGTGGATGCGTCCTATTCCGCAACTCACCTTATACAAGGAGAGGGGAATCCATGTTCAGTCACGTGATGGTGGGAACCAACAACTTCGACGCCGCCAAGGCCTTCTACGACAAGGTCCTGGGCGTGCTCGGCGCGGGTCCGGGGATGGTCAACGAGGCCGGCACCGGCCACAAGCGCGCTTTCTGGTTCCACGGCGGCGGGATCTTCGCGATCAGCCAGCCGATCAACGATGCCCCCGCCTGCGTGGCCAACGGCTCGACCATCGGCTTTGCCTGCGACAGCCTCGAGCAGGTGCAGGCCTTCCACGACGCGGCCGTCGCCGCCGGCGGCAAGTCGATCGAGGACCCGCCGGGACCGCGCACCGGCGCGATGGGGACGCTGAACCTCGCCTATGTGCTCGATCTCGACGGGCACAAGCTGTGCATGCTGCACCGCGCGGGGTGATTACCGGCTGATTTCGAAGACCGCAAACTCGGCGCGCCAGTTCGCCGCTGGCGCGCTGATGCGTTTCTCGTTCGAGAAGAACCACGCGCGTTCGACCCTGGCGCCCTTCAACCTCGCAAGCTCGCGGAAGTCCGTCACCGTCACGTGGTGGATGTTGTCGGTCTCGTACCAGCTCACCGGCAGCGCGCGCGTCACCGGCATCCGTCCGCCGAACATCAGCGCCGCGCGGGTCCGCCAGTGGGCGAAGTTGGGGAAGGAGACGAAGGCCCGCCGCCCCACGCGCAGCAGCTCGTCGAGCATCAGGTCGGGCCGCGTCGCGGTCTGGAGCGTCTGGCTGAGGATCGCGTAGTCGAAGGCCTTGTCGGGGTAGTTGGCCAGGTCGAGATTGGCGTCGCCCTGCACCACGCTGAGGCCGCGCGCGACGCAGCGTTCCACCAGCGTGCCATCGAGCTCCATGCCCCGCGCGTCGCAATTGCTGGCGCTCTCCAACTCGGCCATCAGCGCCCCGTCGCCGCAGCCGATGTCGAGCACCCGGCTGCCGGGCGCGACATGGGCGGCGATAACGGCGAGATCGGGCCGTAGCATCATTCGACGAAGCCCTTCACCACCCGGTCGAGCTGGTCGTGCTCGAGCAGGAAGCTGTCATGTCCGTGCGGCGCGTTCAGCTCCACGAAGCTGACCTTGGCCCCGGCCGCGTTGAGGGCGTGGACGATGTGGCGGCTCTCGGCCGTTGGATAGAGCCAGTCGGTGTCGAAGCTGACGATGCAGAACCTTGCGCTCGTGCCCGCGAAGGCGTCGGCGAGCTTGCCCCCGTGCTCCTCGGCGATGTCGAAATAGTCCATCGCGCGGGTGATGTAGAGGTAGGAATTGGCGTCGAACCTGCGGGTGAAGCCGCTGCCCTGGTACCTAAGGTAGCTTTCCACCTGGAAATCGGCGTCGAAGCCGAAGCTCTTGGCGTCGCGGTCCTGCAACCGCCGCCCGAACTTCTCGGTGAGGCCCGCTTCCGACAGGTAGGTGATGTGCGCCGCCATACGCGCCACGGCGAGGCCGTTGTCGGGCTTGGCCTCGGCCGCGTAGTAGTCGCCCCCCGCCCAGGCCGGATCGGCCATGATCGCCTGCCGCCCGACCTCGTGAAAGGCTATGTTCTGCGCGGAGTGGCGCGCAGTCGAGGCGATCACCAGCACCCGCGCGGCGCGCTCGGGCCAGTTGGCGGCGAGGCTCAGCGCCTGCATCCCGCCCATCGACCCGCCGACGACCGTGTGCAGCCGCGCAATCCCGAGCCCGTCGAGCAGCGCCACGAGTCCCCGCACCATGTCGCGGATGGTGATGACCGGAAAGCGCATCGCGTAGGGCGCGCCGTCGGGCGCGAGGCTCGCCGGCCCGCTCGATCCCATGCAGGAGCCGATCACGTTGCCGCAGATGACGAAATGGCGGTCGGTGTTGATCGGCTTTCCCGGGCCGACCATCCGCTCCCACCAGCCGGGCTTGCCGGTGATCGGGTGAGGGCTGGCGAGGAACTGGTCGCCGGTCAGCGCATGGCAGACCAGCACCGCGTTTCTCCTGTCCGGGGTGAGGGTGCCATAGGTCTCGTAGGCGACGTGCGCGTCCTCGAGCACCTGCCCGCTGTCGAGCGGCAGGGGGTGGGGGACGCGGTAGACCTGAGAGACCGGAGTGGCGGTGTTCATCGCGCGAGCGGATTGGGGGAGGCCCCCGTCCATGTCAATCGGCCCCGCCGGCGCCTGCTCGTTTTCGCGCTGTATTCGGCGCGGCAAACTGGTTACACGCGCACCGCCCATGACCAAGCCTCAACCCAAGCCCTGGATCGCGCAGATCCACGCCTATGTGCCGGGCAAGTCCAAGTCCGCAAGCGGCAAGCCGCTGGTTAAGCTCTCGGCCAACGAGAACCCGCTGGGCTCCTCGCCCGCGGCTCTCGCCGCGCTGGCGGAGGGGCATGTCGCGGCGGACTATCCCGATCCCGACGCCCGGGCCCTGTGTGAAGCGATCGCGGAGGTGCATGGCCTCGCTCCCGACCGGATCGTCTGCGGCACGGGCTCGGGCGAGCTGCTCCACTGCGCGGTGCAGGCTCTTGCCGGGCCGGGGGACGAGGTGCTCGCCTCGCGCTATTCCTTCTCGCTATACCCGCTGCTCGCGCAGAAGGTCGGGGCGGTGCCGGTGCTGGCCGAGCCTGAGGGCTACGGCGCGAGCGTCGACAACCTGCTCGCCGCCGTCACCGAACGCACCCGCTTGGTGCTGCTCGACAACCCGAACAACCCGGTCGGCACCTTCCTGCCCCCCGCCGAGGTCGCGCGGCTCCATGCCGGTCTGCCGGCGGACGTGCTGCTGGTCGTCGACGAGGCCTATGGCGAATATGTCGATCCCGCCCTCCAGCGCGCCAGTTTCGAGCTGGCGGCCGCCCACGAGAATGTGCTGGTCAGCCGCACCTTCTCCAAGGCCTATGGCCTCGCCGCCGAGCGGGTCGGCTGGGTGACGGGCGCACCGCATCTCGTCGATCTCGTCAACCGGCTGCGGGGCGCGTTCAACGTCTCGGTGAGCGGGCAGAAGGCGGCGCTGGCGGCGCTCGGCGACCAGGCCTTCGTCGCCGCCTCGCGTGAGCACAACGCCCGCGAGCGCGCGCGCCTCGCCGAGGCCGTCGCGATGCTCGGCAACCACGGCATCTCCGCCTCGCCGAGCGAGGCGAACTTCCTCCTCGTCCATTTCGAAGGCGCGGTGACCGCCCCGCAGGCGCTCGAGGCGCTGTCGGACGCGGGCTACGCGGTGCGCCACCTGCCCTCGCAGGGGCTTCCGAATGCCCTGCGCATCACCATTGGCCGGACCGAGGACATGACCCGCGTCATCGCCACCCTGCGCGCCCTGTGCGGGAAAGCGGCGTGAGGGTGCGCTCCGTCGCCATCATCGGCCTCGGCCTGCTCGGCGGCTCGATCGGCCTTGCGGTGAAGGCGCGCGCGCCGGGGATCACAACAAGGGGCTGGGACCGCGACCCATCGGTGCGCGAGCGGGCGGCGGCGCGCGGGCTGGTGGGCGAGGTCTGCGAGACCGCGGAGGTGGCGGTCGCTGAGGCCGATCTCGTTATCCTCTGCGTCCCCGTCGGCGCGATGGGCGATGCGGCGCGGGCCATCGCCCCGGCCCTTGCGCCCCATGCCATCGTCAGCGACGTCGGCTCCTCCAAGGAGGCGGTGGCGAAGGCGCTTGCCGAGGCGCTCCCCGGCGTCTGCGTCATCCCCGCGCACCCCGTGGCGGGCACCGAGCAGAGCGGGCCGGAGGCGGGTTTCGCGACCCTCTTTGCCGGGCGCTGGTGCATCATCACCCCGCCGGAGGGAGCAAACCCCGGGGCGGTTCAAGCACTTGCCGACTTCTGGGCGCAGCTCGGCTCCCGGGTCGAGATCATGGACGCCGCGCACCACGACCTCGTGCTCGCCGTCACGAGCCACATCCCGCACCTCATCGCCTACACCATCGTCGGCACCGCGAGCGACCTCGAGGACGTCACCCAGAGCGAGGTCATCAAGTATTCTGCGGGCGGATTCAGGGACTTCACCCGCATCGCCGCCTCGGACCCGGTCATGTGGCGCGACGTGTTTCTCACCAACAAGGGCGCGGTGCTCGAGATGCTCGGGCGCTTCACCGAGGATCTGACCGCCCTACAGCGCGCGATCCGCTCGGGGAACGGGGACACGCTCTTCGACCTCTTCACCCGCACCCGGGCGATCCGCCGGGCGGTCATCGAGCAGGGCCAGGACGACGAGCGGCCCGATTTCGGACGCGAGCACGGCACCTGACCGGCCAGCCGATGTTTCACGTGAAACATCGCTCCCGCGGCGCTCTGGAGGGGGTCTAGGAGGGGTCTAAGGGGGGTCTAACCCGGGTCTGGCGCGCGCAAGGGCCAGCCAAGCGCCGACCTGGCGACGGCTAGCACCAGCGCCCCCTGGCCCCGCGACCTCACCCCGGAGGGTTCAGCGCGTTCATCGCCGCATGCACCCGCGCCTCGGCTTCCTCGCGCGCGAGGCCCGCGGGCACGGTCTCCCCGATCCGGTAGGTGATCCGCCCCGGCCGCTTCACGACGCAGTGATAGAGCCGCCCGCTGTCGACCGCGATCGGCACCACCGGCAGACCGAGCAGCTTGTAGAGCCCCGCGAAGCCCGCCTGGAGCGGCGGGCGCGCGCCGTGGGGCACCCGCGTCCCTTCCGGGAAGATCACCAGCGGCCGCCCCGCCGCGACCCGCTCCTTCGCGCTCGCGATCATCGCCCGCAGCGCCTTGGCCCCCTCGTCGCGCGCCACCGGCACAAGGCCGTAGACCAGCGCCGAATAGCCCCAGCCGGGGATGCGGAACAGCTCCTGCTTGGCGAAGACGGCGGGGTAATCGAACAGGCGGGGGGTGTCGATCGCCTCGAAGAAGGCCTCGTGCTTCATCGCGATCAGCACCGGCCCCTGCGGCAGGGCGCCGTCGAGCACCACCTCGATGCCGAGGATGTGCCGCACGCACCACAGGTGCCACGCGCCCCAGGCCCCCACCACGGGCCGCAGCCACGCCTTGCGCGCGAGGATCGCCACCACCGAGGCGATCACCAGCAGCGCGCTGCCGCCGTAGAACAGCAGGTAGAAGAGGAGCGAGCGCAGCGCGGCGAGGAGGAAGCTCAAAGGTCGGCCAGCCCCGCCGCGCGGCTCGCGATCAGCTTGTGATACTCGACGAACAGGGTCCTGAGGTTAGGCTGCGAGGGCACCGCGTCGCGGATCACGGTGACGTGATCGGGCAGCATCCGGTCGAGCTCGCCCGCGGCGCGGCGCATGTGCCAGTCGGTCGTCACCAGCCGCAGCGAGCGGACCTCGTTCTGCGCGACCCACTTGGCGGTCTCGGCGGCGTTGGTGCGGGTGTCGACCGCCGAGAAGCCGAGCGTCACGCAGCACGCCATGGTGCGCGGGGAGACGCCGAACTGCGCGGCGAATTCCTGCGGGCGCACTTCCGGGTCGACGCCGCTCACCAGCATCCGTTCGGCGAGGCCCCGGTCGAGCACCGCGAGGCCGCGCGCGATCCGGCCCGGCCCGCCGGTGGGAACGATCACCGCATCGGTCGTCACCCCCTCGGAGGGCTGGGGCAGCGCCACCACGAACCACAGGAAGCCGATCGCCCAGGCGAGGAACAGGAGGGAAAGCACGCGGCGGATCATCGGGCGGCCTAAAGCATGTCCCGCAAGGCAAGCGCAATGGTGATGCGCGCGGTGACGAGCGCGAGCAGCACCCCGGCCAGCGGGACGGCCGCGATCACCAGCCAGTCGGCGAGGCTCAAGCCGCCCCCGCTCACCATCCCGCTGCCCAGCCGCGCGAACTGCTGGCCGAGCAGCCACACCGCCGCCACCCCCAGCCCCGCGCCGAGCAGCGCGCCCGCCGCCGCCTCGCGCAGCACGTCGCGCAGGAACACCGCGGTGATCTGGCGCTGGCTCGCGCCGAGGAGGTGCATGATCTCGACCGTCTCGCCCGCCGCGGCGAAGGCGTTGCGCGCCGCCAGCCACACCGCCGCCGCGGTCGCCAGCGCGACGAGGAGGACGAGGCCGAGCGCCAGCCATTGCAGCGCCGCGAGCGCCTCGCTGACCGGCCGCAGGATCTCGCCCTGCGCATCGACCCGCGCGCCCGGCACGGCGCCGGCGAGCGCGGCCTCGATCCGGGCGATGTCCGCGGGCGCGGCCTCGCGGTCGAGCTCGACGTCGATGAGCGCGGGGATCGGCACCTCGCCGCTCGAAGCGCCCTCGCCGAGCCAGGGTTCGAGCATGGCGACGAGCTCCGCCTCGGGCACCAGCCGGACCGCGGTGACGCCCGGAAGCGCGGTCAGGGCGCGCACCGCCGCCTGGCCGCGCGCGGCGCGCAGATCGGGGTTGGGCTCGATCACCTGCACGCTTACCGCGCTCGAGAGGCCCGCATTGGCCGCGGCGGCGAGGTTGCGCAGGCCGAGGCCGCCCGCGGCGGCGATCACCACCAGGGCGATGAGAATCGCGATCACCCAGGGGATCGGCCCGGTGAGGCGGGTCGGCGGCAGCAGCCGGGCCGCCGCCCGGCCGCGCGGGCGCAGCGGCGGCGCGGCGTCGGCCTCGGGCTCGGCGCCGGCGGGAAGCGGGGGCGCCGCGCTCATGCCGCCCCGCCCCCGGTCCCGCCCGGGCCCGATGGGCGCGGCGGATAGCGCAGCGCGCCGGTGGGGTCGGAAAGCTGGCCCTTGTGGAGGCGCATGATGAGCGAGTCCGGCACCTTCTTGAGGAGGTGGACGTCGTGGGTTGCGACCACCACCGTGGTGCCGATGCGGTTGTTGAGGGCCTCGAAGAGGCGCAGCAGCTTCAGCGCCATGTCCGGATCGACATTGCCGGTCGGCTCGTCGGCGATCAGCATCTTGGGCCGGGCGATCACCGCGCGGGCGATGGCGACGCGCTGCTGCTCGCCCCCCGACATGCGCGGCGGGACGGCATGGGCGCGGTGCGACAGGCCCACCCAGTCGAGCATGTCGCCGACCGCCTTCACGACCTTCTTCTCCTCGGACCCGGCGAGGCGCAGCGGCAGGGCGACGTTGTCGAAGGCGGTGAGGTAGGGCACCAGCCGGAAGTTCTGGAAAACCACGCCGAGGCGCCGCCTGAGCTCGGGCATGCGGCTCTGCGGCATGGTGACGAGATCGTGCCCGAACATTCGGATCGCTCCCCGCGAGGGGCGCTGGGCGAGGTAGAGCAGCTTCAGCAGGCTGGTCTTGCCCGCCCCACTCGCGCCGGTGAGGAAGTAGAAGCTGCCGGGGTAGAGCGTGAAGGTGAGATTGCTCAGCACCTCGGGATCGGTCCCGTAGCGCAGCCCGACATTGTCGAATTTCACTTGTCCGGCGAGGGCATCACTCATCCCGCGCAACTAACAGGGGGGCGGGCGGCGGGGAAGCGGCCAATCGCGCCCTGGCTGGCCGCGATGCGCGATTTGGCGCTCGCAGTGTGGAAAACAGCGGGTAAATGGGCGCCTTGCCGCGCCTTTCTCTTGCCTGCGAGGGCGTCAGGATTCATGCAGGGTGTGACATGATCATCGCCTGCCCAGCCTGCGGCACCCGTTACGCCGTGCCCGATGCTGCCATCGGCAGCGAGGGCCGCACCGTGCGCTGCGCCAGGTGCAAACACAGCTGGTTCCAGGTGCCCCTCGCGCTTGAGGCCGCGCCCGAGGCGGCAGCCCCCCCCGCCGCGCCGCCGCGCCCGGCCCCCTCGCCCGAGCCGCGGGTGGAAGGCCCCTCGATCAGCCACTGGCGCTCGCCCGAGACCGGCGGCGAGGCCCCTCCCGTCCTCGCGGAGACCTCGCTGGCCGCCCGCGCGCCGCGGCAGGAGTTCGGCCAGCTGGGCGAGGCATCCGCCACCCCGCGCCCCTCCCCCGCCGCCCCGTTCCCCGACGCGCCCGTACCCGCGCCCGCCGACGATGCCGCCGACCCGCCTGCCGCCGCGGAGGCCTTCGAGGACGAGGACGAGAGCGGCGGCTCGCAGTTCGAGTATCGCGCCCCCTTCACCCGGCCGCGCAACACGCTCAGGATGTGGACCTCCGCTGCGGCGATCTTCGCCCTCCTGGCCACGGGCACGGCGGTCGCGGTCAACCACTACGGCCTGCCTGAGTGGCTGCCGCTCCAGCGGCCCACCTTCGGCGTGGCCCGCCCCGGGCTGGAGCTCGACTTTCCGACCGGCGAGCAGCGCAAGGAGCCGCTTCCCAACGGCGAGGCGATCTTTCGGGTGCGTGGGACGATCACCAACAATGCTGGCGAGAGCCTCGACGTACCCAACGTGCTGGTGGTGTTCAGCGATGCGCGCGAGCGCCAGATCGGCGACTGGGTGGTGGTGCCCTCCAAGCGCCGCCTCGCCCCGGGCGAGACCGTCACCGTCACCGAGGCGATCGCCAACATCCCACCCAGCGCCACCAGCGCCGCGCTGGGCTGGGCGCCCCGCTAGGGCACGATCGCGACCCATCGTCAAACAGCGCTTGCGCAGGGCCAAACCCCTTGCTAGGGGCGCGCTCCTACCGCGGGGCCAGCGCTTTGGCTGCCCCGGCAAACCCGAGTGCGGTCGTGGCGGAACTGGTAGACGCGCAACGTTGAGGTCGTTGTGGGCGAAAGCCCGTGGAAGTTCGAGTCTTCTCGACCGCACCAAAAAACTGTCCAGAAGTCGAAATCTGTCTCGATAGCGGCCAGCGGCTGCAGCAGCTCAGAACGATTGCTTCGCACGCGGCGGAAAATGCTATCGATCTGCAAGCGGCCGCGCAACTTCCGGTAAGCACAGAAGTGGTCCGCGTCTTGGAGAGCGCGGCGATGTTCAACAATTTGGCCAAAGACCTCCTCATTGCGCGCTGTGCAGATCTCGCGATCGAGGCCCAACAGAGCGGCGAGACCGGGTTCGGAACGAAACTCATCATGCGGACGGACTTGGCGAGCGAAGTTGACCGCCGGTCTGCTGTTGCATTGGACGGCATGGCCTCGGTTGGACGAGGAGTCGGGCGCGGGTATCAAGTATTCATGATTAGGCTCAAGCTGCAATAATCGCAGAGGGCATCGAACTGACATCGTCGGCCATCCTGCGCTGGGCGCAGGAGCGGCGGGTCGAGTGGCATTACATCGCGCCCGGCAAGCCGATGCAGAACGGCTTCGCCGAGAGGTTGGCTTCGCCGCCCTTCGGGTCGATGGTCGCTTGCGCGACGAATGCCTCACCGAGACCCTGTTCACCTCATTGGCTCATGCCCGGTTCGTGCTGGCTGCCTGGCGACGCGATTACAACACGGTCAGACCACACTCGAAACTGAGCGGGAAGACCCCCGCAGAGATCGCCGGCCAACGTGTCTGGGGACATGCCCCCAGACACGTTGCCATGCCATCAAACCCCCGTCATGAAGGAGCCAGACTCTACCTCTGACTGGTAACAATCAGGGGAGCACGTCACGACTTCTGCAAGGAGGCGAAGTGTCTAGTGGGACTTTCAGCATCGGAACAAGAGAGATATTGGAAGAGCACCCTTGCCTGTGCTGTAGCCAATCACAGCTTGAAACGCCGAAGATGAGCCCGACGGTACCGCCGGTGGCGTGAACACCTTTAGTCCAACGCCGATGAGCTAAAACTCGTCGCTCTAGACAACAGTGAGGCAATGATAAGCGGTGCGCCCGGTGTTTGAGCGAGCCGGTCTGTGGGCGAGGGTTTGATAGCCGACGCCCCCCGGTGCGCCTCGGCCTCCCCGCGATCCGTGTCCCGCGGGCAAGGAGGTGAGCCTTAGATCAAGATGGGCATGCCTCTGCATTCATATCCAAGGCTGTAGGCGGGCTCCTTTCTTCAGGCCGCTCCGGGCATGTAAAGCACGGCTGCCGAACGCGCTGCTCCAGTGGCGCTTCCCGCCAACGTTCTGAGGAGACTTACCCCATGATTTGTTAAGGCCTTGGGGCGCAAGTACGCGGGCGTGAAACAATCGCCGCGCCTCGATATCATCCGCAGCTTCGGCCTGGACGCGATCCCAGATCGCGATCTCTTCTCGCGGATCACCCTGCTCGCCAGCACCATGCTTGGCTGCCCGATCTCGCTGGTGTCGGTGGTCGAGGGCGACCGGCAGTGGTTCCTCGGGCGCACCGGCACTGAACTCGCCGAGACCCCGATCGAAGACTCCTTCTGCGCAATGTGCGTACAGAGCGCCGCGCCGCTGCTGATCGCCGACGCCCGCACCGACCCGCGCCTCTGCGGCAACAGCCTCGTCATCGGACCGCCCTTCATCCGTTCCTATCTCGGCGTGCCGATCCGCGCCGAAGACGGGGTGTTGCTGGGCGCCTTGTGCGCGATCTCGCCCGAGCCGAGCGCCTTCCGCGAGGAGCAGATCGCCCCGCTCGCCATGCTCGCCGAGCTCGCCGAGCAGAGCCTCGCACTCCATGCGCGCACCCGCGAACTCAGCTTCGCCAACACTGCGCTGCGAGAGACGAGCCTCCTCTTCCGCCAGGCGGAACGCGCCGCCAATGTCGGCAGCTGGCGGATAGATCTCGCGACCCGCCAGCTGTTCTGGTCAGACCAGGTCTACGCCATCAACGGCCTGCCCAAGGGCCACGTCCCCTCGATCGAGGGATCCCTCGAGATGTACGCGCCCGAGGATCGGGCGATGGTGGTCGAGCGGATGGAGCGCGTGATCGCCGACGGGCGGCCCTTCATGTATGAGGCTAGCGTCCATCGCCCAGACGGCGAGCCGCGCCGCATCCGAGTGGTGGGCGAGCGCGTCGCGCTCGACGGGCGCGCCGACAGCATCGCGGGCATCGTCCTCGACTGCACCGAGGAGCACCTGCGCAACGTCGCGCTGAAGCGCGCGGCCGAGCGCGACCGGCTGACCGGGCTCTACAACCGCGCCACCTTCGACCGGCGCCTCGTCGCGGCGATGCAGCGGGTCGAAGAGGCGCCGGTGACGGTCGCGCTGCTCGATCTCGACGGGTTCAAGGACGTCAACGACACGCTCGGCCACTTGGTCGGGGATCGGGTGCTGGAGACAGTCTCGGCGCATCTCCAGCTGCGGACCGGCGCGGGCATGTTCCTCGCGCGGTGGGGCGGCGACGAGTTCGCGATGCTCTTCCCGCCGCACATGACGCTGCCCGAGGTCCACGCCTTCCTCGAGGAACTGCTCGCCGACATGGGCGAGATGCCGCCGCTCGGCCCCTCCCTGCTGCGCATCGGCGCGACCTGCGGCGTGGCGCGCATGACCACACCGGCGAGCAGCGAGGAGATCATGCGCCGCGCCGATCTCGCGCTCTACCGCGGCAAGGACCAGGGGCGCGGCTCGGTGGTGTGCTGGGACCGCCAGATCGAGGCGCGCCAGTACGAGCGCCAGAAGGCGATCGCGCGGCTGGGCAGCGCCCTGAGCGGCGCCCGGGCACTCGCCGCCTATCAGCCGATCGTCGAGCTCGCGATCGGCCGTGTGGTCTCGGTCGAGGCCCTGCTGCGGCTGCGCGACGAGGACGGGCGGCTGATGGAGGCGAGCGAGGTCTTCTCCGCGCTGCTCGACCCAGAGCTGTCGCGCCGGGTGAGCCGGGTTATGCTCGAGCATGTCATCGCCGAGGGACCGGCGCTGCTCGACCTGTTCGGGCCGCAGACACGAATCGGGATTAACCTCTCCGAGGCGGATCTCAGGCGCGACGACTTCGTGCACCATCTCGTCGACGTGATCGACGACAGCCCCCTCGGGCCGAACAACATCACAATCGAGGTGACCGAGACCATGCTGCTCGACGCGGGAGGGCAGCTGCGCGCCTCGCTCGCCATGCTCGACCAGTGCGGCTTCACGATCTGCCTCGACGATTTCGGCTCGGGCTTCTCCTCGCTTACCCACCTGCGCGACTTCCCCATAAAGAAGGTCAAGATCGACCGCGACTTCATCGCCAGCATCGCCGAGGACCATCAGTCGCGGCTCATCATCCAGGCGATCGTGCAGATGGGCCACAGCCTCGGGCTGCGCGTGGTGGTCGAGGGGGTGGAGACCGAGGCGCAGGAGAGTTTCCTGCGCGCCGTCGGCTGCCGCCACGTGCAGGGCTATCGCTATGGCCGGCCGATGCTGCTCGCCGACCTCCAGGCGAGCTTCGCCGCCGCGCCGCAGCAGCGCCGCCGCGCCTGAGCGCCTTCAGCGGGTCAGCAGCGCCTCACGGGGGGCATCGCCGATCCTGAAGATGAAGGTCTCCGGGGCCGTGCCGCCGCCGATGTTGACCCGGTTCTCCTGCCGCGCCCAGACGTTGGTGAGGATCTGCGAGTTGAAGCGAAGCGCCACGCGCCCACCCGCAGGGGCGGGGACCTCCTGATAGACCCACAGGCTCCCGCCGATTATCTCGCTGCCGACATAGGCGGGCTGCGCGGTCTCGCCGCCGATCTGGAGGAGGAAGCGTCGGGTGACATAGGCGGCGAAGGCCTCGCGGCTCTTCGGGCTGCCGACAATGTCGGGGTTCTTCGCGCCCTGTGCCTTGAGCGCGTGTTCGGCATCGTGGACGGGCACCTGGTGGGCGATCTCGATCATGCCCGTGCGCGGGTTGAGCGAGAGGGTGCTGATCGCGATCTTCTGCTGGTGCACGAGCGCGGTCTCTGCCCCCGCCACCGGGGCGAGCAGAAGTGCGAGCGCGAGGATCAGACGGCGCAGCATCACTTCCTCTTCCTGTCCGGCTCGGCGCCCGCCGCCTCGCCCATCAGGTCGCGGCTGACGCGCGATTTGCTGGCCTCGTCCTTGAAAGAATCGATGCGGCTCGGGATGATCCGGCGCGGGTAGTGGTTGTTCTCGATGTCGGCATCGCCCGTCTCCCAGTCGGGGTCGATCACCACCTGCACCAGCTCCTTGCCCTTGGGATAGACGAGGAGCTTGGCGACCTCGCGCGAATTGCGGCGCCAGATCTCAGCCGGGATCATCAGCTTCTCGGTCCTGCCGTCATTGAAGGTGAGGCCGAGGATGATCGGCATGACAAGCCCGCCTTTGTTGCTGAAGTTGAGGACGTAGTAGTTCGCATCCTCCTTCACCGCCCGCTCGAAGGCCTGCCGCTCCCAGGGGACGAGGCCCTCGAGGAAGTCGGTGTAGCTCTTGCGGTCCTTGGGCGTGACGGTGAACTCGTCGTTCCTGTCGTAGAAGTCGATGATGCCGGGGTTCTCGAGCACCCAGACCGGCAGGCCCTCCTCGCGGTCGAGGCCGACGCCCACCGGCACCGGCTCCTCGGCGCGCTCGCGGCGGCGGCGGGGAAGATCGATGTCGGGGTTCTTCGTGTCCATCTTGAGGCGATAGATCGAGTCGAGCGAGATATCGACATGGTCAGTGGTGTAAAACCACCCGCGCCAGAACCAGTCGAGGTCGGTCCCGCTCGCCTCCTCGATGGTGCGAAAGAAGTCGGCAGGCGTGGGCCGCTTGAACTTCCAGCGCCGCGCATATTCCCTGAGCGCGAAGTCGAACCGCTCGCGCCCGATGATCGTGTCGCGCAGCAGGTGATAGGCGGCCGACGGCTTGCCGTAGGCGTTGGCGCCGAGGTCGTTGATCGAATCCGACTGCGTCATGATCGGCTGCTGGTTCGAGGAGACCATGTAGGGGATCATGTCGCGCGGCAGGCTGCGGGTCCACGGCAAGTTCGGGTCCCACTCGTAGCCCGCGACGGAGTCGAGGAAGGAATTGATTCCCTCGTCCATCCAGGTCCACTGCCGCTCGTCCGAGTTCACCGTCATCGGGAAGTAGATGTGCCCGATCTCGTGGATGACGACGCCGACGAGGAACACCTTCTCGGCCAGCGAGTAGGTGCGGCTGCCGTCCTTGTTGAGGGTGGTTCGGGGTCCGTTGAAGGTGATCATCGGGTATTCCATCCCGCCGACCGGCCCATTGACGGACTGCGCGGTAGGGTAGGGATAGTCGAAACTGAAGCGCGAATAGACCTTCATGGTGTGGACCACGGCGGCGGTCGAGTACTTGCGCCACAGCTCCCCGCCCTCCTTGGGCCAGAAGCTCATCGCCATGACTGTCTCGTGCTCGGCGCCGGGCTGCTTGTGCCCTTGCGCATCCCACATGAACTTGCGGCTCGTGGCCCAGGCGAAATCGCGCACGTTGGGCGCGGAGAAGCGCCAGGTCTTCTTGCCGCGCGAATTGCCGGCCTCGGCGGCGGCGGCTTCCTGCGGGGTGACGATGAATACGGGCGCATTCGCGTTCCGGGCGGTCTCGAGCCGCTGGCGCTGCGCGGCGGTGAGCACCTGGTCCGGGTTCTGGAGCACCCCGGTCGAGGCGACGATGTGATCGTCGGGCACGGTGATCTCGACCTCGTAGTCGCCGAATTCGAGCGTGAACTCGCCGCGGCCGAGGAACTCCTTGTTGTGCCAGCCCTCGTAGTCCGAATAGACCACCATGCGCGGGAACCATTGCGCTATCAGGAAGATGTCGTTGCCGCCACGCCGCGGATCGTCGGGGAAGTGCTCGTAGCCCGAGCGGGCGACGACCGCGTCCTCCTCGATGATGTTGAAGGCCCATTCGATCGCGAACTCGGTGCTCTGCCGCGGCGTGAGCGGTTCGGGCAGGTCGATGCGCATCAGCGTGCCGACGATGGTGTGTGGCAGGTTCGCGCCCGCGAGCGTCCGCACCGACCGGATGTTGTAGCCGTAGTCGTTGTCGGCCATCGACTGCTGCCGGCGCAGCTCGTCCATCGAAAGCCTGGTGGGCTCGTTTCCGGAACCCAGCGTCACCTTAGGCCCGCGCCGCCCCGCACCGCCGAAAGAGTCGGTGAGCTCGGCCATCGAGTCCCGCTTGAAGATGTTCTGGTCGAGCTGCATCCACAGCCACGGCAGGCTGTCGGGCGAGTTGTTGGTGTAGCGCACCGTCGCCTGCGCCGTCAGTCGCCGGCGCGGCTCGTCGAGCTCGGCGATGATCCGGTAGTCGACCTTCTGCTGCCAGTACTCGTGCCCCGGCGCACCGCTCGCGTTGCGGTAGGTGTTGGGAGTGGGCAGGACCTCATCCAGCTGGCGGAACTTGTCCTCGAAATTACCCTTGGTCTGCTGGATGCCCTGGGCGTGGGCGGGGACGGCGAACAGCAGGGCGAGGAGAAACGGCAGCAGGCGCAAGGAAGGCTCTCCGGTGAGTGGCAGAGGGGTGAAAGAGCGCAAAAACCAAGGAGGCGCAAGGGACTTGGCCGCCGAGCCGAGGATATTCGGTATCATGCGGCCCTGCTGCCACGGTCTTGGCGCGGGCGCGCGATGCAACTATGCCGTCGCGCCATGAACGAGCCCGCCTGGCACGCACGCCACGAAGCCGCCTGCGCGCGCGGGGAGAGCACCTATCGCGATCCCGAGACCGGCTACACCGTGTTCACGCGGGTGGCTCACCTCGCGCGGGGGAAGTGCTGCGGCTCGGGGTGCCGCCATTGCCCTTACGGTCACGAGGCCGTAACCCGCCGCTCCTGACTTTCGCAGAGAACTCATGAGGACCCCCCATGAAGACTAGAGCCGCCGTTGCCTTCGCCGCCAAGCAGCCGCTCGAAATCGTCGAGCTCGACCTCGAGGGGCCGAAGGTGGGCGAGGTGCTGGTCGAAATCATGGCGACCGGCATCTGCCACACCGACGCCTACACGCTCGACGGCTTCGACAGTGAAGGCATCTTCCCCTCCGTGCTGGGCCATGAGGGCGCCGGGATAGTGCGCGAGGTCGGGGCGGGTGTCACCAGCGTGAAGCCCGGCGATCACGTGATCCCGCTCTACACGCCCGAGTGCCGGCAGTGCAAAAGCTGCCTCAGCGGCAAGACCAACCTGTGCACCGCGATCCGCGCGACCCAGGGCAAGGGGCTGATGCCCGATGGCACCACCCGCTTCAGCCACAAGGGCGAGCCCATTTACCACTACATGGGTTGCTCGACCTTTTCGAATTTCACCGTTCTTCCCGAGATCGCGGTGGCGAAGATCCGCGAGGACGCGCCGTTCCAGTCGGCGTGCTACATCGGCTGCGGCGTCACGACCGGCGTGGGCGCCGTCACCAACACCGCCAAGGTGCAGGTCGGCGACAATGTGGTGGTGTTCGGCCTCGGGGGAATCGGCCTCAACGTCATCCAGGGCGCGCGGCTGGCGGGGGCGAACCTGATCGTCGGCGTCGACATCAACCCGGCCCGCGAGGAATGGGGCCGCCGCTTCGGCATGACCCACTTCCTCGACAGCCGGGGCATGAGCCGGGAAGAGATCGTCGCCAAGATCGTCGAGATGACCGACGGCGGGGCGGACTACACCTTCGACGCCACCGGCAACACCGAGGTGATGCGCACCGCGCTCGAGGCCTGCCACCGCGGCTGGGGCACCTCGATCATCATTGGCGTCGCCGAGGCCGGCAAGGAGATCGCCACCCGCCCCTTCCAGCTCGTCACCGGCAGGAACTGGCGCGGCACGGCCTTCGGCGGCGCCAAGGGCCGCACCGACGTGCCCAAGATCGTCGAAATGTACATGACCGGCAAGATCGCCATCGACCCGATGATCACCCACGTCATGGGCCTCGATGAGATCAACACCGCCTTTAACCTCATGCACGAAGGCAAGTCGATCCGTTCGGTGGTGGTTTTCTAGAGCCCCGCAATGCCGCCCGACTGAAATGGCCCGAACTGACCGTTTCCGGGACAGGCCCGACAGCTCGTGGTTAACGCGCTGGCCACACCTTCGCGCTAGGAGCATATGCCGCGCGCGCCCATCGCGTCGGCGCACAGGGAACGAAATGCTCGAGACGAGGATCATCGCAGCCGCCCCGCAGGCGGAGATCGTCACGGGATTGCCGCCGGCCATCGATGCCTTGGCGAGGGGGAACACCGGTCGGCTCGGCTTCCTGTGCGCCGCGTGGTACCGCGCGGGCGGCGACGTTCCAGCGCGCACGCTGGTTGTGAAGCGCACCGACGGCACGCCGCTCGCGGCGATCCCCACCATCCGCTTCGGCCCCGCCCTTGCCGGGGTTCGCAAGGTGCCGGGCGCCTACTGGCCCTTCCGCGCTGTGCCCATCGCGCAGGATTGCGACCCGCTCGAACTGGCGCAGGCGCTCGCCAGCCGCGCCGCGGCGCGGGGCCTCGGCCCGGCCTGGCGGGTCGGCCCGGCGCGCCTCGACGATCTCGACACGCTCCGCCTCGCCGCCGCCGCCCGCGCCGCCGGCTGGCGCGTGCTCTCCCGCCCCGCCGGCACCAGCTGGGTGATCGACTGCGAGGCGCTGCGCGAGGCCGGCTGGCCGCGCAGCTCGACCGCCAAGCGCATCGCCCGCGTCGAGCGGCGGATCAAGACTGCGGGTGCCATCGGCTGGCAGATCGTGCGCGGGAGCGACTGGAGCGAGGCCGTGCTCGCCGACCTCGCCGCGATTGAGACCGCCAGCTGGATTGCCGCCCGCACCGACGGCAGCGGCGCCAAGTTCATGCTCCCCCGCCAGCGCGCGGCCTGGCAGGGGGTGCTCGCCGACCCGGTGCTCGCCGAGATGCTCTGCGCGACGATTCTGCGGGTCGCGGGTCAGCCGGTCGCCTTTGTCTTCGACCTCGACGACGGGCCGGTCCGCTACGGCATCGCCGGCACCTACCGGACCGACTTCGCACGCTACGAGGTCGGCAAGCTCGCCAATCATCGCTCGCTCGGCGACGCGGTCCTCGCCGGGCAGCGGGTGCTCGACCTCGGGGCAGGCGACAGCGGCTACAAGCGAGACATGGGGGCGGTGGCGGGCTACGACCTGGCCGACCTGCTGTTCGTCAGGAGCGGCGCCGCCGCGCGCCTTCTCGCGCGGGTCTGGGGCCCCGAAGCACCCGCAAATCTCGACCAGCGCCCGTGACCGAGCACGCCGTCCCCTCGCTCGCCGCGCAGGTGCGCAGCGCGGTGATCTGGCGCTCGGGCAGCCAGGTGCTGACCCAGATCGTCTCCTGGGCCTCGACCCTGATCGTCATCCGCCTCCTCGCGCCGCAGGACTACGGCCTCTTCGCGATGGCGCAGGTGATGCTGGTGCTGCTCCACACCATGAACGGCTGGGGCCTCGCATCCGCCTTGATCCGCGAGCCGGAGGTCAGCGAGGAGCGACTGCGTCAGACCCTGGGGATGCTGGTGCTGCTCAACGCTGGGCTCGCCCTCGCCCAGTTCCTCGCCGCGCCGCTCGTCGCGCTGTGGTTTGAGCAGCCGATGGTCGCCGACCTGCTGCGCGTCCAGTCGCTGCTCTACCTCGCGGTGCCCTTCAGCGCCCTGTCTCACGCGATCCTGACACGGCGCATGGAGTTCCGGCGCCCGGCGCACGTGCGCCTTGCCGCTGCGCTTGCAGGGGCTGTCGCCGCGCTGGCCGCCGCGAGCGCGGGCTGGGGAGTGTGGACGCTGGTCGCCGCGCCGATGGTGATTGTCACCACCGAAGCGGCGGGCATGACCTGGGCCGCGCGCGCGCCGATCCGCCCCAGCTTCCGTTTCGCGGGCACGAGGCACATCGCAGGCTTCGGCGGAGTCATGACCCTCACGCAGCTGTTCTGGTTCGTGCAGAGCCAAGCCGACGTGGTGATCGCGGGCCGCGTGCTCGATCCGCACGATCTCGGCGTGTACACCACCGGCCTGTTCCTCGCGCAGCTGCTCGCGGCAAAGTTTGTGCCGCCGATCAACGAGGTGGCCTATGCCGTCTATGCCCGCCAGCAGAGCGCCGGCGGCGGCACCAATGAAGGTGCGGTGGCGCTGCTGGCGACGATCCGCCTCGTTATGCTGGTCGCCCTGCCATCCTACGCCGGCCTTGCCGTGGTCGCCCCGGTGATGGTCCCGGTGCTGCTCGGCAGGCAGTGGGTCGAGATCGTTCCGCTGCTGCCGATCCTCTGCGCGGCGATGGCGATGATGACGCTCCAAATCCTCTTCGCCCCCGCCACCAATGCGCGCGGGGTGCCGATGGCGGCGCTCAGGATCACCATGATGGGGAGCGCAGTGATGCCGGCGGCCTATCTCGTCGGCTCGCACTCCGGGGTGACGGGTTTCGCCTGGGGCTGGGTCGGCGGCATGGCGGTGCTGACCGCGCTGACGGTGCGGCTGTCGGGGCGGGTCCTCGGGCTGAGGCTCGGCGGCCTTGTCGAGGCGGTGCTCCCGCCGCTCGGCGCGGCGCTGGCGATGGCGGCAGGGGTGGCGCTGGCGCTGCGGGCGCTGCCGCCGGTGCCGGACGTCCTCGCCTTCGCCATCGCCGTGCCGCTCGGGATCGCCCTCTACGGCGGCGCGCTGCGCCTCATCGCGCCCGAGCGCCTCGCCGAGGCGCTGCGCTTCGCCCGCTACCGCAGCGAGGGTGAACCCGCCCCCGCCGAGTGAGACCCCTGCCAAAAGCGCGCGATTGACTTGGAAGAGGCGATGCGGTTGGCAGGCCGCATGACAAGTGCCCGCCCCGCGCCCGCAACCCGCCTCTACCCCGTCGACGACATCGCCCTCGCCGTCCACCATTGGCCCTCTGACGGAGGCGGCGTGCCGCTGGTCTTCGCCCATGCGACGGGCTTTCACGGACGGGTCTGGGACGCGGTGATCGCCCGCTTGGCGGACCATCCGGTCCACGCCATCGACATGCGCGGCCATGGCCGGTCGCGGGCCGGGCCGATCGACGACTGGCGCCTGCTGGCGAGCGACATCGCAGGGTTCCTTGCGCAGGCCGGGCTGCGCGAGGCGGTCGGCATTGGCCACTCGATGGGCGCGCACACCCTGCTGCAGGTCGCCGCCGACACCCCCGGCGCCTTTTGGAGGCTCGTGCTCTTCGATCCCGTGATCCTGGCGCCGGAGTTCTATGCCCCCCGCAAGCCGCTCCACACCGCCGACAACCCGCACCCAGCGATCCGCCGAAGGCGCGATTTTCCGAACGTCGAGGCGATGATCGACCGCTTCCGCGACCGCGACCCCTACGACCTCTTCGATCAGCAGGTGTTCGAGGACTACTGCCGCCACGGCCTCATCCCGGCGGCCTCGGGCGAGGGGCTGGAGCTCGCCTGCGCGCCCGAGGTCGAGGCCAGCGTCTATGCCTCGAGCCGCAGCAATCCGGGCATTCTGGACGCGGCGAAGCGGGTCCACATTCCCGTGCTAGTCGTGCGCGCGCTCCACACCACGCTCACCGATTTCAAGAGCTCGCCGACCTGGCCGGCGCTAGCGGAGATCCTGCCGCAGGGGACGGACCTGCACCGGCCCGACATGACCCACTTTCACCCCTTTCAGGACCCTGCAGATGCGGCGCAGATCATCGCGCAGTTTATCGCCAACTGGCCTCGTGGAGCCATTAGCTGAACGGAGAAAGAGCGCCTAGCCTTCACTCCGCCGGCTACACCTCGCCCGTGTCCTCGCGAGAATGACCCACCGCTGCGGCGCCTCCAAGTTAGAGAGCGTCCGCGACCCCCGCGTTCGGAGACCTTCCGGCTGGCCCCCAGCGGATGGTTCGGCGCGATTGACACAACGATCGCCTCATTCCGGGTGAAAGCCTCGTTCGGGGGAGACTGACACTGGTCCGAGGCAATCAAGGCCTCGCCGAACATTGCTTCGCACGCCCCATAGAACTTGCAGGTGAGGTCTGCCCGCCCCTCTAAGAGCAAGGTAGTGCCTAGCAGCAAGGCCAGCGCGATGTGGAGCTCATCGCTCCCTGTGGTTCGAGCAGGTAGCAAATTGCACCGCACTGGTGAGGCTCGAACATCTGAAAAATCGAAGACCTCGTCAGCCGCCCTCGCGCGCATAACGAGCGCAGTCCGGCTCCGAATCTCGCCGAGAAACAGCGGGGCGCTCGAGTCGTTAGATAGCGCTACCACGAATAGCTGCGGGTGACGATTACAAACCGCACTCTTTCGCCAAGTTAGCAGCCCCGCGGCGTGTGACGTGGCGCTGGCGGCGACCGTCTTGGGTGGCTGCGGTCCGGACGGTCCTGATCGCGCAGCCCCGTGCACCGCATGCGCGCGTGCCGAGCCGACTGGCGCTGGCGGCGCCGCTGAAGGTGCGCAGCCCACGCTGCTTCCTCCTGTCGATCGCCGAACTGTCTGCGAGCCAGCCGCCCGCTTCGTCGGCCAGCGCCCCGGACCTGCTTCAAGCAGGGTCACGGCAGACCGCCCTAGAAGCTCAGCCCCCACGCCTTGTAATAGGCCGCCAGCGAAGGGCGCATCTTCAGGGCCAGCGCGATCTCGTCCTTGCCCGTCTTCTCACCCATCGCCTGGAGGATGATGCCGCGCAGCAGCCGGCTCTCGGTCTGCCACGGCGCCGCCAGCAGCGCCGCGTCGATATCCGCGCGCGCCGCCGCGAGGTTGCCCATGCGGAAATGCGCCAGCGCCCGGCTGTCGAGCGCGGCCGGCGCATTGTCGCTCTTCTCCACCGCCTTGGTGCAGGCCTCCATCCGGCTCGCATCGAGCTTGGCCCAGATGGCCGCCTGCCAGCACAGCGCATTGAGCAGGTTGCCGTCGCTCGGCCGCTGCCCGCTGATGGCGTCGAGCAGGGCGAGGCCCTCCTCCGCCGCGCCCTGCCAGCCGAGCGCCGCCGCCATCACCTGCGCCCCGGCGCTGCGCTCCTTGGTGAGCGCCTCGAAATCCTCGGCGAGCGCCAGCCCCTCCCCGGCGCGGCCGAGCAGGGCAAGGAGGTCGATCTGGTCGGAGAAGGTCGACCCGTCGGGCTGGAGCGTCTCGGCCTCCTCGAGATCGGCGAGCGCGCCCGCCCAGTCGCCGAGCTCGCGGCGCAGCATCGCGCGGAACAGGTAAAGGTCGCGCGAATCCTCGATCTCCATCGCTGCCTCGACGTCGGCGAGCGCGCCCTTGTGGTCGAATATCCCGGCGCGGAAGCGCGCGCGGTTGGCGAGCGCCGAATTGTCGTCCGGCTGGGCCTCGGCGATGCCCTCGGCATAGAGCTTCTCGAGCGCCTGCAGGCGCGCGCGGTCCTTGCCGAAATAATCCCACAGCTCGCGCACCGGCCCGGCGGAGCGCAGCACCGGCAGCTGCCGGTCGAAGCGGTTGAGCTCGCGCCGCGCGGTGCCGATCGCCTCGGGGGCAAGCTCGACGTCGAGCGTGCGCATCGACTGGGCAATGACGAGGCGCGCGCCCTCCAGCGAGGCCTGCGAGGCGAGTTCCACCCCGCCGATGGTCGCCGCGACCGGGGCGGCGCTGCCCTCCAGCCGGACGGCGAGCTCGCCTTCTTTCGCGACCTCCTCGGGCAGCAGCACCTCGGCGGTGCTGGTGTAATAGGCCGGTCCGTTGAGGTTGAGCGGGATGGTGCGCCACGCGGCGCGGGCGCGATCGACCTCGAAGCCGACCTCGCGCGCGGCCTGCGCGGGCGGCTCGAAGCGGTAGTCGCTGCCGTCGCGCTGCCAGCGGCTGCCGAGGATCCCCCGCGCGCTAACGGTGGCGATGCCGGCCTCCGCATCGTAGCGGATCGTCTCGCCCTGCACGTGCGCGTCGCCGATCAGCTGGGCGACCTCCGCCCCGACCGCCTGCTCGCGCATCTCCTTCGTGCCCTGTTCAGCGAAGGAGCGCCAGAAGGCGCCCATGCTGCCGCGATACTCGATGGCGATGTCGAAGATTGCCGGCACGCGCAGCCCGGCGCGATGATCGAGCGTGAGGCGCACGCTGCGGTCGGGGGTCGTCTGCAAGCGGACATCGAGCGGTATAAGCTCCGCGCCCTCTTCGCGCAGGGGGAGCGCGTGGAAGAAGCGCGGCACCTCGTCGATGGTGTCAAGCCGCGTGCCCCCGGTGGTGCCGTCGAGCCAGTAGTTCGTGCCGCCGATCACCGCGCGCACGATCACGTGGTCGAAATTGCCCGGCATGGGCGCGAGCAGCGGTAGCGCGTCGCCGCCCTCGGTGCGGACCAGCACCGCCTCGGATTCGATGCCGAGTTCGCGCAGCATGGTGAGCAGCAGCAGGGTCTTGGCCTTGCAATCGCCGAAGCGCTTGGCCCAGGTCTCCTCGGGGCCTTGCGGGATGTAGTTGCCCCCGGCCATGCCGTCCATGAGGTAGCTGACGTCGTCCTGCACCACCCGCAGCGCGAGCGCCGCGCGGGTCAGCGGATCGGGGCTCGCAGCGGCGATGGCGGCGATGCGCGCGGCGAGGTCGCCGCCAGCCGTGACCTGCCCGGCGGTGCCGTAGTGCTTGGCGTGATTGCGCGAGACCGCAGGGTAATCGGCATAGGTCGACACCTGCATGAGCTCGCCCATGCGGAAGCGCGAGGGCGCGTCCTCGGGGATGGGCTCGAGTTCGGCGACGGGCATCGAGGCGGACCACACGAGGAAGCCGTCCTTCGCCGCGGGCTCCGCCACCGCGGCCTTGCCGAAGCGCTTGCGGGTGACCGGCATGGCCTCGGGCCAGGAGACGGCGATGCGCCCCTGCTGGAGCGGGATGGGCTTGGCGAAGAGCCCCGCCTGCCACTGCACGTTGTCGCCCATCGCCTGGTCGCTGCTGGTCACCGAATAGGCGAGCCGCAGCACGTCGCCGAGCTTGGCGCCGGGCACCGCGAGGGTCGCGGTGAGCATCCCGTCGACGAGGCGGTTCTCCAGCCCCCGCTCGCGGCGCAGCACCTCGAAGCGGGCGCCGTCCTTCAGCACGTCGATCACCGCGCCGCCGCGGATCAGCTCGACCCGGTGGACGATGAGGTCGCCCTTGTCGGGCATCCAGCTCGCCGTGAGCGTGCCGAAGCGGGTCAGCGCCTCGGGCGTGTCGAGCGCGACGGCGGTGTCGGCATAGGTGGTGAGCCGCCCGGTCTCGATCCGCGCCTGCTGGTCGAACAGGACAATGATGGCATTCGACCCGGCGGGGCGCGGCTGGAGCTGCGCGGGCTCGACCCAGCCGGGGGCGCTGTCGTAGAGCACCGTCTCGCCGGCGAAGGCGGGCACGGCGGCGGTTCCGGCAAGCAGCGCGGCGACCCAGTGACGCATCGGAAGTCTCCCTGTTCTTGCAGACAAGACTAGCGGGGCCGCGCGCAAATGCTAGGGGCGGATTGTTGTTGTCCGAACAGTGACATGGAAGGCAGAAGCGGGGGGTTTCGGCAGGGGGGTATGCTGCGCACCATCACCAACAATTTCGCCGCCCTCACGGTGGCGGGGGTGGCGCTCGCCTGGGTCTTACCGGCGGGCTTCACCTGGATGACCGACGGGAGCATCCGCGTCGCGGGCCAGCCGCTGCTCTCGCTGGCTCTAGGCGCGATCATGCTGGCGATGGGCCTGACGCTGACCTTCGACGATTACCGCGCCCTCGCCCGCATGCCGCGCGCCTTGCTGGCGGGGGTGGGGCTGCAGTTCGCGGTGATGCCGCTCGCGGGCTTCCTGATCGCCCGGGTGCTGGCGCTGGAGCCGGGGCTGGCGGTGGGCCTGATCCTCGTCGCCTGCTGCCCGGGCGGGACGGCTTCGAACATCGTCGCCTACATCGCCCGCGGCCACGTGGCGCTGTCGGTGGCGATGACCATGGCCTCGACCCTCGCCGCGGTGGCGCTGACCCCGCTGCTGACGGGTTGGCTGGCGGGGGCCTATGTGGCGATCGACCGGCTGAACCTCCTCGCCAACATGGCGGGGATCGTGCTGGTGCCGGTGGTGGCCGGGACCTTGCTCAACCGCCTGTTCCCGCGTGCGGCGGCGCGGGTCAACGCGGTGCTGCCGCTCGTCGCCATCCTGCTGGTGATCCTGATTGTCGGCGGGATCGTCGGCGGGGCGAGGGAGGCGATCGCCGCGCACGCCGGGGTGCTGCTGCTCGCGACCTTCCTTCTCCACGCCTGCGGCTTCGCGCTCGGATACGCGCTGGCGCGGGCGCTGCGCCTCGGCGAGATGGAGGCGCGGACCATCGCCATCGAGGTCGGGATGCAGAATTCGGGCCTCGGCTCGGGCCTCGCCAAGACCCCCGCCTTCGCCGTCCAGTTCGCGAACCTCCAGCAGGCCGCCCTCGCCCCGGTCCCGGCGGCGATGACCACCCTTCGTCATTCCCGCGAAAGCGGAACCCAGAGCGGCCACGGCCTGACCTCGCCCCTGGGTCCCCCGCTTTCGCGGGGATGACAGGTCAGGAAAACATTCCCCGCTTCCGCCCCAGGTAGCCGAACAGGTAGGCCCCCACCTTCCGCATCTGGATCTCCTCCGACCCTTCGGTGATCCGGTAGCGGCGGTGGTGGCGGTAGATGTGCTCGAAGGGCTTGTGCCGCGAATAGCCGATGCCGCCGTGGACCTGCATCGCCCGGTCCGCCGCCTCGCAGACCAGCCGGTTCGCCCAGTAGTTGCACATCGAGACCTTGTCCGAGATGGTGCGTTCAATCTCCTCGTGGGGCATGTTGTCCATCTCCCACGCCGTCTTGAAGATCAGCAGCCTGAGCATCTCGGCCTGCGTCGCCAGCTCGACCAGCGGGAACTGAATCGCCTGATTGCGGGCGAGTGCCTCGCCGAAGGGTTTTCTCTCGCGCGCATATTTCACGCTCTCGTCGATGCAGTAGAGCGCCGCCCCGCAGCTGCTCGCCGCCTGGCGGATGCGGTTCTGGTGGACGAAGCTCTGCGCGAGTGCGAGGCCGCGGCCCTCGACGCCGAGGATCGCGCTGTCGGGCACCCAGACGTTGGTGACGGAGAGGCGCGGGTGGTCGGTGGGCATGTTGAAGGTCCACATCCACTCCTCGATTTCGAGGCCCGGCGTCGGGTTGGGGACGAGGAAGCAGGTGATCCCGCTCGCATCCCCCGCCTTGCCCGAGGTGCGCGCGAACATCGCGCAGTGGGTGGCGACGTGCATCCCGGTGATCCACATCTTCTCGCCGTTGATCAGCCAGCCATCCACCCCGTCGCGGGTTTCCCGGACAGCGTGGGTTTCCATGTGGGTCGCGTCCGAGCCGTGATGCGGTTCGGTGAGGCCGAAAGCGACGCGCCGGGTGCGCTCGAAGCCGCCGAGGATGAATTCCTGCTTCTGCTCTTCCGTGCCCCACTGGTCGAACATCGCGACGAAGGGGAAGTTGCCGACGATCGAATGCTCGTTCTGCAAGTCGTTGTGTAGGCCCAGGCCTTGGCGCGCGAAATGCTCGCGGATCACCGCCATCCAGAGGTTGCTGCCGTCCTTGCCGCCATAGCGTTTCGGCGCGGAGAAGCGCCAATGCCCGGCCGCATCGGCGCGGCGGGTGGCCTCTTTCAGCAGTTCCTCCCACTCGTGCCGGGGCAAGCCGCCGCGCTCCCAGTCGGTGCGGGAATGCTCGCGGCGGTGGTCGAAGAAGCGGATGTTGTCGTCCTGCTGCTCGAGCGGCCTGATTTCGGCGGCGATGAAGGCATCGAGCTCGTCGAGATAGGCCTGCAGGTCGGCGGGAATGGCGAAGTCCATCAGTGTTCTCCAATCCATTTCTGGCGGGCAGCGCGAAGCGCCGGGTATTTGGGGACGTCGGCGCTCAGCTTCTGGAGCGCCCGCGACCTGAGGTCAGCTAGCAATCCGGATGATTGCAGCGTTGTCTCGCCTGCCAACAGGTCCTCCGAAAGCTGCAGATCGCTTTCCATCGGCAGCAGGTCGGCCTCCCGCGCGATCATGCCGAGGGCGTTGCGGGCGACAGCCAGCTGGAAGCGATCATGGCCGGTCAGCCTGTCCTTCAGCGTCTCCAGCCATTCGGCGATCGCCGTCGCCATCTCCTCCTGACTGGCCTCGCCGAGATAGGTGCAGGACATGTCCGGAAGAACGACGGGCCGCGCCCGCTCCGCCTCCGGCGCGTCCTCCTCGAGGAGCAGCAGGAGGTCGAGCTCCTGCTCGCTCGTGCGGCGCGAGATCACCACGCGTTCGAGCATCCGGTCCGCGCCCGAGCGCCATTGGGCGGCCATCTTGAGGCATCCGAGCGCCCACCAGACGGTGCGGTAGATCGTCCAGAAGCGGAAGCGCGCCGGGTCGATGGTCACCCCCGCCTCGGCCTCATAGGCGGCGAGGTAGTCCGCGATGCTCCCCAGCCCCAGCGCGGGGCGGTCGTAGCGGGCGAAGCGCCATACCGCCATGCAGCCGAAGGCGAGGTCCTCGTGGCGGTCGCCAAAATGGGCGATCTCCCAATCGAGCACCCCCGTCAGGGTTGAGCCTTCGACCAGCAGGTTGCCCATCCGGTAATCGCCGTGGTTGAGCACGGGCTCGGCTTGCGGAGGGCAGTTGTCCTCCAGCCACTTGAGCCCAAGCGCGATGATCGGCCGGTCGCCGCCCGCGTCGATGAATTGCGCCTTGAGGTCGGCGATGGCGGCGCGGTAATCCATCACCGGCACGCCCTCGGGCACGTCTCCGGGCCGCAGGCGGTGAATGCGGGCGAGGTCGCGGGCCACCTCGCGCAGCAGCCCCTCGGGGTCGTCGCAAGCCAGGATGACCTTGGGGTCCGCCGTCCCCGGGAGCGCGCGCATGACGAAGCCCGAGCCGAGCCCGTCCGCCTCCTCCAGCACCGCCACCACCTCGGGCGCGGTGACGCCCCGGGCGCGGGCCGCCTCGATCAGCGCGGCCTCGACATTGTGCCCGTAAGGCCGACCCTCCATGAAGGCGAGGCTCGGCGCGCGGCGCAGGACGAACCACTCCCCCTCGCCGCCGGCCGGGGGCTGGGGGGCAGAAGACTCGGCGCCCGCAGCGCCCCGGACCCCGCCGCCCCGCGGCGGGGCTCCCTCGGCTCCCTCGGCCACTGCGAACCGCCAGCTCTCCATCACCGCCCCGCCGGTGAGGCGCTGCGGCGGAGACGACAGAGCGCCGAGACCGGCGCGGGCGCATACCCGCGCCAGCCCGGCGCTCAGCTCTTCAGCCGTCATCCCCACGCGGACGTCAGGCGGGAACGTTGTCCTTCTTGACGGTGATCACCTGCGCATAGGTGAACTCCTTGAGGCCTTCCTTACCGTACTCCGCGCCGAAGCCCGACTGCTTGTGCCCGCCGAAGGGCGCGAAGGGCGAGAGGTGGAGGTATTCGTTGACCCACACCGTCCCGGTCTCGAGCTGCTCGGCGATTGCGACGCCCTTCTCGGGGTTGCCGGTCCACACCGCGCCGGCGAGGCCGTATTCGGAGTTGTTGGCGCGCGCGATGACCTCCTCTTCCGTGGAGAACTTCATCAGCGGCATCACGGGGCCGAACTGCTCCTCGGCGACGATCCGCGCGTCCTCGGGCGGGTTGTCGAGGATGGTGATCGGCACGTAGTAGCCGGTGCCCGAGGGGTCGACATTGCCGCCGAGCAGGAACTTGTAGCCGTTCGACTTCGCGTCCTCGATCAGCTCCAGAACGCGCTCGTACTGCTTCCTGTTCTGGATCGGCCCGACCCCGGTGCCCTGCTGGCTGCCGTCGCCGACCTTCACGGTCTTGGCATACTCGACGATCGCGGCGGAGAGCTCGTCGTAGATGTCCTCATGGATGTAGACGCGCTTCGCCGCCACGCAGATCTGCCCGGCATTCGAAAAACTCGACCAGAACAGCTGCTCGGCGACCTTCTTGGGGTCGGCGTCGGGGAGCACGATCGAGGCGTCGTTGCCGCCCAGCTCCAGGGTGATGCGCTTCAAATCGGCGGAGGCGCCCTCCATGATCTTCTTGCCGGTCGCGGTCGAGCCGGTGAAGGTGATCTTGTCAATGTCGGGGTGGCTGGTGATCAGCGGGCCCAAGTCGTCCTCGCCGGTGATGATGTTGACGACGCCCGCGGGCACCTTGTCCGCGATCAGCTCCGCGATCCTGAGCGTGGTGAGCGGGGTGAAGGGCGAGGGCTTGAGCACGATGGTGCAGCCCGAGAGCATCGCGGGGACGATCTTCTGGATCGCCATCATCACCGGGAAGTTCCACGGCACGATCCCGCCGACCACGCCCACCGGCACGCGGCGCACGCGGTGGAGGCGGGTGTCGTCGTCCTGCACGATCTCCTCGTCGAGGCTGAGCGTCGATTGCGCCGCCGCCATCCCGGCCGCGCCGTAGATCTCGCCCTTGGCCTGATCGTGCGGCTTGCCCTGTTCGGATGTCAGCAGGCGGTAGAGCTCCTCGGCATTGGCCTTGATCGCGCCCGCAATCGCTTGGATCGCAGCGCGGCGCTCCTCTATGGGGGTGTTCTTCCAGGTCTTGAACGCGGCGCGCGCGGCGGCGACGGCCTTGTCGAGCTCGGCCTTCCCGCAGGCGGGCACCTGGCCGATCACCTGCTCGTTCGCCGGGTTCACCACGTCGAGCCAGCGGTCGGTCCCGACCATCTCGCCGCCGATGAGGTTCTTGTACTGGGTGGCCATGTGTGTCCTCTCTCTCGTCCGGTGGGGAGTCGCCCCTCTCCCGCGCAGGTTGGCGCGTTGCATAGGAAAACGCAATCGGTCACAGGCTAGCCGGTCCGCCGCGCCCCATCACCTGACGATTGCGCTATCGCCGCGCTCGCCTATGACACGAGCCAACCACAGGACGAGAGGAGCCCCGCCGCATGACCGACCCCCGCCCCGACCTCGTGATCTACGGCAGCCCGCTCTCGCCCTTCGTGCGCAAGGTCGCCGGGGTGTGCATCGCCAAGGACGTCCCCTTCGCGATCGAGGCGATCAACGTCTTTGACCCGCCCGCCTGGTTCCGCGACATCTCGCCGATGAAGCGCATCCCCGTGCTGCGCGACCGCTCGGTGGCGGAGGAGGGCGTCGCGGGGACCATCGCCGATTCCAGCGCGATCGCGGCCTTCATCGAGAGGAAGCACCCCCACCCGGCACTCTACCCCGCCGATCCGATGGCGCTGGGCGAGGCGCTGTTCATCGAGGAATATGCCGACACCGCGCTTGCGATGGCGGTGGGAATGGGGGTCTTCCGGCCGATCTTCTTCGCGGCGATGAAGGGCGAGGAGCCCGCCCTCGACACAGCGCGCGAGGCATGGAACGTGCAGGTGCCGCCGATCCTCGACGTGCTCGAGACGCGGCTCGCGGGGCGGACGCACTTCGCGGGCGGGGCGCTGTCGATTGCCGACCTCACCGTCGCCTGCGTGCTGATGCAGGCCTCCCTCGTCGCCGAGACGCCGCTCGACCGCTGGCCCGCGCTGGCCGCGCACTTCGCCGCGCTGATCGCACTACCCGCCGTCGCCGGGCCCTACACGCAGGCGGAGACAATCGTGCGCAAGGCCTTGCCCACCCGCTTCAACCTGACCTAAGCCCCTCATCCCACAAGGAAGGACGACACGGCGCATGGCCAGCGAGTGGTGCATCGGGATCATCGGCGGATCGGGCCTCTACGCCATCGACGGGCTCGAGGAGGCGCAGTGGATCGCCATCGAGACCCCGTGGGGCGATCCCTCGGACGAGATCCTGTGCGGCACGATCGACGGCGTGCGCGTGCGCTTCCTCCCGCGCCACGGGCGCGGGCACCCGATCACCCCGACCGAGCTGAACGCCCGCGCCAACATGGACGCGCTGAAGCGCGCCGGCTGCACCGACATTCTCGCGATCAGCGCCGTGGGCTCCCTGCGCGAGGAGCTGGAGCCGGGGCGCTTCGCGATCGTCGAGCAGTTCATCGACCGCACCGTCCACCGCCCCTCGACCTTCTTCACCAGCGGCTTCGTGACGCATGTTTCGATGGCCGACCCAGTCTGCCCGCGCCTCTCCGACATGGCCGCCGAGGCGGTCGCGGCGGCCGGCGGCAAGGTCGCGGTGGGGGCGACCTATCTCGCCATGGAGGGCCCCCAGTTCTCGACCCGCGCGGAGAGCCGGATGTACCGGCAGTGGGGCGCCGACGTGATCGGCATGACCGCCATGCCCGAGGCCAAGCTCGCCCGCGAGGCGGAGCTGCCCTATGCCCTCGTCGGCATGATCACCGATTATGATTGCTGGCGCGAGGGCGAGGCGGTCGATGTCGCCGAGGTGGTCGGCCAGATGCAGGCCAACGGCGCGCTCGCCCGGGCGATGGTCCGGAACTTCATCGCCGCCCTGCCCGAGGCCCGCGAGCCCTCCCCGATCGACACCGCCCTCGACGACGCAGTCATCACCGCGCCGGCCGAGCACGATCCGGAACTGTTGGCCAAGCTCGACGCGGTCGCCGGGCGGCTGTTCGGCTGAGCAGCGGACCCGCCGGTCAGAAGTAAAGCTTCGCGTGGAACTCAGGATTGAACCTCGCGGCGTCGTGGCCCAGTCTGATGTGATAGCCCTCGTTCGACCCGCCGGCACCGGACGGCTTCTCGAAGCTCTCCGGCGGCTGGCCGAGGCGCACCAGCATCAGCACCCAGTCGTAATCCTTGCTCCACCGCTTGCCTGCGCATTTCTCGTGGAGCCGCATCATCGCCGGGAGGGCCGCCGCGGCCTCGGGCCCGAGGATCGCCAGCGCCGTGCGGGTCGCGGCCAGCACGGCGCTGGCCGCAACCCGCTCGAAGGAGCGGTAGTCGAGGCTCTGGTCGAAGACGTCCCGCCGCTCCGCGATGGCGATCAGCAGCGGCACCGCCGCCTTGCCGCGGTCATGAAGACGGCCGACGAGGCCGGGCACGCGCAGCCGCCGCACCGGATCGGCAAGCAGGGCCTCCTCCAGCGGCGTTGGCTCAGCGAAAGTGCCCGGCGGCAGCTTGTAGAGAGCCCCGTTGAAGGGCCTCCACAGATCCCTCTCTTCCGCGTCGAGGGTTGCGAGGCGCTCGACCAGCGGCTCGCGCAGGATGCCCGCCTGGGGGCCGAGCCCGTGCATCACGTCCCAGATGCCCTCCACCTGCGTCAGGCGGCGATCGCGCAGCAAGCGGGGCAGGAGGTCGAGATCCCGCGCCGTCACGCCGCGCCTCAGGCTCGTGAAATAGGCCTCCATCAGCGACCAGCCCGCATCTCGGCGGGTGATGGCAGGGTCCTCGACCATCGCGGCGAGCCGCCGCGCGGCGCGTTCGGCGGTCGTGGCCTCGTCGGACGCGAGCGCGAGGTTGGTCCAGTTCTGCAGGACGCGTGCGAGGTAAAGCCCGTCACCCTCGCGGCGGCTGGACCAGCGCACCCGCTTCCAGCCGAATGTGAAGTCGGTGAGGCCCCCTGAGGGTTCGGGGAGGAGCAGGCGTCCCAGCATCTTGGTCGTCACGGCGCGCAGCCGCAGCACCGGACGCGCCTCCCCGCGCCGCCGGATCTGCACCTCGTGGACTGCGACGGGCGAGGGCCCGAGGCTCCACACTCCCATTCGGAACCTGCCCTTGCGATTGCAAAGGTCGGCGATCACCATGTCGTGCCCCGCTGACGGACGCTCGGCGACGAGGTCCTCGTCGACCGAAAGCCGCAACTGCCATTCCGTCGCGAGCGCGCGGAAGTCCTCGATACCTTGGAGCAAGATGGTCTCGAAGGACGGGATGACCGGCGCCGCGGCGGTGCCGCGCGGGACGAGGCGGTAGGTGCAAGCCGCGGGCGAAAGGGCGCCGTCCTCCTCCGGGATGTCCCTTTGGCCGAGCCATGCGGAAATGACCGTGACGCTCTCGACCCCCGGCGTGGTGAGAAGGGCGAGGCACAGCCCATCGCAGCGCGCGCGCCGATCGTTCTCGCCGCCCCAGCCGTCGACGATGTCCGTCCCGACATCGCTGAGGTCGAGCCGCACGCGTCCCGCTAGCACGACAGGGCCATCGGGCACGATGTCGGGCAGGGCGAGCCGGCGGACGCGCCGCATGGCCGGGAAGTTGGCGAGCCACGCGAGCAGGGACATCACCCCGAGCCACAGCAGGACCGCGGCGGGGATCGCCGGCAAGAAGCCGAGCGCCGCCTCGAGCGTCGGCCAGCTGAGGGCGAAGACCAGCGCGAGGCTGAAGGCCGGGGCCGCATACCCCAGGATCACGCCGGGCAAGATGAAAAAGAACAAGCCGGCGACGATCAGCCGGGGGCACAGGACCACGAGCAGTGTCAGCCCGCCGGTCACGACCAGCGCCAAGAAGATCAGCTCCTCCATAAGCGTCTGCCCCGCACTCCCTTCGCGCCCCTCCTTAGGCGCGCAGCGATAACATCGCGTAAAGCGCCCCCCGGTATCGACGGCGGCGGCAGGGGGCTCGACGAACGCGCGTTGTGCAGCGCGGCGAGGCGGGCTAGACAAACCCCTGTTTCCCCGCCGTTTCGCGTGGGAGCTGACCACAGAGGGGTACGGCGTGCGTCAGGATCATCGGCAGGACCGCGCCTAGTGGCGCACAGTGAGCGGCGGCCGGGTTCGGCACTTGCCGCAGCGATCGCGACGTTGGGTCTTGCCGGCTGCGCCATCTCGCGCGGCGAACCGCCCCCGCTCGCCAGCGTGGAGGCTATTCCCGAGCGCTGGGTGCTCGCCCCGCCGGGCGGCAGCGAGGTCGCGCTCGATCGCTACTGGACGATGCTCGAGGATCCGCTGGTCGAGGAGTTCGTCGCCCGCGCGCAGGCCGAGAATCTCGACATCGCGCAGGCGGCCGCCCGCCTCAGGGCCGCGCGCGCCGGGCTCAGGCAGGCCCGCGCCGGTTTCCTGCCGACCGTGACGGGCAATGCCGGAGCGGGCCGGGACGTCGGCGATTTCGCGCGGGACGGGGTGCAGCTCTCGCTCGGCGCCGACATCCAGTGGGAAGCCGACCTGTTCGGCCGGATCGACGCCTCGGTCGGAGCCGCGCGCGGCGACCTCAGGGCGGCGGGCTATTCGCTCGGCGATCTCGAGCGGGTGATCGTCGCGCAGGTCGCAAGCCAGGTGGTCACCGCCCGCGCGCTTGCCGGGCAGCTCGCCATCGCCCGCGAGACGCTGGCCTACCAGGACGACAATTTCGAGATCGCGCGCTGGCGCAATCAGGCGGGCCTCGTCGCCAGCCTCGATGTCGAGCAGGCCCGCACCCAGCGCGCCCAGACCGCCGCCTCGATCCCGCAGCTCGAGAGCGATCTCGTCGCGGTCGCCAACGCGATCTCCACCCTCATCGGCGAGCCGCCGGGCCGGGTCTACCGCGCGCTCGTCGAGGCGCCGCGTGCCGTGCCGGTGCCGCCCGTCCGCGTCGCGCTCGCCGCGCCCGCCGACATGCTGCGCCGCCGCCCCGACGTGAGCGCCGCCGAGGCCCGCCTCGCCGCCGACCTCGACCGCGTGGGCGTCGCCCGCGCGCAGCTCTACCCGCTGGTGCGCCTGTCGGGCACGCTCAACACCGGCGCGGACGACGTGGGCGGCCTCTTCGACATCCTCACCGGCAACATCTTCGCCGGGATTTCGCAGCTGATCTTCGACGGCGGGCGGGTGCGCGGCCAGATCGAGGCGGCGCGCGCCAATGCCGACGGCTCGCTCGCGGCGTGGCGGCAGAGCATCCTCACCGCGCTTCAGGAGGTCGAGAGCGCGGCGGTCGATCTCGACACCGGCGACACGCGCGTCGCGGCGCTGGCCGAGGCGAGCGAGGGCGCGCAGAACGCCGCGATCCTCGCGCGCAGCCAGTACCAGGCGGGGCTGATCGATTTCCAGACGCTGCTGGTGGCCGAAAGCCAGCTGCTCTCCACCCGCACCGCGCTGGTCGGCGCCGAGGGCGCGCGGGCGCAGGCCTTCATCGCGCTCGCCCGGTCGATGGGCGGCGGATGGTCGGTGCCCGAGGGGGCGGGGATCCCCGCCCAGGCGGCCGGCAACAGGACAACAGGGGAACCCGGCACGTGAACGCTCTCGACAACCCGGCCGAGGCGTCGGCGGTGGACGAATTCCTCGGCACCAAGCCCCGCGCCCGCTGGCGGCGCTGGATGAGATACTGGCTCCCCGGCCTCGGCCTGGTGCTGCTGGTGCTGCTCATCGCGCGCTGCACGGCCGATCCGCCGCCGCCGAACTACATCACGCAGGAGGTGACCCAGGCCTCGCTCGCCCTGTCGGTGACGGCGACCGGCAACCTGCGCCCCACCAACCAGGTCGAGGTCGGCGCGGAAGTCACCGGGCCGATCGATTCGGTGCTCGTCGACGTCAACGACCGGGTGTCGCGGGGGCAGGTGATCGCGGTCATCAACACCGAGATCATCGACCAGCAGATCGCCCAGTCGCGCGCCAACCTCAATGCCGCGCGCGCCGCGCTGGCGCAGGCGCAGGCGACCTTCAACATCGACACGGTGCAGCTCACCCGGCTCGAGGAGGTGCGGCGGCTCTCGGGCGGGCGGGTGCCCTCGCAGATCGAGCTCGAACAGGCCGCCGCCGCCGTAGAGCGCGACCGCGCCACCCTCGCCTCGGCGCGCGCAAACATCGACGCCGCCGATGCGGCGCTGAGGGCGAACCTCACCACCCGCTCGCGCGCGGTGATCCGCGCGCCGGTCGACGGCGTGGTGCTCGCCCGGCGGATCGAACCGGGGCAGACCGTGGTCGCGGCCTTCAACACCGTGACGCTGTTCGTGATCGCCGAGGATCTGTCGGAGATGCAGCTGCGCGTCGCCATCGACGAGGCCGATGTGGGCCAGGTCAAGCCGGGCCAGTCGGCGAGCTTCACGGTCGATGCCTATCCCGGCCGCCGCTTCCCCGCGACGCTCGAGCGGGTCGACCTCGCCTCGCGCAGCACGGTCGACGGGCAGGCGGGCGCGGGCGGCGCGGCGGCAGCGGCGGGCAATTCGGTGGTGAGCTACGAGGCGCGGCTCGAGGTGCAGAACCCCGAGGGGCTGCTACGCCCCGGCATGACCGCGACCGCCACCATCGAGACCCAGAACACCGGCAACGCGCTGCTCGTCCCCAACGCCGCGCTACGCTTCCGTCCCGACGAGAAGGAGAAGCAGGGCGGCGGGGTGTTCCAGCCGCAGATTGGGCTCGAGGCGCAACAGCAGCAGGCGACGATCGGTGAGGGCAGCCGCCAGCAGGTGCAGGTGCTGCAGGCCGACGGGACGCTGCGCGCGATCGAGGTCATCACCGGGCGCAGCGACGGGCGGCTGACGGCGGTGCGATCGGGCGAGCTCAGGCCCGGCATGAAGGCCGTGACCGGCGTGAGGGCCCGGGCCCAATGAATGAGGGCTCAACGACGGGCGAACCGCTCATCGCGCTCGAGGGGATCACCAAGACCTTCGGCAGCGGGGCGGCCGCCTTCCAGGCGCTGAAGGGCGTCGACCTCACCATCGCGCGCGGCGAGTTCGTGGCGATCATGGGGCCCTCGGGCTCGGGCAAGTCGACGATGATGAACATCCTCGGCTGCCTCGACGTGCCGACCGGGGGCGTGTTCCGGTTCCGCGGGGTGGAGGTGCAGAAGCTCGACCGCGACCAGCGCAGCCTGCTGCGGCGCCGCTATCTCGGCTTCGTCTTCCAGGGCTTCAACCTGCTGGCGCGCACCACCGCGCTCGAAAACGTCGAGCTCCCGCTGCTCTACCGCGGCGAGAAGAAGGGCGAGCGGCGCGAGGCGGCGATGCAGGCTCTCGAACAGGTCGGGCTGGGGCCTTGGGCGAGCCACACCCCGGCCGAGATGTCGGGCGGCCAGCAGCAGCGCGTCGCCATCGCCCGCGCGCTGGTGACCGGCTCCGACGTGCTGCTCGCTGACGAGCCGACCGGCAACCTTGATTCGGAGCGTTCGGTCGAGATCATGGAGCTGCTGCGCCGCCTCAACGGGGAGGGCATCACCATCCTGATGGTGACCCACGAAGAGGACATGGCCGCCTATGCCGGCACTATCGTGCGCTTCCGCGACGGCCTCGTCGAGCGGATCGAGCGCGGTGCCCGGGTCCCGCCGGCGGAGGCGCTCGCCTGATGCTCGGCACCACCATCCTCCTGGCGCTGCGCGAGATCCGGCGACACATCCTGCGCTCGATCCTGACGACGCTCGGCATCATCATCGGGGTCGCCGCGGTGGTGACGATGGTGACGCTCGGCAACGGGGTTACCGCCTCGGTGCAGAACGAGATCTCCTCATTGGGCGCGAGCAATTTCATCATCTTCCCGATCCGCACCGACCGCGGCACGATCCGCCCCTTCGAGGAGGCCGACGTGCGCGCCGTCGAGCAGCAGATCGCCGGGGTGACGATCGCAGCCGGCAACGTCTCGGCCAACGCCACCGCCTTCTACAACGGGCAGGACTGGGACACGCGCGTCGAGGGGGTGAACGACGCTTTCTTCCGCGCGCGGGGCATCACCATAGCCGACGGACGCTCCTACACGCCGGACGAGGAACTCGCGGGCAAGAACGTGTGCCTCGTCGGCATCAAGGTGAAGGCCGCGATCTTCCCGCAAGGAACCAGCGCGGCGGGGTCGCGGATGCGGGTCGGCGACGTCTCTTGCACGGTGATCGGCGAGGTCGCCGAGCGTGGCCAGGGCGGGGGCGGCGCGGATGACGACAACGCCGTCTACATGCCCTTGAAGACCGTGCAGCGCCGCTTCAAGGGCAGGGACACGCTTGATTACTTCGTGCTGAAGTACGATGGCGGTTACGCGCCGGGGGTGATCCAGGATTCGCTTGTCGGCCTTCTGCGCGAGCGGCGCCTGCTGCAGGACGGTGCACCCAACGACTTCAACGTAATCGACACCGCGCAGGTCAATCAGGCCCTGAGCGCGGCGACCGGCGCGCTGACCGCGATGGTCGCGGTGATCGCCTCGATCAGCCTGCTGGTGGGCGGGATCGGGATCATGAACATCATGCTCGTCTCCGTCACCGAGCGCACCCGCGAGATCGGCATCCGCCTCGCTATCGGCGCGCTCGCGAGCGAGGTCAGACTCCAGTTCCTCACCGAGGCGGTGGTGCTCTGCGCGCTGGGCGGCCTTGCGGGGATCGCGCTCGGCTTCGGCGCCTCGATCGGGATCGCGGCGCTGATCGACGTACCCTTCGTCTTCGATCCCGTCATCAACATCGTGAGCTTCGCCTTCGCGGCGGGCATGGGGATCGTCTTCGGCTACTACCCCGCCCGCCGCGCCTCGCAGCTCGACCCGATCGACGCGCTACGGCACGAATAGGCCCCCGCGAGGGCGCGCCTTATTGCAGCGTCACGATTTCCTCGCCGCCGTCGTGGCGGCCATAGAACTGCATGAGCTGGACGAGCAGCTCGCAGCGATCGGCGAGGGTCTTTGCCTCGAGCAGCGCCTGCTTGCTGGCCGGATCGAAGGGCGCGATCTGCGAGACGCCGTTGATGAGCGAGCGGTCGTCGAGCCGCTCGACCGAGTCCCAGTCCACCGAATAGCCCTGCGCATCCGCAAAGGCCCGCGCCTCGCGCTCGAACCCGCCGCGCTGGGCATGGGTGAGGGTCTCGTCCTCGTCCTCGACGAAGAGCTCCGCCTCGACCTGGCGGAAGGCGGTGGTGACCTCGAGCTCGCGCACCAGTCGGAACCGGGCCGTGCCCTCGAGGACGAGGTTGTAGCGCCCGTCGTCAAGCGCCTGGATCTCGCCGATCCGCCCGACGCAGCCCACGGTGTAGAGCGGCGCGCCCTCCTGCGGGCGCTGCGGCTGGATCATCGCGATCTGCCAGTCGCGGATCAGTGCATCCCCCACCAGCGCGCGGTAGCGCGGCTCGAAGATGTGGAGCGGCAGCTGCATGCCGGGAAACAGCACCGCGCCGGTCAGGGGGAAGATCGAGAGGCGCCGGGTCATCGTCATCCGAACAGTACGCGCGACAGTCGCCGCCGGACGCCGACCACCCATTCGTCCTCAAGCCCGGTGGCCTCGAAGATCTTGAGCAGCTTGGCGCGCGCGGCGCCCTCGTTCCATTCGCGGTCGGCGGCGATCATGGCGAGGAGCGTGCCCGCGGCTACATCGCGTTCGCCGGCGGCGAAAGCGGCCTCGGCATAGGCGAACTGCGCCTCCATGTCGTCGGGCGCGGCCTCGGCGGCGGTGCGCAGGGACGCGAGCTCGCCGTCGTCGACCTTGGTGCCGGCGAGCTCCAGCGCGCTGCGGGCCGGGGCGATCGCGGCATCGGCGGCGAGGCGCGGGTCGGCGTTGATCACCGCCATGACCTCGCGCGCCTGATCGACCTCGCCCATCTGCACCAGCGCGCGCACGAGGCCGGCATGGGCGGGCGCGTTGTCGGGCGCGAATTCGGTGATCTGCGCGAAGATGCTGCCGGCGCGCTGGGCGTCACCGGCGGACAGCGCCTCCTCGCCCATCTTCACGAACTGCGCGATTTCCTCGGGCGAAGGGCCCTGCGGCGCGGCACCTTCCGCCGCCCCGCCCTCGACCGGCAGCTGCGCGAGCAACTGGTCGAGGATGCCCTTGAGCTGGCTCTCGCTGCGGGCATTGGTGAGATCGGCGATCGGCTGGCCCTGGAACATCGCATAGACGGTCGGGATCGAGCGCACCTGGAACTGCGCGGCGATGAACTGTTCCTCGTCGACATTGACCTTGGCGAGCACCACACCCTGGTCGGCATATTCGCCCGCGACCTTCTCGAGCACCGGGGTGAGCGCCTTGCACGGCCCGCACCACTCGGCCCAGAAGTCGAGGATCACGAGCTTGCTCTGCGAAGGCTCGATCACCGCCTTGCGGAAGCGGTCCACGGCCTTCTGTTCCTCGATGCTTAGTCCCATGCTGGCCAAGATGTCTGCTCCTGCTGTCCGCTCGCGCCCCGCGCGGCGTTCCGGCCCCAATGTGGGGCCTGGCGCGCCGATGTGAAGCACCCTTGTGTGCCACCTTTGCTGGCCGCTCGGCCCCGCCCGATCAAGCCCCGACGCGGCGATTTTTCCCGCGGGCCGTGGCCTACGTTTTTTCCTCTTGCAGCAGGCCGGGGGCGCTGCTAATCGCGCCGCCTCTCCGGCAGGAACCTTGCGAATGCGGTTCCTGTCAGCGCCAGTGAGCGGGCGTAGCTCAGGGGTAGAGCACAACCTTGCCAAGGTTGGGGTCGAGGGTTCGAATCCCTTCGCCCGCTCCATTATTTCCGACAGAGGCGGCAGTTTCGTCTTTCCCAGCCGTGGAGAGGCGAATGCGCGCGGAAGGTAGCCTTGGCAGGCGATGCGCAGGAGCAGCGCGCGCTACCAGGCCTTCGATGCCGGTAATGCCCCGCCCGATGTTCCGGACATCATTGGCAGACTCTGACACCGGGGCCGTTCAGGTGCCGGACTTCGGACACCTTTCGTCCGCCGCCGCCCCCAGGCGCGCTGTCGCGCCGGCTCAGCGTGCCCAGGGCGAGCTCAAGTGCCCGGCAGTCGAAGGTCGCGCCGCGCGCCATGCTGTCCGCAGCGATGGCGGCAAAGGCTCCGGCCGGCATCACCTGGGCGTCGCGGCGCAGGAGGTGGTGTGCCACCGCTGTCCGCCGACGACCACGGCCACCAGCGTATCGCGGCCCGAGCAGTCCGGCCCGTCAAGCACCGCCGGCACGAGCTCCTCGAGCAGCGCATTGGGCGTCGCAGGGCGCAGGAACAGCGCGGCGTAGCGACGGGCCGCCTCGGGGCGGTCTCCCGCGGCGATCGCAAGCCGCAGCACGGCCTCTTGCGCCGCCGGCTCGCGCCAGCCGCGGCGCCCGGCAATCTGGATGGTGCGGACCGCGGCTTCGTTCTGCCCGGCCTGGGCCTGCGTCGCGGCCAGCAGGGTGAGATGCTCGGCAGGGACCGGTCGACGCCGGACGAGCTTCTCCGCCTCGGCGAGCGCCCGCTTGGGGTCGCTCCCGGTGAGCGCGTCGCGCGCCATCCGCTGCTGGGCCTGATCGCGCAGGATCTCGGGCACGGCGGCGGCGAGGGCCGGGGCCTTGCGCGACTGCATGTCGATCTGCAGCGCGGTCGTCAGCACCGCGACTGCCGCCAGCGCGACGAACCAGACGATCCGCCCGATCATGCCTCGGGCCTCGATCTTGCGGTGGCGATCCGGGCGAGCAGCAGCAGCGCGAAGCCCGCAAGCGCGAGGATCGTCTGGTTCCGCAGCGGGTAATCGGTAATCGACTGTGGGCCTGCGAAAGCGAATTGGATCCTCGATGTCGGGGCCAGCCTGGCGGTGCTGCTCAGCGCCGGCTACTATGCCTGGCTCGTCAACCCATCGCGTTCATTTCGGAAGAATTTGTGGCTCCGGCGCAAGACCGGGCAATGATCTCGGCGATGCGTTCGCTGGCGAGGTTGTCACCGTAGGGATTTTGGGCCCGCGCCATCGCCTGATAGGCGGCGGGATCGTTGAGCAGGCGCGACGTTTCGGCAAGGATTACAGATGCCTCGGCACCGACGAGCTTGGCTGTGCCTGCCGCGAGACCTTCGGGATGTTCGGTCGTGTCGCGCATCACCAGCACCGGCTTGCCGAGGCTTGGCGCCTCTTCCTGGATGCCGCCGGAGTCCGTGAGGACGATGTCGCTCGCCTCCATCGTCGCCACGAAATTGTGGTAATTGAACGGATTGAGTAGCGCGATGTTGTCGATCCCCGCAAGCGCCGTCCGCATCACCCCACCGACGTTGGGATTGGGATGCAGCGGGTAGATGATCGCAACATCGTCCCGCGCAAGTCGTTGCAACGCCTGCGCAATCTGCGCCATTTCTGCACCGAAGTTCTCGCGGCGGTGAGCGGCGACGGCGATGATCCGCCGGCCCGCGAAGCGTTCCCGCAGGGGTGCGATGGCGGGCGCCAGCGAGGGGTTGGCAGCGATTTTCCGCTGCGCAAAAAGTAAGGCATCAATCACCGTGTTGCCCGTTACGTGTATGGTTTTTTCGTCCTCGTTTTCAGCGTGCAAGGCGCTTGCAGCAGCATCTGTCGGCGCCAAATGCCGATTGGCGAGCACGCCGGTGACATTGCGGTTCACCTCCTCGGGCCAGGGCGAATAGATGTCGCCGCTGCGCAGTCCGGCCTCCACGTGACCCACGGGAATCGCCTAAAATAGCATGCCAGCGAGGCCATCATCGTGGTCAGCGTATCGCCATGCACCAGCACCCTGTCGGGCCGTAGGTCGTCCAACGCAGCCCCGAAACGGGTCAGAATGCGGGCGGAAAGGCCATCCAAACACTGGTCTGGAAGCATCAAGTCGAGGTCTAGGTCGGGTCTAATCGAGGCTAGCGCCAGCACAGCGTGGAGCGATTCGCGGTGTTGGGCCGTGACCACGACCTTCACGTCGAACAACCCGGTTTCGGGCAGCGCGAAAACCACCGGGAACATCTTGATCGCTTCGGGGCGGGTGCCGAACGTCACCACGATGCGCGGCTTCGCGCCTGCAACATCCCGCAAGCTGTTCACCCTCGCAACATGCTCCGCGTGTCGAACACCAGCTTGCCCGACAGATCGTCGGGGCCGAGATGCTTGAAGGCGGTGTGATCGACCAGCACGACCACAATTTCCGCCTGCCTGAGACCCGCGTCAAGCGTCACCAGCTCCGCGCCCGTGCCTGACAAGGCCTCGGGCAGTTCGTCGGTGAAGGGCTCGATTACGAGGATGCGCTCCCCCGTGGGTGTGCGCCAGCGCCTCTGCGATCTCGAGCGCGGGGCTCTCGCGGAAGTCGTCGATGTCGGGCTTGAAGGCGAGGCCGAGCAGCGCGACCTTGCTCTCCGGTGCCGCTTCGAGCAGCGCGCGGATCTTGCCTTCGGTGTGCACCGCCATGTGGTCATTGACCTCGCGAGCGGTCTTGACGAGGCGCGCCGCGGACGGCGCGCCGGCGACCAGGAAACAAGGGTCGACCGCGATGCAATGGCCGCCCACGCCGGGGCCCGACTGGAGGATGTTGACCCGCGGGTGACGGATGGCGGACCGGATCACCTCCCACACGTCCACCCCGATCACGTCGGCGATCATGGAGAGTTCGTTGGCGAAGGCGATAATGACGTCGCGGAAGGAGTTCTCGACCAGCTTCACGGTCTCGGCCACGCGCGCGGTGGTGTAAAGGCAATCGCCCTTGACGAAGCTGGTGTAGAGCACCGCGGCGCGCTCGGCGCAGGCGGGCGTCACGCCGCCGATCACGCGGTCGTCGTGCGCGAGCGCGTCCATCGCCGCGATCAGCCGGTCGAAGCCCAGCTGCATGCCGACGGTGACGACGATCACAGCACCGCCCCGCGATACCGCGGGCGATCGCGTCTCGCGAGTTGTTCCCACTGGGTCCAGCATTCGTGCGCGAAGCGTTTCGAGAGCTTGCCGCACATCGACAGCTCCTCGCCATTGGCGACGGAATCGATCCACAGGGTGCGCGCGCCGATCAGCCGTCCGGCGAGGATGCAGAAGAAGCCGGGGCCGCGCCGGTCGAGAGCACCACGCGCGGCCTGTGCTTCAGCACGATCCGAGCGCAACAATCGCGCACAGGGCCGACTGCAACGGCATGTTCTGGTTGCAGTCGGGCAGGGTCTCGGCACCAGTCACCCCGTGCTGCAGCGCCACTGCAGGCTCGGTGGTGGCGAAGCGGATGTCGTAGTTCGCAAGGGTAGGGCGCAGCAGCATGAGCTGCTCCCAGTGGCCACCGCCCGAGGCGACAGCCAGCACCCTGATCCTGTCATCCGCCATGCCTTGGACCTCGCTTGCCGCATTGCACAATCGCCGATGCGGCGCCTTCACGCAAGCCGCGCGCGGTGTCAATGCGCGCAGTGGGCAAGCACCCTTTCGGCCCATTCGGGGCGGCAGATCAGGAGGTCGGGCATGTAGGTGTCGGCGCGGTTGTAGACGAGCGGACTGCCGTCGATGCGCGAGGCATGAAGGCCATGCGCCAGTGCCACGGCCACAGGCGCGCAGCTGTCCCATTCGAACTGGCCGCCGGAATGGAGGTAGACCTCGGCCTCGCCGCGGACCACCGCCATCGCCTTGGCCCCGGCGCTTCCCATCGGCACCAGCTCCCCGCCGAGGGCCTGCGCCACGGCTTCGGCCTCGACCGGCGGGCGGGTGCGGCTGACCACGAAGCGCGGGCGCCGTTCCGCCGGCGGAAGGACCTGCGGCTGGTCGGAGCGGAGCACGACCTCGCCGGGAAGCCCGGGCAGGGCGACCGCACCCGTCACGGGAACGCCCTCCACCGCCAAGCCGACGTGCACTGCCCAGTCGGCTCGGCCTTCGGAATATTCGCGCGTCCCGTCGACCGGATCGACGATCCAGACGCGCGACCTGGAGAGGCGGGCCGGATTGTCCTTCTCCTCCTCGGAGAGCAGGCCGTCGTCGGGGCGCGCGGCGCGGAGCGCGTCGCACAGGAAGCGGTTGGCGGCCGCATCCCCCGCCTCGCCGAGCGCCTTGCCGGCCAGTCCGCTCTCCTCGCGCACCGCAATCAGCAGCCGCCCCGCCTCCAGCGCGAGCCGCGCCGCCAAGGCGGCATCGTCGAGGTCCGCAAGGCTCATTTCAGCGGCAGGATCTGCCGGATGATGTAGCGCGCGGCTTCCTCCGCGGTCATGTCCACGGTGTTGACGCGGATCTCCGGGTTTTCCGGCGCCTCGTAGGGACTGTCGATTCCGGTGAAGTTCTTCAGCTGACCCTCGCGCGCCTTCCGGTAGAGGCCCTTGACGTCGCGGGCCTCGGCAACAGCGAGCGGCGTGTCGACGAAGATCTCGACAAACTCGCCTTCCGGCAGCATCTTTCTCACCATCTCGCGCTCGGCGCGGAAGGGGCTGATGAAGGCGGTGAGGACGATGAGGCCCGCATCGGCCATCAGCTTCGCGATCTCGCCGACGCGGCGGATGTTCTCGATCCGGTCGGCCTCGGTGAAGCCAAGGTCGCGGTTGAGCCCATGCCGCACGTTGTCGCCATCGAGGAGGAAGGTATGGCGGTTCATCAGGAACAGCTGCTTCTCGACCTCGTTGGCGATCGTCGACTTGCCGCTGCCCGAAAGGCCGGTGAACCACAGCACCCTGGGCGTCTGGTTCTTCATCCCCGCGTGATCCTCGCGGGTGATCGCGGTCGGCTGCCAGTGGACGTTGTCGGCCCGGCGCAGGTTGAAGGCGATCAGCCCGGCCGCGACGGTCGCGTTGGTGAACTTGTCGATGAGGATGAACCCGCCGAGTTGGCGGTTCACATCGTAGGGCTCGAAGGCGATCGGGCGGTCGGTTGCGAACTCGGCGACGCCGATGGCGTTCAGCGTGAGCGTCTTGGCCGCGAGATGCTCGAGGCTGTTGACGTCGATCTCGTACTTGGGCGGCTGAATGGTGGCGGTGACGGTCTGCGTGCCGATCTTGAGCCAGTAGCCGCGGCCCGGCTTCAGCGCCTCCTCGCCCATCCACACGAAGGTCGCGCAGAACTGGTCCGAAGCCTGCGGCGGATCGCCCGCAGCGGCGACGAGGTCGCCGCGCGAGCAATCGACCTCGTCGGCAAGGACGAGGGTGACGGACTGGCCGGCAACGGCCTCGTCGAGGTCGCCGTTGAAGGTGACGATGCGGGTGACGGTGCTGGTCTTGCCCGAGGGGACGATCCGCACCGGATCGCCCGGGCGGATGGTGCCGCTGGCGATCTGGCCCGCGAAGCCGCGGAAGTCGAGATTGGGGCGGTTGACCCACTGCACCGGCATGCGGAAGGGTTGAGCCTGCGCGGCGGCGGCATCGACCTCGACGCTCTCGAGATGCTGGATCAGCGCCGGCCCGTCGTACCACGGCGTGTTGGCGGAGGGCGCCGCGGTGATGTTGTCGCCCTTGAAACCCGAGATAGGAATCGCGGTGAAACCCGCGATACCGATGCTTGTCGCGAAGGCGCTGTAATCGGCGACGATCCGCTCGAACGTCGCCTGGTCGTAGCCCACGAGATCCATCTTGTTCACCGCCAGCACGACATGGCGGATGCCGAGAAGGTGGACGAGATAGGAGTGCCGCCGCGTCTGCTGGAGCACGCCCTTCCTCGCGTCGACGAGGATCACCGCGAGGTCGGCGGTCGAGGCGCCGGTCACCATGTTGCGGGTGTACTGCTCGTGCCCCGGCGTGTCGGCGACGATGAACTTGCGCTTCTCGGTGGTGAAGAAGCGGTAGGCGACATCGATCGTGATACCCTGCTCGCGCTCTGCGGCGAGGCCGTCGACCAGCAGGGCGAAATCGATCTCCTCCCCTTGCGTGCCGTGCCGCGCGCTGTCGCTTTCCAGCGCCGCCAGCTGGTCCTCGAAGATCATCTTGCTGTCGTAGAGCAGCCGCCCGATCAGGGTGGACTTGCCATCATCCACGCTGCCGCAGGTAATGAAGCGCAGCAGGCTTTTGTGCTGGTGCTGCTCGAGATAGGCGTCGATGTCCTCGGCGATCAGCGCGTCGGTCTGGAAGGAGAGGCGCTTGTCCATCAGTTGTAACCTTCTTGCTGCCTGTATCTCATGCCGGCCGACTGACCATCGTCGACGGCGCGGCCCTGCCGTTGCGGTCCGGGGGAGAGCCGTCTCTCCTCGACGCTGTCTGTGAAAGCACACGTGCGGCTTGCGCAGTTAGACGCTGAAATCCCGTTCACAAGCAAATTTGCCTTTGGGCGCGCCAAGGCGAAGCTTGGCGCCGGGGCACGGATGCCCGGTCGCTGCGCCGTTCACCGCAAGCGGGCGCTTCCGGCGCGGCTTCTTTGATGACTCTGCGGCGGGGTGGCTGCATGTTGCAGCGAACGTGGAGGGATCGATTGGAACCTGAGTGGCTCAAGGCGACCGGCGCGATGGCGGAGCGGATCCGTGCATTCGACTGGGGGGCGACGCCGATCGGTCCGATCGAGACCTGGCCGCCGTCACTCACCACGGCGCTCGCCCTGGTGCTTGAGAGCCCCTTGCCGATGGTGCTGATCTGGGGCCGGGAGCTGGTGACGCTTCCCAATGATGCCTACGAGGCCATGGTCAACGCCCCGCACGAGGCGCTGGGCGGCTCCTTCCTCGAGATCTGGGGGCCGATCCGCGATGTCGTCGCCCCGCAGATCGCGGACGCCTTTGCCGGCAAATCGGTGCGGATGGAGCGGCAAGGCTTCGACCTGCACGACACGAGGGGCGGGTTCGAACGCCGGTTCTTCGACTATACCTTCAGCCCGGTGCGCGATGAAGGCGGCGAGGTGGTGGGCATCCTCCACGCCGGCTTCGAGATCACCGCGCGCGAGAGGGCCTACAAGGCCCTGCAGACGAGCGAGGCGCGCCTCAAGGCGGCCGTCGACAGCGTTCCGGTGGGCATGGCGATCCTCGACACGAGCGGCGAGTTCGTCCTCTCGAACGAGCGGTATCGCCGCTATCTGCCGACCGGGAAGATGCCCTCGCGCGATGCCGACAGGATACATCGCTGGCAATCGTGGGACGCCGAGGGTCGCCTCGTCGATCCCGAGCAGTACCCGGGCGCGCGCGCGCTGCGCGGCGAGATGGTCACGGAAGGCATGGAGTTCCTCTACACCGGCGAGGACGGGGGGCAGGTCTGGACCAGCGTCGCCACGGCCCCGATCCGCGACAGGACCGGCAAGGTGACCGGCGCCGCGTCGATCATCACCGACATCACCGAACGCAAGCAGATCGCCGAAGCCCTCGCCCGCAGCGAGAAGCGCAGCGCCTTCCTGCTCAAGCTCAGCGACACCCTCCGGCCGATGCGCGACGCGACCGCGATCCGACAGGCGGCATGCACGATCCTTGGCGAGCATTTGAACGCGGACTGGATCTACTTCGTCGATTTCTCCGTCGAGGCGGGCTATGGCGTCGTCGCCCAGGACTACGTGGCGCCCGGGCTCCACAGCCTCGCCGGGCGCTATTCCGCGGAGGCGTTCCGCACCACCAACGATCTCCTCGCGACCGGCCGCACCTGGATCGTCGGAGACGTGCGCGAGGAACAGCGCATCGCGCAGCACGAGCGCGAATACTGCGCCGAACGCCGCGTCATCTCGTGGATCAACGTGCCGCTCATCAAGGACGGTGCGCTCGAGGCCATCCTGTGCATCGTCCAGACCCGGCCGCGCGCCTGGAGCGATGTCGAGATCGAGATCGCCGAGGAAGCGGCGGAGCGGCTCTGGGCCTCGGTCCGCCGCGCCCGTGCGGAGAATGCCCTGCGCGAGAGCGAAATCCGCCTCAAGACGCTCATCGCCGGTGTCCCGCAACTGATCTGGCGGGCCGAGGCCGGCGGGCAGTGGATCTGGGCCAGCCCGCAGTGGGAGGAGCAGACGGGCCTCCGGGTCGAGGACAGTCTCGGGAGCGGCTGGCTCGCCGCGCTTCATCCCGACGACCAAGAGAGCGTCGCGCAGTGCTGGGACGAGGCCATTCGCACCGGCCGGCTCGACATCGAGGCGCGGATCTGCACGATCGCCTCCAGCGATTGCCGCTGGTTCCAGATCAGGGCGACGCCGGTCAGGAACGAGGCCGGCGAGATCGTCGAATGGCTGGGCACCTCGACCGACATCCACGACCTGCGCGAGCTTCAGGCCCGGCAGAGCGTGCTCGTGGCCGAGTTGCAGCACCGCACGCGCAACCTCATCACCGTGGTCAGGGCGATCGCGCGGCGGATCCGCAGCAAGTCGCATTCGCTCGAGGACTTCGACAAGCGGTTCGGCGACCGTCTCGAGGCCCTGTCACGCGTGCAGGGGCTGCTGTCCAACCTGTCGGCCGGGCAGCGCGTGAACTTCGACGAATTGCTGCGATCCGAGCTCTCCTCCATCGCCGTGCCCGAGGACCGCGTCGTCCTCGAGGGGCCGGCGGGCATCCAGCTGCGCTCGGCCACGGTGCAGACAATGGCTCTGGTCCTTCACGAGCTCACCACCAATGCCACCAAGCATGGAGCCCTGTCCGGCGCCAGCGGCCGATTGACGATCCGTTGGGATGTCGTCGGGACAGCGCATGAGCGGCAGCTGCATGTCGACTGGAGGGAGGAGGGCGTCGCCATGGATGAGCACGCGACGCGCGGCAAGAGCCGCGGCTACGGGCTCGAGCTCATCGAGCGGGCGCTTCCCTATCAGCTGGACGCCCGGACGACATCCCATTTCGGCAGCGACGGCATCCGATGCACCATCGATGTGCCGCTCCCGGCGGCGTGACGATCATCCCCGGCGCGGACCTGTCATGACGCGAGGAAGCTCGCGAGCGAGGTCGCGTCCGACACGCAGTGCCCGCCGTAGAGCGGGTGCCATTCGGTCTTCACCCCCAACTCCGTCGCACGCCGGGCGAGCGCCTCGGTCCCCTCGAAATTGCCGTAGGAATCGTACAGGCCGTTGGCGAGATAGAGCTCCGGCGTGTCGGGTCCCGATCGCTCCAGCAGGCTCAGGGGCGAGCTCGCCTGCCACTCCTCCTCGTCGGCATAGTGGCTGCGCGACCACTGCCAGATGCCGAAGATGATTTTCGGGTCCGCGCCGGTCCGCTGCATCGCGCTGCGGATTTCGCCGAAGGAGGCGAAGGGCGAGACCTTGTAGACGCCCGGGCAGAGCGCCGCGACCTTGTCGAACCGGTCCGGATAAGAGAGGCCGGCGACGAGCACGTTGAGCCCGCCCATCGATTCCCCGAGCAGCATCCGGCGGCGCGGTTCGCCGACCTTGCGCTCGACCGCCGGAAGCCGGGCGATCAGATCGTCGAGCAACCCGCTGTCCGGTGCCTTCCCCTTGGGCGTGAGCAGCCATGTGGGTCCGTAGGACAGCGAAACCACGGTCGGGGGGCGGACACCGCGCTGCCGCCATGCGGCCTGCACGAGGGCGGTGTAGTAGGTGTCGTCGTTCCAGACCTGCTCGTCGAGGTTGCGGCCGTGCAGGTGGTAGACAATGTCGCCATTCGTGCCCGCGCGGTCCCGGTAGACGCAGTAACGCAGCGCCCCCTCGTTGGCGCATTCGGCAATCGCGGGGTCGAAGGTGACGCGCTGGCTTCCTTGCGGGCGGGTCAGGGCACCCCAGGCCCAGTACAGGGCGAGAGCGGCGACGACGAGAACCGCCAGCACGAGACGGCGACGGGACCACTTCATTCTCAGGCGCACGAGACGGAGCTCGGGAAGATGGGGTTGATTTCGGCGCTGCCGCGTTCGCGCGGTTGCTGGCCTGCGGCCCCGCCCTTTCGGCGCTCCGGCCCGTTCGGAAGCAGGCTGGCGGCGAGCAGGTAGCCGAGAATGGCGCTGCCACCGTAGCCCACCAGCGGCGCCGGATAGTTGCCGACCATCGCGGCCACACTGATGGAGAGCCAGGTGGCTCCGAAGACCGCACGACGCGCTTCGTCCCCTGCCCCGCCGGCACCGCGGATCGCGCAAGGCAAGAGAAGCAGCGCTGCCCCCAGCCAGACGGCGAGGCCCAGCAGGGGGTGGACGTGCCACGAGGTCGAGAAGATCCCGTCGCTGTATGGCGCGGCGGGAAGACCGTCGGGCCGCGCGAGCGTGACGCACAAGCCGGCGGCGCTCGCAGCCAGCGCGAGAGTCACGAGGCGATCGCGGCGGACGGTCCACAGCGCGGCAAGGCCTGCGACCAGCACCCCCGCCATGGCTCGGTCGGGCTGCAGGGCAATGGCAAGCGCCGCGATCGCCACTGCCAGGCTCCCGGTCGCGGTGAGGGTCCGCGCGAAGATCATCAGCAGCAGCGGAAGGAGGATGAGGCTCGGCTGGATCATCAGGGGCCCGATGGCGAACCAGCGCGCCGCGCCGTGCACGGCCACGCCGAGCAGGCTCGTCGCCAGCAGGGCAGTTGCGATCGCGATCATCGCGATCTCGTCCCCCTCACGGGCGAGCGGCCGCAAGCGCCTCGTCGCGGCCAGTCCGAGGAGCCCGAGGGCAAGGGCCATGCCGTTCACGAGAAGCATCGCCGCGGGCGCGCCGGCGGCAATCATGTGAGCGCCCCCGAGCCCGACCGCACCCGTCGCGGCCAGCGCTGCCAGCCTGCGCGGCGCGGCGTGGACGTCACCAGGCGTGACGGTGGTCGCGGCCCTTGCGAAGGTCGCCAGCAGGCCCGGCACGCTCGCCGCGACAAACCGCAGCGCATCCCGGTCCGGAAGGTGTTCCGCCTCTGCCCGGATCGCCTCGACCCACATGCGCAGCCCTCGCGATGCGATCAGCTTCAGCAGGGCAAGCAGCAGGTCGGCGGCCCGGCGCGCGGCGGCCCCGCTCACGTGCGCGCCTCCCGCAGGGACGAGGACGTCGTTCCGGTCGCCTGGACAGGGTTGCTGCGGGCCAGCTCGAGACCGGCCGCTGTCAGGCGATAGGCGTGGCGCGGCGGGCGCCCCGGCATGCTCGGCGGCTGCCATTCCGCCTCGAGGTAGCCCCCCTGTTCCAGGCGGATGAGCAAGGGATAGAGCGTGCCGGACTTGACCCCGGCCGACTTCGCGAGATCATAGCCATAGGACCAGGCGCCTGCCCTTTCGAGCAGCGCGGCAAGGACTGATCTGGCGACGGGGGACAGGGTGCGCGTTCGTGACATATGGCTTAACTCTACCTATATAGACTTAAAGTCAAGGCACCCCGGGAAGGGCGGGGCGAGGACGGGTCCGGACTCGGCGGCGCGGGGCCGTGAGGGTCCGCGCCCTCGATGAGAACGGAGATTCGAAGATGAAGGCGACCCTCGCTTCTGTCCTCTTGGGCCTCGGGACAGTGCTGTTCCCTGCCGGCCCGTCCGCCGAAAGCTTCGATCCGCGCGCCTACCGCGAGCGGCTCGCCGGCGAGCCGACCCGGGTCATGGTGCTGGGCACCGCCCATCTCGATGCCGAGGCGGAGGGCTTCGACCCTGCGTTCCTCGAGCCTTTGCTTGAGCGCCTCGCCGCCTTCGGGCCGGACATCATCGCGATCGAGAACCAGCCCGGGCCGACCACCACCAAGATCTGGGCCTATCGCGCGATCCTGCCCGAAGTGGCCGCCACTTACGCCGGACAGGCCATGCAGATGAGCACCGCGGCCGGCCTCTCGCTCGACATGGACATGCCGCAGGCCGAGGCGGCGGTGCGGCAGGAGCTTGCCCGCCTGCCGCAGCAGCCCTCGCCCGCCGATCGCCGCCGCCTCGCCGCGCTTTTCGCGGCCGCGGGCGATCCCTATTCGGCGCTCGTCCAGTGGTGGCACCTCGCACCCGCCGACCGCGTCCCCGGCGACGGGGTCTCGCGGCAGCTCGCCCGGCTGCTCGATGAGGAAGGCAGGCAGGGCGGCGAGAGCGCGATCATCGCCGCGCGCCTCGCGGTGCGGCTCGGTCACCAGCGCCTCTACCAGACCGACTCGCAGGAGGAGGACGTCTTCACCCCGGAGGAGGCGAAGATCTTTTCCGAGCAGGTCTTCCCCGCGCTCGTCGAACGGGTCGAGGCCGATCCGCTGGTGCGGCAGCGCGGCAAGGCGGCGGACATGACCAGCGCCGAGCGCACGCTCGATGCCTATCGCCTTCTCAACGACGCACGTATCGAGGAGCGCCTGTCGGAGCTCGAGTGGCTTGCGGTGATCGACCGCAAGACGGAGCAGGACGTCGGCCGCAAGCGAATGGCGGCGTGGGAGGTGCGCAACATGCGCATGGCGGCCAACATCCGCGAGGCCAGCGCGCGCGTGCCCGGCGGCAAGGTGCTGGTGATCGTCGGCGCGACGCACAAGATCTGGCTGGAGGCCTACCTCGGGATGATGAGCGACGTCGCCATCGTTTCCACCGACACGGTCCTGCAATAGTCGGCCAACGATCAGATCAAGCCTTGAGCGAGGCTGCGGCGGCTGTGTCGCAAGCGGCCGCTTAAATGAAGCGACCGCAAGGCAGGCCGCCAGCACCAGCGAAGCCAGGGATGCAATGCGGCAAGTCCGCCTTCGTTGGCGATATTGCGGGCGAAGGCCGGCGGAGCGAACTGTCCGATCTGCGGCAAATGCGCAACACTGCGCGGCAAATCCTAACTTGGCTTAGCCTTCAGCCGCGCGGCCATGCACTCGCGGCCTGCGGAAATCACGGGCGATTACAGGCCGATCCTCGCGGCGTTTCAGATCGACGAAATTGTTGCGAAACAAAGACATGCCTTCAGCGGCTCGCCTGTCCGCGAAGTGTCACGCGCCCTCCATAGCCGCCGCTCAACTCTCCAAGCCACAGGGGGCACCAATGATGACGTCCGAACCGCTGCGCCTGCGCTTGACGCGCAAGGCGATGATGCTTGCCGCCGCCGCCGCGATCCCGCACGGCGCACTCCACGCCGCGACCGATACGGAGGCTGCCGAGGTCGGCGCCGAGGACTCAGCCCAGCAGCAGCCGAGCACGCTCTTCGACGAGCAGGGCGAGATCATCGTCGACGGCACGCGCCCCATCGCCGAATCCGAGGCCGCGGCGCTGCGCATCCAGCGGCTTTCGGACAACCTCGTCTCGGTCCTCTCGGCGGACTCGGTCGGCCGCCTGCCCGACCAGAACGTCGCCCAGGCGGTCGGCCGCCTGCCCGGCCTTGCCGTCGAGCGCGACCAGGGCCAGGCGCGCTACATCTCGATCCGCGGTGCGCCCAACTACTGGACGACGCTGAGCTTCGACGGGATCAACGTCGTCAGCCCCGAGGGCCGTGATGCGCGCTTCGATTCCATTCCCTCGGCCATCGCATCGCCGATCATCGTCTCCAAGGCCGTGACGCCCGACATGCCGGGCGAGACGGTCGCGGGCAACGTCAACATCATCACCCGTTCAGCCTTCGACTATCCCGGCTTCCGCGCCTTCGGGAAGGCCGGCGGCGGCATCGTCGAACTCGGCAACCGCGAGGAATACGAGGCGAACCTCGTGCTCTCCGAACGCTTCGACGCCGGGGGCCTCGGCGAGATCGGCGTGCTGGTGTCGGGCACCTACTACCAGCGCAACATGGTCACCGACAATTTCGAGACGGACTGGGAGCGTGTGGCGCAGGACCAACGCCAAGGTGCGGTCAGCCGGTTCTGGGCGCGCGAGACCGAGAACAAGCTCTATCGCCTGACCCGTAAGAATTGGTCGGTCTCGGGCCGCGTGGACTGGCGGCCCAACGACGACAACCAGATCTCGGTGCGCTCGATCTACACGATCTTCACCGACGACGAGGCGCGCGACAACTACATCTTCGACCTCGATGACCGCCAGGGCGATCTCGCCGCTGTCAGCACCCCCTGTCCGGTCGTCGTGAACCCGACCCCGACCACCACCGGCTATGCGGACATCTGTATCGGCAACACGCCACTGGCGGGCACGGTCTACGGAATCGACATCAACCAGCGCTCGACCTTGCGCGCCTTCCGCCAGTCGATCTTCACCAATACCATCGAGGGCAAGCACAGCTTCGGCGACAGCGGCCTGCGCTTCGAGTGGCTGGGCAACTACACCCGCTCCATCGACGACCGCTCGGTGGTCGGCGAGGCGCGCTGGGACAGCCCCTCGACCCGCACCCTGCGCCCGACCGTGGCCTACGACTTCACCGATCCGCTGCTCCACCGGGTGCAACTGTTCCGCACGATCCAGCTCGCCAGCCCCACCCGTTTCCAGCGTGGTGAGGCGGTCACGGCGATCGACACCTTCGACAAGCCGCTGTCCTCGTTCCGGGTGCGCGATGCGGTGGACACGACCGAGGCCTACACGGGCCGCGCGATCCTTGCCTACGACACGCCGTTCCTCGGCGGCGACGCGACCTTCAAGGCGGGCTTCCAGTTCGACCAGCGTACCAAGGCGGTCGATGACAACGAACTGGTGATCGCGCCTCCGCAAGCGTCCGCCGCCGCAGTCTTCGCCACCATCGGCCTGTCCACCGACTACAACGCCTTCGCGCTCGACAAGCCTTTCCTCGGCAAGATCCCGCTCGGCTACACCTTCCGCTACTTCGACGAGGACAAGATGCGCGCGGCCTCGGCGGCGGCGCGCGGTGCCTTCTCCTTCGCCCCGCGCACCGGAGACATTTACGACGTGCGCGAGACGATCTACGCCGGCTTCGTCATGGGCACCCTGCGTTACAACTGGGGCAGCATCCTCGGCGGGGTTCGCGTCGAGCGGGTCGAGAACCGCGGCATCGCCGACGGTATCACCGCCACCAACGAGAAGACGCTGTTCTTCCCGAGCCTGCACGTCACTTACAACGTCTCGCCCAACGGCAAGCTGCGGGTCGGCTACACGACGGGCGCGGCGCGCGCGGACTATGATCAGATCCGGCCGAACGTCGTAATCGACGATGCCAGCGAGTCGATCTCGGGCGGCAACCCGGCGGTCCGGCCGGAGCGGTCTTGGGGCCTCGACAGCTACCTCGAATGGTACATCGCCCCGCAAGGCTTCATGTCGGTCGGCGTCTTCTACCGCGACGTGCGCGACGTGCTCTACACCGATCGCCGAACCTTCGGGTCGAATGCGCTGAACTTCGGCGGGATCGACAGGTCCGACTATATCTTCACCGGCATCTCGAACGCCGGCGGGGGCCGGATCATCGGAATCGAGATGGCGGCCCAGCTCCAGCTCGAGCCCTGGACCGAGGACCTCGGTCTACCCGTCTGGATGGGCGGCTTCGGGATAACCGCGAACCTCACCCTCAACGACAGCGAGGCGACCAAGCCCGCATTCCGCAACGCGGCGACCGGCGCAATAATTGTGCCGGAGCGGCTCGTGCGCCTGCCGGGCACCTCGGACCTGGTGTACAACATCTGCGCCTACTACGAGAAATACGGCTTCTCGGCCCGTCTCCAGTACCAGCGCCGCAGCGCATGGCTCGACGGCATCGCCGACGACCTGACCGACGCGGGCGACACCTACTGGGCCGCGGACGAGGAACTGGATCTCTCGGTGCGCTACGCGATCACCCGCAATTTCGAGGTCTATTTCGACGCCTCGAACCTGACGAACCAGCCGGGTCGTCGCTTCTCGGAGCCGGGCAACATCCTGACCGCGACCGGCGTCCCGGCGCCCTTCACTGACAATCTCACGATCGAGTGGGAGCGCTTCGGCCGCCGCTACACCGGCGGGGTGCGTATCACCTTCTGATCCCGGCCTTGGGATCAGCCTGACGGCCCGGACGCGCTTCGCGGCCGGGTCGCTGCGCCTCGGCAGCAGAATGTCGCAAGATACAGTCCGTTCGTCGAACGCCATCGGCTGCACGTTCGATTTACCGCTTGCATTGGCCCGCTTCGCCGCTAGGCGCGCGATACGTTATCACATCAATGGAACGGGCCAAGAAAATGAAACACAGCAAGCTCTCCCTTGCCTCCTCGCGCCTCGCACTTGTGGCCGTATTGGGCTTTGGCGGCATCGCCGCTCCGGCACACGCAGAGACGAATGAGAGCGCGACCGAGGCGGCGCAGTCGCAGAGCGGCAGCGCGCGCACAGCGGTAGAGGACGATCTCCACAACCGCGGCACCGCCAGCGACGGGACGATCATCGTCAGCGCAGCCGGGCTCCGTGAACTCGACGTGCTCGCGGGAACCAGCGTGCTCGAGATCAACGACATCCAGCGCGATGCGGTGAACGGGCAGATCGGCGACCTGCTCGCCAAGCTCCCCGGCGTTTCGTCGACCAGCTTCGCCCCCGGCTCCTCGCGTCCCGTGCTGCGCGGCCAGCAGGGCGAGCGTGTGCGCGTGCTGATCGACGGCGTGGGCACGGCGGACGTCTCGAACACCTCGGTCGACCACGCCACCACCATCGAGCCGATCACAGTCGAGCGGATCGAGGTGCTGCGCGGCCCCGCCGTGCTGCTCTACGGCAGCCAGGCGATCGGCGGTGCGGTCAACGTGATCGACAAGCGCATCCCCACCCGCATGCCCGACGAGGCTTTCCACCTCGACGCCTTCGCCGGGATCGACAGCGCGACCAACCTGCGCACCGGCGCGGCGTCGCTTGATGTTGGCGTGGGCTCGAACCTCGTGTTCCATGTCGATGGTTCGTGGCGCAAGACCGGCAATGCCGAGATCGGCGGCTTCCAGCTGTCGCCCTCCCTGCGCGCGGAGCTGCTCGAGGAAGCGGCCGAGAAGGAGGCCGACGGCGAGCTCGCGGAGGCCGCGGAATTCCGCGAGGCGGCGGCCCAGCGCGGCTTCATCCCCAACAGCGATGTCGAGAGCTGGACGCTCAACGCCGGCTTTGGCCTCGTGCTCGGAGAAAGCACCTTCGGTGCGGCGATCGGCTGGTACGACACCAATTACGGCGTCATCAAGCGCCCCGGTCTCAAGCACGAGCACGGCGGCGATCACGATCACGACCATGATCACGACCATGACGATGAGGAAGGCGAAGAAAACGTCCGCATCGACCTCAGGCAGTTCCGCGCCGACTTCCGCGGCGACGTCTATCTCGGCGAGGGCGCCTTCGAGCGGCTGAAGATGCGGGTCGGCTATTCGGACTACACCCACACCGAGTTCGAAGGCCCTGGTGAGGTCGGCACGGTGTTCGAATCAAAGAGCATCGAGGCTCGGGCCGAGCTCGTGCAGAACACCGGCGGCACGCTGCGCGGGGCGACGGGTGTGCAGTATCTGCACCGTGACTTCTTCGCCGTCGGCGAGGAAGCCTACGTCCCGCCGAACCTCACCGACCAGGTGGCGGTCTTCACGCTTCAGGAACTGGCCGTCGGCCCCTTCCAGATCGAGGCGGCCGCGCGCGGGGAGTTCACCAAGGTGAAGGCTCAGACCCTCGGCATCGAGCGCGACTACGACACCTTCTCGGGGGCGCTCGGTCTCGTCTATGAGGGTATCGAGGGCGTGCGCGTTGGCATCAACGGCTCGCGCGTCGCGCGTGCGCCGAGCGCGGAAGAGCTCTTCTCCGACGGTCCGCACATTGCGACCCAGGCTTTCGAGGTCGGCGACCCGAACCTCAGGACCGAACGCGCCTGGGGCCTGGAAGCCTTCGCGCGCGGTCGGATCGGTGCCGGCACCTTCAACCTTTCCGCCTATCGCCAGTGGTTCGACAAGTACATCTTCCTCAGCGAGACCGGCGAGGAGGAAGACGACCTGCCGGTGTTCGAATACCTCCAGCAGGATGCGAACTTCTGGGGCTTCGAGGCGGAGCTCAACTACCCGATCATCGACACCGGCAGCTTCCGCCTGCTGACGGACCTGCGCGCCTCCTATGTCGAGGCCGAGCTCGCCGACAATACCGCCGTGCCGCGCATCCCGCCGCTCAGCCTGCTGGGCGCGCTCGAGGCGCAGACCGGCGCTTTCGACGTGCGCGGCGAAGTGCAGTGGTTCGACGAGCAGAACCGGGTGACCGGCTTCGAGACGCCCACCGACAGCTTCACGCTGGTCAACGCGATGGTCGCCTGGCGTCCGCTCGCGGACAACCGCAACGTCACCGTGCTGCTCGCGGCCGACAACATCTTCGACGTGAACGGGCGTCGGCACGCGAGCTTCACCAAGGACTTCGTGCCGCTGCTCGGCCGCAACCTCCGCGCGAGCGTGCGCCTGAGCTTCTGAGGCTCCTCAGGCGTCCCGCTCTCGCGAGGGTCGCAATCGGGGCAGTCGGGTCAACCGGCTGCCCCTTTTCGCATGTGGCGATCAGCCGGTGGCGGCACGTAGGACGACCAGCACCTGTGCCGCCATGGCGAAGCCGAACAGCGCGATCGCGGCGCTCACCGCCCGGAAGCTCGCGAGCCGGCGACCCTCGCCCGGGACGAGCGGCGGGAGCGCGGGGCACAGCAGCAGCACGACATCGCGGGCGTGGAGCACAAGCCAAGCGACGGACAGGAGCGACAGCATGCTCGTGACCGCAAGGACGATCTGCATCTCGGCAAGCGACATGGGTGCGCCTTTCGCGAAAGCGACGCCCCTCAGCGTATCCTAACGCCGCAGCGCCGCCGGATGTTCCATGACCGGGCGGCGCCTACGCGATCCTACTGTTCGACGGCGAAGGTCAGCTCGGCATGCTCCTCGAGCCGCTTCACGAGCGCTTCGCCGAGGAAGTAGCCGGGGGTGCCGATCCCGCCGGGCTTGTCGCAGGAGAGGAGCGCGATGCCCGTTTCGCTGAGCATCCGGCTGGTCGAGCCATAGCCCGGATCGTAGCGGCCCTTGACGCCGTATTGCAGCCGCTGGCCGTCTTCCATGTCAGCGACGAAGACCACGTCGTAGAAGCCGTTCTCGCGCTCCTCCTTGCTCGGCCCCTCGCCGGGCTTGGGGGGCTTCGAGCCGAAGGGGTTCTTCATGAACTCGAGCGCCGCATTGGCCGCCGCCTTGCCCGCCTCGCCGGGGCTGGTCAGGGTCATCTCGTCATACTGGAAGTCGGTGCCGTAGGGGTGGCCGAGCAGGAAATTGGTGCGGTGCACGTTCTTGGTGTTGATCGGCGCCATGACGAAAGGCGCGGACCACTTGCCGAGATCCTCCTCGTAGGCGGGGATCATGCCCGAGGGCTGGTCCGGCCCCTCGAAGCCGGGGGTGAGGGCGAAGGGATCGCGCAGCGCCGCGATCACCGAAAGGTCCTTCGCCGCCGCCTTCATCGTCGCGCCGAGGCTCGCCGCGGTCCCGCCCGAGAAGGTGCCCTGCATCGCGCGCACCCGGCCGCGGATGCGCGGCGCGGGCTTGCCGAAGCGCTCCTGCGCCGCCTTCTGGGTCATCATCACGCCGAGATCGAAAGGAATGGAATCGAAGCCCGAGGAGAAGCAGATGCGCGCACCCGAAGCCTCGGCGGCGGCTTGGTGCTCGGCGATCTTGGCGGCCATCCATGCGGGCTCGCCGCAGAGGTCGGCATAGTCGGTGCCGGTCGCGACGCAGGCGGCGAGCAGCTTGTCGCCGTAGAGCTGGTAGGGTCCGACGGTGGTGAGCACGACGCGGGTCCGGCGGCACATCGCCTCCAGATCCGCGCTGCTGTCGGCATCGGCGACCACCAGCGGGGTGGAGGCCGGCGCCTTGATGAGGTCGCGCACCTCCTCGAGCTTGGCGAGGCTGCGCCCGGCCATCGCCCACTTGGGCCCATCCTCGCGGCTGCCGTAGTGCTGTGCCAGATACTCCGCCACAAGCCGACCGGTGTAGCCGGTGGCGCCATAGACGATGATGTCGAATTCGCGGGTGCTCATGATCGTTCTCCCTTTGCGCAGCGTGATGCGCGAGGGAGCTGTGCAAGTCTAGAGCCGCGGCAGCGTCACCCCGCGCTGGCCCATGTACTTGCCCGCGCGGTCCCTGTAGCTGGTCTCGCAGCGCTCGTTGCCCTTCAGGAACAGGAACTGGCACGCGCCCTCGTTGGCGTAGATCTTGGCGGGGAGTGGCGTGGTGTTCGAGAACTCCAGCGTCACGTGCCCTTCCCAGCCCGGCTCCAGCGGGGTGACGTTCACGATGATCCCGCAGCGCGCATAGGTCGACTTGCCGAGGCAGATCACCAGCACGTCCTCGGGCACGCGGAAATATTCGACCGTACGCGCGAGCGCGAAGGAGTTGGGCGGGATGACGCAGACGTCGGTCTCGCGATCGACGAAGGAGTTGGCGGCGAAGTCCTTGGGGTCGACCACGGCGGAATCGACGTTGGTGAAGATCTTGAACTCGGGCGCCACGCGCGCGTCGTAGCCGTAGGACGAGAGGCCATAGGAGATCACCCCGTCGCGCCGCTGGGCCTCGACGAAGGGCTCGATCATGCCGTGCTCGAGCGCCTGGGCGCGGATCCACTTGTCGGAGAGAATCGCCATACACGAGGGATTCCCGATGGGCGCGATGCCAGCAAGGGGCGCGGCGGGCTTATCCGGATGAGTCTGAGCAGTTGTGGCTTGCTTGTATCATCCGCTCTCCCCGCCCGCAGTTCCGCCTTCTCCACGCGGCAGCACGACCTCGACCCGCCGATTGCGCTGGCGGCCCTGCTCGTCGTCGCTCCCGTCGGGGCGGGTGTTGCTTGCGACCGGCCGGGCCTTGCCCCAGCCGCGCGTGGCGAGGCGCTCCCGCGCGACGTTCTTCGAGACGAGATAGTCCGCGACCGCTGCCGCGCGGCGTTCGGAGAGGCGCTGGTTGTAGTCGTCCGCGCCGACCGCGTCCGTGTGGCCCTCGATGGCGATGGTGCCCTCGGGCGAGCGGGCGATCAGCTCCGCGAGCCGGTCGAGCGTCGCGCGCGCCTCGGGCCGGATCGTCGCCTTGTCGAAGTCGAAGGTGACGTCGCCCGGCAGCGAGATCAGCGTGCCCCGATCGGTCTCGACGGCGCCGAGCTCGGTCTTGAGCGCCTCGACCGCGCGCAGCTCGCTGGTGCTCCGCTCTCCGCCTCCGAAAGTGGCGCTGCCGCTCGCGCGCGGGGCGAGCTGCGAGCCAGGGTTCGGGCGCATGGCGAAAAGCGAGGAAGCCGCCGGCACGTCCCGGCTGCGGGCGAGCGCGCCGGGCTCGATCCGCGTTTCGAAGCGCGGACTGGCGGAGTGGATGTTGTCGGTGGTGGTGCGCGCGTTGAGCACCAGAGTCGCGGCCGACCCGCGCGGCATCTCGCCGGCGAAGACCAGCCGACCCTCGATGGTCTGGCGGGACGGCACGGTGAGCTGCGGGTTGGCCGCCGGTTCCAGCAGCAACAGCTTCTCCCCGGCCTCGTTGACGAGGTAGGTCTGCTCGCGCTGCCCGTTCAATCGGATCTCGCGGTCGCGCCCGTTGATGATGCGCAGCACGACCTCGGTGTGCCCGTTGCCCGTGCTCGCGGAGAGGACCTGGAGCACGGTCCCGCCGGGGTGAGCCATCTGGAGATCGAGCGGCTCGGCGGCGGCGCCTCCGGTGGCGATCACGTCGCATCCGGCAAGAAGCAAGCTGGCGGCGGCGGTAGCGGCGAGCCTTGCGAAGTTGCCCGCCATGTCAGCGCGGCGCCCCCGCGGGCTGACCTTGCGGCGCGGCGGCCGCCAGCGGGAGGTCGATGCGAAAGCCCGGCGTGCGCGTGAAGCGATTGTCCGACGAGCTGTGCTCGTTGAGCACCAGGATCGCGCTCTGCACCGGCGGAAGGCGGCCGAGGAACACGAGTTCACCCTCCATCGTCTGCCCGGGTTGGATCACCAGCTGGCTATTCTGCGCCGGGGGCGAGAGATAGAGCCGCTCGCCGCTCGGCAGCACGATATAGCCGTCGCGCGAGTTGAAGCGGTTGAGGCTGATCTCGTTGCGCTCGCCATTGATGATCCTGAGCCCCACCACAGTCTCCGTCTCGCGCGATTGCAGCGAGGTGAGTTGCAGGACCGACCCGTTGGGATGCGCGATCTGAAGGTCGAGCGGCACGCGCTCGCCACCCTGCCACATGGAGCTGGTCGGCGCCGCCGGGAGCTGCGCCGGCGCTGCCGGCTGTCCGGCCGGCGCAGCGGCGGTATCGGAGCTGTCCGTCGCGGCCTCGTTGCAGGCGGACGTCGCCGCCATCAGCGCGGCAAAAGGCAGAACAAAGAAGGCGTTACGCGGCACAGTCGGTCATCCTTTCCGGAGAGCGCGGCATCCTACGCCACACCCCTTTCGACAACGAAGAGTGGTGGAGCGGAGATCATCGGTCCAGTCGCGCGGGCGTCGGGGCATCCCTAATCGCGCACGGCTGATCGATACGGCGACTGACCGCCGCGTCGATGACTCGCAGGCTATCGCAGGGTGAACTCCGCCCAGACCGGTAGGTGATCGGAGGCCGTTGTGGCGAGAGCGCTCCTGTGAACACTGCAGCCCTCCAGCGTCAGCCGCTCGCAATGCATGATCCGGTCGAGCCGGCCGAGCGGGCGCAGGCCGGGGAAGCTCGGACCGGGGTCCAAAACCGTGAAGTGCCGGGAGAATTCGCGGAAACATCCGGCCTGCGCCCGCCACTCGTTGATGTCGCCCATCATCACCGTCGGTCGCTCAGCGCAGGCGTCACCGGCCAGGTTGGCGATGGTGCGGGCCTGCCGCACGCGCCACAGGCCGGAGAGGTCGAGATGCATCCCGAACACGCTGAGGCTCGCCCCGCCGACGTCGAGCGTCGCGGTCACCACTCCGCGCGGCTCGAGGCAGGGGATGTGGATGATGTCGTGGCTCTCCACCGCGATTCCCTGCCGCACGAGGATAGCGTTGCCGTGCCAGCCCATGGAATCGTGCTGCACGTCGAGAGGCACGGGGACGTAGTCGGTGTGGCTCTCGATCAGAAAGCGCGGCAGCACGCTCGCCCGGGTGCCGAAGCGCAGGTCGGCCTCCTGCAGGCAGACGATGTCGGCATCCACCTCGTTGAGGACGTTGAGGATGCGCGCGGGATCGCGCCGGCGGTCGGTGCCGACACCCTTGTGGATGTTGTAGCTCGCGACCTTGAACCTGCGCGCCATGCCTCGCCTCAGCCCGCCGCCAGCAGGCTCGCGTTGCCGCCGGCAGCGGTAGTGTCGATGGTCATCACCCGCTCGGTGGCGAAGCGCGCGAGATAGTGCGGGCCACCGGCCTTGGGCCCGGTGCCGGACAGACCCTCACCGCCGAAGGGCTGGCTCTCCACCACCGCGCCGATCTGGTTGCGGTTGACGTAGAAGTTGCCGACCTTCGCCCGGGCCTGCACGAAGCGCCGCGTCTCGGCGATGCGGCTGTGGAGGCCGAGGGTGAGGCCGAAGCCGGTGGCGTTGATGTCAGCCACGACCTTGTCGAGCTCGCCCGCGCGGAAGCGCACGACGTGGAGGACGGGGCCGAAATTCTCCTTGGAAAGGTCGGCGATGGAGCCGATCTCGATGATGGTCGGGGCGACGAAATGGCCCTTGGCTGGGGCCTCCGGCAGGCGTTCGACCTTGCGACCGCTGGCGACGCACGCCGCGACATGAGCTTCGAGCGCCTCGCGGGCTTCGGCATCGATCACCGGGCCGACGTCGGTGGCGAGGTCCGACGGATCGCCGACCTTGAGCGCCGCGAAGCCGCCGCGGATCATCTCGAGCACGCCGTCCGCGATGTCCTCCTGCAGGTAGAGCACCCTGAGCGCCGAGCATCGCTGTCCCGCGCTTTGGAAAGCGCTGCCGAGCACGTCGCGCACCACCTGTTCGGGCAGCGCCGAGGAGTCCACGATCATCGCGTTCTGCCCGCCGGTCTCGGCGATCAGCGTCGCGATCGGCCCGTCGCGGTTCGCCAGCGCGCGGTTGATGGCGCGGGCGGTGGCAGTCGATCCGGTGAAGGCGACCCCCGCAAGGCGCGGGTCGGCGGTAAGCATCGAACCGACCTCCCCGCCGCCGGGGATCAGCTGGAGCGCTTCGGGCGGGATCCCCGCCTCGTGGCACAGCTTCACCGCCAGCGCGGCGATCAGCGGGGTCTGCGGTGCGGGCTTGGCGAGCACCGCGTTGCCCGCCGCGAGCGCCGCCGCGGCCATGCCGATGAAGATCGCGAGCGGGAAGTTCCACGGAGAAATTGTGGCGAAAACCCCGCGGCCGTGGAGCGAGAGCGTGTTCTCCTCACCGGTCGGGCCGGGGAGGATGGTGGGCGCGGTGAACTGGCGGCGCGCCTCGGCAGCGTAGTAGCGCAGGAAATCGACCGCCTCGCGCAGCTCCAGCACGGAATCGAGCAAGGTCTTGCCCGCCTCGCGCTGGCACAGGCTGAGGAACTCCGCCGTGTGCGCCTCGAAGAGGTTGGCGGCTTCCTCGAGCAGCAACGCGCGCGCCTCGCCGCCGAGCGCATCCCAGCCGGGCTGGATCGCGGCGGCGCGGGCGAAGGCGGCCTCGACCTCTTCCGCGGTCGCATAGCGGCAGGCGCCGACGACCTGCGCCGGGTCATGCGGCGAGGCGATGTCGACGAGAGCGCCCGAGGCCGACCCCGAAAAGGTCGGCTCGGCGCGCCAGCGAACACCTTCGAGCACCTTCAGCCGTTCGAGCAGCGGCTCGCGCACCAGCGGGTCCGACAGGTCTACCCCCGCGCTGTTCTGGCGCGCACCGAAGATGTCCCTCGGCAGCGGGATCGCGGGGTTGCGGCGCGGCTGCATCGCCGCGAGCTCCGCGACCGGATCGCCGACCAGTTCCTCGGCGGGCACATCGGCGTCGCCCATGCGGTTGACGAAGCTGGTGTTCGCGCCGTTTTCCAGCAGGCGCCGCACAAGATAGGCGAGCAGCTCCTTGTGCCCGCCTACGGGCGCATAGACTCGCACGAGTGTCTTCTGGTTGCCTTCGAGTGCGTGCAGCGCCTCGTAGACCTCCTCGCCCATGCCGTGGAGGCGCTGGAACTCGAAGGGACGCCCGGCCGCGAGGTGCTTGATCGCCCCGATCGTGTAGGCATTGTGCGTCGCGAAGGCCGGGCGGATCACGTCCGAATGCTCGAACAGCCGCGCCGCGCAGGCAAGGTAGCTGACATCGGTCGCGAGCTTGCGGGTGAACACCGGGTAGTCGGCATAGCCGCCGACCTGCGAAAGCTTCACCTCGCTGTCCCAGTAGGCACCCTTGACCAGCCGCACGAACAGCCTGCGGCCATGCCGCCGCGCCAGCTTGCCCGCCCAGTCGCAGACCCACAGCCCGCGCTTCTGGTAGGCCTGGATCGCCAGGCCGAAGCCCTCCCAGCGCGAGCCGTCGGGGCGGCGGAAGAGGTCGTCATCGGCGACCAGTTCCTCGATGATGTCGAGGCTGAGTTCGAGCCGCTCGGCTTCCTCGGCGTCGATGGTGAAATGGATGTCGGCATCGCGGGCGCGGACCGCGAGTGCCCGCACCATCGGCACCATCGCCGCCTTGGCCGCCTCGGCATGGAAGAAGTCGTACTTGGGGTGCAGCGCCGAGAGCTTGACGGAGATGCCCGGAGAACCCGCCACCCCTGCCCCGGCCTCGCGCGCCAGCCGGTCGAGCGCGCGCTCGTAGGCCTGCCGGTACTTCTCGGCATCGGCGAAGGTCATCGCCGCCTCGCCGAGCATGTCGAAGGAGTGCGTGATCCCCCGCGCCCGCTCCGGCGCGGCGCGCTTCAGCGCCTCGTCGATGGTGCGGCCGAACACGAACTGACCACCGAGGATCTTCATCGCCTGCCCCGTCGCGGTGCGGATCACCGGCTCGCCCAGCCGGTTCATCGCCCTCTTGAAGGCGCTCCCCAACCCCTTCTGCCGCGCGTCCGGCGGATCGAGCACCTCGCCGGTCAGCATCAGCGAGAAGGTCGCCGCGTTGACAAAGGTCGAGGAGCTCTCGCCGAGGTGCTCGCCCCAGTCGATGCTGCCGATCTTGTCCTTGATGAGCGCGTCGGCGGTGGCGGCATCGGGCACGCGCAGCAGCGCCTCGGCAAGGCACATCAGGGCGATGCCCTCCTCGGTGTCGAGGCCGTATTGCTGGAGGAAGGCGTCGATCCCGCTTGCCTTCTTGGCGCGTGCGCCCTCAATCAGGTCGATGGCGAGCCGCGCCGCCGCGTCATGGAGCCGCGCCGCGGGCGCCGCCTGCTCCAGCCGCTCGGCGATGCAGGCTTCCTCGTCCTGGCGGTAGGCACGGCGCAGGTCGGTGCGGTCGATGCTGCGGGCGGGAGAATAGTCGGCCATCCGGTTTCACCTGAAACGATTCGGGGGTTGAGCCCCGGCCCTCTGGACCCGCCGAGGCTGCGCTTCAAGCGTGCCGTTTGCAACGCCTCTGCTTGATCGGTTTGCGGCCTGCCGTTAGCGTCGCGCGGCGACCAACGGGGGCCTCACACGATCATGCGGATGTTCTGCTTCCACTGCCGCGACGGAGAGGACGGCGGGCGCCTGCGCGCGATTCACCGGCCGGCGCATCTCGACTTCATCCACGCCAATGCCGAGCATTTCGTGATCGTCGGCCCGCTGAAGCGCTCCGACGGCCTCATCATCGGCTCGCTGCTGATCGTCAAGGCCGAGGACGAGGCCGCCGCGCGCGCGATCCTCGCCGAGGACCCCTACCTCACGGGCGGGGTGTGGCAGCTGATCCGGGTCGACGAGTTCACCCCGCTGCTCGGCGACTGGGCCTAGGCCAGCGCATCCTCGGGCTGCGGGTTCGCCCGGTTCCAGCGCACCGAGGACCAGAAGGCGAGCCCGATCAGCACCGCGCCGATCAGGCCGGTCACCACCTCGGGGATGTGGACGAAGGTGTTGAGGTACATGATCGTCGCCAGCGCGAGGATCGCGTAGAAGGCGCCGTGCTCGAGGTAGCGGTATTCGCTCATCGTGCCCTTGTTGACGAGGAAGATCGTCATCGAGCGCACGAACATCGCCCCGATCCCGAGACCGATGGCGATGATGATGAGGTTGTTGGTGAGCGCAAAGGCGCCGATCACCCCGTCGAAGGAGAAGCTTGCGTCGAGCACTTCCAGATAGAGGAAGGCGCCGAACCCCGCCTTGGCGACGTCGCCCGTCGTGGGCGTCGGCGGTTCGAGCACGTGGTTGACGATCTCGACCGCCAGATAGGTCAGCAGCCCCGCGATGGCGGCGATGACGAAGGTCAGCGCGTCATCCTCCGCCAGCACGGACGAGACCGCCCAGGTCGCGGCGAGCACCAGCCCGATCGCGACCGCCTCGATGTCGGCGACCTTCGACAGCGGGCGCTCGACCGCCTCGATCCAGTTCACGTCCTTTTCGGCGTCGAAGAAGTACTTGAGCCCGACCATGCCGAGGAAGGCGCCGCCGAAGCCCATCAACCCGATATGCGCGTCGCTGACGATGCGCTGGTATTCGGTCGGCGAGTTGAGCGCGAGCTTCATCGCCTCCACGGGTCCGAGGCTGGCGGCGACCATCACGATCACCAGCGGGAAGACGATCCGCATCCCGAACACCGCGATGGCGATACCCCAGGTCAGGAAGCGCCGCTGCCAGACCGGGTCCATGTCCTTGAGGATCGAGGCGTTCACCGCGGCATTGTCGAAGGACAGCGACACCTCGAGCACCGCGAGCACGGCGCAGATCCACACGATCCCGAGCATCCCGTCGACGGTGCCGGTCAGCGCCCAGCCGTACCAGCCGCCGAGCACAAGGCCGACGGCCGTGAACAGCAGCGAACCGCCGAAATGCCTGAACATCGAATCCCTGTCCTTCCTGGAGTGCCGACGCGGCAAGCGCAGCAGCGCGCCCGCTTACTCCTGCGCGGAGCATCAATCTAGACGGCAAAGCTGCCCTTCAGCCCGTCGATCACGTATTGCGCGGCGAGCGCGGCCAGCAGCACGCCCAGGAGCCGGGTGATGACCGCCTCGACTTTGTCGCCGAGCAGGCGGATCAGCGGGCCCGCGGCGACCAGCGCCGCCGCGGTGATCGCCATGACGGCGCCCAGCGCGATGAGCACCTGCGTCATCTCGGCCCAGTCGTCGGCCTCGTTCATCAGCAGCATCACCGCCGCGATCGCTCCCGGTCCGGCGAGCATCGGCATGGCCATCGGGAAGACGGAGACGTCCTCGATCTCCGGGGTGGCGGCGACCTTCTCGGCGCGTTCCTCGCGGCGCTGGGTGCGCTTCTCGAAGACCATGTCGAAGGCGATGAAGAACAGCATCAGCCCGCCCGCGATGCGGAAGGAGTTGAGCTCGATATGCAGCGCCGCGAGCAGTTCCTGGCCGAACAGCGCGAAGACCAGCAGGATCGCCGAGGCGATCGCCGTCGCCCGCAGCGCCATGCTGCGCGCCTGCACGGGCGAGGCGCCCTTGGTGAGCCCCGCGTAGATCGGCGCGCACCCCGGCGGGTCGATCACGAGGAAGAGCGTCACGAAGGCGGAGACGAAGAGTTCGGTGAGCAGCATGTGTCGCTTGTGAAGAGAGGCCCCCGCGGGCCCCTCCCATCATTCCGGGGAGGGCACAAGGCTTTGTTCGATCGCGGTCACCCAGCGGCCCTCGAAGTAGTAGTCCGCCGCCGCATGGCGGGTGCCGTCCGCCCCGTGCGACCAGCGCCAGCGCAGGGTGCCGTCACGCGAGAGGGTCGCGCCCGCCTTGTCGCCGATCTCCAGCGGCGGCGGCGGCGGGACCGGCGCGCCGGGACGCGGGCAGGTGGCGATCATGCCCTGCACCAGATCAAGCGCGGTGACGATGATCTCGCCCTCCTCGATCCGCTGGCGGGGTGGCGGCTGCGGCACGTCATCGCCGCCGGCGTCGTAGACATAGCGATAGTCGCCGCTGGCCTGACGCTCCCAGACGGTGACGAAGTTGCCGACCGTGCCGTCGGGATTGCGGAAGCGGCCCTTGCTGACCGCGAGCGCGCCGTCGCAGCTCATCACCACGGCGCGCGGCGCCCATTGCACGGCCTCGGGCGGATCGGTCTGGGTGGCGAGCCAGGGGAGGATCGGGAAGGGCCCGTTGTCCCCGTGGAGGAGCGCGCCCGGCGCGGCGAACTCGCGGAAAGCCGTCCACTGCCCCCGCTCGCGCGCGGCGCGCGAGAAGGCGAGCTCCGCGGCGACGACCGTGCTCGGCTGCGCGGCGCCCGGCGCGGTGGCGAGCATGCGGTCGATCATCGCCAGCTGGCGCTTGTTGGGCTTGGGCGGCCCGCCGCTTTGGGAACAGGCGCCAAGGGCGAGCAGCAGGGAGAGGGCAAGAATCCGCATCGTCACCTCCGTTCAGAGCCCCTCCGGCGCGCCCAACCCGGCGTGCCGGTGTGCCGCCACCAGCGTGTTCCTCAGCAGCACGGCGATGGTCATCGGGCCGACACCGCCCGGCACCGGGGTGATTGCGCCCGCGACCTCCAGCGCCTCGGCATAGGCGACGTCGCCGACCAGCCGCCCCCTGGGCTTGTCGTCGGTCGGCGGAAGACGGTTGATGCCGACGTCGATCACCGTCGCGCCCGGCTTGATCCAGTCGCCGCGCACCATCTCGGGCCGGCCCACGGCGGCCACCACGATGTCGGCGCGGCGCACCACCTCGGCAAGGTTCCGCGTCCGGCTGTGCGCCAGCGTGACGGTGGCGTTGGCGTCGGTCAGCAGCTGCGCCATCGGCTTGCCGACGATGTTCGAGCGCCCGATCACGACCGCCTCGAGCCCCGAAAGGTCACCGAGCCGGTCCTGCAGCAGCATCAGGCAGCCGAGCGGGGTGCAAGGAACGAAGCCCTCCTGCCCGACCGCGAGGCGCCCGGCGTTGATGACGTGGAACCCGTCGACGTCCTTGTCGGGGTCGATCGCGGCGATCACCGCCTGTTCGTCGAGCCCGTCCCGCAGGGGCAGCTGGACGAGGATGCCGTCGACCTCCGGATCGCGGTTCAGCCGCTCGACCAGCGTCAGCAGCTCGGCCGCGCTCGTGCCGGCGGGGAGACGATGCTCGAAGCTCGCGATCCCCGCTTCCTCGCAGGCGCGGCCCTTGGCGCCGACATAGACCTGGCTCGCCGCGTCCTCGCCGACCAGCACCACCGCGAGGCCCGGGGCCCGCCCGGTGCTCTGCCGGAAGGCGGCGGCCTGCTCCGCCACCTTCGCACGCAGCCCCTCGGCGAAGGCCTTGCCGTCGATCCGCGCCGCGTCCCCCATCACATCATCGCGCCTTGCAGGATGTAGCCGACCGCGTTGAGCAGCAGCAGGAACACCATCGGCGAGAAGTCGATCGCGCCCGTGTCGGGCATCACCCGGCGGATCGGGCGTAGGGCCGGCTCGAACAGTCGGCTGAGCGCATCGTGCACCGCGAAGGCGAACTGGTTGCGCGGGCTGATGACATTGAAGGCGAACAGCAGGCCGATGATGAACCACACGATCAGCAGCATGTTGGCGGTGTTGATCACCATCAGGAAGATCTGGAGGAATGCGTCAGTCATGTGCGATCCGTTTCCGTTGCGGGGGCGCGGGGCCTACTGCTGGCGAGTGGCCGCGCCCGGTCAAGTCCCTCGAGGAGGCGTATTAGCCGGTTAACACGCCCCGCGCCATAGCGCAGTTTCCCGTGTCCCTCACGCCCGCACCAGCGTGCCGGCGCCGCGGGCGGTGAAGAATTCGAGCAGCATCGCATGGCCGACCCGGCCATCCAGCACCACCGCCGCCTCGCAGCCCGATTGCACGGCGGCAACGCAGGTCTCGAGCTTGGGCACCATCCCGCCGCGGATCACGCCCTCGGCGCGCAGCCGGTCGATGTCGGCCGGGTTGAGGTCGGTGAGGAGCTTGCCCTCGGCGTCGAGCACGCCTGCCACGTCGGTCAGCAGGAACAGCCGCGCCGCGCCCAGCGCCGCCGCGATCGCGCCCGCCATGGTGTCGGCATTGATGTTGTAGGTGTGCCCGTCCTCGCCCGGCGCGATGGGGGCGATCACCGGGATCATGCCCGCGGCGACCATCGTGTCGATCACCGTGGTGTCGACCGCCGCCGGCTCGCCGACGAAGCCGAGATCGACCGCCTGCTCGATATTGCTGTCGGGATCGCGGGTGGTGCGGGCCACCTTGCTCGCGGTGACCAGCCCGCCGTCCTTGCCCGAGATGCCGATCGCCTTGCCCCCGGCAGCCGCGATCCAGCCGACCAGTTCCTTGTTGATCGCGCCCGAGAGCACCATCTCGGCGACCTTGGCGGTGGCCGCGTCCGTGACCCGGAGCCCGTCGACGAAGGTGCTCTCCACCCCCAGCCGCTTCAGCATCTGCCCGATCTGCGGGCCGCCGCCGTGGACCACCACCGGATTGATGCCGACCGCCTTCAGCAGCACGATGTCCTCGGCGAAGTCGCGCGCCGCCTCGGGGTCGCCCATCGCGTGGCCGCCGTACTTCACCACGAAGGTGCGGCCCGCATAGCGCTGGAAATAGGGCAGCGCCTCGATCAGCACCTCGGCCTTGGCGAGGTCGGGCAGTTCGGCCCGGGGATGGTCTTTCCTGTCGTTCACCGGCGTCGTTCCGTGGCGCGCACCGCGCGCGCCGTGGGCCCGCGCCCTAGCGGCTTGCGGGCGCGCGGCCAAGCGGCTTGGTGGCCCCGGCCAGCGCGGATTAGGGCTTTGCACGGATCGGTGCTATTTCCGTGCGCGGAGAGAGGTGAACATGGCCGAGAACAACGACACGACAACCGGTGCCGATCCCTCCGGGGGAGGCCGCCGCGAGGGTGACCGCCGCAAGGCGCAGGCGCCCTTCACGGGCGAGGATCGCCGCAAGGGGGACCGCCGCTCCGGCACGGATCGCCGGACGACCGAGCGCAGCGACGGCTCGGAATAGGGAGCAAACCGAAGAAGTTGCGGGCGGGGCGTGGTCCCCGCTCCCCTTGTCGCGCCCCTCGCCCCGGGGCGTAGGCCGATCCGGTCTTCGACCGAGCTCAAATCCGCTGGAATCCTGCCGTTCTCCCGGTAATGTCGAACCGAGATCATTGCATGACACGACCGGGATCACTTCGCCGCCACTGGCCGGCGCTCGCCCTCGTGCCGCTGGTCGCGGCCGGGGTTCTCACCCTCTCGCCGGGCGCGGGCGAGGCACAAGGCCTTGAGGACGCTGATGAAATCCGCGCGCTCTTCCCGCGCTGCGCGGGGCCGGCGCGGGACACCTGCGTCGTCGACGGGGACACCATCTGGTACCGCGGCACCAAGATCCGCATCGCCGACATCGACACGCCCGAGGTCGCCCGCCCCGGCTGCCCGGAGGAGCGCGTCCTCGGCGAGCGGGCGACGGAGCGGCTGCGGCAGCTCCTCAGCGCGGGCAGCTTCGCGCTGGAGGTGCCCCCCGACGGGCGGACCCGCGATCGTTACGGGCGGGAACTGCGGATCGTCACCCGGGCCGGCGAGAGCCTCGGCGCGGTGCTGGTGCGCGAGGGCCTGGCGGCGCGCTGGGGCGGGCCGAGACGCGCCTGGTGCCGGTCAAAGGGGGGTCTGACGGGGGTCTAGCGGGGGTCTGGGACACGCTGGAGGGGGCCTGAAACGCGCGGGTTTTCCGGCCATCCGCATGATTTCACCCGATTTTCGGCTGTTTGCGCGCGCTCGAGCCGCCGATCCGCGCCCCGCACCCCTCCCGCAACCGTCGCTTCTAGCGCGGCGCGGGCGCCTTAGGAAAGCGGGTTGCGTGGGCCGGCGGGGCGGGCGCAGGCTCTACCAGAAGAACACGATCAGGAAGGTTGCGAGCGGCAGGGTCAGCATCGCCAGTCCGAACCATCCGCTCCGGGTCGCAGGGCGGACCGGCGCAAGGCGCAGGCCGCCCTCGGTCCATCGAACCTCACCGAGCTTCCGCGGCCGGCCGCGCGCGATGTGATGCACGTCGCCCATGCCCGCCGAGGATAGGCGAAAGGAATGAGCAAGACGTGAAGGGCGGCAGGGCCGGACGGCGGCGGGGGTCGAAGCGCCTGAGACCTTCCGCCTCCCCGGCCTTGAGCCGGGGCCCCGCTGCCTATGGGCTCGGTCGATGAAGAAGCGGGGTCCCGGGTCAAGCCCGGGACGGCGAGTGGCCAAGCTTCACCGTGCTGCGCTTCACGATTGTTAATCGTTCTGGGTAACGCAAGGGCCTGGTGATGGCGATCCGTGCCGAGGTGGAGCAGCTACGGGGCGCTGAACGGGAGCGCTGATCTATCGTCCCGCCTGCGGCAGGGAACTGGCGTCGAAAGGCACGGGTCTGTAAGTCGTTTAACCCTGAAATTGTCTTCCTAGTCTCACCACTTTTGGGCCGGAAGGAATGTTATAGAACTCAGCTACATAGCTATCACCACGAGCCGCGCCTTCAACCAAAATTGCGTGGCTCAGTCTAAATTCAGCTGCCCATTCGGCAATACTCGATACCCGCTCCCGAGTAATATCATGGCTGGCGCGTCCTCGAGAGGACTTGATGTCAAACGGAATCTTATCTCCACTTGGCGTTGAGACTACGATGTCCCACTCGACCCACCAAGAGCGGTTCTTATCCTGCATCACTACATTCTGTTCGAATTTTGCGCCGATATTATCGAGGAAAGCTGAAATTACAGCAGTATTCTCACGTTCAGTCTGACCATCCTTCGACGCTCGATTCAAAAAATCAAGCAACTTATTTGACAAGTCTAAGAAATACTTATCTGCATCGCCTGTGTCAGATATTCTCTCCTTTACCTTGTCATCGAATAACTCCGACTTCGCTTTAGCGAACAGTTCGGCGGCAGCGATCTGATCTACAAGCAGTTTAGCGAAGGCAGCCACTGAAAGGATCGCCAGTAGCGCTTCATTTTCGTCGAAATCCAGTTTGTAGTCATGAGCAGCAGGATTTCTATAGTCCTCGAGATAGCGAGACATTTGCGTTAGTACGCGCGCCCTGAGGCCTTTGTTCTCCTGAAAGAATTTCTCAATTTCAAAGAGTGTTTTTCGAGACGGGTTCTTATTTGCGATCGCGCGATACGCCTCCTTCAACGATCCCTCATATGCCTGATTGGTACGGTATATTACATCGGTGAATGCATCTTCATCCGAATCCTGTTGCGCTCTCTCGAAATGCTTGATGGCAGCGTCTATATGGCGAACAATCGCGCTTAGGCCTGGGGAGAAGTCGCCGTTAGGTATGGAGTCCACCGCCTCCCGTAGCTTCGCGACTACGTCCACCCCCCCTACTCCGCAGCCTCAGCCCCGAACAGCCCCGCCTCGGCCTCCTCGCTCGCGCCCTCGTTCGCGGCCTTCGCCTTCTGGCGCTTGTCGAAGCTCGACCAGACGTCGTTCCAGTTCCCTCGCGTCGCGCCCTTCGAATACTCCGTCGCGCGGGTTTCGAAGAAGTTGGCGTGCTCGACGCCGTTGAGCAGCGGCTGGAGCCAGGGCAGGGGGTGTTCGTCGATCATGTAGATCTCCTGGAGGCCCAGCTGCCTCAGGCGCCAGTCGGCGATGTAGCGGATGTAGCGCTTGATCTCCTTGGCGCTCATGCCGTCGACCGGGCCCATCTCGAAGGCGAGGTCGATGAAGGCGTCCTCGAGGCGGACGGTCTTCTGGCAGATGTCGATGAGGTCCTCCTTCACCGCCTTGGTGAGGCACTGGCGTTCCTCGCAGAAGGTGTGGAAGAGCTTGATGATGCCCTCGCAGTGCAGGGTCTCGTCGCGGACCGACCAGCTGACGATCTGGCCCATGCCCTTCATCTTGTTGTGGCGCGGGAAGTTCATCAGCATGGCGAAGGACGCGAAGAGCTGGAGCCCCTCGGTGAAGCCGCCGAAGGCCGCGAGGGTGCGGGCGATGTCCTCGTCGGTGTCGACGCCGAACTGGCCGAGGAAGTCGTGCTTGTCCTTCATCTCCTCGTAGTCGAGGAAGGCGGAGTACTCGGTCTCGGGCATCCCGATGGTGTCGAGAAGGTGCGAATAGGCGGCGATGTGCACCGTTTCCATGTTGGAGAAGGCGGCGAGCATCATCTTGACCTCGGTCGGCTTGAACACCCGGCCGTAGTTCTCGTGGTAGCAGTTCTGCACCTCGACGTCGGCCTGGGTGAAGAAGCGGAAGATCTGGGTGAGCAGGTTGCGCTCGTGATCGGTGATCTTCTGCGCCCAGTCGCGGCAGTCCTCGCCCAGCGGCACTTCCTCGGGCATCCAGTGGATCTGCTGCTGGCGCTTCCAGAAGTCGTAGGCCCAGGGGTACTGGAAGGGCTTGTAGGTGTTGCGGGCTTCGAGCAGCGACATGGGCGGGTACTCCTTCGAGAGTGTCTTGTATCAGATACGGACGCGCGGGGCGCGGGGATGGGGTCGGGTCAGGGCCAGTAGGCGACGAGGACGATCAGGCAGAAGGGCACCAGCATCGAGACCATCGCGATGTGGATCATCGCGGCGTTGCGCAGGTGGCCGGGCCGGTTGCGCCTGAGCTCGCGGATCGACTGGACCGCGAACCACGCGCTGACCGCGAGGCCGATGAGGGCGACGACGAAGGGCACGTTCATGGGCTTGCTCTCCCCTTGACCGCCTGACCGCCGGAGCGCGCGCCGGCCGATCGGCGGTGCGCGCGCGCTGCGGTGGGGCTTACTGGCAGCTCAGGCATTCCTCGTAATCGGTCTGGTCGCCGCTGGCGGCGAGCTCGATCCTGGCGAGTTCGGGCGTGTTGTCCGCCTCGACCCCGCCGACGAAGCCGGCGCGCTGCACGCTCTTGGAGCGCAGGTAATAGAGCGACTTGATGCCGCGTTCCCACGCCTGGTAGTGGAGCATCATCAGGTCCCACTTGTCGACGTCGGCCGGGATGAACAGGTTCAGCGACTGGGCCTGGTCGATATAGGGCGTGCGGTCGGCGGCGAATTCGAGCAGCCAGCGCTGGTCGATTTCAAAGCTGGTCTTGTAGACCGCCTTTTCCTCGGGCGTCAGGAAGTCGAGGTGCTGGACGCTGCCGCCCCGCTCGAGGATCGAGTTCCAGACGTTGGTCGAGTTCTTGGCCTTCTTGTCGAGCAGCTTTTCCAAATAGGGGTTCTTGACGATGAAGCTGCCCGACAGGGTCTTGTGAGTGTAGATGTTTGCCGGGATCGGCTCGATGCACGCCGAGGTCCCGCCGCAGATGATCGAGATCGACGCGGTCGGCGCGATCGCCATCTTGCAGCTGAAGCGCTCCATCGCACCCATGTCGGCGGCGTCGGGGCAAGGCCCGCGCTCCTGCGCCAGAAGCATCGAGGCCTCCGAGGCCTTGGCATGGATGTGCTTGAACATCTGCAGGTTCAGCGCCTTGGCCATCGCGCTCTCGAAGGCGACGCCCTTTTGCTGCAAGTACGAGTGGAAGCCCATCACCCCGAGGCCGACCGAGCGTTCGCGCGCGGCGGAATACTTGGCGCGGGCCATCTCGTCCGGCGCGCGGTCGATGTAGTCCTGGAGGACGTTGTCGAGGAAGCGCATCACGTCCTCGATGAACTTCTTGTCGCCCTTCCACTCCTCCCAGGTCTCGAGGTTCAGCGAGGAGAGGCAGCACACCGCTGTCCGGTCATTGCCTAAGTGGTCGATGCCGGTCGGCAGGGTGATCTCCGAGCACAGGTTCGAGGTCGAGACCTTGAGGCCGAGGTCGCGGTGATGCTTGGGCATCATGCGGTTCACGGTGTCGGAGAAGACGATGTAGGGCTCACCGGTCGCGAGCCGGGTCTCGACCAGCTTCTGGAACAGCGAGCGCGCATCGACCTTGCCGCGGACCGAACCGTCACGCGGGGACTTCAGCTCGAACTCCGCACCCTCGCGCACCGCGTTCATGAAATCGTCGGTGACGAGCACGCCGTGGTGGAGGTTCAGCGCCTTGCGGTTGAAGTCGCCCGAGGGCTTCCTGATCTCGAGGAACTCCTCGATCTCGGGGTGCGAGATGTCGAGGTAGCACGCGGCCGACCCGCGCCGCAGCGAGCCCTGCGAAATCGCGAGCGTCAGCGAATCCATCACCCGCACGAAGGGGATGATGCCGCTGGTCTTGCCGTTCAAACCGACCGGCTCGCCGATGCCGCGGACATTGCCCCAATAGGTGCCGATCCCGCCGCCCTTGCTCGCGAGCCAGACGTTCTCGTTCCAGGTGCCGACGATGCCCTCGAGGCTGTCCTCGACCGAGTTGAGGTAGCACGAGATCGGCAGGCCGCGGTTGGTGCCGCCGTTCGACAGCACCGGCGTCGCGGGCATGAACCACAGGTTCGAGATGTAGTCGTAGAGCCGCTGCGCATGCGCCTCGTCGTCGGCATAGGCGTCCGCGACGCGGGCGAAGAGGTCCTGGTAGGTCTCGCCGGGCAGCAGGTAGCGGTCGGTCAGCGTCTCCTTGCCGAAATCGGTCAGCCGCGCATCGCGCGAAGGATCGGTGACGACGGTGAAGCGCCGGTCGTTGACCTTCTTGCTGTCCACCTTGCCGGCGTCCCTGGCCATCTCGGCCATGGCGCCCGCGAGCGCCTCGCCCGCCTTGGCGGCGATCAGCACGTCGGTGCCGGTGTCGGTCTTGTTCATTGTCACTGCCTTTTCATCCGCCGCCGAAACGGGCGCGTCGCTTTCGCTGGTCACGTCGCCCGGCACGTTCTCGCTCGCCTTGAAATCCATCCTGAGCCCCACCTTGTCCCCCGAATCGGGACTATGGCACAAGGGGCCATGTTCCGATTCTGTTCTATACCGCCGGGTCCACAGACTTGCCAACACCCGGCCCTGTCTCCGGGCGTGTCGGCGGGTCGGTCGATCCGCTTCGCGGCGCGTGGCGGCCCCCGGTCCCGGAGCGAATCCGCCTCTGTTCAGCCCGGGAGGGGCTGCAGGCGATTCACCAAGGCTTGGGGGTCCGATTTGCGCCGAACCACTAGATGATGAATCACCCGGGGAATCCCGTCAACGGGCGTTTAAGCACGTGGTTACCATCGCAGGGCGGTTCCGGAGCCCTGCCGGACCCGCGACGCGTGGAGCAAGCTTGAGTCGCGGACCCCGCAAGCCCCAAACTGAATCTGTGAAGAAAAAAATGGGGAGTGAATCATTCGAATCCAGCCGTGAACCTTTTGCACGCCGCCGGCTTCGAATGTTGCGCCCTAGCGGTTGGATCGGAACGCGCGAGGGCCGGTCGCCCGCCACCGCCCGTGCGCCGTCGGCCGCACACCACTGTTCGGCCTGCGGCCGGAACATCGCTGCCCTATGCCGGGTTCGCCCTTCCTAGGAGAAGCGACATGACCGACCAGAAGAAGAAGGGCGACCGCCGGCAGTGGGAGAAGGAGGACGTCGGCGGCAACCGCAAGCAGGACAACTCTGACGAGGCCAGCCGCAGCAACACCGACACCGCCAACCAGAACAGCGGCACCGGCAAGCGTCGCTGACCGGCACGCGGCCGTGATGCCGCGTCCGGATCAGGACCGCGCGAGCACCAGGCTCCAGGTGGTGCACAGGTCCTCGGGCGGCTTGTCGCGGAACCGAGCGGGTAGATCCCGCGGCTCGAGCTCGGCGAGCGCCTTCTCGGCGACATGCACCCGGGTGTCGAGCAGCCGGAACCCGCTTCTTTCGAGCAGCGCCAGATAGTCCGAATGCCGCAAGCGGTTCGTGTAGTCCTGCGGGTCGATGCACTGCAGCTTCCACGCGAATTCGGAATATTGCAGGAAATCGACGATCGACAGGCTCTCGTCGTAGCATCTGCGGTGGTCGCTGTGGTCGATGCCGTTGCAGAACAGCCCCCCGTCCTTCAGCCGGCTGCGCACAAGGGTGAAGATCTCCTCGAGCGCCTCGGGAGGGATGTGTTCGAGCACCGTGTGGCTGTAGGCGATGTCGATCTCGCCTGCGAGCGTGTCGACATTCAGCGGGACGATGTAGGTGAGGCCGAGCGCTTCGAGCATGTCGTCCAGCCCTCCCCGCAGGTCGACGCCGAGCACTGTCTCCGCCCTTTCGCTATCGACCCCGAGCTCGCGCACGAGCCGGTCGCTCCGATCGAGCAGGAAGGCCACCGCCGCCTCCACCGAGCGCGGATGAAGCAGGCGATGCTGGTCCGACAGGATCACCTCGCGGGCGCCCGCCACCCGGTAGATCAGCGGGGCGATCGGGAGCCAGCCGCTGCCGATCTCGAGCACGCGCGCGCCGGCGATCCGGCCTCCCGCGCCGCGGATCAGCGCCGCCTGCTCGAAGATCCCGTCGAGCACGAGATCATGGTGCTGGCCGGGCACCGGCGGCTTCACGGAATGCTTCAGGCTCCGCAACTGCGCCTGGAAGGGGATAAGGGTCTTGATCGAATTGGTCGCTATTCGCCTTTGCCACTTGAGCATCGTGTGGTGGTCCCCTTCCTCCATCCGGCGATTGTCGGCCGGCCAAGGCGGCGATACCGCACGGCCGGCGCGCATATCATCACGTGGGATAGGCCGGGTCCCTCGACGCGGCACCGCGCCGGGGAAAGGCGGTGGACCGGCGTTCGGCTCCCGCCCTACTCCGCCGCCGCGTCGGCGATGGCCTGTGCGGTCTTGTAGTCGGGCTTGCCGTTGTTAAGGCGCAGCGAGCGGTCGGTGAGGATGTAGCGCCGCGGGATCTTGTAGCCCGCGAGCCCCGCGCGGGCGTGCGCGTCGAGGGCCGTCTCGTCGAGCGCACCCTCCGGCTGCACCACCGCCACGACCTTGCGCCCGAAGCGCGGGTCCGGAAGGCTGACGACCCTCACGTCGTGGACACCCGGGTGCTCGAGCAGCACGGCCTCGACCTCCTCGGGGAAGACCTTCTCGCCTCCGGTGTTGATGCACATGTTGTCGCGGCCGATGAACTCGAGCGTGCCGTCGGCGGCCCATCGTGCGCGGTCGCCGGTCATCAGCCAGCGCTGGCCGTCGATGACGGGGAAGGTCTGCGCGTTCTTGGCATCCTCGCCGAGATAGCCCAATGGCAGCGGCCCGGTGCGGGCGACGATGCCAACGCCCTCGGTGCCCGGGGGAATTTCGTTCAGGTGCTCGTCGAACAGCTTCGTCTCGCGGCCGGGCAGCGGCTGGAACTTGCCCCCGCCGGTCGAGCCCTGCGCGGTGGTGATGACGATGCCGGTGCCCGAGCTTTCGGAGGAGCCGAGCGCGTCGACGATCATCAGCGGCGGGTGGTGGGCGATGAGGCGCTGTTTCAGCGCCGGCGAGAACACCGCGCCCGAGGAGGTGATGCTCCTGAGGCTTGCCAGCACCTCGCCTGCATCGCCGCGCGCATCCAGCCGGTCGGCGAGCGGCAGGGCGAAGGCGTCCCCGACGATGAAGATGCCGCGCGCGCCGAGGCGCTTCACCTCGTCGAGCGCGAGGTCGGCGTCGAACTTCGGCGTCGGGAGCAGCGCCAGCGTGCCGCCCTTCAGGAGGTGGATCACCGCGGTGAACTGCCCAGCCCCGTGCATCAGCGGCGAGAGCAGCAGCAGCGGCGAGGTGCTCGCCGGGTGCTCGGGGCCGATCGCCGCGGCCTGCGCCACCTGTTCCTCCAGGCTGGCGACGACCAGCGGCGGGGTCCCCGGCGGGCGCTGCCACAGCCCGATGTTGAAGGCCTGCCACGCCTGGTCCATCGGCCACATCACCGCCTTGGGCATCCCCGTGGTGCCCCCGGTGGCGGTGAGGAACAGCGCCGCGGGGTCGTCGTGGACGGCGAAGCCCTCGGGCAGCGGCTCCTCGCACAGCGCCCTCCATTCCTCGCTCCCGACGTCCACCGTCAGGGTCCCCGCCGGCATCGCCGCGCGGGCGCTCTCGGCGAAATCGCTCTCGGTGAACAGCGCCTTGAGCCCGAAGCGGGTGCAGATGTCGGCGAGTTCGCGCGCCTTGTAGTGGTAGTTGACGTTGACCGGCACCACCCCCGCCTTCACACAGCCGAAATAGGCGAGCATGTAGTCGGGGGTGTTGCGGAGCATCTGCCCGGCGATGTCCCCCGGCTTCAGCCCGCGTGTAGCGAGCCCCGCCGCGATACGGTCGGTGAGATCGTCGAGCTCGCCCCAGCACACCACCCGATCGCCGTGCACCAGCGCCGGGCGATCGGGCGGGATCGCCGCCGCCAGAGCCTTCAGCACCACCCCGAAGTTCGCCCCCGGAAAAGCCATCGTCCGTTCCTCTCCTTTGTCACTTTCGCTAGCCCCGGCGCGGCCTGCTTTCCCCTAGGTAAATGATGAGGACAACCGCGCGGATTGCGCTAGTGTCCCGAATCAGAAAACAAAGAGAGGAGCAAGGCCCGGCAATGGCTACGAATGTTGTCGAACTGCGCACCCCGCAAGGTCGCGAATCGCTCGAACAGCTGCTCGACCAGGTGACCATCACCTGCCCCGAGGACATCCACGATGCCGCAGTGAACCTCGCCCGCATCGCGCAGGAGCGGGGGATGCAGATCGCGGTGTGCGACGACATCTCCTCCAAGGAGCCGATGGTCGATGCCGAGGGCACGATCCTCAACGCCGACATCTTCCGCTGGCTCGACGACGGCGCCCGCTGGTGGGAGGACCACCGCCTCGCGCTCCACTCCCCCCTGCCGCGCGCCTGCCGCTACGAGAGCGAGCCCTTCTGGGTGAACCGCCACGGCTTCAACACCCGCTGGCGCAACCGCTACCTCGCCGAGATGGACCTCGCCGACTTCGAGAAGCGCGCGCTGTGCAAGGCGGCGATCGTGATTCCCGTCCACCTGCCCTTCGGCCAGATTTCCGCCTCGAGCTTCATCTCGATGGACCGCGACAAGGAGGACCTCAGCCGCGAATTCGCCGAATACGGCGCGCTTTTCGCGATGGTGACGCGCTGCTTCGTCGCGGGCTATGTCCAGGCCAACCGCACCAAGCGGCGCATCCCATCGGACTGCGTGCTCTCCAAGCGCGAGGTCGAGTGCCTGCGCTGGGCGGCAATCGGCAAGACCGACAAGGAGATCAGCATGATCCTCAACCGGTCGCACGCGACGATCCGCTACCACATCCACCGCGCGGGCGAGAAACTCGACAGCGTCAACCGCGCGCAGACGATCTTCAAGGCCGGCCAGCTCGGGTATCTCGGTGCCTCGGATTGAACCTTGCGCCTCCCCGGGCCTGACCCGGGGCCCAGCTTTTCTGCGGGATCGAGCGTATCTCGCGGGACAAGCAGCGGGGCCTCGGGTCAAGCCCGGGGCGGGGACAACCTTTACCCCAGCCGCCTCAGCGGCTCCGACCCGTCCCAGCCCTGCCCGGCCGCCTTGATCATCCCGAACAGGTCCGGGCCGTCCTTGGCCTGCTGGAGGATCTCGACCAGCGTGCCCGGGCCCGTGCCCGGATCGACATAGATCACCCGGCTCGTCCCGAAGGTGCCCTCGATCACCACCTCGGCCCCTTCCGCCTCGCAGACGCGCCGGGCCTCCTCGAGGTCGTCGACGAGGATGCAGACGTGGTGGAGGCCATTGCCGGTCGATCCGTATTCGCCGCGATAGATCGAAGGGTGATCGTCGCGCGGTCGGATCAGTTCGATCTGGATGTCGCCCCAATAGGCGAGCGCGAGGTCGAACACGGCCTCGGTCGGCGCGCCCCGGTATTTCATCCCCTCGAGGTGGATGCCCTCGATGACGAAGAACGGCCCCACCCCCATGACCTCGGTCCAGTGCCGCACCGCCGCGTCGAAATCCTCGGGCACGAAGGCCAGCTGCATGATGTCGCCGAGCGCGGCGATCTTTCCCGGCAAAGCCATGTTCCTCTCCAATCCGATAGGGTGACCCACCTGCGAAGCTGTGTGATATTCTCCGGCGGAGACACTGCACAAAGTGCGAGGACGAGAGGCGGGGGACACACCCCGATGAGGACCGGAAAAGCCCGATGAACGAGATCAAGGACGTTGCCCGCGGCGATCGCTGCCCGGGGATCAGCTACACCGACATGCTCAACGGCGACACCCGCCGCGCACCCGACTACCTCTTCGAGGAATCGCATATCGAGATGGGCGACGATCCCCTGCCGGTCGCCCCCTACATCTCCGAGGAATTCGCACGGGCAGAACGCGAGAAGATGTGGCCCAACGTCTGGCTTTTCGCCGCGCGCGAGGACGAGATGCCGGACCCGGGCGACACCGTGGTGTTCGACATCGCCGGCAAGAGCTTCCTGCTGATCCGCCAGAAGGACGGCAGCGTGAAGGCCTTCTACAACGCCTGCCTCCACCGCGGCCGCAAGCTGCGCACCGAGGGTGGCGCGTCGGTCCAGCTGCGCTGCCCGTTCCACGGCTTCACCTGGCGCAACGACGGGAGCCTCAAGGAAATCCCCTGCTCGTGGGACTTCAAGCATCTCGAAGGCAAGGACATGAGCCTGCCCGAAGCCCGCGTCGAGCTGTGGGAGGGCTTCGTGATGCTCACCGAGAACCACGCCCTGCCCGACTTCAAGACTTGGCTCGGGCCAGCGGCCTCGCATTACGAGCGCTACGACTTCGGCAATCGCTACACCGGCATGTGGGTGCAGAAGAAGATCCCCGCCAACTGGAAGGCCACCGCCGAGGCCTTCATGGAGGCCTGGCACTCGATCACCACCCACCCGCAGCTCTTGGGCTTCCTGGGAGATGCGAACACCCGCTACGACCTCATCGGCGACCACTTCAACCGCGCGATCACGCCCTCGGGGGTGCTCAGCCCGCACATCAAGGGCAAGAATTCGGACTACGTGCTGGAGAAGATGAACGAGTTTTCGGGCGGCGCGGAGGCCAGCACCAACCGCCGCTTCAACGCCTCGAGCGCGGGCGAGGGCTACGACGCCGACGATCCGCTCGGCGCGCGCAAGGTGCTTGCCGAGGCAGGGCGGCAGGGCTTCGCGGCGCAGTACGGCTACGACTATTCGGACGCCGCCGACACCGAGATCCTCGACAACTTCACCTACAACATCTTCCCGAACTTCGCGCCGTGGATCGGCTTCCTGCCGACGCTGGTGTACCGCTGGCTGCCCGGCGACACGCCCGACTGGTGCATCATGGAAATCCGCCTGCTGTTCCCCACCCCCAAGGGCGAGCAGCGCCCGCGGGCGGTGGAGATGACCTACATCCCCGACGACGAACCCTTCGCCTCGGCCGCCGACAAGATGGGCCCGCAGCTCGCCAACGTCTTCGACCAGGACATGGCGAACCTGCCATACGTGCAGGAAGGCATGAAGGCGATGAAGGACGGGCTGATGGAGCTCGGCCATTACCAGGACAGCCGCGTGCGCCACTTCCAGACGACGCTGATGAAGTATGTGAACGGGGAGCTGCCGGGCTGATCGGCCCTTGCGCCCGCCCTGTCCTTCGTCATTGCGAGGAGCCGAAGGCGACGCGGCAATCCATGGACGAACCGTGCCACGAGCGGAACTGTTGGACCTTGGATTGCTTCGCGTCGCTCGCAATGACGAAATGATGGGTTCTGCAGAATGACCTTCTCCTTCGATCTCACCGGGCGCACGGCGCTCGTCACCGGCGCCTCGTCCGGCCTTGGCACCCGCTTCGGGCGCATCCTCGCCGCGAGCGGCGCGCGGGTCGCGCTCGGCGCGCGGCGGGCGGACCGGCTCGCGACCCTCGCCGCGGAGATTGGCGACAGCGCCGCCGCCGTCACGATGGACGTCGCGCGCGAGGCCGACATCATCGCCGGCTTCGACGCCGCCGAGGCCGCCTTCGGCGCTCCGGTCGACACGGTGATCGCCAATGCCGGGGTGGACGGAGCCGGCATGGCGACCACGATCTCCGAGGAGGAGATCGAACGGACCCTCGCGATCAACCTGAAGGGCGCGATCCTCACCGCGCGCGAGGGGGCGAAGCGGATGATGGCGCAGGGCGTGACCGGGGGGCGCATCGTGCTGATCGCCTCGATCACCGCGACCGAGCCCTCCCCCGGCCTCGTCGCCTATGCCGCGAGCAAGGCGGGCGTGGTGCAGGCGGGCCGCACGCTGGCGCGCGAGTGGGCGCGAGCCGGGATCTGCGTCAACACGGTCTCCCCCGGCTACATCCGCACCGCGATCAACGACGACTGGTTCGACACCGAGGGCGGCCAGAAGCAGATCGCCCGCTTCCCGAGGCGCCGGCTGATGGGCGAGGAGGGGCTCGACGCGATGATCCTGTTCCTGTGCTCCGACGCCGCCGAGTTCGTCACCGGCGCCGACTTCGTGCTCGACGACGGGCAGACGCTGTGACCAGGCGGCTGATCTCGCTCGCCGCCGGGATCATGCCGGAAGCGACGCCCGCCCAGCTGATCGAATGCGCCGCCGCGAGCGATTTCGACATGGGCGGGATGTGGGTCGAGAAGGACAGCTGGACCCCGGCGACCACCCGCGCGATCCGGCGGCAGGCGCAGGACGCGGGCGTCGAGCTGCTCGACGTGGAGGTTGCATGGGTCATGCCCGGTGCGCCCGATCCTTGGCTGACCGAGCTGGTCCATATCGCCGCCGAGCTGGGCGCGCGCAATCTCCTGTGCGTCTCTTCGGACCCCGACATGGCCGCCACCACCGCCAAGTTCCAGACGCTGGTGAGCGCCGCTGCGGGCACCGGCGTCCGAGTCAATCTCGAGTTCGGCATCTTCACCGAGGTCAAGACCATCGACATGGCCCGCGCCGTGCTCGAGGCGGTCGAGGGCGAGGCCAAGGCGCTGCTGGTCGATACGCTCCACTGGGCGCGGTCGGGCGGGACGGCGGAGGATCTCGCCGCGATCCCGCATGAGTGGCTGTCCTACTGCCAGCCTTGCGACGCCCCCGCCGAGGGGCCAGACACGAGCGACTTCGACGCGATCATCGACGATGCGATCAACCGCCGCCTGCCCCTCGGCCAGGGAGGGCTCCCGCTGGCCGCGATGATCGACGCCCTGCCCGCGCACCTGCCGCTCGCCATCGAGGAGCGCTCAGCCGCGCTACGCGACGCCTTCCCCAACCTGCGCGAGCGCGCCCGGGAATGCGCCCGCACCAGCCGCGCCTGGCTCGACGCGAGGAGCCGAGCGGAGGCGAGCGCACTGAGGTAGCGCCTCCGGCCGCCTCTCAGAACTCGCTCCAACCCGGTTCCTGCCGGTCCGCCTCGGCCACCACCGCAAGGGCGGCCTGACCGCGGGCCCGGCGCGCCGGTTCCGTCCGCATCGCCCCCGGCGACGATTGCAGCCGCGGCGGCGCATCGACCTCGAACACCGACACACTGGCGTGCAGCGCACTCGCCTCGCGCGCCAGCGAGCTTGCCGCGGCGGTCGACTGCTCGGCCATCGCGGCATTCTGCTGCGTCGACTGGTCGAGTTCGCCGACCGCCGCGTCGATCTGCGCGAGGCTCTCGGCCTGCTCCTCGGTGGAGCTCGCGATCGCCTCGATCGAGGCGGTGAGGTCTGCGACGGATTCGGCGATCAGCCCGAAGGCCGCGCCGCTGCGCCTGACGAGGTCCACACCCGTCGCGACATGCCCGCTGGTGCCGGTGATGAGCGCCTTTATCTCGTCGGCCGCATCCGAGCACCGCTGCGCGAGCGCGCGGACCTCGCTGGCGACCACCGCGAAGCCCTTGCCGCTCTCGCCGGCGCGGGCCGCCTCGACCCCGGCGTTGAGCGCGAGGAGGTTGGTCTGGAAGGCGATCGAGTCGATCACCCCGATGATGGCGGTGATCTGGCCGCTCGATTGCTCGATCTGGCCCATCGCGTTGCCCGCCTCGGCGATGATCGCAGCGCCCTCCGCGGCCTTGGCGTTGGTGGCGACGATCGTGCTGCGCGCCTTGCTCGCCGCCTCGCGGGAGTCGCGCAGGCGCTGGGCGACCTGGGTCACCGCGGCGGCGGTCTCCTCGAGATGGGCGGCCTGCTGCTCGGTCCGGCGCGCCAGATCGTCGGAGGCGGTGCGGATCTCGGTCGAGCCCGCGGCGATGGCGCCCACCCCCTCGACCACGGCGCCGAGCGTGCGGTGCAGCGAGGCAACGGTGGCGTTGAAGTCGCGCGCCACGCTCGCATATTCCGGCGGCAGGTCTAGCGGGTCGATGTTGAGCTTGCCGCCCGCCATCTTCGAGAGCGCCGCGCCGAGCACCTCGTTGAGCGCGCTGACCTTGGCATTGATGTCGTGGAAATAGGAGGACAGCGCGATGTCCATGTCGAGCAGCGAAACCTTCACCAGCGCGGCGACGCGGCGTGCCTCGCGGCGCTTCCAGGGCAGCAGGCTGCGCCAGCCGGGCGCGATCATGCGGGTGATGAGATCGTCGAGGATGCGGGCGTAGCTTCCCACGTACCACTTCGGCTCGAGCCCGATCCGGGCGTGGACGCTGCCGATGTGGTCCGCCCGCTTGAGGAAGGTGTCGTCGAGCCCGTCGGCGAAGGCGCTCTGCCAGTGCCGTGCCTGGGCGGCGCGGGCGCGCTGCATGGAGGCGGCATTGGCGAACTTGCCGGCCAGCTCCTGGCGCGAGGAAAGCTCCGTGTAGAAGGCGGCGAGCACGCCTTCCATCGCGCGCTCGATGCTGCGCGCGACCTCGCGGTAGATGGGGTCGTGGGCTGCCAGTCCGTAGTGATCAAGGCGTTCCTTGAGTGCGAGTTGTGTCATGGGATGATGCTCCAGTGGCCTCGATGTGCCGGATCTGGTGCAGCGCCGTTGCGGGGAGGAGACCGACCTCGCCGCCCGGGCCGGCCGGCGGGGCCGGTCGGTCCGGTGAGGCTTGGCGGGCCTTCAGGGTCAGCATGACAGGTTCCCCTCCATCGCTCGGGAGCACGGCACGCCGCGGTGTGCGGCACGATCCACCCTGCAAGCTACCGCGCCGAGGCTAATCCCGAGGGTCCCGCCCGATCCGCAGAAGCACGGATGGCGTGCGGCGCCGGAAAGCGATCGATCGCCGCGTCTGCAACGCCGCCATGCCGCCGTGGTCGTGTCCCGAGCCGCTAGCCCCCGCGCGCGTGGCCCGCGATCTCCGCGGCGATGCGCGGCACAAGCGCAAGCGGCAGGTCGTGGCCCCAGCCGGGGATCGTCACAAGCCGCGCCCCAGAAATGTGCCGCGCCGTGTCCTCGCCCGCGGCAAGCTTCACCAGCGGATCGTCCTCGCCGTGCAGCACCAGCGTGGGCGTGCGCACCTGCGCAAGGCGCGAGCGGCGGCAGCCGTCGTCGATGATCGCGGCGAGCTGGCGCGGCAGGCCCGCGGGATAGAGCGAGCGGCGCATGTTCGCCAGCACCCGCTCGCGCTGCTCCTCCGGGTCGAAGGGATAACCGGGGCTGCCGATGTTCTTCACGATGTTGAGCCCGTGGGCGATCACCGTCTCCTCGTTCTGCGCGGCGAGCGGGGCGGTCAGCGCCTCGATCGCGTGCTTCTCCGCCTGGGGGAGCTTGCCGTGCCCGGTGGTTGACATGATCGAGGTGAGCGTGGCGAGCCGCTCGGGATGATGCACCGCCATGAGCTGCGCGATCATCCCGCCCATCGAGGCGCCGACCACGTGCGCCTTCGCTATGCCGAGCGCATCGAGCAGCCCGATCCCGTCGTCGGCCATGTCCTTCAAGGTGTAGGGCACCTTCGCGGGGAAGCCGAGCTTCTTTCTCAGCACCTGCATCGCGAGCCCGGGCGCGCGCTGGCCTTCCATCTTCTGGCTGAGGCCGATGTCGCGGTTATCGTAGCGGATCACCCTGAACCCGTCGCCGACCAGCGCCGCGACCAATTCGTCGGGCCAGAGGGTCAGCTGCGCCCCGAGGCCCATCACCAGCAGGATCACCTCCGCGTCGGGATCGCCATGATCTTCGTAGAAGAGTTCGATGCCGGTGTTCGGGGTGACGACGGTGGGCATGGGTCGGGCGGTCCTCTCAGGCGGCCCGCCCGGTCACTTCCAGACGGGTCCGGCGATATCGAAGCCGCGCGCGTCCAATTGGTCAAGCACCCCGCCGCTTTCCGCCAACACCCTGAGCGGCACAACCGCCAGCGTGGTGCCCGTGGCCGCACTCGCCTCGGCGATGCGGTCAACCCAGATGGTCCTGAGTTCGCTGCCCAAAGTCTCGTCGGCCCAGGGCCAGCACTGGCCGAGCGCGCTTTCGAGCGGGTTCGCCATGACCGCGGGAATGGCATAGCGCCGCCAGTCCGCCGCGCGCTGTTCGACGATCCCCGGCCCCGCCTCCACCGCGTCCATCGCCGCGCCGAGGCAGGGGATGTGCGCCGCCGGGGGCGCATCGGCGAGGTTGTCGATGATGTCCTCGCCGCGCAGGGAGGCGGCGCGGGTGATCGGCACCTTCGCCTTCTCGGCGGCGTCCTTGACCACGTCCGAGACGTCGCGCGCGGTGTCGCGGTTGAAGCGCAGCTCCTTCCTCAGCATCTTGAAGGAGGAAAGGAGGAAGGACTGGCGCGCGTAATCCTCCTTGTGCGCCTGCCCGAGCGCCTCGAGGCGGGACCACTGGGCCGCGTCGAGGTAATCGCTGGCGACGGACTTGTCGGGCAGCTTGGTGAACTTGCTGCCCGAGAACATCAGCCGCAGTACATCGCCGGGCGAGATGCGGGGCCGCGCGCCGAGGATCACCCGGTCTGCCTGCCTCGTCGCCTCCTCCAGCCGCAGCGGCTCCCACGGCGTGCTCTTCGGGATTGCCCGGATCTCGCCGACGAGGATGACGGTGCCGGTCGGCGTGTCGATCGTCCACATCGGCGCGCCCGAGCGCTGGGCGGTGACGACGATGGCGTTGTCGGAAGGAGCGGGGTCCTGCGCCACGGCGGCGCCAGGGAGCAGCGCGGCCAGTGCGAGGAAAGGCAGGAAGGTCTTCATGGCGCGCCCCTTCAGCTTAACATTTGGCACTTGGCTAGGGGCGCCAAACTGAACGGCGACCGAACTGCATGCGCTCTAGGGCACCAGCACCGTATCCTTGGGCTCGTCCGCCAGCTCAGGATAATCCAGGGTGTAGTGCAGCCCTCGGCTCTCCTTGCGCTTGAGGGCCGACTTCACGATCAGCTCGGCCGACTGGAGCAGGTTGCGTAATTCAATCAGGTCGGTCGTCACCCGGAAGGCGCCGTAATAGTCCTCGACCTCGCGCTTGAGAAGTTCGATGCGGCTTGCGGCGCGCTCCAGCCGCTTGGTCGTGCGCACGATGCCGACGTAGTTCCACATGAAGCGGCGGATCTCGGTCCAGTTCTGCTTGATGACCACCTCCTCGTCGGAATCGGTGACGCGGCTTTCGTCCCACGGCAGGATGGCGGGCGGCGCCTCCAGGCTGTCCCAGCGCGCGAGGATGTCCTGCGCGGCGGCCTCGCCGAAGACGAAGCATTCGAGAAGGCTGTTGGAGGCGAGGCGGTTCGCGCCGTGGAGGCCGCTCTCGGTGCATTCGCCCGCCGCCCACAGCCCGGGCACGTCGGTCCGCGCGGCGAGATCCACCACCACCCCGCCGCAGGTGTAGTGCTGCGCGGGGACCACCGGGATCGGCTCGCGCGTCATATCGATGCCGAGGCCCAGCAGCTTGTCGTGGATGGTCGGAAAGTGCCCGCGCACGAAATCGGCGGGCTGATGGCTGATGTCGAGATGCACGTAATCGAGGCCGAAGCGCTTGATCTGGTCGTCGATCGCGCGGGCGACGATGTCGCGCGGGGCAAGCTCCATGCGCTCGGGGTCGTAGTCGACCATGAAGCGGCGGCCGGTCTCGGGGTGGAGCAGGTGCCCGCCCTCGCCGCGCACGGCCTCGGTGATGAGGAAGTTCTTGACCTCGAGATTGTAGAGGCAGGTGGGGTGAAACTGCATCATCTCCATGTTGGAGACGCGCGCGCCCGCCCGCCATGCCATCGCGATCCCGTCGCCCGTAGCGCCGCGCGGGGCGGTGGAGAACTGGTAGACGCGCCCCGCCCCTCCGGTGGCGAGGATGGTCGCACGCGCGACGTGGCGCTCGACCCGGCCTGTCGCCTCGTCGAGCGCATAGACGCCCCACACGCGGCCCGCGGCGGAGAACTGCTCGCGGTGGCGATCAGTGATGAGGTCGATACAGATCCGTCCGGGAAGGAGGGTGATGTTCGGGTTCGCTTCGGCCGCCTTCAAGAGCGCCTGCTGCACCGCCCAGCCGGTCGCGTCGTCGACATGGACGATGCGGCGATGCGAGTGGCCGCCCTCGCGGGTGAGGTGCAGGGCATCCTCGTCCCGGTTGAAGGGCACGCCGAGCGCGCACAGCCGGTCGATCGAGGCCGGAGCGCGCTCGATCACGAACTCGACCGTGGCCCGGTCGTTGAGCCCGGCGCCGGCCACCATCGTGTCGCGGATGTGGTTGTCGAAGGTGTCGCCGGCATCGAGGACCGCGGCGATCCCGCCTTGCGCCCAGGCTGTCGATCCGCCGGTCAGCGAGCCTTTCGCCAGAACCAGCACCCGCCGCGTCTCCGCTAGGGCAAGGGCTGCCATGAGACCCGCCGCCCCGGACCCGATCACCAGCACGTCGTGGCGCTGACCTGATGCCGCTTCTGCTACCATGACCGCGCCATGGCTGGCATTTTTCCACTCGGCAAGACCGATCGCAATGACAGCCTGTGGTAACAATCAAGCAACGGAATAGTCCTAGGTTGCAACGCAACTCGCTGTTAACTTGGCCTCACCGCACGAATCAGTGCCGATCAAGAGCATTGGGCGCGCGCCACAACATTGAATAATCCTCTTCTCCCTCTCGTCATAGCGGTCACGGACATGTCGGTGTTTTCGTTTGTGGGTTGCCTGATCAACCGGCACCGCCCGGTGCGACGCAACGTGACTTGGGATGGCTTTGCCTATGTCGGCGAATGTCGGCACTGCGGCGCCCTGATCGCGCGGCACGGGCGGAACGACTGGCGCAAGCGCAGGGACGACAAAGCCGCCGAGCCGTGAGCGACACTCAGGCGGCGGCCGTGAGCTGGACGAAGACGTCCTCCAGATCCGCCTCGCGCGTGGTCACATCGGCGATCACCAGCCCCTCGGCCTGAAGGATGCCGAGCACCTGCCCGGCATTCAGCCGATCCTTGTCGTAGGTGATCTCGACAGCCCGCGCCCCGTCCCATTCGACCGTGGCGAAGGCCTCGTGCGCGGGGGCAGCAGCGAGATCCTCGGCCGCCGTGACCGCCACGATTTTCTCGCGCGCCATCTCGACGAGTTCGCGGGTCGGCTTGTCGGCGATGACCCGGCCGTGGTTGATGATCGCGATGCGGTCGCACAGCTCCTCGGCTTCCTCGAGGTAATGCGTGGTGAGCACCACGGTCACGCCCTCGCGATTGAGTTCGCTGACGAGTTCCCAGAGCTGGCGCCGGAGGTCGACATCGACCCCGGCGGTCGGCTCGTCGAGCACGAGGATCGGCGGCGCGTGCACCATCGCCTTCGCCACAAGCAGCCGCCGCTTCATGCCGCCTGACAGCGTGCGCGCATAGGCGTTGCGCTTGTCGGCGAGGCGAACCGCCGCAAGCAGCTCCTCCGACCGCCGGAGCGCGGCGGGAATGCCGTAGAAGCCGGCCTGGTTCTCCAGCACCTCGAAGGGCGTGAAGAAGGGGTCGAAGACGATCTCCTGCGGCACGATCCCGATCGAGCGGCTCGCGTTGCGGCGGTGCCGGTCGATGTCGAAGCCCCAGATGTCGACGCTGCCGGAGGTCTTGTTGACCAGCCCGGCAAGGATGTTGATGAGCGTCGACTTGCCCGCGCCGTTCGGGCCGAGCAGGCCGAAGATCGAACCCTGCGGCACCTCGAAGCTCACTCCGCCGAGCGCGAGCTTGCCCTCGCTGACGGTGCCCTTGGCGCCCTTGGCCGGGGCGTAGCGCTTTACGAGGTTGTCGATCCGGATGGCGGGCTCTGCGGGCATGGCACTCGCCTAGGCAAGGCGCGGCGCAAAGGCAATTGAACTCGCGGGCCCCGCCCTGTATCGGCGGGCCATGAGCATTCCCCCTCCCGAAACCCTGCTGGTCGACACGCGGCGCGTCTCCTGCGACGGGGCGAGCGGCATCCGCGGCGGCGCCGGCTACCGTCCGGCCGCGCTGGGCCACCCGCGCGTGTTCCTCGAGATTGACGAGCGCGGCTATGTCGATTGCGGCTATTGCGACCGGCGCTTCGTGCTGCGCGGCGGCCCCGCGGACGGCGCGGACCAGGCGCGTCTGCCCGATGTCGCCTCGGGCGCGAGCCCCGCGCATCGCTGAACCGCGCGCACCGCTCAGCGCGGGTTAAGCCGCGGCGTGCTTCAAGGCAGGATCGCTCGACTCGAAAGGATCATGCCATGAAGCTTTCGCGCATCGCTTGTCTCGCCGCCGTTCCGGCCGCGCTGGCCGGCCTCGTGGCGGCCCCGTCACTGGCCGAGCCCCAGCCTCCGGCGGATGTCGGCACCGATGTGGCGGCACCGCAGACCGAGGGCGAGGCGCAGCTGGCCAAGCTGCTCGAGGGACGTGTCGCGGGCGAGCCGGTTCAGTGCATCCGCACTCTGCCGAACCAAAGCATGCGGACAATCACCGGCACCGCCTACGTCTATGGCGTAGGCGACACGATCTATGTGCAACGCACCCAAAACCCCGAGACGATCCGCCAGAACGACGCACTTGTGACCAATCGGTTCAGCGCCACGCAGCTGTGCCGCATGGACATCACGACCAAGGTGGACCGCTTCAACGGGATCTTCTCAGGCGTCGTCATCATGGAAGACTTCGTGCCCTACAAGCGCGCAGGATCACGAGGCAAAGCCGAGGGCTGAGGCGCGGGCGCCGCGAGCGATCCTGCAGCGATCTCTCCGCACCCGATCACGCGAGGACCCGGGCTCAGCCCGCTTCCAAGGATCTCGCAGCACGGCTCGCCCGCCGGCCCGCGATCGCGGCGGGCATCCTGTTCATCGTCCGCTTCGGCTGCAAAGTGCCAGTCAGGCAGAGCGTGCCGGGAGAATACCTGCTCGGAACGTCTGAAGGCGGCAATCTCGTCGTGAAGCTCCGCCAGCGACGCCATCGAGGGCGGAGCCCCGTCCCGCCCGGTCTGTGCCGCGGTCGGGCACGGACCGGGCTCGGCAACGTCCGAGCACGAGATCGCCTCCGCGCCCGCAGCCGGATCGGCGACCGGGGCAGGGCCTGCACCGCCACCGCCGGAGGCGATGCCATCACCCTGCCAGCGCCCGAGCATCCAGGCGCCGAGCGCCACGCTCATCATCATCCCGCCCAGCGCCGCCGGGCCTGCCGCGATATCCATACTCCACCACCCCGTCCAAATGCCCGGAGAGCCTCCCGCAGCCGACCGGAACCACACAACCTCGCGCGGCGTGCCGCCCCCCTCCAGAGTCGGCACGCGCCCTCGGATGGTGCCGCAAGGCAGCGGCGGTGAGAATGCGGGGTGTTACCTAGGTATCATCCCGGAGCGGCGGCGCGTGTCAGGCGCGGGCCATCGCCTGCATCCGGGCGATGATCTCCTCGGCCTGGAGCATGATCCGGTCGATCAACTCCTTGCAGGTCGGGATGTCATGGATGAGACCGGCGACCATGCCGCAGCTCCACGCGCCTTCGTCCATCGCGCCTTCCATCATGATCTTGGGGTAGACTCCGGCGACCTCGGGCAGGATGTCCTGGATGGTGATCGCGTCGCCCAGGTCCTTCTCCTTCTGGATCAGGCGTTCCACGGCGGCGTTGTTGAGCACGCGCTCGGTGTTGCGCAGGGGGCGCATCACCAACCGCGTGTCGAGCTCGCTGGCGGCGAGGATCGCCTGCTTGACGTTCTCGTGCACCGGCGCCTCCTTGGTGGCGATGAAGCGGGTGCCCATGTTCATCCCCGCCGCGCCCATGGCGAGGCTGGCGACGAGGCTGCGCCCGTCGGCCATCCCGCCGCTCGAGACGAAGGGGATTTCCAGCTCGTCCGCGGCGCGCGGGAGCAGGATGAAGTTCGGCACGTCGTCCTCGCCGGGGTGCCCGCCGCATTCGAAGCCGTCGACGCTCACCGCGTCGCAGCCGATCTCCTGCGCCTTGAGCGAGTGGCGCACGCTGGTGCACTTGTGGATCACCTTGATTCCCGCGTCCTTCAGCGGCGGCAGCAGGTCGACAGGGTTGCGCCCGGCGGTCTCGACCACCTTCACCCCGCCGTCGATCACCGCCTTCACGAGCCCCGGGTAGTCGGGCGGGGTGAGGGTCGGGAGGATCGTGAGGTTCACGCCGAAAGGCTTGTCGGTCATGTCCTTGCAGCGCGCGATCTCGTTGGCGAGCTTCTCGGGCGTGCCCTGCGTCAGCCCGGTGATGATCCCGAGCCCGCCCGCGTTCGAGACCGCCGCGGCCATTTCGGCAAACCCGACATAGTGCATGCCGCCCTGGATGATCGGGTGCTCGATGCCGAACATTTCGGTGATGGCGGTCTTCATGGCGTGTCCTCTCCCGTCCGATGGCTTTTGCGGGGGGAGACAAGACGAGTTGCGGGCGCGTTTCAAGCCTGCTTTTGGCAGGCCATCCCGACTTGCGGCGATGTCGTAACGTCACCCCTCAGGACGAAATCGAGCGGACATGAAGATTGCCCCTATTCTCGCTGCAATCGCCCTGCTCGCAGGCGGCGCGAGCCTCGCCTTGCAGGGGCCGCTCCCGGGCGACGCTGACCTGACGCTGGCCTCCCAGGAAGTGTTCGGCGCAGGCGCGGCGTGGGCGCGGTGGATGACCGACATGGCGAAGGCGCCGCTCCTGTGGGGCACGCTCGCGGTGGCGGGCCTTCTCGCTTGGCGGGTTGGCGGTCTTCGCGCTGCGATGGCGGTTCCGCTCGCCTACGGCTTTGCCTTTGCTGCCGACAAGACCCTGCGCGCGGTGCTGTTCGTGCCGCGCCCGGACCCGGCGATCGTCGCCGTCGCCGAGCCGGCCGCCTCGAGCGGGCTCCCCTCGACCTTCGGGCTGGTTTACGGCGCAATCTTCGGGGTGGCGCTGCTCACGCGGGGCCCGGCGCGCCGCGCCCGGCCGGTGCGGCTGTCCGCGACGGCGCTGCTGGTGGTGGGCGTCATGGCGCGCATCGTGCCGGGTGCCCATTGGGCGAGCCAGATGATCGCCTCCGTCGCCTTGGGCCTGCTGCTCGCCATCGGCGCGCTGGCAGTCGCGGATCACCTGCGACTGCGAAAGCGCAAGTGAGAGCCGCCCGCGCGGCGGCGGCCCTCGTCAGGCGCGCCGGAAGACCAGCGTGAAGGTCACCGGAACCGCCGGCGTGATCGAGGGCAGTTGCGCCAACGCCCGCAGTTCCCCGAGCTCGTCCGTGAGGCCGAACATGTCGGTCGAGATGATCACCGGCGCGATCGGCACCACCAGCACCCGGTCCTCGGCCACGCGGGTGACCATCACGTTGGTCGCGACCTCGGCGGCGGCGCCCTTGATCGTCACAGTGGCGGTCAGGGGGCGGGTGAGCGACTGGCTCACCGCCAGCCCCGCGAAAGCCGCGGGATCGAGCTTGGCCGTGACGGTCGCCTTCGGATACTCGGCAACCCCGAAGAAGATCTCGCGCATCCGCTCGTTGCGCAGATCGACCCCGGTGTTGACCGAGGCGAGTTCGATCTCGAGCGTCGCGGTGCCATCCGCCGCCACGCTGCCGGCGAGCGTGTCGAAGCGATTGGCCTCGGCGATCTCGCCAGCCTTGATCGAGACATAGGAGAGGCGCGAGCCCGCCGGGTCGAGCGTCCAGGCGCTATCGGTGACCGGCGCGGTCGCTGTCGCATCGCCACCGGGCGTTTCCACCGGCTGCTCGGCACAGGCGGCCAGCGCCAGCATGAGCGGGGCGACGAGGGCGGGCGGACGGAGATACGGCTTCACGGTTGCAGGACCTCTGGTGCAGCGGACGCGGCGCGCAGCGATATGCGATTTGCCGCGCGGCTGGAAGGGCCGCGGCAAGTTCGGTGGGGATGCCGGGGCCGGCACCGTCGGGGTGTCGTGCCAAAGTAGGCTTGCGCGGCCGCGTGAAGCGGGCAAGTTCGCTGCCGAACAGGGGAGACACATGCGGGAAACCAAGCGGCCGATGATCGCCCGGGCGGCGACGTTCCTGCGCTTCCTGCGGCGCCAGCGCGGGCGTTCGGCGGCGATTGTCGCCGACCTCACCGACCCGGACCCCGCGGCCCCGATCCGGCTGGACGGCTCCGAGCGCGAATGGACCGGGACGGGGCACCGTGTGGCGATCGGCGACCGCTTCCGCGTCGCCGCCACCGGGCACCAGTGGCTGGCGAAGCCTTTCGGCCTGGTCATCGAGCCGCGCGCCACGGTCTTCCTGCGCATCGGCGACAGCGCGATCCGCAAGCTCGTCGCCGACGACGCCGTCTACGAGGCATGGGACGCAGGCGAGGTCTTCGTCCTCACCAAGGCCCTGTCGGAGTTCGCCGACGAGCGCGGCACCCTGCTCCCGGGCAAGCGGCGCGCGCAGGGACCGGGCATCGCCCTTCGGGTGGAAAGCACCACCGCCCCGCCGAGCACCACCGGGCAGCCCGAAGGCTGGACCTATCTCTGGCGGCTCGGCGACGGGCGGATCTATACCGGCGATCCCGAGGACATCGCGGTCTCCACACACGGAGACGTCGGCATCCTGCAGCGCGAGGTCGATGTCCCGCTCACCCCCGACACCGCCCTGTCATGGTACTGGCTGATCGAGCGCCTCCCCTCGGAGCTCCCCGAGGATCTCGCCTTCACGCACGATTACCTGAGCATCGCGGTGGAGTTCGAGAACGGCCGCGATCTCTCCTACATGTGGAGCGCAGGCCTCCCCGAGGGCCATGTCTTCCGCTGCCCGCTCGACTGGTGGTGCGAGCGCGAGACGCACTGGACACTGCGAACCGGCTCCGCCGGGCTCGGACAATGGCACTCCGAGCGGCGGTCGATCGTGGCGGACTATGCCGAGGCGTTGGGGGAGCCGCTACCCGCGCGGGTCGTGCGGGTGTGGCTGATCGCCAACGCGATCTTCCAGCGCGGCCACGGCCAGGGCCGCTTTGCGCGCATCAGGATCGGCTAGAGCCGCTTGCCGATTGTCACGACGTCTTGCACCGCATAGCCGATTGCCGCGTAGAAGCCGCGCGCCTCTTCATTGTCGCCGCGCACCATCAGCTGGATCTTCGAACTGCCGGCCGCCCTCAACCAGTCCTCGGCCGCGAGCATCAACGCCCGCCCGATCCCCTGCCCGCGCTGGTCCGGCGCGGCGGCAAGGTAGTAGACCCAGCCGCGGTGGCCGTCGAAGCCGACCATCACACTTCCGCAGATCACGCCTTCGCTTGCGGCGAGGAGCAGCGTCGCGGTCGCCGTCGCGAGGGCGAGATCGAAGTCGGCGCGCGGGTCGTTCCAGGGGCGCGTCAATCCGGCAGCATCCCACAACGCGACCACGGCCTCGCGGTCTCCGGCGGTTGCCTCCCGAATTGTTATTCCCACTCGATCGTGCCCGGGGGCTTGCTGGTGTAGTCGTAGACCACGCGGTTGATGCCCTTAACCTCGTTGACGATGCGGGTCGCCACGCGGGTCAGGAAGCCCGCGTCGAAAGGGAAGACGTCCGCCGTCATCCCGTCGGTCGAGGTGACGGCGCGCAGGGCGCAGACGGAATCATAGGTGCGCCCGTCGCCCATGACCCCCACCGTCTTGACCGGCAGCAGCACGGCGAAGGCCTGCCAGATCGCGTCGTAGAGCCCGGCGGTGCGGATCTCCTCGAGGTAGATCGCGTCGGCCTTGCGCAGGATGTCGCAGCGCTCCTTGGTCACCTCGCCGGGGATGCGGATCGCGAGGCCCGGGCCGGGGAAGGGGTGGCGGCCGACGAAGGCCTGCGGAAGGCCCAGCTCGCGGCCGAGCTCGCGCACCTCGTCCTTGAACAGCTCGCGCAAGGGCTCGACCAGCGCCATGTTCATGCGCTCGGGCAGGCCGCCGACATTGTGGTGGCTCTTGATCGTGACGCTCGGCCCGCCGGTGAAGGAGACGCTCTCGATCACGTCGGGGTAGAGCGTGCCCTGCGCGAGGAAATCCGCGCCGCCGATCTTGTTCGCCTCGGCCTCGAAGACGTCGATGAAGGTCTTGCCGATGAACTTGCGCTTGGCCTCGGGGTCGGTGAGCCCTGCGAGACCGCCAAGGAACAGCTCCTCCGCCTCCACGTGGACGAGCGGGATGTTGTAGTGGTCGCGGAACAGGGTCACGACCTGCTCGGCCTCGTTCATGCGCATCAGCCCGTGGTCGACGAAGACGCAGGTCAGCTGGTCGCCGATCGCCTCGTGGATCAGCACGGCGGCGACCGCGGAGTCGACTCCGCCGGAGAGGCCGCAGATCACCCGCCTGTCGCCGACCTGCTGGCGGATCTCGGCGATCTTGGTCTGGCGGAACTCGGCCATGGTCCAGTCGCCCGCGAGCCCGCAGACATGGCGCACGAAGTTGGCGATCAGCCGCGCGCCGTCGGGCGTGTGGACGACTTCGGGGTGGAACTGCGTGCCGTAGAACCTGCGGCTCTCGTCGGCGATCACCGCGAAGGGCGCGCCGTCGGAGGTGGCGACGATCTCGAAACCTGGCGCGAAGGCGGTCACCTTGTCGCCGTGGCTCATCCACACCTGATGGCGCTCGCCGACCTCCCAAAGCCCATCGAACAGCGCGCATTCGGCGGTAACGGTGAGGAAGGCGCGGCCGAACTCGCCGCCCTCGCCCGTTTCGTGCCCGGGGCGCACTTCGCCGCCGAGCTGGTGGGACATGACCTGCTGGCCGTAGCAGATGCCGAGGATCGGGACGCCCGCCTCGAACAGCATTTGCGGCGCGCGCGGGCTGCCTTCGGCGGGGACGCTGGCGGGCGAGCCGGAGAGGATGATCCCCTTGGGCTTCATCCGCCGGAACGCCGCCTCGGCCTGGGTGAAGGGCGCAATCTCCGAGTAGACGCCGGCCTCGCGCACCCGGCGCGCAATGAGCTGGGTCACCTGGGAGCCGAAATCGACGATCAGGATCGAGTCCGGCGTGGCGGATTCGATCGTGGCAGATTCGCCCGCGAGGGCATCGGAGGAGTGCGCGCTCATGGCGGCGAATTAAGGAGCGCGCCCCCGCCTGTCCAGCATCGCCGCGCGACGATACGTGTTTTTGCGGTGCAGCAGCGAGCGCCTCGAGCAGAATCAACAGGTTCCGAGTCTTGGATTATCTTTTGGTTGCAATCATTGGAACCGATCCGGCGCATTTCGCATTTGCACAAGGCTCTTGTGCGGTGCACCAGAGTTTCAAACAGCAACCGAATGCCGGCCAGCGGCATCGACCGTCCCGAAACCTCTCTCAATTTCGGAGTAGTCTCATGCGTTACATTCTTCCCCTGCTTGCGCTCGCCACCGCCGCCATCCCTGCCATTGCCGCGCCGACCGGTGACGAGACGGTCACGGTGCGGATTGCCTATGGCGACGTCGACGTGACCACCGCCGAAGGTCGCGCGGTGCTCGAAGCCCGCATCGAGTCTCGCCTGCGCACGGCCTGCACCCTCGAGGCTGCGGCACGCTACACCCACTCCCGCGCCGCGATCGATGACAAGTGCCTCGCCGATGCGCGCACCGCGGCCCTTGCCGAGGTGGAGCGGGTCGCGGCGCTCGAGCAGCGCAGCGGTCGCACCGTCGCCGCCAACTGAGGCGCAACCGCGCCGAAATCAGGACGGCCGCCGGAGCGATCCGGCGGCCGTTCCGTTTGCAAGTCAGGCGAAGGGGAGATTGCAGTCGACGCAACCTACCTTGGCGTTTTCGCATTTGAAGTGCCGGCGCTGCGATACCACTTGACCCGCAAGCGATGCCTCCGCCGGGCTCCTCTCCACCCGGCGGTCCGCAAGGACGCATCGCTCGGCGACATGGCCGAAAACGGCCGACGCCCGCCTGCTACGTGAGGTTGAGCCAGCACCCCCCTCGTCTGGCCACCGACCGTCAATGCCCCGCGCAACGCCGGGCATGCAGCGAAAGAGACGCGGCCACCACTCTCCCCCCCCTGAACAGGTGGCCGCGTCTCGAGCCGCTCTCGCACACCGTCAGCTTCAAGGTTGTCCTCGGCGATTGCATTTATCGATTACGGAGATGACTTATTTTCCATCTTCGTGGCGATTGAAAATTGCGCCGTGTTGTTTATATGCTGCTCTGGCCGGGGCGGTTACCTCTCTCCCCCCTCAGCTGATCGCCCCGGCCCCCCGAACCACAACAAAACAGGGAAACTCGAAATGCGTATGATCAGCGAAAAGGCGATCGCCTTCCTGCTCGCCGTCGTCATCAGCGGCACCGCGTTCAACACCTTCATCGTGTAAACGCATCGGCGGAGCGACAGCCCCGTGCGGCCCGGTTCCCCGTCTGGGGTGCCGGGCCGAACCATGTCATGGGCGGCGTTCTTCCGCTTCGGCGCGGCGCAGGGCTTCCTCGCGGAGTTCGCTTTTGAGCAGCTTGCCGATGTGGCTCCTCGGCATTTCGTCGATGGCGTGGAGCGCCGCGAGCCGCTGAGTCTTGCCCAGCCGCGCATTAACGCTGGCGAGGATCGCATCGCAATCGGCCGCGCCCTCCCTCAGCGCCACGAAGCCGACCGGCGTCTCCCCCCAAGCGCGCGAGGGCACGCCCACGACCGCCGCCTCCACGACACCCGGCTCCTTCAGCAGCTCGGCCTCGAGGTCGCTCGGATAGATGTTGAATCCGCCCGAGATGATCATGTCCTTGGCGCGGCCCACGAGTTCGACGAAGCCCTCCGCATCCACGCGCCCGATGTCGCCCATCCGCATCCACACCTCGCCCGTCGCGGGGTCGGTCCACTGCGCCTCCGCGGTCTTGTCGGGGCGGTTCTTGTAGCCGCTCATCATCGTGAGGCTGCGCCCGACGAGGTTGCCCGGCGTGCCGGGCGGCACCTCGCGGTCCTCGTCGTCGAGGACCTTGAGCTCGCTTCCGGGGGCAGGACGCCCCACCGTGTGCAGCTTGTCGGGGAACTCGTGCGCCGCGAGCAGGCACACGACGCCGCCCTCGGTCATCGAGTAGATTTCGATGAGCCCCCCCGGCATCCGCTTCAGGACGTCGCGCTTGAGCTCGGGCGAGAAGGGGGCGGAGGTGCAGTATTTCAGGCGCAGCGACGTCAGATCGTAGGAATCGAACTCGGGGAAATCCATCAGCCGCTGGTACTGCACCGGCACCAGCATGGTGATCGTGGTGCGGTCGGATTGCGCGTGCTCAAGCCACCTGCCGCAGTCGAACTTGCCCATCACCCGCACGCACCCCCCGGCGAGCAGCACGGGGAGGAAGGCGACCATCGTGGTGTTGGAATAGAGCGGCGTCGAGGCGAGCGAGCGGACCTCCAACCCTGCCCCCAGATAGGACAGCGCGGTCGCCGCGAACTGGCGCCAGCGCATCTGGTGCGAGTGCACGATTCCCTTGGGAATACCGGTGGTTCCCGAGGAGTAGATGATGTTGAACGGGTCCCCCGGCGCGGGCGCGAAATCGGGCGCGCGGGCGCCGGGAGGGGCCATCCACTGGTCGATGCTCTCGAGCGGCACGCGGATTAGGTCGGCCATGAAGTCCTGCCCCAGCTCGGCGGCCTTGGCGGCGTCGATGAACAGGTGGATCGCGCCCGAATCCCGTGCCATTCCAGCAAGTTGCTCTGGCGAAGCGCTGGTCGTTAGCGGTGCCGCGACCCCTCCGGCGCGGACGGCGGCGAGGAAGACGAGGGCATATTCGACGCTGGGAGTCCCGAGGATCGCGACCGATTGCCCCTGTTGGAGCCCGGTCTCCACCAGCCGCGCCGCCAGCCGCTCCACCAGGCCCACCAGCTCGGCCCAGTAAACCTCGCGTTTCTCGTCCCTTAGCGCAAGATCGTCGCCCCTGATCCGCGACCATTCCATGAGGATTTCGGGGAAGCTGCCGAAGGGTTCGGCGAGGCGTTGCATCATCGTGTCATGGCTCATGACCCCTGCATAATGGGCCAAAAGGTCCGCGCAAAGCCGTTGCGAAGCCCCTCTCACAAGTGCCAAGAGGGGGTCAAAGAGGCTCTGAGGGGGCCTGGAGGGGGTCTGGATGGGGGCAAGATCGATGAGGATGAGCGGCTTGGCCCGGATCGCGGCACTCGCACTGGCGACAGCCTCCGCGACCGTCGCGGCCACCGCGGACGACGAGACGGAGGACCTCGGCCCGCAGCCCATGCAGGTCACGGTGGTCCTCGCCCACCCGGACGACGAACTGCCGATGGCGCCGGCGCTCGCCGCGCTGGCGCGGCAGGGGGCGCGGGTGCAGATCGCCTATGCGACGCAGGGCGATGCCGGGCCGGGCGTGTCGGGCCTCGCGCCGGGCAAGGCGCTGGGCGAGGCCCGGCTCAAGGAGGCGTTCTGCGCGGCCGAGGCGCTCGGCGCGGCCTCGGTCGCCAGCCTCGACCGCGGCGACGGCAAGATCGGGCTCGACGCCCACCGCGAAGGCAGCGCGGCCGGCAAGTTGCTCGTCGATCTCGGCGCGTGGCTGGGCGAGCCGGATATGATCCTCACCTGGGGGCCGGACGGGGGCTATGGCCACGCCGATCACCGCATGGTGAGCGCGCTCGTCACCCAGATCGTCCAGGCCCGGCCTGCCGGCGCCCGCCCGCGCCTGCTCTATGTCGGCATACCGGCCGGGTCGCTTCCCTCCATTCCCGAGATGGCCGGCTGGGCGACCACGGACCCCGCCCTCCTTACCGAGGGCATCGCCTACACGCCGGCCGATCTCGAGGCCGCCAAGGCCGCCGCGCAGTGCCACGTCACGCAGTTCGACGCGGCGACCCGCGCCGGGATGATGCCGCTGTTCGACGCCACGATCTGGCGCGGCAAGGTGCATTTCCGCCCGGCCTTCTGAACCCCCGCCCGGGCCACTCGTCGGACGGCCCGGAACACTCGTGGAAAAGCGCCGCCCCGGGGCCTCCCGCAGTTGGGTTTCCGCGCCCGAACGCCTATATGATGGGCCATGAACGACACCACCTCGCAAGAGCCCGGCGCCGCGCCGGAAAAGCGCCAGAACACCAACGAATACGGCGCAGAATCCATCAAGGTTTTGAAGGGCCTGGACGCCGTCCGCAAGCGCCCCGGCATGTATATCGGCGACACCGACGATGGCTCGGGCCTGCACCACATGGTTTTCGAGGTCTCGGACAACGCCATCGACGAGGCGCTCGCGGGGCATTGCGACCTCGTTCTCATCGAGCTGAACCCCGACGGCAGCGTTTCGGTCGAGGACAACGGGCGCGGCATCCCCACCGGCATGCACCCCGAGGAGGGCGTCTCGGCGGCCGAGGTCATCATGACCCAGCTTCACGCCGGGGGCAAGTTCGAGAACACCTCGGACGACAACGCCTACAAGGTCTCCGGCGGCCTCCACGGCGTGGGCGTCTCGGTGGTGAACGCGCTGTCGGAGTGGCTGGAGCTCACCATCTGGCGCGACGGGCTCGAACACTGGATGCGCTTCGAGCACGGCGATGCCGTCGCCCCGCTGGAGGTGAAAGGCCCGGCCCCAAAGTCCGACCGCAACGCCGACCCGAACGGCTTCAAGAAGGGCACCCGCGTCACCTTCAAGGCGAGCCACGAGACCTTCAAGAACGTCACCGAGTTCGATTTCGAGAAGCTCGAGCACCGCTACCGCGAGCTCGCCTTCCTCAACTCGGGCGTGCGTATCATGCTGCGCGACCTCAGGCACGAGGAGGTGCTGGAGCACGACCTCTACTACGAGGGCGGGATCGCGGCCTTCGTGAAGTATCTCGACCGCAACAAGCAGCCGCTGATCCCCTCGCCGATCGCGGTCTCGGCGGAGAAGGACGGCATCGGGATCGACGTCGCCCTGGAGTGGAACGACTCCTACTACGAGAACGTCCTCGCCTTCACCAACAACATCCCCCAGCGCGACGGGGGCACGCACCTGTCCGCCTTCCGCACCGCGCTGACCCGCACGCTCAACAACTATGCCGAGCGCTCGGGGATGCTGAAGAAGGAGAAGGTCAGCCTTGCCGGCGAGGACATGCGCGAGGGCCTGACCGCCATCGTTAGCGTCAAGCTGCCGGACCCCAAGTTCTCCAGCCAGACCAAGGACAAGCTGGTCTCCTCCGAGGTGCGCTCGCCGCTTGAGACCCTGATGGGCGAGAAGATGACCGAGTGGCTCGAGGAGAACCCGAACGAGGCGCGCGCGATCATCCAGAAGATCATCGACGCCGCCGCCGCGCGCGAGGCTGCAAGGCGGGCGCGCGAGATGAGCCGCAAGGGGGCGATGAGCGTCGCGAGCCTGCCGGGCAAGCTCGCCGACTGCCAGGAGCGTGACCCCGCCAAGTCCGAACTCTTCCTCGTCGAAGGGGACTCTGCAGGCGGCTCGGCCAAGCAGGGGCGCGACCGCAAGACGCAGGCGATCCTGCCCTTGAAGGGCAAGATCCTCAACGTCGAGCGCGCGCGCTTCGACCGGATCATCTCGTCAAAGGAGGTCGGCACGCTGATCCAGGCGATGGGCACCGGCATCCGCGACGAGTTCACGCTCGACAAGCTGCGCTACCACAAGATCGTCATCATGACCGACGCGGACGTGGACGGCGCGCATATCCGCACGCTGCTGCTCACCTTCTTCCACCGGCAGATGCCCGAGATCATCAAGGCCGGGCACCTGTTCATCGCCCAGCCGCCGCTGTTCAAGGTCGCCAAGGGCCGCTCGGAGCAATACCTCAAGGACCAGGCGGCGCTCGACCGCTATCTGGTCGACGCGGGCCTGCAGGGCCGGGTGCTCGAGACCGCCGAGGGGCCGCGCTGGGGCGAGGACCTGCGGGCGCTGGTCGACGGGGCGCTGCGTTTGAAGAACCTCCTCGCCTTCGTGCCGCGCCGCTACGACAGCGGGATCGTCGAGCAGATGGCGCTGGCGGGCGCGCTGGAGCCGGGCCTTGCGGGCGAGGCGCTCGCGGCCGCGCTCGCCAAGGCCGCCGAACGCCTCGGCGCGGGCGACCGCGAGGCGCGCTGGTCGGCCTCGCAGCGCGAGGACGGGACGGTGGTGTTCGAACGCCTGTGGCGCGGGGTCACCGACGTCCACGAGATCGACGCGCGCTTCCTCTCCTCGACCGAGGCGCACAAGCTCCACGGCCTCGCCGCCGCGCAGGCCGAGGCCTATGCGACGCCGGTCAGCCTCGTGCGCGCGGGCGACGTGCCCGAGGAGCCGGAGCCCGAGGCCGCCCCCGCCGACGCCGATCCGCTCGCCGGAGAGGCCGAGGAGGCCGCGCCCCCGCCGGCGATGGCCGCGCAGGGGGCGATCAGCCGCCCGACCCAGCTGCTCGAGGCGATCTTCGCCGCCGGCCGCAAGGGGCTCTCGATCCAGCGCTACAAGGGCCTCGGCGAAATGAACGCGGAACAGCTCTGGGAGACGACGCTCGACCCCGAGAACCGCGCGCTGCTGCAGGTCAAGGTGGAGGATGCCGACGTGACCGACGAGATCTTCACGCGCCTGATGGGCGACATCGTCGAGCCGCGGCGGGAATTCATTCAGGATAACGCGCTTAACGTCGCCAATCTCGACGTCTGACCACGAAGGACCGCCCAGAGATCCCGATGGCCCACCTGCCCCACCGCACCGAGGAGCTGCAGCAGGCGAGCTTCCTGATCATCCTTGCCGTCGTCAGCCTGCTGATGCTGGTGATCGTCTGGCCCTTCTTCCAGCCGCTGCTGTGGGCGGCGCTGGCGGCGATCATGTTCCAGCCGCTCTACCGCCGGATGCTCCGCCAGGTGCGCGGGCGGCGCAATCCGGCGGCGGGGCTGTCGCTGCTGGTGATCTTCTTCGCCGTCATGGTCCCCGCGGCCTACATTGGGACCCTGGTGGTGGAGCAGGCGATCGTGCTGGTGACCACGCTTCAGCAGCAGCCGATCGACCTCGCGGCGATCTTCGATGCGGTCTACACCAGCCTCCCGGCCTTCGCCCGCGAGGCGCTCGACCGCAGCGGCTGGGCCGACATGGGAACGGTGCAGCAGCGCCTCCAGCAACTGCTGACCGAGAGCGCCGGGCTGATCGCGACCCACGCGGTCTCGATCGGCAGCGGGGCGCTCTCCTTCTTCCTGTCCTTCGGCGTCGCGCTCTACGTGATGTTCTTCCTGCTGCGCGACGGGGAGCGGATCGGCCGCACCGTGCTGTGCGCCATGCCCGTCGAGCGGAGCATCGCCGACCGGCTGGCCGAGCGCTTCCTCGGCATCGTGCGCGCGACGATCAAGGGCACGGGCGTGGTCGCGATCGTGCAGGGCGCGCTCGGCTGGATCACCCTCACCATCGTCGGCGTTCCCTCGGCGCTTCTGCTGGGCGTCGTGATGGCGATCTTCTCGCTGATCCCGGTGATCGGCACCGTGGTGGTCTGGGGCCCCGTGGGCCTGTGGCTGCTGTTCTCCGGATCGGTGTGGCAGGGCCTGTTCGTGCTGGTGACGGGCGCGGTGGTGATCTCCTCTGTCGACAACGTGCTGCGCCCGATCCTGGTGGGCCGCGACACCGGCATCCCGGACTGGATCATCCTCATCACCACGCTGGGCGGGATCACCTTCGTCGGCTTTTCCGGGATCGTCCTCGGCCCGCTGGTCGCTGGGCTGTTCCTCGCCAGCTGGTCGATCCTGCGCGAACAGCGCGAGGCCGACGAGGTGCTGCTCCGGGATGAGACCATCCGGGTCGATGCCGAGGGCCACACGCCCGAGAAGGTCGAGGTCGTCTGACCGCGATGCAAGCGCTCGTCACCCCCGGCTCGCAGGGCGAGGCGATCGGCCGGCTGGTCGTCGCGGGCCTCGTGGTGACGATGCTCCCCGCCCTGCCTTTCGGCGCCTATCTCATCTACCCCTTCGCGATCCTCACCACCTGGTTCCACGAGATGGGCCACGGCCTCACCGCCCTCGCGCTCGGCCAGCAGTTCGATCAGCTGCTGATCTTCCCCAACGGCTCGGGCGTCGCCGCCAGCCGGATCGAGGCGAATGCCTCGCACTTCGTCCACGCGGGCATAGCGGCGGGCGGACCGCTGGCGCCGAGCGCGATCGGTGCGCTGCTGATCGTCGCGAGCGCGCATCCGCGGGCCTGGCGGCCGGTGCTGTGGCTCGCCTCGGCGGCGATCCTCGCCAGCGTGATCGTCTGGGTGCGCTCGGCGACGGGCTGGTGGGCGCTGCCGCTGGTCGCCGCGATCCTCGGCCTCATCGCCTGGCGCGGCTCGCCCGCGTGGCAGCGCTTCTCGCTCCAGTTCCTTGGCGTGCTCGGGGCGATGAGCATGCTGCGCGACTGGGGCTACCTCTTCACCGAGGAGGTGGTGCTCGGCGGGCGGGCGATGCTCTCCGACACAGGGGCGATGGCCGCGGCGCTCGGTCTGCCGCACTGGGTCTGGGCGGCGGTTATCGTCCTGATTTCGGCAACGATGGTCGGCGCGGCGCTCAAATATGCGCTGGCCGAGAAGCGCCTGCGGCCTCCGCCCCGCAAGCTCCCGCCCAACGTGCTGCAGTTCCGGCGCGATCCTCCGCGCCGCTGACGCTTGTGGCAGTCCCGCGCCGTGGCCGCGCGCGGTAGTCTTGCGCCCATGGACACTGCCGAACTCGCCGACCGGCTGGCGATCGCCGAGACGCTGGCGCTCTACTGCCGCGGGATCGACCGCTGCGATCCCGAGCAGCTCGCCACGGCCTTCACCCCCGACGCCCGGATCGATTACGGCGACGGCGCGCGGCCCGTCGCGGAGGTGATCCCGGGGCTGATCGCGGCGCTGGGCGCGATGCGGCTGACCCAGCACAACATTGCGAACACCGTGATCCGGATCGACGGGGAAGGCGCGAAGGCGGAGACCCATTGTGTCGCGCTCCACATCATTCCCTCGCCCGAGGGGGAGGTCGAATTGGTGGTCGGCGGACGCTATCTCGACCGCCTCGCGAAACGCGCGGGCCGCTGGCGGATCGCCGAGCGGCTCTACGTCATGGACTGGAACCGCACCGCCCCGGCGACGATGACGCTCGAGGGCGAGCTGCTCGATGGCCTGAGGCGGCGGGGTGCGCGCGGGAGCGAGGACCCGGCGACCGCGTGGTGGGCCGAGGGCTAAGCCCTCAGGACGCCACCTTCAGCGTGTTCACCCCCGAGGCATCGGCCCCGGCCTCGCCCGACAGGCCGATGAACATCGTGTCGACGATCCGCGCCAGCTTCTGCTCGGTGAGCTTGTCGCCGATGTAGATGATCGCATCGGGCAGGGTGTAGTTCGAGACCATCTGATTGATGAGCGAGAGCGCCTCGTCGATCTCCAGCCCGGCGAAGAAACCCTCGGCCTGTGCCTCGGCGATCAGCTCGCACAGGTAGTGGTCGGCGAGGTCTACATAGGAGCGCACCCGCTCGAGATTGGCGGCGCCCATCTCGCAGATGGTGGTAAAATAGGCCGGGTCCTCGCGGAAGCGCTCCTTGGAGATCACGAAGCGGCGGCGGAAGAACTCGAACATCTTGCGCTGCGGCGGGAGGTTGCTCGACAGCACCTCCTCCATCGCGGCCATGTGGGGGGCGAGCCACGACTGCGCGACGGCATCGAAGAGGTCGTCGTAGTCGGCGAAAAGCGCCTCGAAGCGTGCGCGGGTGAGGCCACTTTCGGCCATCGCCATCGTCCAGGGAATCTCGGAGCCGCGCTCCTTGACCAGATCGAGCACGTGGCGCGCGACGCGCTCGCGTTCGGCCTTCCGGGCGGTCTCGTTCAATGGCATGTCGCTCGCGCCTCCTCGTGCGGGCGGCACCATAGGCCAGCTTCGCAAGCGCATAAAGGGTCGCTCGTCGATTTTTGTGCGGCGCAGCAAGGGGAAGGTCATGGCCGCAGGACGGCCCGCGCGCGGATCAGTTCCGGGGCGGAAGCGGGAAAAAGGCCGAGGTGCGGCGCCGGTAATCGGCGTAAAGGTCGCCCCTGGACTTCTCCAGGTTCTTTTCGAGCAGCGTCACGCCGGACCAGCGGGTGAGCGTGAAGCTGAGGAACAGCGGCCCGATGATGGTCGCCGCCGCATAGCCCCACCCGGCCGCCGCGCAGGCAAGCCAGATCCCCCACCAGGCTGCGAAATCGCCGAAGTAGTTGGGGTGCCGGGTGTAGCGCCACAGGCCGGTGTCGAGCACCTTGCCGCGGTTCGCCGGATCGGTCTTGAAGCGCGCGAGCTGCCAGTCGCCGACCCATTCGAAGAACACGCCGACGCACCACACCGCGAAGCCCGCCCAGGCGAGCGGCGGGATCGGCGCCGGGGCCGGGCTCGCGAGAATGCCGACCTGTGCCGGGCTCGAGACCATGAACAGCAGCACCGCCTGCATCAGCCACACCCGGGTCAGCGCGGCGCGGGCGAAGCGCCCCGCCTCGCGGTCCTTCCTGAGGATCGCGGCATAGCGCTTGTCCTCGCCCTCGCGCCGCCAGCGGCGCAGCAGATAGATGCCGAGGCGAAAGCCCCAGGTGGCGGTCATCGCCATGATGAGCGTCGCCAGCGCGCCCGGCCCGCCCGGCACGTGCAGCCAGCTCGCGACCGCGAGGATGCCCATGCCCGCGCCCCAGAAGGCGTCGATGAAGCTCACGTCGTCAATCCTGACGCTGATCGCCCATTGGATCAGCACCAGCACCAGCAGGATCGCGGCATTCACCGCGAGAAGTTCAAACATCGTTCCTGCCGGCGATGATGTCCCGCGCCTGCTGCTCAAGCACCTTGAAGCGCTCGTAGTCGGGGAGCTTCGAGCGGAACCACTCGGCGATTTTCAGCAGGTCCTCGCCGTAGTTGCCGGTGGGGACCATCGGCGGGCCGAAGCTGATGACGAGATTGGCGTTATCGGCGAAGGCCGGGACGATCGGCACGCCCGCGGCGCGCGCGATATGGTAGAAGCCCGACTTCCACTTGCCGTCGCTCTTGCGCGTCCCCTCGCAGGCGATCACCAGGGCGAGGTCCTCGCGGCGGGCGAATTCATCGGCGACCTGCTCGGTGGCATTAAGGCGGCTGCGGCGGTCGACCGGGATGCCGCCCATGTCGAGCATGAAGTTCCGCATCGGCCACTGGAACAGCGTGTGCTTGCCCATGAAGTTGGGCCTGATGCCCTCCTCGTGGGTGGCGCCGGTGAAGAACACGAAGTCCCAGTTCGAGGTGTGCGGCGCACCGGCGATCACGCACTTGCGGATGTTGCGGGGGAAGGTGCCCTCGATCTTCCAGCCCTTGAGCCACCAGATCGCGAGGATGATCCGCCGCACGAGGCGCGAGAGCAAGGTCGGCGCACGCGCGGGCGCGGGCGTGATGGTCTGGTGAAGCAACTTTCTCTCCCCGGGCCGGCACCGTGACGCGCGCCCTTTTGGCCTAACCTAGATTAGTTACGCAAGCTTGGCGAGAACGATGCAGCGACTAGAGGCGAACGGGTTGCCAGCGCAGTTGAGGGGTCGGCTCGCGCGTGGCGAGGTAGTGCAGCATCGCCGTCGCCACGGCCTCGCGGTCGATCTCCCCCGTCGCGCGGAAGTGCCGGTCCGGCCCGCCGTCGCGATATTCGAGGACGAAGCCGTGCGGTATCCTGGCGGCCTGCATATAGGTCTCCTCGGCAAAGGCGAGGATCATCGCGTCGTCGCCGTCGAGGCCGTCGACCGCTTCGATCAGATTGGCCGCAGAAGGCGCCTCCTGCCTGCGCGCGCCGACGATCTCGAGGGTCGCGCCGGGCACGGGAGCCTCGCTCGCGCTCACATGCGCGATCGCCCTCGCCGCGCGCGCCGACCGTGGGCGTCGCTCCGGCTCCGGCCCGAGCCTGCGCTCCACGAAACGGACCAGGTCGTCCGCCTCGTTACGACTGATGTGCGCGCCCCACAAGGCGAGCGGCACGAGCAGGCCGAGCAGGGCGAGCACGAAGAGAGCCTCGGGATCCACCGCCCGTCCGTTCAGCACCGAGACCGCCGCCGAACCCGCAAGCGCGACCGTGAGAAAGACGATCCACAGGGTCCCGTTGAGGTCGGAACCGGCGCGGCCGGTGACGATCGTCCCGCGAGCGCCCGGCCTGATCAGCCCCAGCAGCATGGGGCCGTATTGAGTCCAGGCACTTTGCCAGATGCACAGGACCGGCCCCACGATCCACCCGCGCGCTCCGGTCTGCAGGTCGAGCCACCCCGTGAAACCGGAGCGCAGCTTGGCCTTCACCGCCGCAGGCATGTCGTCGGACCGGATCTCGAAGGAGTATCCGAACGGCTGGAAGGGCACGGGCTACATCCGGAACACGCCGAAGGCGGGGCGCTCGGCAATCGGCGCCTCGAGGCAGGCGGCGAAGGCGAGGCCGAGGACGTCGCGAGTCTGCACCGGGTCCACGACCCCGTCGTCCCACAGGCGGGCGGTGGCGTAGTAGGGGTTGCCCTCGTCCTCGTATTTCTGCCGGATCGGGACCTTGAAGGCCTCGGCCTGCTCGGGGGTCCAGGAATCCGCGTCGCGGTGGACCGTGGCGAGCACCGAGGCCGCCTGCTCCCCGCCCATCACCGAGATGCGCGCATTGGGCCAGGTGAACAGGAAGCGCGGGGAATAGGCGCGCCCGCACATCCCGTAGTTGCCCGCCCCGAAGCTGCCGCCGATCACCACGGTGACCTTGGGGACGGTCGCGGTCGCGACGGCGGTGACGAGCTTCGCGCCGTGCTTGGCGATCCCTTCCGCCTCGTATTTCCCGCCGACCATGAAGCCCGAGATGTTCTGGAGGAACAGCAGCGGGATGCGGCGCTGGCAGGCAAGCTCGATGAAATGCGCGCCCTTCTGCGCGCTCTCGGAGAACAGCACCCCGTTGTTGGCGAGGATCGCGACGGGCATCCCCCAGATATGCGCGAAGCCGCAGACGAGGGTGCTGCCGTATTGCGCCTTGAACTCGTGGAACTCGGATGCGTCGACGAGGCGCGCGATCACTTCCTTCACGTCATAGGGCGCGCGCACGTCCTCGGGGATGAGGGCGTAGAGGTCCTCGGCGTCGAACTTCGGAGCGCGCGGGTCCTTGAGCGTCACGTCCTTCGCCGCGCCGGTGTTGGCGCCGAGGTGGCTGACGATGTCGCGCACGATGGTGAGCGCGTGCTCGTCGTTCTCGGCGAGGTGGTCGACCACGCCGGACTTCTTCGCGTGCAGATCGCCGCCACCGAGGTCCTCGGCGCTGATCTCCTCGCCCGTCGCCGCCTTCACCAGCGGAGGGCCGGCGAGGAAGATCGTGCCCTGGTTGCGCACGATCACCGTCTCGTCGGACATGGCGGGGACGTATGCGCCGCCCGCGGTGCAGGACCCCATGACGCAGGCGATCTGGGGAATGCCCAGCGCGGACATGTTGGCCTGATTGAAGAAGATCCGCCCGAAGTGGTCGCGGTCCGGAAAGACCTCGGCCTGGTGCGGCAGGTTCGCGCCCCCGGAGTCCACCAGATAGATGCACGGCAGACGGTTCTCCTGCGCGATCTCCTGCGCCCTCAGGTGCTTCTTGACCGTCATCGGGTAGTAGGTGCCGCCCTTCACGGTGGCATCGTTGCACACGATCATGCACTGGCGGCCCGAGACGCGGCCCACCCCGCAGATGATCGAGGCGCCGTTCACGTCGCCCTCGTACATCCCGTTCGCAGCCAGCTGGCCGATCTCGAGGAAGGGCGAGCCGGGATCGAGCAGCCGCTCCACCCGCTCGCGCGGCAGCAGCTTGCCGCGCGAGACGTGCCGCTCGCGGTGCTTCTCCGGCCCGCCAAGCGCGGCCACGGCGACGCGGGCGCGGAGTTCCTGCGCGAGGGCGTGGTTGTGCGCGAAGCGGGCCCTGGCCTCGGGGCTCTCGCGGTCGAGCTTGGTGGTGAGGACGGGTGCGGTCATTTGCGAGCCACTTCGAAGAGCGACCAGACAAGGCCCGCGAGCGCGGTCGCGAAGGCCATGCCGATCAGGATGGTGAGGAAGCCGAGGTCGATGTTCCCTGGGTTCGCGCCCGCGGGATCATAAACCTTGCCGAAGAAGGAATTGAACAGCATGCCGAGGCACGCCGCCCAGCCGGCGACGAAGACATGGCTGCGCAGCGGCGTCGGCCGCGCCATCAGGATCGCGCCCGCGAGCAGCAGCCCGCCGGTCCAGTAGTCGTCGAACCAGAAGGGCCACGGCCGCCCCGTGCCCCAGGTGCGGATGCCCTCGCCGATCATCAGCGAGAGCGCCAGCCCGCCCCCGAGGACGCGCAGGACGGCGAGCGGACGACCGGGGCGGATCATGCGGCCGCTCCGGTCGCGGGGCATCTGGCCATGAACACTCGGCGTCGGGCTCCCTCTGAGGATGGCAGCACGCGAAGTTCCTGCGCGAAAGCGTCGTTTTGCGCGAAGCGGGCCTTGGCCTCCGGGCTCTCGCGGTCGAGCTTGGTGGTGAGGGTGGCGGCGGTCACAAGTAGGATCCGATCAAAACAAGGCTGCCGACAGCCAGTCCGAAATACGCGCCGGACGACTTTCCGCGAGAACGAATAGCATCCGCGATAGCGATGACGAGCCAGAGTACGCCTAAGGTCGCTTCGGCCCAGATCGGCACTCCGGGAACCAGGATCAGGATTGCTGTTCCGAAGAAAAATGCAAACATCGTGATCACTAGCGCGGAGAACCCTGCATCGGTGAGCGTAGACGCGCCTGCTTCCCTATTGGCGGCGTTATTGCGCATTGATTGCGCAATGCCGCCGTTCAGGAAGTAGTGAATGGCGGCAAGCAGGATCAAGCCGCTGGCCGCATAATGGGCCATCACCCCGCGGCCCCGATCAGCTCGCGCCCGATCAGCATCCGGCGGATCTCGTTCGTCCCCGCGCCGATGTCGAGGAGCTTGGCGTCGCGCATGTAGCGCTCGACCGGCCAGTCGGTGGTGTAGCCCGCGCCGCCCAGAGCCTGCACGCTCTCGGCGGCGACCTTGAAGGCGTTTTCCGACGCCAGCAGGATCACCCCCGCCGCGTCGAAGCGGGTCGTCTGCCCCGCGTCGCACGCCTTCGCCACCGCATAGGTGTAGGCGCGGGCCGATTGCAGGGCGACATACATGTCGGCGACCTTGGCCTGCATCAGCTGGAAGCTGCCGATGGGCTTCCCGAACTGCTTGCGCTCGCGCAGGTAGGGGATCACCGTGTCGAGGCACGCCTGCATGATGCCGAGCTGCAGCCCCGCAAGCACCACGCGCTCGTAGTCGAGCCCGCTCATCAGCACGCCGACGCCGCCGTTGACCGGGCCCATCACCCGCTCCTCAGGGATGAAGCAGTCGTTGAACACCAGCTCGGCGGTGGGCGAGCCCTTCATGCCGACCTTGCTGATCTTCTGGCCGATCGAAAAACCCTCGTCGCCCTTCTCGATCAGGAAGGCGGTAATGCCGCGGCTGCCTGCGTGCCCGTCGGTCTTGGCGTAGACCACCAGCGTGTCGGCCTCGGGGGCGTTGGTGATCCAGAACTTGGTGCCGTTGAGGACGTATCCGCCCTGCACCGCATCGGCCTTCAGCTTCATCGAGACCACGTCGCTGCCCGCGCCCGCTTCCGACATGGCGAGGCTGCCGACGTGCTCGCCACTGATCAGCCTGGGCAGATACTTCGCCTTCTGCTCGTCGTTCCCCCAGCGGCGGATCTGGTTGAGGCAGAGGTTCGAATGGGCGCCATAGGAGAGCCCGACGCTGGCGCTGGCCCGCGAGACCTCCTCGACCGCGATCACGTGTTCGAGATAGCCTAGCCCGAGCCCGCCCCATTCCTCCTCGACGGTGATGCCGTGGAGGCCGAGTTCGCCCATCGGCTGCCAAAGCTCGCGCGGAAAGCGGTCCTCGCGGTCGGTGCGCTCGGCGAGCGGGGCGATCTGCTCGTCGGCGAAGCGCGCGGCGCTGTCGCGGATAATCTCGGCCGCCTCGCCGAGCTGGAAGTCGAAATCGGGGGTGGCGCGCATGAATCGTTCCTCGCCGGGCAATGATTGTTCTGGCGGTCCGCATAGCAAGCCGGGGCGCAAAGGCCAATCGCGCAACGCTGGCGCGGCGGGCCGAACCTCGTTAATCCTCCAAGCTGCATGACCACGCCAGCGCCCCTGCTCCGCTTCGACGGGGTGATCTGCCGCTTCGGCGAGGTCACGGCGGTTGGCGGCGTGAGCTGCGACATCGCCGACGGGAGCTTCGTGGCGCTGGTCGGGGCCTCGGGTTCGGGCAAGTCGACACTCCTAAAGACCGTCAACATGCTGGTGGCGCCGAGCGAAGGCCGCGTACTCTTCGGCGGGGAGGACGTGAGCGGCCTGCCGCCCGCCCGCCTGCGCCGGCGGGTCGGCTACGTCTTCCAGTCCATCGGCCTCTTTCCGCACATGAGCGTCGCCGAGAACATCGCGATCGGGCCGCGCCTCGCGGGCGAGACACTGCCGCCGGAGCGGATCGCCGAACTGCTCGCGCTGGTCGAACTCGATGCCGCCTATGCCCGGCGGATGCCCGACGCACTTTCCGGCGGGCAGCGCCAGCGGGTCGGGGTGGCGCGCGCGCTCGCGGGCGGGCCGGAACTGCTGCTCATGGACGAGCCCTTCGGCGCGCTCGACCCCGTGACCCGCGACGCGCTGGGCCGCAAGGTGCGCGAGTTGCACGAGACGCTCGGGCTAACCACGATCATGGTGACGCACGACATGGCCGAGGCGCTGCTCCTCGCCGACCGGGTGCTGGTGATGGATGGCGGCCAGATCGTCGCCGACGCAACGCCGCGCGCGCTGCTGGCCGGCGCGGGCGGCACGGTCGCCCAGCGTCTTGCCAGCGTGCCGCGCGAGCAGGCCGAGCGGCTCGCAGCGCTCGAAGGCTTTGGGGAGACCCGCGCCTGATGGGCGGCGTCTGGGCGATCCTCCCCGGCCTCGGCGACAAGCTCGCGGCCCACGTACTGCTGTCGGCGAGCGCGATCGGCCTCGCGATCCTGATCGCCCTGCCGCTGGCGGTGTGGGCCGGGCGGTCGCCGCTGGTGGCCCGGATCGCCCTCAGCCTCGCGAGCCTCGTGCAGACCATCCCCGCGCTCGCCCTGCTGGCGCTGTTCTTTCCGCTGCTGCTGTCCCTGCGCGCGGTGTTCGGCGAGGGGCTGCCGACCCTCGGCTTCCTCCCCGCGCTGATGGCGCTGACGCTCTACGCGCTGCTGCCGATCCTGCGCAACGCCGTCACCGCGCAGGCCAATCTCGACCCCGGCGTGCTCGAGGCGGCGGACGGCGTTGGCATGAACAAATGGCAGAAGCTCGCGCTGGTCGAGGCGCCGCTCGCCGCACCCTTCGTCATGGCGGGCATCCGCACCGCGAGCGTCTGGACCATCGGCGCGGCGACGCTTGCCACCACCATCGGCCAGCCGAGCCTCGGCGACCCGATCTTCGCCGGCCTCCAGACCCAGAACTGGGCGCTGGTGCTCGCGGGGTGCCTCGCGAGCGCGGGGCTGGCGCTGGCGGCGGACAACCTCCTGTGGGTGATCGAGGTGGGGCTCGCCCGCCGGGCGCGCTGGATGACCTTTGGCGGGATGGCGGCGGTGCTGCTCGGGATCGGCGCTGCCCTGTGGGCGCAGGGCTCAGGCCCCGACGAGCGCCGCATCGTCATCGCCGCCAAGGCCTTTTCCGAGCAGTACATCCTCGCCCAGCTGATCGGCGCGCGGCTGGAGGCGGCGGGCTACGCGGTCGAGTACCGCGACGGGCTGGGGAGCGCGGTGGTGCACTCGGCGGTGGCAACTTCCAGCGTCGACATCTCGGTCGACTACACCGGCACGATCTGGACCAATTACCTCAAGCGCACCGACAACCCGGGCCGCGAGGCGATGTACGAGACGATCCGCGAATGGGAGGCGCGCGAGAACGGCGTGAGGGTGCTCGGGCGGCTGGGCTTCGAGAATGCCTATGCCTTCGCGATGCGCGGACCCCGCGCGCAGGCGCTGGGCGTCGCCAGCCTCTCCGACCTCGCGGCGGTGGCGCCGCGCCTCACGGTGGGCGGCGACCCGGAGTTCTTCGAGCGGCCCGAGTGGATCGCGGTGCGCGATGCCTATGGCCTGCGCTTCGGGCGGACCCGCAACTTCGCGCCGACCTTCATGTACAATGCGCTGCAATCCGGCGAGGCCGACGTGATCAGCGCCTACACCTCGGACGGACGGATCGCCGCCGACCGCCTGGTGGTGCTCGCCGACCCCGAGGGCGCGCTGCCGAGCTACGACGCGCTGCTGATGCTCTCCCCCCGCATCGCCGCGGAGGAGGGCGTGGTCGCCGCGCTCCAGCCGCTGATCGGCGCGATCAGCGTCGAGGCGATGCGCGAGGCGAACTTCGCGGTGGACCGCGAGGACGCGGACAAGCTCACCCCGAAACAGGCTGCGGCGGAGTTGGCGGAGAAAGTGGGGTTGTAACTCGTGCCGGGATGGGATCGCTACGGCACCTTCTTCCACACCTGCGTCTGGCAAAGCGGCCCGAAGCAGCCCTTCACCTCGAGCGTGGCGGCGTCCTTGCGGCGCACCTCGGAGGTGTAGGTGCGGCCCGACTTGGAATCGTAGACCTGCCCGCGCCACACGCCGCCCTCGGCGGTGAGGCCAGTGAGGATCGCGGTGCCGAGCAGCTTGCGGTCGCGCTTCGCCGGATCGGCATTGTTGACGTCGCGCTGGTCGTTGCCGCCGGCGGGGGCGACCAGGAACCGCTCGATCCGCCCGCACAGCGCCTGCCCGCATTTGGCGATGCCCACCACCGCGTCCTTCTCGCCCGTTACCCACCGCCCGGTGATCGGCTCGGCCGCAAGCGCCGGCACGGCGAGGGCGAGGGCACCGGTCACCAAGGCAAGCATTGTCGTTCGCATCATCGTCATCCTCAATCGAAGCCGGCCCCGAACGGCCAGCGCCGCCCGCACAGGCCGAGCACCTTGAACAGCGTCCCCATCTCGCTCTCCTTGACCAGCCGGTCGCGCTGGCGCTGGAACTTCGCCCGCTCGTAGGGCGCACGCCGGATGAGCATTTCCATGCGGGTGTCGATCCCCATCTGGATCAGCCACTCGCCCTGGTATTGCAGCCCCATGACGTCCGCGCCGTGCTGTTCGGCGACATGCTGGAGGAGCTCAAAATCGACATGCGCGGTGAGGTCCGCCTCGCCGGGGTGGGCGAAGACATCGACCTTCTTGTGCGACTTCAGCGCCTGGAGCGTCGAGCCCGAGCGCAGCTCCATGTGGCCGTAGTCGATGATCAGCGCCGCCCCGCCCTGCTCCTTCAGGCGCCGCGCGATCTCGGCCATTAGCGCGACCGAGGCGGGGCTGGTCTCGATCAGGGTGCCCTGCGAGGCCGTGACCCAGCTCGGCGGAACGAGGTGGTCCATCCGCTCCCGGCCGGTCACGAAGGTGAAGGCGTCGCCGTCCAGCCCCACCAGCCGCGGGTACCAGCCATCGGTGGAGCGGATCAGGTGCTGCACCGGCAGGGCATCGAAGAACTCGTTGGCGACGATCAGCAGCGGCGCATCGTCGGGCAGGGTCGAGATGTCGTGGTGGTGGATGCAGTCGGGGAAGGCCTCGCGCTGGATCTTGCGCAGGCTCGCCGAGGTCTCGACGAAGTGGATCTTGGGGGTGAGGCCCTGCTGCGCCGCGGCTTTCAGCGCATCCTTGGCGAGCGTGCCGCGCCCCGGGCCCAGTTCGACGAAGTGGATGTGTTTGCGCCGGGTCATGCGCGACCACAGATCGGCGAACCAGACCCCGACCAGCTCGCCGAAGACCTGCGTGATCTCGGGGGCGGTGATGAAGTCGCCCTGCTCGCCCAGCGGATCGCGGCTCGCGTAGTAGCGCGCGTTGCTCTCGCCCATGTATTGCGAGAGCGGGATCGGGCCGGTTTCGCGGATCAGGCGCCTGAGGGTCTCGGGGACGTCGACCGTCGCGCGGGCGAGCATCTCGGCCTCGAGCCGCGCCTGCTCCGCGGCGGCGGCTTCCTCGGCTTCGCGCCGCGCCTGCTCCTCGGCAGCGAGACGGGCGGCCTCGGCAGCGGCGGCCTCCTCGGCTTCGCGGCGAGCCTTCTCCTCCGCCTCCCGGCGCGCCTTCTCCTCGGCTTCCGCCTTGGCCTTGGCTTCGGCTTCCGCCTTGGCGCGCGCTTCCGCCTCCGCCTTGGCCTTGGCCTCCGCTTCGGCCCGGGCCTTCTCCTCCGCGGCGCGGCGGGCCTTTTCCTCGGCTTCCGCCTTGGCCTTCGCCTTGGCCGCGGCCTCCGCCTCGCGGCGGGCCTTGGCTTCGGCCTCGCGCCGGGCCTTTTCCTCGGCAGCGGCCTTCGCCCGGGCTTCCGCCTCTGCCTTCGCGCGGGCGCGGGCTTCCGCTTCGGCGCGGGCCTTGGCTTCGGCTTCGGCCTTGCGGCGGGCTTCCTCCTCGGCGCGGGCGCGAGCCTCGGCCTCGGCTTTTGCCCGGGCTTCCGCTTCCGCCTTCGCGCGGGCCTCGGCTTCGGCGCGGGCGCGCGCTTCGGCTTCGGCCTGCTTGCGCGCGCGGGCCTCGGCGGCGGCCTTCTCGCGCGCCTCGCGCTCGGCCTTGGCGCGGGCCTCGGCCTCGGCCTTCTCGCGGGCGCGGGTCTCCTTGAGCAGACGGGCGCGCTCGGCGGCTTCGGCCTTAGCGCGGGCGAGTTCCTCCGCCTTGGCCTGGGCGGCGGCCTCGGCACGGGCGCGCGCTTCGGCACGGGCCTGCTCGCGCGCCTCGGCTTCCGCCCTGGCGCGCGCGGCAGCGTCGGAGCGCGACCGGGCGGCCGCCGCCTCGCGCTCGGCGGCGGCGCGGGCCTGCGCCTCGGCGAGCGCGCGCGCCGCGGCCTTGGCGGCGGCCGTCCCGGCTGGCGCGGCGTCGGCGGCCGGCGGGTCGATCAGCCGCAGCTTGCTGCGCCAGACCCGCGGACCGTCGGCGCTCAGGCCGGCGCCGTCGTCCCCGTCGCCAGCGGCTTCCTGCGCAGCGCGTAGAGCACGACAATCAATCCAGTCAGGATAAGCGGAATGGTCAGCCATTGTCCCATCGATAGCCCGGTGCGGGCCGCAAAGTCAGCCAGTTGTTGATCGGGCTCGCGGAAAAATTCGTTCACGAAGCGCGCCAGCCCCATGCCTAGCGTGAACACCCCGGCGAGCAGGCCGGGGCGGTAGCGGGCGCGGGTGAGCCAGAACAGCGCGAGCATGATGACGAGCATCGCCAGCCCCTCGAGCCCGGCCTGGTAGAGCTGGCTCGGATGGCGCGGCAGGCCGGCCGGGTCGGTCGGGAAGACCATTGCCCAGGGCACGTCGGTGACCCGGCCCCACAGCTCGGCGTTGACGAAGTTCGCAAGCCGGCCGAGCAGCATCCCCATCGGCACGCCGACCGACACGTAGTCGACCACCCGGATGAAGTTCAGCTTGTCGCGCCATGCGACCCACGCCATCGCCAGCGTCACCCCCGCAAGCCCGCCGTGGAAGCTCATCCCCCCGTCCCACAGGCGCAACAGCTTCCACGAGACGAAGCCCTCGCCCGAGAAGTCGGTGAAGGCGCTAGGGATGCCGGTCTCCCCGCCGGTGTAGAACAGCGCGTAGCCGATGCGCCCGCCGAGAATCACCCCGAGCGTGCAGTAGAAGAACAGGTCGTCGGCATGGCGCTGCGCCATCGGCGCGCCGGGGGCCTTGAGCGCCCGCGAGGTGTGCCAATAGGCGAAGATCACCCCCAGGAGGTAGGCCAGCGAGTAGAACCGCAGGGTGAAGAACCCCAGTTCGATGCCCGGCTTCAGCCCCAGGTCGGTCCACTGGATCGGATCGGCGGCGCCGCTTGCGGCAGCAAGTAGTGACAGCACGGAGCGAACCTCTTATTGACAATGACATGCCGTATCGGCGGGCCCGACACGGCCCCGGTCGCGCTGGCGCTTCTGGCACAGTGCGCGGGGCAGGGGAAGGGGCGCGGGCCAGCCCGGCGGAATGGGACAGGCACACCGGACAAGGGCAAGCGCCCTGACGGATGCCGCAACAACGAGAGAGAGGAAATCACCGCATGCCCACCCAGCTGGACAATGCGCTCGAGGCGATCATGAACGCGCTGACCGCCGAGGGACAGCCCTTTGCCACCGTGCCCTTCGAGCGTGACGGAAACACCATGCCCGCCTTTGCCGGCGCCCCCCCGACGCTCGCCCATTATTTCGCCCACTTCGCGAACCAGAACAAGGACCTGCCCTTTCTCGTCGATGGCGAGGTGCGCCTCACCTTCGGGGAGACCTATGCCGCCGCGACCTGCGTGGCCGAGGGTCTGGTGCGGACCCACGGCGTGACGAAGGGCGACCGCATCGCGCTCGCCGCGCGCAACTCGGCGAACTGGATGATCGCCTACATGGGCATCATCATGGCCGGCGGCTGCGCCACGCTGCTCAACGGCTTCTCGAGCGGCGACGAGCTCGCCTACGCCATCGACCTCGCAGAGGCGAAGCTAGTGCTCGCGGACGAGAGCCGCGCCGCGCGGCTCGAGGGGCATGACCACGGCGCGAAGGTCGTGCTGTTCTCGCACGGCAATGCGCCGTCGGAAGGCCTCGCCGCCACCTGGGCCGTTCCCGAGGGGACGAGCGCGGCGATGGCGATGCTCGGCCAGCTCGGCCCCGACGATCTCGCCACCATCCTCTACACCTCGGGCTCGACCGGCCGGTCGAAGGGCGCGTGGTCCGATCACCGCGGCGTCGTCCACGGCATCATGAGCTATGTCGCCCAGTCAGCGATGGCCAAGCTGCTGATCGAGAGCCAGGGTGAGGTCCTCTCCGACCAGCCCTGCGCGCTCGTCGCCGTGCCGCTGTTCCACGTGACGGGCGAGATCCCGCTGTTCCTCCAGAGCTTCGCCATCGCGAGGAAGCTCGTGCTCATGCCCAAGTGGGACGCGGGCCTCGCCATCCGCCTGATGGCCGAGGAGAAGGTCACCTATTTCGTCGGCGTGCCGCTGATGAGCTACGAGATCGCCAACCATCCCGACCGCGACAAGTACGACCTGTCGGCCTGCAAGAGCTTCGCCGCGGGCGGCGCGCCGCGGCCGGTGGAGCACGTCACCCGCATCAAGGAGGCCTTTCCCGAAGGTTTCCCGCTGCTCGGCTACGGCCTCACCGAGACCAACGCGGTCGGCTGCGGCAACTTCAACGAGAACTACCTCGCCAAGCCCGGCTCGACGGGGCGCCCCAGCCGGCCGATCGTCGAGCTCCGCATCCTCGACGACATGGGCAAAGAGCTGCCCCAGGGCCAGGTCGGCGAGGTGTGCATCCGCTCCACCGCCAACTTCCGCGGCTACTGGAAGAACGAGGAGGCGACCCGCGCCGCCTTCACCGACAGCGGCTTCTTTCGCACCGGCGACCTCGGCTATCTCGACGAGGACGGCTATCTGTTCATCGTCGACCGCAAGAAGGACATCATCATCCGCGGCGGCGAGAACATCTCCTGCATCGAGGTCGAGGACGCGATCTACGCGCATGACGACATCGGCGAGTGCTCGGTCTTCGGCCTGCCCGACGAGCGCTTCGGCGAGGTGCCGGCGGCGGTCTATGCCATGAAGGAAGGTCGCCCGGCGATCACGCCGGCGGAGCTGCGCGCCTTCCTGCTCGAACGCATCGCGCCCTTCAAGGTCCCGCTCGAGCACCAGATCTGGCTGACCGAAGAGGCCCTGCCCCGGCTCGGCACGCAGAAGATCGACAAGCGCTCCGTCAAGGCGCGCTACCTGCCCGAGACGGTCCCCGCGTGAGCCCGTCTTGAGCCTTCCCCGTGTCTCCTAGGCGCGTCCCCGGGCAGCGCGCGATCATCGACCGGCGAATGCTGGCCGAGGAGATCGCCGCGCTGCACGAGGCGGGCGGCGCCGGCGCGCGCGCGGCGATCGTCGCCGCGCTGCGCACCGCCCTCGACGAGGGGCGCCACGAGCTCGCCCGGCGGCTCGAGGCGACACCCTCGGCGGGGCACGAGGTCACCGCGGGCTTCTCCTTCCTGATGGACCAGCTGCTGCGGGTGATCCACGATCACGTCACTACGCATCTCTACCCCGTCCCGAACCGCACCCAGGCCGAGCGGCTCGCGATCCTCGCGGTCGGCGGCTACGGGCGGGCGGAGATGGCGCCGCATTCCGACGTCGACGTCGCCTTCCTCACCCCCACCCGGCGTGCGCCGTGGTGCGAGCAGGTGATCGAGGCGATGCTCTACCTGCTGTGGGATCTCGGCCTCAAGGTCGGCCATTCGAGCCGCACCGTCTCCGACACGATCCGCATGGCGAAGGAGGACCTGACGATCCGCACCGCCCTGCTGGAAAGCCGGCTGGTGTGGGGCGAACAGGCGCTCTACGAGGAAATGCGCAGCCGTTTCTGGAGCGACGTCGCCAAGGGCAGCGAGCGCCAGTTCCTGACCCAGAAGCTCGCCGAGCGCGACGCCCGTCACAAGCGGATGGGCGACAGCCGCTATGTCGTCGAGCCCAACATCAAGGACGGCAAGGGCGGCCTGCGCGACCTCCAGACGCTCTACTGGATCGGCAAGTACGTCCACCGCGTCGACAACGCCGCGCAGCTCGTCGACGTGGGGCTGCTCACCCACAACGAATATCGCAGCTTCCGCCGCGCCGAGGGCTTCCTGCTGGCGGCACGCTGCCACATGCACCTCATCACCGACCGCGCCGAGGACCGGCTGACCTTCGACCTCCAGCGCCAGGTGGCCGAGCGGATGCTGTTCGCCGACCGCCCGGGCAAGAGCGCGGTCGAGCGGTTCATGCAATACTACTTTCTCCAGGTGAAGCGCGTGGGCAGCCTCACCGGCGTGTTCCTCGCGCACCTCGACGAGGAGTTCGCCCGCAAGCGCCCGCGCACCGGCTTCTTCGCCGGCTGGACCCAGCGCCCGCGGATGTTCAAGGGCTACCGGGTCGAGGGCGGGCGGCTGCGCGCGCCGGGCGACGACTGGTTCCGGGCCGATCCGGTGCGGCTGATCGAGGTGTTCCAGCTCGCCGAGGCCGAGGGGCTCGAGGTTCACCCCGAAACCATGCGCCAGGCAGGGCGCGACGCGAAGCTGATCGACGGCAAGGTGCGGCGCGACAGGCGCGCCAACGCGCTGTTCCTCGACCTGCTGTCAGGCCGCAAGGACCCGGAGACCGCCCTCAGGTGGATGAACGAGGCGGGGGTGTTCGGCCGCTTCGTGCCCGATTTCGGCCGGGTCAACGCGCAGATGCAGTTCGACATGTATCACCACTACACCGTCGACGAGCACACCATCCGCGCCATCGGCCTTCTCTCGCAGATCGAGCGCGGGCTGCTCTCCGCCGATCACCCGCGTGCCACCCGGGAGTTCCCCAAGCTCGCCTCGCGCCGGGCGCTCTACGTGGCGGTGCTGCTGCACGACATCGCCAAGGGGCGCGGGGGCGACCATTCGGTGCTCGGCGCCGAGGTCGCGCACCGGCTGTGCCCGCGCTTCGGGCTCGACGAGAAGGAGACCGATCTCGTCGCCTGGCTGGTGCTCCACCACCTCCTGATGAGCCGCACCGCGCAGAAGCGCGACCTCACCGATCCCAAGACCATCGAGGATTTCGTCGCCGAGGTGCAGAGCCTCGAGCGCCTCCGGAACCTCGCGATCCTCACCGCGGTCGATATCCGCGCGGTCGGCCCCGGCACCTGGAACAGCTGGAAGGGCCAGCTCCTCGGCGAGCTGTACGATGCCGCGCAGGAGCGGCTGCGGCTCGGCTTCAAGGGCGCCGGGCGCAAGCAGCGCGTGGCGGCGAAGAAGGACGCGGCGGCGCGGCTGCTCGGTGAGCGCGACCATCTCGTCGACAGCGTCGGCGCACTGCTCGGCGATGCCTACTGGATCGCCGAGCCCGAGGACATCATCGCCAGCAACCTCGTGCAATACGACGTCGCCGTCGCCACCGAGGATCACCTCTCGATCCACTGCGAGGTCGACGAGACCCGCGGCGCCACGCGGGTGAGCGTCATCGCCGCGGACCACCCGGGCCTGTTCTACCGCATGGCGGGCGGCATCCACCTTGCCGGCGCGAACATCATCGACGCGCGCATCCACACCGCCAAAAGCGGTTTCGCGGTCGACAACTTCCTGGTGCAGGACCACAACGGCCAGCCTTTCCGCGAGGCGGCGCAGATGGCGCGCATCGAGAAGGGCATCCGCGACGCGCTGCTCGCCAAGGTGGAACTGGTGCCCAAGCTCGCCGCGCGCCCGCTCGCCCATTCGCGCGCCAAGGCCTTCGACGTCGCCCCGCGTGTCGGCTTCGACAACGACGCCTCGAACCACTTCACGGTGATCGAGGTGACCGCCCGCGACCGCCCGGCGCTGCTCAACCGGCTGGCGCACGCGCTCTACAAGGCGAACCTCATCGTCCATTCGGCGCACATCACCGCCTATGGCGAGGCGGCGGCGGACACCTTCTACGTGACGGACCTGACCTTCGCGAAGATCAAGGCGCCCGAGCGCCTCGTCGAGATCGAGACCGCGCTACTCGCCGCGGCCAGCGACCAGCGCCAGCAACAGCTCGAACAGGCTTGATCGGCGCGGATCGGCGCTCGGTCGAACGTGTGCCGAGATTGGTTGCAATCGCGTGACTTTTCGATATGCGGCGGCCACCAACTCAGGGAGAGTTATCATGAACATCGCACATTCCGTGTCGGGCCGCATGCGGTCCGGCAAGCTGGCGCTGCTGCTTTCGGCGGCCACGCTGACCCCCTTCGCCGCCCAGGCGCAGGACACCGAGACGCCCGCCGGCGAAACGCGCACCAGCGCGATCGACGCCATCGACGAGATCCTCGTCACCGGCACCAAGACCCGCGATCCGGAGAACGTCCAGAGCATTCCGCTCGCCGTCACGGCCTTCAACGCCGGCACGCTCGAAGCCTTCAAGATCCGCGACATCCAGGGCCTCTCGTTCCAGGCGCCGAGCGTCAGCCTCGACCAGGTCGGCACCAGTCGCGGCACCGCCAACTTCACGATCCGCGGCGTCGGCATCAACTCCTCGATCCCCTCGATCGACCCGACCGTGGGCGTGTTCGTCGACGGCGTGTATCTCGGCATCAACGGCGGCGTGGTCTTCGACCTGTTCGACCTCGACAGCGTGGAAATCCTGCGCGGTCCGCAGGGCGTGCTGTTCGGCCGCAACGTGACCGGAGGTGCGGTGGTCATCAACACCGGCAACCCGACCGAGGACTTCCGCGGCAAGTTCCGCGCGGCGGTCGACGGTCCGGCACTCGACGGCGGCCGGGGCGGCGCCAACTACACGGTCAGCGGCGTGCTCAGCGGCCCGATCGTCGAGGACGTGCTGCTGTTCAAGGTCGGCGCCTACTACAACAAGGACGAAGGCTATTTCCGCAACCTGTTCGACGGGTCGAACCACGGGGCGGCGGAAACCAAGATCCTGCGCGGCGCGCTCGAGGCGCGGATCGGCGGCCTGACCCTGCTCGGGAAGCTCGACTACTTCGAGAGCGAGGGCGACGGCCCCTCCGCCCAGAACCGTGCGCTGTTCGACCGCAACTCGTTCGATTTCTCGATCAACGAGCCGGGCAACTACGCGAACGAGATCTGGACCGGTTCGCTCACCGCGACGCTGGACATCGGCCGCGGCACGCTGACCAACGTGTTCGGCTACCGCAAGTTCGATTCGACCACGCTGGGCGACATCGACGCGACCCCGCTGTTCCTGTTCCACTCGAGTACCGAGACGGCGCAGGAGCAGTTCTCGAACGAGCTGCGCTACGCGATCTCGTTCGACCGCCTCGACCTGACCGTCGGCGGCTTCTGGTTCGAACAGGATCTCGCCTACACCGAAGTGCGCCAGGTCCCGGTCTCCACGCCCCTGACCTTCTACGGCGGTGGGCGCCAGAACCACGAAGTGCTCGGCGTCTTCGCCAACGCGCAGTGGGAATTCGTCGACAACCTCTCGCTGATCGCCGGCATCCGCTGGAACCAGGAGACCAAGGACGCCGCCGTGACCTTCGTGCGGCCGCGCCTGACGGCCTGTTCGGTGGTCCAGGGCACCTGCCCGACGACCGGCAACAACCCGATCCCGTTCCCGACCGGCGTCGAGGCCAACGGCTTCGAGGACCGCGTCCGGTTCCGCAACCTGTCGCCCAAGCTCGGCCTCCAGTACGAGTTCGCCACCAGCCAGGTCTATGGCCACTGGAGCCGCGGCTTCCGTTCGGGCGGCTATAACTTCCGCATCACCGACGTGGGCGTGTTCAACCGCATCGTGGCCGCCAATGGCGGGGCGCTGGGCTTCGACGAGGAGCAGGTCGACACCTTCGAGATCGGCGGCAAGTTCCAGACCGCGGACCGCTCGTTCACGCTCAATGCCGCGGCCTATGTCACCAAGATCGGCGACATGCAGCGCGAAGTGAACGTCGCCGGTGCCGCCGGCGTGGTGCAGAACATCGTCAACACCGCCGATGCCACCATCAAGGGCATCGATGCCGAAGCTCGCATGCGGGTCTCGGAATCGCTGGTGTTCACGGCCAACCTCGGCCTGATCGATGCGAGCTACGATAGCCTGCGGTTCAACATCGGCAGCCCCGACGGCATCACCGGGAACCCCAACGATTCGCTCGGCCTCAGCCTGCCGCGCGTCTCGCCGGTCACCGTGGGTGCGGGCTTCATCCACGATCTCGACCTGGGCAGCAGCAACATCCTGACCCGTGTGAACTACCAGTACCGCGACCGTGCCGCCTACACCGACGACAACCTCGGCTGGCTGAACGACGTGAGCATGCTGGAAGCCAACATCACCTGGAACACGCCGGTGCAAGGCCTGTCGCTCTCGCTCTACGGCCGCAACCTGCTCGACCAGGTGCAGGAGGGCGGCGACACGCAGGTCCCGTTCGGCCCGACCTTCCCCGGCGCGACCTCGACCGGCGTCCGCCGCCCGTTCGGCCTGCAGCCGACCGCCGGCACCTTCTCGCCGCTGATGCGCGGCCGGAACGTCGGCATCGAGGCGATGTTCGAGTTCTGATGCTCTTGTGACGATCGCCCATCCGGGCGATCGTCCTCGCTAGACGCGCAGCAAAGCTGCGCCCGCTGCGGGCGGCCGGTCGGCCTTGCGGTCGCAAGGCGACCGGACCCGCGGCAGGGAAGAGGGGCGCTCCGGGAGGGGCGCCCTTTTTCTGTGGCTGCTACCCGCGATTGCCGAACAGCGCGGTGCCGACCCTGATGTGGCTGGCGCCGAGCATCACGGCGGTCTCGTAGTCGCCGCTCATGCCCATGCTGAGGCCGGTGACGCCGTGATCGGCGGCGAGCTTCGCCAGCAGCGCGAAGAAGGGCGCGGCCTCGGTGTCCGCCGGGGGGATGCACATCAGCCCGGCGAGCGGGATCGGCGTTTCGCGCACAGCGGCGAGGAACGCCGGGAGCTCGGCCAGCGGGCAGCCGCCTTTCTGCGGCTCGTCGCCGATGTTGACCTGCACGAAGCAGGGGACCAGCCGCCCGGCCCGGTCCATCGCCTTCGCGAGCGCCGTCAGCAGGCTCGGCCGGTCGAGCGAATGGATCGCGTCGAACAGCGCCACCGCCTCCTCGGCCTTGTTCGACTGGAGCTGGCCGATGAGGTGCAGTTCGATATCGGGATGCGCTTCGCGCAGCGCGGGCCACTTGGCGGCGGCCTCCTGCACGCGGTTCTCGCCGAACACGCGCTGCCCGGCGTGGATCAGCGGCGTGATCGCCTCGGGACCGTGGGTCTTGCTCACCGCGATGAGCGTGACCGAGGAAGCCTCGCGGCGGGCCGGCTTGCAGGCGCGGGCGATGTTGCTGCGGACTTCGGCGAGGCGGGTGGCTGCATTCGTCATGGGCGTGCCCTATAGCGTCAAGGTGGCCCGCGCAAAGACCCTCCCCGCCTTGTGGCTGATCTCGGATGCGAGGAACGATGCCGGGCTCGAGCGGGCCCTCGCCGCGCTGCCGCGCGGCTCGGGGTTGGTCTATCGCCACTATCATCTGGACGGGCCGGAGCGCCTCGCGCGCTTCCGGGCGCTTCGGCGGGCGGCGCGGGCGCGGGGGCACAGGATCGTGCTCGCGGATTCGGCGCTCACCGCACGCGAGTGGGGCGCGGACGGGATCTACGGCCCGCCACGGTCGCTGTGGCCGCGCCGCGCGGGCCTGCTCCACCTCGCGACCGCGCACGACCTTCGCGAGCTTGGGCTGGCGGCGCGGGTCGGGGCGGATGCGGCGCTGCTCTCGCCGGTCTTCCCGACGCGCTCGCATCCGGGCGGCGGCACGCTGGGCGCGGTGCGCTTCCGGCTGCTGGCGCGGCAGGCGGCGCTGCCCGTGATCGCGCTCGGGGGCATGAACGCCCGCCGCGCCCGTGCCCTCAAGTGGGGCTGCTGGGCGGCGATCGACGGGCTCTCCTGACGGTTTTCCCACCAGATCGGCGAGCGCCCGATCATGTCGTTCGTCGCTCTTTCCTTGACCGGAATCCGCGCAGGATTCATGATGTGTTCCGCACAGGAGAACCCCACATGGCCAGTCGCGCGGTCACAACCGTCAAATCCGGTCGACAGACCGATGCCGAATGGCGCGCGGGCCTGCGCCGGTCGATGCGCCGCCTCGCCCAGATGACCGGTGCCGGGCTGCTGCTGGGTGCGGCGGTGTTCCTCGCCCTCGCCCTCGCCAGCTACACCCAGACCGATCCCTCCCCCTCGACCGCGGCGGACCCCGCGCAGGTCGCCAACTGGATGGGCCGCGCCGGGGCCTGGGCGGCGGACCGGGTGCTGCTGGTCTTCGGCCTGCCCGGCGCCTTGCTGCTACCCCTGCTCTACGTCAGCGCGCGAAAACTGTGGTGCGACGTCGAGAACGGCGACGAGCCCGAGACCACCGCCTGGTGGCTGCCCGCCGCGCTGCTGCTGATCGCCATGACGCTGATCGCGACCGTCCTCGGCCTCGCCTTCGAGGGGCCGGGCGGCACCCTGCCCGCGCAGTCCGGCGGGCTCGCGGGCCTGCTCGGCGCCGGGGCGATCCGCGCGGTGGCGGCGCGCTTCGGCGGCGGGGCGGAGGGCTGGGTGATCCTCGGCCTCGCGCTCGCCTGCCTCGCCGTCGGCGTGGCCCTGCTCACCCGCATCTTCGCGATCGACTGGCGCGCTCTCCTCAGCCTGCCGGAGTTCCTCGGCGGCGGCTCGCTCGCCGGGCTCGCGGGGCGCCTGCCGCTGCCGGGCCGCAAGGCCGCGCCCGCGCTGGCCTATGCGGGCGCCGACGACCTCGACGAGGACGAAGCGCCCGCCGCTCGCCCGCGCCGCACCGCCAAGGGCGATACAGCACCCGCGGCCGCCGACGAGCGCCCGCGCCGCGCCCCCGAGATCTCCGACCCCTCCGCCCCGCCGCGCCCTGCGCCCACCGGCAAGACCGCGCAGCGCGACATGTTCGCGCCCTACGACCTCCCGAGCCTCGACCTCCTCGCCGAGCCGCCGCAGGACAAGGCGCCCAAGCTCGACAAGCTGGCGCTGGAGCGCAACGCGCGGCTGCTCGAGAACGTGCTCGACGACTTCAACGTCAAGGGCGAGATCACCGCGGTCCGCACCGGCCCGGTCGTCACCATGTACGAGCTCGAGCCCGCCCCCGGCATCAAGGCCAGCCGCGTGGTCGGCCTCGCCGAGGACATCGCCCGCAACATGAGCGCGATCTCCGCGCGCGTCTCGCCGATCCCGGGACGCACGGTCATGGGCATCGAGCTGCCCAACCAGGACCGCCAGACGGTGATGCTCAAGGAGCTCGCCGCCTGCGCCGCCTTTGCCGATGCCAAGGGGAACCTGCCCATCATCCTCGGCAAGGACATCGCCGGCGAGCCGGTGATCGCCGATCTTGCCGCCATGCCGCACCTGCTGGTCGCGGGGACGACCGGCTCGGGCAAGTCGGTGGGCCTCAACGTCATCCTGCTTTCGCTGCTCTACCGCTTCACCCCCGCCGAGCTGCGCCTGATCCTGATCGATCCCAAGGTGCTGGAGCTCAAGACCTACGATGACATTCCGCACCTCCTCTCGCCCGTCGTCACCGAGCCCGCGAAGTCCGTGCGCGCGCTCAAGTGGGCGGTCGAAGAGATGGAGCGGCGCTATCGGATGATGAGCGCCATCTCCTCGCGCAACATCAACTCTTTCAACGAGAAGGTCTCCGCCGCGATCGCCAAGGGCAAGCCCCTCGGGCGCCGGGTGCAGACCGGCTTCGACCCCGAGACCGGCGAGCAGTTGTTCGAGGAGGAACAGCTCGACTACCAGCCGCTCCCGCAGATCGTGCTGATCGTCGACGAGCTCGCGGACCTTATGGTGACGGTGGGCAAGGAGATCGAGGTGCTGATCCAGCGCCTCAGCCAGAAGAGCCGCGCGGCGGGCATCCACCTCATCATGGCGACGCAGCGCCCCTCGGTGGACGTCATCACCGGGGTCATCAAGGCAAACCTGCCGACGCGCATCAGCTTCAAGGTGACGAGCCGGATCGACAGCCGCACCATCCTCGGCGAGCAGGGGGCGGAGCAGCTGCTGGGCCGCGGCGACATGCTCTACAAGCCCAACACCGGCGCGATGGTGCGCGTCCACGGGCCCTTCGTCTCCGACGAGGAGGTCGAGGCGGTCGCCGATCACTGGCGCGCGCAGGGGGCGCCGGCCTATGTCGATGCCGTCACCGAGGAGCCCGAGGAAGGCTTCGGCTTCGGCTACGAGGACGAGCTCACCGCCTCCGACAACCCGGAGGAGCGCAAGTACCGGCAGGCCTGCCAGATCGTGATCGAGAACCAGAAGGCGTCCGGCAGCTGGCTCCAGCGCCAGATGGGCGTCGGTTACAACACCGCCGCCAAGTGGATCGAGCGCATGGAGGAAGACGGCCTCGTCGGCCCCGCGAACCACGTCGGCCGCCGCGAAATCTATCGCGACAAGGACGGAAATCCGTTGTGAGGTCCCTGCGATCGCGCTGACGCGCGAGCAGACCCCCAGCCTGGCCACCTGACGGTGGCGCAGACCTCCCGCCCCGCCTCCTCACCCGGCCACCATAGCCTGATGGTATCATTGGTGGCCGGGTGAGGAGGCGGGGCGGCGGGGCGGGAGGTCTGCATCGCGCGCCAGCGCGATCGAAGGCAAAGATGCATCCCGGCAACGTCTTCAAACCGTAAGCTCGCCGTCACGCGGGCTTCATCGCGCGGTAGCGCGCGCGTCACCATCGGGTGCCACGGGCAAGGCCTCTCTCAGCCAACAGGGAAGCCAGAACATGACCCGCACCCCGTTCACCCGCGTCTCGCTGGTCGCGCTCGCCGCGACGCTCGCCGCTGCGCCGCAGGCCGCGGCCGCGCAGGCCACCGACTCCACCGCCGCCGAGGACCCCAGCGCCTCGGGCAACCAGATCATCGTCACCGCGCAGAAGATCGAACAGCGCGCGGTGGACGTGCCGATCACCATCAGCGCCGTCAGCGGCCAGCGCATCCGCGAACTGGGCGTGACCGATCTCGACGAGCTGTCCTATTACACCCCGGGCCTGCTCATCCAGGAGCAGAGCGCCAACAACCCCGGCATCGTCATCCGCGGCATCACCTCGGACAGCGGCTCGGCGCAGCAGGGGCCGCGCGTCACGCTCTACTACAACGGCGTCGACATCTCGCGCTCGCGCGGCAGCTACCAGGCGATCTATGACCTCGAGCGCGTCGAGGTCATCAAGGGCCCGCAGGCGACTCTGTTCGGCACTGCCAGCGCGGTGGGCGCGATCAGCCTCGTCTCGGCGCGCCCGCGCGAAGGGTTCTCGGCGGAAGTGCGGGGCGGCTACGGCAACTTCAACCAGACGCTGCTCGGCGGCTTCGTCAACGTCGGCTCGGACGTGCTGGCGGCGCGCATCGCGGGCGAGTGGCGCACGCGCGACGGCTATGTGCGCAACCTCAATCCGAACCAGGAGCGCGACCTCTATGCGCAGGACCAGCTCGGCCTGCGCGCCTCGCTGCGCTGGACGCCGACCAGCGACCTCACCGTCGACCTCATCGGCACCTATGACCAGCAGAGGAACGGCGGCACGCCCTTCATCTCAGGCCGCTTCCCGGCCTTCGCGGGCGCGCCCGGCGGCCCGCGCAACGCCTTCGTCGACGCGAACCTCTCCGGCAATCCGGCTGGCGCGGCGGTGCTGGGCGACGACCAGCTCGGCCTCAACCGCGAGGTCTACGACATCAGCCTGACGATCGACCACCAGTTCGAGAACGACTGGTCCTTCACCACCGTCAACGGCTACCGCCGGTTCGACAGCCGCGAGATCTTCGACGCCGACGGTTCGGCGGCGCCGTTCCTCGAGTTCGCCGAGATCGCCGATGGCTGGCAGGTCAGCCACGAGGGGCGCTTCACCTATACCGGCAATGCCCTGCGCGCCAGTTTCGGGTGGAACGCCTTCATCGAGGACGGCCGCCAGAACGTGCCCTTCGCGACCGAGGAAGGGGTGTTCCTCCAGTGCCTCAGCAGCCTCTTCGGCGCGCCGCTGATCCCCGGCATCCCCTGCGTCGCGCCCGACGGTTCGGTGCCCGCAACACGCGTGACGGGGCTCGCCACCGGCGGGGCGGCGACCGCGATCCCCTACAGCTCGGTGTTCGAGAACCAGGGCCGCAACGAGGCCTATTCGCTGTTCGCCGACGCGACCTGGATTCCCTTCGCCGAGCTGGAGCTCACCGCGGGCATCCGCTGGCTCCACGAATACCGCCGCTCGGGCTTCTTCGCGCGGGTGCCCAACGCCGTGCTGAGCGGAGCGCCGCTGATCCCCGGCCAGATCGACACTCAAGGGCGCACCTTCACGGCGGACGAGCGCTTCAATGCCTGGCTGCCGCGCGTCAACGCGCTCTACCGGGTGAGCGACGACCTCAACGTCTTCGCCACCATCTCCAAGGGCCGCCGCTCGCCGGTGGTGCAGGTCGCCGCGGCGCGCAGCGGCGCCGCGGTCGTGCCGGGCGTGCAGGAGATCGCCGAGGAGATCGTGTGGAACTACGAGGGCGGGGTGAAGCTCGCGAGCGGGCGGGTCTCGGGCTCGGTCGGGGTCTACTACCAGGTCTACGACAACTTCCAGGTCTCGGTCGCGCAGCTCGATGCGAACGGCAACCCGACCGGCGCCTTCGTCACCGCGAGCGCGGGCAAGGCGCGCAACCTCGGGTTCGAGGCCGAGCTGTCGGTGCAGGCGACCGACTGGCTCAATGTCTTCGGTAATGTCGGCTACATCGACGGCGGGATCTCGCGCGACGGGGCCTTCTCGCCGGCCTTTTCGGGCGCGCGGTTCCGGTTGCAGCCGGAATGGCAGGCCTCGGGCGGGCTCACGCTCGACCACACCTTCAACAGCGGCCTCAGGATCTTCGCCACGCCGAGCGTGACGCACCGCAGCCGGATCTTCTTCGAGCTGCCCAACAACCCGCTGATCGCGCAAGGGCCCGTGACGCTGGTCAATGCCCGCGCCGGGGTGGGCTTCGGCGAGAACCGCTACGAGATCGCGGGATTCATCCGCAACGCCTTCGACGAAGATTTCCTCCTCGATGCGGGCAACACCGGCGGAGCCTTCACCATCCCGACCTACATCCCGGGCGAGCCGCGCTTCTACGGGCTGGAAGTCACCGCGCGGTTCTGAGCGCGCCTCACTCCGCCTCGTCCATGATCGGCGGGGCGGAGGGGCGGATGCCGGGAGGGGGTGCCTCGCCCACGGTCTCGGCGTCCGCCAGCGGCGCGTCGCGCTCGGCGATCTCGGCCGGGGTGAGCGGGCGGAAGCGGATGCCGACGGGCGTGAAGCTGCCGTCCTCGCGCTGGCGGATGGTGACGATCCCGCGCTGGTCGCGGCCCCGCAGCTCCTCCTCGAGCGCGTCGGCACGGTCCTGCCCCACGTAGAGCCGGCCCCGCGCAAGGGCGCTGATGCCGTAGACGCCGGTCTCGTCGGCGCGCAGCGGGTGGTCGCAGGCCTCGTCGGACTGGAGCAGGCGCGCCCGGTCGAGCCGCGGCGGCATGCCCTCGAGGCACAGCGCCTGCCCGCCGAACAGGTCCGCCCCGCGCAGGCCGGGCCAGTCGTAGCCGAACTCGACATAGTGCCCGCGCAGGTAATCGCGCGGGTCGTAGCCCTGGATCGGCACCTCCCATTCGGTGCCCTGATGCCAGGTCCGCTCGCTCTGCGCCCACAGCGCGGCAAGGCCGAGGACGGGGGCGACCAGCGCGGCGAGGCGGGCGGTGCGGCTCATGCCTCGCCTCCCCCGCGCGGGGCGAAGCGGCGCGAGACGTGGACCGCGGCCCAGGCGAAGCCGAGGATCATCAGCCCGGCAAAAATCAGCCCGAAGCCGCTGGCGAGGAGATCGCCCGCAAGCTCGAAGCTCAGCACGATGAGGCGCAGCGCAATCACGCCGATCGCGAGCTGGAAGACCCCGCGCCAGTGCGCGGCGAGCGCGGCGGCGGCGATACCGGCCCACAGCGCGAAGAGCAGCAGCGCGGCGCCGAGCGTGCTGCCGTCCGCCGCATAGGAGAGCGGCACCGCCGCCCCTGCCCCGGCGATGATCGCACCCGCCATGCGCCCCGACACCCCGGGCCGCGCCAGCGCCACGCCGAGACCGGCGAGCACGGTCAGGCCGCCGGCCAGCAGGAGGCTTGCCCATTCATGCGCCGCCCCCTCGCCGCCGAACCCGTCCCACCCGGCAACCGCCGTCGTGAAGGAGGCGCTGCCGACCGCATAGGCGAGTGCGAGCTGTTCAAGCCCGCGCCAGAACGCAAGCCGCGCGCTGCGCCCCCGCAGCCATGCGGCGAGGGGCGCGAAGGCGATCGGCAGGGTCAGCACGGTCGCGAGCCACAGCTGGCGGCCGAGCTGCGCCGGGGCGCCGTCGAAGGGGCTGCGCGCGGTCGCATATTCCCACGCGCACCACACGGCCCCGCCGAGCACCGCGAAGGCGGTCGGCCAGCTCCGCCCCGTCAGCAACAGCAGTGGCGCGAAGAGGACGAGCCACAGGGCGAGCGGCTGCCATAGCGGCGATCCTGTCTGGTAGACCTGCCCGAGGTGCCCGAAGAAGGTGAGCCCGAGCGCGGCGGCGACGAAGGCGAGCGCCTCGACCGCCCAAGGGGAACGCGCCGCCAGCCGGTCCTCGCGCGCGAACAGCACGGCCAGCGCCGCCGCAATCAGCGCGAGGTGGACGGCAAGGCGGATCGTGCCCGGGATGTCCTCCCAGTTGGCGGCGATCACCGAGACCAGCCCCAGCCCGATCGCCAGCGCGCCGATGCCCCACACGGCCCACAGCAGCAGCGGGCGGGCATGGGCGGCCTCGTGGGCGAGCAGCCGGTCGCGCGTCCCCGCGTCGATCAGGCCGGCCTCGTGCCACTCGGCGATCTTGCGCGCGCTCATCGCGCGAGCCTAGCCGCCCGCGCGCCCGCCCGCAATTGCCCGGATCGGGCCTAGCTCGCCTCGAGCTCGGCCTTGGTGAGGATCGTGAGGTTGTCGACCTTGGCGGCGTTGGCCTGCATCGCCTCCTCCGGCATCGCCACCATGCCGACGCGGGCGAGCGGGCCGCCCTTGCCCCAGCTCTTGACCCATTCCTTCATGAAGTCCTGGAGCCCGGGGATGGCGCGCATGTGCGATTTCTTGACGTAGACGTAGAGCGGCCGCGCGCCGGGATAGGCGAAGCCCGCGATGTTGTCGTAGGTGGGCTGCACGCCGTTCATCGGCAGGCCCTGCACCCGGTCGCTGTTCTCCTCCATGTAGGAGAAGCCGAAGATGCCCACCGCGCGCGGGTTGCCGACGATCTTCTGGACGATGAGGTTGTCCTGCTCGCCCTGGTCGACATAGGCCCCGTCGTCGCGCACCTCGGTGCAGACCTGCGTGTAGCGCTGCAAATCCGCCTTCTTGAGGTCCTTCATCGCCGGATTGGTGTCGCAGCCGACATGCATCACCAGCTCCTTGAGCGCGTCGCGCGTGCCCGAGGTGCTCGGCGGGCCGTAGACGAGGATGGGTTCGGCGGGCAGCGCCGGGTCGACGTCGCGCCAGGTGCGCGCGGTCTGCTCGCGGCCATAGGGGCGCGCGGCGAGCGCCTCGTAGACGGTCCGGGGCGAAAGGTTCAGCATGATCCCGCCCCGCGCCGAGGCGAAGGCGATCCCGTCGAGCCCGACCTGCAGCTCGATCACCTCGTCGACCCTGTTGGCGGCGCAGGTGTCGAACTCCGACGGCTTCATGCGCCGCGAGGCATTGACCATGTCGGGCGTGTTGGGCCCGAGCCCGGAGCAGAACAGCTGGATGCCGTTGCCGGTGCCGGTGGATTCGATCAGCGGCGAGCGCATGTCAGGATAGGACCGGGAGAAGTTCTCGGCGACCAGCTTGGCAAAGGGATAGACCGTCGAGGAGCCGACCGCGTGGACCGACTGCGCCCCTGCCCCGCCGGCGTCGCAGGCGGTGAGCGTGACGGCCGCGAGCGCGAGGGCGGCGCCGGTCTTGAAGAGCGCGGTGAGTGGAGTTGCCATGTCGAATCCCGAGTGGGCCTGCGCAGACGGCGCGGCCCTGTCACGGGTCCGCTAGGGATGTTTCATGACACTCCGGTGACGCTGCCCGCGGCCTGTCCGCCAGGGCGCGCGGGCGCCCTTCGACCGACCTGCAAAATCCTGAAGTTTCGCCGTTTTATCTCCGAATTGGAGGGAACTGCCTTAACAGCATCGTAAGAGCTTCCATGGTATCGCCCGCGATATGGCAATCCTGCGCCTTCTCACCCGGCTCGCCCTGGCCGCTCTCGTGCTGGCCATGTTCGCGGCCCGGCCGGCGGCGGCGGACGACCATGTGAGCCCGGTCCATGCCCCGGTCTGCCACGCGGCGACCGCGCTCGACACCGATCTTGCGGCGATGCGCGACCGGAGGGGCTGGACCTGCGAGAGCAGCGACTGGCGCTCCGATGCGCCCGCGGTGTGGCTGCGCTTCGAGGCGGAGAGCTGGAAGGGCGAGAAGCACCCGCGCTTCTTCTTCAGCCGCATCGCCCGCTTCGAGAGCATCACCTTCCACGCCGTCGACGCCGACGGCACGGTCCGCAGCCGCCGGTTGACCGAGGCCGACGGGGTGCCCTTCCCCTCGGGCCCGGTGTTCCAGCTGCCCCTGCCTGAGATCACCGCGAACACCACCGTCCTGCTCGCCCGGATCGAGGGGCCGCATTCCGTCCCGCTGCTCACCGAGGCGCGCATCACCCGCGATCCCGGCCGCGCCGAGTGGTCGCAGATCGACATGATGCTGCTCGCCTTCGTCGCCGGGATGCTGGTGCTGCCGCTGCTCTTCGACATCAGCTTCTTCGTGGTGCTGCGCGAACGCTTCGTGGTGCTGCACGCCGGGCTGGTGACGGCGATGATGATCTACGTGTCGACCGCGGGCGGGCTCGCCTCGGCCTTCGCGACGCTGCCGGTGACCTTCATGGCCATCGCGGGGCCGATGTCCTATGCGCTGGGCGCCGGGCTCTCGGCGCTGTTCCTTACCGATTTCCTCGAGCGCGGGGCGCAGTCTCCGTTGCTGCGCCGCGTCACCATCGCGGTCGCGTGGTTCACGATCATCGTGCCGGGGATCTGCGCCTTCCAGTTCGACGCGACCCAGCCCTTCGACGATCGCACCTATTTCCTCGCCTTCTTCCCCTTCATCATCGTCATCACCACCGGGGTGCTTCAGGCGGTGGCGCGCGGGAGCCGCTCGGCGCGGTTCATCGCGCTCGCCTGGACGCCGATCATCATCGCCTCGGTCGAACGCATGCTGCGCGGGCTGGGCTTCCATGTCGGGCCCTCGAGCCTCGACCAGCTGCTGTTCGTGGCGCTGGGGCTCGAGGTGGTGATGATCTCCCTCGCCATCGCCGATCGCTTCCTGGCGCTGCGCCGCGAGCGCGACGCGGCGCTGACCGAGGCGAAGATGCTGGAGCAGATCTCGACCCGGGATTCGCTCACCGGCCTCATGAACCGCCGCGCCATCGAGGCCCGCTTCGACGAGCTCCTCTCGCAGGGCTTCGACACCTTCGCGCTGGTCGATCTCGACCGCTTCAAGGCGATCAACGACATCCACGGCCACCAGGTCGGCGATGCCGCGCTGATCGCCTGCGCGAGCGCGATTCGGGCGAGCGGGGACCGCGACGCCGTGGCGGTCAGGCTCGGGGGCGAGGAGTTCGTGGTGCTGCTGCGCGGGCCGCGCTCGCTCGAGCGCGCCGAGGCGCTGCGCCAGGCGATCCCGATGCGCATCGCCGCCGAGGTGCCGGGGCTCGACCTGCCGGTCACCGCGAGCATGGGCGTGGTGATGCTTGCCGACGCGACGCGCCACAAGATGACCTTCCCGGAACTCTACGCCCGCGCCGACGAGCTGATGTACGAGGCCAAGGCGTCGGGCCGGAACCGCCTCGCCTACGAGCGCATCACCGTCTTCAATGCCGCCCCCGACATGCGCGCGCGGCCGCGCGAGCGGGTGCCCTGAGGGCCCCGCACCCCCGTTCGCCTCGAGCGTGGTCGAGAGGCCGGTGCGCAGATGTCTCGACTGCGCTCGACACGAACGGAAGCGCTCTGACCACTAGGCAAACGGCGCCAGCACCTCGGGCCTCACCCTTGCAAGGCGGCCGGTGGCGCGGTCGATCATCGCCCAAGTGGTCGCGGCGCTGACGAGGCGCTTGCCGGATGCGTCGGTGAACTCCACCCGCCGCAGCGATTTCGCGCCCTGGGCGCCGCCCTCGATCCACGTCTCGGCGTGGACCTCCGCGCCCTCGGACACGTTGCCGCGATAGTCGATCTCGTGCCGCACCACGACCCAGAAGAAGGCCGCGCGGTCCTCGGCCCGCGCGACCGCGTCCCAGTGGGCCGTGGCCATGTCCTGGATCCACTGCACCCACACCGTGTTGTTGACGTGGCCGAGCTCGTCGATGTGCTGCGGCTCGGCCACGAAGGTGCGGGTGAAGCGGTGGGGCTCGCTCACTCGCCCCCGGCCTTCGGTGCCATGCCCATCTGCCACAGGATGAAGGCGAACTCCTCCGCGGTCTCGCGCAAGCTGTTCCAGCGGCCCGACTGCCCGCCGTGCCCTGCGCCCATGTTGGTCTTCAAGAGCAGCAGGTTGTCGTCGGTCTTCAATTCACGCAGCTTCGCGACCCACTTGGCGGGCTCCCAGTAGGTCACGCGCGGGTCGTTGAGGCCGGCGGTCACCAGCAGCGGCGGATAGGCCTTCGCGGTCACCTGGTCGTAGGGCGAATAGGACAGCATGTAGGCAAAGGCCGCCTTGTCGGTGATCGGGTTGCCCCATTCCTGCCACTCGCCCGGGGTGAGCGGCAGCTTCTCGTTGAGCATGGTGTTGACGACATCGACGAAGGGCACGTGGGCGACGACCGCGCCATATTGCGCCGGGTCCTGGTTGATGACCGCCCCCATCAGCTCGCCGCCCGCCGAGCCGCCGCTCGCGGTGACCATGCCCTCGGCCGTGTAGCCCTTGGCGATGAGGCCCCGGCCCGCGTCGACGAAGTCGTTGAAGGTGTTCATCCGCTCGAACAGCTTGCCCTGGAGATACCAGCGCCGCCCGAGGTCGTCCCCGCCGCGGATATGGGCGATGGCATAGGCGAAGCCGCGGTCGACGAGGCTGAGGCGGGTGGTCGAGAAGCCCGGCGGAATGGCGTAGCCATAGGCCCCGTAGGCATAGAGGTGGAGCGGGCCCGGCCCCTCGATCCCGGCCTTCTTCAGGATCTCCGCGCGGTCCTTGCGCATGACGATGCTGACCGGCACCTGTGTCCCGTCGCGCGCGGTGACCGTCACGCGCTCGGAAACGTAGAGCGAGGGGTCGTAGCCGCTCGGGATCTCCTGCGTCTTCAGGGTCTCGAGCTTGCCGGTCTTCACGTCGTAGTCGTAGACCGTGCTCGGCGTGACCATCGACTGGTAGGCAAGCCGCAGCTTTTTCACGTCATATTCGGGGTTGTTGGAGAGGCCGGCGGTGTAGCTCGGCTCGGGGAAGGTGATCGGCGTCGCCTTGGTGGGCGCGGCATACTGGCGCAGCTGGATCTGGTCGAGCCCGTTGAGGCGGCCCTCGGTGACGAAGAAGTCCTTGTAGAGGTCGAAGCCGGTCAGGTAGAATTCGTCCGAGCCCGCGATCACCGTCTGCCAGTCTCCCGGCGTGTCCAGCTTCGCCTTGGCGAGGCGGAAGTTGATGTGCTCGTCGTTGGTCCACACCCACAATTCGCCGTCGCGCACGTCGACCGAGTATTCGACGCCCTTCTTGCGCGGCTTCACCAGGATCGGGGTGGCGGTGGGGTTCGCAGCAGGGACGAGGCGCACTTCGCTCGTCTCGTTGTCGCCCGCGCCGATGATCAGCCAGTCCTTCTGCGCGGTGAGGGTCGTGCCGACCGAGAAGCTCTGGTCCTCCTCCTTGTAGAGGGTGACGTCGCTCTCCACCGGCGTTCCGATCACGTGGAGCTTGGCCTCCAGCGTGCGCCACTCCTCGGTCGAGGGGCCGTAGACCAGCGCGGTGTCGTTCATCACCCAGGTCAGCCCGCCGCGCAGGTTGGTAATCGTGTCGGGGAGCAGCTCGCCGGTCTGCAGGTCCTTGATCCGCGCGGTGTAGCGCTCCGACCCGTCGGTGTCGGTCGCATAGGCGAGATAGCGGCCGTTCTCGCTCACCGAGGCGGCACCGAGGCGGAAATATTCCTGACCCTCGGCAAGTGCGTTCTCGTCGATGAGGAGCTGCGCCTCACCCCCGGCGACGGGCTTCCTGTAATGCTTGCGATACTGCGCGCCCTCCTCGAACTCGGACCAGTAGAGGAAGTCGCCGTCCTTCTGCGGCACCGTGGAGTCGTCCTCCTTGATGCGCGCGCGCATCTCGGTGAACAGCGCCTCGGTGAAACCCGCCTGCCCGCCCATCTTCGCCTCGAAATAGGCGTTCTCGGCCTTGAGGTGGTCGAGCACCTCGGCATCGTCGATCTTGGGATAGGACTTGTCGTAGAGCCAGTCGTAGGGGTCCTCGACGGTGATCCCGTGGACCGTGTAGGTGTGCGGCTTCTTGGCGGCGACGGGGGGCCTGATGTCGGCGGATGCGGCGGCGGCGGTCGTGGTCACGCTCGGCTGTTCCTCTCGGGTGTTCGCGAAGGCGGGCGCCGCCAAGGTGGTGGCGGCGAGCGGCGTAGCAAGTGCCACGGCAAGAGCAAGGCGGCTGATCGGATGGGTCATGAAGGGGCTCCCCTGGGGTCGGGCCGCGCGCCGCGCCTCCCGGGTGGAAAGACGCGGCCGCAGGGCCTATGCTGGCGCTTGTAATGAGACATTGTTGCGCGGCAAGCCCCCGCGCCGCGCCCGAGGATCGACCATATGCTGATGTCCACCCATGAAGCCCGCCTCAACGCCCTGCGCGAGGAGCTGAAGCGCCGCGGGCTCGACGGCTTCGTCGTCCCGATCTCCGACGAGCACATGAGCGAATATGTCGGCGACTATGCCCAGCGGCTGAAGTGGCTGACCGGCTTCGGCGGCTCGGCCGGGTTCGCGGCCGTCACGCTCACCCACGCCGCGATCTTCGTCGACGGGCGCTACACCGTGCAGGTGCGCGAGCAGGTCGACGGCAACCTCTTCAAATATCGCGCCGTCCCCGGCGACACGTTGGCGGGCTGGCTGGCGAGCGTGAGCGAGAGCGGCGCGCGGATCGCCTACGACCCTTGGCTCCACACCCTCGCCTGGGCGGAAGGGCTGGAGCAGGCGCTTGCGGCGAGCGGCATCGCGCTGGTGCCGGCGGAGGGCAACCCCCTCGACGCCGTGTGGTCCGACCGCCCCGCCCCTTCGCCCGCCGCCGCCGTCCCGCATGACGAGGCGCTCGCGGGCCGCGCCTCGGCGGACAAGCGCGCCGCGGTCGCCGACTGGCTCGACAGGCACGGGCATGATGCGGTGGTCATCCCCGCGCTCGATTCGGTCGCTTGGCTGCTCAACATGCGCGGCGCCGACGTCGCACACACCCCCGTCGCGCTCTCCTATGTGGTCGCGCACAAGGACGGCAGCGCCGAACTCTTCATCGCGCCCGAGAAGGTCACCCCCGAGCTGACCCGCCACCTCGGCAACGCGGTGACGATCCGCGACCGCGCCGCCTTCGAGGGCGCGCTGGCATCGGCCTTCGCGGGCAAGAGCGTCGCGCTCGATCCGGACTTCGCCGTCGCGGGCATCGCGCTCGCCCTGAAGGCCGGCGGGGCGAGCGTCGCCTTCCGGCAGGACCCGACGATCCTCGCCAAGGCGATCAAGAACGCGGCCGAGCAGCAGGGCCACCGCGACGCTCAGGCGCGCGACGGGGCGGCGGTGACGCGGTTCCTGCGCTGGCTGGAGGCGGAGGCGCCGAAGGGCGGGGTCGACGAACTCGCGGCGGCCGCAAAGCTGCAAGCCTTCCGCGAGGAGGACGCCGGCCTGCGCGACCTCTCCTTCGACACCATCTCCGCCGCCGCGGGCCACGCCGCGCTGCCGCACTACAAGGTCGACGAGGACAGCAACATCGCGATCCCGCCCTCCTCGATCTACCTCGTCGACTCCGGGGGCCAGTATCCGGGCGGCACCACCGACATCACCCGCACCGTGTGGATCGGCCCCGGCGAGCCGACCGCCGAGATGCGCGACCGCAACACGCGGGTGTTGAAGGGCCACATCCAGCTCGCCCGCGCGGTCTTCCCTCAAGGCACCGTCGGCGGCCAGCTCGACGTGCTGGCGCGGCAATATCTCTGGGAGGCGGGCGTCGACTATGCCCACGGCACCGGACACGGGGTGGGCAGCTTCCTCTCCGTCCATGAAGGACCGCAGCGCATCGCCAAGCTGAACGGCGGGCAGGCCGGCACCGGGCAGGAACTTCAAGCCGGCATGATCCTCTCCAACGAGCCCGGCTACTACAAGCCCGATGCCTACGGGATCCGCATCGAGAACCTCGTGCTGGTCGAGGAGCGCAAGATCGCGGGTATGGAGGGGCGCTGGCTCGGCTTCGAGACGCTGACCTTCGTGCCGCTCGACCGCAGGCTGATCGAAAAGGCGCTGCTGAACGCGGATGAGGTGGCCTGGGTGGACGCCTATCACGCCAGGGTGCGCGAGGTGCTGGCCCCGCGCCTGTCGGGCGAGGACCTCGCGTGGTTGGAGCGGGAGACCGAGCCTCTGTGACCCCCCCCCGGCCTTGAGCCGGGGCCCCGCTCTTCCACGGCGCCGGGAAGCTGGGCCCCGGGTCAAGCCCCGGGGCGGGGAAGGCGAACCGCTTGTTGGAACCGCGATGTTCCTGTAATGTTCTCCTACAGCGATTCGCTTCAAAGGGAGGAACATCACATGATCGGCTACGTCACCCTCGGCACCAACGACCTGCCGCGCGCCGCGGTCTTCTATGACGCGGTCGCCGCGCATTTCGGGCTCGGGCGGATGATGGAGTTCGACACCTTCATCGCCTGGGGCGAGTTCGGCGGCGCGCCGGGGATCGCTGCGACCGTGCCCTATGACGGGCAGGCGGCCACAGTCGGCAACGGGGTGATGGTGGCGCTCGAGGTCGACAGCCCCGAGAAGGTCCATGCGATCTACGACACCGCGATGGCCCACGGCGGCAGCGACGAGGGCGCCCCCGGCCCGCGCGGCGACGACGGCTTCTACGCCGCCTATTTCCGCGATCCCGACGGCAACAAGCTCAATGCCTATTGCATGCTCCCCAAGGAGAAGGCCGAGGAGGCATGAGCGCACCGCGGCTGGCGGAGCGATTCGTCCATCTCCGGCGCGGGGGAGGGGCGGCGATGCAGCCGCCCTTCACCGGCATGGACTGGTACGAGGGCTATGATGCGCGCCACGGCGGCGACGGGGCGGAGGGGCGGCTGGTGTCCCAGTGCAGCTTCACCGAAAGCTGGACCTCGTGGGAAATGCACCCCGCGGGCGAGGAGGTGGTGATCTGCACCGCCGGCGCGCTGGTTCTTGTGCAGGAGTTCCCCGACGGGCGCGTGGTGAACACCCCGCTCGGCCCCGGCGAATACGCGATCAATCCGGCCGGCGTGTGGCACACCGCCGACGTGCAGGGGAGCGCGACCGCGATCTTCATCACCGCCGGGGAAGGCACGCAGCACCGGCCGAGGTGAGGCGAGTGCCGGGTCCGGCGGACGGCTCGTCCTCGTTGCTCCCCTCCCTTGGGGAGGGGCCGAGCGTGGGGCTCCCCGACCGATGGTGGCGGCTGGCCAGCGGAAAACCAGCCTCGCCCAGAGGCCCCCTTGCGCGGCGCCAGCGGGCGCCAGACCCCGGCTTGGCCCCGGCTAGACCCCCTCCAGCACGTTCCAGACCCCCTTCCAGCCAATGTTTCACGTGAAACATCGCCTCGGGCGGGGGCAGCGGAGGTCAGCGCATCAATCCGCCGATCAGGTTCCTGACGAAGCGCCCGACGATCGGCCCGGCAAGGTCGGTGGCGATCGACCCGGCGGCCGAGCTGACCCCGGAGGCGACCGGATTGGCCCGGCTCTTCTTGCCGAGCACCTTGGACGCCGCCACCCCCGCCGCGCCGCCCAGTGCCACTTTCGTGCCGCGACTCAAGGCCTTGCCCCACAGGTCCGGGCTCTTCCTCGGCTGCCCCCGCACCGCCTCCTCGCCCGCCGCGGCGACCTCCTCGGCGGTGGCGGCGGCATCGGCGGCCTTGGCGGCGAGCACCTCGGCCGCGCTCTCGCGGTCGATGCGCGTGTCGTACTTGCCCTCGATCGGGCTAACCGATTGAACGATCGCGCGTTCCTTGGGGTTGACCGGCCCCAGCCGCGAGCGCGGCGGGACGATCAACGTGCGCTCCACCACGCTCGGCGCGCCGTCCGCACCGAGCGTCGAGACCAGCGCCTCGCCCACCTTGAGCTCGGTGATCGCGCTCGAGACATCGAGCCGCGGATTGATCCGGAAGGTCTCCGCCGCCGCCTTGATCGCCCGCTGGTCGCGCGGGGTAAAGGCGCGCAGCGCATGCTGCACCCGGTTGCCAAGCTGGCCGGCGACTTTCTCAGGGATATCAATGGGGTTCTGCGTGACGAAGAACACCCCCACGCCCTTTGAGCGGATCAGGCGGACGACCTGTTCGATGGTGTCCATCAGCGCCTTGGGGGCGTCGTCGAAGAGGAGGTGCGCCTCGTCAAAGAAGAACACCAGCCGCGGCTTCTCCGGGTCGCCGACTTCCGGCAGGCTTTCGAAGAGTTCCGCCAGCAGCCACAGGAGGAAGGTGGCGTAGAGCTTGGGGCTGCGCATCAGCCGGTCCGCGGCGAGCACGTTGATGTAGCCGCGCCCCTGCTCGTCCACGCGCAGGAAATCGTCGATCTCGAGCGCCGGCTCACCGAAGAAATGGTCCGCCCCCTGCGCCTCGAAACTGAGGAGCTGCCGCTGGATCGCGCCCACCGAGGGGCGCGTGACGTTGCCGTATTTCCCAGATAATTCAGCGGCATTCTCGTTCGCCCAGGCAAGCAGCGCGGCGAGATCGGCGAAGTCGAGCAGCAGCAGGCCGTGTTCGTCGGCATGGCGGAAGACGATCTGGAGCACGCCCTCCTGCGTCTCGTTGAGGCCCAGCAGGCGCGACAGCAGCAGCGGGCCCATCTCGCTCACCGTGGTGCGGATCGGGTGGCCCTGTTCGCCGTAAAGATCCCAGAAGATCACGGGGTTGTCGGCATAGGCGTAGTCGGTGACGCCAAGCTCGCGGGCCCGCGCCTCCAAGCTCGCGGCGTGCTTGAAGGCGGGCGAGCCCGGCATGGCGATGCCCGACAGGTCGCCCTTCACGTCGGCGACGAAGACGGGGACGCCGGCGGCAGAGAAGCTCTCGGCGATGCCCTGCAGGGTCACGGTCTTGCCCGTGCCGGTAGCCCCCGCGATCAGCCCGTGGCGGTTCGCCCGGCCGAGCAGCAGCGCCTGGCGCGATCCGTCCGCCCCGAGCCCGAGGAAGATGTCGCCCGCCGTGTCCGTCATGTCCCGTTCCCCCTGCATTCGAGCCGCTTGCGGGGATGTGCAGGGGCCGGACGCGGCGGTCAAGTTCTCGACACCGGCGCCGCTTTGGGCCAAGGCTGCGCGCATGGGTTCGCCAACGCCATTCGTCCTGCTCGACGACGCCCGCGCGGGTGACGGAGCCGCAGACGCGCTGCTCTACGAGGCCCCGCGCGCGGTCTTCGTGGCGCACCGGCCGGACGAGGTCGAGGCCGTGCTGACGGCGGCCGAGGCGGCGCGGGTGGCCGAGGGCGGGTCGCTTGCGGGCACCATCGCCTACGAGGCTGGCCTCGCGCTCGAGCCGCGGCTGGCGGGCCTCGCGGCGGGGCGCAGCGGCGCGGCGGGTCCACTGGTGTGGCTCGGCCTGTTCGGTGCCCCGCGCCGGATACCCGGCACCGATGTGCCCGCCTGGCTCGCCGAAAAAGCGCAGGGCGCAGGCCACCTCGGTCCGATGGAGCCGCAGCTCTCCCCCGGCGGCTATGCGGCGGCCTTCGCCGCGCTCAGGGAGGCGATCCACGCCGGCGACATCTACCAGGCGAACCTCACCTATCCGCTCGCCGGGTCGTTCCGCGGCGATCCGGTCGGGCTCTATGCCGCCCTTCGCGAGGCCGGGCGGGCGGGCTACGGCGGGCTGATCTTCGACGGCACGCACTGGCTTCTGAGCTTCTCGCCCGAGCTCTTCGTCGCGCTTGCGGGCCGCGAGGCCAAGGTCAAGCCGATGAAGGGCACGCGGCCCCGCAGCCCCGATCCAGCGGCTGACAAGGCGCTCGCCGAGGACCTCGCCGCCTCCGTGAAGGACCGGGCCGAGAACCTCATGATCGTCGACCTGATGCGCAACGACCTCTCCCGGGTGGCCGAGCCGGGGAGCGTCCATGTCGATGCGCCCTTCGCGGTCGAGACCTATCCGACGGTGCACCAGATGGTCTCCACCGTCCGCGCGCGGCTCGCGCCGGGCGAGGGCGCGAAGGGGCTGGTGCGGGCGCTATTCCCCTGCGGCTCGATCACCGGCGTGCCCAAGATCCGGGCGATGGAACTGCTCGCCAAAGTCGAGCGCGATGCGCGCGGGCCGTATTGCGGGGCGATCGGCCGGATCGACGCCGACGGCAACGCCGCCTTCAACGTCGCGATCCGCACCCTGCGCCTGACGCCGATCGAGAACGGGCAGGGCCATGCGGTGCTTGGCGTCGGCTCGGCGATCGTCGCGGACAGCGAGCCGATGGCCGAGCGCCGCGAGTGCGAGGTCAAGGCCGGCTTCCTGCGCCGCGCCGCGCCGGGGCTGACGGCGCCGCAATGCGACCTCATCGAGACGATGCGCTTCGAGCCCGAGAGCGGCATCGCCCTCCTCGAGGAGCACCTCGCGCGCATGAAGGCGAGCGCGGCGGCGCTGGGCTTCACCTTCGATCGCCATGCGCTCAGGAACCACATCCAGGCGCTGTGTTTCGAGGTTGAGGCGCCCGCGAAGGTGCGGCTGCTGGTGTCGCGCAGCGGGGCAAGCGCGCTCGAGACGGCGCCGCTGCCGGAGCCTGCCGCCGGGCCGCTCAAGGTGGCCGCGCTCCCGCACCCGCTCGACCCGTCCGACTGGCGGCTGGCGCACAAGACCTCCGACCGCGGCTTCTACGAGGAGGCGCTCGCAGCGGCCCGCAGCCTGGGGGCGGACGAGGCGCTGCTGGTGCGCGCCGACGGGCTGGTGACCGAGGGCAGCTGGACGAGCGTGTTCGCCGGTGGCACGGACGGCGAACTGCTGACTCCGCCGCTCCACCTCGGCCTGCTCCCCGGCGTGCTGCGGGGGAGCCTCATCGCGCAAGGGCGGGCGCGGGAGGCGGAGCTGACGCTCGACGACCTGACGGGCGGCTTCTGGCTCGGCAATGCGGTGCGCGGGCTGGTCAGGGCGGTGCTGGTCTAGCAGATCTCCATTCGCCCTGAGCTTGTCGAAGGGCTGTCTTTCCACATCCGGCACCGGCTTCCAAGATGAAGTGCGGTGCTTCGACAAGCTCAGCACGAACGGCTAGAAGAGCTCATGGCAGACATCACGATCCTCTACGAAGACGGCGAGGCGCTCGTCATCGACAAGCCATCGGGCATGGCGGTGGACCGTCCGCGCAAGGGCGGCATCTGCCTCGAAGACCATCTGGGACGCCTGAAGCTCGGCTTCCAGCGCGCGCCGGTCGCGGTGCACCGGCTCGATACCGACACCTCCGGCTGCCTGCTGCTGGCGCGCAACCCCAAGGCGCTCGCCCGCTTCAACCGCGCCTTCGAGGAACGGCTGGTGGGCAAGACCTACCTCGCGATCCTCGCCGGGCGGCCGCCGGGGACGCAGGGCACCATCGAGCTCGCCCTCGCCAAGATCAGCTCGGCCGAGAAGGGCTGGCGGATGATCGCCGCGAGGAAGGGCAAGCCTGCCGTCTCGCACTGGGAGCTCATCGAGGAGCTGGGCCCGCACAGCCTGATCCGCTTCCGCCCGGAGACGGGCCGCACCCACCAGCTGCGCGTCCATGCGCTGAAGGGCCTCGGCGCGCCGCTGCTGGGCGATCCGGTCTACGGGTTGGGGAATGCGCCGGGGGCGAAGCGCACCATGCTCCATGCCGAAAGCCTGACCGTCACCCGCCCCGGCAAGACGCCGATCGAGGCGCGCGCGCCGCTGCCGGGCGATTTCCTCGCGCTCGGGGCGAAGGATGGATGACGCGGAGCCCCTGATCTCCCGCGCCCTGCGGCTCGCCAGCGAGAGCTTCCTCGCAGGCTCCGGCCCCGGCGGGCAGAACGCCAACAAGGTCGCGACCGAGGTGGAGCTGAGGGTGAATGTCTACGCCCTGCGCCTCGCCCCGCCGGTCTTCGCCCGGCTGCGCAAGCTTGCGGGGGCGAAACTGGCGCAGAACGGCGACCTCATCGTGACCTCCAAGGCGCACCGCACCCAGGAGGCGAACCGGCAGGATGCCCGCGACAAGCTCGCCGCCTTGCTCGAGGAGGCGCAGACCGAACCCAAGCGCCGGGCGAAAACGCGCCTCAACCGGGTCGGCAAGACCGAGCGGCTGAAGGTCAAGAAGGCGCGCGGCGCGGTCAAGGCCGGGCGCGGGCGGCCGAGCGCTTCGGACTGGTGAGCCGCCGCAGGCTCGCGCCTTGACTTTTGCCGGTGAATCGGCGAATGGCGCGCCCGTGTGGCGGTGTGCCGGACTTTCCGGGCGCGCCGCTATTTGCTTTTTCAAGCCCGAGTGAAGCATCCGCCGGGCCGACCCAGTTGACAGGAAACCGCCATGGCGAAGCCCACCACCGTCAAGATCCGCCTCGTCTCGACCGAGGGCACCGGCTTCTTCTACGTGACCAAGAAGAACCCGCGCAACATCACCGAGAAGATGAGCTTCCGGAAGTACGATCCCGTCGCGCGCAAGCATGTCGAGTTCAAGGAAGCCAAGATCAAGTAAGATCGGCTGACCGCGCCGCGTTCCTCACGGCACGATAATTCATCGACAGTTCAAGCCTTCGCCCCTAGGCGCGTCGGCATGACAACACGCTTTTCCCCGCTTCGCATGGCAGCGCTCGGCCTCGGTGCCGGAGCGCTGGCGCTCGGCCTCGTCCCCGCCGAGCCGCTCCGCCTGACCCCGCCCGCCGCCGCGCAGTCCGCGAGCGACCTCGACGCCGTGGTCGGCGCGCTGCGCGCGATCTCGACCATGCGAGCCGACTTCACCCAGACCGACCGGCAGGGCAACACCCTGCGCGGCGTCATGACCCTGAAGCGCCCCGGCAAGATCCGCTTCGACTACGGCAAGAACGCCGACTTTCTCGTCGTCTCCAACGGGAAGTCGCTCTATGTGGTCGACTATGAGGTGAAGCAGGTTGAGCGCTGGCCGATCGGCAACTCCCCGCTCGGTGCGCTGTTCGATCCCGACAAGGACGTGAAGCGGTTCGGCAAGCTGGTGCCGACCGACAACAAGGACGTGGTCAGTGTCGAGGTGCGCGATCCCAAGAAGCCCGAGTTCGGGATGATCACGCTCATCTTCGTGAAGAACGCCTCCGCGCCGGGCGGGTTGCAGCTCACCCACTGGGTCGCGCTCGATGCGCAGAACAATCGCACCCGGGTGCAGCTGTCGAACCAGCGCTACGGCGTCGCGGTCGCCGATTCTACCTTCACCTTCGAGGACCCGCGCCGCACGGCTCGTCGCCCCGGTTGAACGGGAGCTCGACGGACGGTTGTATGAAAGCGACAGAAATCGTCACGTGTTCATGTGAATGAAAGGCTCTTTCCGCTAATCATTGTCAACAAGACGGGCCGAAGGGAGGTTTCCCCCCTGTTGCCCACCCTTCACCAGGGCCTGTCTTGCACAAGCGTGACGAACGCTCCATGGAACCCTCGACCCATCGCCCCCGGGTCGAGGGTTTTTTGTTGCCCGGCGTCCGGCTTGGTGGAGCGCCCGGCCCGCGAGGCGCTCCTGTGTTTCGCCGCGCGGCCCCTTTACTTCTCCCAGCCCAGCGCCCTGCGGATGATCGAATAGATCACGTTCTGCTCGATGACCCCGCGCGCCCGCTCGGCACCCGGGCCAGTCGCGAAGAGGGCGACATCCTCGCCGCCGTGGGTCTCGCTGCCGAGCGGCACCAGCGCCTGCTGGCGCGCGGCGATGCCGGTCTGCGGCATGGGTCGGCCGTGGTCGTCGTCCCCGTCGTCGGAATGGATGCCTCCCGGCCCGTTGGCGTAGCCGAGCGTGGTGTAGGGCTTGCCGTCGAGCGCAAGCGAAGCGGTCTCGCCGTCGCCGCCGTCCTCGCCGGTCCCGGCGGGCGGCACCATCAGCCCGAGAATGTCGTTGCCGCGCTTCGGATAGCCCGCGATGGTGAACACATGGCTGTGATCGGCGGTGACGAGGATCAGCGTCTCGTCGGGATCGGTGTTGTCGACCGCCCACTGTACCGCGCGCGCGAACTCGACCGTCTCCTCGAGCGCATAGCCCGCCTGCCCGGCGTGATGCGCATGGTCGATCCGCCCGCCCTCGACCATCAGGTAGAAACCGTCGGGGTCGTTCCTGAGCCGCGCGATCGCCTGCGCGGTCATGTCGGTGAGGGTCGGCTCGGGCGAGTCGGGCTTGCGGTCGACCATGAAGGTCATGTGGCTCGGGTTGAACAGGCCGAGCACCGGCCGGTCCATCGGCGCGGCGGCGAGGGCGGCGGCGTCCTTGACCACCACTCCGCCGCTGCGGGCGGCCCAGGCGGCCGGAAGGTCGGCTGCGGCATCGGCCCGCCGGCCGCCGCCGTTGCGCCCGTAGAACATCGCCGTCCCTCCGCCGAGCGCGACGTCGAACTCCGTCTCGGCGAGCTGGAGCGCGATGTCCTTGCAGCCCTGCCCCTGCTGGTCGGCGGGAATGCTGGTGTCGGCCTCCCAGTCGCGATCGGCGCTGCGCGAATAGACGCTCGCGGGCGTGGCGTGGGTGATGCGGGTGGTGGTGACGATCCCCAATGCGAGGCCGCGCTTCTTGACCTCCTCGCCGAGCAGCGGCAGCGGGTGGGCGAGCGCGTCGCGGCACACGCCCTTCTCCGCCTCCGGACCGATCCCGAGCACGCCGATGCGGGTTTTCACGCCCGAGTGCATCGCCGTCGCCGTGCCCGCGCTGTCGGGGACTTGGGCGTTGGTGTTGTAGGTCTTGACCAGCGCGACGTTGGGGAAGCGCTCGAAGCTCAGGCTGTTCTCCTCTCCCGTCTCTCCGCGCTTCTGCCCTTCGTAGATGCGCGCGGCGGTGATGGTCGAGATGCCCATGCCGTCGCCGATGAACAGGATCACGTTCTTCGCCCGCGGCTCCGGCGGCGGCGGGGCTGCGCGCTTCTCCTTCGCCAGCGCCGGGGAGGCGGCGGTGGCGAGCAGCAGGGCGGCGAGGAGGATGCGGGTCATGGGGCTCTCCGGAAGCGTTCGAGCCGCCCTATCGCGCGCCAAAGCGACATGAAAGTGAAAGCTAGAAGTTTCGCGCCCGCCGCCCTAAGTCCCGCCCATGCTGTCTGTCGCCACCTGGAACATCAACTCCGCGCGCCTGCGCGTGGGCCTCATCGAGAAGCTCCTCACCGAGGCCGCGCCCGACATCCTGTGCCTGCAGGAGATCAAGTGTGAGAGCCACCTCTTCCCCGCCGAGGCGCTGGCGAACCTCGGCTACACCTGGCAGGCGGTGAGCGGGCAGAAGGGCTACCACGGCGTCGCGACGGTCAGCCGCGTGCCGATCCGCGAGGTCACCCGCCACGACTGGCAGGACAATGGCGAGGCGCGGCACATCGGGGTCGAGGTGCTCGGCAAGGACATGCTGCTCGAGAACGTCTACGTCCCCGCCGGCGGCGACGTGCCCGACCGCGAGGTGAACCCCAAGTTCGGCCAGAAGCTCGACTTCATCGGCCGCATGACGCGCTGGGCGGACAAGCTGGACCGCCCCACGCTGATCGTCGGCGACTTCAACATCGCCCCGCTCGAAAGCGACGTGTGGAGCCACAAGCAGCTCTTGAAGGTCGTCAGCCACACGCCGATCGAGGTCGAGACGCTGGGCCGGTTCAGGGACGCGCACGGCTGGGTCGACATCGGCCGCGAGCACGTGCCGCACCCGGGGCGCTACTACTCCTGGTGGAGCTACCGCAATCCGGGCTGGCAGGAGAACGACAAGGGCCGCCGGCTCGACCACATGTGGGCCTCGCCCAGTCTCGCGAGGCAGGCGACCTCGCACCGCGTGCTGGAGGCCGCGCGGGCGTGGGAGCAGCCCTCGGACCACGTGCCGCTGATCACGGAGTTCGACCTCTGACGGCGGGCCCCTCCCCCGAACGCCGCGCCGCGCAGGCCGTCGACGCGCTGCGCCACGGCTGGCCGCTGACCTTCGCGGGCGGACCGGTCCTGCTGCCCGTGGAGACCGCCATCGCGCAGGGCGCGGCCGCCCCGCGGATGCTGATCTCCGCCGCGCGGGCCGCCACCCTGAAACTCGCCAACCAGCGCGAGGCCGCCGTGCCCCACGCCCCGGTGCTGATCGCGGGCGGCGAGGACTTCACCCTGCGCGATGCCCTGCCGATCGCCGACCCCGCGCTCGATCTCGGCAATCCGCTCAAGGGGCCGTTCAAGGCGGTGAGCCTCGACTGGGCCGAATCCGCCGCCGCCGCGCTGGAACTGGCGCGGATCGCGGGCATCCTGCCGGCCTTCCTCGTCGACCCCGCCGAGGCCGGGGAACCGGTGCCCGTCGCGGTCCCGGACCTCGCCGCCTACGCCGATGCGGGCGCGCTGCAAATCGTCACCCGCGCGCGCCTGCCGGTCTCGGCGCACGAAGAGGCCGAGATCATCGCCTTCCGTTCCGCTGCCGACCTGCGCGAACACGTCGCGCTCGTCATCGGCCAGCAGTCAGGGGACCGCCTGCCGCTCGTGCGCCTGCATTCGGAGTGCCTGACCGGCGACATCCTCGGCAGCCTCAAGTGCGACTGCGGCCCGCAGCTCGACGCCGCGCTCCACGCCATGGCGCACGAGGCGCGGGACTCGGGCGGCTGGGGCGTCCTCCTCTACATGCGGCAGGAGGGGCGCGGGATCGGCCTCGTCAACAAGCTGCGCGCCTACCGCTTGCAGGACCAGGGCTTCGACACGGTCGAGGCGAACCAGCGCCTCGGCCTCCCCGACGAGGCGCGCGACTTCCCGGTGGCGGCGCGAATGCTCGAGCTGCTGGGGGTGACCACCATCCGCCTCCTCACCAACAACCCCGCCAAGGTCCGCGCGCTGGAGGCGGCGGGGATCACGGTCAGCGAACGGGTGCCGCACCAGCTCCCCGAGAACCCCCACAACGCGCGCTACCTGGCGACCAAGCGGGATCGTTCAGGGCACTTGCTGATCTGACGACCGTCACCACTACGCCAACGTCGTGTATTTGGCTGGCATTGTACCGGTTCTTACATTCTCAGCCCGATAGCAGACCGTCTGAAAGCGACCCCAATCCGGACCTCCAGACGACCCCCTCGCTAGAATGGCGCGGATGCAGAGCGGATGGACACGGGTTGGAGATCACCGGCCCGGTCGAGGCACCCAAAGTTTTCGGAGCGACATTTGTTTGTGGCCTCACCGGTAATCACCACATAATCGCGCGCGTAGAAATAGGCGCGCCAGTCGAAAAATGAGCCCCGAGAACCGGGTCCAATCGAAATGGATGGATGATCAGGAAATGGAAAGCCTGAAACGTCAGTGACCCCTTCCTCCAACGCAGCCCGCATTACGGCCATTGCGCGATCAACGTCGTCGGACTCGGCCTCATTACGGTAGAGCGCGCAGCTAAGTGCCTCACACTCGCCGAGATAGCCGGTGACCGTGACCGTTTGGCCGTTCAATTGATCTATCTGTGCAATGAATTCTTCGACTGTAAGCGGCTCTTCCGTTGTGGTGCTGCCACAGGCCACTGATGCGAACGCCAAGGATAGCCCGACTATGGAACGGAAGACTGAAGCTGATTCCATGCCTCGATTATACTAGTAGCCATTCCGCTTTCCATCTGTGGACGCCCCAGAAGATGCAAGACTAGATTTGGGTATTGGCGGTAGTC